>Ga0208435_100001_pt1 | contig 653184 bp, 649 predicted proteins | sample 24_taG_FD_184097 | JGI IMG/M metagenome (GOLD analysis project Ga0208435, IMG submission 184097) | Marine viral communities from Cariaco Basin, Caribbean Sea - 24_WHOI_OMZ (SPAdes) (version 2) | ecosystem: Environmental > Aquatic > Marine > Oceanic | place: Caribbean Sea: Cariaco Basin...
CAAGTACATTTGAAAATGAGATTTCAAGTGAATTAAAAGCATCATTATTGGCAAGAGCCCAATCAGATTATGATAGTGCAAAAGCAGCATATGATAGTGCGAAGTCATCATATGATAGTGCAAAAGCAACATACGATGATAGACAAACAGCATATGATAATGCAGTGGCAAGTGTAGCAAGTGCGCAAGAAGCAGTAAATGATGCAGTATTACTAGGAAAGCTATCAGAGCTATTAACAAAAATAGATAATGGAAGTGATGCAAAAACTGAAACAGCCACTTATCAATCTCATACTATATCGGCTAAAAATGAAACAACTATTATTGTAAATGCTCTTCCAACAGATGCAGATATTAACACAGTTAAAACAAATGCATCAAATGCCGTAACTCAAACAAATAGTTCTATTGATAATGCACTTGTTCTTTTAACAAATTCAACAAAAACACAAAGTGTAGATGCTACAGATATTACTTCTTTAAATAGTACATCATCAACAACTACAACATCAAATAATACTATTTTAACAAACACTCAAACATTTAAAAATAGTGTTGAAAATGAATATAAAGTTTCATTAGATAATGCACAAGTAAAAGCTACATTAGCAAAACAACAACTTGACCAAACAAAAATAGCTTTAGATAAAACAAAACAAGCATTAGCAGAGTTTAATACTTCGTTAAGTACAAATGCTAGCACTTTTGAAGGGGAACTTTCAACTACATTACAAAATTCATTAAAACAAAAACTAGAAAGTGAAGTGTCTCAAGCACAAGCTTCATATGATGCTGCACTAATAGCTTCAAATGAAGCACAATCTTTAGTTGATACAAAAAGAACAGCTTTAAATGACGCAGCAAATACAAGTATTGAAGCTGCACAAGATGCAGTACAAAAAGCAACAACTTTAGAAAAACTAGCTGATATGTTAGAGTTCGTAGATGATGGTAATAAGGCAAGTGTAAATGCGGATACTTATAAAACAACTACAGAATCATTAACAAGTGAAGCTACAACAAAAATCAATACTTTACCAACAAGCGACGAAATTGATGCTGTAGTTACTAAGTCAACAACTTCTTTAACAAATAGTACAAATACTCAAGATGGTCTAGTAAGTGCAATTAATAGTGCAGTCTCAAATACAAATGTTGATAAGACAACTTTATCTAATTTGCAAGGTGATATTACATCAATAACATTGGTAAATAATAATACTTTACAAGATGCAAAAGATTTCCAAACTAAAGTTAATGGTGAATATAAAACAGTTTTAGATGAAGCAAATGCAAAAGTACAACAATCAAAAACTTCATACGATAATGCAACAGCAGAACTAGATAAAGCAATTGATGCGTATGACAATATGCTTGATGCAATCATTGCTGTAAACAGTGGATATGAGTTTAATATAAATGAAGAGAGAGAAGAAGAACCTCAAAGTTTATCAAATGTTTCTATTACAACTGTTACTTCTATTGAAGAATCTAATCCAAATTTAGTTATATCTGATACTCTTGCTGATAGTTTAATGTTAAAATTAAAAAATGAAGTTGATGAAGCAAAAGAAGCATATATCAGTGCTAAAACTGCTTATGATAATGCTTTAAGTTTATATAATACTAAAAAAGCAGATCTTGATAGTGCGGCTGAGCAAAGTGTAGCTGATGCACAAACATCTGTAGATTTATTGGTATTACTTAATAACCTTGAAGATGTATTAGATGCATTAGAAAGTACTAAACAAGCTAAGATAGATGTTATTAGTGAAAAGAATACAGCTTTATCAGAAAAAACAAATACAGATACATCAATTAGTAGTGCTCAAACTGCTTCAAATAATATTGATACTTATAATAACAATGCCTCAACTGCAAGTACAGAAGCACAAACTGCAACAACAGAAGCTTTAAATGCATATAACATAGCAAATAATAGTGAAACACAGGATGTTGAAATTGCATACTCTGCACAAAAAGTAAAAGATCAAGCTGCAATTGCAAGATCAAAAGCTAATTTAGCGAAACAACACTCTGATAGTGCAACTAGTGAGTATAATAAACTTAAAACGGAAGTTTATGCAGCTGAAGCTCATGTTGATAAAGCAATGGCAGCAAGAGACAAAGCTATCTCAAAACTTGCAACGGCAAAAGAACACCTTGATGATCTTATTGCAGCAGAAAAGAAAATACCAGCAGAGTTATTAGCTGTTAAAAAAAGTGTTGAAGATGCTTTACAAAAAGCGCAAGAATTTTATGATTTAGCTACTACTGACTCAGCAGCAGCTACTAAAGCCTATAATGATGCAAAAACAGCATTTGATAATTTAAAGAAAGACCAATTTATATCAGATGCTTTAGCAGAAAAAGATGATGCAGTTACATCATCAGATGATGCTGAAACAAACGCAAGCAGTGCTGAATCAAATGCTACTTTAGCAATTGAGTTAGCAAAACAAGCAAGTACAAGAGTTAAAACAAGAATATTGTCATCAAATAATAAAAGAAAACATATTTCTAACGATACTGCAACGGCAATAAATTTAGAAGGTAAGATTTTTGAATTGTCTGGATATAAAACAAAAGTAAACCTTTTAAAATCTGCAATTGTTAATTATATAGGACATAGTCAACTAGGTGTATTTAAAGAGAATGAAAATAGTGTAAATCCATTATATTTAGTTCAAGCAGATAATCTATTAGAGTTCTTTATTGGCTACAGTGATGATTCTAATTCAAATAAAACTTTATTTACTTATGGTTTAAACAATGGTAATCACTTTGATCCTACAAAAACAAATATTTATAAAAGTTTCAAAACATTAAAAGTAAATGCAGATGGTTCAAGAGTTCTATCTGATGAAGTTAAATTAGCATATTATAATCCTGTGACAGATTCATATACTGAGTTTAAAAAAGATATTTTTAAAACAGGAGCAACAAAATTTGTAGCAGGAAATAACGGTACAGTGGTTTCTCTTGAAAATAACTTTGATTTTAAGTCTAGTTCTAGTTCATTTATAAATGGTGTAGATGATGTAAATGGAACTGGTATAAATGATTTCTATGGTTCTGTAGAACAAGGGCTTACACAAACACTTGATAATGATAAAATTGTAGTAGACAGTCCAAGTGTTGATGTATCAGAAGAGATAAGTGGTTCATTCTTAAATGGTCAAACTAAAGCTGTAGATGTAAATTCAACAAAAACTATGAGTGGAAAAACAGTATTAATTTATCATTCACCTACTGTAGCTGGACAAAGACATGAAGAAATAGATTTAACTATTTCAAACTCATCAAATAGTGGTGTTCATATTGTTGCTGACGCAAAATATACTAATGGAACTTTAATAGAGAGATATGGTGGTTATACAAAAGATAATAAAGCTTACTATATTAATGATGACATCTTTGGGGTAAAAGTAGAAGAAGCAGGTCCAAATGAAAATGGTTTCTTAATGGCAGTTCCAGATGGTGGCTACAATGAAGCTGGTGAGTTTGTGATGTTTGATGAAAATGATAATCCATTTACATCTGATGATGGAAGTTCATGGGGTTATTGGTCAGGTAAAAACAACTTTCATGATGGTAATGCAACTGTATCTATTAGTCCATTAGCAACATGGGTTGCAGGAGAGAAAGTAAGTACTGCTCATATGGATGCACTTATGGGTACAAATGCTACTAGTCAAACTCTTCAGTTTAATGGAAAAGTTCTTGGAACTATTGGTTATAAAGATGCAATTTTAATGGATAGTACAAATAAAGTTAGAATTGATTTTGAAGTTGGTGGTGGAGCTAAAAATATGACTGGTAATATGCAGTTTAAATCTGCAAATTCAAGTTTGTATAATCTTGATTTAGCAATTGATAGTTCAAATATTACTAATTCACAATTTAGCGGTGGATTTACTCCTGCAAGTGATCCAAATGCAGCTTCAAGTGGATATATAAAAGGTGAATACTATGGAGGTGATTCACTAAAAAGTGTTGGTGGAAGCTTCCAATATGGTCAAGCTAATGGTGTATTTAAGGCAACTAAAAAATGATAAGAAAATTTACATATTCAGTACTAACTGCTAGTTTACTTTTTTCAACTCCACTACTAGCACAAACAAAAAAGGTAAAAATTACTTTAAGTAATTCAATCAAAAAAGAGTATAAAGCAGCATTAGCTCATTTTAAAAACAAAGAGTATCAAAAAGCTTATGATGGTTTTAATGCTTTGTTTCAAGACAATCTTGATCATATCCTGATTAATTACTATTTGGGTAGAAGTGCTTTTGAAACAGGACAGTATGAGTTTGCTATTAGTGCATATGATAGGATTTTAATACAACAACCAAGTAACTCGAGAGTTAGATTAGAATTAGCTCAAAGTTATTTGCAGATGGGTTTATGGGCTCAAGCATTAGAAGAGTTTAATACTGTATCAAAAGGAAAACTTCCTCCAAATATTAAACAAAGAGTTGAAAGAACTATTGCCTTATTAAAAAATAAAGAGAAAAAGTCGCAATTCTCAGCATATGCAATGGGTTCAATTATTTATGATTCAAATATTAATAATACATCTTTAAATACAAATTTTGATATTTATAGTCCAGATTTAGGTTCTAATATTACTGTATCATCAGATGGTAAAGAAGAATCAACTATGATTTATCATACTGTAGTAAATATGAACTATAAATATAAATTAGAAGAGGATACAGTTTGGGATACAAACTTCTCTTTTATGAATATGAAATATGATGATTATAAATCAAAAGATTTACATGTATATTCAATAAACACAAAACCAATATATTTCAAAAGAAAGTATAAATCAGCAATTGCTTTACAAGTTGATAAAATCTTTTTAGGTCATAAACCTTATCAATTAAACTACTATATTATTCCAGAATATACAGAGAGTATTACGGAAAATATCTTACTTACTGCATCTTTAAAACTTGGAAGAATTAACTACCAAAATGAAAATGATAAAGATGCCAAAATATTTGATTATGGTACATCATTTAAATACTTAAATGACAATTTAGGACTATTTACTTTTGCAATTAATTCAGGAAAAGAGATTGAGTTAAGTGAAGCAAGAACCGATATTACAAACTCGTATGCTAATCTTTATTTATCAAACTCAATGCAGTTTTTAAAAAACTATACTCTTACTAGTTCAGCAAATTTCAAAATGACTAATTATAGGGACTTTGATACAAATTTCCAAAATAGAAGAGAAGATAAAAAAAGAGATTTTGCTTTATCAATAGAGAGACAAATGTCTAACAATCTGATTTTAAATGCAGGTACTACTTACACAAAAAGAGATTCAAACCAAGAACCATCAGAGTATAGTAAATATACTTTCAAACTAGGAGCGTTTATAACATTCTAACCTTTAGTAGAATGTTCATAAACTCCCTTGAAGTTTATAGGTGGATTTTCTATAAACTCTTCACATCTTGAAATATAAATTTTGTAGATGTTTTCATTTGTTTTATTTTCATTTCCTTCAAGCTTTTTGAAAATCTCTAATGCTTCATCAAACTTAGAATTTTTATATAACTCTACAGCATTATGATGACTATCAAGCTCTTCTTGTAGTTGTTTTGAAGCTTTTCCTTGAGCATGAACTTGCCAAATTTCTGCTGGTTCATCTTTACCTTTTACTTTTACAAGATCTAAGAATCTTAATACATACTCTTCTTCAAGTTTTGCTTTTGTAAAGTTAGAGATATTTAGCTTTGAACCATAAAATTTACATAAAGATTCTAATCTAGCTCCAAGGTTAATTGAATCTCCAATAACTGTGTAGTCACTTCTACCAGAGCTTCCCATCTCTCCAACAATTGCAAGACCAGTATTTAATCCAATACCAATATCAATAAGAGGTTTATTCTCTTCAATCAATCTTTTGTTTAAAGGCTCCAAAGATTTAATTTGTTCCAGTGAAGCTTGAACAGCTTTATCTGCATGATTTTCCACATCTGCAGGTGCATTCCAATAAGCCATAATAGCATCACCAATATATTTATCAATAGTTCCTTCATATTTGATAATTGTTTCACTCATTGGTTCCATATATTGATTTAGATATTCAATAAGTCTTTTTGCACTTCCCATCTCTTCTGAGATTTTTGTGAAGTTCCTAACATCACTGAAAAATACTGTTACTTCTTTTTCCATAGCTTGGAACTCTTTACTATCTACGTTTTTAAGAAGGTTTTCCATTACTTCTTTTGATACTTTAGATGCAAATTTTGCCTTAATAGCTTCTTCTTGTTTTATTTTAAAGAAGTAGTTTAGTAAGGTCGCTAAAATAGCCCCTGAAACAATAGCTAAAATAGGGAAGAATATATTTAATATTATTCCATCAACAAACATAGAAGTATAGATGAAATACAAAGTACCACTTAAAATTCCAAAGATAATAACAGGATTTAATAAAAATGGAGTATAAGCTACTAACATTACAGTTATGCTTGTAATTAAGAAAATCAATATAATATCAATACTGTCATGATTTGCATTTTTTACAATAAAATCACCTTGAATAATATTATCAATAACATTTGCATGTACTTCAACCCCTGGAAATACTGGATCAAAAGGAATAGCTCTTAAATCAAATAGACCAACAGCAGAAGTTCCTATTAGTACAATCTTTCCTTCAAGCTCTTTTTTATCAAAGGTATTATGATAAATATCACTTGCTGAGAAATATTTAAATGTCTTACCTGGACCTCTAAAGTTTACATGGAATCTTCCAAATCTATCTGTAGGAATTACTACATCATTTAAAGTAACATTTTCAATACCTGTTTCATTATAATTAACATAGATATTTGGAGCATCAAGTAAAATTCTTAAAAGCTCTAATGCTAATGATGAGTATAAAGTATCATCATATGAGATTACCAAAGGAACACTTCTAATAACTCCAGAAGAATCATCATAAATTGTATTAAAAAAACCACTTGAATAAGCATTGTCTTCAAAAAGTGGCAGATTTAAATATACACCATCAGCTTTGATGATATAGTCTTCTCCAAGTGTTTTATTTCTCTCAAAAATTGCTCCAGGAGTATTTGGTGAGATTTGCTTAGAGTAGGGGTTTTGTCCTAAATCAAAAACATATCCTAAAATGGTAGGTGTTGAACCAATCGCCCTTGCAAACTCTTCATCATAGTTTGGAATATTTTCTCTTTTTATATTTAATTCATTTAGTACTTTATGTGGAGAACTATTGTCTGTTTCAGAAAAAAGAATATCAAACCCCATAATCATAACGTTTGCATCTGTTAAGTTATGTAAGATTTTAGATAGTTTGTTTCTAGACCAAGGCCATTGTCCTAACTCTTGAAGTGACTTTTCATCAATATCTATAATAACAACATCATCAGATTGAGGCATTTCTCCTCTAATTGAAAAGAAATAATCCCTTAATCTATTATCAATAGAATCAGGAAGTGTAAAGGCATATCTATTTACAAAAAATAGGCTTGTTGCAAGTATTATTGAAAAAAGAAGATATAAAAATCCCTTTTTTATCTCTTTTTTCGTTTTAGAAGTCAAGTTTACTCTCATCAAGTTGTGATGGTGCTAACTCTTCTTTTGCGTATTGTTTCATCACTTCATGGTCATGGAAGAATTTAACTAGTTGACCATCAATCTCATTGTCTTTTACCATAAATGACAAGATTTTAAATACTTCAGATAGTTTCTTACCATCTTTATATGGTCTATCACTTGATGTTAAGGCTTCAAAAATATCAGCAAGAATCATGATTCTATCTTCTAAAGTTAAGTCTTTTTCACTTAATCCTCTAGGATATCCTGTACCATTTAGTTTTTCATGGTGATTTACTGCGATATTTAAAACATCATTGTATTTTTTAGGGAAAGGAAGAGTTGATAACATTTCATAAGAAAGATTAGCATGGTTATTCATGATATCTTTTTCTTCTTTTGTTAATGTTCCTTTTCTAATTGAAAGATTATAAAGCTCATTTTCACTTAAGAATGGTACTTCTTTACCATTTTTAATATAAGTCATTTTTGAAAGATCTTCAACTCTTTGAATATCTTCATCTCTCATAAACTCACCACCGATATTACAGTTCATTATAAACTCTTTATCTTCTTTTACTTTTGCAAGTTTAGCTTCATACTCTTCTTTTGTAATCTCTTTTTTTAAGAAGGCAATTTCATAATCTCTTTTTAAAACTTCAAATCTTTCAAGAACAAGTTCAATCCTATCAAAAATACAATGAAGCTTAGTAGATTTTTCAATAATAGATTCAGGCATAGAAATCTTACCAATATCATGCATCCACGCTGCAAGCTCAATTTGCTTGAAGTTGTTTTTATTGTATTTAATATCTTTATAGATTGTTTCATCTTCATGGATTGCTTTTGCTAGAAGTAGGGCAATCTTTTCCACTTTTCCAATATGGTTCATAGTATGGGGTGATTTTGCATCAATAGCATGACCAATAGTAGAAATAAAGCTGTTTAAAAACTCTTCTAAACTATTGATTAGTTGAGTATTTGTAAGTGCCATTGCAGCTTGTCCGGCTAAGGCTTTGATAATTCTTTCATCAGCCTCATCAAATGCTATTACTTGACCTAAAACTTTTGTTTTGTTAATTAGTTGTAATACTCCAATTACATCTTCTTCATGATTTACCAAAGGAATTACAAGCATTGAAGTTGACTTATATCCTGTCATAGAATCAAACTTCTTAGTTCCTTTAAAGTCATATTTTTCTTCATCATAAACTTCTGGAATATTTACAATTTTGTTTTCCAAGGCACAAACAGTTGCAACCATTTTGTTGTTTGTACTACCATCTTTTAAATAAAGTGGTAGAGAATCCCACTCTAAATCACCTTTTGTTCCACCCATATAGATATTTAATGGATCATTTTGTACTACTTTAAAATCAAGATGTTTTCTATCATTTGACATCAGATATAAAGTTCCCGCTTCACAGTGAGTTAATTCTCTTGTAAGAGTTAAAATCATCTCAAAAAGTTTATCTTTATCTAGCTCACTTGAAAGTTCAAGGTTGATTTCCATAATTCTTTCAAACTTATTGTGGCTAATCATATCTGATTCAACTTCACCAGTATCAATATGAATAACATCACCTTCTTCTAGAATCTTACCACCATTTGATAAGATATTTAAATCTTGAATTTCTTTTACCATCTCTTCATGATAAAGAGGTTTTAAGTGATATAAAAATATTTGAATATCTTTTCTTTTTAGTTTCGCTAATTCATCTGCTACAAGTTGTGGAGTTAAGTGTTGACTATCAAAAGCAAGTTTCTTCATATAACTTGGGAATGAACATTCCATTATTACTGAAGTGATTTTTTTATTGTTATCTATTCTTTCAATTAGTTCATCATTTATATAAGTGTCACCACTAATAATATATCCAAACATATTATCTTTCATAATCTCATATCCAAATGCACCTGGAATGTGTTGTGCATTAAATGGAGTAATTTTATATGGTCCAAATCTTAGCTCTTCATTTGCTTTGATCTCTTTGAAAACTAAAGATTTTTCATTTGTTCCTAGCATATTGATTTTAGAAAAATCAGGCCAAATTTCATCATTGAAGGTATGTTGTTTGATTGAATCTATTGTCTCTTTTGAAGCATAAATTGTAAGAGGTTGTGTTCTTTGTTCAAAGAAACTCTCAATAATAAATGGTAGGTCTAATATATGGTCAGAGTGCGAATGTGTAAGAAAAATATGATTGATATCTAAAGCACTTTCACCTAAAACATTTATAACATTTCCAGCATCGATTAATATATCTTTGAATATTTGAAATGATGTAGTACCAGTAGTTTTTGTTTTACTTCCACTTGCACCTAAAATTTTTATATAGTTCACAATAGTCCTTTGGAAATTTATATAAAAAATTATAACAAATTAATATGATATAAATATTGAAAAAAAGTTTTTTATCACTTGTTTATTTATTTTTTGAGAAGTTTTGTTAGATTAGCTTATTTAATATAAAATATTTGTACAGATAATATCTTCCTGCATTATTTTTCTACAGGAAGATTTGTTTTAGACCAATCGTATTGAAAGCCTTTTTTAACATTATAGATATTAGTAAAGCCATTGTATGCAAGTAGATTAGATCCTAGTTTTGTTCTAGAACCACTTCTACAAATCAAAATGATTTGTTTTTTTACATCCCTTTTAGCTTCTAAATAAATTTGAGTTATAAACTCTTTATTAAAAACTCTTTTTCCATTTTGTTCATAAAAAAGAGGAATATTTATTGAGTCTTTAGCTCTTAGGGTATTAAACTCTTTTTTTGTTCTAACGTCGATTAATAATGCACCTTTTTGTTGCATTTCATATGCTTTATGTGAGTTTATATCACCTTTGTAAAACATTGAGTTATAAAAATCAACTTCTTTTGCATTTGCAAAAAAAGTAACTAGTGTTAAAATTGATATTAAAAGTAGTTTTTTCATGGCTTATTTCTCGTCATTAATTTCTGAATCATCATATGGGTCCATATGAATGTTTATTATCCAATCTCTTTGCTCGTCAAGTTGTTTGATTTTTCTTTCAATATCATCACTAGCTCTATGGGCATCCATAAGTGTGATAACACAATCAAAAACCAAGTGAACTTCAACAAATGTTTGATGACCTGCTTCTCTTGTTTTTAGTAAATGGTGAGCATTTACTTTTTCATTGTTATTGATAATTTTTTCAATCTCTAATACGATTTCATCATCAACTGCTCTATCAAGTAAAACTAAAATTCCATCATGAATTAATTCATAAGCAGAGTATATAATAAATAAAGCAATTGCAGAACCAACTATAACATCAATTATCTCAAAACCTGTAACATTAACAAGTACAAGTGATACTAAAACAGCGGCATTAGTATAAACGTCTGTTTTGTAGTGTAAGGCATCTGCTTTGATTACCATAGAACCAGTTTTTTTAGCAACTTTATTTAAATACATTACTAAAAATACAGTAATAAACAGTGAAATAATCATAACAACAATAGATGTACTCATATATTGTGATACTTCGCCATTGATAGCTTTTTTAATTGCTTGGTAAAGTAAAAAAAGTCCAGATACTGTAATAATAGTACCTTCAATTACAGAAGCTAAAGCTTCAGTTTTTCCACGACCATAATTAAAATCTTTGTCAGCTGGTTTTTCAGAGTTTGAAATGGCAAAATAGTTGAAAATCGATACGAACATATCTAAAACAGAATCTATTGCAGAAGCTAAAACAGCAACAGAACCACTTGCAATACCAATTACAAGTTTTATAAGTGTAAGAAGTGCGGCAACAGATGTTGAAACAACTGTTGCCTTTTTTTGTAGAGTCATAACTATTTGTTTTCTACAAATTCTTTAATTCTTCTAATTCCTTCTTCAATACTTGCTAAGTCAGTAGCAAAAGAGAATCTAAAGTATCCCTCTGTACCAAATGCAAGTCCTGGAACAACTGCTACACCTTTCTCTTCTAATAAATCAGAACAGAATTTCATAGAGTCATTTGTAACTTCTTTGATGTTTACAAATAAGTAGAATGCACCTTGTGGGTTAACACAAGTAATTCCTTCAATTGCATTAAATGCTGCAACTGCAATATTTCTTCTTTCTTCAAATGCTTGTCTCATAGTTTCAATATCAGCATCTGCATGTCCTTCTAAAGCACAAATAGCAGCGTGTTGAGTGATTGAGTTAACATTTGATGTTACTTGACCTTGGAATTTAATCATAGCTTTTACAATCTCTGTTTTAGGAGTTGCAATATAACCAAATCTCCAACCAGTCATAGCAACTGATTTACTTAAACCGTTAATTGTTACAGTTCTTTGGAACATATCTTCACTAACTTCTGCAGCAGTAGTGAATTTTTGTCCATCATACATGATTTTTTCGTACATCTCATCAGATAATACTAAAATATCAGTACCTTCTAATACTTTTCCAATTTCAATTAATTCTTCTTTTGTGTAAACACCACCCGTTGGATTTGAAGGTGAGTTTAATAAAAGAATTTTAGATTTTGGAGTAATCGCAGCTTTTAATTGCTCAGCTGTGATTTTAAACTCTGTAGTATCATCAGTATCAATAAATACTGGAACACCATCTGAGAATTTAACTTGCTCAGGGTATGTTACCCAACATGGAGTAGGGATGATTACTTCATCACCTTCTTCAATTAATAATTGGAATAAGTTAAATAATGAGTGCTTTGCACCATTACTAACTACGATGTGATCTAACTGGTACTCTAAACCGTGATCTCTGTTTAACTTATTGATAATTGCTTGTTTGGTTTCGATAATTCCTTCTACTGCAGTGTATTTTGTGTGACCATCTTCAATCGCTTTAATAGCTGCTTGTTTAATTACTTCTGGAGTATTAAAATCAGGCTCACCCGCACTGAAACTTAAAATATCTTTACCTTGAGCTTTTAGCTCTCTACCTAAGGCAGTAATTGCCATAGTAACCGATGGAGATAGCTTTTCCATTCTGTTTGCAATTTTCATTATCGTTGTCCCTCGCATATAATATTCATCATCTTTTATGATATAATGCGGGATTATACAAAAAGAAATCTTAAGGATATGTTTGGTTTTTCAAATAAATGTGGAATCTTCAGTGGTTACTGTAAAATTGGAACAAAAAAGACACGTAAAACATTGTTATTTACGGGTTTTATCTAAAGATGAAATACAAATAAAATCTAATATTTATTTTACAAAAAGTGATGCACAAAGGTTAATCGAAAAGAAAAAAGATTGGATAAAAGAGCAGATTTTACGTTTAAAAGAAAAAACTTTGCCACAAGATGAGTTTTTATACTTTGGAAAAGTTCAGAAAAAAGAGCTTTATAATGTAAAAGATGTAGATAAATTCTATAAAGAAAAAGCAAAAGATTATATTCCTTATTTAGTAGATAAACACTCAAAAAGAATGGATTTATATCCAACTTCAATAAAATACAGAAAAAACAAAAATACTTGGGGTTCTTGCAATCATAAAAATGGATTAAACTTCAATATTTTACTTTGTAAATTTCCTCTTGAAGTTATGGAGTATGTTGTTATTCATGAATTAGCTCATATCAAACATAAAAATCACTCTAAAAAGTTTTGGGATCTAGTAGAAAAATTTTGTCCAGATTATAAACAAAGGGAGAGAACTCTTAGGAGTTTTTTATAATCTCTCTAATCTCTTCCATTTTTTTATGTAGTTTTTCATCTTCTATATTGTTTTCAAAAATACCATATGACCTCTCATTAAAATAAGGTTCAACTGTATCTTTTTGTTCTTCTTTAAAAGGTGAAGTAAACTCTTCATGGGCTTTTTTGTCATAGTTTTTACTAAATGAATAAAGTTTGTCATATCTAAAAACACTAATCTCTTTGATATCTTTAAACTCTTTTACTTGTTTTGCATAAGACATAATCATCTTTTTTTGATAGTTTAATTCTGTTTGTGCAACTGGATGAAGCACTGCAATAGATAGCTTTTCATTTCTATAAAATGCAAATAGTACATAGTTCATGATTTTTTTGATTAGTACTTTTTCTAAGAAGCTATGAACTCTATATCTTTTTCTAATTTCACTAAATTCTCTTTGATTTGCTAATGAAGATAATATATTGTTTGTATTTTTTACTCTTGTATAGTTTACTTTTTTTGAATCTTTGCCTTTTGGCTCAAATGTAAAAAAAGCTTTTTTTAATTCTTGTTTGAATGATAGTTCATCTTCCAAGCTTGAAAGTCCTTTCCAGTAAGGTTTTTATTAGTATTTCTAGTGTAGCATAAAAGCTCACAATATAAAATAGGAAACATCTAATTATGATTAAATATTTATCTTACGCAATTATAGCAGGATTTATTTTATCTTTTAGTGGTTGTGGTTACAAAGGTGACCCAGTTTATGTAGAAGATAAAAACATCCAAACTCAAAACAATAAAGAAGTTTCAAAATAATGGTTTATGATTACATTATTATTGGAACTGGTATCGCAGGTTTAAATGCCGCAAGATTAATCCCTGAGGATAAAAAAGTTCTAGTACTTTGTAAAAAATCTCCATGGGATTGTAATACATTCTGGGCTCAAGGTGGTATTGCAAGTGCAGTTGATGAGTCAGATATCCCAGACCATATTCAAGATACATTAACAGCTGGTGTAAACCACAATGACCTTGAAGCTGTAACACTACTTAGTAAAAAATCACAAGAAGCAGTAAAAAGTCTTATTGATGCAGGTTTAGAGTTTGACCTAAATGACAAGGGAGATCTTGCCTTCACAAAAGAAGCAGCTCATAGTAGAAACAGAATTCTTCATGCTGATGGTGATGCAACTGGAAGAATGATACATATGTTTTTATTAGAACAGTGTAAACACAAAATGGTTACAGAAGCTGTTGTAAATGATTTACTTATTGAAAATGGTGAATGTTACGGAGTTCAATATTTCACTTCTGAAACGGAGCAAAAAGTTGCATATGCACATAATACAATTATTGCAAGTGGTGGAGTAGGTTCTATTTATAGATATCATACAAACTCAACTGCAATTGCTGGAGAAATCCAAGGGATTATTGCGGAAAAGCAACTTCCATTAAAAGATATGGAGATGATGCAGTTTCATCCAACAGTTGTAAAAGGAACTCATTTTGCAAGAAAACCGCTTTTATCTGAAGCTTTAAGAGGTGAGGGTGCGTTTATTGTAGATGACCATGGAAATAGATTTTTATTTGCATATCACAAAGATGGAGAACTTGCACCAAGAGATGTTGTAAGTAGATCAATTTTTGACTATCACAAGAAGACTGGTTCAAATGTTTATTTATCTTTTGAGAGCTTTAAAAAGCCATTTTTCAAAAAAAGATTCCCTAATATTTACGAAAACCTAAAAGATTTGGGATATGACTTACCTTTTGAAAGAGTGCCAATTTCACCTGCTTTTCACTACAGTATGGGTGGAATCGAAACATCTTTAGAAGGAAAGGTAAAAGGCGTAAATAACCTATATGCGGTGGGTGAAGCAGCTTGCACTGGTGTTCATGGTGCAAACAGATTAGCTTCCAATTCATTGCTTGAAGGGTTGGTATTCTCTCAGCTTGCCATTGAGGATACTGTAAAAAGTAATCACAAAATATCATATAAAAATTATACGAAGCCTATAAAATCCTTCATCCGAAATAAAGATATCGATAAAGAGATAAAAAATAATCTTAGAAAGATTATGTGGGACAGTGCCGCTATTTTGCGTAACCCAAGCAAACTAAAGGATGCTTTATCTCAAATTGAAAAATATCTAAAAGAGGATGTTGGTAGATTGTTATATTTAAGGCTACTTACGGCAAAATCTATTTTAAAATCTGCTCTTGAGAGAAAAGAATCTCTTGGAGCTCATTATATCAAGGAGAATTAATGTTGAAAATTATAATGACATTACTGTTAACGTCAGTAGCGTTGTTTGCCGGTGGAGGTGGTGTAAGTACTGCTGTAACACCTGATATTACTATGACATGGGTTGGATTTTCATGTTTATTAATCTTTGCTGTTGGTTACTACTTCGTAGCTGCAGAAGAGAAATATGAAATTAACAAAGCTAAACCAGCTTTATTTATTGGTACTTTTATGTTCATTCTTATTGCTATTTACTATGCATTAAATGGCTTAGATATTGGACTATTACAAGGTGAAGTAAACCACTTAATCTTAGAGATCGCTGGAATCTTCTTCTTCTTATTTGTTGCTATGACTTATATTGAGTCGTTAATCCACATGGGGGTATTTGACAGACTTAAGTACAACTTAGTAACTAAAGGTTATACATACAGAAAGTTATTCTGGGTAACTGGATTTATTGCATTCTTCCTTTCACCAATCGCGGATAACTTAACTACAGCTCTTATTTTAGCAACTGTATTAATTACAATTGAAAAAGAAAACAAAGCATTCTTAGTTCCTGGTGCAATCAACATCGTTGTTGCAGCAAATGCTGGTGGTGCTTGGTCTCCATTTGGTGATATTACTACACTTATGGCATGGACTGCAGGAAAAGGTACATTTGTTGACTTTATGTTCTTATTCCCAGCTTCAATTGTTGGATATTTAGTTACTGCATTTATCTTAGCTAGATTTGTTCCAGATACAGTTCCTCCATTTGACGCTGAAAAAGAAGTAAAACCAGAAATGGCTAAAGGTGCTAAAGTAGTTATGGCATTAGGTATCATGACTATTGCAACTGCAGTTATCTCTCACCAAGTTTTACATTTACCAGCAATGTGGGGTATGATGTTCGGTCTTTCAGTTCTTAAGATTTACTCTTACGGACTTAAAATTAAGTACGGAAAAGATCACTTTAATATCTTCCATTCAATTGCAAAAATTGAGAATGATACATTAATGTTCTTCTTCGGTATCTTAGCGGCAGTTGGTGCATTATACTTCATTGGATGGTTAGCATTAGCAGCAGTAGTATATGACCCAGCAGTATTAGGACCAACATGGTCAAATATTGGTGTTGGATTCTTATCTGCAATCGTTGATAACATTCCTGTAATGTCTGCTGTATTAAAAGCAAACCCACCTATGGGACTAGATCAATGGATGCTAGTTACATTAACAGCTGGTGTTGGTGGATCGATGATTTCATTCGGTTCTGCTGCAGGTGTTGGTGTTATGGGTAAATTACACGGAATCTATACATTCGGTGCACACATGAAATACGCTTGGACTATCGTAATTGGATACTTCGTATCTATTGCAGTATGGTATGTTCAATACGAAATGTTAGGATTATATATTAAATAATTCTAAGTTTTATAAACTTTAAAAGCTAGTAGGTTTACTACTAGCTTTTTTTATGCCAAAAAGGTTTTATTATGTTTAAATGGTTTTTAGGTAAAAAGAAAGTAAAAAAAACAAAAAGAGCTAAAACTTTTGTATGTAAACACTGTAAGCATACATGTGAAGGTTGTGAATCTTTATATTGTTACGCATGTCACTCAAACCCTGGAAATCCTTGCCCTAAATGTGGTAAAACTAACTTACAAGACAAAGAAACTTAAGTCACTTTTTTTCACTTAACTATACTTTTACTACTTATTAGATATAATCCGCTCTTATTAATGATTTAACTTAATCACATAGAGGATATTAAAATATGAAACATGTACCAATAGTAGTTTTAGATTTTGGTAGTCAATATACACAAATTATCGCTAGAAAACTTAGAGAATCTGGTGTATATTCTGAAATCGTACCTTACTCTGAAAGTATTGAAGATATTATGGCAAGAACTCCAAAAGGAATCATCCTTTCTGGTGGACCAGCTTCAGTTTATGCAGAAGATTCATATCACCCAGATGCAACAGTATTTGAATTAGGACTTCCAATTCTAGGAATTTGTTATGGTATGCAACTTATTTCTCAACACTTTGGTGGATCTGTTATTCCAGCTGATCACCACGAGTATGGAAAAGCTAAATTAAACTTCGAAAAAGAAAACCCAATTTTCAAAGATACAACTGATGGTCAAATTGTTTGGATGTCTCACGGAGATAGAGTAGAAAATATCCCTGCAGGATTTGAAAAAATTGCTACTTCTGAAAACTCTCCATATGCAGCTATCGCTAATACTGATAGAAATGTATATGCATTCCAATTCCACCCAGAAGTATATCACTCAGATGAGGGTTCTAAACTTCTTAAAAACTTTGCAAAACACATTTGTGGTTGTGAGTCTACTTGGAATATGGGTTCATTTGCTAAAGAGCAAATCCAAAAAATCCAAGATACTGTAGGAAACAAAAAAGTATTATGTGGTGTATCTGGTGGGGTTGACTCATCTGTTGTTGCTACATTATTAGCAGAAGCAATTGGTGATCAATTAGTTCCTGTATTTGTTGATAATGGTTTATTAAGAGCTAATGAGAGAGAACAAGTAGAAGCTATGTTCAAAATGAGAGGTGTTGATTTAATTACTGTTGATGCTTCTGAAACTTTCTTAGAGAGATTAGCAGGTGTATCTGACCCTGAAACAAAAAGAAAAATCATCGGTGAAACTTTCATCGAAGTATTTGATGTTGAAGCTAAAAAACACGATGGTATTGAGTTCTTAGCACAAGGTACTTTATATACTGACGTTATTGAGTCTGTATCTGTAAAAGGACCTTCTAAAACAATCAAATCTCACCACAACGTAGGTGGATTACCAGATTGGATGACTTTCGAGTTAATTGAGCCATTAAGAGAAATCTTCAAAGATGAAGTAAGAGCTTTAGGATTAGAGCTTGGATTACCAAAAGATATGATTGGTAGACACCCTTTCCCTGGACCAGGATTAGCTATTAGAGTTATGGGTGACGTTAATAAGCCAGACTTAGAGTTATTAAGAAAAGCTGATGTTATTATGTTAGACGTATTACACGCAACTGGTTTATACGACAAAACATGGCAAGCATTTACAGTATTATTAAACGTAAAATCTGTAGGTGTTATGGGTGATAACAGAACTTACGATAACACTGTTTGTGTTAGAATCGTAGAAGCAACTGACGGTATGACTGCTACGTTTGCTCACATCCCTCATGATGTATTAGAAACTATTTCAAGAAGAATTATCAACGAAGTTGATGGAATCAACAGAGTTGTATATGATATTTCTTCTAAGCCACCAGCAACTATTGAGTGGGAATAATTTCTAATAATTTTCACGCATCTTCTGCCAAAGTTTGACTTGATGTACTTAGAGTACACCTTCGTCAAACTTTGACAAAATCTACATAAAACTTGCTATAAGTTTTCTAACTAATATTTCTTTTCCTATTTCTGTTATAATAAAATATCTTATTCCAAGGAATTTTTATGATTTGGAAATTATTTTCAGTAAAAACATTATATAAATGGGAACCTGTAGGGAAACCTATTTCAATTGATGAGTATTTTAATAGTTCAGTTGCCTTAATTGAAGAGAGAGTTGTTTTCTTTAAGGCTAGAAGTCATGATGAATCTATAAATAAAGCAGAAAAAGAAGCTTCTTTGTATGTAAAAGATAAGTTTATTAATCCATATGGTCAACAAGTAATTATAAAGCGTTTAGCGTTAATAGATTCTTATGAGTTGTATTATGATGAGTTAAATAAAGATGCCGTTAAATCTGGTAGTGAAGTCTATTCGACTACATATTTAATTAATAAAGAAGTTTCAAATGATGCTATTATAAATTCTCATTTTGGTAATGATGAAGAGTATTTAGATGGAACTAGGAAATTATTTAGTAACAGAATTTTTTCAGGTATAGTTGGTTCATATGAAGAACATAATAAAATTGAAGATGATTAAGTAAATAAAGTATAACAGTGTCAGGTCATGAATTGCCACCTTTATAATTAGTTTTATATTGCACGAATTAAAGGATATTTTAAATGAATAAAAATTTATATTATGCAATTTTTTTTATTAGTGTAGGTTTTTTAGGATTAATTGATTCATATGAAGCTATAAGTATATATTTAGATTCAGGTGATATAAGCTTTAAAATGAGTTCTAAGAATATATTAGAACATGGGGAAAGAGCTTTAGTTCTTTACTTAGTGGAAATTGTATTAAGTTTATTAATGATTTTTCTGGGGCTTACTTATTTTGGAAAAAACAAAAAAATCAAACCTGATAGCTGAATCTCCACTCTTGCCAGTATGTATAGATGAGTTTGCATGTCTTAGTTTAAAAGTGATAGATTTCTTTTTACATAAGCTTAGAATACTTTATTTCCCATATCCTTTACACCTATTACCTCTTTCAAAAAACATATACGCTATTATTCTATCAAAATATCCAAATAGGCAATAAATGCAACAAACAGCACTAAAAATACTAAAATCTGGTCAAAATGTTTTTCTTACAGGTTCAGCAGGTACGGGTAAAACATTTGTTTTAAATGAATATGTTTTATACCTAAAATCACGAAAGATTATTCCTACTATTGTAGCTCCTACTGGTATTGCAGCTTCTCATTTAAATGGTCAGACTATACACTCTTATTTTTCATTAGGTTTAAGAGATAGTGTTGATGAGTACTTTATTTCAAACTTACTAGATAAAAAGAAATTACAAACTAGATTTAAAAAACTAAAAGTTCTAATCATCGATGAGATATCTATGGTGAGTCCAAATATTTTTACATCAATGGATAAAATCCTTCAAGCCTTTAAAGAAAATACTGAACCATTTGGAGGAATTCAAGTGATACTTTCAGGAGATTTTTTCCAGTTGCCTCCAATCTCTCAAAGTAGTGACTCAAAAAGATTTTCATGGCAAAGCCTATCTTGGAAAGCTCTTGATTTACAGACTTGTTATTTAGAAAAAAAGTTTAGACAAGATGACAACCAACTTATCTTTGTATTAGATGAGATAAGAAGTGGACAAATATCACAACAAACCTATGATATTTTAAATCAAAGACATCAAAGAGATTTAGATATAGAGTTTACTCCCACAAAGCTTTATACTCATAATTTAGACGTAGATAGAATAAACAATGATGAACTTAACAAACTTCCAACTCAAGCGGTTACTTACTCTTATGACAGTGAAGGTGCAAAAACAAATATTGAAAAACTATTTAAGTCAGCCCTTGTCCAAGAAGAACTAACACTTAAAAAAGATGCTGTTGTTATGTTCATCAAAAACAATCCAGAAAAGTACTATATCAATGGTACAACAGGTGTAGTTATAGACTTCTCAAAAGATGAAAAACAACTTCCTATTGTAAAACTATCTAATGGTTACGTAATAAAAGTAGAATATGAAGATTGGGCTATTGAAAATGACAAAGGAAAAGTGTCAGCCAAAATCTCACAAATACCACTGAAACTTGCATGGGCTATAACTATTCATAAGTCCCAAGGTATGACTTTGGATGCTGCACAAATTGATTTATCAAAGACTTTTGAAGTAGGGCAAGGATATGTTGCACTTTCAAGAATCAAAAATATTGAAGGTCTAAAATTAATGGGCTTTAATGAAAAAGCTTTAAGTGTAGACCCACTTATTTTAAGTATTGACCCAAGAATAAAACAAGCTTCAAAAAAAGCATTTGACAAAATAGAATCATATGATGAAAAACAATTAGAACTTATTAATCTTGCATATATAGAAAAGCTTGGAGGTTTAATTGACCAAAAAGCAATAGCTAAAGAAAAAGAAGCAATAGAAAAAGAACCACAAATAGAAGAAAAAATAGCAAACCATATAAAAACAAAAAATCTTATTGAATCATCTGATACTTTAGAAATCTTAGCTAAAAATGCAGGTTTTTCAGTAGCTACTATTATGAAGCACTTATCTTTGATAAAAGAAGAAGAACCAAGATTTGATATCTCAAAATACATGCCAAGTTTAAGTGTGATAAACAAAGTTAAAAAAGCAGTAGACGAGATAGAAACAGCTAACAATGAAGAAGATTTTAGTGAAGATGGAAATATAAAACTAAAACCAATATTTGTAAAGCTAAATGAAGAAGTATCTTATAACGATATAAAAATGGTTTTAATTTAAAAATTGTTAAAATTGCGCACTTCAAAATAAAAGACAAAATTAATGAAAATCAAAACACCTCAAGGTCATGTTTAATGACAGCTAATAATCAAGAAAACCTAGTAGAGCATTCTAGTCCAAAACAAAGTCATCATCACTTCAAAATGTTTAAGCCATGGGGTTGTGTAAGTCAGTTTCATCCGAAACCAAAAAAGAGTAAAACTTTGTTAGGGGATTATTATGATTTCCCTGAAGATACTATGGCTATTGGTAGATTAGATATGGATTCAGAAGGTTTATTATTACTTACAACTGATGGTATGATGAGTTATAAAGTTAGAGATAAAAGCGTTGAAAAAGAGTACTATGTACAAGTAGATGGAATCATCACTGATGAAGCAATAGAAAAGATGCAAAATGGTCTTGAAATTGTGGTAAAGGGTGATACGTATATGACTCTTCCTTGTAAAGCAAGAAAAATAGAAGGTGAGCCACCATTGCCAGCACGTGCTAGAAATATTCGTAAAGAAAGACATGGACCAACATCATGGGCATCTATTACTATTAGTGAAGGGAAAAACCGTCAAGTAAGAAAGATGACAGCAGCAGCTGGTTTTCCTACATTAAGATTAGTTAGAGTTCGTATAGGAAATATTCATCTTGATAGTTTACTTCCAACTGAGGTAACTGCTTTAGATAATCTAAATGAGGCATTTAACCAAAAATAAATAAAGGAAATCCTATGGAAAAAAACTGGCAAATTAGAAAAGCTCTAATCCAAGATTCACAAGGTCTTCAAGAATGTATGGAACTTGCATACTCTTCTTATCAAAGTAGAATGAACGGAAAAAGACTCCCTCCAATGGATGTAAACTATGCTGATGAAATCAAAGAGTTTCCTTGTTGGGTTGTAGAATCTGAAAAGAAAATTGTCGGTGGTTTAATCATGGTATTTGACAAAGACTATGCTTCAGTAGCTAATATTGCAGTTCATCCTAAGTCTCAAGGACAAGGTATAGGTAGTGGTCTTTTGAAATTTGCAGAAGCTGTGGCAAAAGATAAAAACTATAAAGAATTAACTCTAGCTACACATGTTCTTTTGAGTGAAAATATATCTTTGTATCTTCATATGGGTTGGGTAGAAACTCAAAGAGATGATACGAGAGTTTATTTTAAAAAAGTAATTGAATAAGATTTTAGTTTTTTGAACTTTATATTATGCTTTATAAGTGTACAATGCAATTAAATTTAAATTAGGGACATTCCAATGCTTGATATGATAATAGCTTCATTCTTACAAATCTGGCATATAATACCAATAATTATAGGTATTATATTGTTTAGAAAGTTTTTAACTAACAAAGACAGAAAACAAAGAATCCAAAAACATGAAGAACATGAGAAAAATGGTTTAAGCCTAGAGTTACGAACTGGGAAAAAGTATGAAGACTTAGGTTATTCTGTTGTATATGGTGATGACGAAAAGAAAGAGCAGGGAGTTGACCTTTTGTGTTCAAAGGGCGATAAAACACTAGTTATCAAATGTAAAGATGATACAAACCCAAAATCAATCACTTCTGAAGACGTAACAGCATTTATCAAAAATGCAAGTAAATATGTTCAATCAAGTATCATAGACGATGAAGACGTAGAGTTTAGATATGCAATACTTTATCCACAAGTACTTGATAAATCAGCTATCAAAATATTAAAAGATGATTCTTACAATTGTAAATATATAGTTTTATAAAATATGAAAATATCATACCACCGAAGAAGAAAAATAAAAACAAGAAGAATTGCTGTAAGAGATTTAATCTTACGGGGCATTGAAGACCCAAAAGAGTTAGCAAAACAGTTAAAAGTCACAGTTCCCACAATAAAAAAAGATTTAGAAGCTCTAAAAACTATGAGTGAAGAGGAACTATCTTTTAACACAAGAGCAGTATCCCAAACAATGATAGATAAAAAAGACACAATTTTACGAATGCTAGATGATGAAAACTACTATACAGAAGATGGAGAAGTAAATATCTCTAAAATAGTTAATGAACTTAAAACAAGTAGAGCTACAGTTATGGCTGTACTAAATGGAGAATAAAAAAGCTAAGGAATACTTCATATGAATAATACACCTTCAAACACTTCAAACTTACTACTTCTTAACAAACCCAAAGGCTATTTAGTTACTCGAAGTGATGACTTAGGTAGAAAGACTGTTTATGATATTTTGCCAGATTGGGCATATACTGAGCAATGGATGCCAATAGGTCGATTGGACTTAGAATCAAAAGGCCTTTTGTTATTTACAAAAGATGGACAAATTAGCAATGCTTTGACAAAACCTGGAAACTGTATAAAGATATATGAAATATGGGTTAGAGGTCATGTAACACAAGAACATATCGCACAAGCATTAAAAGGTGTAGATAGTAAATACGGACTATTAAAAGCTCTTATGGTAGAAAAAATTGGTATGGGTGGAGCAAAAACAAAACTAAGAATTCAGATTGATGAAGGGAAAAACAGACATATTAGGCGACTTTTTGGTGCTATGAAAGACCCTAAATTTGGAACACCTTTGAAAGTTGTTACATTAACACGTGTTAGTTTAGGTAGTTTAAATCTTGATATTAAAAGTGGAGAATACCGATTTTTGACGCAAGAAGAAGAGAACTCACTGCTCAAAGGTTTAAAAAAGAGTAGATAACTAACTATTTAATTTGAATAATTAATTGCGATATAAAATAAAAGTGATAAAATCACAAAAGAAAATAAAAAGGAAGACAAATGAAAATAGCTATTCCAGTAAAAGATGAAAATTTAAGCTTTTTCCCAAATGCAGGACATACTCCAAAGTTTGCTGTATATACTATGACTGGAGCTGGTATGTTCAAATCATTTAAATTAGATGAAGTGAAACAAAACCCAAGAACTGATATAGACCACTCAAATCCAGATGAACACCATGCATGTGACCACTCACATGATGATGCAGAGCATATCGAGCAACACAACAAAATGGGTAGAGCTATAAAAGAGTGTGATTACATTGTAGTAAAAAAAGCATGTAAAAATACTGCTAGATCATTTACATCTGAGGGTATCAAAGTTATCAAATATAATGGTGAGTCATTTGATGCACCAAAGATTTTAAACGAACTATCTGCTAAATTTGTATAACAAACCAAAATAGTAAAAGAGAAAATCTTTTGCTATTTTAAACTATCTTTTTCTAACAAACCTTTTCCAACTTCATATAACTCTTCGTATCTATGAAACTGATATGTTTTGAACTCTTTTGTATTTGGTTCTATGATTATTAGTTTTTTGTTTTTTGCTATTTTTTTATTTTTTCTTGTTTGGTTTATGATTAGAAGTTTCATTGATTTTTCTAACATTTGTATTACGTTGTTTGTTTTTAGAAAGTTCGAAGGAAGTGTTTTATCATAAGCTTTTTTTCCTAGAACATCAATAGCAAGAACTCTTTTGTATTTTGCAAATCTTATGCCTAAATTATCTGTAAGGAAACCATCTAGATATACTTCACCATTTATAGTTCTTTCTTGGAATATTCCTGGTATTGCCATAGTTGCCAGTAGGGCATCTGTGATTTTTACATCATCTTTTTTACAAAAGACTTTTACTTTTCCATCACTTAGTTTTGTTGTTACTATTTTTAGTGGGATTAGGGTGTCTTTGATCTTTCTATCTCCAAAGATGTCATAGAAGATATCTTCTACTTTTTTTGTCTCCACTATTGCATTTCCATCAAAAGATAGTTTTATCCATTTTTGAACTTTTGAGAACTCTTCTATAAGTTTGTAAATTTGCTTTGAACTCATACCTATAGCTAGACAAGCTGCAACAATTCCACCCATACTAGTACCTATAATCTCAGAAGGTTTTCTAATATCTAGTTTTTCTAAGTCTTCTAGTACTCCAATATGTGCAATACCCAGTGCTCCACCGCCACTTAGAACTAAACTATATTTTTTATTTTCTATCATATTGATTTATCCATTTATATATAGTGTTTAATAATATTATAGTGATAGTTGACTTTAATCAACAAAGCCTTTACAAGATTTTATTATAATTCGTCCAATTATAAAAAAGGATTTTTATGAAAGATTATCTTTGTACTGTAAGAGGTTATATCTATGAGCCAAAGTTAGGTGACCCTGATGCTGGTATAAAACCAGGCACTTCCTTTGAAGAGCTTCCTGAAGATTGGGAATGTCCTGATTGTGGTTCACCAAAAGAGGATTTTGAAGAATTGGAATAGGGTTTGTTAGCCTAAATCAAGGGGTATAAAATCTTGTTGAAGTTCCAGACTTGTAAATCTCTCATTTTCTTCTTCTAGTATCTCTTTTACTCTTTTTTCTATTGTATCTAATAGGGCAGTTTTATTATCGTTTGTTTGTGAGATATCAGCTTCTATTTCTATGGCTTTTTCTTTTATAGTAGCTAAATCTTCATTCTCTAAGTTTGAACGAACTTTTGCTGCTAAAACATCTTTGATACAATCTTTATCAAAACCACATTCATCTATATTAGCACCAATTTTTTTGGCTTTTTCTTCTAGGATTTCTAAGTAAGCATTCATAATACTCCTTTTGGCTTTTTGTTATTATAAAATAAAAGTGTAAAGGATTAATTTAGTTTATAAAACTACTTTTTTTCGTTTAAAACTTTTTTTCAAAAACTTTGACTACAATTCCACCTTCAAAGGAATTTTATGTCGCAGAATATTAGTTCATTATCAAAACTAAAATCCATGGACAAAGGTGTTTTGTTTATGCTTGCAAGTGCATTTATTGGTGCACTAAATGGAGCAGTAGCAAAGGTCTTATCTGAATCTATGGATCCTATAGAAGTTGTTTTTTATAGGAACTTATTGGGAGTTTTGATTTTATTATATAGTTTTAAAAAGATATCAGTATCTATTGATACTTCAAAATTACATTTATTATTTTTAAGAGGTTTATTTGGGGCTTTGGCTATGGTATTGTTTTTCTATACTATTGCCACTATTCCACTAGGGGAAGCCGTAGTTTTAAATAAAACTTCGCCATTTTTCGTGACAATCTTAGCATATTACTTGATGAAAGAGACAATTAACTTACGTACTTTTTTTGCTTTACTTATTGGGTTTGCTGGGGTTGTGTTTATTGTTAAACCATTTGGTATAGAGATTTCAATAGAGCATATACTTGGGGTTTTAGGTGGTTTTTTTGCAGCAGCTGCTTACGCAACTATCAAAAAAATCAAAGATATTTATGATGCTAGAGTAATCATGCTTTCATTTATGGGTGTTGGTATATTTATTCCACTTGGAATAGGGCTGTTAACTCCTATCTTTGATTTCCAGTTTCATACTGACCCAATACTTTGGGCTCTTATCGGTTTCATGGCTGTTATATCTACTGCTTCACAGTGGTTTTTAACTCGAGCATATAGTCTTAGTAAAGCTAGTATTATTGGAGTTGTTAGTTATACAAATATTCCCTTTGCTATAGGATTTGGAGTGATGTTAGGGGATAAGTTGCCAGATATGTTTACCTTTATAGGTATTGTACTTATTGTAATGGGTGGAATATTAGTAAGCAAAAAATAGTTTATTCTTCTATTGGAATAATTGGTTCAACTATACTATATAAAAATCTATTTTTATCAAACACTGTTTTTGAGATGATAGCTACTAGTTTATCATCTTGAAACACTCCTCCACCACTGTTTGATGGAATAGCTAAACAGTTACTTCTTATCTCTTCTTCTTTTTGCAAATCTGTTAAATCAAGTGTTGTGTTCATACCTAATAGTTCATTTTTTGCTTTGTAGAACTTACAGTTTTTCTCTTGAAGTAAAGTACTAAAAAACATACCTTCTTTTGACATAGAGTAGTATTTGAATACACCTTTTTTATTTAGGTCTAGTTTTGATACTTTTAGTTTTGATGTATTGCTTGTTTCCACATAACTTAGGTCGTATTGTGCATTTTTTGAGTTTTCAATATTACAGTGTTTTGCTGTGTAGATTCTGTTTTGTGCATGTACACCGTTACATTTGTCATAGCGTTTGAAATAGTTGTATTCTTTATTGTATATAGGTTTTGATTGTATATTTAAGTATTTTGGTATTTGTTCTAAACTATTGTTTGGATATAGATATGTAGGTATTAGTTTGTTTATGTTTTTGTCAAGCATTACGATATTGCTTTTCATTGCTTTTACTGTAAACTCAGGGTCTGGGTTTTGGATTAAAGCATTTTTAAATCTAATCAAACAGTTTTTTGTAGATTTCAGATAGTTATATTGTAATCTGATATTATGACTAAACTCTTTTGCTTTCTCGTATCTTTCAATACATTCATCCCAAGTAAAAGCATAAATATTATTGCTGCTAAAAAGTAATACGCAAAACAATATATATAACTTTTTCATAATATACCATTGTACTATATTTTATTACTATTTGTAAAATACCAAAGTTACAAACTAACTTAAAATATGGTTTTTAGGCTTTAAAACTAAATATGATAAAATCCAAATCAAAAAGAAAAATATGTCTAAAAACTCTGTATATGAAGATATAGCAAATGAATTAAATCTAGGATTACTTAAAAACACTGATGTTATACAAAGCCTATGGGGTGGCTATGGTGAGTTAGTAAGATTTGTATTTGAAAACAAAAGTGTTATAGTAAAACATATAAAACTTCCAAAACCAGAACATCATCCCAAAGGATGGAATACTAACCTTTCCCATAACAGAAAGTTACACTCATACCAAGTAGAAGTAAACTGGTATGAAGATTTTAGTAAAACTATAGATAATACTTGCCGAATTCCTCAAGGTTTAAAAACTTTTAAAACTCAAAATGAATGTCTTATTGTTATGGAAGACTTATCAACAGCAGGTTTTAATACTATAGTAAAAGAAGCAAAACAAATACATCTAGCTTCATGTATAAAATGGTTAGCAAACTTCCATGCAAAATATATGAATACAAAAAGTGATTTATTATGGGAAACTGGAACTTACTGGCATTTGGATACTAGACCTGATGAATTAGAGGTTTTAGAAGACAAAGAATTAAAATCATTCGCAAGCATTATAGATGAAGAGTTAAAAACTTGTAAATACCAAACCATAGTTCACGGAGATGCAAAACTAGCAAACTTCTGTTTTAGTCAAGATGGAAGCTCTTGTGCTGCTGTAGATTTTCAGTATGTTGGGCATGGCTGTGGCATGAAAGATTTGATTTTATTTATGAGTAGTGCAGTAGAACCACAAGATTGTGCAATTAAACAAGAGTGGGTAATAGATACATATTTTGAAGAGTTAGAAAAAGCCCTAAAGTTATATCATCCAAATATAGATACAGAAGATGTAGAAAAACAATGGCGACCACTATTTGCAGTTGCATGGGCTGATTTCCAAAGATTTGTAAAAGGCTGGAGTCCTAATCATTTTAAAATAAATGATTATACTGAAGAGCTGACAACTAAGGCTTTGGAGTATCTAAAAACAAAACAAAGAGAGAAGAATGTTTAAGACAAATGACTATTGGGAAGAAGAGTTTGTAGAGCTTGAAGAAAAGCAGTTTAATAAAATCTATTTTGATAATTGTACTTTTATAAAGTGTGATTTTATAAAAAGTATAATGGAAGGCTGTAAATTTACGGAATGTAGGTTTGTAAACTGTGATTTATCTCTTTCTTCTTTGAAGTCTTGTACTTTTAATGATGTGACATTTGAAAAGTCCAAACTTATAGGAGTTTCGTGGAGTTCTTGTGATGAGCCATATGATGTGTTTTTTGATACTTGTAATATCTCGCAAAACTCTTTTCATATGATGGATTTAAGAGCAATGAAGTTTAAAGACTCACTTATAGAAGATACAGGGTTTGAAGAGTGTAATCTTGAAAAAGCAGTATTTGATAACTGCGATTTAAAACTAACAGCTTTTTATAATAATAATCTAAAAAAAGCAAACTTTGAAACATCAAAAAACTATCTAATTGATCCAAAGCAAAATGATATAGAAAAGGCTTCTTTTTCTCTTCCTGAGGCTTTGAGTTTCTTGAGTTTATTGCCTATAAAATTGAAATAAATCTCATATACTTTCTTTATAACTTTTTTATATTATTTTTATATTTTTCTTTGAAAAATTTGATAAAAAGTGCTGTTTTAAAGTACTTTTTGTAGATAAATAAAATTATTACTATATAATATTCTTTAGTTTAAAAAGGAAATATTATGGAAATCAATAACACTTTTACTTCGCAAAATTTAAGCTATGATATTCAAGTTAAAAATAAAAGTGACTTAGAATTAAGTAGTGTTAATGATACAAAAAAAACTTTATCAAAAGAGTTTTCTTTGGATATTAGTAGAAATGTCTCTTTTTCAAGTACTTCAATATCTCTTTCTCTTGAACAAATAGATAATAGATTAGAAGCTCTAAATAAGATAAAAGAGTCTATGAAAAACTTTGATTTCCAAAGTAGTATTTCTTCAAATAAATCTTCAATCATTAGTATTGAACCACAAAAACAAATAAGTTCTCAAACTATTGATAATGTAATCAAATCTATTTCTTTTGGTTCTAAAATAGATGAGTTAGAAAAAGCAAAAGACTTTTTAAACCCAAATCAAAAGTTTTATTCACAAGCTCAAAAAGATGGTTTTTTATCTAGAATGCATGAAGCAAATGTAAATATAAGTTTATTATCTGAAGAAGATAGAAAAGTTTATATAAACAACTTCAATAAAGCAATGTCTTCAGACCTTGATAAAATAAATGATTTTGACTCAGCTGTAGATAGTATATATTTAGCAAAAAAAGAGTTAGAATTATCCACTTCTCTTACAAATAAGAAAAGTATAGATAATCAGATGAAAACTCTAGATAAAATTACAGAAAAACTTTTGGAAGCCTCTGATAATAGTACTTCTTTAAATAAAAAAGAGGCTTTAGTATCAGAAGTAAAAGAGTTACTAAAAAAAGTTGATAATGATGAATTAGAAAGTGATTTATCAAAGAAATTAGATGATGTACTAGAGAAAAACCAAGAAGAATTAAACTCTTTAAGTAAAAAAGATATCAAAATAAAATCTTTTGATGATGCAAAATCTTATTTGGAACTGATGCAAAAACATGATGCTAGTTTTGAGGATTTATCAAGTGATGAAAAAAGAACTTACTTAGAAAATAAACAAAAAGTAGTTGATACTTTAAAATCAAAAGATTCTCTTGATTCTGTTGCCAAAGACTCACAAGAAAACCCCAAAATCGAAACTTTAACTCAGTTAAATACTCATCTAAATAATACTTTAGAAAGAATACAAAAAACTGAAGAAGATGAAATCGAAGAGTTAGTAAATCCTTCAACTATAATCTCAACAGTAAGTGATGCAGCAAGTTTTCTTGAAAAGGCTGAAAGAAGAGATTATTCTATAAGTAAAATGTCTGAACATGATAAAAAGATGTTTGAACTAAATGTAAAAGAAGCAAAAGAGATTCTAAAAACTCAAAAGGAAAATACACTTCAAAATGAGCTAAATAGATTTGTTGAAAATATTGATAGTGTAATAGAAGTATTAAATAATGCAAAATCAAATATAGAAAATATTAAAGATATAGATGAACTAAAAGATACATCAATGTTTAGTAAAGAAAAACTCTCTTCAATAAATGGAAGTTTTATAATCTCTCAAAGCTCAAATATAAATACAAATACTGTTTATAGATTGACTAGTTAAACAAAAGCTTCAATAATGTTCTATGCTAAAAAATAGATAAAAAGTATAATTTCCCACAACAAAGGGGCAATTATGAATTTACTATTTTTTATACTTTATTGTACAGTTATGACAGCTACTCCTGGTCCTACAAATATTATGATTTTATCAACTGTTCATAATCATGGAGTTAAAAAAGCTTTGCAGTTCTCTTTTGGTTCTGCTTTTGCATTCTTTTTATTACTTGCATTATCTGTTGTTTTTAATTCTATTTTGATGGTATATTTACCGAAAATAGTATCTGTTTTACAAATAGTTGGAGCTATTTATATGTTGTATCTTGCTTATGGGATTTTCAAAATTAGTTCTCAATCTGGTGAAAAACAAAATATATCTTCTTTTAAAAGTGGATTTTTATTGCAGTTTATAAACCCTAAATCTGTACTGTTTGCATTGACTGTATTTCCAAGTTTTGTTTTACCATATTATCAATCGACACTTTCTTTGATATTGTTCGTTTTACTAATATCTTTTATATGTGTATTGGCTTTTTTATCTTGGGTGTTATTTGGCAAGGTTTTAAAAGGCTTTTTAGATAGATATAGTAATATTGTAAATAATATTATGGCAGGGTTTTTAGTATTGTGTGCAGCGATGATTTCAGGGATAGTGGGTTAATACAACATGGAAAAATTTATATATAAAAATAGAGTAGATATCACAGCTTTATCAGCAAAAATGCAAAGGTTTTCATATAAAAAACATGCCCATGAAGAGTATGCTTTAGGTGTTACTCTAAATGGTGTGCAAAAATACAACCTTGCAGGAAGAAATCTAAAATCATATAAAAATGGAGTAATGCTTTTTAATCCAGAACAGTTGCATGATGGGCAGTCAGGAATAAATGATGAACACTTAGATTATGTAATGGTATATATTAAACCTGAGCTATTTTTAGAAGCTATTGATAAAAAAGATGTAGTGCAGTTTTCATCTCCAATTGTTTATAATGACAAACTAAAACAAGATATTGTAAATCTATCATCGGCAATTTTAAATAAAAAAGATGAACTTTTATGTAATGAACTACTTTTAAATGTAGCAGATAACTTTACATCAAAAGATTTTATTTTAGATTATAGAAAAGAGAATCTTATGATTCAAAGAGCAAAAGAGATGATATATTATGAACTTGATGATGTTTTGAATATAGATGATATTTCAAAAGAGTTAAATCTTACAAAGTTCAAGTTTATTCGTATGTTCAAAGCAAATACAGGAATGACACCTTATCAATTCTTTTTAAACTGCAAACTTATTCATACAAAAAAGTATTTAGAATCAACAAAAGATCTGTATGCAACAGTTGTAGAGTATGGTTTTTCTGATTTATCCCATTTAAACAGACACTTCAAAAGAGTATATGGAATAACTGCTTATGAATACTTACAATCACTATCTTAAAAAATAAATAATAAAATTTACATAATATGTTTTTAATATTATTTTCATAATAATAGTAGCTGTTATTTAGAAGGAAGAAAGAGTTACAAATGATATTAAGAATATTTAACGTATCAATAAAAGAGAATTTAAAAGATGAATTCCAAAAAGAGTTTGAAGATATTGCTACACAAATTAGCAAGAATTGTGAAGGTTTAATCTCTTGTGAGATTGTATATCCAACAAAAGCAAAACCAAATGACTACCAACTTATTACAAAATGGAAAGATAAGGAGTCATTAGTGAAGTTTGTAGGTGAGCAGTGGGATAAGGTTTTAATACCTGAACATATGCAGAAGTATCCAGTATCATCAAGTGTGGAGCATCATATTTTATAGCTTCACACTTGAGCAGTTTATAAATACATAATTTGAGAAATAAAAATCATTATAATCACACAGATAAATGGAAACAAATGACCTTTAAATAAAAATGGGTTTATTTTGAAGAACTTCTGATTAAATCCTCTAAGTCCTAACCATAATCCAAAAAATGCTTTGATGCTTAACATAATTTGAAAACTATTAAGTCCTCCATCTTCAATAGGACCAAATACTTTAATAATTAGATAAATACCACTTGCAACTGCAACAAGTAAAGCCCATGGCACTACTTTTCTAACGTGCATCATTATAGCTTCTCTAGCTTTTTTAGTCTCTTCATCATTTAAAGTTTGAGACATTTTAGATAAAAATAGATTATCTACAAATAGAAATCCTCCATAGATAAACACTGCAAAAAAATGAATTAGATGTATTATTGTAAAAGTGATGATAGTTCCTTTTAAAATTTTTTAGGAAATATAGTAAAAAAGTTGCCATAAAGCATTGATTTTTATCAATACTTTATGAATTTTTATAAATTAATTTATAGTTTTTATAGAAATTAATGTTTTCAATTAGAAGTAGGGCAATAAGTCCCATAACCCAGTATAAAATCCACTGACTTATCATACCTTCAAATCCATCATAAGATATATAGTCATAAACTTGAAATGCCAAAAAAAACAAAACAGTAGTTTTAAAAGATAAATTACTGTTTCGATTGAAGTTTGTTAGTTGATAGTCTTTTAGTTTTATTTTGAAAAAGATAGAAATAAATGATAATGGAATCAATGCTAAAAACATAAGATACTCTGCTTTTATAATTTCTACTGTTTTTTCATGTCCAAAAACATAAAGATATACTGTAACCATTGAAATAAATGTTAATACAAAAAGGCTTCTAGGTGATATATACATTTATTTCATTTCTTTAATAAATGTATTTGATGCTTTGATTGAATGGTTCATTTTTGCAACTAAACTTGAAATCTCTTTTTTTAGTGTTCCAAATTCACCTTGTAATGCACCAATTGCTTGTGCATTTAATGAGTGTTTTAAAACTAATACATTGTCTTGGAATGTATCTAAAATAGGTTTCATACTTTTTTCTGATGTTCTCATTGATTTCATCATTTTGTAGTATCTTGATTTTGTATCTCTTAGATTTTTTTGACTATTAGCTTTTAATTTTTGATTTTTGTATAAGTCTAGTTCATCTTCCCACTCTTCAAATAAAGCTAAAGATACATCTTCTAATTTATCAATTCTACTAGTTAAATCTTCTGCAGATTCTTTTACATCTTCATATTCATCATTGAATTTCTCATATGCTTTTTTAAGGTCAGTATCTTTGATATTTACAAGAGTACCAAACTGTTCTAATGCTGACTTGAACTCTTCTTGTGCATCTTTCTGAGACTCTTGTACACCTTGAACTCTACTAACCATAATATCTCTTTTGTGGAAACCTGCTTTTTCCATACCTGCATAATACATACTATTTGCACAACCACTAAATAGTAAAATCATAAATAAACTAGCAGTTGATAATAAAATCTTTTTCATATAAACCTTTCTTTTTAATAATTCGCGATATTTTAGCTAAATAAATATCTATTTTCTAAATGCTCTTTGAAGTACTTTGGATTTAGTGATTCGCCTGTTGCTTCTTTGATAAGTTCATCAGTTCCTAAAGTACTTGCTTTACTCCAAATGTTTTGTTTTAGCCATTCTCTTATATCTGATAAATCACCATTTTCAATAGATTCTTCGATATTTGGATATGCTTTTTTTACACTTGCAAATTGCTGTGCAGCATACATAGCACCTAAAGTATATGAGGGGAAATATCCAAATAAACCTTCTGTCCAGTGAACATCTTGCATACATCCATCTTTGAAATTTCCTTTTGTATCTACACCTAAATACTCTTGCATTTTTTCATCCCAAATAGTAGGGATGTCTTCCACTTCGATTTCACCATTTATAAGAGCTTTTTCGATTTCATATCTTAGAATTACGTGTGCTGCATATGTTACTTCATCTGCATCAACTCTAATATAAGAAGTTTCAACTTTTGAATAAATCTTTGTTAAGTTTTCAATCTCAAAGGCTTTATCATCTCCAAAAGAGCTTGTAATATAAGCTTGGATTGATTTTAAAAACTCTTTACTTCTTCCAACTTGCATTTCAAAGAAAAGACTTTGACTCTCATGTATTCCCATAGATCTAGCTTGTCCAACTGGAAGTGCTACTAAATCAAGAGGCAAACCTTGCTCGTAAGAAGCATGGCCAGTTTCATGAACTGTTCCCATTAAAGCTTGTACAAAATCATTTTCATCATATCTTGTTGTGATTCTTACATCTTCTGCAACACCACCACAAAATGGGTGAGCTGATACATCTGTTCTTCCCCTTGTGAAGTCAAAGCCTAAGTGTTCCATCACTTTTATTCCAAGCTCTTTTTGTGAGTTTGTATCAAATGTCCCAGTTGGGTTTATAATATTTTGAGATTTTTGTTTTTCTAAAACATCTTGAATAAGTTTTGGTAACCAAGTTTTAACTTCTTTGAAAATCTCATCCAAAGTTTCACTTCTCATTCCTGGTTCATATAAATCAAGTAAAGAATCATAAGCAGTAAGTCCACTTTGTTCGGCTCTTACATTTGCTTCTTCTCTAGCTAGTTTTACTACTTCTTTTAAGTTCTTACTAAAACCTTGCCAGTCGTTGTTTTTTCTTTGTTCAATCCAGTTGTGATTACAGTTTGAGTGGGCTAAACTTTGGTCTTTTACAAGCTTGCTTGGTAGAATTGTATTTTGAGTATATGTTCTTTGAATTTCTCTAAGAGAGGCTTTTTGTGTAGAGTCTAGCTCTTCTTGTAAAGCTTCTTCTATTAGTTCACCTATGTCTTTTTGAGTTGATAATTCATGTAGAAGTGTTCCAAATTCTGCCATCGCTTTTGATCTAGCATCATTTGAACCACTTGGCATCATAGTTTGCCAATCCCAATAAACAATAGATTGCATATGTGATAAATGGTGTATTCTTTCGTATTTTTCAACAAGTTTTTTATAAGCGCTCATGAATATCCTATATTAAAAATTTGATGTATTTTAGCATAATGTATATATAACTACTTTTATTTTCTTATGAAGTATTAATCCTAGAAGTAATAAGCTATAGACATATAGTATAAAGGAGTTTATTATGAGTAAAGTTCTAATCTCTGATTATATACAAAACCCTGATATTGAAACAAATATCTTAAAAGAAAATCTCACAACTACACCAAATAAAGATGTGGAAGTAATCTTACTTTGGAATACCTATGCAAATAAAGAGTATGTGGATTCTTTCCCAAATTTAAAAGCTGTTATTAGATATGGAGCTGGTTATGATAATGCTGATTTACATTATCTAAAAGAAAAAGGTATATATCTGTGCAATACCCCTGACTATGGTACTGATGAAGTAAGTGATACAGCAATTGCTATGATTATGAATATTGCTAGAGGTATTACTTTGTATAATTCCAATGCTAAGAGTTATTTTGATACTTGGCAAGAAAATACAAATAAAACTATCAAAAGAAATAGTGAGTATAAACTAGGAGTTATTGGTGTTGGAAGAATAGGTTCAAATGTAATAGTAAAAGCAAATGCTTTGAAGTTTGATACATATTTTTATGACCCTTATTTACCTTATGGATATGAAAAAGTTTTAAATACAAAAAGAGTAGAAAGCCTAGATGAATTATTGGAAAATATAGATATTTTATCTATTAACTGTCCTTTGACATCTGAAACAAAAGCCATGATAAATGAAGAGTTTATCTCAAAAATGAAAAAGGGAAGTTCCCTTGTAAATACTGGCCGTGGTGGTATTGTAAAAGATATTGATGTGTTTTATGAAGCCCTAAAAATAGGCCATTTAAATAGCGTTGCTTTTGATGTATTACCATATGAACCTCCAAAAGAAAGTAAACTTATTAATGCTTGGAGATCAAATGAATCATGGCTTGATGGTAGAGTGATTATCAATCCTCATACGGCATATTATAGTAAACAAGCATATTTTGAAATGCGACAAAAAGCTGCTTTAAATGCAAAAAGAATAATAGATGGACTAAAACCTATAAATATTGTAAATGGATTATAATGTCTATTTTTACAAGGTACTTTAATTTTAAAATAATATAATTACCAACAAAAATAATCAACTATTTTAAAATAGAGTATTTAGGGAGTATAGATGAGATTTGCAAATAAGATTGCCATTGTTACTGGTGGTTCAACAGGAATTGGAAAAGAAACTATTGCCAAGTTAAATGAAGAGCATGCAAAAGTTTATAATCTTGATGTTGTTGAAACTGTTGATTCAAATAGTATTTTTATTAAATGTGATGTTAGTAACTATGAGCAAGTAAAAGATGCAATCAAAACTATCCATGAAAATGAGGGACAAATTGACGTTCTTTTTGCTAATGCGGGGGTTCATTTATTTGCAAATATTGAAGAGACAAGCATTGATGAGTTTGAGAAAGTTTTATCTATTAACATCAAAGGTGTTTACTATATTTTAAAAGAAGTTATTCCAATTATGAAAGAGCAAAACAAAGGAAATATCCTTCTTATGGGTTCTGATCAATCTTTTGTAGGAAAAGGACAAAGTTCTGTTTATGGTATGACAAAAGGTGCTATTGGTCAACTTACAAAAAGTACAGCAATTGATTATGCAAAATACAATATCAAAGTAAACTGTATTTGTCCTGGAACTATTGATACTCCACTTTTAGATAAAGCTGTTGATAGATTTAAATCTTTAACTGGTATGCAAAATGATGAAATCAGAACTATTTTAGAAGAAGCTCAACCTATTAATAGAATTGCTCAACCAAAAGAGATTGCAAATACTGCTTGTTATTTATTATCAGATGAAAATAGTTTTATGACAGGTTCTCTTGTACCAGTTGATGGTGGATATACTTGTCAATAATATATGAAAACTCTTATTTTAACTGATATTTTTGGAACTAAATATCTTCAAAATGAAATAATCAAACTTTTTGAAGATGTTGTAGTTCTTGATGCTTATGAAAATAAGAGTTTAGTATTTGAAAATGAAAAGCAAGCATATGAGTGCTTTATTGATTTTTGTGGACATGATAAGTATTATGATTTAGCTTTAAAGATTTGCAAAAATCAAAATATAGATATTCTTTTGGGATTTAGTGCAGGTGCTAGTGTAGCTTATAGATTAGCTTGTTCAAACTCTTTAAATCTTAAAAAAGTCATATCATTTTATCCCTCACAAATTAGAAATCATTTAGATTTATTAGCAAAAACTAAAACATCTATAATTTTTGCAAGGAAAGAAAAAAGTTTTAATACAAAAGAAGTATCTCAAAAACTTTTAGAAAGCAGGGATGTTTTCGTGGAAATAAGTGATTATGAACATGGTTTTATGAATCAAAAATCTAAAAACTATGATGAAAAAGCGTATGAAATATATTTAGAATTTATAAAAAAGGAGATATATGAAACTGAAAATTAGTATTGTAGATGCATTTACTGATGTAAACTTTAGGGGAAATTCTGCTGCGGTTGTAGTTCTTGACTCATGGTTAAGTGAAGAGCTTATGCAAAATATTGCTACAGAAAACAATCTATCAGAAACTGCATTTTTAGTAAAAAATGAAAAAGGCATCTATCATATTAGATGGTTTTCTCCTATAACTGAGATAGATTTTTGCGGTCACGCAACATTAGCAAGTTGTTTTGTACTATTTAAAAATGATGAAAATCTATCAACTTTAAAATTTTATGCTCCAGCAGTAGGGGAATTTGAAGTGCTAAAAAAAGAAGATGGATATATTCAAATGGATTTTCCAAATAGAAAACCAGAAAAAATTGATGCTATTCCTAGTGAGATTACAAATGGTTTATCTATTCAACCAAAAGAGGTTTTATTAAGTCAGCAAGCATATTTTGCAGTATATGAAAATGAAGATGATGTTATGAATGTAACATATGAAAAAGAGCAGTTAGTAAAACTTGCACCTTATGATGTGGTTGTAACTGCTACTTCAAAAAGCAAAGATTATGATTTTGCTTCTAGATATTTTTGGCCTGCAAATGGTGGAGAAGAAGATCCTGTAACTGGTTCTATTCATGCTGGACTTGCGCCATACTGGTCTGAGAAATTAAATAAAAATAAATTAACTGCACTTCAAGCTTCTAAAAGAACAGGAAAATTAATCTGTGAGATTAAAGAGAATAGAGTTTTAATCTCTGGAAAAGCTGTTTTATATTTAGAAGGTCATATCGAAGTTTAATAGGTAAATAAATGAAAGAAAAACTATATATGATTCCAGGTCTTATGACTGATGAGAGACTTTGGAGTAGAATAAAACCATTTTTAGAAGATAAATATGAATTAGTTCATGTTCCAATTCCTCATAGCGAAGACTTTGATGAGATAATTGATATTTTATTTAACACTTTTGAAGATGAAAAAGTAAATCTTTTAGGCTTCTCACTTGGTGGTTATATTGCTTCTTATTTTGCTATTACTTTTCCAAATAGAGTAAATAAACTATTTATGGTAGCAGCAACTCCGGGGGCTTCAAATGAAGCTGAGGTTGAAAGAAGAAAAGAAAAATTCTTGGTAATTGAAAAAGAAGGTTTCCAAGGTCTTACATATGAAAAAGCCCAATCTTTAGTGGAAGAACAAAATAGAAATGATGAAGAATTAATACAAACTATTAGAGATATGTTTTGGGATTTGGGAAAAGAGACATTTATCTCTCAATTAACTTCAACATTTTATAGGAAAGATTTATTTGAAGATTTAACTCATCTTGATTTACCTATTCATTTTTATTACAGTGTCGATGATAGGCTTTTAAATCAGGATTCTATTCATAGATTATTAGAATGTGATCATAATATGAAAGTGGTTTCAAGAGTTGGAACTAGCCATAACGTACCGTTGGAAGTACCAAAAGAATTAAGTGCTGAAATAGTTAAGTGGATGGAAATAAAATAAATAGGGGCTAAATAATGAAATGAATTTGATTCATTTCATTATTTGAGGTGTGATTATCTAGCTGATGCTACAGATTTTACTAAATCTAAAGTCTTTTGAGGAATAACCATCTCATTTTCTAACTCAGCTTTGTGGCTGTTGTAGTACTTAGACTCTAAAATAGCGTTAATTTTGTCTTCAAATTTTTGAATTACTGTTTCTTGTGTATCTTCATCTTCAATGTCGATGAACTGTTTTGCTTCTTGATTAGCAACTCTTGCTAATCTATAGTCAAATACTGATTTATTATCAGATTCTACGTCAAATTTAGAACAGATTACTTTGTAAATATCGTCCATATCTGCTTCGTATTTTTTGTAAATAACACCAATACTATCTGCTAAAGCTTTGTTGAACATATTGTAATCAACAAACATTTCTTTTAAAGTTTCTTCATCCATTGAATCTTCATCAATGTTACACTTTTTTGCTAAGATGTGTTCAACACAGTAAACTACTACTTCTTCCTCTGTTGCTTTAATGTCATTTAAGAATTCTGATAATTTAATCATTTTAACTCCTGTTTTTAATTCTGTTTTTATTAGATAATTTATCTCTAATAAACTTCTAACTTTTTTTCTGTGGTCATCTTAACCTAAAAAAAATATTCTTCAACTTTTAAATAAAACGCAACTTAATCATATAAGTTTTACTTAAGTTTTATGATAAAGTGCCATTTTAATTTCTTATAATTAAAAAATAAGATAAATAGATTTGTAAAATAAAAAAGCAAATTTAGCTGTAATATAAACATTGATTCTAATCAAGATAAAATTTGTCCTATTTGTGTAGACTTTCAAAAATTTACAAAAGGAATCAATATGTTTAACTTAAAATCACTATATTTTAGAATGACAATCATTCACTATATAGGAATGATACTTTTACCAATTAATGCTTTTTTATTTACACAAGATACAATCTCTCAAACAATTCAGATAGTTATAGCAATTGCTCTGGTATTTCATGAACTTGATGAAAGAAAAAATGGAAAACTTCTTTCAAAGCAATTAGTTGAGTTTTTTAAAAATATGGATAAAAAAGATGCAAGCTTAGAGATTAATACCTCAATGGCTAGTGAATATACTGAGATAAAACAAATAGTTGACCAAAGAGAAAAACAACAAAGAATAAAACAACAAGAAGAGTTGGACTTTATCAAAGAAGCTAAAGAAGTACTTCAATATGTTAAGTCTGGTTCATATGACAATATCATTTGTTCAAAAACATCAAATGAATCACTAGAGGAGTTTAAAGCTGTTGTAAATGATATGATTGTTGAATCAAAACAAAACTTTGCTGTTATCAATAATATTTTAACTCAATACAAAAACTATGATTATAGAAATGATTTAGTTTTAGAAAATATTAGTAGTGATGGTGAGTTTAATATTTTGGTTAATTCTGTAAATAATCTAAAAGAAGCAATAACACAAATGCTTTTAGAGAATAAAAAAAATGGTGTAACTTTACAAAGTTCATCTGAAAAACTACTAGATAATGTATATAAGTTAAACTCTTCATCAAATGAAGCAACTTCAAGTTTAAAAGACACAACAGTTGTGCTGGAGCATATTACATCTAATGTATCAAAAACTTCAGAAAAAACTATAGAAATGTCACAACTTGCAAATGCAGTTATTAGTTCTGCAAAAGATGGACAGAATTTAGCAAATCAAACAACATTATCTATGGATGAGATAAATGAAAAAGTTTCACTTATAAATGAAGCAATTTCAGTGATTGATCAAATTGCATTTCAAACAAATATTCTATCACTTAATGCTGCAGTAGAAGCAGCAACTGCTGGTGAAGCGGGGAAAGGCTTTGCTGTAGTTGCCCAAGAAGTAAGAAACCTTGCAAATAGAAGTGCTGAAGCTGCAAAAGAGATAAAAGACTTAGTAGAAGATGCAAATATCAAAGCAAATGAAGGTAAAACAATAGCAAACAATATGATTGAGGGATATAGCAATCTAAATGAAGATATTGATAAAACAATTGGTTTAATAAGTGAAGTAGCAACTAATTCAAAAGAACAACAAGATGGAATTGTTCAGATTAACTCGGCAGTAAATATTTTGGAAAACCAAATCAAAGCTAACTCTGAAGTATCAAGTCAATCAAATACAATAGCAATGAATACTTCTGATATTGCAAATACCATTGTAGATAATGCAAATAAAAAAGAGTTTGAAGGAAAAGAGTCTATTTCATGTAATAGATGTGCCTAGTTAGGATAATATCATGCAATTAGAACATAAAAAAATAAATACAATAAATGAACAAAACTATAAAAGTATATTAAAAAACTATAACTTTTTAGCACAAGATGCTGTACATTTGGAATCAGTTCAAGCTTTAGTTATAAAATACGAAGAAGAGCTTTTAGATGGTTTTTATGAGTTTATATTTAAATTTGATTATGCAAAGAGTTTTTTACATAATCAAGAGATTTTAACAAGACATAAAAAAGGAATAGCTTCATGGTATAAGGCACTTTTTTGTGGGAAATATGATGAGTTATATTTTTTTAAACTAAATCAAATAAGTGAAATACATGTACAAATAGGCTTACCTGCCCATTATGTAAATGCTGCTTTTAGTTATATACGAGGTTTTTTAAAAAAGATATTTTTAAAAGAACAGTATTTAGATGTTATTAGTTCACTAGATAAGATTTTGGATATTAATTTAGATATTTTGACAATCTCATATAGACAAGAAGAGCAAACAAAACTAATTGATGAAGTATTGTTTTTAAAAGGTGTTGTTGAAAACAAAAACATAGAAGCTTTTGCTCAAGGTATTTACAATACAAAAACATCTAAAGTAGAAAAATATGAATCTTTGATGAGGTTAGTTGATGTAAACACAAAAGAGGTAAGGTCAGTATTTGCTTATCTTGCTTTATCAAAAAAGCTAAAATTATATGAATCAATGATGAGAATTATGGTAGATAAAACCTTTGAAAATTTTAAAAACAAAGATGTTGATTTTTCGTTGAATTTATCCTATGAAGATATCTCAAATGAGAGTTTTGTAGAGTTTATATATGAAAAGATTAATAGTTATGACTTTTCATCAAATATCATATTTGAAATATTAGAGACTGATTTTATAGAAGATTTTTCAATTGTAGAAGAGTTTGCTAAAAACGTAAGAAAAAGAGGATGTAAAATAGCTATTGATGATTTTGGTAGTGGTTTTTCAAGTATGGAGAATATTATGAAGTTAAAACCTGAGTTTATTAAAATAGATGCATCTTTAATAAAAAATATACATATAAATAGTGATTCTTTAACTATTGTAAAAAGTATAATCACAATGGCAAAGCAGCTAAACTCAAAAACCGTTGCTGAATATGTGCATAATAAAGAGGTGTTTGATGTGCTGAACTCTTTAGAGGTTGATTATATGCAAGGGTTTTATTTATCAAAACCTATGAAAGTGGACTTTTTATGAGTGTTTTAAAGCAAAATCATTCTACAATGCCATAAATTTATTATATAGGAATATTTATGGCATTTTCGCAGTTTAATTTACAAAGTAGTTTACTTAAAAGTTTGGAAGAAAATGCCTATAAAAAACCTACAGATATTCAAGAAAAAGTAATACCTCTTATTGAAAAATCCCATGATATTATGGCAAAAGCACAAACAGGTAGTGGAAAAACAGCAAGTTTTGCTTTGCCTATTTTAGAAAAGTGGTTATCTTATGAAAAAAGAAAAAAGCCGAAGATTAAAGCTTTGGTTTTAGCTCCAACAAGAGAGTTAGCTCTTCAAGTATCGAAAACTTTTGAAACTTTCTCTTCAAACTTTGATAATAAACCTAAAGTTGTGACTATTATTGGTGGTGAACAAATAGGTCAACAGCTTTTAGATATTCAAAAAGGTTGTGATATTGTAGTTGCTACAGCTGGAAGATTAGTTGATATTCTAAATAAAAAGCAGATGGATTTATCTTCTTTAGAGTTTTTAGTATTAGATGAAGCAGATAAAATGCTTGATTTAGGTTTTGAGCAAGAGTTGGATTTGATACTAGAAAATATTCCAAATGAAAGACAAAACTTACTTTTTTCTGCAACATATCCACAAAAAGTAAAAGATATTGCTTCAAAGATTACAAAAGAAGCAGTATTTGTAAGTATTGAAAATCAAAGTGAAACAGTTGATACAATCACTCAAAGAGCAATTACGGTAAATATTGAAAATAGATCATCTTTATTAAGACATCTTATTTGGGAAGAAAAATGGAATAAAGTCTTAGTATTCGTAGCTACAAATAAGGCTGCTGACAATATTTCTGCAAAGTTTAGAAAGTATGGTATTGAGGCTGAGTCTTTTCATGGGCATTTAGACCAAGAAGAAAGAAACTATACTTTAGAGGATTTCAAAGAGGGTGAGATTCAAGTACTGTTTTCATCAGATATCTCGGCTAGAGGTTTACATATAGATGATATTAACTGTGTTGTAAACTATGATTTACCAAGATCACCTGCTGATTATATCCACAGAATTGGAAGAACAGGAAGAGCAGGAAGAGATGGTATAGCAATTTCTTTTATCACTTTAGAGAATGAAGAACATTTTAAACTAATTCAAAAGCGTTCAAAAATAAATCTAAAATTTGAACAAATTGAAGGATTTGAAAGAATAGGAAAACCAGTTCCTAAGAAAAAAGGTAAAGCTCCTGTAAAAGGAAAAAGAAAAAGCAAAAAAGACAAATTAAGAGAGCAAAATAATAAATAAGATAACGTTATCTAAAATGTTATCATATATTATTTAATACCAAAAAACAATTATATAATCATATATTAATATGTGTAAAAATTATTAGTTTTAACTAATAGGTGTATATTTTTTAAGCAAAAAATAATTTAATTTGATATTTTTATCCGTATTTTGGGTGTAAAAGTAGCAAACGTAGAAGTATATATCTATTAACTATAATCAAAAAAGCTTACTTGAAACTCCTAATAGTAGCATTAGAATAGCAAAAAAAGATTTTATGTCACAATTTATATATTATTTTTTGATAATATCCTTTTATGTTATATGGGAGCAAACTAATGTCTATTTTTAATAAAGTAAATAACTTTTCTTCAAAACTTACTGTTTTATACGTTGAAGATGAAGAGAATCTAAGAAATGAAACAGCTAAAATATTTAACTGTTTATTTAAAAATCTAATTATCTCTTCTAATGGAGAAGATGGATTAAATAAGTTTAAAGAAAATAAAATAGATTTAGTTATTACTGATATATGTATGCCTAAGCTTGATGGTTTAAAGATGATAGAAAATATGAAAGCTTTAAATAATCAGACTCCTATTGTAGTTCTTTCTGCATACTCAAACCCTGAATACTTCTTAGAATCTATAAATTTAGGTGTAGATGACTATTGGATAAAACCTCTAAATTTAAATAAAGTAAATAATACTCTTATAAAAATCTCTGAGAAGAGTAAACTACTTAAAGTAAACCAACAATTAAAAGATTACGAAAACGCATTAAATAATAGTTCTATTGTTACAAAGCTTGATTTAAATGGTGATTTTACTTATGTAAATGAAAAGTTTTGTGAAGTTTCTGGATATTCAAAAGATGAATTATTAAAAAAACCATTTAATGCGATTCATGTAAAAAAAAGTATAAAACTTGAAAAACTATTAAAAAAACTAAATGTTCCTTCTGCTTCTTGGGAAGGAAAACTGAAATATAAAACAAAAGATGAAAGTGTTTTTTGGACAAAAACAATAATAAATCCAGTATTTGATGAATTTGAACAAATCAAAGAGTATTTATTAATTCATGTTGATATTACAGAAGAAGTAAAAGTAAAAAAATATATTAAAAATAAATTGCATAAAACAAAATATAATCTAAAAGATGCTCAAAAAATATCTTCTCAATATGAAATGGCTATTAATGAGAGCAATATCCTTTCAAAAACAAATCTAAAAGGTGAAATTACTTTTGTAAATGAAAAGTTCTGTGATATCTCAGGATATACAAAAGATGAACTAATTGGTAAACAACATAACATTATTAGGCATGAAGATGTTCCAAGTGAGGTTTTTGCTGATTTATGGGGAAAAATAACTTCTGGGCAAAGTTGGCAAGGAATTGTAAAAAACAAAAAGAAGGATGGTTCTGCATATTGGGTTTCAACTACAATTATACCAATTAAAAATAAAAAGAATAAAATCAAAGAGTATATTGCTATTAGACATGATTTAACTGAAGTATTTAAGCTTCATAAAGAGATTGAAAATACACAAAGAGAATTAGTTTATAAATTGGGTGAGGTTGGAGAAACAAGAAGTAAAGAGACAGGTAATCATGTAAAAAGAGTTGCTCAATATTCAAAAGATTTGGCTTTACTATATGGTTTATCAAATGATGAATCATCTATTTTATTTGATGCTTCTCCAATGCATGATATAGGAAAAATTGGAATACCAGATAGTATTTTGAAAAAACCATCTAAACTAACATTTGAAGAGTTTGAGACAATGAAAAGCCATTGTGAAATAGGTTATAAAATATTAAAAGGGTCAAATAGACCTGTACTAAAAGCTGCTGCAATAATCTCTATGGAACATCATGAAAAATATGATGGTTCAGGTTATCCAAAAGGCTTAAAAGGCGACGATATTCATATCTATGGAAGAATTACAGCTATAGCAGATGTTTTTGATGCTTTAGGAAGTGATAGATGTTATAAAAAAGCTTGGGATGATGAACGAATTATTGATTTATTCAAAAATGAAAAAGGTAAACATTTTGACCCTGTGTTAGTGGATCTGTTTTTAGAAAATATAGATATCTTCACAGATACACGAAATAAATTTTCAGATTAAATATATGCTATTTTAAAAGAATGAAAGGTTATAATAAAATAAATTACTAAAAAGGCTTAGTTATGAAATGGTTTTTTAGAATATTTATTGTAACTTTTTTTGTTTTATCACATTTTTCATATGCTTCAAAAGATTTAAAATTGGAAGAAGTTGTGTCAATTGGAGGAATTCCTTGGGGCATGGCTTTTTTAGATGAAAACAAACTTCTTATTACTCAAAAAGATGGAAAGGTTTATTTGTATGACCTTTCAAACTCAAAATTAACCCTATTAAATAATCCACCAAAAAGTAAATTTCAAGGTCAAGGTGGACTTCTTGATGTTCAAATCTCACCAAATTATAAAACTGATGGTTGGATATACTTTACTTATGCAAAAGAAGTTGATTCTTCAGCTGTTACGGTTTTATCAAGAGCAAAATTAAAAGATAATAGTTTTTATGCTTTAGAAGAGTTACTTGTAAGTGATTCAGCAACAAATACAGGGGCTCATTTCGGAAGCAGAATAACATTTGATGAAAGAGGCTATTTGTATTTTTCTATAGGAGATAGGGGTGTTAGGGATGATGCACAAGACTTACTTAATCACTCAGGAACAATTATAAGATTGAATCTTGATGGAACTATTCCAAAAGATAATCCTTTTGTAAAAAATAAAGATGCTTTAGATGAAATCTACTCTTATGGACACAGAAATCCACAAGGGCTTTTTTATGACAAACTAAGTAAAAAAATATTTTCAATTGAACATGGTCCAAGAGGTGGTGATGAAATAAATATCATTGAAGCAGGTAAAAACTATGGTTGGCCAGTTATTTCATATGGAAAAGAGTATTGGGCTCCTTTTGCTGTAGGTGAGGGAACTCATAAAGAGGGAATGCAACAGCCTATAAAAGTATATATTCCTTCAATTGCACCAAGCTCACTAATAGTTTATAGTGGAAAAGTTTTCAAAGAATATAAAGGAAATATATTCAGTGGAGCTTTAAAACTTAGACATATAAACAGAATAGTGTTAAATGAAAAGCATGAAGTTATAAGTGAAGAGAGACTTTTTACACATTTAAATGAAAGAATCAGAAATATTATAGAAAGCCCGCATGGATATATTTATTTTTCAACTGATAATGGTAGAATATATGTAATTAAGTAAATTATTATTAGTTTTTCAAGGACATATATGAATAGTAGTGAATTGATAAATGTTTTATTTAACTCTTCATTTTCTGCAATTGCAATAGTCTCAAAGGATGGGGTGATTGTGGATGTAAATGATAAGTTTTGTTCTACGTTAGGGCTTTCAAAAAGAAATCTTTTAAGATTAAAATATTCTGATCTTTTGTTTAGTGAAAATAACGAAAATATTGATGATGAATATGAAATAAATAATAATCCACATGGGCAAAGAAGATTTAAAAGTAAATATTCTAAATTTGTTTGGCTTGATTATAGTTTGAAACTAGTTTCAAGTGATGATATGGAAAGTTTCTTTGTTTTATTTATAAATCCAATTTATGATGAAATTGAAACACTAAATAAGCTAAAAGATTTAGAATATAGGTTAAATGAAGCAGAAATTATTACTAAACTTGGACATTGGGATTGGAATATCCTAGAAGATACTTTGTATTGGTCTGATATGATGTTGAAGATTTTTGGGAAAACAAAAAAGAATTTTACAGCTGATTATAATGCTTTTATAGAAACAGTTCATCCAGATGATAGAAAAAATGTAAATATCCGTGTTCAAGAAGCAATTGAAAAAAATATTCCTTTTAATATGGAGTATAGAATAGTAATTGATGGAAAAGTTAAAAACATTGATGCAAGAGGAAAGGTTATCTTTTTAGATAATACACCAACAAGAATGTTTGGAACTTGTCAAGATGTAACTAAACTAAAGAAACTTCAAATAAAAGAGAAAAATCAAGAACTATTATTAATGGAACAATCCAAATTAGCAGCAATGGGTGAAATGCTCTCAGCCATTGCTCACCAATGGAGACAACCACTAAATGCAATTGCTTTAAGTACTCAGGATTTTATATTTTTAAGTAAGCATGAAAAAGTGTATAGTGAAGAGAATTTGGATAATTTTAAAACAGAGATTATGGAACAACTTGAATATATGTCAAGTACTATTGATGAGTTTAGAAACTTTTTTAAACATGATAGTTCAAAAGAGTTATTTAATCTTTTAGATTTAGTAAAAAGTGTAGTTTCTTTATATGAAGCCCAATTAAAATCCCATGAAATAACACTTAAAACACAAATTATAAAAAACTCTGAGGTAATTGAATTTGATAACTCAACAAAAGATTTATATGATGAATTTATAATAACTAACAGTGCTAGTGAGTTAAAACAAGTGCTTATTAACTGTATTGCAAATGCTAAAGATGCCATAGCTAGTTTAGATGAAACCTGTTCTTATCAAAAAGAGATTTTCTTAAGTGCTAGGATTGAAGATGAGTTTGTTTATGTAAATATTTGTGATTTTGCAGGTGGAATAAAAGCAGAAGATATAAATAAAATCTTTGATCCTAACTTTACAACAAAAGAGTATGGGACAGGTTTAGGTTTATATATATGTAAGAGAATTATTGAGAAGTCTCTTACTGGTTCAATCTCATATAGTTTAAATGAGAAGCAAATAGATAATCATGAGTTAAAAGGTAGTAATTTTGAGATTAAGATTCCAGTGACCTTAGCCTAATCTCAAAAAGTGCCCCTTTTTGTAAAGTGTTTTCATGTTCATACTCAACATTTTTTACATCAATCGTACCTAAAAGATGATTCTCAATAATTTGTTTTGACATATAAAGACCAACTCCAGTTCCTCCGAAGTTTTCTTTTGTGGTAAAGTATGGTTCAAAGATATAGTTTATGATTTTCTCATTTATACCTTTTGCATTATCTTTTATTTTTATAACTATCTCTTCATTTTCTTCTTCATAAATATCAATAAAAATATATTTTTTTTCATCAAGCTTTGATAATTCATCTAAAGAGTTTTTTACAATATTTAATAAAACTTGTAAAAGTTCATTTTGGTAACTACATAGATGAATATCACCAATATTTAAAACAAATTTTATGCTATATAGATTACTTTGTACACCTATTAGGTTATGAAGTTTATCCACAGTATCTTTTAGATAAAAACAACTCTCCAGTTTGTTTGGTTTTAGATAGTTCTGAAAGTCTTCTATTGTATCATCCATATACTTTAGGGCATTTTTTATATTTTCTAAGGCTTCAAATACATCATCTTTACAAGAGAGTGTTTCAAGCTCCTTTTCTAACTCTAGACTTGAAGTACATAAAGATATGGTATTTAAAGGCTGTTTCCATTGGTGTGCGATATTTGTAAGCATTTCACCCATGGAAGCCATTTTTGATTGAACTATTAAAAGTTGTTCTTTTTTTTCAAACTCTTTTTTCTCTTTTATATCATTTTCTATGATTTTTAGTTCTTCATAAAGTTCATCAATATTTATGGGTTTAACTATAAATTTTCTTACTTTCAATTTTATTGCTTCAATAAAATACTTGGGTTCACTAAAAGCAGATGCTAAAATTATTGGAATTTGAAAATTTTTCTCTTGAAGTTCTTTATACATTTCAAGTCCAGTCATTTTAGGCATATTTATATCTGAAACTATAATATCTGGATTTATTTTGACTATGTTTTCTAGGGCTTCAATGGCGTTATCATAGGAGTGTACTTCTTTTACAAAGCGTGTTAAAATATTTGTAAGTTTTTCCAAAAGGAACTTATCATCTTCTACTATTACAAGTTTTAATTCAAGCATTATTTACTCCTTGATATAATAAGCTATTAAATTATAGTATAATGAAAATAAAATTATTTATTGTATTTAAATTTTTATGGAGTTAGTCATGGAAGTAGATTTTTTAAAAAATATGACTATCCTTGTAGTTGAAGATTCGCAAGCAGATAGAGAAATTATTGTTAAAGTTTTGGGTAAATATTTTGGAAATATTTATCAAGCTGAAAATGGACAAGAAGCCTATAAAATTTTTACTGATTTTAAAGGAATAGATCTTATTGTAACTGATATGACTATGCCTGAAATGAATGGTTTAGAGCTTTTAGAAAAAGTCAGACAAATAGATATGAATATACCTTTTATATTTATTACTGCACGTTCTGATTCCCAATCTATTATTGAAGCTGTAAATCTAAATGCAAGCTCCTATATTTTAAAACCTATTGATTTTACTAGCTTATTACAAAAAATTGATTTTATTTGTGAGAAAAAATATTATGAAAAAAGACTTGAATCTAAGCAAAAAGAGATTCAATACTATTTAGAAGCTGTTGACAAAGTATCATGTATTTATAAAATGAAAGAGAATGGTGATATTACTTATATGAATAAAACACTTATGGAAATTAGCGGTTATAGTACTGCTGATGTAAAAGAGTTGTTTTTTGAAGATATTATCCATCCAGATATTAATAAAAAGTATATTGAAGATACTTGGGAAGATATAAAAAGTGATAAGGTTTGGAAAGGAACTACTAAGTTTATTTCAAAGGAGAATGAGACTTTTTATTTAAATAATACAATTTTTAAAGTAAATGATGATGAAGAAGAGTTTATTACAATTGCTTTTTTAACAACACAAGAGAATTTAGAAAAAAGAGATTTTCATAGAAAAGTTCTAATAAACATAAAAGAAGCAAATAAAAAAGAGTTTGAATTAAAAAGAAAAGTAAAAGAGTTAGCATCACAGCTTGCAAATACACAAAACTCAAAAGCAGGGGAGAAAAGAGTTATTGATGAGCTTGAAGATAAAGTTATAGCTTCACAAAGGCAAATTAAGCATTATGAACAACAAATTGAAGCAAATAGTATTAAGTTCACTCAGCTTTTAAATAATAAAAAAGAGGAAGTTGAAACATATATTGAACTAATGAAAGAAAAAAAGAAAAAGGTTGAATCCATATCAAATGAGAAAAAAGAGTTGCAAGATGATATTGAACTTTTAAGGAAACAAAATAAAAAATTAGTTGCTGACAATGAGAAAAAAGCAAAAAGAATAAAAGATTTAATGAATATAGTATTAGAATATGAGGAGAAGATAGAAGCATAAAGGAGTCTTTATGGAAGAGATATTAATACGATATTTACACTTCGTTGGAATTATATTTTTTAGTGGTACATTGATTTTTGAGCATTTAACTATAAAAAAAAGTATGACAAATGAAAATTTTAAAAGATTATGTTACATAGATAGATTTTATGGAATAAGCGCAATTGTTGTTTTTACTGCAGGGATGTTCTTATGGTTTAGTGTTGGGAAAGATGCTTCTTTTTATACTTCAAACCCCTTATTTCATATTAAATTAACAATATTTGTAATTATTGGTCTTTTATCTATTTATCCAACTATATTTTTTATAAAAAACAGAAAAATAAAAGATGAGATTGTTTTAATACCTAAAAAAGTGATTGTATATATAAATATACAAATGATACTATTTATTTTATTGCCATTACTTGCTAGTTTAATCGCTCAAGGGTACGGTTTAGGAGATTGATATGCAATATTTATTAATACTGGTTCTTTTAGTAGTTATAGTTATAATCCTTGTAAAAAGAACACAAAAAAGAAGAAGAGTACATTTTATTTTACATTATGAGTTTCATGAATTGATTGAAAAAAAATTAAGAGCTAAATATCCTCATTTAGAAGAAAAAGATATAAAACTAGTTTTTCAAGCTTTGAGGGATTATTTTTATATATGTTTTTTAGCAAAGAAAAAAGCTATTGCAATGCCATCACAAGTAGTTGATGTGGCATGGCATGAGTTTATTTTGATGACAAAAGAGTATGAATCTTTTTGTTCTCAAGCCTTTGGGAACTTTTTACATCATACTCCTACAGAAGCTATGAAAACAAAAACAACTGCAACTGATGGAATTAAAAGAGCATGGAAATTCGCATGTGAATATGAAAAAATAAATCCAAAAGAGCCAAACTCTTTACCTTTATTATTTGCAATTGATAGCTTACTTAATATTGAAGATGGTTATAAATACTCACTAGATTGTAAAAAGACAAATGGGGATTATTGTGCTTCACATATTGGTTGTTCTAGTAGCTCTTGTTCAAGTGATGGCTCAGGATGTAGTAGCTGTAGTGGAGGAGGGGATTAGTGGCAAATATCTCACTTCTTGTATATGGAAGCCTAATAAATAAAAATGAGTTGATAAAAGAGAATATTTTACTTGAAAACTGTATCCCTGTAAAAGTAAATGATTTAAAAAGAGAGTTTACTCAAGAACCAACTTTTAGAAAAATAGATAGTATAAATAGAGCAGTTTTAAGTGTAAAACAGAATCATAAATCTTTTATAAATGCAATACTAATAAATAAAGTAGAAAAGACTCATATAGAAAATCTAGATATTAGAGAGTCTGGATACTATAAATTTGAAGTAAGTTTAGAAAAAATTGATTTTAAATATACTAAAAATACAATAGAGCTTGATGAGGTTTATGTTTATATGGGAAAAGATGAAAAAAGAAATGAAGATATTCTCCCTCATTTAGATTATTTGCAATTATGTTTAGAAGGAGCTAAACATTGGGGAGATGAATTTTATAAAGATTTTATAAAAACTACCTTTGTTCAAAATGAAGCATTAAAGCTTCATTGATTTATTTATATAAAGCTAATACTTCTATTAGGTGAAAACCAAATTGTGTTTTTATTGGTCCAATGATTCTATTTATTTGAGTATCTTTTGCAAAAATTACATTGTCAAACTCTTTTACCATTTCACCTTTAGAAAATGTCCCAAGACTTCCACCTCTTTTTCCAGATGGACATTTTGAAAATTTCTTTGCTGCTTTCTCAAAAGTAACATCTTTTGCGATAATTTCCTTTTTAATCTTCTTGGCTAGTTTTTCATTGTTTAATAGTATGTGTCTTGCTGCTGCTTTAGGCATTTTAGTCCTTAATTTTGAATATTTTGAAATTTTAGCCAAAAAAAACTAGAAATAGATAAAATTTAATTTTAATTAAAGGTTAACAGGATAAACTTCCACTCCAATTTAAGTAAAGAGATTTACTTCAAGACGCGGAATAGAGCAGCTAGGTAGCTCGTCGGGCTCATAACCCGAAGGTCACAGGTTCAAATCCTGTTTCCGCAACCAATTATTTTTTAATGGTGGGATTGGAGAGTGGTCAAATCCTGCGGATTGTAAATCCGCCGCCTACGGCTTCGAAGGTTCAAATCCTTCTCCCACCACCACTTCTTTAAAGTATGGTTCGATAGCTCAGTCGGTAGAGCAAAGGATTGAAAATCCTTGTGTCGGCAGTTCGATTCTGCCTCGAACCACCACTTTTCAAACAAAACAATCAAATCAATTTAATTTTCAAACTCATGAAATCCAAGAAAAATCATCATCTTTTTTAGTTTATCTGCAGTTATAGGTTTTCTAAGGTAGTTTTTTGCACCTTGTCTAATAGCTAATGAAACATGTTCATCATCAGTTTGTGCAGAAACCATAATAATTATAGCTTTATTATCATATTCTATAATTCTTTGTACAGCTTCTATTCCACCATGAACACCACCTACTGTTGGCATATTCACATCCATTGTCACAAAGTCTGGTTTTTCTTTTTTGTACTCTTCTAGGGCTTCACAACCATCTTTTGCTTCAGCTGTAACAGTATGTCCTAACTCATTGATGATTTTAGATATATGAAATCTCATAACTCTAGCATCATCTACAACTAATATTTTAGCCATAACATCTCCTTTTATGAGAATTTAAAAACAATATCTTTAATCTTACTTAAATTTAAATAAATATTAAGAGTCATTAAATTATTTATTGTTTAACTACGTTTAGTTTCAGTTGATAAAATAGTCAAGTTCAAAATATATACTTTCATTAAATCAAGCAAAAGGATAGAAAATGAAAAGTATGTATGTTAAGTTAGCTTTAGTTCTTAGTTTATCAAGTTTAACTTTAGCTCAAGAGAAGACAGCAGATGATTTAATTAAATCAATGAAAAAAGCTGATATAACTTATGCGCAATTAATGACGGGAATGTCAGAGGCTTTAAATAATATCCAAAGTGGTATAATTGGTATGAATAGCATGTTGGTTGATAGAGGGATTAACTTTGTTAGAACTCACCCTGCACCAAAACAAAAACCATGGGTTATAATGGACAAAGAAGATAGGGAATCTTTTAAATCAACACTTTTATATTTTGATAAAAAGATGGATGAAGATGTTCTATCTATTGAGAAAGCTGTTGACAAAAAAGATTGGGACATGGCACTTCAAGGTTTAAATACATTTGAGAATACTTGTATGGCATGTCATAACTCTTGGAAGAACAAAGTAAAATATATAATGGAATAAAAAATGATAAAACTACTTTTAGTTGAAGATGATTTAGAATTTGCCCAACTTATTGAAGAATTCTTAGGAAGTAGAAGTATAGAAACTTTTACTTGTGATGATCCATTTAGAGCCTTAGTATTAAATCTAAATGATTATGATTTAGTTCTTCTTGACTTGGGGCTTCCTGGAATTGATGGACTAGAAATTTGTAAAGAGTTTAGAAAAAAAAGTTCAATTCCAATTATCATCTCTACAGCTAGAGGTAGTGTATCAGATAAGGTTTTAGGTTTACAACTTGGAGCTGATGATTATCTTCCAAAACCTTATGACCCTGATGAATTATATGCAAGAATTATTAGTTTACTTAGAAGAACTAGTGGTGAGCTTGAAAAGAAAAAAGAGAAAAAAAGAGATTTCAAAATTGATGAGTCTTTACGAGATATAAAGTATAAAAATCAAAATCTTGATTTAACAGAAGCACAATATGAGATTTTTTCTGTATTAATCAAAAACTATCAGGCCATTGTTTCAAAGGAACAGATTATTAACTCTTGTCCTTCTATTCAATCAAGTGATGGGAATTCCTTGGAAGCTATTATTAGTAAAATCAGACAAAAGATAAAGAAATACTCTTCATCAAAGCATATTATATCTCTTAGAGGGAAAGGTTATAGAGTTGTTGAATAAAATCAAAAAATCATTAGTACTACAAACATCTTTTTTATTTTTCATATCATTTTTAGTGATTTTAGTACTATGGATATTTTTTTACTCTCAACAAAAGTATCAACACTTAGAGTATGATACAGCAAGGTATTTTAATACAGCTAGTTCTTTGCAACCATATTTATACAAAAACAAAGAGATAAAAGATAAAGATTTAAGAATCTTTGCAATGAAAATATCTGATGTAAGATACTCTAGTATTTATGATGTAATTCTTCAAAAGGGGGATAAAAATAAGGGTTTTATTGTAATTTCTTATGAAAATAAACAGCTAATTTATATATACAATGATGTGTCAAATATTATGTTAGAGGATATTTCTACTCATAGAAGTATGGTTGCTATTCATTTAGTATTTATTTTGTTATTAATAACACAAGGGCTTTTATATATAAAACTTCAAAAATCCCTTTCTCCTTTAACTTCTTTGCATAATAAATTGAAAAAACTAAAAGTAGGGGATTTATCACCTTTAGAAATGGATTCAAGCTATGTAGAGATTAAACAAATGATTAAATCATATAATGATTCCATTTCAAAAATTGAGCAGATGTTAGAGCTTAGAGAGATGTTTAATAAAATCTTCATGCATGAGATGAAAATGCCTTTGGCAAAGGGAATGTTTTATTTAAAACAAGAACCCTCAAATAATACTCATGAGAAATTAACTAATATTTTGCATGGATTAAACAAAGAGTTAGATGAGTTCTCTCAAATAGAATCTCTAATCTCTAATCAAAATAAAATCATAAAAGAGAAGCATGATTTAAAAGAGCTTTTATTATTGGCTAAACAAAGAGTTCATATTGAAGATGAAAGTATTGTTTTAAAAGATATTGAAAATAAAGTTATATATGGAGACAAGGAGTTTTTAATTTTATGTTTTAAAAACCTTCTTGATAATGCTGTTAAATACTCTTTTGACAATAAAGTAATAGTAGATGCAAGTAATGGAATTAGTTTTGAAAACAGAGCAGATGAATTACCTGTAGATATTTCAAAAGATATTAAAAAATGGAAAATAGATAAGAACAAAAGACATAAAAGTTCAACGGGATATGGTTTTGGATTGTTTATTATTAAAAATATTGTGTCAATTCATGGAATGAAGTTAGATTACTATTATGATAAAGATAATTCAATAGTAAAACTAAGGATAGTATAAATGTTTTATATTTTAAAAGTCATAATTTCTGCCGTTTTAATCGTACTTATTAGTGAAGTAGCAAAAAGAAGCTCTTTTCTTGGAAGTATATTAGCTTCTATTCCGATCGTATCTGTATTAGCTTTTATTTGGTTATATATTGATACGGGAAGTGTAGAAAAAATCACAAAGCTTTCATATTCTGTATTTTGGCTTGTTATTCCCTCACTAGTTTTATTTATATCATTGCCACTTTTTTTAAAGTATATGAATTTTTATGCAGGTCTATTTTTTTCGATTATTTTAACCGTAGTAGCCTATTATTTAATGATTATGATTCTTTCTAAATTTGGAGTATCTTTATAATATGAAGAAAGTTTTACTTTATACTTTTTTGCTTTTTTCACTGTTTTCATCAGCAGATATAAAAATACCATCAAATATGACTCATGTGCATACTCATACAAGTGATATTGGAGTAGAACATGTTCATGAACACTCTCATGTAGAAGTATCAAATACTCTATTTATTGAAAAAATAAACTTTAAAGAAGTGATATCATCAAAAACTCTAAAGGTTGAAAATAAAGACAACTTAAACTCAAAACTTATAATAAACTCAATCTTTCGTCCACCAATAGCTTAAATTTTTATCTTACAAACAAACCACTATTTTACAATTTTTTAAGGACGAATATAAATGAAAAAACTATTTGTATTAGCTAGTATGCTAATTTTTACGTCATTTGCTTTTGCCCACGGGATTTCAGAAGCAGATAAGGCTGCCATGTTAAATGGTAGTAATTTACAATACATTTGGCTTGGTGCCACACATATGTTAACTGGATATGACCATTTACTATTTTTATTTGGGGTTATATTCTTTTTAACTAATACGAAAGACATCGTAAAGTTTGTGACAATATTTACTATTGGTCACTCAATTACACTTATTTTTGCAACTTTTATGGGAATAAAAATCAACTATTACATCATTGATGCTGTAATTGCACTAAGTGTTATCTATAAAGCCTTTGATAATGTCAGAGGATTCCAATCTTATTTTGGTATGAAAAAATCACCAAGTATTTTAACTATGGTTTTAATTTTTGGGCTTATTCATGGGTTTGGATTATCAACAAGACTACAACAACTTCCTTTAGGTGATCAAAGTATGGATATGTTCCTAAGAATTGTATCTTTTAATGTTGGAGTTGAATTAGGTCAAATTTTAGCGCTTATTGGGATGCTAATTGTTTTAAATGGATTGAGAAAATTAAAAGAGTTTAACAGATACAGCAAAATCTCAAACCATTTTTTAATGTTCTTAGGTTTCTTACTTCTTCTAATGCAACTTCATGGATATATCCATACTCAAAGTGCAGATGAATTAGAGTTCCCAAAGAAAACACATATGCATATCCATGAGGATATGGAAATTGAAAGAATGAATAAATACGAACTAAACTAAAAAAATAAAAGGAAAAAAAATGAATAAAAAAATTAAAGCAATAGTAATTACGTTACTTCTAACATTAGGATTTACAAATGTTTATGCAGGTGCAGGGCACTCTCATGTGGCAAGTAAACAAAAAATTGAAACAAATGCTTATAAAGCATTAGTTAAATATGTAAATGATGGAAAGTTAGTAAGCTCATGGAAAACTGTAAAAAGAGTATCAAGTAACAGAGTTGGTAAGGATTGGGAGATTGTATTTTTAAATTCTCAAATAGAAGATAAAAGTAAACAAAAACTTGCTTTTTATATGACTTCTTATGGAAAATTTAAAGGAGCAAACTTTAAAAAATAAGAAAAGAAAAGGAGGATAAATATTCTCCTTTTTTATATTAAGTATAAAAAAACCTATCATCTCTAGTTTTTATGAAACTAATTTGTAAATAAATAACTATATAATTTTTATAAAATAATTTTATTGCTACGTTTTTGTGATAATATTATTCATTTTATATAATTAAGGAAGGTTTTTTATGCAATTTAATACTAATTCGACAACTTTTTTTAGAAAAAGTTCAGACAATCCTTGGATTCCTCATTTCCCAAATCCCGCTGATTTTAGGTTTAATTATTTTCATCTAATGAAAAATGCTCCTAAAGGTATTGGAAAGTTAGATAAAAAAGTAGCAATTGTTGGTGCAGGAAGTGCAGCTATGTCAGCAGCAAGAGAGCTTATGAGATGTGGTTGTGATGTTACTATTTATGAAGCAAGTGATAGAATTGGTGGTAGATTATATACTGAACCAAATCCAAATGGTGAAGATCAAACAGGTATTGAACTTGGAGCAATGAGAATGCCATTTTTTGCAGAAGGTGTAGAATCAAAAGATGCAAAAGATGCCAAAAACTCTCTTTTAGGTTATTATCTTTTTGATGAGAAACCCAAAAATGCAGCAAATATTGATGTATTCCCAAACCCTGGAAATGCTCTAGGTGGTACAGGAATTTATGTAAATCAAGGTTATGGTCCACAAGCTGATGAACCATTTGTAAGACCTGAGTTGATTCCTTGGCCAAAAGGCGAATCTCCTGATAATAAATATATTAAACACTTAACAAAAAAAGTTGATAAATTCATTAAGTTTTTTACAAAACATATCAGTAAAGTTTATATTGAAGATAATCACAAATGGGAAAAGTTATGGGCTAAAATGGTTGAACATTATGATCCTATGACTTTTGATGACTTAGTAATGGCACCATCTCATTACCATAAAGATGATGATTGGTATGATTGTAGTAATGGTGACTTAGGTGGAATGGGTATGACTCAAGAAGAGGCATCTGTTTTATATACAATAGGAACTGGTGATGGAAGCTGGGGAGCCTTTTATAGTATTGGTGCACTTTGGTGGATTAGATGTACAATGTTTGGTTTTGGAGGACAAGGTCTTCAAACAGTTACAGGTTTATCAAATGCTCAGGATTTACCACATTATAAAAAAACTGTTAAAGATTCTAATGGTGTAAAACTTATACCTCCTACATATGAAGGTATGCAAGGTTTTGTTGAGTACTTATATTATGTTCCTACACCTTGCCAAGATGGAAAGAAAAAGAGTCTTTATAAGAACTCATCTTTATATGTAAATACTTCTGTTAGCCAAATTAAAAAACTTAAAAATGGAAAAATCAAAGTAAAACATACAAATGGTAAAGAAGAGTTTGATCATATTATGATTACTTCAACTCAATGGGCAACACAAATGTCTATTGATATTGATAATTTCTCATTCCAAGAATTACCTCTTCAAAAAATTACAGCAGAACACACTCAACATAATATTTCAAGTTGTAAATTCTTCTTTCCTTTAAAAGAAAAATATTGGGAGAAAAAAGATTGTAGAATTCCACAAATTTTAGTTACAGATACTTTTATTCAAGATGCCTATGCCTTTTCTTGGGATAAAAATGGGAGTGATTCTGGTGTGATTCTTGCAAGTTATACTTGGGAAGATGATTCTTTAAAACTTCTTCCCTTTAAACAAAAAGAGTTAGCAAAACTAATTTTAAATAAATTAAAAAGTATTACAATGGAAACAACTGGTGAAGATATCACAAAATATATTGATGGTAAAAAGCCTGTAATGATTCAGTGGATTAATGAACCATCTTATATTGGTTGTTCAAAACTATATAGACAAAGAAATGAAGATCAAAATATGTTAGATTTAACATATAACCAAAACTATTCATGGATGTCAGGTCTTTATTTTGCTGGGGAAAACTATAGTGTTGAAGGTGGATGGACTGAACCAGCTTTAAGATCAGCTATTGATGCAGTAATTCAAATGATTCATCATAATGATGGGGAGTTTACGGTAAAAGACTTCTCTTATGATTATACATATCCAAAATGGCCAGTTAATTAATAAAAGGTATAAAAGTGAAGAGTAGACTTTTTGAAATACAGCATGAGGATAACTGTTTAATCGCTAGAAAAAATAGTTTAAGTAATAAAGATTCTATAAGACAATGGCGTTATGAAATACAGTTTTCAAAGCAGATTAATTCAAAGTTTATTCTTCAAGCTATAAAAGTAGATGAGCTTAATGCTCAACTACTTTATGAAAAGTTCTCTTTAATATCATTACATGATTTAATGGTGCAAAATTTATTAAGTTTAGAAGAAAAAGTTGATATTGCTTATTTTTTAGTAAAAGCTTTAAGTGATATTCACTCTAGTAAATTTGTATATTTAGCACTAGAGCCAAATAAGATTTTATATGATTTATCAAAGAAAGAATTAAAACTTTTTGATTTAAGTAGAATTGTACAATATCAAAAGAAATATAGCTTTGATGAGTTATCAAAATCATCAGTAAACTTAAACTATATCTCTCCTGAGCAAACAGGTAGAACTAGTACTAGTGTGGATTATAGAAGTGATTTTTATATATTAGGAACTATTCTTTATGAACTTTTTTATCATAAACCACCATTTGTTGATAATGACTTAAATAAACAGGTTTATAAACATTTAGCTTTATCTGTCTCTTTTCCTAAAGAGATTTCAGTAGGAAATATTATTCCTAAAATTATTGCTAAACTTTTAAGTAAATCCCAAGATGAAAGATATCAAACCCATAGTGCTTTACTTCAAGATATAAGAACTGCTTTAGAAGATATTCAAACTCAAGGTGTCGAAAATGAAAACTTCATCGTTGCAAAAAACGATATAAATACACATTTTACTATTCCTCAGAATTTATATGGAAGACAAAATGAAATAAGAAGACTTAGTTCTTTGCTTGAACATACTATAACTAATCATTCAAGATTTGCAGTAATTGCTGGATATTCAGGTATTGGTAAATCTCGTGTTGTGCATGAGTTAGCACCTATTATAAAATCAAAAAATGGTTTTTTTATTGAAGGAAAGTTTGAACAGTTCAAAAAAGACATTCCTTATTCTGCATTAATTGATGCTATTTCTTTATTAATTGATTATCTATTTACTCTTCCTAGAAATGAGTATTTACAATGGCAAAAATCATTAAATAAGAAAGTAGGTCCAGATATTCAATTAATTGCTGATTTAATACCAAAACTTCAATCTTTAGTACTTTTTAATGAAGAATTACCCAAAGTTGGTTCCCTTGAAGCTCAAAAACGTTTTCATAATGCGTTTATGAATCTAATTACAGCTTTTTCTAAAGAAGATTCTCCTTTAGTGATTTTCTTAGATGATTTACAATGGGCAGATAATGCTACATTAAAACTTATTGAAAATATTGTTTCAAACTTAAAACAAAAAGGCTTACTTGTAATAGGTGCTTATAGGGATAATGCTGTTAATAAAGCACACCCCTTATCAGTTATGTTTTATGAGTTAGAGCAAAACAATATTTCATACGATAATATAAAACTAATGCCATTATTACTTGAAGATGTAATGCTATTAGTTTCTGATACTCTAAGAAAAAATGCTAGTGAAGTAATACCTTTAGCAAAAGCTTTATATGAAAGTACACAAGGTAATCCATTTTTCTTGACTGCAACACTAAGACAACTTTATGATAATGGTATTATCTATTTTGATGAAGAAAAAGCTTTATGGCAGTGTCAAGAAACAAAGTTAAACAAAATGAAATTTTGTGCTAATGTAGTTGATTTAATGGTGTCTAAATTAAAAACCTATGATAAAGAAGATCAGTTTTTATTATCTCTTGCATCATTGATTGGTACAAATTTCTCTTTAAAAATATTAAGCAAGGTTGCTAAAAAAGACTATATTCAAACTTTAGAGCATTTAAGTGTAGCTTTGGAAGATAAACTGATTGCTCCACAAAACGATGCTTATTTATTTAAATCAGATATGTATGAATTAGAAAAAGCAGAATTCTCTTTTGTTCATGATAGGGTTCAACAATCTTCAAATTTATTAATGGATGAATCAAATACTAAATATTATAAGTTACAAATAGGAAAAGAGCTTTTAGCTTTAGAAGATGATTCTTTACTTTTTCAAGTAGTTGAGCAGTTAAATATGGGAATTGAGTTGGTTGAGGATCCTTCAAATCGAATAAAATATGCCCGATTAAATCTAAAAGCTGCTTTACAAGCAAAAAAAGCTTCTGCATTTATTCCCGCAAAACAGTTTTTAAAAGCTGCTAAAGAGTTTATAAACAATAAATTTGATGAAACAACTGATTCTTTGTTAATTGATATATACAGAGAACTTGCACAAACTTCATATTTATCAGGGGATTTTGAACTTGCTGATAGTTGTTATATAAAACTAAAAGAGTTTGAAATGCACAAACTTCAAAAGATACAGTATCTTTTAGTTCAAGCAAATCAATATCAACTTCAAGGCAGGTTTTTTGATGCTTTAGATGTGATAAATGAAGGTATTTTACTCGCTGGTATATCCTTTCCAAATAAAGAAGAAGAGTTAGAAGAATTATTACACAAAGAGTATAAGTTTATTGATTCGTATATGAATGAATCCTATGAAACGGTTTTGGAAATGAAAGATATGAAAGATCCTTTGTTAATTGCTGTTATGGAGTTAATGATGGTTCAATGGTATGCTTCATATTTAGTGGGGAATAATACTTTAAACTCTGTTATCTCTCTTACTATGACAAAGCTTTCTTTAAAAGAAGGGTGCTGTGATATATCATCTTTTGCTTTTGTAACTAGTGCCCTTGTTGCTCATATGGTAAAAAATGATCCTCTTCAATCAAAATTAATGGGTGAATTAGCAATTGAAATTTCAGATAAAAGGGATAATAGATATCTAAGAGGAACAACATATCTTTTATATACAACCTTTACACACCCTTGGCATAGTTCAATCCAATCATCTCTTCCATATTTTAAAACTGCTTGGGAGTGTTCAGAAGAAGCAAATGATTATGTAACTGCAGGTTATGTAATAAATGTAAAATCAACTGATAGTTTAATTGCAAGTATGAATCTAAAAAGTTTAGAAAAACAATACTCTCAAGAGATACACTATTTACAAAAAGTTAAACAAAAAGATATGGAAGATGCAACTATTGCTGGAGGATTACAAGCAGTAAAAGCGCTTTTAGGGAAAACAAAATCAGATAGTTTTGATGATGAGGAATTTTGTGAGAGTTTATATTTAAAACAGTATGAAAGTACAGGATTACATCAAGCATATTTTTATCAAGCAAGAATTAGACATGCCTATATTATGCAAAGTTCAAATATGGCAGACTATGCGAATAAGCACACTATTGTAGAACAATTTGTACCTGGTCAAGCTAAAATATTTGAAGCAAATTTCTACTCTGCTTTAATATATTTATCCCTTTGTAATACAAGTGAGTCTAAAGAGTATGATTTAGCATATAAAATTTATGAAAAGTTCTGTGTTTGGGAGCAAAATAATATTTCAAACTTTGCTCATAAAAAAATGCTTTTAGAAGCTGAAATTGCAAATATAAAAGGTGAGTCAATAAAAGCTCAGCAATATTATGAAAAAGCAATAAAGTCTGCGCAAGAGTATGGTTTTTCAAATGTTACTGCCGTAGCATATGAGTGTTATGCTAGATTTGCATACAAACATAACTTAGATAGTTTAACAAGAATGTGTTTGGAGAAGGCGTACTTTTGGTATGGTTATTGGGGTGCTGTTGCAAAACAAAAACATTTAGAGCAAAAGTGGAAGAAGTTTGAAGTAAACTTCTTTCAAGAAAAAGAGCAAACAACTTCTTTAGAGACTCAAACTATTTTTGATTCCTTAAATCAATTATCAGGTGCTTTAAAAAGAGACTCAATTTCTAATATCTTTTTAGAGAGTGTAACAAAGTATTCAGGTGCTACTTATGCTGCTTTAATTCAAGTGGAACAAGAAAAGCTTAATATAATCGCTCAAAATATACAAGGGGAAAGCGAAGTAAAACTATTTGATATTGGGGAACTTGTTTTAGATGGAAGAAGTTTAAATGTTCCAGAAAATTTACTTTATTATACTTTGAAAAGTAAAAAAACACAGGTATTTAGCTCACCAATTGAATGGGCTTCTTTAGGACTTAATAAATATTTAGAAAGAAAAAAGCCCCTTTGTATTGTAGTGCAACCTTTAACAAACCAAGAGGGTGTTACAGCACTATTATATTTGGAACATGAACATTTAAGTCATGCTTTCAATGAAAAGATTGTTCAATCTATATCTTTAATTGCCCAGCAAGCTGCAACAGCTATGGATAACGCAGCTTTATATGAAGATATGGAAAAAAGAATTAAAAGAAGAACTAAAGAGTTAGAAATTGCAAAAGAAAAAGCAGAAGAGAGTACAAAAGCAAAATCTGAATTTTTAGCGAATATGTCCCATGAGATTAGAACACCTCTTCATGGTATTTTAGGTATGAATCACTTACTTTTACAAACCGATTTAAATATAAAGCAAAAAAACTATATTGAAAAAATTGATAATAGTTCAAGAAATTTACTTGAAATTATCAATGATATTTTAGACTTCTCAAAAATTGAAGCAGGGCAGTTGACTCTTGATAAAATAGAGTTTGATTTATTTAAAACAATAGAGAGTGCTATTAGTCTGATTGAGTTAAAAGCCCATGAAAAAAGTTTAGAGTTAGTTGTAGATTATGATATTAATGCTGCTAAATTTTTCTATGCTGATAATCTAAGAATTACTCAAATCATCACAAACCTTCTAAGTAATGCTGTTAAGTTTACAGATTATGGGGAAGTTGGAATTTATATAAAAAGAGTTAATAAAAATAGATATAGATTTGAGATAAAAGACACAGGTATTGGTTTAGCACAAGAGGAACAAAATAAACTTTTTAAATCCTTTTCTCAAGCAGATAGTAGCACAACTAGAAAATATGGTGGTTCTGGTTTAGGTTTGAGTATTTGTAAACAGTTAGTTGAATTGATGAATGGAAAGATTTGGATTGAATCTCAAAAAAATGTGGGTAGTTCTTTTATTTTTGAACTGGATTTAGAAGAATTAGAGTTTGAACATAGAAGTATAAGTTTTGATGAAAAGGCTGTTTTAGTAGTTGATAAAAACAAATCTTGGCGAAAAGTTATAGAGAAGATTTTTTATGTTTTTGGTTTTAATGTATATGCTTCATCAAATATGACGGAAGCTAGTAAACTTATTGATAGTAATAATTTAGATTTAGTTTTAGTTGATTGGAATGACTTTAGAGAAAATGAAATATCTCAACTAAAAAATATAAAAGAACAACTAGAAAATAGATGTAAACTAGCAGTATTAGCTAGCTCTTTTAATTATGATTCAGTAATTAATCAATCAAAAGATTTAGGTATTAGTTTTATTTTACAAAAACCAATAAATCAGTCAATTTTAAATGAGATATTAAATAGTATTTTCTTCAAAAATGAAAAAATCGAGTATACATTTAAGACTGAAAAAAGTAGTTTGAAAAATCAACTACCAACACTTAATGGAAGTAATATTTTATTAGTTGAAGACAATTTAATTAATCAGGATATTGTTTTAGGTTTATTAGAACACAGTGGAATAAATATTGATTTAGCGATGAATGGAAAAGAGGCTATTGATTTATTTGATAAAAATCCTAATAAGTATGAATTAATTCTTATGGATATTCAAATGCCAATTATGGATGGGTTTGAAGCTACAAAACTAATAAGACAAAAAGATAAAAAGATTCCTATTGTTGCATTAACTGCAAATGCAATGGCAGAGGATAAACAACAAACAAAAAGAGCAAAAATAAATGAGCATTTAGATAAGCCTATAAATGTAAATAAGCTTTATGAAGTATTATTAAAATATATAACAAAAAAGATATCTATAGTTGAAAAAATAGATATTGATGATGAAAAAAATGCTGATTTCCCTAAGCTTAAAAGTATAGATATTAAAAAAGGTTTATCATTTTTAGGAAATAATAGTACATTATATAAAAACATACTTAATAATTTTTACAATGATTATGTTAATATAAATCTAAATAGTTTTTTAGATAAAGAGTTCTATATTATTTTACATACAATAAAAGGACTTAGTGCAAATATTGGGGCTAATAACTTATCTAAAATTGCTAATAAAATTGAAGATACAAGAGATAGAAGATTAGTAAATTCGTTAAATGAAGAGCTGTATAAAGTTTTAAGTGATATTGAGAGTTTAAACATCACAAAAAATAAAAATAGAAAAGATAAAAAAACTTTAGAAAAAACAAAAAGAGATAAGCTATTTAGGCTTTTATTAGATGCTTGTAAAACTAAATTGATTAAAAAGTGTAAGCCAATACTTGAAGAGATTGATGAGTATAAACTTAACAATGAAGATCAGTTGTTGTTTAATGAGGTAAAAGGTTTAATTAAAAGATATAAGTTCAAAGAGATAATAAATTTATTGGAAGAGTCATGAATAATAAAATATTAGTAGTAGACGATACAGAGTCAAGTATAGAGATTTTAGTTGAATTATTAGGTTCAGATTATGATGTTTTAGTTGCCTTAGATGGTGAAACAGCAATAGAGATAGCAAATGAAGATAAACCTAAACTTATTCTTTTAGATATTGTAATGCCCGAATTAAATGGTTTTGCAGTTTGTGAAAGATTAAAAAACTCCAATTGTACTAAAGATATCCCAGTTATATTTATTACAGCCAAAACTGATGAAGAGTCAATTGAAATGGCATATGATTTAGGTGGAATTGATTATGTTACAAAACCATTTAAACCCAAAGAACTTTTAGCAAGGGTAAAAACACAAATTGAACTAAAAAATCTAATAGCATCTTTAGAACACTTATCTTCTCATGATACAATGACTGGAATTTTAAATAGAAGAAAGTTTTTTGATCTTGCATCTACAATGTTCCATCATGGAACAAACAATGTATACTCTGTAATGATTGATATTGATAGATTTAAAAGTATAAATGATAACTTTGGTCATCATATGGGAGATATAGTTATTAAAAAAGTAGTTAATACAATAGAGCCTTTTTTAGAATCAAATACTTTATTTGCAAGACTAGGTGGAGAGGAGTTCGTTTTATTTGGTCATTATGAATTAAAAGAGACAATTTTTGTTGAGGTAGAGTCAATTAGAAGAATGATTGAAGAGTTGTGTTTATTTGATGATAAGGGAGAAGAAATCAAAATTACAATTAGTTGTGGAATTAGTTTTTACAATGAAAATTTTAATAGTGTAGATGAACTGCTAAAAGATGCTGATGCAGCTTTATATGAAGCAAAAGGCGAAGGAAGAAATAGATCAGTGATTAGAAACTGTTAGACTAAAGTTTTGGAAGATGCCATTTCCTATAAAAAGCAATAAGTCTAAATAGTGTTCCTAAAACAAAAACAATAGTTAAGTTAAATAGGTTTACTAAATCAAAAAGATTTAAAATATAAACAGTTAAGCCTATAGTCATTGCCACACTTGCATAAAGCTCTGATACTAAAATAAATGGAACTTTATTGATTAAAACATCTCTAGTTGTACCACCTCCAACTGCTGTTAAAAAAGAAAGAATCAAAACACCTAAGAAATTAAAATCATTTTCAATAGCTACTAGTGCTCCTGTAATGGCAAAAGATGCTAAACCTATTGCATCAAACAAAATAAATGCAGCTTTTCCCTCTAGATTTGAGATTTTATGTAGTTTAAAAACAAGTGCTATTAGTACAGTAGAAACAACTAAAATAATTGGTAAATCATGACTAAAAATATAAGGTGTTTTATTTGCAATCGCATCTCTTATAACTCCACCACCCAGTGCAGTTAGAAAAGCTGAAATAAATACTCCTAAAATATCAAGTTTATAATGAATTGCAATTAGGAAACCACTTAATGCAAATGAAATGATTCCTATAATATCTGCTAATTCTAATGTTGTCATATGTTTTTTACCTTGTGTTATTTTTGTAAGTGTGTATTTGCCATATCAAGTGATATGGCAAATAAAAGTTTTATAATCCTGCGATTACAGAGATTTCTACTAACATATTTTCATCACACATTTCTGCTCTTACACAAGCACGTGCAGGTTGTAAACCATCAACAGTCCAAGCATTCCATACATCATTCATTGCATCAAAATCATCCATAGTTTTTAAGTAGATAGTTGCTGATAATACTCTAGTTTTATCTAAACCAATTTCTGCTAATAAATCATCAACTTTTTTTAACATAACTTCAGTTTGCTCAGTAATATCTTTTCCAACTGCTGTTTGTCCACATAAATATGCTACATTTCCGTGAATTACTGCTTTACTCATTTTTCCTGCTGGTTTGTGTCTTTTGATTTCCATTTTGTTTATCCTTTTTTATAAATTAAATTTTTTAAATATCTTTTCTTATTGCTGTTAGGGTTATTTCAATTTGAATATTTCCTTCTAGTGCAACACCTAAACATGCTCTTTGTGGCCAATTTTTTTGATTGTCGCCAATCCATTGGCACCAAAGTTCATCCATTTTCTTTTTGTTTTTCATATTTGTTATATAAACTTGAGCAGATAAAATATGCTCTTTTGAAGAGTTTAATTCTTGTAGATTCAACTCTAAAGTTTTTAGTGTCTCTAAAGTTTGTTCTTCAAAATTTAGATTTTCATCACTTGCAGTTGCAACTGTAAAAACTAAATCTTTATATGCAACAGCTTTATTTCTTCCTATAAACTTACCTTGAATCCTATCAATCATTTAAACTCCTTTATTTAGCTAAACTTCCATCTAAAAATGTAATCTCACCTGCAAGAATATCTATACTTGTAGGTTTTAGTGGAGCTCTAACTCTAATATGATTTTTATCTTCATGTCCATGACTTTTTAGAATAGCTCTAACTAATTCTGAACAAGTTTTTCCTTGACAATTTCCCATACCAGCTCTTGTTTTTTTCTTAATAGAGTTAATACTTGTTAATCCAAAATCAATAGCTTCATTAATATCTTTTAATTTGATATTTTCACATCTACAAATTGTTGTGTTTTCGTCAAGATTTCTTAAATCTTCTAAATTAAATTGTTGCATTGAACTTAGTGTTTTCCCAAAAGATATAGCTTTTTTTCTTTTTTCAAGTAAATCTTTTGTGAAATCAAAATAGATATGCGCATCTATTTTTCTAAGTTTTAATAAAACAGAATATGCACAAATTTCTCCTTCAAGTTCTGCTTTATCAGCACCACCAATACCTGTAGCTGCACCTGCAGCATAAATACCATCAACTGTTGTTTCTAAAAGATGATTAGTTTTTAAAACCAATCCACCTTGAGTTTCATCATATGTAGTATTACACCCAGCCGCAGTTGCTACATCAAGGTTTGCAACAAGTCCATTTCCTATTGCTAAAAGTGAAGTTTGAACTTCAAATTCACTTCCTTTAATTGCATTTCCATTTGAATCAACCTTTGCTAAAACAACTGATTCAAGTTTGTTTTTACCTTTTGCTTCAACTACTTTAGTACTATTTTTAGCAGATTTTTGAATCTTCATCATATTTGGAAGCATTGCAAAAAAATCAGCTCTTTTATCTTTTGAAGCAAGAGCTGAAGTTAACATTGAAAACTTATCAGAGAATGTATTTACATCATAAAATGCTTTAATTTCTCCACCTTTTTCAAGCCATGTTGCAGCTGCTGCGTAGTGAAGTATTCCACTTCCTGCAATAACTACTTCATCACTAAATGTTTTACCACTAGTTTTAAGTAAAATCTGCATAGCACCAGTTGTAATAACTCCTGGTAAATCCCAACCTTTAAATGGCTGAACTATTTCCCTTGCACCGGTTGCAAAAATAATAGTTGTAGGTTGAATCTTTTTTAAACTATTGTCTTTTAGTTTTACTAAAATCTCTTTTTCTTCATTAATAAAAATTAATTCAGATTTGTTAAGATAAGTAATATCACTTTGTTCAAACTGTTTTACTAAATCTAAACCTTTGTTATAAGTTGGAACTTTAGAGATGTTTGAACTATCTTTTTTATATCTGATAAATTGACCACCAGGCATTACCCCTTCATCAATTACACAGATTTTAAGATCGTATTCTTTTAGTGTTAATGCTGCTTTGATACCTGCAAAACCAGCACCAATAATTACAACATCATAATGTTTATTCATCATCTTTAATCTCCATATCCTCTTCAACTAAGGTTTGGCAAGCAAGAGTAGTTTCACCATTTTCAAGCTCAACTAAACACTCTTGACAAACACCCATTCCACAAAAAGCACCTCTTTTTCTATCATGTGCTTTTCCTTGTGAATAGATATCATTATTCATTAATGAAAATAGTAATAACTCACCATTTTGAACAAAGATTTTTTCATCTTTAAATTTAATTGTGTGAAGTTTCTTACTCATTACGCTTTCACCTCATTATCAAATCTTGCAGGGTTAAAGTTTTCCATATTAAATGAAGTTTTTTCACCTTCAATCATTTGGCTAACAATTTGTCCAGTAATGGCACATAATGTAATTCCATCACCTTCATGTCCACAAGCAAAGAAGAAACCTTTTACTTTTTTATGTTCACCTAAAAATGGTAAACCGTCAGGTGTATATGGTCTAAATCCAGCAAAGTCTCTAATAATCTTAAGCTTTCCAAGTCCAGGAAGAGTTTTTTCAATTCCCTTTGAAATACTTTGAATTGCTTTTATTGTACTTTTGTCATCAAAGTCTACAAACTCTCTTGTTGAACCAATTAAAATATTTCCATTCTGTACTTGTTCAACGGCAAAACCAGTTCCAGATTTTGCAATCTCTGGATCATATTTTGCTGCAATATATGTTGCAGACATTAATGGATAATTAAGCACCTTTTTTTGAGGTGCAGTTACCATAATCTCACCTTTTCTAGGTTTTAGAGGTATCTCTAAACCTACCATTGAAGCTATTTTTGCACCAAATGGTCCTGCTGCATTGATTACTAAATCTGCTTCAATTTCTTCATTGTTTGTTATTACTTTTTTAACACTTCCATTCTCTACAACTATGTCTAAAACTTCTGTGTTTTGTTTGATAGTAGCGCCATTTTTTACAGCACCACTTAATAATCCATGAGTTAATTTCAATGGGTTAATCACTGAATCATCTCTTGAGAAACTTCCTCCAAGTACGTCATGCGCTACTTGTGGAACCATTTCTTTTACTGTTTGGGCATCTAACATTTCAATGTTAGCGCCACTTTCATTTTGTTTTTTTGCGTAGTCTGTTAATATTTCTAACTCCCTTTGAGAGTGAATAATAATAAGACCACCTTGTCTTTCAAGTTCTAAATCAACGCCTAACTCTTCTTGTAGGTTTTTATATAACTTGATACTTTCCATAGCCATATTCAAATGAATTCCTGGCTTTTTTGATTGTAAAAACATTAGTCCTTCACATGATGAAGAACTTGCTGTTTCTAATAGATTTTCTTTTTCAATTATTGTTGGGGCATATCCTCTTTTTGACAAATGCCAAGCAATTGATGCACCAATAATACCACCACCAATAATCACTACTTTCTTATTTTTTGGCACAATTAGTCCTTTTGTATATTGCCATTATCCCAACTCTTGTTGGGATAAAGTGTTATTTAGCGATAGCTGTTTTATTTAAAGCGAATTTTGTGTTTATTACATATAGAGCTAATAAAGCTAATAAACTTCCAGAGATTCTAATCTCTAATGGAATTGCAACATTAAGTGCTAAGAATAGACCTAATGGAGCAAGAATAATTCTTACTGGAAGTCTCATAGTATTTACAAAGTAACCTGTAATTGCTACAGAGAACAGTGTAAGCCCTAGTAAAATTGCGGATGTATTCACAATTATAGATATAACAGTACCTTGCATTAATAGTTCTGGTACAAATAAATACGAGAATCCTACTACATATCCTGCAATTGCCAATCTTGTAGCTTGGAAAGCAGTGACGATTGGGTCAGCTTTGGATATGGCGGCTGCGGAGTACGCGGCAATAGATACAGGTGGCGTAGCATCTGCTAAGATTGCAAAGTAGAATACAAAGAAGTGCGCTGCAAGTAATGGCACATCAAAGTTTCCAGTTAATGTCGGAACACCAACTGCTGCAACTACAATATATGCTGGAGTTGTTGGAATACCCATTCCAAGAACTAATGTCATAAGTGCTAATAATAAACCACCTAAGTATAAGTTATCACCTACAATAGAAGTTACAACTGCACCAATAGATACAATAAGTCCTGTTTTTGTTAAAATCAGAACTAACATATTTGCACCCACACAAGCAATAGCAATTAATACAGTATTTCTACCAGCATTTACTAAAATATCTAGTGCTTTCATAAATCCAATTCTTGTATGACTTCTTAACCACGATGTAGCAAATGTTGCTGCAATTGAGATTAAAGCTGCAAATGTTGGAGAGAATCTAAGCATTAACAGTGTAATCAATAAGAATATAGGTATTAGAAGATGAATATCTTTTAATACATCTTTCCATGTTGGTAACTCTTCAGGATTCATCCCTTTAAGACCCATTTTTCTAGCTTCAAAGTGTACAGTTACAAAAATCATTACGAAGTAACATAATGAACCAATAATAGCTGCAACAATAATATCAGTATACGGAACACCAGTGATTTCTGCCATTACGAATGCACCAGCACCCATAATTGGAGGAGCACTTTGACCACCTACTGATGCTGAAGTCTCAACACCACCTGCAAATGAAGATTTATATCCTCTTTTTTGCATCATAGGAATAGTAAATGAACCAGTTGTAAATACGTTTGATGAAGATGAACCAGACATAGAACCAAATAATGCTGATGTTAATACAGCAATTTTAGCTGGTCCTCCTGTGTATCTTCCTGCAACTTTTTTACCAAGGTTGATAAATAGTCTTCCTGTTCCACTTCCTTCAATAACTGAACCAAAGATAAGGAATGTAGCAATTAATGTTGCTGAAATACCTGTAATTGTTCCAAAAATACCATTTCCATTGTAAAGGTACATTGACTCAACAATTTCTTCAAATGGAATATCTCTAAAGTGGAAAATTCCTGGCATATGTTCAGTGTTGAACATATATAAAAATCCAATAACAACAAGTCCAAACATTACAACAGAAACACCTCTTCTAATTGCTTCTAAAATTAAAACAATCATAATTGCTCCAAGCCATAACTCTTCTGGTAATAGCTCTGTAATGTCTTCTAATCTCATATTGATTCTAAATGCTTCAATATATGAGTATAATGCTGGTGCTGCTATTAGGGCTGCTAATGCATAGTCAATAATTCCAGGTTTTGCACTTTGTCTTCTTGAAGAGTTTTCAAAGAATCCTGGTTTCATTAAAAATACTAATGGCAGCAATAAAAATAGGTGAAGTGATCTTTGTTCTCTAGGTTCTAAAAAACCGATACTTCCTGTGTATAAATGAAAAATACTGGCACATAGGGCAAATAGTGCGATGAACATACCAATATGTATTTTCTTCATATTCTCAATCATAAGTTTCTCCTAATAAAAACATATAAAAGTCTTAAGATAATGCTTTTATATGTTCTATTTCCATATTAGGTTTTAGACTTTTGAAAATCAAAAGTCTAAACCAGTCAAAAGTTAAATAAAATTATTTAATGTAACCCATTTCTTTGTAGTATTTTGCTGCACCTGGGTGTACAGGAATAGGAGCGTTTAAAGTAGCTGTTTTACAAGAGAAATTTTTCATACTTGAGTGAATTTTCTCTAATTTGTCTTGGTTTTCACAAATTGATTTAGTGATTTTATATACAGTATCTGCTGATACATCAGAACTTGTAAATAATACAGTTGACATATTTCCAGTAGTTACAGATTTATCTTGACCTTTGTAAACACCTTCTTTAATAACACCAGTGTTGTATCCCCAGTCATTTTTAAGACTAGTTGTTAACTCTTTTGGTAATTCTGTTGCATTTCCATCTCTTGCTAATAACATATCAATAATAACTGCACCTGGAACACCAAGTTTTAACACTGCATAATCAATAAGACCATCTTTGAATTGGCTACCAACTTCAGAGTAAGAACCATGAACTACTTTGAATCCTCTTTTCTTTAAATCTCTATAAGAAGTTCCATAGTACTCCATAATCCATCTAAATACTAACTCGTCAGATGAACCAACTTTATTTACACCAATTCTTTCATCTTCTCCATTTTTAAGTAAATCACCAATGTTATCGTATTTAGCATCTTTACCTTTGATTACGTGAAGGATATTATCAGATAAACCCATACCAATTAAGTTGATTTTTGTATGTTTTGATCTATACATACTTTTTGCATTTGCTGCAAGGTAAGAAACTGAGTCAAGTCCAAAACCTAATTGACTTTTACCTTTTTCAACTTTAGATGGATTTGCAGTACCTCCACCTGGTACAACTTTGATATTGATTTCAGGGTAATCAGAGTTGATGATTTTAGCCATACCAGCTGACATTGTGTACCAACCACCACCTAATGAACCTGCTGTCCACTCTAACGTTTCCGCTGATGCTAAAGAAGCACTTAAACATAATCCTGCTACTATACAATTAAACTTTTTCATAACTTTTTTTCCTTAATAACTTTTATAATTTATTATCGAAATAACAAATTTGTGAAAATTATTATCTCTATGTTGCCGCATAGGGATAATCACCTTAAGCTCAAATACAAATTTTCAACCTCCTATTTTTATTAAAATAAGATTTCCTTTTTTACTTAAAAGTCTTTAATATCAAATCTCTTTGGTCTAACTGATTGTTGGAACCAAGTAACACCTGTATAAATATTGTAAACTGGTAATCCAGTTGCTTTATAAATATCTTCTGCATATGGAGGCATATTTGTACACTCACATAAAATTGCACCTACATTTGGGTTTTCTCTTTGTAATTTTAAGGCAGCTTCAACCATCTCTTCTCTACAAAGATCAAAATCCATTTCTTCTAAATCTTCTAAAATTCCTGTGTAGAACTCTTTTGCACCAATATTTTCCATTCCTACAACTGGTGTATCAAGTGGAATATTTGCTGCTTCTAAATACTCAGGAGTTAAACTCTCTTTTGAGAAAGTTAAAATACCAGGCACTTTATCTTTTGGTAAAGTTTGTTGAATTAAATTGTGTTGGATTAACGCTGATGAAAATACCGGAACACCTAAAGCTTCAGTTAATTCATCTTGGAAAATAATTAGAAAACCACAATTTGTTGCAATTGCATCTGCACCTTTTTTTAGTAATCTTTTACCCATTTTGATAAATTCATCTAAAGTACCTTCAGCTTTTAATCTAACAACTTTATTTACACTAGAACCATAAACAGGCTCAAAATGCATATGGAATGGCCATGTATCAGCATTTCCTATATCACCTGGAATTCTTGGAAATTTTGTTTCAAGCATAAGCATTCCTACACTTGCACCGTAAATATTCTTTCCACCTTTTGTTTTCATTATTTTCCTTTAATCTTTTTTAATGCTTTAGTAAAGCATATCTTCTAAACCTAAAGAGTTTGCAAAATTAACAACATGCTCTTTAACTTCTTCTTGTAACTTTTCAACTTTTTTGTTTTCAACTAAGCTAATTCGATTCTGCCAGTCATCGAGTGTATCTTGAGTTGCTCTCATTTTATATCCTTTAGAGAACCAAGCCCTTGCAGATATATTATGAAGTTGCTTTAATGTTTCAGCCAGTTTTTTATTCCCAACTGCTTCATAGTAAAGGTTGTGAATCTTGTCTGTCTCATTTTTAAACTCAGTTATAGTTAACTTATCAAGGTTTCTAGTTACATTGAACAATCTAAAATGAATTTCATCTAGTTGCTCTTTTGTAATACGAAAAGGAATCAAACTAGCTGCTTGTATTTCAAGTGGGATTCTCATCTCTAGAGTTTCTCTGATTTCCGTTTTATCTAATTCTTTAACGAAAGTACCGGATTGAGGTATTGTTTCGATTAAACACTCAAGCTTTAATTTCATTAGGATATCACGTAGGGGAGTACGACCAATATCATATTCTTCCATTAACTCTTTTTCATTTAATCTTGTTCCACAAGCTAACTCTTGTGTAATAATCTTTTCTTGTAAATCTTTATAAACTCTATCTTTTTTACTAACTGGCATAGTAAATTCCTTTTCGTATCATTGGTATACTAATATATTAGTTAATGTAATTGTAAGGTTTGAACGTAGCATTTAAATAGCATTGCTATGAATGATGTTTCAGTTTATTACATATTTATTACATAAAAATATGAATAAATGGTATATACAGTGGTGATTTATAAATTTTGATTTTTTTTTAAAAATATCATATAAATATCAGATTCTTCTATTTTTACTTAAATTAATTGTAGTTTTTACAATTTTCTGTAATTTTTACATTATTTTGAAGTTAGTAAATAATAGCTTTTATAATTATGTCTTAGTATGCTATAATAATAAATATTATTAAAAAGGTCTAAAATATAAAAAGTCAAGTTAAAATTAATATTTTTAATCTAAAAGCTAAGTTCTTTATAGTGTTTATAATTCTTTCAGTTTTTACTTATTTTATTTTGAGTTATTTAGAAAAGAAGAATGAACAAGAGTATCTAATGCAAGTAACACAAAACTATAATAAAGCATTTAATACTATATATGATCAATACAAAGAGCTATCAGATGTTGTATATACAGGTTTGCTAAAACTTGCAAATGTTGATATTCAAATGGAAGACTTAAATCAAAAAACATATAGAGAACAAGCCTTTATTAGACAAGACTTATATCTTCAAACACTACAACGATATAAAACACTACAACAAAAGAAAGTAATAAATATAAACTATATATTGCCAAATAATACTATTTTTTTAAAAATGAGAAATCCAATTAAATTTGGAATGAAAGTAAGTGAAAAAAGAAAAGTATTAGAGTATGTGCAAGAAAACAAAGAAGCAATTGATAGCTATGAAATAGGAAAAAATGGTGCAGGTTTTAGGTTTGTATATCCTGTTATTAGAAATGAACAATATTTAGGTGCTGTATCTATTACCTTTAGTGAACAAGCTATTACTTCTGCTATTATGAAACAGTATGATGTATTAAGTAATGTAATTATAAAAGATGATAACTTTGATAAAGAGTATTTAAAAAATAGCAAGGTTTATAAAAGTGCACATCACAAAGGTTTTTTGCATAATGTGGAAGTTTTAAAAGAACTAAAACATTTATCAAAAAAAGATATTAATCAAATTAAACCTTCTTCTAAAACATCAAAAGAGATTTATAAACAAGCAAACTATAAAACATCAATGTCTATGTTTTTAGATGACCAAGATATTATAATAACTACTATTCCTATTATTCATAAACTAACAAATGAACAAAATGCTTTTGTTTCTATTATAAGTAAAGGGCATGGGATAGTTGAACTTAATACTAACTATTTTATTATCACTTGTTTATTTATCTTTTTATATGGGGCAATTCTTCTTATTGTATATGAACAAAATATGAAAAGAATTATTGAAAAAGAGAACTTAAATAAAATGATACAAAAAGATAAGCAATTAATTGAACAATCAAAAATGGCACAAATGGGAGAAATGATTGGAAATATTGCCCATCAATGGAGACAGCCTTTAAGTACAATTTCTACTGTTGCTAGTGGAGTGAAAGTAAATCAAGAAGTTGGATTACTAGATAATAATGAACTTCCAAAAAATATGGATATTATTGTAAATAATGCTCAATATCTTTCTGAAACAATAGATACCTTTAGAGACTTTATAAAAGAAAAAAAAGAGAAAAAACAAATAGTATTGCAAGAAAGAATTGATGAAAGTGTAAAAATTGTAAAAGCTTCAATTGAAAATAATCATATTAAGCTAATAAATGAAATAGAGTATGAACCTTCCATAAAACTAACTATTATTGCCCAAGAATTATCCCAAGTAATTATAAATATTTTAAACAATGCCAAAGATGCAATTGTACAAAGAAAAATAGATAATGGTTATATACAAATAAAAACAAAACTAAAATCTAATTATGTTCAAATAATTATAGAAGATAATGCTGGTGGAATAAAAGCAGAAAATCTACCAAAGATATTTGATCCATATTTTACTACAAAACATAAATTTAAAGGCACTGGTTTGGGTCTTTATATGAGTAAAACAATTATTGAGAACCATCTAGATGGACATATTTATGCAAAGAATTCTACAAATGGGGCTATGTTTATAATTGAACTGCCAATTGATTAGACTTATATTGACTTACTGTGACTAAGTCAATATATTATAAATGATAATATGGAGAGGTATTATGACTATTACTTTATTTGGAAAAGGACAACCAACTCAAGAAGAGTATGATATGGCATATAATCTTGGTAAAAGAATTGCTTTAAAAGGTTTTGTTTTAAAAAATGGTGCATATGGTGGTACTATGGAAGCATCAGCAAAAGGTGCTAGTGAGCATAACGGTCATGTAATTGGAGTTGGAGTAAAAGGTCATAAAATAGATAAGCTTGGAAGACCCAATGAGTTTAATTCTCAAGTAATAGTTAAAGATACAAGACATGAAAGAATCCAAGAACTTAAAAATGCTGATATGATAATAGTTTTACCAGGGCAGATTGGAACACTAGAAGAGATGTTTAGTACATGGATTGATTATATTCAAAGTGACAAGAAACCTATATTCGTATTAGGTGAAAAAATGATTAATCTTATGGATTTTTTGGAAGATAATGAATATATAAAAAAACATCAGTTTTCTCATATAAAAAAGGTTAGAACAATTGATGAAATAGATTTCATCAATTGATTCTTTTGAGACTGTTCATAATTTTGTGTCAAAAAGTACAGGTTGATGAACATTCGTATATTAGACTCATACCTCTAACAATTTATCCATCATTTCTTGTGTCCTATAAGTTGTATCCAAATCACTCTACTGTTTCTATTAATATACTTACTAACTATCATGGAGATAGAGGAATTACATTTTTTAATAAACTTAGTTATTTTATAAATTTGTAGTTTTCAATAAGTAATTTGCAAATTCTAGTATTCCTTTATCCTTAGTAAGGTGTTATCATTTTCCATAAATATAAAAAAGGAAAATAGATGAAAGACTTTACATTTTACAATCCAACTCGAATGGAGTTTGGTAAGGATAAAGAGAAAAATATTGGGCAATTTGTCAGTGAATTTGGCTATCAAAAGGTTTTGATTATTTATGGCTCAGAACGAGTGAAGAAAAATGGTCTATTTGAAAAAGTAATCACTTCACTTGATTCAAAAAATATTGAATTTATTGATATTGGAGGAGTGGTTAGTAATCCTCTACTTAGTAAAGTTAATGAAGCAATTAAATTAGCAAGAGAGAAAAGTGTTGATGCCATATTAGCTGTAGGAGGTGGTTCTGTTTTAGATACTGCAAAAGCTGTAGCCGCTGGTGTAAAATATGATGGAGATGTTTGGGATTTCTTTTGTGGTAAAGCAACTGTACAAGAAGCATTACCAATGTTTTCAATCTTGACATTAGCTGCAACAGGAAGTGAGATGGATCCTTATGGTGTTGTAATGAATGATGAAACCAAAGAGAAATATACAATTATCTCACCTTACTTATATCCTAAAGTATCAGTGATCAACCCTGAGCTTATGAGTACAGTGACTAAAGACTATCTAGCTTATTCTGCTGTAGATATTATCTCTCATTGTCTAGATAGTTACTTTACTGCTAAGTATATGCCTGAACTTAATCGAACTATCATTGAAAACCTAATCAAAACAGTGATGAGAACAACAGAGATTTTACTAGAAAATCCAAACAATTATGATGCGAGAGCTGAATTTGCATGGTCCTCTTCAATGGCTTTAAATGGTATCACTTTTGTAGGAGGAGAAGGCTATGCTTATGATAGTCATATGTTAGAGCATAGTGTTTCTGCACTTTATGATGTACCACATGGTGCTGGACTTGCAGTAACACTTCCTGCTTGTATGAAATGGGATAGTAAACAAAATAGTGCCCCGTATAAAAGGTTTGCAAAAGAAGTTTTTGGTCTTATTGAGGTTGATGAGGGAATTGAAGCTTTAGAGTCGTGGTTTAAAAAGATTGGTGCTCCAACTACACTTGAAGAATTAAACATTCCAAGAGAAGCAATTAATGATATTGCAGAAAATGCTTTAGGTTTAGTTTCTGTTTTTGGATTTACAGACAGGCTTCCTAAAAAAACGATGATTGAAATTTTAGAATTAGCATAATTAATAGAGACAAAAATTTAAAATAAGAAGAGTTTTCAACTCTTCTTTTATATAATTACCCAAGGAAAAATTATGAATCAAAATATAATAAATTTATTTAATCAATTAGTAGATAAAGAGGGTTTTACCGATACGAAAATCCCTGGAGTTAAACTATATAAAACAACTATAGGAATGACAAATACTCCTATACTTTATGATAATCTTCTTATATTTATGATTCAAGGTAGTAAGATAATTAAAATCTCAAAAGAGACTTTTGAATATGATAATAAAAAATATTTAGTAGTTCCTACAACACTTCCTCTTGAGGTAGAAAGCTTCGCATCAGAAGAAAACCCCATGTTAAGTATCACAATTGCAATGGATAAAAAATCTATCTTTGAGATATTTGATAAAATGGATTTCAATGAAAAAAGAGCTCAAAAAAGCTCACATTTAGGAGTCTTTACAGATAAAATAACAGAAGATATTGAAGATGCCATATATAGACTTTTAAAATCTCTACACTCTAAAAATGATTATACAATACTAGGTGAGATGATAGTAAAAGAGATATTTTATAGGATAATTCTAGGTGATGAATCCATGTTTTTACATAGACTATTTTTAAATACCTCAGTAGAAGCAAAAATATCAAGAACAATAAAAAGAATCCACGATCAATATAATGAACATTTAGATATTGAAACCCTTTCAAAACTTGAAGATATGAGTGCCTCTTCTTTTCATAGTCATTTTAAAAGAATTACTTCATATTCACCAAAACAATATATTAAAAGATTAAAACTTACAAAAGCAAATGAAATGTTAAAAAACTATGCAATTTTAGTTCATGAAGTTGCAACGCAAATAGGATATGAAAGTATTCCTCAATTTAGTAATGACTATAAAACATATTTTGGATATACCCCTAAAGATACTCCAAAAAGTTATGAGGATTAGAAAGAGTCAATTATTAATATTGATTTGTCAACAGAAAATAGGACACAAAATTCTGGATAATCTTTTCCCAAATCTCTTACTTTTTGAGCAGTTTTTACTAAAAAAAGGTTTTCCCAAAAAGACTTAAAATTTGGAACATTCTCCAAAAAGAACCGTAAATTGAAATATATTATCATATCCTGCTGTTCCCCAACGATGAAGTTTTTCTGCCATAGGTTCAGCATAGCAATTTTTACATGCAGGAGATATTTTTGTATAACCTGTAGATTCCAAGCTTTTGCTATTATTTTATTAGTTTGATCTTTTTTCATATTTATTATGCTAACTTCGCACCATTAGGTAGCTGCATATCAACAGTTGATAATACAACTGACCCATCAGGTCTATGAAGTCCTGTAACTAAACAATCTGACATCATTGGTCCAATTTGTTTAGGTGGAAAGTTTATAACCGCTAATATCTGTTTTCCTAATAATGTTTCTTTTGTATATAAATCAGTTATTTGTGCGCTAGATTTTCTAATACCAATCTCTTCTCCGAAATCTACTTGCAATTTATAAGCAGGTCTTCTTGCTTCTGGAAAGTCTTCAATTTTAATAATTGTACCAACTCTAATATCAACTTTTTGGAAATCACTCCATTCTATAGTTTCCATTAATTTTATTCTCCTTTGATTTATATGTCTATTTTTTTGATATAACATACTATCTTACCAGTAGGTAAGTTGATTAAAACTATACTAATAAGTAACTTAATGAGAGATGAAAAGTATTAAAAAAGTTTATTTATAGTTATTTTATAGATTATATGTAAAAATAAATAATAAAAACTAAGGTTTCATGCTATTTTTTATCTGTTCCATAATAAGTTCAAATATTGTTGAATCTTCTGATCTGGCATTCATTGTTGCCCCTTGAAGAGAGGCTAATATAAGTAATGATTGATCTTTTGGTGTCCCTTTAAAAGCCATTTCCCCAGTTTCAAGACCTTGTTTTAATATTTTTTCTAACCAATCTATATCTAAATTATAAGCTTTACTAACAAGTTCTTGCATAGATTCAGGAATAAGATGATGTTCTAATTGCAAAAGAGTCATAGGACAAATCTGTTTATTTTCTATAATTATATTTTTCAACTCTTTTATAAAAGCATTATATTTATCCCAAGCACTATCACCTGCATTTTCCGATTTTATATGTATTGCATTTATAACTTCACAATATTGTTCAAGTAATGCCTTACCTAAAATCTCTTTTGTTCTAAAATGACTATGAATTGCTGCCTTTGATACTCCACGTTTATCTGCAATATCTTGAAAACTTAAAGCACTAAAAACTTTTGTTTGTAAGAGTTCTGTAGCTATGTCTAAAATTTGTTGTTTTCTTTTTGTCATATTTTTCCATTTTTATCTTTTATTGTATACTTACTTACCTATAGAAAAGTTTATGAACACATTTAGACTTGATAAAAAAATTTTGTAAACTTACTTATTTTATAAATTTGTAGTTTTCAATGAGTTATTTGTAAATTATATTCAATTAGTAAGTAAAATGAATAAAACACCTTATATAGCAGTTTTTAACAAATTATCTGTTTTATAATATGGTAAAATAAGGCTATAATTGGAACAGTTTTGGACCACACAATAATAGTTCAACACTTTTGTTTGAAAATTAGAGAATGCTCCAAAAAGTACAGAAAGCCTATATCACCATAAATACAGACTTTCTGTGAAATTACCACTTTGTATTATATATCAAGTTTTGGCAATTACTAATCAAAACTTCATAAATTATTTTTTCATTACTATATGAGGGATACCATCTTCTAAAAACTCTTCAGAAAAAGTAATAAAACCAAATTCTTTATAAAACTCTTGAAGATATGTCTGTGCTTCAATAACAATTGACTTATCTTTCCAAGTTCTTTCTATAAAAACTATAGCTTCATCAACAATCTTTTTTGCATAACCTTTTCCTCTACCATTCGAAGTAACTAAAACTCTACCAAAACTAATTTCATCCTTCGATTTTTCATATAACCTCAAATATGCAACTATATTAGAATCATCTTTTATAAATAAATGATAAGAATCTATATCTTTATTATCTAAATCATTATAGATACAGTTTTGCTCTACAACAAATACTTCTGATCTAACTTTTAATATCTCATATAATTCTATATTTGATAACTCTTCAAACTTTTTAATCTCTATTTTCATTTAATAATCCCTCTTAATACCTCTTTTTATTTGTATCCACTCATCTTCAATATTTGTTCTCATTGAAACTAACATCTTGAAGAGTTTCTCTTTTTCATCATCTGTTAAATTTGATAAAGACATTGCAGTTGTATAATTCTCTTCATTTTTTAAAAAGGAGTAAATATCTTTACCTTTTTGAGTACAAAATAGTTTAAACTCTTTTTTGTTCTCTTCAGTTTTAACCTTTTCTATATATCCTGCTTCAATCAATTTTTTAACTGCTTTTGCAGTTGTTGTTCTATCAACTTTTAATAAATTTGCAAGTTTCTCTTGAATAATTCCAGGATTCTCATAGACTCTTACTAAATACAAATATTGACCTTTTGCAAGATTCAAGTCTTTAAATTCAATATCACTAATTGTTGCTAAACATCTTGCAATCATTCCAATTTCTCTTAAAATCTCTTTCATTAAAAACTCCTATTATAATTAACTTTATTAACTGTAACTCCACATAGGTATAATGACAAAATAGTTAGTAGAGTAGAGTTTACACTAATTAAAAATAATGACAACAAAATAATTGAAATGTCTATTACATTTAATGTTGTTCCTATTTTTATCTTAAAATATTTTTCAATAATTTGTGCAATAATAGATGTTCCTCCAGTATTACCTTTTAACTTCATAATCATTCCAATTGTTAAACCAGTTAATACTCCGCCAATAATTGAAGCCAAAAACTTGTTTTCACTAAAGATTTGAATAAAATATTTAATTTCAAGATATTTAGAAACAGAATTTAAATAAAGAGTTATTAATAATATACAATACAAGGTAATAAATAAATACTTCTTTCCAAAAATATACCAAGATAATATAATTAGAGGGAAATTAAGAACAAAAAAAGCTATATCAATTGGTAATATATTGTAGTAACTTAAGATTAAAGCAATACCAGTTGTTCCTCCTGCAGCAAGTTTAGCAGGAGATAAACAATTTACTATGACAAATGCCAATAAAAATAGTGATATATTTAATACTATAAACTCTTTGATTCTCATATAAAAAGTATAATGTTTTTTTATTGAAGATTCAATAAAATTATTGAATCTTCAATATATTATTAAAAATGATTCAAACCAAGTTTTCATTTACAAGCTTATTTGTATTATGGTAGCTGCAATTTTCTGCTACAACATAATCTCTTAGTATAGATTTTTAATATACTAATCTGTCAACATAAAATAGAATACAAAATTCTGAATAGTCTTTTCCTCAACCTCTTACTTTTTGAACAAAATTATAAAATCTAACTTATTGGCTTTATAACCTTTATTTAGAGATATAATTTGTTCCAAAAAGTGTTCAATAAGTAAAATTTATAGATTCTCTCAAACCCTTAGGACTTTTTGAACAACAAAAATCACTTTTTAAGTCATAAGTTTAAAGATTCATCTAGTCTACCCTCAAATAATATTGCTAAATGTAAAATAGTCAAAGACCAATTCCAAATAGGTATTGTCCATTTTTTTAGAAGAGTTCTAAATATCCATATTGAGAAGCTTGAGTAAACTAGTTTCATTTGGAAAAGTCCCTTGATTAGTAAGCTTTTTAAGCTGTTTGTGAACTGATTCAATAATATTAGTGGTGTAGGTGATACGTCTAATCTCTTCAGGATATTTAAAATATACAGATAGATGTTCCCGCTTGTTCCTACACGACTTAATTACAATAGGATATTTTTTACCTCACTTTGATTTAAGGTTGCCAAATTCCATTCAGTAGCTTCTTTTGAGATAGTTTGATAGATCAGTTTCAAATCTTTCATAAACTCTTTTTGATTTTTAGATGCTACGTATCTTATGGAGTTTCTTATTTGATGAACAATACAAAGTTGCACTTACATTCTTTTTTATAGTTTTGAATTTTTCTTTAGAATATTGTTTCTAATAAGTTTCATTCTATTTTTTGCTAACTCTCTCATATCAATATTTTGATCATGTTCATCAACAATTTCTATTCCAAGTAGAGTTTCAATTGCATCTTCTAAAGTTACAACACCTTCTGTTTGACCATAGTTATCAACTACTATGAACATTTGCTCTTTTCTTGATAGGAAAAGGTCTAAAAGCTTTGAAATAGGAATATTTTCATTTACTTTATAAACAGGTTTGATTAACTCATTTTTATTGTCATGCTTATGACAAATATACTCATAGAAATACTCTTTTGAGAACATAAGCCCGATAATATTATCTATATTATCTTCATATATAGGAATTCTTGAATACTCTTTTAGTTTGTCATAATCAAGTTTTTTTGTTTCATCTTCAAAACTATTTAACAGTTCACTTTTATTAAGACTTACCATTACACTTCTTGGAGTATGAATATCTTTTACTTTTACATCTTCTAAACTTAATAAGTTTTCAATCACACCACTATCTTTTTCTCTAATTACACCACTTTCATGAGCAATTGTTGCTGCTGCACTTATTTCTTCTTTTGTAATTTTAGATTTTTTATCTTTTGGTGTTATTACATTTGTAATTTTATTCATAATAACTAAAAGAGGGTAAGTAACTATTACTAATACTTTAATGATTCTGCTACAAATACCACTTAAAGGTTTCCAGTAGTATGCACCTAAAGTTTTAGGAATAATCTCTGAAAATACCAAAATAAGAAGTGTTAAAATTGCAGAGATATAAAACATATACTCTTCACCAAAAATCTTAACTGCTTCTGCACCAACTCCTGCTGCACCCAATGTGTGTGCAAATGTGTTTAGGGTTAAAATTGCCCCAATTGATAAATCAATATTCTCTTTTTGCTTCTCCATTAAAGCTCCAAGGTCTTCATCTTTACCTTTTTCAACTTCAATATGAGCAGATGTAATTGATAACAATACTGCTTCTAGAATGGAACATAAAAACGATACTCCAACAGCAATCAGAAAATAAACAAACATTAACATTTATATACCTTATTTAATAACTTTTTATCTTTTATAGAATTCTACCATTTTTTCATTTTACTTTTGACAAAAGATTATTAAATAGCTACAATTATCCACTTTCTTGAAAGGATATTGATGAAGAATGAGGATGTAAAAAAAGAGTATGCTAAAGTAATTAGGAATGCAAAAATCACTGCTGGATTATTTTTCATACTTTTTACTCCAAGTCTTGTAATAACAGTAAAAGAACTTGACCAAATTATGGGTTTATCTAAAGATACTTGGTTAAATGCTTCTATAGCTGGATTTGTTATATATATAGGGTTTGTTTTCTTAATGTGGAAATGTCCTAAATGTGGTAAATTTCCAGGAAGAGGCTGGTTTAGAAAAAACTGTCAAAGTTGTGGAGTTGAATTAAACTAAAAAAAGGGGAAGTTTCAAAACTTCCCCTTTTTTTATTCTTGTGTTTTAGGCGTACACTTTTTTGTAACAATACATACAGGGCAGAAATCTACAAGTCCTACAATTAAAGGAATAACTCCTAAATAAAACCATGCAATTCCAGTGAAAAATCCTGCTGCAATTAATACTAATCCTACAATAATTCTAAATGGTCTACAAAATGCTCTAAATTTATCATACTTATTCATTATAATTCCTTATTATTTGAATAGTATAATTATAACTTATTTAACTTATGCTATTTTTAATAAGCTTTAGTTATATTTATAACTAATATAGCTTTGACTTATAGCTACGATTTTATGGTTTATAGCATTGAAACTTTTTCTTTAATATTTATCTCTTTATGGTTAATATCTGATTGATAAACTAATACTTCAACACCATCTTTTACAACTTCATCAAAAGTAGATTTATATTTTGGGTCAATTTCATTTGCCAATCTAAAAGGGGCTTTGTCTGTTCTTTGAATGATATATAACATTACTGCTCTATGACCTTCTTTTACCATATCTCTTAATTCATTTAAGTGTTTTGTTCCTCTACTTGTAACTGCATCTGGAAAAGCAAGAGAATCTTCAAGTTTTAAACTTACACTTTTGATTTCTACATAGCATTTTTTATCATCATTTTCATTTGATAACAAAATATCAATTCTTGAGTTTTGTCCATATTTTTGTTCTGGTTTTAAAGTATCGTATCCTTGAAGTTCACTTATAGTTCCATTTTCAATAGCTTCAATAGCTATTTTATTTGCAACACCAGTATTTGTACAAATTAGATTTTCACCCATTTTTGTTAGTTCTAATGTATATTTTAATTTTCTTTTTGGATTATCATGAAAAGTTACCCAAACAGGACAATTCTCTTCAATACAAGAAGTCATAGCTCCACTATTTGGAACATGTGCAGTTATCTCTTCTCCATTTTCTAGTGTGATATCTGCTAAAAATCTTTTATATCTTTTTATTAATTTACCTTCATATAATTTATCAAATTTCATTTTATACCTTATAAAAATATTTATGTTGTTATAACTTATTTCAACTTTATAAAGGATATAATATCAAATGAAAAAAATTAAACTATTTTGCGACTCAAGTGTAAATCCACAATCAAAAATAGGTTTTGCTGCATATTTATCTTTTGAGAATTATGAAGAAAACCAAGAAATAAAAACAAAAAAGTTTGAAGATACCTCTTCAACAAAAATAGAACTTCAATCTTTTCTTTGGGCAATGGATGAAATAAAACAAAATGATGTATTATTTGAAGTATATACAGACTGTCAAAACATATTATCTCTTTTAAATAGAAGAGATAAACTAGAATCAAACAACTATCTTACAAGTACAAACAAACAAGTTAAAAACCATCTTTTATATAAAGAGTTTTATAAACTTTTAGATTCATATGATTTAGAGTTTATAAAAGTAAAAGGACATAAGAAAAGTTCTCAAAAAGATGAAATAGATAAAATCTTCTCTAAAGTAGATAAGACTTCAAGAAAAGCTTTAAGAGAGTTTCTAAAATAGCAAGTATGGAGTAGTTTTAGATTTTCTATTATTTTATAATTTCACAAAGCATAAAGAGGTGTTATGAAAAAAACTACAAAATATGAATATATTCAAAATGTTTATAAAGTGATATTTTATATTGAACAAAACTGTAATGAAGAGTTAGAATTAGATGAACTAGCTAAGGTTGCAGGTTTTTCAAAATATCATTTTCACAGAATATTTAAATATATTACAAACTATTCTTTAGCAGATTATATAAGAATGGTTAGACTACAAGGTTCTATTAAATCTTTTAAATGCAATGAGAAAATTACTGATATTGCAATGGAACATGGATATGAAACTAATGCCTCTTTTTCAAAAGCTTTCAAAAAGTATTTTGGAGTCTCTCCTAGAGATTTTGCTTTAAAAGTAAAATATGATAAGGATATTAGTATGTTAGATGTGAAATATGTAGAGTTTGAAGATATTGAGGTTTTAAGTGTTAGAGGAGTTGGAGCATATTCTACAACAGTTCCAAAAGTAGCAGAAAAACTAATGAAGTTTGCATATACTCAAAAAATCAAATTCAAAAAAAATCTAATGGGAAAAGAGGCTAGATGTTTTGGTATTTGTCATGATGATCCTAATGTAATAGAGGAAAATAAAATCAGATATGATATGTGTATTACTTGGGATGATAAAAGTGTAGAACCTCAAGGTGAAGTTGTTACAAACAATATAAATGGAGGAAAATATGCAAGGTTTTTGCATAAAGGGCCATATGAAAATTTAACACAAACTTATGAACAAATTACCTCTTGGATTATCGAAAATGAAATAACACTAAGAAATACACCTTTTTTCGAGGAGTATTTAAATAGAGACCCAAGAAGAACAAAACCAGAAAATTTAAAAACTTGGATTTATATTCCAGTAGTATAAATAAAGAGTTTTACTCTTTATTTATAAATAGTCTTGAACATGAAGTACTTCACCGTTTCTAGAACTTTCTAAAGCTTCTTTATATGCTTTTGAAAATTTTGCTGCAGGAACGCCATTTGTTGAATCCATTCCCATCATTTCCATTGTTTCTTTTGCAAATACTGGACTTACGATATTTAATCTAAGGCCATCAAGTTCTAGGGAAGCCGCTTTTACATAACTTTCTAGTCCTGCATTTACCATACTTACAATTGAACTTCCAATGATTGGGTTATGTGCTAACATGCCACTAGTTAAAGTAAAAGAGCTATTGGCTTTGGCATATTTTTTACCAATTAAAAAAAGATTGATTTGTCCAAGTAGTTTGTTTCTAAGTGAGTATTCAAAGTCTGTGTCATTTAAATCATCAATCATTCCAAATCTTGCATCTCCAGTTGTAGAGATAAGTGCATCAAAATCACCGATTCTTTCAAACATTTTTTCTATGGATTCTTTGCTTGTGATGTCTGCTGTATAATCACCTCTGCTAAATCCAACTTTTACTATTTCATGAAAAGGTTCTAAGGTTTCAACTAAAGCTTTTCCAATTGTACCAGTGGCTCCAACTACTATTACTTTCATTTTAGATCCTTTTTATTTTAATTGTAGTCCTATATTTTTAATATAGAACTTACAATAAAAAATTAGTTTTTATATTTTTTTATAGCCTCTACTGCACCTACAGCAGCTGGAAGTACTGCTTCACTAAGGGCAGGGTGAATATATAACATATCTTTTAAATGTCTGATGTCATTGTCAATATGTAAAACACTTAAAACTTGGTGCATCATAGTTGAGCTTTCAGGACCAATCATATGACAACCTAATATTTCATATGTATGAGGATTAACAATAAATTTAGTTCTAGGATAGTTCAATCTTGTAGCAATAGCTCTTGCACTAGCCAACCAATCTGTTGTACTTGTAACATATTCTAATTCTTGCTCTTTTGCTTTTTGTTCAGTAATTCCAACACTTGCCACTTCTGGTTCTGAGAATACTGCATGGGGCATATATTTAAATTTAAGAGCTTTGGGTTCATTTTCAAATAGTGTTTTACCAAGATAATTTACTTCATATGCAGCTGCGTGTTGTAACATATGTTTTCCACTTGCATCACCTGTTACATAAACACCATCTACATTTGTTTGGAAAAACTCATCTCTTTTTATAAAACCTCTATCATCAAGTTCTATATCTGTATTTTCAAGATTTAATGTATCAGTATTTGAGACTCTTCCCGTTGCATAAAGTAGGGCTTGGCTTTTATGACTTACTTTTGTTCCATCTTTATTTTCTAAAACTAAATCAAAAGTGTCATTTTCATAAGAGATGTCTTTGATTGAAGTATTAAAAGATACATCTACATTTTTTGAAAACTCTTCTGTAAAGATTTTACTTATTTCTTCATCTTCTGCTCTTAAAAGAGCATCCCCTCTTGCAATTAGTTTTGTATCTACTCCAACGGCATCAAAGAAGTTTGCTAACTCACAAGCGATAAAACCAGAACCAACAATTGTTATAGATTTTGGTACCTCTTTGTTAAAAGGAAAAATATCATCACTTGTCCAGGCTTTTTCATGGGGAGCATTAATAGGTCTAGTACCAGTTGCAATTAAAATAGTTGGAGCTGTTAGGTGTTGATCATCAACTTCTATAGTTTTATTTTCTATAAAGTGTGCTTCACCTCTATATAAAGTAACATTTTCATCAAATCTACTTTCATATCTAGGATCAACTTTTGAGATATAACTATTTGTTTCTTCAAATATTTTTTTTACATCAATATCATTTATAGTTGAATCTATAAAGTGTCTAGAAGACTCTTTTACAGCTCTTGCAACATGGGCATAACCAATTAGAAGTTTAGAAGGAACACATCCTCTATTTGGACAAGTTCCTCCCAGTTTTGACTTTTCTATTATTGCAACTTTTTTACCTAATTTACTAGCTTTTATAGCAAGATTTGCTGCTCTTCCTGCTCCAATTATTATTAAATCATAGTGTTTCATAGTGGCTCTTTTAATTTTTTTGATATATTATATTTTAGTATTATTTACTGTTTGTGTATTGCTAATATGATTAAGTGTAAAATTATGTTATGATAATAAGAAAATAATAGAGTATAACGTTATGTTGGATATAGAAAAAAGATTAAAAACTTTACCAATTTTACCTGAAAAGGTAAACCAACTTTTAAATCTAAAGTATGAAAAAAACTACGATACTAAAAAACTACTTGAATTAATAGAACAAGATGCAATCTTAACTACAAGACTTTTACAACTTGCAAACTCAAAAGAGTTTGGCTTTTTAAACCCAATCTATACGCCAGGAAGGGCACTTAGCCTTTATGGTATGAATTTTACTATTGCTGTATGTGTTGTTGAATTGATGTTAAATAGTCTAAAATTTAATCTGTCAGCTTATGGTATATCTTATTTGGAGTTTAGAAGAGTGTGTGATAGCTGTTTTAAACTTTTATTTGATTGGCTGGATGAATCACAAGCTGATCTAAAAGAGAAATTAATTATACCTTTGTTTATTCAACATATAGGAAAGTTTTTAATATCAGACTTTTTGGAGTCTCAAAGTAAATCAGCAAGTTTTAGAACTTTGATTAATGAATCTAATATTTCTAAAATAGAAAAAGATTTTACAGGGCTTTCTTCTTCTGAATTAAGCTCCCTTATTCTTAAAAAATGGGGATTAACAAAAGAGCTTGTTGATATGGTTTTTTATATAGATACACCAATGTTTTTAGGTGTTGAGGTTGAAGATATAAATATTTTAAATGTGATAAACCAAGCTTCAAGTTTCAATAAACCTTTTGCTTTAGAGAATATGCAAAGTGCAGTAAATAAAGCAATTGAGGTAGATTTAGATGTTAAAAAACTAAGAGTACTTCTTGAAAATATACTAAAAGAATATAACAAAAACTAGGAAAACTTATGGAAAATGTTGAGCATGTAGTAAAACTAAAAGAAATTGCAAAAGATTATAGAATTTTATTTGTTGAAGATAGTAAAGCTTTACAAAAACAAATAATGAAATTTTTAACAAAACTATTCAAAGAAGTTTATGTGGCTTCTGATGGAGTTGAAGGTGTTCAATCATATGATAAAAATAGACCTGATTTAGTTTTAACTGATCTTACTATGCCTAATATGCATGGTCATGATATGATTAGGGAAATCAAAAAAATAAACCCTGATGTTGAGATTGTAATTTTATCTGCTCACTCAGATAGTGAAACTTTAATGAAATCTTTTCATATTGGTGTAACAGATTTTATAGCAAAACCTGTAAATGCTCCTAAGATGATTGCAACATTTTTAAAGGTTTTATCAAACATAAAAAGAAAAGAGTATCAGTTTTTAGAACTAGCAGGGCAAGATCCTTTTGAAAAAGAAGAAAAAACAGATGAAGATAAAGATGACTCTGAAATTCTAAGTTTTCTTTTTGAAAATAGTATGAAAATAGATATCATCAATCACTATAAAGGTGTTCCTATTATAAATAGTGGGAAGATTATCAGTATTGATAATGATGAAATCACTTTAAGAACTACTCATTTTCAACTTCTTGCAATAAAAGAAGAGAATGGGGCTATTTTAGATTCTTCATTGATTAGTGAAGATATTGAGTGTTCTTTGCTATCTATGAATATTGATGATTATGAAGTAACTCTTAGAAAGAAAAGATTATTTCATCCAGAGTTTAAAGATAGAAATGAAATACTTGTTCAACCAGATTCAAAAACAAAAGCATTTATTGTAAACGATGAAAAACATAGAATTGAAATTAAATTAGATATGGTTTCTTCAAAAGAGTTATTTATAAATGTACAAAAAGACAAGTTTAATTTAGAAAAACATGATGTAGTAAATCTTTTAATTGTACTTTCAAATGATGAAAATGATAATCCTTTGGAATATATGAGAGTTTCAAGTAGTGTTTATAAAATAAGCGAAAAACCTAATAATAGTTTAGATGTAATTCTTTTATTAAAAGAGAGTAATGAAGTTGAAAATGCACTTCAAAAATATATCTATCAAAGGGAAGCTCAACTAATAGAAGAGTTTAAAGCAAAATTCCAATATTCATAAGGTTTTATAGTGAGTCCTAAACTTGTAAGAAATTTAATTTTCATATTTTTATCTACTCTAATTGTAATAATGACTTATTTTATAATCAATTATAAAAGTAAAGTACATGAAACAAATAAAGATTTATTTAATCAAACAATTTTCCAATCAGCAAAAGCACATTTTGAGAATATCAAAGTCTTTAGAGCATGGAATGCCAAGTATGGTGGGGTTTATGTAAAATCAAATGAAAACCTACAACCAAATGAATATTTAAAAGATAATTCAATCTATTCAGAAGATGGTGAGCAGTTAGTAAAAATAAACCCTGCTTGGATGACTAGACAAATATCAGAAATGGTTAATGAAATGGGTGATTATGAGTATAAAATCACAAGTTTAAAACCTTTAAATCCATCAAATAAGCCTAATGCCTTTGAAGAAAGAGCTTTAAAATATTTTGAGAAAAATTTAGATGATAAATATTTTTTAGAAATTGATTATTCTAAGAATAACTATAACTTTATTGGAAAACTAACTGTAGAAGAATCATGTTTATCTTGTCATGCTACTCAAGGTTATAAATTAGGTGAAGTTAGAGGTGGAATTTCTGTTTCAATTCCTTTGGGAACTTATCAAGATAGGCTTGATGAAATTCTTGAAAACTATTCTCTTCAGGTTGCTGCTATTGTATTGTTCTCTTTACTTCTAATTTTAATTATTGCTTTAGTAGTAGATAAAATTTATAAAAATCAAATTCATTTACAAGAATTAAAAGATAAATATAAAATTCTATATGATAGGTATGATTATGCAGTTAGTGGTTCAAAGTTAGGGCTTTGGGATTGGGATTTAAAAACTGATGATGTATATTTTTCAAAAATCTGGAAGAAGATGCTTGGTTTTGAAGAACATGAGTTGGAAAATAGACTTGAATCTTGGGATGATAGAGTTCATCCAGATGATAAAGAAAAAGCGATCTCAGATATAAAAGCTAATCAAGAGAAAAAAACAGAGTTTTATGAAAATATTCACAGACTAAAACATAAAAATGGTTCATGGGTTTGGATACTAGATAAAGGTAGAACTATTTTTGATGAAGATGGAAATGCAATTAGAATGGTAGGTTTCCATACGAATATCACAAAATCTCAAATGTTAAAACAAGAGTTAATAAAACTAAAAATTGCAATAGAACACTCTCCTATATCAATAGTAATTACAAATAAATATGGGGAAATTGAGTATGTAAATCCTCACTTTACAAAAGTAACTGGCTATAAAGCAATTGAAGCATTTGGCAAAAATCCAAGAATATTAAAATCTGAGTTTACATCATCTGGTGAATACAAAAGTTTATGGGATACTTTAATGTCAAAAAAAACTTGGAGAGGTACTTTTAAAAATATTGATAAAGATGGAGCTGAGTTTTGGGAAACAGCTATCATTACTCCTATATTAGATGATAGTAATGAGATTATGAACTTTCTTGCTGTAAAACAAGAGATTACAAAAGAGGTTTATTTAAAAGAAGAATTAAAAGATAAAGAAGAGATGATGATTGCCCAATCAAGACATGCTGCTATGGGTGAAATGATTTCTATGATTGCTCACCAATGGAGACAACCTATCTCTGTAATATCAATGGCTGCAAATAATACTTTGGTTGATTTAGAACTAGATATGCTTGATAATGATGAGTTAAAAGATAATACAGAATCAATTCTTGAGCAAACAAAATATTTATCTCAAACAATTGATGACTTTAGAGACTTCTTTAAACCAAATAAAGAAAAAGAGTTAACAACTCCAAAACTAATCGTTGATGAAACCTTAAAAATTATGGGTAAATCTTTGGAAAACAATGGTATTGTATTAAATATTGAAGTTCAAGATAATGATAAAATTAAAGTACATTCAAGGGAACTTCTTCAAGTATTTATAAATATCATAAAAAATGCAAAAGAGGTTTTAGTAAGTAATAATATTGAAAATAAAAATATTCATGTTACTATATATAGAATAAACAAAACAATTAGAACTTTGATTTCAGATAACGCTGGTGGTGTTCCAGAAGAGATTATTCCTAAAATATTTGATCCATATTTTAGTACAAAAGATGAAAAATCAGGAACAGGACTTGGGTTATATATGTGTAAGACAATTGTAGAAAAACACTTTAGTGGTGAAATAGGTGTTTATAATTGTGATGATGGGGCTTGTTTTTATGTGGACTTGCCAATTTGTAAAGAAGAGAATTAATGCTTGTAGATAATGATAAATTAAAAGAAAAACTAAAAGATTTAACTTTATTATATGTTGAAGATGAATTAAAGCTGTTAGAATTAACAGCAAAAATGTTATCAAGGCTTTTTAAGCGTGTTGATACAGCAAAAGATGGTTTAGAAGCTATGAAAATGTATGAAGAGAATTCATACGATATTATAATTACAGATATAAATATGCCAAAACTTGATGGTTTAGAGTTATCTAAAAATATTAGAAGTATGAATCCTGAACAAGCGATTATTATAACAACAGCATTTTCTGATTCTCAAAAGTTATTAGAGAGTATTAAATTAGGTATTGATTCTTATATTATTAAACCAATCGATATGGAACAGCTTTTTTCTGCTTTACAAAAAGTTAGTAATGAAATAATAAATAGAAAAGAGAATGCTTATTATAAAAACAATTTAGAAAAAATCATTGAGCAAAAAGTAAGAAGAAACCTTTCTTTAGAAGAAGAGAAAATCCAAAACTATGAAGAGACAATTTTAGCTTTAGTAAATATGGTTGAGATTAGAGATTCATATACAAGTGGACACTCTTTAAGAGTTGCGAACTATTCTAAACTAATTGTTGAAGAATTAGGACTTTCAAAAGAAGAGGTTGATATTGTTTATCAAGCAGGAATTCTACATGATATTGGAAAAATAGCAATACCTGATAGTATTTTGTTAAAACCAAATGCACTAAATAACTTTGAGTTTAACTTGATGAAAAAACATGCTGTAATGAGTTATGAAATCTTAAATAAAATACCAATGTATAAGGATTTATCTTTGTATGTTAAACATCACCATGAAAGATATGATGGTTCTGGTTATCCTGATGGTTTAAAAGGAGATGAGATTCCTTTATATTCCCAGGTTATGGCAATTGCAGATACTTTTGATGCTATGACAACAAGTCGAATCTATAAACCTAGAAAAGATAAGTTTGAAGCAATTGAAGAGTTGAAATCCTTGGCTAATATTAGTTTTGAAAAAGAGCTTTTAGAAGTTGCTGTAAAAGTTTTTAAAGATGTGGAACTAGATATTGAAGTTAATCAAAATCCTATAAGTGAGTTTGAAGAGCAAAGATTCTCATTTTTTTATAAAGATAAACTAACAAATTTATATAATGTAGATTATTTAGATTTAGTTTTAAATAAAAATAAACACAAAATAAAAAAAAGATATTTAACATCTATTCTTTTACATAATTTTGGAGAGTACAACAAAACAAACTCTTGGGAAAAAGGAGATGATTTACTTGTAAAGTTTTCATCTTATTTGAAAAAAAGTTTTAATGATGAGAATTTGATATTTAGATTTAGAGGAGATGATTTTTTAATTTTAAGTAATAAAGATTTTAAAGAGATTGATATTACTTTTTTAGAAGATTATGATATTACAATTGATGTAAAGTTTATTGATTTAAATGAAAATGAAATTACATCATATTCTAAATTCAATGATTATCTTGATAATATGGCTTAATTTCTAAGTAAACCTCTAACACAATTTTTACCAGCATGTTTTGCATTATATAAGGCTTTGTCTGCTTTTAGAATAACACTGTCAAAAGAGTCAGTTTGTTTAAATTCAGCAATACCAAAACTTGCTGTTACTTTTCCTGCTTCATTGAAATCATTTGCTTCAACTTTTTGTCTTAGAAGTTCGGCAAGTTTACTTATACCTTCATAGTTTGTTTCTGGACAGATTATCATAAACTCTTCACCTCCCCATCTTCCACAAATATCTATTTCTCTTGTGTAGTGAATAAGAATATTTGATAGCTCTTTTAATACATGATCTCCAACTAGGTGTCCATAGGTATCATTAACAACTTTGAAGTTATCAATATCAACTAATATAAGCCCAAAGGGGTGTTTATATCTTTTTGCTCTTTTTAATTCTTTTAGTAGTGATTCATCTAGTTTAACTCTGTTATAAAGTTTTGTTAATTTATCTGTAATTGCAATTTGTTTTAATTCTTTATTTTTATCTTTTAGCTGTTTTCTCGCAAACTCTAATTTATGAAGAATTAATTCAGTTCTTTTTTTCTCTTTTCTAAGAGTATACATCCAATAAACTGCAATTAGTAAAATTGTTATAAATATGATTAAACTTCTCCAAAATAGGATATAGTCAACCTTTTGTTCATATTTGATTGCTAGGTATTCATTTGTAATGATATCTTTAACATTTTGAGGAATATTTTGAACTAGTTTTTCAAAGATAGAATAAAGTAAAGGTTCGTCATTTCTAATTCCTATACTTAACTGCAAAGTCTCTTTGAATTTTCCAGCAATTTTTAATTCACCTATAAAGTCCTTTTGCGTAAAGTAACTAATATCTGCAATAGATCCAATAAATGCAAATACCTCTTCTTTCTCAACTTTTTTTAGGCCTTCTTTTGTGTTTTTTACTTCTATAAGTTGAAGATTAGGATATTTATATTTTACTATTTCAGCATAAGCATAGTCTTTTACAATGGCTACTTTTTTATTTTTTAGTTGGCTGAAGTTATCAATAAATGTTACATTTAATTTTGTTGCAAGAACTAAGGGCATCTCAAGATATGTTGAGGTGAAATTCATATATGTTTTTCTATTTGGTGTTGGCATAGCTAAAGATAAAACATCACACTTTTTTTCTTGCATAAATTGTAAAGTTTCACTCCAGTTTTTAGTTTTTACTGGTTTGATATCAATCTTGAGTTTTTTAGAAAAATAGTAAAAATAATCAGCTGATAAACCAATATGTTTACCATCTTTATCAAATTTTTCATATGGCATCCAATCTGGATCTATACATAGATTTAACTGTTTTTTATTTGCTAAATAAATTTTTTCTTTACTTGTTAAATCAAGGTTAAAATCATTTCCATTAAAAATAAAATCATCAAAGTTTGCATTTGCTTTTGCAGCTCCCATTAATTTATATGCATCATAAATTCTTTGGATTTTATTTATATCAATCTCTCCAAGTTTATTTGTTTTATAGTAGGCAAGTTTTTTTAACTCTTTTGCTTCATAAAGTAGAGCTTTTTTAGATTTATTTTGAGAATTATATTTTTCTAAAATTATATCAACGCTCTCTTCAATATTATTAAAAGCATATATCCAACCTTTTAATGAAGCATTTTTAAATTCTCTAACCAAACTAGGATTTTCTTTTACTAACTTTTCACTAGTAAATAAAATATCTCCATAAAAATCAAAACCATAATCTTTTGGATCAAAGATAACACTCTCTAGTCCAAACTCCTCTTTTAATCTAAAAGGTTCATTTGATATATAAGAAGCCATTAAATCAGTTTTACCACTTACAAGATCTTCAAGCATAAAAGAGTGTTTTAATATAATCAAATCTTTCATATCAAGGTGTTTTGAAAAGAGCATACTTTTATAAACTACATCATTTCTTGCATCACCTGTAATCATAATTTTTTTATTTTTGAAATCTTTTAGTGTATATATTTTTGAGTCTTCTAATGCTACTAATACATCTGCAGAAGCCTGAAATATTGCAGCTAATAAAGTAAGATCATCTCCATAGGATTTATTAACAATTAATGAAGAACGCCCTATAGCAAACTGTGTTTTTCCTTTTAAAATATCTCCTACTAAATCAACATTATAATTAAACTCTTTGATTTTTACATCTAAGTTTGCATCTTTATAATAGCCTTTTTCTTTAGCCATATAGTATCCTGCAAATTGAAATTGATGTTTCCATTGTAGTTGTAAAATTATTTCTTGCGATTTTTTATTATTTTCTGATCTTTGGGCAGAAAAAAGCTGAGATAAAATTATAAGAAAAATAAAAAGTAATTTGCTAACTATTGTATTCATGGCATTCCCTTTTTATGGAGCTAAGGAATAGTATAAATATTAATTAGAAATATTTAGACACACATTTAAATTATTTTAGCATAATAAAAATACAAATTATATATAACGTATAATGTAACTTTCTTTTAGAAGTTTTTTTTAATATTCGCTATAATTACAAAATGCAAAATGAATTAATTACTACATATGGTTACAAAAAAATTGTAACAGAGTTTAAACAACTACTTGAAATAGAAAAACCCCATTGGGTTAAAGAAAAAGAAATTGCAGCACAACATGGTGATAGAAGTGAAAATGCTGAGTATATTTCTGCAAAAGAGATGATTAGAAACATTGATAAAAGACTTAGATTTCTTGATAAAATCATTAATAATTCGGATGTTATAGATGTTGATAATATTCCCCATGAGAAAGTAAACTTTGGTTCACAAGTAAAAGTTTTAGATTTAAATACTGATGAAGAAAAGATTTATATCATTGTAGGTACTCATGAAACAAACCCAAATGAAAATAAAATATCAAATAAATCTCCTTTGGGAAGAGTTCTTTTAGGAAAAGAAGTAGGGGAAGAGTTAGAGTTTTCTATAAATGAACATATTCATGAATATGAAATATTAGAGGTTCAAAAGTATGATTTTAAGGCTGAATGTTAATGAAAGTAGATGAATTAGAAACATTAATAAAAAAGAATTTAGAAGATAAAACTGAAGAATATAAAAGAGTTTTTCATGGAAGAGGGAACTTTTATGATAGCTTTAATTTTCTAACAATTGATAGTATTGATGAAGTTTTATATGTTTGCTTTTTTGAAGAAATTGATAAAAAGCTAGAAGAAGAGATTTTATCTCTAGTAAATAAATTGTATGAAGAGTTTTTATATGAAGTTTTAGTATTACAAAGAAGGTATTTACAAAACTCACCTTGTGAAGTTTTAAAAGGTGAATTAAAAGATGAAAGTTATGCAATTGAAAATAGTTTGAAATATCACATCTCTTTTACAAATAAAAATATAGGAATCTTTCCTGATATGAAAATAGGAAGAGAATTTATTAGAAGTATTTCTAAAGATAAAAAAGTTTTAAATCTGTTTTCATACACTTGTGCTTTTTCAATAGCAGCTTATGCTGGAGGTGCAAGTAAAATTGTAAATGTTGATATGGCAAAGGGTGCATTATCACTAGGAAGAAGAAATCATCATCTAAATAAGCAAGATACAAAAAAAGTTCAATTCATGCCTTATAATATTTTAAAGTCTTGGAGCAGGATTAAAAAAGCTGGTCCTTATGATATTATCATTATTGATCCTCCATCATTTCAAAGGGGAAGTTTTGCAGCTTCAAAAGATTATGAAAAGATTATAAAAAAATTAGTAGATTTAGCAAATGAAAACTGTACTGTTTTATCTTGTTTAAATGCCCCAGAATTAGATACAAACTTTATAAAAGATATATTTACAAATAATGCAAATGAATTTGAGTTCGTTAAAAGATTAGATAACTTAAATACTTTTCCTTCTAGTAATGAAGAAAAAGCATTAAAAAATATGATATTTGAAAAGAAATAATTGACTAAATACAGTAAAAGTTACTAAAAGTAGTCAAAAAATTGTATTTTTTATTCTTATAGTAGCTTTTAAATAGCATTTTCATAGTATCCTTATGTTATACTTAAACTTGTAAGCTTGTTTATTATTTAATCAGTTTATAACTTTACTAGATAGGATGACTATGAAAGAAAATAGTTTAATGTACAAATACGCAAACGGAAATTTGGTAATGCAAATTTTAGTTGGTATTGTTCTTGGTATTATTGTGGGAATGTTCTCTAAAGAGTTAGCAAGTGCTGTTTCTATTTTAGGTTCACTTTTTGTTGGAGCGTTAAAAGCTATTGCTCCTATTTTAGTTTTTGTTCTTGTTTCTACTGCGATTGCAACAAAAGAAATGGGTGTACAAACTAAGATGAAACCAATTGTAACTTTATATTTAATTGGTACGTTTTTAGCTGCGCTTGTAGCAGTTCTTGCTAGTTTTTTATTTCCAACTACATTAGTTTTAATTGATGCTGCTAATACTAGTTTAACACCACCAGATAGTGTTATTACTGTATTAAAAGGTGTTTTATTTAATATGGTTGATAACCCAATCAATGCTTTAGCTACTGGTAACTTTATTGGTATTTTAGTATGGGCAATTGCTATTGGTGTTGCTATGCATTATAGTTCAAATGAAACAAAAAATGTATTCTTTGATGTTTCAAATGGAATTACTAAAATTGTTAAATTTATTATCAGATTAGCTCCATTTGGTATTTTTGGTCTTGTTGCAAATACAGTTGCTGCTACAGGATTTGATGCATTAATTAGTTATGGTAGATTATTAAGTGTATTAGTTGGTACAATGCTGTTTATTGCATTTGTTGTAAATCCAATTATTGTATTTATTAAAACTAAATCAAACCCTTTCCCATTAATTTTCACTTGTGTTAGAGAAAGTGGTATTACAGCATTCTTTACAAGAAGTTCTGCTGCAAATATTCCTGTGAATATGAACTTATGTAAAAAGCTTGATTTAGATGAAAATACATATTCTGTATCTATTCCTTTAGGTGCTACAACTAATATGGCTGGAGCTGCTGTTACTATTACAATTTTAACATTAGCAACTGTACATACTTTAGGGATTTCAGTTGATATTGGTACGGCATTATTATTAAGTATTATTTCTGCACTGGCTGCTTGTGGGGCTTCTGGTGTTGCTGGTGGGTCATTACTTTTAATTCCATTGGCTTGTTCATTATTTGGTATTTCAAATGATGTAGCACTTCAAGTTGTTGCTATTGGTTTTGTTATTGGAGTTGTTCAAGATTCTCTTGAAACTGCACTAAACTCTTCAACAGACGTAGTATTTACAGCTGCTTGTGCATCAAACAAATAGTAAGGATTTTTCCTTGCTATTTTGATTAAAAGGTAGGGAAAATGAAATTCGAGCAAAAACTTTGTCCTTTTTGTAAAAAGGATAATAACTGTATGGTAGAAAATCCAACATCTTGTTGGTGTATGAAAACAAAAGTTCCAAAAGAGTTAAGACAACTTCTTCCTAAATCAAACACTAAATCATGTATTTGTAAATCTTGTGTTTTAGAGTTTACTTCTAATCCTGAAGCTTTTAAAGATAAATACTCTTCTATTTAATCATTTTTTCTAATTGTTTTATAACCTTTTCATCTAATATTTGAGTTTTATTTGATAAATCATCAATACTTAAAAACTCAAAAGAGGAATTTTTGTATACAATGGCAGACTTAGTAGACTCTTTTAAAAGCTTATCAACCGCAAAAGTTGTAAATTCATTTGCCATTAGTCTTTCAAACACAGTTGGGTTACCACCTCTTTGAATATGTCCTAAAACAATTATTCTTGTTTCAATTCCTACTTTTTTTTCTAACCATGAAGCTACATCTTCTGTTTTATTTGTACCTTCTGCAACAACAGCTAATATATACTCTCTACCTTTATTTAGCTCTTTTTTTAATCTTTTTTCCAATGAGTCAAAGTCTACTTCAACTTCAGGTACAACACAAATTTCAGCACCACTAGTAATAGATGAAATAGCTCCTAAGTATCCACAATCTCTTCCCATAACTTCAACAACAAAGGCTCTTTTTAAAGAAGAAGATGTATCTCTAATATCATCTAAAGCATTAGTAATTACATTTAAAGCTGTATCAACACCTAAACAATAATCAGTTCCATATATATCATTATCAATAGTTGTAGGAATTCCTACAAAAGAGATGTTAAATTCATGGGCAAAAACATGAAGCCCTTCAAAAGAACCATTTCCACCAAGAATAACAATTTTATCAATATTGTGTTTTTTTAGATTCTCATATGCTATTTCTCTATATTTTTTTTCATAAAATCTATCAGATCTAGAAGTTTTTATGATAGTTCCACCTCTGTGCATAATTCCAGCTACATCTTTATGTTTGGCTTTTTTTATTTTATTATTAATTAAACCTTCAAAACCTTCATAAATAAAATATGGAGTTAGACCCTTTTCATAAACATAATCAACAAAGCTTTTTATTGCGGGATTCATTCCACATGAATCGCCACCTGAACACATAATAGCAATTGACATCTTGAATCCTTTCTTTATAATTAATATTATTATAACTAAGAGTTTATATAGAGTTAGTTTAAGAAATTTTATTAAATTTTTTCTTTTAAGCATGGAAAAATTAGTCTTTCATTAAATTGTAAATTATTTTTGACTAAAATTCGTTTACTTTAAAACAGGGATACATAAATGGTAGAGAAAAATAGATGGCTTATGGCTTTAAGTGCTGTAGGTGTTCACATCTGTATTGGTTCTGTATATGCATGGAGTGTATATGTAAAACCAATTCAACAACAAATGGCTTGGTCTTTAACTGATGTAACAATTGCCTTTTCAATTGCTATTTTCTTTTTAGGTCTTTCAGCTGCGTTAATGGGTAAATTTGTAGAAAAAAATGGACCTAGAGTTTCAGCAATTATTGCTGCTTCACTTTTTGGTTTAGGAACAATGGGTTCTGGTCTTGCAATTATGATGGAATCAAAAATGCTTTTATACTTCTTTTATGGAGTATTAGGTGGTTGCGGGTTAGGAATAGGGTATATTGCACCTGTTTCAACACTTGTAAAATGGTTCCCAGATAAAAGAGGTTTAGCTACAGGTTTAGCAATTATGGGATTTGGTTTTGCATCTGCTGTATGGGGACCAACTATAAAAATTTTGATTGAAAAAGTTGGAATTGCTGGAACTTTCTTTATTTTAGGTGGTATTTATTTTGTAGTTATGTTTGCTTCTGCTTTATATTTACAAAAGCCAGAAGAGGGATATTTACCTAAGAAGTTTAAAAAGAAACTAAAAGAGGGTAAAAAGCAATTAAAAGAAGATCTTGCATTGTTAGGATTAAATGAGGCTATTAAAACTCCAAGATTTTATGGTCTTTGGTTAATGTTATTTATCAATGTAACTTGTGGTATTGCTATTATTGGTGTTGCTTCACCACTTCTTCAAGAAGTACTTGGTGTATCAGCAATCGCAGCAGCTGCGGCAGTTGGTTTAATGGGTATTTTTAACGGAGCAGGAAGAATTTTCTGGGCTTCATTAAGTGATTATTTAACAAGACCAGTTGTTTATATTATCTTTTTCTTAACACAAGCAATTGCATTTTATGTATTACCATCAATCACAGAAATTGTGATTTTCCAAGTAATTCTATACTTTATTATGTCTTGTTATGGTGGTGGATTTGCATCTATCCCTGCTTATATTGGAGATATTTTTGGAACTAAAGAACTTGGTGCTATTCATGGTTATATTTTAACTGCATGGGCAGCCGCTGGACTTGTTGGGCCTCTTATTATCTCAATGGTAAAAGATGCTACAGGTTCATACTCTCAAACACTATATGTATTTGCAGCATTCTTTGTAGTAGCATTGGTAATCTCAATTTTAATGTTAGTAAATATTAAAACTATTCAAAAAAAGAAAAAACACTCATAATTAAAAAGATAGCTTTTAAAGCTATCTTTTATTGATTACAATCATTTAAAATCATAATTATTTTATATATAGTTGCAAAAAAATTAAAGGACTATTAATGCCAACAAATGAATTAAATAGAAAAAATATTAATAAATTAGTAGTAACATTTTATACAAGAGTTTTACAAGATGAAAAGCTTGCTCCTTTTTTCATTGAACATTTAGGAGAAGATATGAACTCTCAAAGATGGGAGGAGCATATGGAACTACTAACAGATTTTTGGTCTACACTTGTAATGGGAGTAGATGATTATAAAGGTTTTCCTTTTCCACCTCATGCACAAATGCAAGGTTTGGATAGAGAAGCTTTTGAAACATGGATTAAATTGTTTTTTGAATCAGTTGATAAGGTATTTACACAAGAAGTATCTGTTAAGTTTAAAGAAAAAGGTTCAATTATAGCTAGTAATTTTATGAGAAATCTAGGAATATAAATAAAAGGTAAAATACCTTTTATTTAAGTGAAGCAAACTCTTCTGATGGTCTTCCCATATGATAACCTTGACAATAATCTATCTCTAGTTTATTTAGAGTTTGTACAATTTCTTCATTTTCTACAAACTCAGCAATTGTTTGTACTTTTAATTCTTTTGCAAGTGTTGCAATACTATTTACGAAGGCTTTGTCTTTTTCATCTTTATTGATATTTATAATAAAATCACCATCAATTTTTAGATAATCAATTGGGAATTTTTTGATGTAGTGGAATGATGAGAAACCAGAACCAAAATCATCAATAGCAAATTTGTAACCTTCACTTTTTAGATTTTGAACAAATCTTTCTAATAATGAGAAGTTTTTAACTGTTTCTCTCTCCGTAATTTCAAATACAATTTTCTCTTTATTGATTTTATACTCATCTACAAGTGAGTTGATTTTATTAATAAAGTCGCCAACAATTAGAGATTTTGGAGATAAATTAATAAATAAAATACCTTCATATGATGTTCTTTGAATCTCTTGGAAGGCTTTTTGAATTACCATTAAGTCCATTTTATTAATAAGCCCTCTAGCTTCTGCAATTTCAATAAACTCATATGCTGATATGATTTTGTCATCATGTTTAATTCTCATTAAAAGTTCATGAATTACTAAAGCACTACCATTGTTTGGTGCAGGTTTAATAGGTTGGAAAAATGGATAAATTTCATTGTTTTCTATTGCTGAAATAAGAAGAGAAGATTTCTCTTGGTTTTGTTTTAAAACTGTAGAAATATCATCTTCAGTAGGAAGTTTAACAGAGTTTTTACCTTCCTCTTTTACTTGATACATCATAGAATCAGCAATCATAAACATCTCTTTTTGAGACATTGAGTGAATAGGGTAAACACAAATACCAATAGATGTTGTAATACTTACTTTTCTTCCATCTGGAGTTTCAAGTTTCTCTTTTGCAATTCTCTCTGAAATTCTATTTGCAACTGCTTGTGCGCCATTTGCATCACATTCAGGTAGAATCATTGTAAACTCATCTCCACCATATCTAGCAACAATATCTTCATCTCTTTTTTCTGCTTCTAGGATATCTGCTAAGGCTTGCAAGAACTTATCTCCAAAAGCATGACCATAGTTGTCATTGATATGTTTAAAGTTATCACAATCAATAATCATTAAAGCAAATGGATAATCATGATTGTGTGCTCTTTTGATTTCATATGCCATCATATCATTAAATACTCTTTGATTAAACAGATCAGTTAATGGGTCTCTTGCCGCATAATACTCTAAGTCTTGTGTATATTTATGAATAGCTTTTACTGAACCAACTAAGTTTGCCATAGTTGTTAAAATAGAGTCAATTACAATATATCTAACAGGATCAGTGTTAAATGCTGATTGAAGTCCAATACCAACAATTCCTCCAATTTTTGGAGTATCTAGAAATAATGATTTTGATCTATATTCAATATCTTCTTCTTTTAAATCATCAAGATCTTTTCTTTTGTCAGCAATGATATGTTTGATTACAAAATCACTCATACCTTCAAAATGCTCTGAGTTTTTAATCATATGATGTACATAATCTTCAAATACTTCTTTAACATTATCCTTTGGAACACCAAGCCAGAATACATCTACTTCAAACTGATCATCTCCAACTCTAAACATAGTCATTAAAGTATAAGTTTCCATTACTTTATTTATTTCAAGTAATAAATCACTTATATACTCTCTCCAGTCTTTTACAACTTCTGAAGTAATTATGAATTTATCTAGAAGTTTAATTTCAAACTCTAATAGTTCCTTATCAACAGCAACACCTTTTAATTTATCTGCCATTAAATCAACATTTTTAACAATTTCATTGAACTCTTTAAAATAAAGATCAATATTTCTTGAATCAAACTGTTTAAAGTCTTGAATTGAGTTTATTCTTTCAACTTTTTCGTTGAACTTATCTAAATTAGTAGTAATCTTTTTTGTTGTGTATCTAGATGATATAAAAGCAGCTAAATAGAAAATAGGAATGATAATTAAGAAAAAGCCAATATATTGATATTTTGTTTCTCTAAATACAGCATTTAAATCCTGTTTAACTTCAACTGCACCTAAGATATCCCCAACTTTTGCATTCGTATGACATGAAGTACACTCTTGTTTGGCTTTAAGGGGTAGAATATTTCTTGAGATATTATTGGCAAAATATGTTAGTTCAATGTTTTCACCATTTAAAATATCAATTAAAGTTTGATCTTTTTTCTTCTCTTTTATTTCTCCAAATAAATCATTTACGATGTTGGCTCTATAAATATTAATTTCATAATTACTATCTTTAAAGTTTTCTTCTAAAGATTTACTAAAAAGAGCTACATCTTCTTTACTCCAACCCTTTCTCATTACTTGATACATAGATGAGAAGATTTGATTGGAGATTGAATTAGAGTGCTTTAAAGCCTCTTCTTTTGTTAAGGTTGTATGTAAGTATGTACTAAAAATAAAACATATTAAAAAAATAATGGACACAAGTAAAATTTTACTTGAGAATATATAGTTTTTAAATGTTTTTTTCATTTTAGTAACCTTGTTTGTCAAATTAGATTATTTTATCCGAATAATATTTAAATTAAATAATAAATAACCGTTTGATAACTGTATAAAGTCAGTTGAATAGTAAAAAACTTTTTAAATAATATATAAATAATAAAAAAATTAGATGTTTCTTACATCTATAAATGAACCAGACTCAAATTCATTAATTCTTGTTATTACATTATTTAATCTTTGTGCTGCCTCATTTGGAGTTTGAATCTCACCTTCTTTTAGTCTTTTTGCAGATGGATATTCTTCATCATCAATCTCAAATCTAATATAATCAGTCATAGGTGTTTCAATAACTCCTGGAGCAACTGCAAGAAGTTTTGTATTTGGCATCTCTTTTGAGTAAAGGTTCATAAGCATATTAACGCCAGCTTTTGATAATGAGTAAGCAGCCCATCCTTTTGAACCATTTTTTGATGCTCCTGAAGAGATAGTGATAATGTTTTTTACTTCACATAAAGCAAAAATATCTAATAACTCTTTGTTTGCATATACATTAAGTTCATAAACTTCATTTAATTCATCTAGGTTTATATCAAGAGAGGATTTGATTTCACCTAACATGCCTGCATTTAAATATACTGTCTCAAACTCTTTTATTTCTTTTATAAAGTTAGTTAAATCTGCTTTGATATTTTTAATTTGTTTTAAATCATAGGCTTTAAAAATAAAGTTTTCATTTTCTATATTTGGTTTATTTCTGCTGATTCCATAAACCTTAAAACCCTTTTGTAAATATAGATTTGTTAATGCAAGTCCTAGTCCTGAACTGCATCCTGTTATTAAAATATTTTTTGACATATATAACCTTATGTTAAATTTTGATGCTGCTATTATACAGTAAATTAAACTTGATTAATATTTTTTTAGTTATAATTGCACAACTTAAAAAAGGGAAGAAGTATTATTACTTTATATAAAATTGCATCATTTTAAAATATCAAATAAAATAAAAAATTTAGAATTAGAAAATATAGAAGATAACTTATTTAATTACTCATATGATAATAAAAGTTTAAAAGCACTTTTTAGAAACAATACATCGCAAGATGATCCATCATATATTGCTGCATATAGTAGTTTTAGAGGTGAAGTATATGAAAATATTGTATATGAACTTTTAATGGATTATGCTCAAAGTGAAAAGCTAATTACAAGATTCGTTATAAAAGGTCCTTATCAAGATAAGGAGAATAAGTTTATTAAAAGTGGACTTTTAATAGATAGAAGCTCTCAGATTGTTTATAAATCTGCATATAAAGATATTAGTGAATTTGATGCACTTTTCTTTACTAAAGACTCTATTTATTTTGTAGAGATGAGTACCTCTAAAAAAACTTCTAGTTTAAATAAAAGACTTGCAAAAAAATATGCACTACTTAAAATGATTTTTCCAACACTAACAATTAGAGCTTTAATTGTTGTAACTGAAGGTTCAATTGGTATTAAAAACTTTCCAGATTATGCAACGGTTTGGGTAACAAAAGATTTAGAAAATGATGAATTAATTAGAAAAATTATTTTTGCAAAAAGAAATAAAAAGAATCTAAAAACTCTAACTGCTCCAAAAAACAAAAAGTTCATTGAAGCTTACAATGTAAGATATAAAAAATTCCAATACTTTCCAACATTAGAGTGGATTTTAACAAAATCAAGAGCTCATCCAAAATTTGAAGTTGATTTAAAATTCTTCTCATCAAAAAAACTTGGTCTTTATTTTGATATTTATACAAAGTTATATATAGGATATATTTTAACTGAAGATTTTATTCATTTATGTCCAAGTTTTAATTTAGAGGTTGTAACAGATAGAATTATAGTAACAATCGAAAAGGTTAATCAAACTCAACTAGATTTAGTTTATTATGCAAAAGAGACTAATGGTAAATTAAAAAGAGTAAGATTAATGGAAGAGGATGAAGTTTCTGTTAAAGATAAAGAATTAGATGGTTTTACAAATGCTGAAGTTAGATTCTTTATGAAAGTATTAAATGATTCTCATCAATTGTATGTAAACAACTTAAATTTTATCAAAGATAAACTGTACTTAATCAAGTAGAAAAAAGAGAGCTTTTTAATATCTATTATAAAGCAACTCTTTTTGCATATCGTCATATTTATAAATATCTTCTCTAAATTGTAACTTTCCATTTTCATCAACCCAAGAAGTAATATAAACTAAATGAACAGGAATTTGTTTATTTAAATCTATATGTTTTTTATCAATCTCTTTTAAAACCTCATTTGCTTCATTAAAGTCTAGATTTTCATCTTTTGAGGCTATGGCTTCTAAAAGTTTTTTAGGTTCTGCTAATCTTACACATCCATGAGAATATGCTCTTTTTGTATATTCAAAGAACTGTTTTGCAGGAGAATCATGTAAATAAACAGAGTATCTATTTGGGAACATAAACTTCATTCTACCCAGAGGATTTGTATCACTTGGTACTTGAATAAATCTATAAATTGGCACATGTTTTTTCTCTTCTTCATTTTGTTCTTTTACTAAACTCTGCTGTTTTTTCTCTTCTTCTAATCTGTTTAATTCACTTAGATAGTATGGCCAATCAATTGTATCTCCTGATACTTGTTCTGATTGATGATCCCAACTAGGATGGATATTTATTCCTTTTTCCATTAGATAGTTTGGATTTTTTAAAATCTCAGGAATAATCTCTTTTCTTACAATACTATGAGGAATTCTCCAATAAGGATTTAAAACTACAAATGACATTTTATTTGAAAAGATTGGAGTAGGGTGTTTTTTAGTTCCTACAACTATTCTCATAGATAGTTTTACTTCATCTTCTTCAAACATTTTTAGTCTATATTCTGGGATATTAACAAGTAGAAATTTTTCACCTAAGTTTCTTGGGATCCATCTCATTCTCTCTAAATTTAATCTCATTTGAGATATTTTTTCTTCAACAGATATATTTAGATGTTTTCTTGTATTTGGTCCTACAATTCCATCTGCTTCTAAACCATGGTTTTTTTGAAAAGATATAACTGCTTCTTTTACATCTTCATCAAATGTTTCATGACAGTTATCCTCAATAATATCAGAACCTTCAGTAATTAAAACAGATGGTTCATCACCGTTTTGTCTACTTTGCGCATGGGTATGATTTGTAATAATATTGTTGGCATTTATTTCACTAGAACAGTTATTTGTATTTAAATCATCACTTTGTGCTAGTCTTTGTCTTAGAACTTTTATGTTTGAAGATTTTTGTCCAAGTTTTAATGCTTTTGTTTTTGGAATTTTTATATAGCCACCATTTTTTGAAAGCTCTTCCAATTCTTGAAGCTTCTCAATTAGTTTATGGGCATTTGGGTATGTAAAATTAACGGCATTAAATGCAATGGATAAATCATTATTACTTATGGCTTCTAATAGAAGTTTTTTTGCATTTATCCTTAGATTATATTTTTCCCATCCTGCACTAATTTCTTCTTTTTCATCTAACTCTTTTAGTTTAATTTTGAAATCTTTCCATTTAATATAACCTCTAGATAAAAACCACATATATCTGCTATAAACACCAGTTAACATAAAGTCAATTTTTGTCATGCTTTCTACATATTTTTGAGGAGATTTATCAAGGGTATTAAGGGTATTAATTAGTTTATTTAAATTAAAAGCTTTTTTAGAGTGAGGTTTTAATACAGGGTCAGTTTTAATTGCTTCTAATAATTGTAAAGCAATATTTTTAATTCCATTTTCATCAACCCAGATTAATTGGTAATCAAAAGTTTTATAATATATTTTTAGATTTTTTCTTGAAATAAAAAATAGAGGAGCTTTTCTTGATTTTAAAAGTTTTTTTATATTCTTACTACTTTTTTCTTGAAAACTCTCTACTTCCTTTTCAACTTTATTCGTATTCTCTTTTATAGTTAATTCTGTATTCGCAAATGCAACATTTATTATAAATAGAGAAACCAATAAAAGTTTTACCTTTATCATTCGTTTTCTCCGGATAAAAATTATCTCTTATTTTTTTATTTATTATATATTAAAAAATAGAAAAATACCTTTAAAAGTTATCTAATAATTATAAGATATAAGTTTTAATTAATTTTTGTAATTTTTCTGAAACTAAACAACTCTTTTAAATGGTTTTTTATATCTTACCTTTCTATTTTCATTTATTGCTTTATCTACTTGATATTCTACCATTTTTTCAAAAGGATTTAAGAAACTTTCTAAATACTCATTTTTAATAGTTTCAACTTTCTGTCTATTTAATTGTTCAATAACACATAGCGTTGATTCAATTGTAGATAAACAGTATTGATTTGGTTGTGTTTTTATTTTAAAAGCAGATGATTTGTTGTTTTCAAAACTTATCTTTTTTAATTTTTGTAAATTTGTACTTAGTCTTAACATTTTTCTTGAGCATGGCCAAGTTGAGTCTAATATGAATATTAATGGTTTCTTTTTTGAGGGTAAGTTTTCAGTATTTAGTTTTATACTATCTTCGCTTGGATATAAAAGATAAGCTTCATAATCTTCGTGATTGATTAGTTCGTTGATTCTTTTATGATTTGTAAAATCAATTCCTATATGAACTTCACAGTTTTTTAAAGAGTTGTTTGTCATATGACCTGTTCCATTTTTTGTTTTTTTGAACTCTTTTGGATGCATTAATATTACAAATTTACTATTTGTTTCTATTGGATTTATAATATAATCACATACACATGAACTTTTAGGTCTATAACATTTATAACAGATTTCTCTTGATTCTAACTCTTGCAAAATACTTCTTTATTTTAATTTTTGAAATTATAGTAAAATAGTCATTATATTTATGAAAAATTTGGTTAAATTTAATATAATTGCAGAAAATTAATACTACGAGTCAAGATGATAATATTAGAAGCAATCGGTGCAGTTTTCTCAATTATAGGTGCTTATTTGATGTCAAATAGTACAAAACATAATCTAAGACCTATTTACTGGGGCTTTGTTAGTTTCTTTATCTCAAATCTTGCTTTATTAACTTTCTTTACTCTTACGGGAAAAGTACCTGTAATTATTCAAATGATTCTATTTTTTGTAACAGCAGTTTTAGGAATCTATAGACTTACTTTAAATAGAAAAAGAGATGTTACTATCATTTCATCAATTTTAACTGTATATATATTCCTATTATTTAAGACAGTTGTTCCAAATATGGGAAATATTGATTTTACAATTTTACCAATTGATTTAATTGCAGCATCTATTGCAATATATGGTAGTTTTATTTTATCTAGTAAAAATCATATAACAAGAGGTTATGCTTTTATTTGCTTTTTAGTTGCTGATATTATTTTTGTATATATTGGTTATACAAATGCCTTTTATTTCTTTATGGTTCAATCGGCATTCTATATATACACAAGTGCAAAAGGTTACCTAAATACTATGCGTGAAGAGGTTCACGCTTTTCTAAAAAAATTTAAAAAATAGTAAAGTTATTTACTTTGATATAAAAAGTTATCTTTAATAGATAACTATTATACAAACTATTATAGTTTAAGTTAAAAATAAGAATTGTAAAAGTATAATTGCAATAGTTATATCAAGGAAAAAAATGTACTTAAATATAGAGCAAAACAATTTACACTTTAGCACATTTAACAATACTAACCCTACAATCGAGACTAAGTCGGACTTAGATACTACTCAAGTGGTTGATAATGTAGAGGGTTCTACAATAAATAGTGCAGTAAATTTATCTATTTCAAATGACAATGTACAAAATTTCTTAAATGAAAAATCTGCACAATTTGCAAAAGGTAATACAAATGCTCAACAAGTATTATCACAAATTGCAAATGGTAATAAAGAATATTCTGGTTTTTTTGAAGGTGAAAAATTTGAAAAAACATTTTCATTAGAATCTGTTTCATATGAAGGTAAAGAATTTTCTAAACTACAAAAAGAAGAAGCAAAAGAACTTTTAACAAAAGATTCATTTTTTGCAAGTGAAGAAACAGCAAAAAGAATTGAAGCTTATGTAGAAAAAATTACAGGTAATGACAAAGATGCTTTAGAAGAGGTAAAAGAAGGTCTTAAAAGAGGTTATGAAGAAGCAATGAAACTTTTCAATGAAAAAGAACTTCCTGCTGTATCTCAAGAGACTGAAAAGAAAGTTTTTGATGTAATTGAAAGAAAAATTGAACAAATGCTAAAAACTGACCTTGAGAAAAAAGTAGATGCAAAATTCTTAGAAAAGAGCAATATATAGTCTTTTAAATAATTTATTTGATATTATTAACAAAAAATATCAAATAAGGCAAACCTTTGGATCATCTCAAACAAAATGTAGTTACTAATACAAATCAAGAACCAAAAATCTATAATACAAATTTTGCAGCAGCATTTTACTTTTTTGCATTTATGTTTTTAATGGTTTATACTCTATCTTCATTAGATACAATCTTAACACCAATAGCAATAGCAATATTAATTTGGTTTCTAATAAATGCCTTAGCAAATCAAATAAAAAAATTGCCATATATGAATTCTCACTTTGGGGATAAAGTAGCTATTCCCTTGTCTTTAGTTGTAATAGTTATATCTATGCTTCAAATTGGAAGTTTTATTGCTTCTTCTATGGTTGAGCTTAGTTCAACTATTTCTCAACTTGATGATAAGTTTACTATGCTGTTAAATCAAATCTCTGCTAAAACAGGCTTTGATGTAACTGTACGATTTGAAAAGCTTTTTGAGCAGTTTAGTCTAGCTTCTTTAATAAATAAAATAATTGCAGCATTTAGTACAATAGTAAGTAATATAATGCAGATACTTTTATATGTATTGTTTTTATTAATAGATCAGAGGTTTTTTAATGCAAAAATAAATGCACTATTTAAAAACTATGATACAAGAATAAAAGCAAAAGAGGTTTTAACTTCAATTTCTCAAACAATTAGAATGTATATCTCAATAACAACTATTATTAGTCTAGGAACAGGGTTTTTAACATATTTAGTTTGTGAAATATTCTCTCTTCAAGGTGCAGTTCTTTGGGGATTTATTGCCTTTATCCTTAATTTTATTCCAACTCTTGGAAGTATTATTGCTGTACTAGTTCCTACTTTGTTTGCACTTGTTCAGTTCCCAGAATTATATGATGTACTATTACTATTAATTTCACTTGCTGTAATACAGTTTTCTATTGGAAATATTCTTTATCCTAAACTAATGGGTAATAAATTAAATATTTCACAGTTTGTGGTAATACTATCTTTAGTTATATGGGGAGCTATGTGGGGAACAGTAGGTATGTTCTTGTCTGTTCCTTTAATGATGATACTTATGATTATACTTTCACAGTTTGAAAACACAAAAAGCATCGCAATTTTAATCTCAGGTGATGGAAAAATATTTACTCCTAACACAGATAAATAATACAAAAAAGTAGATTATTCTACTTTTTTGAGAATTATTCTCAATATTAAACTTAAATTAAGAATATCTTTATTATGATAACAATTATCAATATTATGTATTGGAGAGATTAATATGTCAAATAATTTAGTTATAAATAGAGAATTCAATGATATTTTATCAGGTGAATTATTTTTTAATTTAGATAATAAGGCTACATTTGATCAGCTTTTACTAAATGGCGCAGATGTAAGTTACGTAAATAACAATGGATGGAATTTATTATTTGAAGCAGTATCATTAGGATTAGTTGAAAAAGTAGAACAATTAATCTCTTTAGGTATTGATTTGAATATTAGAGATGTAAAAGGAAGAAATGCACTTTTTTGGGCAATTCATTATAAAGATTACCCAATCATCCGAAAACTTCTATCTTTAGGTATTGATACAAAGGTTACTCATAGTTTATCTGCAATAAATTATGCAATATACAAAAATGATGTAAAAATGATTAAATGCCTAAAAAATTGTGGTTTAGATATTAATGAACATGATGATGTACAATCTACACCTCTAATTTATGCTGTTTTATACAATAAGATTCAAAGCATTGACTATTTAATAAATAATGGAGCTTGTATAGTTCATGAAGATTTATTAGGTAATAGTGCTTTAAGTCTTGCTTATGATTTAAAAATTGAATATTTAAAAAACAAATTTGAAAAAATTATAAAAGAGGATTAATAATGAGAAACTTATTTAAAATTGAAGAAGTAAAAGCCCATTGTGATGTACCTTGTGGTATTTATGATCCATCAACTGCACAAATTGCAGCACTTTCAGTTATTAGAATGATTGATTTAATGGAAGGTTTAAAGAAATCTGATTCATTAGAATATACAAATACAATCTCTAGACACATTGCTGTAAAAGAAGAAGAATCTGAAAAAGTTAAACATGAAATTAGAATTATTTGGGGTGATTTTATTAAACCTCCTCAAGTAGAACAGTTTCCCCAAATCCACACAATTGCTCATAATATTATGGTGCTTGGTTCTACTAATAGACAACATGTATCAAGAATTAAAGCAGTTGAATTACTAGAAGAAGTAAATAAATTTGCAGAGATTTTCTGGAAAATTAAAGGAGTTGAAACAAAAAGAGTAAAAGCTCCTTATGCTCCAAATGAGGAAGTAATAACTCCTATCTTATGATAAAACTCTTTAAAATCTCAGGTGATTCACTATATCCTATTTATAAAAATAAGGATATAGTGCTAAGCCTATCTTCTAAAATAATAAAGCTAAAAATCAATGATATTGTAGTTTTTAAACATAAAGACTATGGCTTAATGATTAAAAAAATCAAAGAAATCTCCATAATAAACAATCAAAAATCTTTCTATTTAGTAGGTACAAATGCTACAAGCATAGATAGTAGAAACTTTGGATATATCCCAGAAAATAATATAACTAATAAAGTCTTATTCAAATTTTTTTAACAAAAAAAACTAAAAATTTAAATTAAAGTTTAATTAATAAATGATTATAATTATCATAATTAAATTAGGAGTGTTTAGTGGACAACAAAATTTTAGTATTATTGAGAATCTCATTAGGGATAATTTTTTTATGGTATGGGATGTTGAAGTTTTTCCCAGAGTTAAGTCCTGCTGAGAGTTTAGCTGTTAATACAATTGATTGGATGATTAATGGATTGATTCCAGGAAATATTTCAATTAAGCTTTTAGCTACTTGGGAAGTTATTGTAGGAATTGGTTTTATATTTGGTTTATTTACTAGATATATATCAATTTTATTTTTAGTTCATATGGTTCTAACGTTTACACCACTGTTTATATTCCCAGAGCTTAGTTTTACACAAGCGCCTTATGCCTTTACAATTATAGGACAATATATTGTTAAAAATATTGTGTTTATTTTAGTTGGTGTTTTAATTTTACAAGAGGAATTGAAAAAATCAAGGTTTATAAAAAGTAGGGCATAAAGCTCTACTTTTTACCATGTCCTTTGCCAGTTGATTCTCTTTGAACAAACTCATCAAAATATTCTCCACCAAGGTTATAAGCTTTTCCAAAACCAAAGACAGCTTCTCCATAAAATGGTGTAAATTCAAATACGTGAAAGTCACTCATTCCTCTTAAAGTTTGAACCATATTTTTATCAAATTTTTCTTCAAATTTATTAAGTATATTAGTATGTTTATCATCTTCAATATTTACTTGAAATGCATCACATTGTACCATTGCTCTTTTTCTTCCAAAGATGTTTTTACACTCATTTTCATCTTCAGTAAAAAAAAGACTACATTTGCTATTTGCTCTTAGATTATGAGTGTGCTTAGCCATATCTGAAATAAATACATAATATTTACCATCTTGTTTTACAAAGGGTGCATAAGAAGAAAACGGGTTGTTATTTGAGTCAAGTGAGTTAATCACTAAGCTTTGAAAATCTTTTATAAAATCATTTAAATTATTCATTGAAAATCTCTTTTTATTTTTTTGATGAAGTGTATTGAAAAAAAAAGGGAATGTCAAATGACATTCCCTTTACGTAGCTGTTTGTAATAGTCTATTATTTTAAGATAGTTCTAGCGTTTAATTCTTGAACTGGTCTGTTATTTTTAGGCATAACAGTTGTAAAGTCTTTTAATTGACTTTGTGAAATTTTAACTGGAGTTTTTAAAACTAACCATTTAACACCTTCTGTACAAGGAGGAGTTGTTAAAGAACCACTAAATTTGTAGTACTCTTTTGAAGCTGGTAATAACTCATAACCAGATACATCTGATTTTAATTGGTTTTTATCACCTTCATTTTCTGGTAAGTTTCTTAATAATTTGTTTAAAGTAGGGTTATCTTCTCCAACCTCAAACATAACTGCAACTACAGCTAATTTAGAACCACTTGCGTGAACTAAGTGTGCTTCTAGAGGGAAAGATTTTCCATCAATAGTATTTTCACTTGGTGAGTGGAAGTGAACTTGTTTTAAAGAATACTCTTTATTATCAACAGTTAATGTGTTTCCACCTGCAAAAGCAGCTTCAACAGAGTGACCATTGTTTGCGAACGTTGTAGCTTTTACGCTTCCAGCAAATGCTAATGGTGCAAGTTCTGCTTCGATTGCACTTGTAATATTAATTGGAGATTGATTCATCCCTTCTTCACACATGAAATATCTTTCATCTAAAGATGCCCATTCTTTTGGACCATCTTCTTCACCATAAGACCAGTGTGCCATTGGCTCAGGCTCACCTGGAGCTAACATTAATGCTACTACAAATACAACAAAAATACTAATTACCGTGTTTTTTAAACTCATTTGTTTCCCTTTCTCTCTCTTTTCTTTTTGCCTTCATTTTATTTAAAGCAAGTCTTCTCATATCCGCAGTTGTATCAGACTCATCCATAATCTCTAATCCTAAAAGCGTTTCAATACAATCTTCTAAAGTAACAATACCTTCTGTTTGGTCATAAGAATCAGCAACAATAAACATGTGCTCTTTCTTTTGAATAAACATATTTAGTGCTTTTGATACAGGAATATTCTCATTTAAAGATATTACAGGCTTCATAATTGTTTCAACAGTTACATCTTTATCAATAATTGCTTGTTTGAAAAGTTTCTTAGTTAAAACTAAACCTATAATATTATCAATACTTCCATCATAAATAGGAACCCTAGAGAACTTAAATGTTCTTTTATCCTCAATGATATCTTTTATTGATGTATTTTTATCAATTGCATAAACAACCGATCTAGGAGTTAAAATATCTTTAATTTTCATATTGTTTAAAGTTAAAGTATTTTCAATAATATCCGACTCTAAATCTCCAATAACTCCTTCTTCCTCACTTAAAAGTGTTGAGTGGATTAACTCCTCTCTAGAAATAGAATCACTATTATCTGAACCAATTTTTTTAGTTACAAACTGAGTGATTTTGATTAATGGATATGTGATAAAGATGAATATTTTGATTATTCTAGCTGCAATAGGTGCTAGTTGCTTCCAATAAACTGCACCAATTGTTTTTGGAATAATCTCAGCAAAGAATAGAATCAAAAACGTTAACACAATAGATGTGATCATTACTAATGTTTTATCTCCACCAAAAACATTTTGAGCTTGTACCCCAATTGCCGTAGCCCCTAATGTGTTAGCAACAGTATTAAGAATTAGAATTGAAGCAATTGAACTATCAATATCAGTTTTAAGTTTTTTAAGTAGTTTTCCTGCTTTTGGATTTTTATTTTCCAATACAGATATGTATGATACATTAGTAGAAAGTAGAATAGATTCTAAAATAGAACATAAGAATGATGTTCCAACAACTGCAAAAAATAGTAAGACTAAAATTTCCATGTGCACTCACTTTTCGTAAAACTGCACCTCTGGGAATTATCTTCCAATCAAGACTCCTTTAAATAAAAAATAGTGACTAATCATATCCAAATAAACTTAAGCTTTTGACAAAAACAATAAAAATCGTGTATAATATTAATAATAAATTTTTTATTTTTAAAAAGGAGATATTATGGAATATGGACTAATACCTAATATTGACCAATTTAGAGATAACAAAGCTGTAGAAATAGAGCAAGTAAATGCTAGTACTGCGGGTTCCGCAGTAGGTGAGCGAAATAAATTACAAGATGTTCAAAAAGAGGAATTTTTAAAAGCAGATTCTGCTTCAGAAGTTCAAAAAGCTTCTATAGAGTCTAATGCTCCGAAATTTGAAGTAGTATTAACAAATACTAATTTTGGGTTCAATAATTCATCTCAAGACTTCTTTGTTAGAGCACAAAGAGGAAACGCGGAAAATCAATATCCCACTGAAGATATGATGAGATTGAAGTCATTTTTAATGAATCAAGATAATCAAGCCTCTTAAAGAACTAAGCTTGTAGCAGCCACAACTTGGTTTCGACCTTGTTGTTTTGCTTTGTATAAAGCATTATCGGCATTTGCTAGTATATTTTTTATCTCTAAATTTTTATTAGCTTCACTAACGCCAAAAGAGGCAGTGATTTTTCTAATATGAAAATCGTGATTTTCGATTAATTCTTTTAATCGTTGAGCAATAATTGCTGCTTCATTTTCTGTGGTATTTTTACATATAATCAAAAACTCTTCACCACCCCATCTGCCAAGTTCATCATGTACATTTATATTGTTTTTTATAAGTTTTGTAAATTCAACTAAAATTTTATCACCTTCTAGATGACCATAAATATCATTTATCTCTTTAAAGTGGTCTATATCAAGAAGAATGATTGAAAATTTTTTATTTTTCTGTTCATTTAGTATTTCATCAATTTTTCTTCTATTATGAAGTTTTGTTAGACTATCAGTAATAGATAATCTTTCTAATTCTTTATTATATTTTTTTAAGTCTTTTTGTTTAAATGCATAAAACAGAATTATCAAAGCTATAAAAATTCCAATTTGAATCAAATATTTATAATCAATATACTGTTTTTCAAATTTTACAGTTAGCCATTGTTTAATAATTGAATTTTTATCTTCATTTGTAAGTTGTGCAATGTGTTTATTTAAAATAGAAATTAACTCTTTATAATCATTTCTAACCATAAATGACACTCTAACTTCATGTGTTGATGTTCCAGATATTTTTAAATTATAATAACCATTCTTTGATATCAAATGGGCAATTACTGGCAAAATATCAATAACTGCTTCAACTTTTCCGGCACTTAGAAGCTGTAAAGCTTCACTTGTATTTTTTACTGTTACAAAATGAATTTTAGGAAACTTTCTTTTCATTATTATATGTGAACTATAGTTTTCTCCAACGGCAACTTTTTTAGCTTCTAAAAAAGAAGCATTAGGAATAAATCTTTTATCATATAGTGTAGCAAAAGCAATAGGAAAACTTATATAAGAGCTTGTGAAGTTTGCATAAGTTAGTTTTTCTGCATCATATGCAGTTCCCAGAGTTAAATCTGCTTGTTTATTTTTAATTCTTTCTAATACATCATTCCAATCTTTTGCAATATAAACTTGTGATTGAAGTTGAATTCTATTTTTTAATAGATTCCAAAAATCAACACTTATGCCTGTTAGTTCATTTTGTGAGTTTGACATATTTAAAGGAGCCCATGTATTTGAGGTAATTACTTTAATATTTGTATTTCTTAAAAAGGCTTTTTCTTTTGGAGTTAATTTTATATAAGAGTAATCTTCATTACATAAAAGTGTTGAGAAAATAAGGACTAATAATATTAAAGTTCTTTTCATTTAGAAATTACCTTTTTTATAATTAAAAGTAATTATATTTACAATAATATTATTTTGTGCTTATTTTATTGTTAGAATTTTGTTCTTAGTAAATAATTTTTTTATTTATATCAATAAGTAACTTTTTAGCGTAGTAGAACTTTTCTTGTTGTGGAAGTTCAACTGTATCAAGCAAAGGAAGATATTTTTCAAAAGCTTTCCATACTTTTTTATGGCCATGGGGTTTGTTTTTTATATGATAAAGTGCAAGGGCAGTTGCCCCATTGATTAGACCTTTTAGAACTAGGGCTTTATTTTTTTCACCTAATCTTTTGTATTCATTCCAATCATCTTCTAATAGTTCATGTGCTTCAACAAAGTAGCCATTTTCAACAGCAAAGATAAATCTATCTATTGCTGTTTCTTGATGGAAAATAGAGTAGTCAATTTTCATTATGAATTAAGTTCTTTCTCTAAATAGTAACCAGTATAAGAACCAGATTTTTTATGGTTTGCTGCTAGTTGTTTTGGCGTACCTTCATCAACTAAAGCTCCACCTTTGCTTCCACCTTCTGGACCCATATCAATAACCCAGTCAGAGTTTTTAACAACATCTAAATTATGCTCAATTACTAATACAGAGTTTCCTAAATCAACTAAGTGATGTAGAACTTTTGTAAGTCTATCCACATCTGCAAAGTGAAGACCTGTTGTTGGTTCATCTAATACATATAGAGTGTTTCCTGTATCTTTTTTAGATAACTCTTTTGATAGTTTGATTCTTTGAGCTTCACCACCTGATAGTGTTACTGCATTTTGACCAAGTGTAATATATCCAAGACCAACATCACTTAAAGTTTTTAGTTTTGCATGGATTTTCGGAACTTTTATAAAGAACTCTAAAGCTTCATCAACACTCATATTTAATACATCAGAGATATTTTTACCTTTGTATAAAATCTCTAATGTTTGAGGATTATATCTTTGTCCTAGACAATCATCACACTTAACCATAATATCTGGTAAGAAGTGCATTTCAATTTTGATTTCACCTTCACCTTGACACTTCTCACATCTTCCGCCTTTAACGTTAAATGAGAATCTACCAATTTTGTAACCTCTTAATGAAGCTTCTTTTGTTTTAGCAAATAATCCTCTGATTTCATCCATTAAACCAGTGTAAGTTGCAGGGTTTGATCTTGGAGTTCTACCAATAGGTGATTGGTCTAAATAGATAACTTTATCAAGTTTTTCTAATCCATCAATCTCTACACCATCAACTTTTTTTACTTTTTTTGCATGGTTTAAAAGCTCTTTTGCAACTGGAAGAAGTGTTTGTAAAATTAAAGATGATTTACCCGAACCAGAAACACCTGTAATTGATACAAGGTTTTTAAGTGGAATTTGAACATCTAAGTTTTGAATATTATTGATAGTTACGTTTTTAATCTCAATAAACTCTTCTTGTGGTCTATTATAAACATAATCAATTTTCTTTTTACCAGTTACATATTGTGCTGTAAGAGTTTTTGCTTTGTTCATTTGTTTTAATGTTCCAGCAAATACAATTTCTCCACCATACTTACCAGCATTAGGACCAATGTCTACAATATAATCAGCAGCTTCAATAGTCTCTTTATCATGTTCAACTACGATTACAGTATTACCTTTTTCTTGCAGAGCTTTAAGAGTTTTAATAAGTTTTGATGTATCTCTTTCATGAAGACCAATTGAAGGCTCATCTAATACATACATAACTCCTGTAAGACCAGAACCAATCTGAGAAGCAACTCTAATTCTTTGAGCCTCTCCACCTGAAATTGTTCTAGCATCTCTTCCTAAAGTAATATATCCAAGTCCAACATCATTTAAAAAGAAGATTCTCTCTCTAATCTCTTTTAAAATAGGAGCTGAAATCATTTTTCCTTGATCACTTAAATAGCCAAAGTTCTTTTCATCTTGGAAGAAAGCATGAGCTTCTTCAATTGGTTTGTTTATAACATCACCAATTGTTTTACCTGCTACATAGACTGCTTGAGAAGATGGTTTTAATCTATTTCCATTACAATCTGAACATACTTTTTCAGTCATATATTCAGCCATATCTTTTTCATCTTTAATCATATCGTATGCTAATTTTACGATACCTTCCCATTTTCTTGTAAGTTTATGTCTTTTCCAAGTAAACTGAGCTTCTTCAACTCCACCATGCAAGATAGCTTTTTGTTGATGTTCAGGTAATTCTCTAAATGGAATAGTTACATCAATATCAGCTGCTTCACAATAAGCCATAAGCATTTTAAAGTAGAAACCTTTATTGAATCCATAGATAATTCTAATAGCTCCATCTTCAAGTGGTAAGTCATCATTTACTACTTTTTTCATATCAAGGGCATATCTAATACCTAAACCATCACAAGATGAACATGCACCTTTTGGTGAGTTAAATGAGAATGTTAAAGGCTCTAAAGGTTCAAAAGAAATTTTACAAGAGAAACATGCCATATGCTCAGAGTAGTGGATATGTTTTTCAGTTCCCACATCTTCATGGTTCATAACTTCTACTTCAAGCTCTCCAAAAGACTCTTTTAATCCTTTTTCAACATCTTGTGCAATTCTTTCTTTATTTTCTTCTTTTACTACAACCCTATCAATTACTACTTTGATTGTGTGCATTTTATTTTTTTCAAGCTCAATATCTTCATCAAGTCTTGCCATAACGCCATCAATCATAGCTCTTACATAACCTTTTCCTCTTAATGATTCTAAAAGATCTGCAAATGTACCTTTTTTTCTATTTACTAGGGGTGCTAAGATTACGATTTTTGAGTTTTCTGGAAGTTTTAAAACCTGATCAATTACATCAGAAGCACTCATTTGAGAGATTGGCTCTCCACATTTATGACAGTGTTGTTTTCCAACTCTTGCAAATAAAAGTCTAAAATAGTCATATACTTCTGTAATAGTTCCTACAGTTGATCTAGGGTTTTTAGAAGTTGTTTTTTGATCAATTGCAATTGCAGGAGTTAATCCTTCAATTCTTTCAACATCTGGTTTTCCTACTTTATCTAAGAACTGTCTAGCATAAGCAGAAAGTGATTCAATATATCTTCTTTGTCCCTCTGCATAAAGTGTATCAAATGCTAATGTTGATTTACCAGAACCAGATAATCCTGTAAACACAATTAGCTTATTTTTTGGTATTTCTAAATTAATATTTTTTAAGTTGTTTTCTTTTGCATTAAAAATTTTAATAGTATCTTGCATAATAAATTGCCTTTGAAATTTTAAAGCTGATATTATAGGATACATATATATAAGAATTGATAAAAATTAGCTATAAATATTAAATATTCTTTTTGTACTTTTTTAATTTGTTATTTTTTAATATAAAAACAAATATAATTAAGAAGACATAATAAATATAGGCTTTAATGTGATATTGAATAAAGAAGTTTCATGGTACATTTCAACACTTTTAATGATACCATTATTAATTATTACTTATAAAATTGTTGACTATTATACCTTCTATGCTTTTGGTATTATTATTACATTGTATTTAGCATTTTATACGGTGTTTTTCTATTTAAGAAGAGATTACATTTTTTATATAAAAACAGTTCTTACTTTTTATACTCTTAGTATATTAGGAGCATTTTTAATTGCCTATCTAAATGAGCCATGGCCAATACTTTTAATCATACTATTTTCTTGGATAAGTCTTACATATACTGCTAAAAAGACTAAAGAATCAAGATATATAGAAGCAAAAATAAAAGAAGAACAAGCCCATGTTACTGGCTTTAGTAAAATATTAGCTTCAAAAACACAACAGAATGAAAATAAAAAACATCTAATTGATTTTGCTATAGAACTAGCTTTTTTAATAGTATGTTTATATATTTATAATATCTTTTCATAAAGGAAGTTTTATGAATATGAAAGCCAGAATATCTTGGATTAATGCTTTATTATATATTTTTGCTCTTGTATTTATAATGTTTAATATCATCTCATATGCTTACAATAAACCCCTTGGATTAGTTTCTGTTTTTATAATATTTAATTTTAGTATGTTTTATTTTCTAAGAAATGCCTACTATTATAAAATGAAAACAATTGTTTATTTCTATGTAATAGGTGTTGTGGGTTCATTTTTTATGTTTGTTTTAAATCCCATTTATGTTACATTTTTTATGGCTGTATGTTTTTATTTGGTATTTATGAAAACAATTAAAAAAAGAAAAGATATAGATGAAGAAGATGTGAAATCAAACTTTCTTTTTGATAGTTCAATTTTTATATTCTTTTTGATGATATCATATTATATATATGCTTATCTAAGTTCAAACTTTTAAAAGCAACTATTATCATAAAATAACTCACTATTAACCTAAAATTTGATATTTTAAGAATATATAACAAATATAAAGGTAGATAGTTTGAATAAGTTTACAAATAGTTTTGAATTTAACAATCACAGTTATTACTATTGTGATTTAAATAAGATATTTGAAACATACCCTAGATTAAAAAGACTTCCAAACTCACTAAAGATTCTTCTTGAATCAAATATTAGAAATGCAAAAACAGAAGATATAAACTCTATAATAGATACATTTATTAATAGAGATGATTATAAGAAAATTAGTTTTTATGCTACTAGAGTAATTATGCAAGATTTTGCAGGTTTACCAGCAATTGTTGATTTCGCTTCTATGAGAGATGAAATAAAAAATAGAAATCAAGATGAATCAAAAGTAAATCCTCAAATAATGGTTGACTTAGTTATTAAAGACTCTTTGTGTAAGAGTAGTATTAACTATCAAAAAGAGGAAAAACGAAATAAAGAGAGATTCAAGTTTGCAAAATGGGCTGCTAATAAGTTTGAAAATTTAACTGTAATTCCTCCAAATGTAGTAACACCTACAAGAGTTAACTTAGAATACTTATCTACAATGATAAGCGCTAGTCAAAGTAATAATCAAACCTTTATATTTCCAGAAGCCTTAGTAGGATGTGACGCTCATAGTACTATGATAAATGCCCTAGGAGTTTTAGGATTTAATATAAATGGATTAAATTTAGAAGCTTCAATGCTAGGATCAAGTATCTTATATACTTTCCCAAAAGTAGTAGGGGTGAAAGTAGTTGGTTCTTTAGTTCAAGGTGTTAGTATTAATGATGTGGTAGGAAGTTTATCAAACTTACTAAACGATAGTGAAGTTGAAAATAAAATTGTAGAGTTTTATGGAAATGCACTAAGAAACATATCTATAGAAGATAGGGCTAGTCTTTCTGTAATGGTACCCAAAAGTGGTGCTTTATGTGGATATTTCTCAATAGATGAAAGTACTATATCTTTTGTTGAACAAACAAGGGGAGTAGATGCAACACTTATTAAAGAATATTATCAAAAACAAAGAGTATTTAAAGATGAAAATGAGTTAGTATTTGATGAAGAGATAGTTTTTGATTTATCAACAATTAGACCAATAGTAAGTGGACCTAAAAGACCTCAGGACAAAATAGCTGTTGAGCATATTTCACAAAAACTTGATTCATATAGAAATGGAAATTTTATAAAAGATAATGATATTGTTTTTGCTTCAATAAGTTCAACCTTTAATCCTACTTTATTAATTCAAGCAGGGTTACTTGCAAAAAGAGCTTGTCAATTAGGTTTAGAGTTAAATTCAAATATTAAAAAAGAGATCATATTCCCATCTATTACTATCAAAAACTATTTAGAGAAATTAGATCTACTTCAATATTTAGAAAAACTTGGCTTTAAAGAAAGAGATGATAATTCTAAAGAATTAATGCAAAGGGTATCATTAGATATTGAGAAGTTTAATTTAAATGTATCTTCTATATATTCAACAGAAAAAGAGTTTGAACAAAATATAAACTCTTTAGTTAAATCAAACTGGGTTATGGCTCCTGCACTTTTAATTGCATACTGCTTTAAAGGTAATATGAATTTTGATATTACAAAAGAAGCTCTTCAAGCAGATATTTACTTATCAGATATTTGGCCAAGTGTTGTTGAGGTAAATGAGCAATTAGAAAAAATAGATAATTCAATTTTTGCAGATGTTTATAAAGATGTATTTGTTGGAAATCAGTCTTGGCAAGATTTAGAGTTTGAAGATACAAATACATATAATTGGGATGAGAATTCAACTTATATACAACCTTCAAGATTTTTTGAAAAATTTGAAACTCAAAATATAAACATAGAAGATGCAAAAATTTTAGCTTTATTGGATGATTATATTACAACTGAATATTTATCTCCCCATGGACAAGTTTTCCCATACTCTCCTGCTGCATTATATTTAGAATCAAAAGGTTTAAAGCCAGATGAATTTAACTCTTTTGATAGAAGAAGAGGAAATGCAGAAATTTTAGCAAGAAGTACACTTTCAAGTATAAAACTAAAAAATAAAATGGTTCATCCAAAAGAGGGTGGTTACACAAAAGATTTTTTAACGGGTGAAGTTTTACCAATTTATGATTTTTCTATTAGAATGAAAGAAGAAAATAGAAAATTAGTAATATTTGCAGGATGGCAATATGGTTCAAAAGAACAAAGTGATTGGGCAGCAAAAGGTGTATCTTTACTTGGAGTAAAAGCAATTATTGCAAGATCATTTGATGAAACTCATAGATTAGATTTAATAAGCATGGGGATTTTGCCTTTAGAGTTTATGGATGATGATAGTATTAGAAGTTTATCATTAAAAGGTGATGAGGTAATAAATATCAAAACAGCATCCCTTCTACCCTCTGAGAAAATAGATATTGAGATAAAAAAAGGTGATGAAATAATTAACTTGACACTTCAAATTAGACTAGATTCAGTAGAAGAAGTGAAGTATTATAAAAACGGAGGTTTACTAAATTATTTACTTAACAAAATAGTGTAATTTTAGACATTAAAAAATTATTTCAAATAATTATCTAATAAATAAAAATAACTTATGAAAAAATTGGAGCAGTTTAGATATAATTTTTTATGCATGATTTACAAAGAGAAACTAAAATAATTAAATGGATAATTTTACTTCCTATCTTTGCAGTAATAGTAACTTCAATTATATTAATAAATATATTTGTATCATCTAGGTATGAAATATTTAATTCTGAAGTTAAAACCTTAGAACAAAAGCATATTGCCTCAGTAAAAGAAAAAACAAAAGAGAGAATTGAACACATCTCTTTTTTATTAAATACCAACTACAATAACCAAATTCAAGACTCAAAAATCACTATCAAAAACATTATTTATATGGGTCACTCTATGCTAGAAGAGATTTATGAAAATAATAAACACCTCCCTAAAAAAGAGATATATAAAATAATTAATGAAAAAATGAAAGATGTTCGTTTTTTTAAAGATAGAAGTGGATATTTTTTTATTTGGGATTTAAATGATGGTACATCAATTTCTTTACCTTCTGCTCCAAAATTAATAGGAACTTCTTTAGTAAATCTAGTTGATAAAAAAGGAAAAAGACTTTTTGATTCATATGCAAATATTTTAGATACAAAGGGTGAAGGGTTTGATCAGTGGTTCTGGTATAAACCTAACTCAAAAGTAATGCAAGAAAAAATAGGTTATATGAAAAAGTTTGAAGCCTTAAATATTGGTATTGGTACGGCTGTATATTTAGATGATATAAAAGAAGATATCTCTTTAAAATCAATAGAGTTTATCAAACAGTTAAAATACAGTGATAATAGTTATGTATTTATTTTGGACTCTAAAGGAACATCAATTTTACATAGAAGTAAAAATATTCAAAATATTCCTTTAGAAAATCTTGATTTTACAGTTCAAGCAAATGTAAATGATATTTTAATCAAAGCAACTTCTTCTGATGGCTCTTTTATAGAATATAGTCAATCTGATAATCTCTTCAAGGATTTTAAACTTTCAAAAAAAATCTCATATGTAAAACATATACCAATTCTTGATTGGGTAATTGGAACTGGAATTTATACTGATGATTTAAATAAGCAAATTGAACTAAAAGAGAAAGATTTAGAAAAAAGACTAGATCAAGATATACAAAAGCTATTGTTGGTTTCATTTATAGTTTCTGTTGTGATTATAGGGTTTTTATTAGTTATCTCTAGAAGAATCAAAAGCATTATTGAGTTTTATTCAAGTAGATTAAATGAAAGTAATTTAGAGTTAAAAAAATTAAATCATGATTTAGAAGAGAAGGTAAATACACAAGTACATGATATTAGACAAAAAGATTTAATTTTAAATCAACAGTCAAAACTTGCAGCAATGGGAGAAATGCTTGGGAATATCGCTCATCAATGGAGACAACCTTTATCTGCAATTAGTATAGTTGCAAGTGGATTAAAGGTTAAAAACTCTATGGAAGGTGTGCCTCCTAAGCAACTAGATTCTGATTTAGGAAATATAGTAGAGACTACAAAAGTTTTATCAAATACAATTGATGACTTTTCAAACTTTTATTCAAATAAAAAAGAGTTGAGCCAATTTAATTTAAAAGATACTGTAGCACAAGTTCTAAACCTTGTACTTCCAAATTTAAAGAATAACAATATTGAAATTATTAATGATATAGATAATGTATTTATAACATCATATAAAAATGAACTTATTCAAGCTTTATTAAATATTATCAATAATTCAAAAGATGTATTACTAGATATTGATAGTAATAGATATATTTTTATAACTATCAAAAAAGTAAAAGAGTTCGCTGTTATTGAGGTTTTAGATAATGGTGGAGGAATAAAGAAAAAAGTAATAGAAAGGGTTTTTGAACCATACTTTACAACTAAATTTAAATCTCAAGGTACTGGAATAGGGCTTTATATGACTAAAAAGATTGTAGAAAGTAGCCTTAATGGGAGAATTGAAGTATTTAATAAAAAGTTTAATATGGAAAATGAGAAATACAAAGGTGCAATGTTTAAAATCACATTACCTGTAAAATGAATCAAGAGGTAAAGTAAAGGAGCAAATACCTCTTGATTAGGAAATTGAATGTTATATTAGACAAGTAAAAGCTTGTCCTGTTTAATTATATATCTGTCGTATGATAAATGTATTATATTTTGAAGGATATTCTTTTAATCACTTCTTTTTGATAAAGGAATTAGTATTTTAAACTCAACACCTTTATATTCAATATGTTCAATAGTTTGATGTATATTTCTAATATCAATACTACCTTTTAGTCTATCTTCCACAATTTGTTGAGACATATATAAACCAATACCAGTTCCTTGACTTTGGTGCTTAGTTGTGAAGTATGGTTCAAAAACTTTATCAAGTATTTTTTCTGATATCCCACCTGCATTATCTTTGATATAGATTTCAACATTACCAAATACTTTTTTGGTGCTAATTAAAATCTGTTTTAATGGTATATCATTGTGTTCAAAGGCATCTTTAGAGTTATTAATTATATTAAGAAGAACTTGAATTAGTTCATTTTTAATTCCATATATTTCTAGGTCATCATCTAAAATAGTATCAATTTGAATATCAGCATTTTTAAGTGAAGCATCTGATAATTGAACAGCTTTATTTATAACATCACTAACTGCAAATATCTCTTTGTTTTTATTGTTTTTAAAATAGTTTGAGAAGTCTTCAATTGTTTCAGATAGATAAGTTGCTGATTTTAAAATCCCTTCTGCAAACTCATCAAAGTCTGCATCACTTAGCATTCCAAACTCTTTTTTTAGTTTTAGTCCAGATGCTGATGAAGTGATAACTGATAAAGGTTGTCTCCATTGGTGAGCAATATTTCTAAGCATCTCACCCATAGAAGCCATCTTTGATTGCTGGAACATTATTTGATCTTTTTCTCTTAAAAGTTTTTCTTGTTCTTTTAATTTAGTAACATCTGTAAATACTGCAATATAGTTTACAGGTTTGTGCTCTTCATCATATACTGTATTAATAGTAAGCCATTGAGGGAAAATCTTACTATCTTTAGTTTTATTGATGATTTCACCTTCCCAGATACCTTTCTCTCTTAGCGTATTCCACATACCTTTGTAAAAAGCTTTTGTATGAGTATATGATTTTAGGATATTTGCTTTTTGTTTATTTACAACATCCTCTTCTTTATATCCTGTAATATCTTCAAAGGCTTTATTTACAGATAGAATCATACCTTCTAAATCTGTAATAAAAATACCTTCTTTCGTGTTTTGATAAATTGTATGAGCTTGTTTTAGTTTTTTCTCTGCTTGTTTTCTTCTTGTAATATCAAAAATTACAGAGTAAATGATTTTTTCTTTTTTATATTTAATCGGTCCTGCATAAACTTCTACATCAATTACTTTTCCACTTTTAATTTTGTGTTTGAAATTGAAACAGTCTTTTTTCTCTTCTTTTACATTTTCAATCTCTTTATTGATCTCTTCTTCTGATAGAGTATTGATTTCAGAGATTTTCATATTTTTTATCTCTTTTTTTGTATATCCATAAAATTTTAAAGCTGCATCATTTGCTTTGATGATTTTTCCTGAACTAGGTGAGATTAAAAGTACTGGAATTTTATTTGCTTGGAAAAGTTTTTTATATCTTTTTTTACTATCTTTTAAAGCTTTTTCATAGTTTATCTCTTTTGTAATATCCCTTGATATTCCAAGTAAACCATAAATCTGATTATTCTTATTTATAAGAGGTGATTTTTGAGTCAAAAGTAAAACCTCTTCACCTGAAGGATAAGTTACCCACTCTTTGTTAGAGCGTGAGCTTTTACTTTTAATCATTTTTTTATCCATAGTTCTAAAAAGTTCAGCAAACTCTTGTGGGAAAAGTTCAAAGTCATCTTTCCCTAAAATTTCTTCTTTTTTAAGTCCTACAAATTTACAGAAAGCTTCATTACATCCAATATATGTAAAGTCTAAATCTTTATAAAAAATCAAATCACTAGTACTATCTAAAATACTTTCATTTCTTTCATCATGTTCTTGCAAAATCACATTTACATCAAGTTTACAAATACCAATAATTGTATTTTTATTTTTAATATAAGTATCTTCCCATTTTTGGAAATTACCTAAGGCATCTTTTACTTCATAATAGATTTTATTTTGTTGATTCTCTTTAGTATTAATTTTATTTAGAAATTTGTTTTTATCTTCATCTTTAATAATAAATGAAAAGTTAGCTAGACTGTCTAGGTTTAAGTTCTCTTCATAAGCAAGTAATTTATTAATGTCTTTATGCCATTTAATAGTATCATTTTGTAAATCTATTTCATAAATTAAGTCACTTGAGCTTTTTATGAAAAAATCCAATAAATTGTTATCCACTTTAAACCTTATCTGCTTCTAAGTATAGTTGTAAATAATACAATAATTTTTATAATAATTCAAAATTAGAACGTTTTATAAACCATTGAAATAAAAATAATAATATATAGTAGCAGAATATATTTTTTATATGAAGTAGAATGAATATTGTTTTTAACTTTTATTCCAAAATATACACCAATTAATGAAGCTAAACCAATAGTAGCACCTTCACTATAAAGCATATGCCCATTTAAAGACAATGAAGTGAATCCTGCAATTGACGAGAATATTACAAAAAATAAACCAAGTGCTGTTGCTTGTTTTAAATCATAATTTAAAAATCTAACAAGTAGGGGAGTTAACATGATAGAACCACCAACACCAATACTCATAGCAGTAACACCAATAATAGAACCAATAAAAAATAAGGCAACTTTATTACTTTGTTTTTTATTCTCTTCTTCATTTTGAGCAGGGGATCTTAAAATAGAGATTATTGAGTATACTAAAATCCCTAAAAATACATATTGTAAAGTAAGGTTAGAAACATTTGAAACTATAAATCCACTTTGAAGACCTCCAAAGAAACCTCCAAGTCCAATAATTAATCCATCTTTGATTATATTTTTTGTTTTTTTAGCGTTTAAAAAAGTTCCGTAAATAGATGAAAAAACCATTTGCATAATAGATATAGCAACTGCTTCTTTCATAACAAAGCCAGCAAGCAGTAGCATTGGCACAAGAATCATTCCTCCACCAACACCAAAGAATCCTGAAATAAACCCAGTAATAACTCCAAATGCCGCTAACTCAAAAATCAAAACTATTTCTTCTTTTTAATAGAGTTCATTGCATTAATGAATCTAGTATAATCTTCTTCTAGTTTTTTATCTTTATCACTAACATCAATACCGTCTTGTTCTTTTACTGCCTCTTCAAGAATATGAATTCTTTCAATTAAGTATTTAAACATCTCTTTATTGATATCTGGTAAATCATCGTGAGCAAGTTTACAGTTTTTATTATCTTTTTTAAGAATCTTAGCTGGAACTCCAACTGCTGTTGAGTTTTTAGGAACATCACAAACAACTACTGAGTTAGCTCCAACTTTTGAGTTTTTACCAATAGTAATATTTCCTAAAACTTTTGCTCCACTACCAATTACTGCATTTGCTCTAACAGTAGGGTGCCTTTTACCTTTATCTAAACTAACACCACCAAGTGTAACATTTTGATAAATAAGTACATCCTCTTCAATAATCGCAGTAGCTCCAATAACAACTCCAATAGCATGGTCAATAAATACTCTTCTACCAATAGTTGCTGCTGGGTGAATATCAGTTTTTGTAAATAGTGAACCAACACCTACAAATGCTCTTGAAAGTTTTACCCAACCTTTGTTATATAATCTATTTGCAATTCTGTGGTTGATAATCGCCCAAACACCTGGGTAATTAAAAAACAATTCAAAGTTTGAATCTAACGCAGGGTCATTTAGTTTTGGAACAGAAAAATCTTCTTTGATTTGTTTCCAAAGAGAGATTTCATTTTGTGCTTTTATAATCTTTTCTTTTAATTCTAAATCATCATTACTCATTGTAGCTCCATACAGTTTTTAGATAGCTGTTTTCATTTAAATATTTTTTTAATATGTTATATGTGTTTGTATCTAAATTTTCTTTTAATTTGTCTTTTATGTCTCTAGTATCATAATCAATATCTTCAAGAATATCTATAATTTTTTGAGATTCTTGTACTTGATCCATTAGTACTTTTCCATCTTCAAATACAACATTTACTTCTGTTGGATGAGAGAATAGGTTGTGCTTCATTCCTAATGTATCTTGATATGCTCCAACATTAAAAAATCCTAAAAAATAGTCCTCTTTATTTAGGTTTATATCATGTAAATATAAAGGTTTTGTTGAGCTAAAAGGTAACTCACCATCACTATCACAAGTAATATCCCATAAACAAGCACTTCTTGTTGGTTTTTTATCAAGATGTGTTATTGGCATAATAGGGAACTCTTGCCCAATTCCCCAATAATCTGGAAGAGATTGGAACATAGAGAAGTTTACAAGATATTTTTCTTGAATATTCTCATCAATTCTTTTTAAATCTTCATAATCATCAATCTCTAATAAACAAATTGCTTTTTTTACAATTTGGTGAGATAAAATCTCAGCATTTGATCTATCTTGTAAATCTATATAACCTAAATCAAACAGTGTTAAAAGTGATTCCATATGATCCATTGCATCATGCATATATTCATAAGCTGTTCTTTTAGTCATATCTTTAAATAGTGCATTTAACTCAGCAATTAATGGAGGATTATTTTCTTTTAAATTTAAATGTTCTAGTTCATACTCAGAAGAAAACAATTCTAATACTGGTGTAATTAATACTGTTGATGCAGCAGAAATAAATCTTCCTGATTCAGTGAAGATATTTGGTTCATCTACACCTTTTTGTTTTGCAATATCTTTTAATGTAAAGATAACATCACTAGCAAACTCTCTTAATGAATAATACCTAGTTCTTTCATAAGCAGAATACTCAACTGCTAATCCACCCCCAATATTAATTGCATTTAGATTAGTTGCACCTAGGTTTTTAAGTTCAGCATAAATATGCCCAGATTCTCTTAATGCTTTTTTCAGAGGTTTTATTGAGTTCATCGCTGAACCAATATGGAAGTGAATCATTGTTAGATATTCACTCATATTATTCTCTTCTAGCATTTCTTGAGCTTCTAAAATTTCTGTAGAAGTTAAACCAAATTTAGAGTTAATACCTCCACTTTTTGCCCAAAGACCACTTCCACCACTATGAAGTCTAACTCTAATACCTATATTTGGTGTAGGTAAAGATGTCTCTTTTTCTACTTTAATTATAGTTTCAAGTTCATTTAAGCCTTCAATAATTACAGTAATATCATGACCCATAGATTTTGCAATAAAACATAAATGAATCATCTCTTTATCTTTAAACCCATTTACTGTAATAGGAGCATTTTTACTATTAAAAGTCATTGCTATTACAAGTTCAGCTTTACTTCCAGCTTCTAAACCATAGTTGTATTCTTTACCACTTGAAATAAGCGGATGAATAAAACTTGGAAGTTGATTTACTTTTAAAGGGAACACGGCATTAAAAGTTCCCTTATAGTTGTACTCTTTTATACTATTATTAAAATTATCATACAAAGTAGAAATTTGTTTTTTAGTAATATGTGGGAATCTTAATAAAAGAGGACCTTTAAAATCTTGGTCTCTAATCTCTTTTACTAATGAAATTATTGATGGTTTGTTTTCATAGTTTACTTTTGCTAAACCATCTTCAATGATAAAGTTATCATCACTCCAAATATCAATACCGTAGTTGTTCAATCCTAAAAATCCTCTAATGAAATAGTTTGTTCTTCTCTTGTTTCAATGTTTTTAACATAAATTGTTCCATCATTTAGTTCTTTTTCACCAATTAATGCAACAATAGAAGCACCTGCTTTTTCTGCAAGTTTAAAGTGCTTTCCAAATCCTCTTGGAGTATATTCAACTACAGTTTGTGTAGTTTTTCTTTTTTGATTTGCTGCTTTTAGAACTGCATTTATTGATGCTTCATCTAAAGCTCCAACATATACAATCTCTTCTTTTTTTGCTTCTTTAACTTTGATTAGCTCTAATAGTCTTTCAATACCACAAGCAAATCCAAAACCAGGAGTTTCTCTTCCACCTAAGAATTCAACTAATCTATCATATCTTCCACCAGCAGCAATAGTACTTTGTGCACCAATTTCATTTGAAATAAATTCGAATGCTGTTTTTGAATAATAGTCTAATCCTCTAACCATAGTTTTATTTACTACATAAGGAACATCGTTGTATTCTAAAATCTCTTTTAGTTTTGTAAATTCAGCTTCACATTCAGGTGATAAATTATCAGTAATCATTGGAGCGTCTTTAGTAAGTTCATTACACTTTTCAACTTTACAATCTAGTACTCTAATAGGATTAGTTTCAATTCTTCTTTGACAATCAGGACATAGTTCATCTCTAAATCCATTTAGGTGATCTATTAGTTTTTCTCTATATTGAGGCATACATGTTTTATCACCAAGTGAGTTGATTTCTAAAGTAAAGTTAATACCAAAGAAGTCTAAAATATCTTTGATCATCATAATTACATTTGCATCTTCATAAACAGAAGCTTGTCCAAATACTTCACAACCAAATTGGTGGAATTGTCTTAATCTTCCTTTTTGTGGTCTTTCATATCTAAACATAGGTCCGTGGTAATACCATCTATAAGTTCCACCAGCTCTATCAAGCTTTTTCTCAACAAAGTGTCTAACTACACCAGCAGTTCCTTCTGGTCTTAAACATACTTCATTTTCACCTTTATCAACAAAGTTATACATCTCTTTGTTTACAATATCAGAACTCTCACCAACAGATCTTTTAAATAAAGCAGTCTCTTCTAAAATAGGAGTTTCCATATATGAAAATCCATATCTTTTTGCAATTGCTGAAGCGTTATCTACAAAGTATGTAAATAGTTTACTATCATCATTTACAATATCGTTCATTCCTCTTAAACTTTGAATAGTTTTACTGCTCATTTAAAAAATCCTCTATTTGTTTTTCTATTTCTTCTATTGGTAAACTTGCATCAACAAACAAGTGGTTCATACCAAGTTTTGTAATTGTTTCTTTCATTCTTGCTTGAATATTCATAAGGTAATCAATACCTCTTAATTCAATTGCATCATTCTCTTTTTGAGAAAGTCTATACTTTAACTCTTCAGGTGTAAGTTCAAGTAAAATTGCATGAGTTGGTAGTACATTATTTGTTGCAAGCAGATTTAATTCAATCATTTTTTCTAATTCAAAGATTGAAGCATATGCAATTCCTGATACCATAGATCTATCAGAAATTACCATCTTGTTTTCATTTGCTACTACAACTTCTTCTATATGTTCAGCTCTATCAGCTAAAAATAAAAACATCTCAGCAATACCAGATTTCGCTTCTCCATTTAAAGCCATTGATCTTAACTTCACTCCAATTTCAGTACCACCTGGTTCTTTTGTGAAGATTGCCTCTTTATGTTTTTTTGCTAGTAAATCTAATTGAGTTGATTTTCCCGCAGTATCAATACCCTCAATAACTACATACATTCTAATACTTCCTTTGGAACTAAGTGTTCAAATTTTCCATTAAATCTAATAATCTCTCTTACAATTGTTGAAGAAACAAATGCATTTTCAAGTGTTGGCATTAGATATAAAGTTTCAATTTTATCATTGATTGATGAGTTAGCATATCCCATTTGAAGTTCATATTCAAAATCAGATACAGCTCTTAAACCTCTGATAATAGTGTTGATATTTTGCTGTGTTGCAAAATCAACAAGTAAAGTATCAAAACCTTCAACTCTTACATTTTCAATATTTGCAGTTGCAGCTTGTGCAAATTTAACTCTATCTTCATGGGAGAACATAGGTCCTTTTCTTTCGCTTTTTGCAACAGCAATAATAACTTCATCAAAAATCATCGCAGCTCTTTTGATGATATCTAAGTGACCTTTTGTAATTGGGTCAAACGTTCCACTGTAAATAGCTTTTCTATATGAACATCTATCAAGTTTTTCTGTATTTTTAGACATTTTTATTCCCATCTCTTAAATAAGTTATGTTCGATTCCTAGTAAATCAAACCATTTTCCAATTAAAAAGTTTTCCATATCCTCTAAACTCTTTTGACCTGAGTAATAACCCAAAATAGGAGGAGCAACAGTCACACCTAATTTTGAAAGTTTTGTCATATTTTCTAAGGCAATAGGATTTAAAGGCATCTCTCGTGGAGAAATAACTATTTGTCTTTTCTCTTTTAACATAACTGTAAAAGCTCTAGTTATAAGTGAGTCTGATATACCAACTGAACATTTTGCAAGTGTATTCATAGAACAAGGAAGAATAATCATCTTGTCTACTTTAAAAGAACCAGATGCAATAGGGGCAGCAATATTTGAGTCTTTAAATATTTTAACGTTCTTTTTATCTTCAAACTGTTTTTTCAAAGATATACCTGTTTCTAATTTTAATGCTGTTTTTGCACTATTTGAAACAACTAAAAAAACTTCAATATTCTCAGGAACTTTTTTTACAAAGTTAAGACCAAGATTTGCTCCACTAGCACCTGAAATAGCTACTGTAATTTTCAAAGGAAAACCTTTCAAATGTTTTAAAAGTAAAAAGATATTAGCGAAAAAAAGCTTCAAATTCAATCTGTATAAGCTTATGTGTATAGACATAATACTGTAAAGCCTAATAAACCCATGTTTTTATTTGTTACTTAAGTAAAATTTAATAATTATTTTACTAACATTTTGTATAAACTTTAAATATAGTTAACTAAACATTATGTTTTCTTATATTTTAAGTAATATACTTTATGTACAAGGAAATTCTATGGCAAAGATTTTTACATACGTTAGAGTTAACAAAAATAATGAGAAATATACTGAAACTCAAATGGAGACTTTAGATAAGTATGTTGAGAAACATAAGATGAGTATTGATAGAAATATTGAAATAGAAATTAATACTCCAAGTGACGAAAAAAACATTCTTGAACTACTGAAAAACTGCGAAAAAAACTCAACAATTGTTGTTGCAGATTTAAATGTTTTTGGAAGAACAATTGAGACTATTTTAGAGATAGTTAGATTTTTACTTTCAAATAAAATTAGAATTCTTGTTGCTAAACAAAACCTTGATTTAGTGGATGACAAGGATATGTTAACTCAGATGATCCTAGGTGTAATATCTATGACTGTTGATTTAGAAAAAGATCTTATGAGTCTTAGAACTAAAGAAGCACTTACTGCGAAAAAATTAAGTGGTGCAAGTTTAGGGAAACCAAAAGGTACTATTCAAAAATCAAAATTCGATAAACAAAGAGATAAGATTGAAGAGCTGTTATCTGTTGGTTTATCTGTTAGAAAAATCGCAAAACTTCTTGGATACAATAATCATATTGGTCTTAACAACTATGTTAAGAAAAGGAATATAAGAGAAAATTTGCCTAATACCCTTGATATCGCAAGCTAATTCTTATATCAAGGTGTAAAATCCACTTTTTAAGTGGATTTTCGAATTTTCTATCTTATTTACTTTGATTTACTATTTATTAAATTCAAATTTAAAATAAGCATATAAGATACCTTTTAAATAAACCCATAAAAGGAAATAATATGTTTTCAAAACTTCTTACTCCAGCAATTCTAGCTTCATTTTTATTATCTAATTCTATAGCATCAACTGATACATTAACTTATAAAGTAATTGATACAAACCAAATGAGTTTTTTTAGTGATAAGACCTATATCTCTACTCCAAATAAAGGGGATAAGTATTTTGGACAAGATGCCTCATATTTAGGCTATCAAGCAATATATCAAGATAATAAAAATGGAACTATAAGTGATATACAAACTGGATTGATGTGGCAGAAAAGCTTTACAGAAAAAATGACTTGGAATGAAGCTGTTAAATTTGCAAATGAGTCTAGTTTAGGAGGCTTTAGTGATTGGAGAATTCCAACTATTAAAGAGTTATATTCTTTAATTGATTTCTCTGGTAAAACAGGTACAGCAAGAAATAAAGATACAACTGTTCCAAGTGATGCAAAACCATATATTAATACAAAATATTTTGATTTTGAATATTCAAAAGATAGAAGATACATCGATGCACAATATTGGACAAAAACAAAGTATGTATCTACAACAATGAATGGTAATGAAACTTTTTTTGGTGTAAATTTTGCAGATGGTAGAATTAAAGGCTATCCAATTCATGGCATAAATAATCATGGAGGAAAGTATTACCTTAGACTAGTAAGGGGCAATACAAAGTATGGAATCAATAGTTTTGAAGATAAAAATAATGCTCTTGTAAAAGATAATGCTACAGGATTAACATGGACAAAAGATGATTTTGGACCTTTTAATTGGAATGAAGCGCTTTCATACTGTGAAAACCTAAAAATAGGGGATGATGACAATTTTAGACTACCAAATGTAAAAGAATTGCAGAGTATTATTGATTATACAAAATCTCCAGATACGAGTAATAGTGCATCTATTAATGAACTATTTAACTCTACAAAAATAGTAAATGAAAAAAGTCAAGATGATTATGGATTTTATTGGAGTAGTACTACTCACTTAGATGGAAAACAATTAGGTTCTACTGCTGCATATATATCTTTTGGTAGAACTTTAGGATATATGAAAAATAGAATGTTTGGAACAAAACAACTTCTTGATGTACATGGTGCAGGAGCACAAAGAAGTGATCCAAAAAGTGGAGATGCATCAGTTTATAAAGGTGGAAGAGGTCCTCAAGGTGATGTTATTAGAATTGACAATTATGTTAGATGTGTTAGTGATAATAGTACTAAGTTAAATACAAACCGTAAAGTTGTACAACACTTACTAGGAAAAACCAGTGATTCAAAAGGTTTAAACGATTTTAATATACAAAGAACCCATAGGGCTATTATGATGTTTGATAAGAATAGTGATGATAAAATATCATTTGATGAAGCACCAAATAAAATGAAAAGAAATTTTAATCGACATGATTTAAACGGGGATGGTTTTATAGATTCAGATGAAGTTCATACTTTACCAAAACCAAGAAGATAAAGGCTTATTTACTTTCATTTACTTTGTATTAAATTTGAATTTAAATAGCTTAACTAAAATAAGAGTAACACTAAAAAGGATATAAAATGATTGATTCAATTTCTTCTTCGATAAGTTCATATAGTTCATCTACTTCCTCTTCAAGTAGAAGTAACTCTAATGTTTTAAGTTTTGACCAGCAACAAACACTTCAAGATGTGTTGTCAAATTACGATCCAGATAATTTATCAACTTCTGATGCACAAGAGATAGTTAGTGCATTTCAAGAAGCTGGAATATCTCCATCTAAAAGTTTAGCAGATGCGATGGATAGTTTAGGATTTGATGCACAAGAAGTAGGTTCACTAGCTGGTGTTGGTGGTCCACAAGGTGCAGGGGGAATGCCACCGCCTCCACCACCTCCAAAAGAGGATGAAAACTCTATTTCTGATATTTTATCTGAGCTTTTAGATAATGATGATGAAGATGATACAAGTAATACTTATACTAATGCTTATTCATCAGGTTCTAATTCTTCATCTTTTGAGTCAGTTTTAGATTACACTAGTAGAATTCTAAGTTTAAATGATGAAGCTAAACAAGAAGTAATGGATTTATTTGAAACATATAAACCAGAAAACACAGAACTTTCTTCTAAAGACGTAAGTAATTTAATTAAGAATTCTTTACAAGATATACTAGGTGATAGTGAAAACTATAATAGTACATCATTTTACGCATAAACTAAATAATAAGGGTTAATATGATTAAAATTTTAATGATTGAAGATGATCCAGAATTTTCAGAATTTCTTGGAGAATACTTAGAGAAATATAATATTAAAATTACAAATTATGAAGATCCTTATTTAGGTTTGAGTGCTGGTATTTCAAATTATGATGTTTTGATTTTAGATTTAACTCTTCCTGGAATGGATGGTTTAGATGTGTGTAAAGAGATATCCTCAAAGTATGATATTCCTATTATTATATCAAGTGCAAGAGGTGATGTAACTGATAAGATTATGGGTTTACAAATAGGTGCAGATTATTATTTACCAAAACCATATGATCCAAAAGAGATGTATGCTGTAATTCAAAGCTTACTTAGAAGAAGTAAAAAAACTACTAAAGAAGAAAACTTTGGAGATTTTATATTTGATAAGTCAAAACAAAAAATCACTTTTAAAGATGAAGAGTTAGTTTTAACCCAAGCAGAATATGAAGTATTATCTGTGCTAATTGAAAACAAAAATGCAATTGTTTCAAGGGATCAAATAGTAAATAACTCTTCAAGTTTAAGTGATAGTTATAGTAAAAGTTTAGATGTAATTATTGGAAGGTTAAGAGCTAAACTAGGAGATAATTCTAGAAAGCCAAACTATTTACATTCAATTAGAGGTTTAGGATATAAATTATCACAATGAATTTAAACTCAATTACAACAAAAATATCTTTGATTTTTTTTATTGCTGTTTGTATTTTAATAGCTTTATTTTTCTTTTCAATCGATTATGAAAATAAACAAAAACATTCTGGAGTTATATCTTATCATCAAAATATCTCTAATTTTTTAAAGCAAGAAAGAATGCCAAAGCATGAAGTTGTAAAATATTTAAAAACTCTTTCTTTTGAAGACTCAAGAAATCCTTTTGAAGTAATACCAAATGGAAAAGTAATTTATATGGAAAGAGGATTTGAAACTATTGAATATAAAAATCAATACTACTTTCATGTAATTACTCCTTTCTTTAGAGTTTTATTTAAAGACTTAACAGTTTATAAAAATACAACATATTCATATATTCTTTTTCCTATTTTACTTTTACTTTTAATTTCTATATATATTTGGTTGATTAAAAGTCTACAACCATTAAAAGATTTAAAAGAGAATATATCTAGTTTTTCAAAGGGTGATTTATCTATTTCATGTAAAAGTGATAAAAAAGATGAAATTGCAGATGTATCAAATGAGTTTGATAGTGCAGTAAGGAAAATAGAATTACTTCTAAACTCTAGACAACTTTTTTTAAGAACTGTAATGCATGAGTTAAAAACTCCAATTGCAAAAGGTAGAATTGTAAGTGAGCTAATTGATAACAATAAACAAAAAGATAGAATGATTACTATCTTTGAAAGATTAGATTACTTAATCAATGACTTTTCAAGAATTGAACAAATTGTATCTGAAAATTATAATATGATAAAACAAAGACATAATATAAATGAAGTAGTTCAAGATGCTTTAAATGTTTTAATGATTGAGAATAGTAGTGAAAAAGTAAAAATTGAACTTTTATATGACAATAAAATAAATATAGATTTACCTCTGATGTCTATGGTATTTAAAAATCTAATAGATAATGCTCTAAGATATTCAAGTGATTCAAAAGTTATAATTCAAGAAGGATATAATGAAATTTTATTTATCTCATTAGGTCAGAAACTTCCAAAAGAGATTGAAGAATACTATAAACCTTTTCATAATGACACCCAATCAAAAAATCATGGAATGGGCTTAGGACTTTATATAGTAAAATCTATTTTAGATATACATAACTTCTCTTTTGATTACTTACATGAAAATGATAAAAATATATTTAGAATAAAATATTAAAAACTTATATAGTAATTATAAGTAAATTTAATATATTTTAAAGCTATTATTATAATTAAATTTTATATAATTCCAAAATGGATAAGCTATAGGAATTGTATTGAGTTTAAGTATTGCACTTGTGTTGCAATACTTACATCAAGTTTTATACCACTTGGGATGGCATACATCTTGACTTTAATGTTTTAACATAACTAGAGTTTAATACAATTGCTTTAATTATCCTCTCCTTAATTACTACGATTATTTTCACAGTTATTATTGCTAAAGAATAAAGTTTTAAAAAGATTTTACTTTAATTCTAAAAAGCTAATAGTATTTGTGGAAGTGCTGCTACTAAAGATATTGTTAAATTAAACAAAGAAAAGTCAGTTTTAGCAGTTGTTATAGTAAACCTACTTGGGACAGTTGGGCTATTTTTGATCCCACTTGTAGGTTTACTACTTGATTTTACTGATACTAAAATTGGTATTTTTATTGAAATAATTTTTAAATTCCAAATTCTTTTATCAATGGTACTTATCACAATTTTATAATTTTAATACTTGCTTCATATAATTTATAGTAAAATATTGGCTATTTATTTACATGGAGACGATATGAAAGTTTTATTAATTAAAGATGTTAAAGGTTTAGGAAAAACTGGAGAAGTTAAAGAAGTAAAAGATGGTTACGGAAAAAACTTCTTAATTGGAAAAGGTTTTGCTAAACTAGCTACTCCTGAAGTATTAAACAGATATAAAGCTGAGCAAAAGAAATTAGCTGAAAAAGAAGCAGCAGAAATTGCAGCAGCAAATGAATTATCAGAAAAATTAAATTCTACAAAATTAACTATTAAACACAAAATGGGAGCCAATGGACATTTAATTGGTTCTGTTACAAACAAAGAAATCAGCGAAGCTTTAAAAGCTGAGTTCTCAATTGAATTAGATAAAAAGAATATTACACTAAAAAGCAAAATTAAATCTGCTGGAATCTTCGAGGCTGATTGTAAATTAGGTCACGGAATTCATGGACTATTAAAAGTAGATGTTATTGGAGTTGAATAATAATGTTTGATGCTACTACGATACTTGCATACAAAGGAAAAAACAAAGCAGTAATCGGAGGTGACGGTCAAGTTACTTTCGGTAATGCAGTTTTAAAAGGTAATGCAACTAAAATTAGAAAGTTACATAACAATAAAATTCTTGCAGGATTTGCAGGAAGTACTGCTGATGCATTCAATTTATTTGATATGTTCGAAGCTCACCTTGAAAATACAAAAGGTGATTTACTAAAAGCTGTTATTGCTTTCTCAAAAGAGTGGAGAAAAGATAAAGTTCTAAGAAGATTAGAAGCAATGATGATTGTTTTAAATAAAGAGCATATCTTTATTTTATCTGGAACTGGTGATGTTGTTGAACCTGAAGATGGAGCAATCGCTTCTATTGGTTCAGGTGGTAACTTTGCTATTTCTGCTGCTAGAGCTTTAGCAAAACATGCTGATATGGATGAAGAAGATCTTGTAAGAGAATCACTGATGATTGCAGGAGAACTTTGTATCTATACAAATCAAAATATTAAATTATTAAAAATTGAGGATTAATTGGTATGGAGTTAACACCAAAAGAAATCGTTGCATATTTAAATGATTATGTAATTGGTCAAAATGATGCTAAAAAAACTATTGCTTTAGCATTAAGAAACAGATTTAGAAGAATGAGAGTAACTCCAGAGCTTCAAGAAGAAATCATGCCAAAAAATATTTTGATGATTGGAAGCACTGGTGTTGGTAAAACTGAAATTGCAAGAAGACTTGCAAAAATGATGGGATTACCATTTGTAAAAGTTGAAGCTTCTAAATATACTGAAGTTGGTTTTGTTGGTAGAGACGTTGAATCAATGATTAGAGATTTAGTATATGAATCAATTAACATTGTTACAAAAGAGTTCCAAGACAAAATCAAAGATAAGATTGCTGAAGAGGTAAATAGAAAGATTATTGAAAAACTAGTGCCACCTCTTCCTGAAACTGCAACTGAGAGTGCAAAACAATCTTTTATTAAAACATATAATGTAATGGAAGAAAAACTATTATCAGGTGATCTTGATGATAAGAAAATTGAAATTGAAGTACCAAAGAAAACTCATATTGAGATTTTAGACTCTTCAATGCCAATGGATATGTCTTCTATGCAAGAAAGCCTAAACAAAATGTTTGGTGGACTTAATAAAGAGAAAATCAAAAAAGAAGTAACTATCAAAGATGCTAAAGTTCTATTAAGAGATGAAGCAAGTGATAATTTACTTGACCAAGAAGCTATTAAGATTGAAGCTGTTAAAAGAGCTGAATCTGGTGGTATCATTTTCTTAGATGAGATTGATAAAATTGCTTCTGGAAAACAAAATCAAAATCAAGACCCATCAAAAGAGGGTGTACAAAGAGACTTACTTCCAATCGTTGAAGGAAGTACTGTTCAAACTAAATTTGGTCAAGTTAAAACTGACCATATCTTATTTATTGCTGCTGGTGCATTCCACGTATCAAAACCAAGTGACTTATTACCAGAGTTACAAGGTAGATTCCCATTAAGAGTAGAGTTAGAATCTCTTGATGAAGCTGCATTATATAAGATTTTAACAAACACTAAAAATTCACTGCTAAGACAATACAAAGCCTTATTAGAAGTTGAAGGTGTTGAGTTAGAGTTTGATGATGAATCAATCAAAGCTTTTGCTAAGTATTCTGAAACTGCAAATGCTAAGACTGAAGATATTGGTGCTAGAAGACTTCACACTGTAATTGAAAAGGTTATTGAAGATATCTCTTTTGATGCAGATGAAAGAAGTGGAGATAAGGTAGTTATAACAAAAGAATTAGTAGAAGAAAAACTTGACGATATTGTAGAAAACGAAGATACGGCAAGATATATTCTGTAATTTTTAAATTAATAATTTTTTGGCTAAAATAGTTAATAATCAATTTTGGGAGATTAAAAAATGAAAATCGTAACTTTTTGTGAATTGGATGATTCTTTATTCGGTGGAACACATGTTGTAGAACATTTCCATAGTGGTACTTCAGGAGATGCTCAAATTGTTGTTTTAGATATTAACTCAATTTTTGAGTTTGAAGAGAATAAATCTACAGTTTGTGCTAGCAAATATGCTTCTATTGCAGTAATTGATGATGACAGTGATTACGATGCATTTAAAAACTTTGGTATTGATGCATGGATTAAAGCAAGTGATATTGCTCAAATTCCTAATTTAATTAACTTGATAGAAAAAAGGTTATTGTCTTAATAAGGATTTATTATCATAATCGATACACATTGTCATTTAGATAATTCTAAATATTACGAAGATATAGATGAAGTAATTCAAAATGCACTAGAGCATGGAGTTAAAGGTTTTTTAATTCCTGGTGCAGATTTTGAAGACTTACCTCAGGCTATAAAGTTAGCGGAGAAATATGACACTGTATATTTTGCAGTGGGAATTCATCCATACGATATAGATATGTATGATGAAAAAGTTTTAGAAGAGTATATTAACCATCCCAAATGTATTGCAGTTGGCGAGTGTGGTTTAGATTACTTTAGACTCCCAGAAGACGAAGAGGAAAAGAAAGCTAATGTTGCAAAACAAAAAGAGGTATTCATATCTCAAATTGAGTTTGCAAAAAAAGTAAAAAAACCTCTTATAGTACACATTAGAGATGCATCAAATGATTCAAGACAAATTCTAATGGATTACAATGCAAAAGAAGTAGGTGGAGTTCTACATTGTTATAACGCAAGTGAACACTTACTTCCTTTAGCTGATCATGGATTTTACTTTGGAATTGGTGGAGTTTTAACATTTAAAAATGCTAAGAAATTAGTTGATGTTTTACCAAAGATTCCTAAAGAAAAATTAGTAATAGAAACAGATGGTCCATACCTTACTCCTCATCCTCATAGAGGAAAAAGAAATGAACCATACTACACAGTATTTGTAGCTGATAAAATGGCTGAGCTTCTAGATATGTCAAGAGATGAGATAGAAGAACTTACAACTACTAACGCAAAAAAATTATTTAAAGAGTTTTCTAGTATATCTTAGATATAATAGTTACTATTTTACATAATAGTAACTCTTTAAATAAGTCCTTATTTTTAAGCCTTATTTATTTTGATTGAAATCACAAAAAATTAAAAAAAGAGTCCTATTTTTATATTTAATTAATATTTATTTTTTCATGAATAGGAGAAAAGCTTGAAGCTTTTAAATAAAACTTTAAAATATGGTGTAACTACAAGTTTTCTAATTGGTACATTGTTATTTACTGGATGTTCTTCTAAACAGTCTACTTACAGTGGTGGAGGCGTACCTGCTGATATTACTCCTGTTTACAAGCAAACTAACAATACAAAAATTAGAAATTCAAAGGCTATGCATAGAGCTACACTTAGACCTTATACGGTTTTTGGTGTAAGATACTATCCAAAAGTTGAAAACATGGGTGCAGAGCTAAGAGGTATTGCTTCTTGGTATGGTCCTAATTTCCATGCTAAAAAAACTTCAAATGGTGAAGTTTACAATATGTATGCTATGACTGCAGCACATAAAACACTTCCAATGAATACTATGGTTAGAGTTGATAACTTAGAAAACGGAAGAAGTGCTATTGTAAGAATCAACGATAGAGGGCCTTTTGTTGCTGGAAGAATTATTGACTTATCAAATAAAGCAGCCCATAAAATTGATATGGTTAAAAAAGGTACAGTTCAAGTAAAGGTTACAGTTATTGGATATAACGGTGAAATTGAAAATGGTAATGCACCAGTTAATGAAATGCCATATAACCAAAACACAGCAGTTGCAAACAATAACTTAGGTTCAAAAGTAAACACTTATAAAAATCCAGAACCAGTACAAGTTATTGAACCAATGAAAATTGAAGAAACAACTATTGCTGAATCTCAAAGTATTGCAAAACCTAAACCAGTTGTAGCAGCTGGAAACTACAATATCCAAGTTGGAGCATTTGGTAGATTAGAAGGTGCAATGCAAACAAAAGCTAAATACGAATCATTAACAAATGGAAAGTATAATATATCAGTTAAAAAAGTACTTTCAGGAGAAAGATACTTACATAAAGTATATATTGAAGGTTTTGATTCATACAATCATGCACAGTTATTCAAAGATTCAAATAGTTTAAACGGAATGATTTTAGAAAGATAGGGTAGATAATGACAGAGATTAATAGAGAAACAAGAGAAACAAAAATCAAATGTAAATTAGAAATTAATGGTACTGGAAAATCTAACATCCAAACAGGTGTTGGTTTTTTTGACCACATGTTAGAAGCATTAGCAAAACACAGTGGAATGGATTTAGACCTTTCATGTGATGGAGACTTACATGTTGATGCTCACCACACTGTTGAAGACTGTGGTATTGTGATTGGTCAAGCATTAAGAAAAGAGATTTTCCCTATTGAAGCAGTTGAAAGATATGGAAATGCAACTGTTGTTATGGATGAAGCTGCAACTACATGTGCTTTAGATTTATCAAACAGACCTTTCTTAGTTTATGAAGTAAATGTAGAAGGAAAAGTTGGTGAGTTTGATGTTGAATTAGCAGAAGAGTTCTTCCATGCTGTATCTGGAAATGCAGGACTTACTGTTCACATTATCCAAGATAGAGGAAGAAACAAACACCACATTTTAGAAGCAAGTTTCAAAGCTTTTGCTGTTGCATTAAGAAGAGCATTGGTTAAAAACGAAAGATTAGGAATTCCAAGTACAAAGGGTGTTCTGTGATTGAATTACTTGTATTAGATGTAGATGGTACATTAACTGATGGAAAAATTATTTATACAAATGATGGTGATGAAGTAAAACAGTTTGATGTATCTGATGGTTTAGCTGTTGCTACATGGACAAAAAAAATGGGTAAAAAAGTTGCTATTATCACAGGTAGAACTTCTACTTTATTAGAAAGAAGAGCAAAAGATTTAAACATTACTCATTTACACCAAAAAATTCATAATAAAGATGAAGTATTACAAAACATCTTAGATGAAGAAGGTTTAACTTGGGATCAAGTTGCTGCTATTGGTGATGACTTAAACGACTACAAAATGCTTAAAAAAGCTGGACTTTCTTTCACTCCTGCAAATGGAACACACTACTTAAAAGAGTTTGTTGATGTAGTATGTGACAAAAAAGGTGGAGAAGGTGCAGTTAGAGAAATGATTGAATATATCGTTAGAAAAGATGGTACTGAAGAGGAATTTGTTGGCGCATGGGTATAAAAATATTTGTTAACGCTTTATTAGCACTTGGTATTGCTGCTTACTTCTTACCAGTTGAAAATGTGGTAAGTCAAAGTGATGATAAAGATATTCCATTAGTAGTATTTGACAAACCTTATATGTACACACTTGATGAAACAAGTGTTAGTAGAGAAGTTAGAGCATCTCAAGCTGTAAAATACAGAAATAGAGATGAGATGTTTAACGCAGATATTATTTTGAAAAACAAACCTCCAAAGACTGATTTTATTGTAGAAAAATTAAAAGCAAAAACTATTATAAGTCATGGAGATATTTTAACATTTAAAGATGATGTTTCTTATTCAAGAGACAACTTCGTAAACCTTACAACACAAAAGATGTATTACAATACAAAAGAGAAGATTGCTTATAATGACTTACCATATAAAGGTAGATATTATAACAATGATGTTGAAGGAACACATTTATATTTAGACATGGGGAAAGATTATATCAAATCAAAAAAAGTACATTTTGAAGTTGATATGAATAAATAAAAAAAGGGTTGATAATGAAGATTTTAGCAAGTTTATTAGTATGTTCAACACTGATGTTCGCACAAACACAAAAGTTAGTTATAGATGCAGAGAAATTCGAAGCAAGTGATAATAAAGGTATTTCAACTTTTACAGGTAATGTAAAAATTAAAATGGATAAAGATAGATTAAATGCAAACAAAGTTGAAATCTATTTTGTAAACAAAAAAGGAAGTACAGTAAAAACTCCTTCAAAATATATTGCTACTGGAAACGTAAACTTTGAATTAGTTTCTAAACTAAAGCATTATGTAGGAAAAGGAAATAAAATCATTTATTCTCCATCACGACAAGAATATACTGTAATTGGAAATGGATTCTTACAAGAGAAAAATGATGATAGAAAAATCTACGGAGATAAAATCTACGTAAACCAATTAACTGGAGAAGCTAAAGTTAGCGGAAGTGAAGATAAACCAGTTAGATTTATTATAAATATTGAACAAGGACAAGAAGGTAAATAATGAAAATAGTTGACGCTCAGTTTTTAACATCAGCACAAAGTATCGCTGATTCACCAACTCCTGATAGAGCAGAAGTAGCTTTTTTAGGGAGAAGTAATGTTGGAAAATCTTCATTATTAAATACATTAACAAATAGAAAAGGACTTGCAAAGTCTTCATCAACACCAGGTAAAACTCAACTTATTAACTACTTTGAGATTAAGTTTAAAACTCAAAGCGAAGAGTTACCATACCTTTATGCTAGATTTGTTGACTTACCAGGATTTGGATATGCAAAAGTATCAAAATCATTAAAAGCAGCATGGAACAAGAACTTAACTGGATATTTAGAACAAAGACCAAATTTACAAATCTTTGTACATTTAATCGATGCTAGACATCCACAATTAGATATTGATAGAAATGTTGATGAGTTCTTAAAAGAACACAAAAGAGGAGATCAAATCATTATCAATGCATTTACAAAAATTGATAAGTTAAAACAAAATGATCTTCAAAAATTAAAAAGAGCATACCCAGATGGAATCTTTATTTCAAACCTGAAAAAAAGAGGTATGATTGATCTGCAAAATGCTATTACAGGACACTTATTTGGAAATCAAATTTCTTAAACCTGATGTTTCGCATATTAAAACTATGCAAGAACTTGTAAAAGAAGAGGTTGATAACGGAAATATTCTTTTACGAACAGAAGATGAAATGGCAAATACTATTAGGTCATACACTATCGTAGAAGTAGATGGTGTAATGGCTGGATTTACTGCCCTTCATATTCACTCTGCAAGACTTGCAGAAGTTAGAAGTCTTGTAGTATCAAAAAACTTCAGAGGTCTAAAACTAGGACAAAAACTAGTAAACGCCTGTATCGAAGAGGGAAAACAATACAAACTTCAACAAATCCTATCTCTTACATATGAAAAAGGTTTCTTTGAGAGTGTAGGATTTAGAATGATAGAAAAAGAAGATATCCCAGAACACAAAATCTGGGCAGATTGTATAAGATGTAAGCACTTTCCAGTGTGTGACGAAATAGCAATGGTATTCGATTTATAAATCTCTCTTTCTACGATAAAGCACTAGAAGTTCTCGTCATGTACTTCTAGTACACTTCCTCAAAATTCTAGCACTTTCTCTTGAAATATAGATTTATAAAGGTTTTAATTATGAAAAAAGAATTTGAAGAATGGTTGAAAATTAATAATAAGCCTGAGAGATATTCAAGAACAATATTAACAATAATAAAAGACTTAAAAAGTATTAACTATCAAGACTATAATTTATATAATAATACAGAGATAAGCTCTTTGAAAAAAATTATGAATGATTACTTTTCTATTAATAAATTCTACTCTAAGAATAAGAGAGGTAACAGTATGTATAGTTCAGCTTTTAATCGATATCTTGAGTTTATTTCATATTCTAATACTAATAAATGTTCTATTCTTAATGATATTGAAGAGTATTTACATTTTAATTTAAAAACTGAATCTAAAAACTTAATTTCTTCTCGACTTGGACAAGGTGTATTTAGAGAGAAATTAATTAATTATTGGGGGAAATGCCCCGTAACAAATATTTTAAATACAGAATTATTAGTTGCCTCTCATATAAAACCTTGGAGTTTAGCAGAAGATAATGAAAGACTAGATCCATTTAATGGGATTTTACTTTCTCCTAATATAGATAAATTATTTGACAAAGGCTATATAAGCTTTTCTAATTTAGGAGAAATTATAATTAGTATTGAATTAGAAGAGTATGAAAAGTTTGGGATTAATAAAGATATAAAGATTCTATTCCATGAAAAGCATTTTAGATATTTAGCTTTTCATAGAGATTATATTTTTAAAAAATAAAATAGATATCTAGTTACTCCACCACATCCTAGCATAAAGTCCAAATGTTGATGTATATCCAACTTCACTGAACTTTAGATTTTTGTCTTTGTCATAGATAAGTGTAGTAGGGAAGGCTGATATATTGAATCTTCTTGAGTATAGTCCATCTTGGTCATCTACTACTTTAAATGTTAAGTTGTTTTCATCTAGGTATTTTTGTATCTCTTCTTTTGTTCCTGATTGAGTTGCTACGGTGATTACTTCATAATCTTTTGAGATTCTCTCTATATTTCCTGCTTCTATTTTACATGTTGGACACCATGTTGCCCAGAAGTGAACTAGGATTGGTTTGTCATTTGCTACCTTATATGAGCTATTATCTAGTAGGGTAAAAGTTTGGTCGTTTAATTTTTCTTTGTTTAAATCCATTGATTTATAGAAGCTTACTACGTTTAGTATGATAGCTAGCATTACTACAAATTTTATAGTCTCTTTTATATACTTTTTTATTTTATCACTCATTTATATCCTTATAATAATTAGAGATTTTAGCACTTTTATATATAGTGATTGTTAATCTCTAACTCTACCAAACTCTAGTGCATGCATCCAATCTTTTCTATGATTCTTTTTTGCTTGTTTTATGGCTTTTTCTTTTTTGTAGTTCACTCTTAAAAACTCTACTTTTATATCATCTTCTTTTTTCTCTAAGATAGCATATGAAGCATAAGAGTTGAAGTTTTGGATTTTGTGTTTTGGTATATCATCACTATAAGCTTGAAGACCAACAGAACCTGGGTTTATTATGATTTGACCATTTGATAATTCTATCATTCTTGGAGTGTGTGAGTGTCCACACAGGATTACTTTTTGTTTTATATCTTTGATTAACTCTAGGATTTGTTTTTCATCTCTTAAAATATTTGTTTCATCTTTTATATCTTCAAGTAGATATGTTAGATCATCATTTGGAGCCCCATGACATAAGAATACATCGTTGTTTAACTCATATGTTTTAGGATGAGATTTCATCCACTCTAAAGTAGCTTGTGATATATCATCTATTATAAATTGCATAGTAGGATTTGAGTCTATCTCTTCTTGCGTTGCATCGAAGATTTGTCTATCTTGGTTTCCACAGATATGAATGAACTTGTGTTTTTTTAGTTCTTTGTAGGTTTTGTATGGTTTTATAGGACCATACAAGGTATCACCTAAGTTTATAAACTTAGAAATACCTCTTTTTTTGGCATCTTTGATTACTGCTTTTAGGGCATAAACATTGCTGTGAATATCAGATAATACTGCTACTTTCATCGATTTCCTTCAAGTATGGTCTTGTTAGATTCTCGATTTTGTTTTCGCCTACAAAGATATTATCTTCTATTCTAACGCCACCATATGGTTTAAGTGCGTTGATTTTATCCCAATTAAACTTTTTGTTTCCTATATGTGGTCTTAAAAGTTGCTCTATTATATAAACACCAGGTTCTATAGTAAATACATTGCCAACTTCTATATTTCTTCTTAGTCTTAAAAATGGATGTTCTTTTGATCTTTCAATCACACTTCCAAACTCATTAGATATATAGTTACCCACATCATGAACTTGAAGTCCTATATAGTGACCTACACCAGTTGGTGAAAATACTTTTGAGTATCCTTGCTCATAGATTTCATCATATGAAATATTCATAAGTTTGAAATCCACTAAGATTTGAGATACATCTTTGTGCATTTGCTCTTGTAGCTCTTCGTAGTTAAGTCCTACTTTGATTTTTGATATGATGTTTAAGTTACAGTCATTTACTGCTTTTATAAGCTCTTTAAACTCACTGTGACCATCTTTTACATGAGTTCTAGTAATATCGGAAGCATAACCGTTAAAAGTCGCTCCTGCGTCTAATAAGAAAGATTTAGCATCTACTTTTTTTGTATAGTAATCCATATAGTGTAAAACGGCTGCATTTTCATCATACGCTACAATATTTGGATATGGAACTTCACTTTCTTTAAAAGCAATAGTTTCAAGATATCTTAGATGTGTTTGAAGTTCACTATTACCTTCTTTAAATGAATGATAAGCTGTAATATGAGCTTTTGAAGCAAGCTCATTTGCTTTTCTGATACACTCCACTTCATACTCACTTTTGTAAGCTCTGTTAAAATGAATAAAGTCTAAAACCTTCTGGTCATTAAAAGATTTGAAATGAAGTTTTTCAAATCTTTTTGTATCTTCACCTAAAAAGGCAGTTTTACTTAGGTCTTTTGATAAGTTATCATAGATTTTATTTAAGTCGTTAAAATAAGTTATATCAAAAAACTCAACCCAAAAACCTTCAATATCTTTTGGTTGAGAATGCCAATAATCCTCTTGTCTAAACAAAAATAGTTTTGGTTTACATCCTTGTTTATAAGAGATTAGTGAATTAGGATAGTCTAAAATAGGAGCAAAATATTTGAAGTTGAAGTTTGCTTTGAAAGGGTAAGTATTATCATCTAAATAGACAGTTTTTACTTCCCCAGAATATAAAACAACTTCATCATATTCATATTGACTCATTAATCTATCAAAAGTATTTAAAACTTTTGATAGATGTTTTTGATATAACTCTTTCATGGTAATTCCTATAGTTTTGGAATAGCTGATAATAGTTTTTTCGTATAATCAGCTTTTGGATTTCTAAACAGTTCATCAACTGAACTTAGTTCTACTACGTCTCCAAAGTACATTACCATTATTCTATCTGAGATATGCTCAACTACACTTAAATCGTGAGAGATAAAAATATAAGTTAAGTTAAACTCTTCTTGTAAATCTAAAAGCAGGTTTAAAACCTGTGCTTGAATAGATACATCAAGTGCAGATACAGGCTCATCACATACAATAACTTCAGGATTTAAAACTAAGGCTCTTGCAATACCGATTCTTTGTCTTTGACCTCCTGAAAATTGGTGAGGATATCTATCATACCAATCTTGCTCAAGACCTACTTTTTTCATAATCTCTCTAACTCTTTTTTCAATATCAGCTTTTGACATATCAGTGTTAAGTTCTAAAGGTTCAGAGATGATTCTTCCTACTGTCCATCTTGGATTTAAAGATGAGTAAGGATCTTGGAAAATGATTTGAACTTTTTTTCTATACTCTTTCCATTCATCACTTGTAAAAGTAGAAATATCTTTTCCTCTGTAGAAAATCTTTCCAGCAGTTGGTTGCTCAATATTTAAAAGCATTTTAGCAGTAGTAGATTTACCACAACCACTCTCTCCAACAATAGAGTAAGTTTCACCTTTTGTTACTTCAAAGTTGATTTTATTTACAGCTTTTACAACTTGAGGGTCTTTAAATAATCCTCTAGAGATTGTATAGGTTTTCTCTAAATCTTCAATTTTAAAAACTAATTCATTGCTACTCATCTAATTTCCTTTGGAAAATCTAAGTAGTTGATATTTTCATCAACTGTATCAAGTCTTGATTTTCTTTTTACTTTTCCAGGTCTTGGAATTGAATTTAATAGGGCTTTTGTATATGGATGTTTTGGGTTATCAAACAGCTCTTTTACACTTGCTTGTTCAACAACATTTCCTTTATACATAACAACTACTTCATCTGCCATTTGTGCAACTACTCCTAAATCGTGAGTAATAAATAAAATAGAAGTTCCTTTTTTTGCTTTTAGTTCATTCATAAGTTCTAAAACTTGCGCTTGAATAGTAACATCTAAAGCAGTTGTAGGTTCATCAGCAATTAATAGCTTTGGCTCACAAGCCATCGCCATTGCAATCATAACCCTTTGTCGCTGCCCTCCACTTAGTTTAAATGGATACTCGTTGTATTTATCAGCTGCTAAAGGAATACCAACAAGCTCAAAAAGTTCAATTACTTTCTTTTTTCTTTGTTCTTTATTTAGCTCTTTTTGGTGAAGTTTTAAAACTTCATCGATTTGATAACCAACAGTATAAGAAGGGTTTAGCGATGTCATAGGTTCTTGGAAAATCATAGCAATATCTTTTCCTCTAATGTCTCTCATTTTAGCTTCACTATTTTTTAGAAGATCATTTCCTTCAAATATGATTTCACCTTCTGTAACACGACCAGGCTCTTCAACTAATCCCATGATAGAAAGTGATGTCATAGATTTTCCAGAACCACTTTCACCTACGATACATAATGTTTTTCCAGCTTCAATATGAAAGTCAATACCATTTACAGCAGTATTAACTCCCTTGTCTGAAAAGAATTGTGTTTTTAACTTTTTTACTTCTAATAACATTATCTATCCTTCATCTTTGGATCTAATACGTCCATTAATCCATCACCAACTAAGTTGAATCCCATTACTGTTAAGAAAATAGCAATACCAGGGAAGATAATCATCCATGATGCTGTTGTAATAAACTGTAATGAATCAGCAAGCATTGCTCCCCATTCTGGTGTTGGTGGTTGTGCACCAAGTCCTAAGAACGATAGACCAGCAGCTTCAAGTACTGCTGAAGCAAATCCCATAGTTGCTTGAACGATTACAGGAGTTGTACAGTTTGGTAAGATTACTTTTGTAATAAGTCTCATTGAAGAAGAACCGTTGATTCTACTTGCAACTACGTACTCTTTTTCTTTTTCTGCTAATACAGAAGCTCTTACAATTCTTGCAAATGTTGGAATACCAACAATACCAATAGCAATCATGGCATTCATTAAATCAGGACCTAAAATAGATACAATAACAATAGCAAGTAAAATAGCTGGAATTGAAAGCATAATATCAACAATTCTCATGATGATAATATCAACTTTACCACCAAAATATCCGGCACATGCACCCATGATTAAACCAAAGAATAATGAAATACCAACAGATACAACACCAATCATAAGAGAAATTCTAGCACCATAAATGATTCTTGAAAGTAAATCCCTACCAAAGTCATCAGTTCCTAAAATATGTGCAAAACTTCCACCTTGGGCCCATACAGGAGGAATTAGTCTATTATCAAGATTTTGAATTAGTGGATCATAAGGTGCTAAAGCTGGTGCAAATAATGCACAGATAATTAGCACAGCAACAATATATAATCCAACTAAAGCCGATTTGTTCTTTTTGAATTGTTTATAAAATTCTAATATTTTATTTTCTTCAGTCATTATGAAAGCCTTATCTTTGGATTTACTACAGCATATAAAACATCTACTACTAAGTTAACAATTACAAACATCGAAGCAATAATTAAAGTAGTTGATTGAATAATAGGAAAATCCCTTTGATATACTGCATTTACAAGCCATTTACCAATACCTGGCCATGAGAATGTAGTTTCAGTTAAAATTGCACCAGCAAATAAAGTACCAATCATTAAACCAATTACAGTTAAAACTGGAAGTAGGGCATTTTTAAGTGCATGAATCATAATAACTTGAGTTTTTGAACAACCTTTTGCTTTAGCAGTTCTAATATACTCTTCTTTTAAAACTTCAATCATAGAAGCTCTTGTCATTCTTGCAATAATTGCCATAGGAATAGTACCAAGGGCAATAGCAGGTAAGATTAAATGTTTTAGTGCATCCCAAAACGCTTCATAATCATCCATTAAAATTGCATCAATTAGGAATAATCCAGTTACTTCATCAATATCAAATTCATAACCTAATCTTCCAGAAACAGGAAGCCAACCTAATTCAACTGAGAAGAAATAAATAAGCATTAAACCAAGCCAAAACACTGGCATAGAAACACCTGCAAGAGCTGTACCCATTGCAGTGTAATCAAAGATTGAATATCTTTTTACAGCTGAAATAATACCAGCGAATAAACCAGCAATTACAGCAAAAAACATAGCAACTAAAGCTAACTCTACAGTTGCAGGGAATCTTTCCATAAACTCATCAATAACAGGTTCACCTGATGTCATAGAGATACCAAAATCTCCTTGAACTGCATTTGATACAAACATAATGTATTGATCAAGTAAGGGTTTATTTAATCCCATTTGCTCTCTTAGAGCTTCAACGCTTTCTTTACTTGCGTGCTCTCCTAACATTACTAATGCTGGGTCACCTGGCGCTAAGTGCACCATAGAAAATACTAATATAGATACACCAAGTAATGTTGGGATGGCCCATAGTAGTCTTTTAATTATATAACTTAACAATAATTCTCCTTTTCTTTTAGCACTTATAAAATAAAAATGGATGATATTTCCATTTTATAAATGTTTTAGACAAAAAAATAGGCAGAAGTCACCTTCTACCTATTTAAAAAATTGATTATTTAGAAATCCAAACTTCTTTGAATCTTCTTTTTCCAACTGGATCAATTTTGAATCCATTTACTTTATTTAACATTGGAACAACAACAATTGAGTGTGCAACTGGTTTCCATGCTGCTTCTTCTTCGAAAATTAATTGTGCTTTTTCGTAAAGAGCAGTTCTTTTTGCAACATCTGTTGTAGTTTTAGCTTCATCGATTAATGCAGTAAACTCATCATTTTTCCAGAATGCTCTGTTTTGAGATGGTTTTTGCATTGCAGCGTGTTTTCCTAATAATACGTTTAAGAAGTTATCTGGGTCACCGTTATCACCTGTCCATCCAAGTAATACCATATCGTGCTCACCATTTGAAGATTTTTTAAGGTAAGTACCCCAGTCGTAAGAAACGATTTTTACTTTGATACCAACTTTTGCTAAATCTGCTTGCATTGCTTCTGCAACTTTTCTACCATTTGGATTGTATGGTCTTGCAACTGGCATAGCCCAGATGTTTGTTTCAAATCCATTTTCAAATCCAGCTTTTTTTAATAACTCTTTAGCTTTTTCAGGGCTGTACTCATAACCTTTTAGGTTTTTATTGTATGACCACATTGTTGGAGGAATTGGATTAGTAGCAACTTTTCCTAAACCTTCGTAAACAGAATTAACAATACCTTCCATGTTAATTGCATGAGAGATAGCTTGTCTAACTAATTTGTTATCAAATGGTTTTCTTTCTTGGTTAAATGCTAAGTATCCAACATTTAAACCTTCTTGTTTAACAAGTTTGATATCTTTGTTTGAATCTAAAGTAGTAACTTCTGCAGGATTTGGGAAATCCATTACATGAATAGAACCAGCTTTTAATTCAGCAGCTCTTACAGAGTTGTTTGTAATTACTTTGAAGATTAATTTATTTAAGTAAGGTCTACCATTCCAGTAGTTTTTGTTTGCAGTGTAGATGATTTTGTCATCTTTAACCCATTTTTTAAATACAAATGGACCAGTACCTACAGGTTTTTTACCTAAGTTATTCTCTTTACCTTTTTTAGCTAACATATCTGCATAATCAGATGATAAGATCATTGCAAATTCCATAGCTAAGTTAGCTAAGAATGGTGCTTCTTTTTTCTTTAAAGTGATTTTTACAGTATATTTATCAACTGCAATAACATCTTTTACAATATTAGACATATCCATTGCTGACCAGTATTTGAAAGCTCCACCAATTTTGTTGTATGGGTGGTTTTTGTCAAATTGTCTTTTTAATGAGAATACAACATCTTTAGATGTGAATTCAGATTTTTGTTTAAAGAATTTAGTCTTGTGGAAATATACACCTTTTCTTAATTTAAATGTATATGCTAATCCATCTTCAGAAATTTCCCAAGATGTAGCTAGTGCTGGTTCGATTTCTGTTGAACCATACTTGAATTGTACTAAGTTGTCATATACAGCTGAAGCTGCATAAAAGCTTTCACCGTCAGTTGCGTGACTTGGATCCATAGAAGTTGAATCACCACTTCTACCAAATACTAATGTTCCTCCAACCTGTGGAGTTTGTGCAAACAGGAACGATGATAATAACACAAACATTGCAAGCAATATTTTCTTCATGTAGTCTCTCCTTAAATTTGATGTAACCAAATTGTAACACAGGAGGGTGAGCAAAAAGTAGGTATATTTACCCACCTTGATTTTGAAATTTAAAGATTTCATGTTACAATCATTTTTATGTTCAATGAAAAAAATATCCCAAAATTAATTATTATTTCTCCAATTATTGCAATTTTTTTAATTACTTTTTTTACAAGTTATCTATTTATTACTACTCAATATAAAAACTTTGATGAGAAGAGTTTGAAAATAGAGCGAGAGTTTTTTGAATCAAAAAAAGCTTTATTAAAAGAAGAGATTACAAGGGTCTATAACTACCTAGATAACCAAGAGTCTTTGTATACTAGCAATGCAAATGAAAAGGTTATTAAAAGAACTTATGTTTTAAGTTCAAGACTAAATAGACTATATCAAGATTTAAATAAAGATGAAAAGATTTTAAAAAATATCATTAATCAAAAAACATCTGAAACAAATTATTTTTTCGCATATGATATTAAAAATAAGCAGATAATTCAGCCTAAAAACAAAGATATAAATAAAGAATTTTATGAAGATGAGAAGTTTTTTGAAAACTATTTATATTCAGAAGAGGGTAAATTAATCCCATTTACAAAGAGTAATAAGGTAGTTTTCATCAAATATCTTCCAAAAGTTGATTGGATTATTGGAAATATTGAAGATATTTCTAAAGATATAAACTTTATTAAAGAGGTTTCAAAAAAATATATCGACTCACTAAAATTTGATGATACAGGATTTATTTGGGCTTATGAAACAAATAAAGATACTTTTTTAGATGAAAAATCTACTATAAAAGAGTATTTAGAACAGATTAAAGACTCTGATGAAGGTGAGCACCTAAGTTATAATGAGAGTTTAACAAATATCGAAAAACTTGCTTTCATAAGACATTTTGAAAGATGGGATTGGTACATAGGAGCTAGTTTAAATACCTATGAAATTTATACTTCAATTAGAGATGAGAAAAAAGAGCTAAGTAGAGAAGTTGAAAAATACGTATCTTCTATAATCTATATTTCACTTGGTGTTATGATAGTTATTACAGTTTTATTTATTATGATTTCATCTAAAGTATCTGAAACATTTAAACAGTATCAAAAAAATGAAGAAAAACAGAAAAAACAACTAAAAGAGTTAAATAACTCCCTTGAAAAGAAAGTTGATGAAGCAGTAAAAGATGTACAGTATAAAGAAAGAGCAATGCTTCACCAATCTAGACTTGCAAGGCTTGGAACTATGCTTTCTATGATTGCTCATCAGTGGAGACAACCACTGTCAGAGGTTTCAAGTATTATAATGGAGTTAGAGACGGCAACACAGTTTAATAAAGTAGATAAAAATCTAATCTTGGATTGTACAAATGATGCAGATAGACTACTTTCATATATGTCTGATACTATTGATGATTTTAGAACATTTTTCAAACCTGATAAAAAGAAAGAAGATTTTTCTGTAAAAGATGCTTGTAATAAATGTATTGGATTAATATGTTCGACATATGATGCAATGGGAATTAAACTAACAAAAGATTATCATGATGATTATATTGCTTGTGGATATCCAAGGGAGTTTTCTCAAGTGATTTTAAATCTTTTATTAAATGCAAAAGATATTTTTGAAGAAAGAAAAGTAAAAAATCCTCAGGTTTTCTTAGAATTAAAAAAAGAAAAAGATAATATTATTTTAACAGTAAAAGATAATGCTGGTGGAATAAATCTTGAAAATATTGATATTATTTTTGAACCATATTTCTCTACAAAACAAAGTAGCAAAGCAAGTGGTATGGGGCTTTATATGTCAAAAATGATTATTGAAAATAATATGAATGGAAAATTAGAAGTTTGCAATATCAATGATGGTGCAGAATTTAAAATAACAATATAGGTACTAAATGGAAGAAGAACAACTAGAAGAACTAAAAAAACTATCAATTTTATGTGTTGAAGATGAAGATGGTATTAGAAAAAGAGTAATCAATACTTTAAAATACTATTTTGATGATATATATGAAGCTTCAAGTGGGGAAGAGGGATATAAAAGTTATCAAGAAAATCTTCCTGATATTGTATTTACTGATATACAAATGAGTGATGGCGATGGTATTGAGTTAGTAAAAAGAATCAGAGAAAATGATAATACTACAAAAATTATAGTACTAACTGCATATTCATCTGAAGATTATCTATTAAGCCTTATAAATCTAAATATTAATCATTTCATATTAAAACCTCTAAATATTAAAAAACTTCAAGATGTCCTAACAAAGATTTTAAAGGAGAAGTTTAACTCTACTTTAGAAATCTCAGCAGGTGTATTTTTAGATCTATCTACAAGGGAAGTAAAGTTTGGTGATAAAAAGGTATTAGTTAGAAGAAGGGAGAGGGATTTTTTAGCACTTCTACATGAAAATAAAAATAGATGTGTAACTACATATTTCCAAATAGAAGAGAGAATTTGGGAAAACTCTACCATGACTACAAGTGCCTTAAAAACCTTTATCAAAGAGCTTAGAAAAAAACTTGAAGTTGATATAATCGTAAATGTTCCCCAAGAAGGTTATACTCTTAAATAACCTTCTTTAAGTGATTTTTGATAATCACAGGAACAAAAAACATAGATACAATATATGAAATAAGTGTACCACCAATAAGTGCAACACCAAGCCCACCAAATACTGCATCAGTTGCAAGAAGTGATGAAGCAAATACCATCGTTAGAACTGTTAGGATAATAGGTTTTGACCTAGTTGCTGTTGCTTGTGCTATTGCTTTATTTATTTGCATGTTCTCTTCTTGTACTAACTGTTTTGAAAAATCAATAATAAGTGTTGAGTTCCTAGAGTTAATACCAATAAGACCAATAAACCCAATAAGCGAAGTAGCTGTTAGATAGAAAGTATCAGCTGTAAATGCATCCATAATAATATGTGCAAAAATAACCCCAATAATTGATACAAAACTAGCTAATACTATACCACCAGATAAAGCAAAACTTTTATAATACATAACCATCAAAAAGAAGATTAAAACAAGTGCGATTATAAATGCACCACCTAAATCTCTAAAGGTATCAAGAGTAACTTTCAGCTCACCATCAAATACTAAATCAAATCTTTCATTTGTTTTTTTGTCTATGAACGATAGGTTTAGCATATTTGTTTTGATTACTTCATAATCACCGCTTAACTCTTCTAACATTTGGTTTCTTGAGTCTAAAAGAGGGTAAATTTGGCTATCCTTATCTGTTTCAGCTATTACATTTATCATTTGATTTAGATTTTTCGATGTGATTTCTGGTTCTTTTATAATCTGCTTAATATTTACAAACTCTGATAGACTTACCATAAAACCTCTATTGTTCATAAGTTTTAGAGTCTGTAGTTTGTTTTCAAGAGATTGTTTTGTAGTTCCATCTAAAAGTCTTGAATCATCTAGTCTTAAAAAGATTGGGATTTGGTTTTCTGCTTGGTTTTCGTTTACCACAGAAATCTCCATACCTTCATATGCTAGATATAAGATGTTTTTGATTTGTTCTAGACTTACACCTGATTTGATGATTTTATTGTTATCAAGTTCTAGTTCGTATTTGATATAGTCACGACTTGCCATTACATCAATATCCACAAGTGTTGCTTGCTCTTTTAAAATCTTTGCGATTTTATATGCAAAATCACGTCTACTTTGGAAACTATCTCCTCCATAAATCTCTGTTACAATAGAAGCAAGTACAGGAGGTCCAGCAGGAAGTTCGATAAACTTAATATTTGCATCATATTTTGAACAGTGTGATTTTATAGGTGCTCTTAAAGATGAAACTAGGTTATAACTAGTGATATCTCTATCGTTTGCTTTTTTAATGTTTACCATCATTTCAGCTTGCCACTGCTTGTCTTTTAGGGCACTTTGTTTTACAAGTGCTGCAAAGTCTAGTGGTTGCCCCTCAGATAAAAATACAGAAATATTTGTAATGTTCTCATTTTTTTGAAGTTCATTTGAGATACATCTTGTTACTTCTTTTGTGTGATTGATACTGTATCCATCTTTTAAATCCACATAGATTGAGAAAGTATCAGAGTCTTTTCCTGGAAGCATTTTTGCTTTTACAATTTCTGTTGGGAAAGTTGCTACACTTAAAATAAATAGAACCAAAGTTATTAGATATACTAAAAGTGATTTTGGTTTACTTTCTAAAATACTATAAATAAAATTTTCTAATCTCATAAATATTCCTATAAAAATTTTCTAATTAAATAAGGTGTAAAGGCATAAGCCACAAACAACGACATAATAAGTGATATAGGAACAAACACAGGAAGAGGATGCATAAACTGACCCATCATACCACCAACAAAGAACATAGGAATAAATGTCATGATAATAGCAATGGTTGCAATATTTGTAGCATTTCCTATTTCATTTGTAGCATTGATAGAAATAACTGTGATATCTCCATGTTTTGTATGTTTTCTGTGTCTATGAATGTTTTCAATTACAATAATAGCTGCATCTACAAGCATACCTAGACTTACTAGTAATGCAAACAGAGTAATTCTGTTTATCGTTTCATCCAGTAAGAATCCAGTAAATAAGGTAAGAGATAAAATCATAGGAACAGTTAGAGATACAATCATCGCTTCTTTAAATCCAAGAGAGAAAATAAGTAAAACAGCAATAATTCCAATAGAAATAAGCAGGTTTTGAACCAGTGAGTTTACAGCGTTGTTTGCTGTATACCCATCATCTCTTGTGATAGTATAAGCTATATTTTTTTCTAATAGCTTATCTTTGATTGAGTCCATATGTTCAAAGATTCTTTCATTTATCACAACAGAGTTTGCACCTTTTAGTTTTGAAACAGTCATAGTTAGTTGATTTATCTCTTCATACTTACCATTTGAGCCTTTTTGATAAAGTAGGGCTTCTTTTTTGTTTTGAATATCATATGATCTAGTAACTTTTGCTATATCTTTTAAATATATAGCAACTCCACTTTGATATGAAACGATGATATTTTCTATATCTTTTGATGAAGTAATTGCATGTTTTACTCCAAATAGTATAATTTCACCTGATTTTGTATAGCCTTGTATATTTGGAGTTTTATATGATAGGGCTTGAACTTGCTTCATAACTTGCGCAAGTGATAGATTATAAGCTGATATTTTATTTGAGTCTATTAGGATATTGTATTGCTCTTTTTTCTCACCTTTTAAATCTACAAGGGCAACACTTTCTATTTTGTTGATTTGTCTTGTGATTTTGTTTACTTCTCTATAAAGTTGAGTTTGAGAAATAGCATCAACTCCATCTTTTTTCTTTGCATAAAAAGCGATAGTTGCAACTGGAATATCTGTATCTATATCCATAGTTTTGATGATTGGTTGCATTGCACCTTTTGGCATCATGTCCATATTTCTCATAACTTGATCATATAGTTTTAAATTTGATTCTTCTCTATCTTCACCTATGTAGTATTGAGCTTGTACAATTCCAACTGAGTCTCTTGCATATGAGTATATATGCTCAACTCCCTTAATCTCTTTGATTTTTTTCTCTAGTGGTTCTATGATTACTTTTTGAATTTCACTTGGTTTTGCTCCAGGCATAACTACAATAACTGCTCCACCACTTACTTTGATTTGAGGGTTTTCTTCTCTTGGCATAAAAATAAGTGAGATATAACCTAAGGCTAGGATGAAAAATATTGCAACAGCAGTTAAGGGATGGTTTATAAAACCATTTGCAAGCCTACCTGCAATATTCATGTCTTTGTTTATTTTGGTTGAAAAAACTTCTTCATTCATTTTAGTTTGCCTCTAAAGGAGTGATTAGAAGTTTTGAATACATCCCTGGATAGATAGTTTTATCTTGTGCATTAAAAGATATCTTTAGAGTAAAGGAGTGAGTCATGGCATTTACACTTGGAATAATTGCTGAGATTTTACCTAATGTTTTTAGATTAATAGAATCAATAGATACTTTTACTTCTTGTCCTAGTTTTACACTGTTTAGATTGCTCTCTGAAATTTCTGTTTTGATTTTAAGGCTTGATAAGTCAGATAAAATAAGAGCAGCTATACTTGGACTTGCCATTTCACCTGCTTTGATAGATTTTTTAATAATAAGTCCATCATTTGGTGCTTTGATTTTTAGGTAGTCATATTGGGCATTTACTTCTTTTAGTTTTGCTTTTGCTATTGATATCATATTTTTTACATTTAGAAGATTTAACTCTAGTTGTTCTACATCATATTTTGGTACTAAGTCTTGGGCATATAATCTTTTATATCTATTGTAGTTTGTTTGGATATTATTTAGTCTGTTTTGTTGAATCTCTAAGTTTAATAAGGCTTCTTGTTTTTTAGAGTCAATACTAGAAGAGTCAATCTCATATAATAACTCTCCTTTTTTTACAAAAGAACCTTCTGTAACATATACGTTTTTAATAAACCCCATATTTCTACTTGTAATTACTTTTTCATTATCTGATATTACAGTTCCAGAAAGTTCAATATCAGCAGCATTTGAATATAAAAAAATTGATAGTATTAATAGTGCTTTTTTTATCATTATTTATCCTTATTATAAATTGTATTTGAGAAGTCTACTCCTAAAACAGTAGCGATTTTTGCAAGGGCGAGTGAAAGTTGAAACCTTGCTACGATTAGCTCAGCTTCATTTTTTCTAAGATTCGCTTCTTGTTCTAGTAAGGTAGTCATAGCAATTAGTTGGTTTTTGTACATAAGATTTGATTGATCAAATACTTCTTGTGCTAACTCTTTTGCAAGAATTTTTTCTTTGAAGATTTTTTCTTTGGCTTTTAAATCAAGAAGAGCTTTATCAATATCAAGTTTAATAGCATCTTTTAGTTTTTCTAAAGTGAGATTTGCTTTTTTATATGCAATCTTGCTTTTTTGTTTTTCTATTTTTCTAGTGTTATCAAATAGAGTATAGTTTAATCCTATCATTGCATTGTAGTAGTCTTTGTCATCATCAAGTGTTAGTTTATCATCATTAAAGCCATACTCTAAGTGAGAGTAAATAGTAGGATAGTATGAACTATTTGCAATATCAATATTTTTTTTCATTGCATCTTTTTGGAAGTTTTGCATTTTAAGTTCATCTCTATTTTTAAGAGCCCTTCCATATAAATTACTCATATCAGAAATATCACAATAGATGTTTTTTAATTCATCTACATCAGAGATATTTTGATTTGATGTTAAAAATCGTAAATATGCTAGGCTCAAACCAAATTGATTTTGTGCTTCTATTAGTTTTGTATTTGTATTAAGTTCATAAACCTTTGCTTGTTTTACATCTATTTTAGTTACAAGTCCTTCTTCATGGAAGGCATTTGCAGATTTTACAACATATGAAATAGCTTCTTTTGCTTTTTGTGCTGCTTTGATAAACTCTTTTGCAACTACTGCACTATTGTAGGCTTTTAGAACTTCAAAAGATAGCTGTTTTTTATTTAGAGTATATGTTACTTGAGAAGCCTTTTGTTGTAGTTTTAAAATTTCTTTTTGATTTGATAGTTTAAATCCTGTAAATAAGGCAATATCATATGATAGTTTAGTATTGAAGTTTGTTCTATCATCTGGATAGTTTAAGTTCTTTGGTTCAATACTTAAGTTACTAGGATTAAATTGTCCTGCACCAAAATCATCAAAACTAGCTTCCCTTGATGAAAGTTTGGAGTTAAAAACATAACCTGAATGGTTTGTTCTGTTTATTTGTTCATCAAAAGATAATTTTCCATAGTTTATTGCATCAATTTGTTTAATATTTAGTTTTGAAGATTCAATATTTAATTTTTGTGTTTTTAGCTCTTTATTGTTATTGATAGTTAAATCTAAAACAGTTTTAAAATCCACTGTTTGTGCATAAGAAAAACTAACTAATAATAAAGATAAGTAAATCTTATTCATTAATAGCTCCAAGCATTGTATAATGGTGGATTATACTAAAAAATATTAAAAGTTTTTTAAAAATTATGCTTATTTATTATAAAAAAAAGTTATATTTATAGGACTTATGTTAAATATTAAAAATGCTTATTTTGAATTAGATATAAAAGTCAAAATAAATTATATATTTCTTAAGTAAAACTTATAAAAAATCTTAGAAATAATATTAGTCAAGATTTAAAAATATAAGTTCTATAATTATCTTATAGAATATTAAAAAAGGAGGATGTTATGCCTAAATATGTGATAGAAAGAGATATGCCGGGTGTAGGTGGCTCTTCTACTGAGGACTTAAAAGGAGCTGCAAAAACGTCTTGTGATGTTTTAAAAGCAATGGGACCAGAAATACAGTGGCTTCATAGTTATGTTTCAGATAATAAAGTTTATTGTGTATATATCGCTCCTAATGAGGATATGGTTAGAGAACATGCTCAAAAAGGTGGATTCCCTGCAGATAAAATATCTGAGGTAAAAACAATAATCGATCCAACTACAGCAGAGTAATTAGATAAGATACAAATGTTAGAAAAGTAGGGCTTATTAAAGTCCTACTTTTATGTTAAAAGTGAATCAATCTTTACAGTATATTCGATATCTTTTCCTGCAAGAGGGTGGTTATAATCAAGAGTAACTTCTGTTTCAGTAATCTTCTCAACAATTACTTGAATAGGTTGACCATCTTCATCTTCACCTTGTAGTTGCATACCAACTCTTAAATCAGGAATTCCAGCTACCTCTTCAATAGGTAAAACTTGTTTTGCCTCTTCACTAAATTCACCATATGCTTCAGCAGCAGGAACAACAAAGTTTGCTTCTTCTCCAACTTGCATATCTTTAATTCTAGCTTCCAATCCTGGAATTACTTGTCCAACACCAAAAGTGAACTCAAATGGTTTATTTGAAGTTGTTCCATCAACTACTTCACCGTCAATTTTAACTTCAAAGTATATTTTTACATTTTGATTTATTTCAATAGCCATATTGGCTCCTCATATATTATAATTGTTTATTTGTTGAATAATAGCTTTTTTTTAATTGAATCTCTATTAAATTAATCTAATTTTAAGAAATGAATAGTTATAACTTCATATCTAATTTAACAAGGTCTAATATGGAGTACTTTTTACTATTATTGTTTTTAGTTATTAGTTATTATTTTGCTAATGAAAAGTTACAAGAAAAAAAGAAAATGCCTTTTAGTGATACGCTTAGTAAAATCAACTAAGTATATCTTGGCACATTAATTATTTGTATGAGTAATAAATGTGGGAGATTATATAGAACTTAGCTATTTAAAGGACTGTGCTAAGTTACCAATAATCAACTGCCATCCATCAATTACAATAAAGAAGATAATCTTAATTGGTAGGGATATCATAACAGGTGGTAACATCATCATACCCAAGGACATCAGAATCGAGGCGACGATAATATCAATAACTAAGAAGGGTAGGAAAATCAAAAATCCAATCTCAAATGCTGTTCTTAACTCACTTACAATAAATGCAGGCATTAATAAAGTTAAAGGTACATCTTCTATATTTTTAGGATTTGGTTCTTTTTTGATTCTATAAAATAGTGCTAAATCAGCTTCTCTAGTGTTTTTAATCATAAACTCTTTAAAAGGTGCTACACCTTTTGTAAAGGCTTCTTCATAACCAATTTGCTCTTCCATATAGGGTTTAATAGCTTCATCCCAAGACTTTTTTGCATATGGTTCCATAATAAAAATAGTTAGAACCAATCCAAGTGAGATTACAATCTGTGTTGGAGGAGTTTGTTGTAGACCCATAGCTTGTCTAAGAAGTGAAAATACAATAATAATTCTTGTAAATGAAGTAACCATCAATAAAAAAGATGGAGCTAATACTAATAAAGCAAGAATAATAGCAATATTAATAGTTCTTACAAATTGTGCTGGTTCTTCCAGTGCTGCAACAGATAAGTTTACAACAGGTAAATCACCTTCAGCTGCAAATAATGAGATAGAAAATATTAATAAGCTTAACAGTAGTTTCAAAGACAGTTCCTATGGAAAAATTGAAAAATTATAATATCTAAAGATTCATTAAAAGCTTTTTATTTTCCCTTCTTCTATAAAGTAATAACAGTATATATGAAATAACTATTGCACTTATGGTTCTAATTACAACAGCCATAGTAAAATCTGCACCAAAAATAACGAATAATAATGTATCTTCAATAATAGCATGACATATCATTAAAAATGTACCAATATAAAAAATATCTTCTTTACTAATTCTTCCATTTTCAACTTCATTGATTAATATACCTGCTCCATATGTAATACCTAAAAATATACCAACTGTTAAAGAAAAACCTTTACTTACATTCTTTTTTGAATCAGCTATAAACTTTCTAGTTTTAATAAAGTCCATTATAAAAATCAAAGCAGTAATTAAAATGATAATTTTAATAGTTAATTGTATTGCATTTAAAAATGAGTTATATAAAAGCTGTGTAATAGAAGAGTATTGAACCGTCTCAAATGTATTATCAACAATTGTTGAACTAAAATACTCACTTGGCATTAAAGCAGTTAAATAAGCAACTATAAAACCTGCTACGATTCTTAGAGTATAAGAGTAAGTATTAGAAAGTCCTATTTTTTTCATAATCACACTTTCAACTATAAGTGAATGACAAATACCTATAAATACAGCTAAAATTGTCCATTGATGTATTGTTAAATCAAGAGGTGCTGCAAAAGCGATAGCTCCATATACATTTAGAAACATTCCACTTATTATTGATAGTGATGCTTCTGGTGGAAGTCCTATCATTGTAGTAATTGGTTCTACTAAAAAAGATACATAAGATAATATGTTGTAATAAAATAAAACATCTGCAATAATATAAATAGGAATCACAAGTTTTAGTATAATCCAAATACTTTGAAATGATGTTTTTAGTGTTTGTTTTAAATCCATAAAAAAGCCTAATATTAATTTTACTGCAATATTATCAGATATAAAAAAATGAATATAGTAAAAAACTGACTTCTGATTTATTTACAAGAAATATGATATTATTCCCCTATAAAGAAAAAGTATGAAAAAAGTATATGATGAAAATGGCAAGTTATTTGCCGAACTAAACTATAGTGAAAACTACTATTTAAACTATTCAAAACATTCCCATGATTCTCTTGCATTTTCAGTTTTTGCTTCTGGAGATATTGAAGTGTTATTTCATAATTTAAAAGAGTTTGAAGTAAATTCTAATCAAGTTATAGTTTATAACCCTTTTCAAGTTCATGTTACAAAAAGCAAAAAAGATAATGTAAAAGAGTATTTTACTTTGCATATAGATACTTCATGGTGTAAAAAGATTCAAAAAGAGTTATTTGGAAATGAAGATGAGTTTTTTTATTTGCAAAATATTATAGAAGATGAAGTTATATATAAACGGTTATTTGATTTTTCAAGTGCAATTTATAAGGATGAAAAGTTTAAATTAGAAGAACTTCAAGAGCTGATTGAAAATATTATAAATAAATATACACTTTTAAAAGAACAATTAAACAAAGAAGAACCAGAGCTTTTAAAACAAGTAGAAAAGTATATAGAAGAAAATATTGATGAACAAATCACTCTAGAGGATATTTCTAAGGCTGTAGCATATGATGAATCATATATATCAAGGGTTTTTAAAAAGAAATATGGATTAAGCCCTCATGCTTTTATAATCAACAAAAGAGTACAAAAAGCTAAAACTAAACTTGAATCCACAAAAGATATAAATTTAGCCCAGCTTTCAAGTGAAGTTGGATTTTATGATCAAAGTCACTTTTCAAAAGTTTTCAAAAAGGTCTTTGCCATAACTCCAAATAAGTATAGAAAACAGTAGTTTTCTATTTTGTATCAGTAATATATCCTAAATCAGCTAGTTTATCATAGATTTTACTAACCATACCACCAGCAGCACTACCACCGTGACCACCATGTTCTACTAGTACAGTTACAACATATTTAGGATTTTTGTATGGCCCATATGTTGTAAGCCATGCATGAGATCTTTGGTAGTATTTAAGCTCACTTTCTTTCATTCTAACTTTCTCAGATTGAGGAATAGTAACAACCTGTGCAGTTCCTGTTTTTCCTGCTATTTCTACTTTTGATCGAATATAGTTAGTTGCTGTACCTTTTTTGTGGTGAGTAACTTCATACATTCCTTTTCTCATAAGTTCTAAGTGTCTTTTAGGATACTCAACTTTTACAGGCTCTTCATAATTGTCTTTATAGAAGTGAGGTTTTGGAAGTTTACCAGTTGCTAAGTATGCTGTATATCTTGCCATTTGCATAGGAGTTACAAGCATATTACCTTGACCAATTGATGTAATAACAGTTTCTCCCACATACCAAGGTTGTTTAAATCTTTTTTGTTTCCAATCTTTGTTTGGATTTACACCAACAAATTCATTTACTTGGTCAATTCCAGTTTTTTGTCCAAATCCAAACTTATCTAATGTTGCAGAGATTTTATTTATACCAATTTTTAAACTTCCTTTATAAAAGAAGTCATCACAACTTTCTCTAATGGCTTTTTTAAATCCTACAATACCATGTCCACCAGATTTCCAACATCTAAAGTTTCTATTCCCAATTCTGATATATCCAGAGTCATTAACTGTATAGTTCTCTTTAATACCATTTTCTAAGAATGATAAGGCAACTCCCATTTTAATAATAGATCCAGGAGGATATAAACCATTAATAAGTTTATTTGTAAATGGGTGGTTAAAGTCATTTCTCATGATATTCCACTCTTTTACAGAAATACCTCTAGCAAAGATATTATTATCAAACTCAGGGAAAGAAGCAGATGCTAATAATTCACCATTTGTAGCATCCATTACAATTACTGCTCCACCTTTTTCTGTAAAGATTTCTTGGATATATTCTTGAAGTTCAATATCAAGTGATACTTTTATATTATTATCTTTTGATGGCTCTTTTTCATCTAAGATTTCTATCTCTTTATTTAGGGCATTTACTTTTATATCTTTATAACCCATTTTTCCTTGAAGTCTATCGTTGTAATATCTTTCTAAACCATTTTTACCAATAATCCCACTATATGCTGATAGTGGATTTTTTTTGATATCTTTTTTTGAAGCTTTTCCTACATATCCAATAATGTGTGATGCAGTTTTGTGATATGGATAATATCTTTTTGTAGAAGCTTCAATTTTAATATCATCTTTTGATGCAAAAAGAGTATATTTAGGGAAAAATTCATTGTATGGAATATAATCTACTACTTTTACATAATCATGACTATATGGAGAATCTTTCTTCTTATACTCTTTAAGAAGTTTTTTCTTCTCAAGTTTTGGAAAATGTTGATTAATTAAAGTAAGGGCTTCATCTAATTGCTTTTTATATTTATATGATCTTAGATGAGGTTTTACTAAAATTGAGAATCCCATTTCATTAATGGCTAGTTTTTTACCATTTCTATCTTCAATTACTCCACGAACAGGAACTTTGTTTACTCTACTAATATAGTTTTGTTTTGAAAGTTCTTCATAGTATGTATTTGATTTAATACTTAGAAAATAAACCCTTGCAAGCAAAGTTATCATAATGATTAAAATAAAAGCAAATATAAAATTTAATCTAGTTCTCAAATTAGGACTCCAAATAGCACTAAGTCAATCAAAATATTTAAGACAATTGCTTTTGTCATAGCTTCATTTATATCTGAAGATAAAGACCAGATAAATAGTACACCAAGGTAAAACATAATGATGTATATATAACTATTAAGTTCACTAAAGGACATAGTTCTATTTATTTTTGGAAGTACAAATATATATAAAAATAGTGATAAAAGTGTCAAAGATAGGGGTTTTAACCCAGAATTAATTTCTATAAATAAAAATGCAATAACTATAAAAAATAAAGAGTATAAATATTTTCTTTTAAGACAAACGAAAAATGCCATAAAAAGTAATCCACTTAGCATAATAAGTAAAAAATACACCGATGAAATTGCATTTAGTATTACTGCAAATACAAGAAGTGTAAATAAAAAAACAGGATTATCAAAGTTATTACGTGTCATTGTTAAAGTAGCGCTTTGTATTTAATTTATCGCGATTATATTATAAAGAATCTTATAGAAGAATCAAAGTTCTTTCTTTCTCTCTTCTAGTTTTTCATCTATTTCTTTTCCTCTATTTGTCATTTCATAAATAAAAGAAAATATCTCTGCCACAGCTTTATACATACTAGATGGGATTTCCTTATCAATATCTAATTGGGATAATAGTTCAACTAAATCTTCATCTTTTTTGATAGGAATTTTATTTTCCCTTGCAATTTTGATGATATTGTTTGCAGTTTCATTTTTACCTTTTGCCACAATTTTAGGAGCACTATCGTTATCCATATCATATTTAAGGGCTGCTGCTTTTTGAATAAAATCATCTTTTTTCATCTCACTTTGCATTTTAAACCCTTATATCAATACCAGAATTAAAATCACTATTATAAGGATTTACATAGCTTGAAGCTTTTGTTTCTTCTACTGTTTTTTCTTCTTTTAAATCAAGTAGTTTTATATTTACAGGTATTAAATCAACATCATTCAAGGCTTTTTTCAGATTTTGAATATTACCTCTAACATCCTCTTTAAAGTGTTCTCTTTGGGCATGTATAGTTAAATCAAGTTTATTTTTATCATATAAGGCAAGCATTAAATCAACTTTTCCATAATCTTTAAGTGTAAGATTGATTTGACAGTAAAACTTATCTTCATCTGTTTTTTTCATTGAGATAGAACCCTCTTCAAGCATTTCCCAAAAAAATGGAACATATACATTGTTTGAGTTTGATGTAAGTGAAAGTAATTGATGATAATCTATTTGCATTAGCATTTTATCTACTTGTTTAAACATCTCTTGTGATTTAGGATCTGTTTTAGAAGCTAGCTCTTCTTGCATTTGAAGTAGGGCGGTTTTCATATCATTTGTAATTGGGTTTGATTCAGTTTTTGCAGTTAAAGGATTAAAATTTTGATTTATTGTTTGGTTTTGTATGCTCTCTTTTATTGTTGTTTCAATTTTTTCTACTATATTCGTGATTTGGTTTTGAATAGCAGGTGTGCTAGTATTATTTGCATTTGGATTAGCACTTAGATTTACAATACTTTCTTTTAAACTTAATAAAAGAGAATTTAGATTATTTGCAAAATTATTTGAAAAGTTTGCATTTGATAAACTTTGTGTAGTTTGTCCTTGTGGTGTTGGTACTTCAACTTTTGTAAAAATATTTTGGATATTTTCAAGTTTTGAAATAATCTGATTTATACCTTTTGTATCAATATTTTTTACATTTAAAAGCTCATTTTTTAAATTAGATAAATTTTGTTTTAAATCATTTAAAACAGCTGTTTTTTCACTTTGTATATTTACAAAATTTGATGCTTTGTTTTCTAGTGTTGCAATATTTTCATTTATATTTTTTAGATTTAAAACAAGGTTTGAAATATTCTGGTTTTGAGCACTTGCTTGTTTTATCTCATTTGAGTTTAGTAAGTTGTTGAGCAGACTTTTTGGTTCTATTAATTTATCGTTTTTAGAGAATAAGTCATTAGATTTTAAAAGATTATCTATTTGACTTACAATATTTTTAGCTGCAGCTGGGTCTTTTGAAACTAAAACCTCATTTTTTATTTGAGATAGAAGCTCTTTTGTTTGAGTATTTATTTGCTCTTTTATATTTGTGATTTGATTTAAATTTGCATTTTCAACTTTTGGTTGTGATATTAAGTTTTTTAGGTTTTCTAATAAATTGGCAACTTTTGGGTTTTGTTGGGCCAAATTATTTAAAAGTGGTGATGAAGTAACACTATTTAAATTTGGATTAGATTGAATTATTTGACCATTTTTAGAGAATAAATCATTTGATTTTATTAGCTTATCAAGTTGAGAGTTAAGATCTTTTGATAGGCTTTGCATAGCTTGGTTTGATGATAATTCATTTTTAATTTGGGCTAAAATCTGCTTTGTCTGATTTGTTATTTGATCTTTTAAACTTAGATTTTCAATCTTTGATTCAACCATACTTCCTTGGTTTATCATAGACTTTAGTTGATTTGTTAAAGCTGATAAATTTGCTGTCTCTTTGTTTCCTAAACTTGAAGTTACATTTTGAAGTAAGGCTACAAGGCTTTTGAAGTTTTCAACATTTTTAGCACTATTTGCCATTGGTGAACTAGTTTGGGCATTTGAATTTTGCTGAATAAGTCTTCCAATTAATTCATTTATTTGCTTAGCTGCTGGAGTATTCATATCTTTTATAATTGTTTGTATTTGATTTAAGAGTTTTTCCATTGAAGCTGGAAGTTGTGCTTGTTTAGAACCATTTGCTATTTTTGATTCTAGAAATACTCCTGATTTTCCTAGTTGTTCTTTTAGTGAGTTTTCATCAAGGTTTTTAATATCTTTCATAAAAGTTTGAAGAGTTGGTTTAAATTTTTCTAGTGAACTATTTGAATCAATTTGGTTTAATACTGTCATTAAAGATTTGGAAAAAGAACCTAAATCTTTAAAAGCATTTGTGTTTTTTAAAATATTTTCTATTGTAGCGTTTGTTTTAGTACCGTTTTTTACATCATCAAAAAGATTTTTAAGTATGTCATTTACTGATGTAGATTTATTTTTTACCATATCTTGTAAAGTCTTTGAATCAGCATCTTTTAATGCCTCTTTTAAAACCTTGTTATCATTGGGTAAAAGTATGTTTAATAGGTTATTGTTTGATACTAACATGAACATAGTATAACATAAAAACAAAAATTCATAGAATTGAATAATTTTTATAGTTATAAGTTGATTTTTTATGCTACAATAAATAAATTTTTTAATTATAAAATCTAAAAGGCATAGAATGAAGTTTGATGTTATGATTCCTATTTCTGGTTTTGAGAATGAAAAAGAGTTTGTATTTAGTAAAATCGATGATTTCTTTTCTACAATAAAAGCAGTAGATAGTCAAAGAGAACTTAAACTTATGAATTTTGGGGCATTAAAGACTTTATCTTTTCAGCTTCCTGATGAATTGATTGAAAAATTAAAAATAAACAGTATTGATGATATTTCTATATTTTATATATTTGTTTTACAAACAAATAGTTCAAGCTCTATAAATACTTTTTCTCCTATTATAATAAATCACAAAACTAATACAATTGGTCAAGCCCACTTAAATTTAGATGATTTAGGTTGTGATACCTTTACTTCGATTATGCCAAACTTCTAATTTCTATATCTCAAAATAAAAATTATCTACAACATATAATTATCTTTCAAATGTTATATAGTAAATAATAGTATTCGTTATACAAAATATGCTATAATAGTTTAGGGTATTTGTTAAAGGAGAATATATGAAAGGTACTATTTATTGTATTTTACTTGGAATGATTATTACAGGGTGTGCTAAACATCAAACTCCAATTACAAAAAAAGAGCAGATGATGTTATTATCAAAAGCTGAAGAAATTAAAATTGGAGATAAAGAGTACAAAAGATTAATGTCTTGTACGATTTTATGTAAAGATGCAGAAAAAACACAAGCCCTTAATAGAGTAGGTAAAAAACTAATAGCACAAGTTAATAATTCGCATATTAAAAATTGGGAGTTTATCTTAGTTGAAAAAGAGTCAGTAAATGCTGGATGTTTACCAAATGGTAAAATATTTGTAAACAAAGGAGTATTTAGAGTTGCAAAAAATGATGATCAACTTGCAACTGTATTGTCCCATGAAATGTCGCATGCTTTAGCTAGACATGCAAATAAAAGATTTTCAAGAAAGTCTATATTAGCACTTGCAAATGATGAAGTTGCAATTCTTAATAGACTACAAGAAAAAGAGGCTGATGAAATAGGATTAAGCCTTATGAAAAAAGCCGGGTATAATTTAGACGAAAGTGTAAAATTTTGGCAAAATATGAAAGAAATTAATAGTCATAAAGGTCACTCTCATACACATACTCATATGAGTTATGATCAAAGGATTATTGATATAGAAAAAGTAATTGCAAAATTAGATAAATAATGTTTAAATAAACAGTACACATTTTTTTGATAAAGTTCAACCCATGAAAAGAAGAAAATTTATTAAGTTTGCTACTGTTTGCTCCGTGTTGTTTACTTCAAACATTAGTATTGCTAGGAATCTTCCTAGTGATGCTTTAAAAGTTTTAGATGAAGTATATATTATTTTATTCCCAAAAACATCAACAATGCCAAGTGCCAAAGAGTTTGGTGCTTTAGAATTTCTGATAAAAAACATCAACCATAAAAGTTTTGATGATTATGATAAAACTTTAGTTTTAGATGGGGCTAAAGATTTTTATAATAGCTTCCCAGAATTTTTAAATATCTCAAAAGAAGAAAAATCAAAAATCATACATGATATTGTTAATTCCAATGATTATGCACAATCATGGCTGTCAAAACTTATTTATTACGGTTTTGAAGCTTTATTAGCAGATCCTATTTATGGTGGAAATAAAAGCCAAGTAGGTTGGAACAGTGTAAATCACAAGATTGGTTACCCAAGACCAAAATTAACTTATGGACAAAAAGTATGATATATGATGTTTGTGTAGTAGGTTCTGGAGCAGGGGCTGGTCCAGTTATCTATGAATTAGTAAAAAAAGGCCTAAAGATTTGTGTTTTAGAAAAAGGTGAAGCTTTTAAAAGAGCTGATTTCTCTAAAGATGAAATAGCAAATGCAAGAAGAGATATTTATACTCCAAAACTAGAAGAACAATATCATACTATAGAAGAGTTTGTTGATAATGAATGGACAAAATTTCCTACTTATGAAACAGGTTGGAACTTCTGGAATGGAAGTTTCTTAGGTGGTTCTTCAAACTATATGAGTGGGTTCTTTTATAGATTAAAACCAGATGATTTTAAACTTGCTAGTAAATATAAACAAGAAGAGGGCTCAAACGTAGTTGATTGGCCAATTTCATATGAAGATATGGAGCCTTTTTATGATAGAACAGAGAAGCTTGTTGGGGTTTCAGGTGAAGTTGCCAATTACGAACATGCAGAACCCAGATCTTCTAAAAACTTCCCATATAAAGCCTTGGATGAACATCCTATTGTAAAACTTGTTGATAAGAGTTTTAGCTCATTAGGTTTTAGTATTGTAAAAACTCCAAGGGCTATTTTAAGTCAAGACAATGAACATAGAAGTGCTTGTTATTACTCAAACTACTGTGGTTCGTATGCTTGTTCTAGTGGAGCAAAGGGAAGTTCAAGGGAAGCATTAATAATCCCTGCGTTACAAACGAATAATGTACAGATTATCCCAAATGCCTTTGTAATCAAACTAAATACAAACAAAAATAAAAAAATAAAATCAGCAACTTATATAAATGAAAATGGAAATAAAAAACAAATAGAAGCAAAACTATTTGTAGTTGCAGCCCAAGCAGTTGAAACTTCAAGATTATTACTTAACTCAAAAGATGAAAACTTTCCAAATGGAGTTGCTAATAACTCTGGAAATGTAGGGAAAAACTTCTTATCTTCAAGTGGTGGAATAGTAAGTGGAACGTTTGATGAAAGTATTATGAATCTTGAAGATTTAATGACTCCAGGATTATTTGTAAATAGAGCTATAAAAGATTTCTATTTTACAAAAGATTTCAAAGGTGGAATGGTTGAATTAGTATTTGATCATGCAAACCCTATTAGAAGAGCAAATTACCTAAAATGGGATGGAAATGACTTATTAATTGGAAAAGCTTTACAAGATAAAGTTCATAATATCTTTACAAAAACAAAAACTTTGAATATGGAAATTTTTGCAGATTGGACTCCAAATGATAATAGTTTTATCTCTGTTGATGAAAAATACAAAGATAAATTTGGAGTTCCTGTAGCAAATATCAGAATAGGGACTTTAGAACAAGATTTAAAAGTATCAAACTTTTTAGCTTCAAAAGCACAAGCCTTATTTGAAAAAATGGGAGCAAAGGATATTAACTCAAATATCACAGCACTTCCCTCACAAAATCTACAAGCAGGTGGTTGTAGGTTTGGAAATGATCCTAAAACTTCTGTATTAAACAAATATTGTCAAGCCCATGAGGTTTCAAATTTGTTTGTAACTGATGGAAGTTTTATGCCTACAGGTGGAAGTGTTCCTTATACTTTTACTATTTATGCTAACTCATTTAGAGTAGCTTCTTATATCAAAGATAACTTCGAAAACTTAATTTAATATTTGGCCTTTTCGGGGCTAAATATTACAAAATGCAATGCTTTTGTATACTATAAAAATTTTTTAGATATAATCACGATTACTATAAATACAAGAGGTTATAAAATGCAAGATATTACTATTTGGCATAACCCTAGATGTTCAAAATCTAGAAATGCTATGAGTTTATTAGAAGAAAAAAATATAGATGCAAAAGTTATAAAATACTTAGATGAAACACCAAGTGTTGATGAGATTAAAAATATTTTATCTTTACTAGGAATGAGTGCACAAGAGCTTATGAGAAAAGGTGAAGATATCTACAAAGAGTTAAAACTAAAAGAAGTTGAAGATGAAGAAGCTTTAATTTTAGCTATGCATGAAAATCCAAAATTAATAGAAAGACCAGTTATTGTAAGAGGAAACAAAGCAGTAATTGCAAGACCTATTGAAAACTTGGAAGAGTTACTAAAGTAATGCACGAAAAACAAGAAAGAATTAGGTATATCCGAGTATTAGAGAAGTTCTTTACAAGAACTGTCTCTTTACTAAAGCTTGAAAACTTTGATATTGAATTATTCAAAGAAAGAACAAAAAAGAACTATAAAGACTTAAGAAGAGTAAAAGAAGTGCCTTTACACTCGCCATATCTTTCTTCTTTAACAAACTTTTTAAACAAAACTTTGAATTATATTGAAAATCACACTGAAGATTTTGAAGATGAAAGATCAACTTTATTAAAAGATGCAAATCTAATTCAAAAAGAGAAAAAGCAAAATACTTACAAAAAAGATAAACATAAAAATAAAAAATTTGATGATGGATATTAATGGCTCAAAATGAACAAGAACACAAGACTTTTAAACTTTCTGGAGTACTAAAAAAAGTTTTATATAAAAACGAAGAAACAAAATATATTATTGCAGTACTTGAAAATAATCAAAAGGTTTGTGGTGCTTATTTTGATACAGACATTGATAAAATCGTTGGTGAAGAGATTATTTTAACAGGAAATTGGACAACACATAAAAAGTATGGTGTTCAGTTTGAGTTTGATACTTTGGAAATAAAAGAGGCTGAAATATTCTTTTTTCTTACAAAAATTGTAAAAGGAATAGGAAAGAAATTTGCCCATGAGTTATTGGAAAAATATGATGAAGAACAACTAGTAAAAATCTTAAATGAAAATCCTGAAGAATTACTGCAATTCAAAGGTATCAAAGAGAAAAAACTAAAAACAATAGTTGCTTCATGGCAAAAATTTAAACACTTAAGAGAGCTTGGTTCTTTTTTAGCTAAGTTTGGTGTTACATCTAATTTAATTACAAAAATATATTCTGCTTACAGTGAAGTAGATAATCTAATAGAAAAAATCAAACAAAACCCATATATGCTTATAAATATCAAAGGAATTGGTTTTAAAAGAGCTGATGAAATTGCAAAAGCTTTAGGAATTGATCCTAAAAGTGAATTTAGAATTATGGCATGTTTGAACTATACATTAAGAGAGTATTGTGATAACAATGGAAACTCTTCAATAGATAAATTTCATTTGTATAAACTTCTTGATGAATCCTTGAGATTTAATAATGAAGAGGCTTTATATGAGCAAGCTGTATCCAAAATGCTTGTGGAAGAAGATATTTTTGTAACTAAAGAGAATAGATATGCTTTATCAATGCTTTTCCATGCTGAAAAAAGAATCCTAGAATTTTTTCAAAGAAGAGAAAATGAATTAAATAAAAAAATCATTGCAACATTTGATGAGTATTTAGAAAAAAAAGAGACAACTTTAGGTTTTAATCTAAGTGAAGAACAGAAAAAAGCAGTTGAACTAATAAACGAAGGTCATAAAACACTTTTCCTAATAGGTTATGCAGGAACAGGTAAATCTACATCAAGTAGGGCAATATTACAACTTCTTGAAGAAATAGTAAGTTATGATGATATTATGACTATTGCCTTAAGTGGTATTGCATCTCAGAGAATCTCTGATACAACAGGATATAACTCTTCAACTATTCAATCTATGCTTGTGAAACATAAAGAAAAAGATTTCTTCCCTTATAAGGTAATCTTACTTGATGAAGCATCAATGGTAAACTCAGTTACTTTTTATCAGATAATTTCAAAAATATCTGATGATACTATTTTTATTATAGTTGGTGATGATGGGCAGTTACCAGCAATTGGAGCGGGTAATATTCTTGCTGATTCTATTAAATATGAACTTGCACCTATCTGTAAACTTACAAAAATTTATAGACAAAATGAAAACCAAGCAATTGCAGTTATTGCAAATGATATTAGAAAAGGTGAAGTTCCTAAGTATAATGAAAAATATGATGACTTTAAGTTTCTAAATGTATCTATTTCAAACTACTATGCTATGAAAAATTCGTCTTCATCAAATGATTTTGCTGATATAAGAGGTGAAAACTCTGCACTTATTTTAAATAATATTTTAAATATCTCAGCTTCTTATATTCAAACCTATTATGACCATATTAAAGCAAAAGATATTAATAAGGCTCTTACTTTATTTCAGGTGATTACTCCTATGAAAGGTGGAGTTTTAGGGGTAGAAAACCTAAATATGCAACTTCAGAAGCTTTTTAATCATACAAAAGGGCAAGCTTTTCAAACAAAACTTTATGAGTATAAAATCACTGATAAAGTAATTCATGTTAAAAATGAAAATATGAGAGCACAAACTATGAGTATGTATAAATCAGGCTCTACGGACTTTTTGGAAAGAAGAGTTTTTAATGGTCAATTAGGACTAATTATCAAGCTTGATTTTGATGAAGAAAAATGTATAGTCTTATACCCAAATGATGATATGGTGGTATTCTATGATTTTGAAAACATCTCATCTTTATTATCTCTTGCTTATTGTTTAACTATCCATAAAACACAAGGTATGGAGTATGAAAATGCACTTATTCCTATGAGCTTTTCTCACTATATTATGCATAATACTAAGCTTTTATATACTGCAATTACAAGGGCTAAAAAAATGTGTTTTATAGTAGGTGAAGAAGAGGCCTTTAAAAGTGCTTGTAAAAAATTAGAAATAACTATTCGTGAGTCAGTTATAAATGATTTACTATCTAAACCAAATGTCGAAATAAGGGAACTTATCCCCAACCTTTAATTTCTTGTGTTCATAAATAATATTTAACTAATTTAAAAGAATCTTTTTAGTAATATATCTAAAATTTTTAAGAGGATTATGTGTAATGATTACATGGATGCAAAGACACAAGAAATGGCTTGTAATTACTATCTGGATTAGTACAATAGCTTTCGTGGGTGCTGGCTTTGTTGGTTGGGGGTCGTATGACTATAGTAAACAAGGTGGAGTAGTAGCAGTAGTTGGTGATAGAGAAGTATCAGTTGAAGAGTATCAACAAGAATATTCATCATTATATGACCAATATGCTAGAATTTTTGGAACTTCTTTCAATAAAGAGATGGCTGACAAGTTAAACTTAAATGATGTAGCTTACAAACAAGTATTACAAAAGAATTTAATTTTATCTTATGCTGATTCATTAGGTTTAGATGTAACAAACGAAGATATTGCTAAAGAGTTAGTAAAATATCAAGCATTCTTAAAGAATGGTAAGTTTGATAAACCAACTTACTTAAAAGTATTAGCTCAAAATAGAACAACTCCTGCAGTATTTGAGGAGTCATTAAAAAGAGGAATTTTATTAAATAAAATTCAAAACTTATTCTTAGTTTCACCAAGTAGTGTTGAAATTGAAAACTTAAATAAATTACTTTTCATCGAAGATGATATTGCAATGAAGGTATTAAAAGCATCTGATGTTACTGTTGATGTAAAAGAAGAAGATGTTAAAAAATACTGGGAACAAAATAAAAATGCTTATATGTCAGAAGTTGAGTATGAAGTTGAGTTAACTAAAATTCCTTTAATTGCTTCAAATTCAAGTGATGAAGAAGTAAAAAAACACTACAATAAATTTAGAACTGATTACAAAAAAGAAGATGGAAAAATCAAATCTTTAGAAGAAGCAAAAGCTGATATCATGAGAGATTTAGATAAAAAATTCACTAAAAAAGAGTCTTTAAAGAAATACTTAAAAGTTAAAAAAGGTGAATTAAACTTAGATTCAAAAGCAAAATATACTCAAGCAACTTTACCATTTAACCAAGAGAATACAAATAAAGTTATCTCTTCTAAAGTTGGCTCTTTAGTAAAACCATTCTTAGAGAATAATGAATATGTAATTGTTAAATTAGTAAATAAAATTGATTCTAAACCATTATCTTTTGAAAAAGCTAAAGCAGCTGCTACTATAGCATATACTGCAATTGCAAAAGAGAAAAAACTAGACGAAATGGCTAATAAACAATTAGCTACATTTACTGGTGCAAAAATCAAAGGTGTATCAAGAGAATCAATTGATAAAATCTCTTTATTAGATCCACAAGAAGCAGCTAAATTCTTAAATGACTTATTCTCTTCAACAAATAAAGAAGGGCTTGTTAAATTAAATGACAAAGTTGTATTATATAGAGTTGAAGCATCTAAATTAGGATCTTACGATGAATCTAAAAATGAAGCAGTAAAATCTACTTTAACTCAATTACAAGACCAAGAGTTAATGGAAAATCTAGTTAAAAGATTAGAAAATACATACGAAATTCAGTCTTCTATAGACACAAAGGAATAATAATTGAATAATACTCTATTAGCAATTGATATTGGTTCCTCTAATATTACAGCAGTGATCGCTAAGCATGACCTAGAGTATAATATTAATATTCTAGGAACTGGTATCCAAAATAGCGAAGGTATCAATAAGGGTTTAATTATCAATATTGAGGAAGCCTCTAAAGCTATTAAAAATGCTGTAACTTTAGCAAAGAGAAATACAACAGAGTCTATTGATCACTCTGTTGTTTCAATATCTGGTAACTACACAAAAAGTATCAGAAGTTCAGGTTCTGTAAATGTTCCTAATGGTCTTATTACAGAAACTGAAATTAATCAAGTAATGCAAATGGCATTATATAATGCAACAATTGTTCCAGAGTACGAAGTAGTACATGTAGTACCTATTTTCTTTAAAGTTGATGATTCTGTTGATGTTGATAATCCTCTTAATATGAACGGTTCTAGACTTGAAGTATCAGTATATATTGTAACAGCAAAAAGAACTGCTCTAACAAATATCAAATCAGCATTAAAAGTATCAGGAATTGACCAATCTACTTTTGTTTTAGATGGTTATGCATCTGCTATTTCTGTACTTGATGGACAGCAAAGAAAATTTGGAACAACTGTAATCAATATGGGTTCAACTACAACTGAATATGTATGTTATAAAGGAAACTCATTAATTTTTAATGGATTTATACCAGTTGGTTCAAATCATATTACAAATGATTTATCAGTTATGTTACATACTCCTCCTGCAGCTGCAGAGAGAATTAAAACTGAATATGGTTCATTAACTAAAGATTATACTCCTAATAATGACTTAGGTGTTACAAAAGTTAAAATCCCAAGAATTGGAGATGAAGATACAACTTCTGAAGTTGCTTTAGATCATATCCAAACTATTATTCACGCAAGAGTTGAAGAAGTACTTGTATTAGTAAGAAATCAACTTAAAAAAAGTGGTATTTTAGATACTATTGGTTCTGGAATAGTAATTACAGGTGGGCTTGCGAAACTTGAAGGTATTAAAGCTTTATCTGAAGTTATTTATCAAGGTATTCCTATTTCATTATCTAATCCTAAAAATATCAAAAATGGATATTTAAACTTTGATGACCCAAGTATGTCTACAATTGTAGGATTATTAGAGTACTCATTAGGTACAAATAGAAACTATGAATTAGACTCATCTAAGCAATTAATTAAGCCTCTTAAAAAAGAGCCTAGAATTGAGAATAAAACAGTTCAAAATCCAAGTATCTCTATGCCAGATAATGGTGGTGCGCCTATGCAAACTGAGCCTCAACAGCCAACTATGAAGCATCAAGATGAATTAAAAGAAAATCCAGCAATTTTAACACCTCTTCAAAAAGATAAGAAAAAAGGTGTTTCTAAATTCTGGAGCAAAATTTCGGAGTGGTTTTAATGGATAATTTATTTAAGGTTGATGATATTAAAGAACAAATGCCAAACAAAGTGTTATCAGATAACGTAGCAAAAATTTCGGTAATTGGAATTGGTGGTGGTGGTTGTAACATGATCAACCACATGATCAAAGAAGGTTCACAAAAAGTTGATTTAATTGCTGCTAATACTGACTTACAAGTATTACATATTTCTCAAGCTCCTAAAAAGATTCAATTAGGTATTAAACTTACTAAAGGTCTTGGTGCAGGAATGAAACCAGAAATTGGTAGAGATTCTGCAGTTGAGAGTTATGAAGAGATTAAAACAGCTTTAAAAGGTGCTGATATTGTATTTATTGCTGCTGGTCTTGGTGGTGGTACTGGAACGGGTGCTGCTGCTATTGTTGCTAAAGCTGCAAAAGAGACAGGAGCTCTTACAGTTTCTGTTGTTACAAAACCATTTACTTGGGAAGGTAAAAAAAGAGCAGGTCTTGCAAACTTAGGATTAGAAGAACTAAAAAAAGTATCTGATTCTATTATAGTTGTACCAAATGATAGATTATTAGAGATTATTGATGAGAATGTAGGTATGAAAGATGCCTTCAAAATTATTGATAATATTTTATACCAAGCTGTAAATGGAATGTCTGAGGTTATTTTAAATCCAGGTAATTCTGATATTAATACTGACTTTGCTGATGTTAAAACAATTATGCAGCATAGAGGTATGGCTCTTATGGGTATTGGTAAAGCAAAAGGTGAAAATGCTGCTCAAAGAGCATTAGAAGATGCTATTGAGTCTCCACTATTAGATAAAATGTCTTTAAATGGTGCAAAAGGTATTTTAATTCACTTTAATATCCACCCACAAGTTTCACTATTTGCAATTAATGATGTTATGGGATCTATTAATGATAGAATGGATTCAAACGCTGAAATTATTTTCGGTACTACTTCTGATAGAACACTTGAAACTGATGAAGTAAAAATCACTATTGTTGCGACTGGTTTTGAATCTAAAAATGAAGAGGAAATAACTGAAAAGAGTGAATCGGATGAGGAAACTAAAAGTTCATTATCTCCTGATGATGAAAACTATTTAGATATTCCACCACTAATGAGAGACTATATCGTACAATATCCATTTAATTAAAAGAGGAAATTAATCCTCTTTTGATTCTACAATAACTATATCAAACGACGTTTTTTGAACTACTAATGCTTTTGTGTCTGGAACTACAGACATATTATTTATATTTTTAATCTTTGTTCTGTATTCTTGAATTTCTTCTTCTAAAGAGGCTATTTTTTTGTTTAATTGCAAAATAATATCAACTCCTGCAAGATTAACTCCAAGCTCTCTTGTCAGTGTTAAAACATACTTGATATGATCTATATCTTTTTGTGAATATAATCTAATCTTTCCATTTGTACGAGATGGTTTGATTAAACCTTCTCTTTCATATTGTCTTAGTGTTTGTGGATGTATATTTAAAATCTCAGCTACTGCTGAGATTAAATATACAGGTTCTACATAGCTATTTGTTTCCATACTTTACCTTTTAGTTTTCTGGAAGTTTTTCCTGTAAGATATTAATTAAATCTTCATCTAAATCTTCTACTTTAGGTAATATGATATTAGCTTTTAGATGTAAATCACCTTTAGTTCCTGCTTTTCTATTTAAAACACCAAGCTCTTTTACTCTGAACTTTTGGTTTTGTTTTGTATTTTGAGGAACTTTTAATGTGATATCTTTATGAATTGTTTTGATTTCTACTTTTCCACCAAATAAAGCAGTTTTTAATGGTACATCGAAAGTTTTAATAAGAGTAAACTCATCTCTTTCATACTCAGGTGACTGGGCTACATTAATCTTAATAATTAAATCACCAACTTGACCATGGTAAGATTTACCTTTTCCTCTTGCTCTGATTTTTTGACCATCTTTAATACCTTCTGGGATTTTAACATCAAAAGAACCACTATTAAGTGATACATTTTGTTTCCCACCAAGAACAGCCACATCAAATGGAATTGTAATTTGTGCTTGAAGATCTAAATCTGGTTCATCAAAACCACCAAATCCTCCAAATCCACCTTGTCCAAAGCCACTAGCACCACCGAATCCTCCAGCAGCTCCTCCTCCAAACATTTGTCTAAGGATTTCATCTAAGTTTACGTTTTGACCTTGACCTCTTGCAAAGTCGTGGAAGTTTTGACCACCAAACATTGAATCACCAAATTGGTCATATTGAGATTTTTTCTCTGGGTCACTTAATACTTCGTAAGCAGCATTTATCTCTTTGAATTTCTCTTCTGCTTCTGGTTCTTTGTTTACATCTGGATGATATTTTCTAGCTAATTTTCTATAAGCCTTTTTAATTTCATCTGTTGAAGCATTTTCACTTACTTCAAGTGTATCATATAAACTTTTTGCCATTTTTTGTCCTAATAAAAATATAATATCTTCTGATTTTATCTGATTATATCACAAACTTGAGTCAAAGTCAATCAAGGTTTGAATAGACATTAGCACTACTAAGTTCATTTTTGCTATTATGTTGAGCTTATTTATTATAGAATTTATGGATTTTAAATGTTTGAAAAAGAAGAATGGACTCAACAAGAGTTATACAAATATACAAAAGAGTTAGAAGAAGAGGGTGTTAAAGTGGTATTAGTGGATACCGTTTTAAAACCCTTACAAAACATAGAAACAATTACATACAACCCTTTTGAAATGAATGAATACCCAAAAGGAACTGTATTTGTATTTTATTGTGACTCTGGTAAAACTACTAAAGCTAGACTTTCATATTATAAACAGAAGTTTACAGATTATAGATGTGTTAGTTTAAGAGGTGGTAGAGGATACTGGAGACCAAACTATCAATTATTAGAAGAGATTGAAAAAAATGTCTAGCATTCAAGAATATGATTATGTAGTTATTGGTGGAGGAATTGCTGGGTGTTCTACCGCATATTTTTTATCTCAACACTCAAAAAGTATATTATTAGTAGATAAAAATGAAAAAATAGCATTTGGAGCTAGTGGTGCTGCTGGAGCTTTTTTGTCTCCTTTACTTGGCAAACCAAATGCTTTTAAAGATTTAGTAACAAATGCACTAAAGTTTTCTACTTCATTTTATAAAAGTTTAGATAAGAATTTATTAGAAAACTGTGGTGTTTGTAGAATTCCAAAAAATCAAGAAGATGCTAATAAGTTTGAAACATATAAACCTTATATGGATTTTGAATATGAAAAAATGGGTGATGGATACTACTTTCCTATTGGCTCTCAAATTACACCTTCAGAAATTTGTTCTTTTTTAACAAAAGATATTGAAACAAGATTTAATACAAATGTTGAAGAGTTAAAACAACTAGAAGATAACACATGGCTTTTAAATGATCAAATAAAGGCCAAGAAACTTATTTTAACTACTGGGGCTGATACGAGGTTAATTAAAGAGAAATATTTCAATATAAGAGCTGTATGGGGTCAAAAAATTGATATTTTAACTAATACCAAAACAGATATTAACTATCATAAAGAGTGTTCTGTATCAAAAGCCTCTAAAGTAGATGAAAATAGATATAAGATTTCACTTGGTGCAACACATCATAGATTTGATTGTGATAAGGATATTTGTAACTATTGTGTTGAAGTTGCAAATATAAATAGCTGTTCTAGATGTTATACAAGTGATATTACAAATAAAGATTCTCAAAAGTTAGTTAACCTAGGAAATGATATCGTTGAGTTGGGTGATGTTGAAGTAGTTGATGTAAAAATTGGAGCAAGAGCTTCTAGTGTGGATTATTTTCCTATGGTTGGAAAGTTAGTTGATTCAGCAAAAAGTATTGAAGAAAATCCACATATTTTAAATGGCTCATTTATAAAAGAGGATAAATTGGTTATGCATGAGAACCTATATGTTATTAATGGAGTAGGTGGTAGAGGTTTTGTTCTTTCACCTTATTTAGCTAAACAGTTAGTTGATAATATTATCAAAAGCAAAGAGATTGATAAAGAGATTACAACATATAGATTGTTTAAAAGATGGGCTAAACGATTAAAGAATTCAAAAAAGTAGGAAAGTGATGATAGGAAATATTTTAAAAATTGTATTTTTAGGAATTATTGGTTTTGCAGGACTTGTATATCTTACTGCACCAGAAGATAAGTTAAAACCTAAAGCAAAGGTAGATGAAGCAAAATTAAATATTGCATATTTACCAAGCCATTATGAGTTTATAAATGACTCTTTTTACACAAAAAAACAAGATTTATTTAAAAAAGGTGAATCTTCATATATTGTAGTTGCAAATCATGATTCTTTAGTTGTTGTAAATGAATTACATAAGTATACTGATAAAAAAGTTATTTTAGTTGCAAATATTTCAAGAACACCATGGCTTATAAAAAAACTTGCAGTTGATGGTAAACTTGAAGAGTTATATAAAACTTCAAAAATCAAGATTGTAAATGACTCAAATGGTGAAATTGTAAAAGCATTAGGTTTAAATGATATTATTCCAAACAAATATTTTGTTTATAAAGTTCTAGAAGATGGAAATATCAAAAAACTATCAACCGGAACAGTTAAATTAGATGCTATGCAAAAAGGTATCTCAAAAGAAGAAATCAAAGCTTCAAATGAATCAATTGCAAAAGCACTTAATTAGCAGTTCTTACTGCTAATTATTTGCTGTAGCTTTTCATAATATTTACAAGCTCATCCATTGCTACCATACCTTGAGCTTCATCTTTAGACTCTCTAATCTCTTTTACTAAGTGACCTTTTGCAAAATGTTCTACATATGAGTTGATCATACCATTTACCGCACCTTTGATAGCTGTTAATTGTCTAATGATTTCATATGGATCAGTATTATCTTCATCACAATCCATATCTTTTTCAAGTTTTGTTTTTACTGAGTTTACTTGACCTTGAATTCTATTGATTCTATTGATTAGTTTTTTGTTTTCTATTTTACATTGATACATTTATTTTCCTTACATTGAGCAGTTAATATGCTCTTTTTGATTGTTTATACTTGCAACTTCAATTTGAATGTGATTGAATTTCTCTTTTTTTAGTTTAGCTTTTATATTGCTAATAATCTTTTCTATTTTTATTAAAGTATAGTTTTCATCATTTAATACAATATGAAATGATATAAAATTGTGCTTTGAACTTGGTTTATAAATATGTAAATCATGATAAGAAACAACATTGTCTTCTGATTTAATAATTGATTCAAGCTTTTCTTGGCTTATATCTACAATATTTATATCCATTAGTGATAAGAAACTTTTCTTTAAAAGTGGATATGAATGATATAAAATATAAGCACTAAATAAAACTGTTAAAATTGAATCAATATAGTATATTTTAAATAGGTAAATAAAAATACCAGCAATTACCACGGCAACAGATATAAGTGCATCACTTAACATATGTAAATAGGCTGATTTGATATTTGCATCTTCATGCTTGTGTTCATGTTCGTGATGCTCATGATCATGAGAGCACGAAGAAACACCTAGATTATTTAAAATATAAGCACTAATACCATTAGCAATTACAGCAATAACACCTACAATAATCATATATATTGGATTGATAATCTCTGGATTAAAAAATCTATTAATAGCTTCATAAATCATATATATCATTGTTATATATAAAAATAGGGTATTTACAAATGCAGCCATCATTTCTGCTCTTACATATCCAAATGTTTGTTTAAATGTTGTAGTTTTACTTCCTAGTCTTAGCGCTATATATGTTACCACAACTGCTAGTACATCTCCTGCATTATGTAATGCATCAGCAATTAGGGCAAAAGAGTTTGATATAAATCCAAATATAATTTCTGAAATAATGATTATGACATTTACAATAATAATCCATAATATTTTTTGTTCTCTTGACATCAAAGTCCTTAAATATAATATAGTGGGGTATAGTATATTGAAATATTCAATCAATTGTCAAGAAGTACCTATAAAAGGTACTTTTATGAATAATACCTTTTATATCGTTTATAAAAAAGAGGTATACCCCAACCAAGTAAAGGATATATAAACCAAATTGTATTTGGGTTTGTGATTAGATTGATCATAATTAAAAGCAAGTTTACAAGTAGATATTTATGAACACCTTTATCTTGTTTTAAATAGTCAAAAAAACTATCAAAGTTTTTAGTAGTTGTTTGCTTTACTTCATTTTGTTCTTCTGTATTATTTTGGATTAGATTTTGAAGTTGAGATACTTCAATCTCAAAAGCATTTGCTAAAGCATTAAGTGACTCCAAACTAGCTTTATTATCTTTTTCGATTCTTTGTATTGTTCTTGTACTTAAGTTAGTAAGTTCAGCTAAATGTTCCTGTGACCAGCCATTTTCTTGTCTTAATTCTTTTATACTCATTTTTACTTCCTAGATAAAATATACGATAATTCTACCATGTTTTAGGCTTTGTCGGTTACGACATTTATATGACAATTTATTGAATTATAAATTTTAATACTAAATAAGGAGTAATATTAAATACAAAAATCAATAATTTAAATAATGCCATAGAAACATAATGGGTATAATCAAACTTGCTCATACTCATCTCAAACCACATTGTATGTATATTATAAATCCAGTTATGTGCTAAAACTAAAGCTAAAAACCAAACAAGTAAGATTGTATAATTAATGATTGCTGACCAACCAAAGAACTGAGTTAAAATTTCGATAGACATTCTTCCTCCTTTGAGGTTTTGTTTATTACTATTTATTTAACCAAGCCATTGCTTCTTGTAAATCTTCAAAATATTTAATTTCTCCATTTATAAACCATGAAGCAATTTTTGAACCTAGCTCAAGTAGATTACTCTTGTTTGATAAAATTGCAATTTTTTCAAATTCACTACCATGTTTTAATCCAAGTTTTAAGTCATCCCACGCTGCTTGCAGTTCCCATCCTTCGAACTCTGTACAATCTACAAAAGCTTTGATTTTAGGCTCATCAATGCCTTTAAGAGCATTTTCTAATAGTGGGGTAATTGTTTCATAATCTTGGTGAGTTAGTTTACCTATTGCTTTAAATGAAAGAAAGAAATTATTGTTTATTCTTTCAATACCAATAGTAAGTCCATGTCTGTATGTTTTCATAGGAAGCTCCTTATTGAAGTAAAATAATAAAGGCTCTTTTTATAATTATAGTTAGTTACAGATTTTTTTTTAATAAATAGTAGGGTTATTAGTTCAGTAAGTAAAAGCAGTGAGCAAAAAGCTCACTTTTAAAGATTATAAATTATTCTGATTTTCCAGTTGCTACATTAAATTTACCAACAGCACAAGAAACAAAACTTTTTGCAGTTGTTGCTGCTTTGTCAAAGCCTGATAATTCATCTGTAGTTAGAGGATAACCTAAACCTCTTAGTTTTAGTTTTAATTCTTCTAATTTATCATCTTCAATATCAAGTGTGATTTTTCGTGGGTTTACTTCTAAATCTACTGTTACTTCACCGAACTCATCTTTTAGTGAAGTGATTAGAGTATTTGCACATCCACCACATTTTACATTGTGAACTTCAAAAGTTTGTTTCATTTTATTAACCTTTTTATTTTATTATACATCTTTAGTATGGAGTTTATGTGTATTATATATCTTTTTGCTTATAAAAATATTATTAGAAAAACTTATCTTCTAAAGTATCTACTAACTCTTGAACAGAGGCTACTGATTTTGAAAATTGCTCTTTTTGAGAATCATCTAAATTAAGCTCAATTACTTTTTCTACTCCATCTTTCCCAAGCATTACAGGCACTCCTGATACGATGTTTTCATATCCATACTCACCCTCAAGTCTAATAGCACAAGGATAAATCTCTTTTTTATCTTCTAGTATTGCTTCAACCATTTGAGAAGTTGCATATGCAGGTGCATAATATGCTGAACCCGTTTCAAGAAGTTTTACGATTTGTGCTCCACCATTTTTAGTTTTGTCAACTATATCATATATATCTTCTTGCTTTAAAACTTCTGATAGAGGAACTCCTGCAACAGTTGAGAAGTTTGGAAGTGGTACCATATCATCACCATGTCCACCCATAACAGATGCTTCAATTTGACCTGCTCCATATCCAAGCTTTTCTAAAATAAAGTGTGACATTCTAGCACTATCTAAAATACCAGCCATTCCAATGATTTTATTTCTATTGTATTTTGATGCTTTAAGTGCAGTATATACCATTGCATCAAGAGGGTTTGAAACCACTATGATTATTGCATTTGGATTAAACGTAGTTACACTATTAATTACTTGGCTCATGATTTTTGCATTTGTAAGAAGTAGATCATCTCTACTCATTCCAGGTTTTCTTGCAATTCCAGCAGTAATAACTACTACATCACAATCTTTGAATTCTTCATCATTTAGACAAGCTTTTACGATTGTATTTGATTTAGCAGAGTTTGCTGCTTGTGATACATCTAATGCCATTGCTTGAACGATGTTTACCCTTACATCTTTAAGCAGTACTGATGAACAGATATTTTTTTGTGCTATAGTAAAAGCTAAAGTAGCTCCAACATTCCCAACACCTACGATTCCAACTCTTTTATTAACCAATTTATTTACCCTTAGTATAATTATTGGCAGTATTATAGCAATTTAGCTCTTAGTGTTGAAATGAAAAATGAAAATATTTGGAAGTTTTTAAATAAGAAAAAAAGAGAAGAAGAAATCTTCTCTTTTTAGTTTAGGAAATATTATCCGATAATTGAGTTTAAAGTCTCAGATGGTCTCATAGCTTTAGAAGCTAACTCATCGTTTGGTAAGTAGTAACCACCCATTTCAGCTGCATTTCCGTGAGGAGCAACTAATTCAGCAACGATTTTTTCTTCGTTAGAAGTCATTGCTTCTGCAATAGGAGCAAACTCAGCAGCTAAATCTGCATCAGTAGTTTGTGCAGCTAACTCTTGAGCCCAGTACATTGCTAAGTAGAAGTGAGAACCTCTGTTGTCAATTGAACCTAATTTTCTAGCTGGAGATTTGTCATTTAATAAGAAAGTTCCAGTAGCTTTATCTAAAGTATCAGCTAATACTTGTGCTTTAGCGTTATCTTGAGTATTTGCTAAGTGCTCGAATGAAGCAGCTAATGCCATGAACTCACCTAAAGAATCCCATCTTAAGTAATCTTCTTCTTGGAATTGTTGAACGTGCTTAGGAGCTGATCCACCTGCACCAGTTTCAAATAATCCTCCACCTTTCATTAATGGAACGATTGATAACATCTTAGCAGAAGTACCAAGCTCTAAAATTGGGAATAAGTCAGTGTTGTAATCTCTTAATACGTTACCAGTAACAGAAATTGTATCTTCACCTTTTCTCATTCTCTCTAAAGATCTCTTAGTTGCTTCAACTGGAGCAGCAATAGAAATATCTAAACCAGCAGTATCGTGGTTTGGTAAGTAAGCGTTAACTTTTTTGATCATTTCTGCATCGTGCGCTCTGTTTTCATCTAACCAGAAGATTGCTGGAGTATTAGATAATCTAGCTCTAGAAACTGCTAATTTAACCCAGTCTTGGATTGGAGCGTCTTTTGCTTGACACATTCTGAAGATATCACCTTCTTCTACGTCAAATGTAAATACATCATTTCCATCTTTGTCAATTACTTTGATTTCACCTTTTCCAGCAGCTTGGAAAGTTTTATCGTGAGAACCATACTCTTCAGCTTTTTTAGCCATTAATCCAACGTTTGGAACAGTACCCATAGTTACAGGATCTAATGCACCATTTTCTTTACAATCTTCAATAACTGCTTGGAAAGATCTTGCATAACATCTATCTGGAATCATTGCTAAAGTATCTTCTTCTTGATCTTCAGCATTCCACATTTTACCACCACCTCTAATCATAGCTGGCATAGATGCATCAATAATAACATCTGAAGGTACGTGTAAGTTAGTAATACCTTTGTGAGAGTTAACCATTGCTAATTTTGGTTGAGTAGCGTATACTGCTTCAATATCAGCTTCAATTTCAGCTTTTTTATCAGCATCAACTTGGTCTAATTTAGAGTATAAATCACCAATACCATTGTTGAAGTTTACACCTAACTCATCAAATAATGCAGAGTGCTTAGCAATTAAGTCTTTGTAGTATACTTTAACAGCATAACCGAACATAATTGGGTCAGAAACTTTCATCATTGTAGCTTTTAAGTGCAGAGATAATAATACACCTCTTGATTTAGCTTCATCAATTGCGTTTTGGTAGAACTCTTGTAATGCTGCAGCTCTCATTCTAGTTGCATCAATTACTTCACCTGCTTCTAATGGAGTAGATGCTTTTAATACAGTTTCTTCACCTGCTTCATTGAAGAAAGAGATTTTAACGTCATTTGCTTCAGTCATAGTTGTAGCTAATTCTGCTCCGTAGAAATCATCTGCTGGCATGTGTGCTACGTCAGTTTTAGAATCTTTAGTCCAAGCTCCCATTCTGTGAGGGTTGTTTTTAGCGTAGTTTTTAACTGCACCTGGAGCTCTTCTGTCTGAGTTACCTTCTCTTAATACTGGGTTAACAGCTGAACCTAAAATCTTAGAGTATCTTGCAGAAATCTCTTCAGACTCATCATAGTTAGGTACATTGTAACCTTTTTCTTGTAACTCAGCGATTGCTGCTTTTAATTGAGGAATAGAAGCAGAAATGTTTGGTAATTTAATAATATTAACTGCTGGATCTTGTGTTAACTCACCAAGTTCTGCTAAGTGATCACCGATTTTTTGTTCATCTGTTAAGTTCTCAGGGAAGTTTGCAATAATTCTTCCTGCTAATGAGATATCTTTTGTTACCATTTCAATACCAGAGCTTTTTGTGAAAGCTTTGATAATAGGTAGGAACGAGTATGTTGCTAATGCTGGCGCTTCATCAACTTTAGTGTAAATGATCTTTGACATGTTATTTCCTAAATTTAAATTTTTTAATGTTGATGTTATATTAGCAGTATTTGAGTTTGTGCTAATTGAAAATAACTCTTATTTATATGTCAAAAAAGTGTTTGTTTCAATTTTGCACAATTATTATTTTACGTTATCCCAAAGAGACTTAATTGAAGTGGGCTTTTGTTTGCTTACGTCGGTCTTCATGATGTTTTTTGCCTCAATATCTACTTTTGATAGTTTTGGCTTCACTTTTGTGTAACTTTTTTTAACACCTCTGTTTGCATTGATGTTATTTACGTGCTCTCTGTAGGTTTTTGCAAATTTATGTAAACCAGTTTTATTATCTTTTACAAAATATAAGTATTTACTTTTAACTGGAAAGATTGCAGCTTTGATTGCATTTAAGCTTACTGCAGATACTGGGTTTTTAGGTAAACCTTTATTCTTATAAGTATTATAAGAAGTATTATCTTCTTTAATTCTTTTAGCAGTTACTTTTACATGGGAGTATTTACCATAATTTAAAGTACCATCCATTTGAAGTCTCATACCACGTCTAAGTCTATTATGAACGACAGAAGATACAATTGGCATTTCATCTACTGTTGCAGCTTCTTTTTGAATAACAGAGGCTAAACTTAAATAGTAATACCATTTTTTCTTGTCATATAATCCAAAGATTTTATTTGAGAAGGCTTCATATCTTTTATTTGTTTGAGATAAAAGATATAAAATTAGATGATCTTCTTTCATTCCATATGGTAATGAGTATGTTTCCGCTAGAATATTTCCATCCGCTTTATATGCATATTTTTTATAAACTTCTCTTAGTTTATTTTCATCTAAGTCCATTTTTTTTGCAAGTTGCTTAATGAAAATATATGATGTTTCCCCTGGAATTAAAGTAACATTTCTTAATGCTGCTTTTGATGTTGTAAGTTTATATAAAAAGTCCATTTTTGTTAAATGATTTTCATTTATGTTAATCCAACCACTTTGTACATAACCTAAACCTCTTAGAACAACCTTATCTACTACGTTTAACTCAAACCCGCTTTTATCTAAATATGATATAATAGAATTAGTACTACCTTTAGGGATATATAAAACTTTTGTAGTCGATAAAGGCATAGTTACATAAAATAATACAACTATACAAGCAATAAGGATAAATTCAATAATGTTGAAGATAACTAAACTTTTATTAGTTTTTTTCTTAGTTACTATAATTTCGGTGTTTTCACTGTTATTTTCTGGCATTAAAATAAACTCTTTTTCTTTTGGGAATATAAATGTTTCGCAATTTTATATAAAATTGGATAAAAAGCTTATTGTAGATATTGATAATATTGAAATAAAATCAAAAAAATCAAATGTAGAAAACTCGTATGACGACTTAGAAAAGAATATTGAACTTTTACCAAAAGTTTTAAAATTATTTAAATCTATTCATGTTGAAAGATTAAAAATTGATGGAAATGAGTTTACTATTTCATTAAATGATCAAGCAATTTATTTAGATAATAAATTTGTAAACCTCTCTTCAAAGCTAGAATTTTTATCAAATCAAGTGGTATTTGACTTATATTCTTTATATTTAAAAGATGTAAAGCTAATGCTTGATGGAAAAGTTAAAATTGACTACTTCAAAGAAAAACTTGATGTTTTTGGACAGTTTTATTATGAAGACATTGAAGGTGATGTAAAACTTGAAATGACTCCAAAACTTGCTAAGTTTTACCTAAACTCTCAATATTTTAAAAGTTTAAAATTTATAAAAAAATTCATTCGATTAGATAGTGTTGCAGAAGAGTGGATGTATGATAATGTTCCAGGAAATATTAAATTAGAAGAGTTTTATGGTGAAGTTGATTTAGAAAAAGAACAATTACTTGAAAAATCTCTTAGGGGTAAAGCTCATATTGATAAAGCAAAAATTAGATTCCATAAAGATGCAAAAGTTATAGATACAAAAAGAGTTGATGTAAACTTTAAAAATGATACTTTGTCTTTTGATTTAGTTGAACCTGTTTATGATGGTATTAAAATGGATGGAAGTAATGTTGTTATAAACCATCTTACAAGTGAACAAAACGGTGAAGTTGTTGTAGATATTAAAGCAAAAGCAAAACTTGATGATAGGGTTCTTGGGATTTTAAAAGCATATGATATCAATCTTCCTTTATACCAAGAAAGTGGAATAACTGATGCGAATGTGGTTTTAAAAATACCATACCTTATAAGTAAACCAATGAGAACTGATGGTACTTTTGATGTAAAAGATGCAAAAATCAAAATAAATGATTTTGAATTCTTCTCAAAAGATGCAAATGTGATTTTAGATGGTTCTATAGTAAGAATTAAAAAATCACACTTTAAAATTGAAAATTTAGTAGACTCAACAATCAACTTAGATATTGATACCAAAACTTTAAAAGCAAAAGGTGATGCTTTAATAAACGAGTTTAATATAAAAACTGATGAATCAAATATTGTAAATTTATCTGGAAGAAAAACAAATCTAGAACTTGATTTAGATGATGTTACTACTATTGAAATGCCTGAATTATTTACAAATATTATCATTGCAGATGTTGTATATGTAGATATTTTAGACTTATCAAAGATTTACAAATCATCTCAATTACTTCAAGATATTTCTGTAAAAGGTGGAAATTTATCTTTAAAAATCAAAAATGAAAATGATTTGAATTTTCAAGGTAGAGTAAAAGGCTTACAGTTCCCAATTCAAAGAGATGGAAAAGTTATTGATAGATTAAATATTATTGGTCAAATCAAAGGCAATGATGTAAAAGTATCTTCAAAAGCAAAAGATATAAATGTTGAAATAAAAAATAAAAATTTATATATCAATCTAAATGATTTAGATGTTGTAATAGACACAACAAAAAAAGGTGATGAAAAAATCCCTGATATGTTTGTAAGTGGAACAAATGTAAATCTAAAAATAGATGATGAAAACTATAGCATTGTAAAAGCTAATGCAAAAATCAAAAATGAAGATATTGTTTTTGATGGTATTGTAAAAGAGTTAGATATACCTATTCTTGACAAGGGTAAAAAAGTTGAAGTTTTATCTGTAAATGGTGAATTAAAAAAAGAGTTACTAAAAATTAATACAAAAGATGAAAAAATAAAATTAAAATATAACAATGCAAAAAAACTTGAAATTGATATATTTGGATACGACTTAGCTTATTCAACTGAAAATGAAAATAGTAATGAAGATATAAAAGAATTAGATTTAAAAGCCCAAAACTCTAATATTATTGTAAATGGTAAATATACTTTCTTGGCTAATAACTATGAAATTAGGTTAAGAGATGATAGTAAGTTCTTTCATTTAGCCCACAAAAAAACGGATATTACATTTAAAGAAGATAAAAATAAAAAAGTTGACCTTTTAGCAAATGATGTAAGTGATGAGTTTATTAATACAATTTTTGATAAACAGATATTAAAAGGTGGAAAGTTCCTACTTTTATCAAATGGTACTTTAGATAAATTAGATGGAAAAGTAATTTTAACAGATGTAAAAATAGAAGATTTAGCTATTTTAAATAATCTGCTTATTTTTATTCATAGTTCACCTGCGCTTGTAAATCCACTTTTAGCAATTCCTTCTGTTGTTGGAATGGCTGCAAATAAAGGTTTTAGTTTAACTTCATATAAGATTGCAGATGGGGTAGTGGAGTTTATCTTTGATAATAAAAAAGATATTCTAAATATTACAAAATTAGTAACTGTTGGAAATGGTATTGACTTTGAAGGAAATGGAAAAGTAGATATTGAAAAACAAAGTGTTGATGCAAAAGTAAAAATGATTTTCTTCAAAGATTACTCTAAAATTGTTGGAGCAATTCCTGTATTTAACTATGTGTTATTAGGTAAAAACAAAAGAGTATCTACTAATGTAAATATTTTTGGACCATTAAATAATCCTAAATATACTACAAACCTTACAAAAGATGCATTTTCAGTTCCTTTAAATATTGGAAAAAGAATTATAAAATCACCTCTAAAAATCTTTGATATTGATGATAATACAAAGAAAAATAAACAAAAACAAAAAGAGATTGATGCTTTAAAACAAAAGTTAAAAGAAGAAGAAAATAAAAATAAACAGTTAAAAAAAGAGTTATTAAAGGATGAGAAGAAATAAGCTTATGCTTAATCTTCCCCATCACTTTCAATTGCTTTAAATATCTCTATATCTTTTAGTAAAACATCTACAAGTTCTGGATCGAAATGTCTACCTCTTTCTAGTTTGATATATTCAACAACATCATCTATTGGCCAAGGGTCTTTATAACATCTTTTGTGAAGCAGTGCATCAAAAACATCAGCAACTGCTGTGATTCTTCCATAGATATGAATATCTTCACCTTTTAAACCTCTAGGATATCCAGAACCATCCCATTTTTCGTGATGCTCATATGCAATAATTGAGGCAGCTTTAAGTACCTCTTTTTGAGAGTGAGCTAAAATATCTCTACCAATATTTGTATGCTGTTTCATCTTTTGGAACTCTTCATCATTTAGATTGTCGGTTTTAAGAAGTACAGAATCAGGAATACCAATTTTTCCAACGTCATGCATTGGAGAAGCATTTCTAATTAAAGTAGCTTCTTTTTCCTCTAAACCAATCTTTTTTGCTAGTTCATAAGAAATATTAGCAACTCTTCTTACATGGTGAGAAGCCTCTTTTGAACGTCTTTCTACAGTTTCTCCAAGAGTTTCAATAAGCTCTTTTTGTGTATCAATTATCTCTTTATTTAAATATAAATTATTAAAAGCTGTAGAAACATTACTTGAAAAAATATCTATTAAGTTTCTATCTAATCGATTTAATGTATCACATCCCGTCATATAAATAATATTTTGTTTATTAGTATCTGTTTGAATATATCCCACATAAATATCATTTAAATATATTGATTCTTTTTTTTCAATAGCTTCATTTATAATCTCTTTCACTTCAGAAGTAAGTATTTGATCTAAACTTTTATTTGAGTAGTTTCCTGTAGTAGCCAATAGATTTAAACCTTTGGTATCTTTTTCCAAAGAGAATCCATCAGCAGTAATTAAAAATGAGTGTCCATTTAGTTTTAAGATTGAAATAATTTGGCTTAAAACACCACTAGCAAATAGTTTTAAAGAGTTTTTTTCATATATATTTCTAGTCGCTTGGATTATTTTTTCTAAACCTTTTTTACTTCTATCTAAAGCTTTTAAATCTTTATATGAACGTAAAGCACTAATCATTGTAGTATAAAGTTTTATATCAGTAAGTTCTGTTTTCTCTTTGTAGTCATTAATATCGTATTTTTGAATTACTTCTTTTTCTGGAGCATAACCTGGTTGACCAGTTCTTAAAACTATTCTTATCATATAGTTTTTTAAATCATCTCTAATAACTTTAACTAAGTCAAGTCCAGCTGAGTCACTCTCCATAACTACATCAAGTAAAATAACAGAAATATCGTGATTTTCTTCTAAGATAGGTATAGCTTCCTTTGCACTGTAAGCACTAAGAAATTCCAATTTTTTATTTTTAAAAGTAAAGTCACTTAATACTGTTTTTGTGATAGTATGAACTTCTATTTCATCATCACAAATCAATACTTTCCATGTTTCTTTACTTAGAGGTGAGTCCTCTTTTTTCTTTTTCGCAAATTGTAATTTTCCCATAATTTGCCTCTTTTCTATGTATTTGTAACACATATAAAATATCTACAATTATAATAACATATTTTTTACATTATTTCTTTTAATAGTGTGCTATAATAAAATAAATAAGAAAAGAAGTTAATATGAAGAAATTATTTAATTCATCATTATTTCAAATTTATATTTTTATCTTACTATTTATAATAACTAACATATATATCGTATTTAAGATTGATACTGAAAATCTATTTAATAGTTTTATTATGCTTTATTTGTTTTGGTTTCTAATTATTATCTTATTAAAAATCATGTCCAATTATATAAAAATAGAAGACCATAACGATGTTTGAGTTACATACAATAGTTGCAATATTTTTATTATATATGATGTTTTTATTTATAGTTGCTTACTATATAGAAAAAAAAGACTATACATTTAGGTCATCATTTGCACCATACATTTACTCCTTATCCCTTGCTATATTTTGTACTGCTTGGACCTATTATGGAAGTGTAGGTAAGGTTGCTAGTAGTGGGATTATATTTTTAGCTGTTTATATGGGACCCACACTAATAATATTTTTATGGCCAATAATTCTAAAAAGACTTATAAGAATAAAAGAGTTATATAAGGTTACAAGTTTAGCCGATTTAGTATCTGTAAGATACGATAAATCAATGATAATTGGTGCAATTGTTAGCTTTGGTGCACTTGTGGGAATTATCCCATATATCTCTATTCAACTAAAAGCTATTATTCAATCTATTGATATTTTAATTGCTGATGATTATAGTCAGGTTATAGAAACAAGTGCTCAAGTTGATGGGGTTGTTGGATTGATAATAGTAGCCTTAATGTCTTTTTTCACTATTATTTTTGGACTTAGAAAACTTGACCCTTCTGAACGTCACTTTGGAATGATTGTAATAGTTGCAATAGAATCAATAATCAAACTTATTGCTCTTTTAATTATTGGTGTGTTTATTTCGTATTTTATTTACCCAGATATAAGTGCTATATTAGAAGAGGCCTCAAAAGAGAATATGTTACAAGTGATAGGACAAGGTGAATATAGTACTGATTACTCTTCTTGGATTAGTATTATTATACTATCAATGTTTGCTGTTATGTTTTTGCCTAGGCAATTTCACGTTAGTGTGGTTGAAAACTCAAATATAAAACATATTAAAACGGCAATGTGGGTATTTCCTCTTTATTTATTACTAATTACATTCTTTACTATTCCTATTGCTTTAGGTGGTGAGCTTATATCTCAAGAACACTCTCTTAGGGATTTTTATGTTCTTACTATTCCTTTGGATATGAATCAGCCTCTTTTATCTTTAATAGCATTTATTGGAGGTTTCTCTGCTTCTACTAGTATGATTATGATTACTGCTATGGCTATGTCTATTATGGTTAGTAACTATTTTGTTTTACCTCTAATTGAGTCTTTTTCAGCATTACACTTTCTAAAAAGAAAACTCTTAGCAGTTAGATGGGTGATTGTAACAACTATCATATTCTTAGGTTATGTGTTTTATTTATATGTGGCAAAAACAAATCTAATTGTAAATATTGGGCTTATTTCATTTACTGCTATATTACAGTTTGCACCAGTTATATTAGCAGGTCTATTTTGGGAAAAAGCGAATAAAGCGGGTGCTATAACTGCACTTGTAAGTGGTTTTGTGATTTGGTTTTATACTTTGATTATTCCTCAGTTTGAAAGAAGTGCTTGGATATCTTCATATGTTTTAGAAAATGGATTGTTTGGTATTGAACTACTTAAACCTACTGCTTTATTTGGTATGGAAGGTTTTGCTTCAATTCCCCATGCTGTATTTTGGACGATGTTATTTAATATCAGTTCTTTAGTAATTGTATCTTTGATGACAAAATCAACTGAGTTAGAAAAGAAAGTATCAGAAGACTTTTTAAATATATTAGAAAAGAAAAACAAAGATAACTATAATATAGATTTAGAAGAGAGTATTTTTGTAAATGAAAAACTTGTTTTATTTGAGAATATTCTAAATCAATATCTAAAAAAAGAAAAAACAATAAAAACAATAAATGAAATAAAAACCAAGTTTAATCTAGATAATAGAAGCAAAATAAATATTTTGGAACTTTCAAAAATCTATAGTTATATTGAGAGGGTTTTATCTGGTACCTTGGGTACTGCAGGTTCATATAATGTACTTAAAAAAAGTAATGTTTTCTCAGATGAAGAATCAACTAGTTTATCCGATGTATATGCAAAAATTTTAAAAAATATGAAAATCTCACCAGAAGAGTTTACTCAAAAGATTAATTATTTTAAAGAAAAAGAGAAACTTTTAAATGAACATTATGAGCAACTAAAAGAAAAAGTTGCCCAAAGAGATGAAGAGATTGATGCGAGAAGAAAAGCAGAAGATGAGGTAAGAGCTTTAAATGAAACACTTGAAGTGAAAGTAGAAGATAGAACTAAACAACTTCAACAAAGTAATAGTGATTTAGAAAAATCAATGGATGAGTTAAAAAGAACACAACAAAACCTAATTGAATCAGAAAAAATGGCGAGTTTAGGTGAACTTGTGGCTGGTGTTGCCCATGAAATAAATACTCCTGTTGGCTTGTCTCTTACAGGAATTACTCACTTTATGAGTATGTCAGAATCTTTAGCTAAAGATTATGAAAAAGGTGAGTTAAGTGAAGAGGAGTTTGAAGAGTTCATAAATACTACAAAAGAATTATCACATAGTATTAATCTAAATCTTAATAAAACAGCTCAATTAGTAAAAAGTTTCAAACAAGTAGCAGTGGATCAATCAAGTGATGAAACTAGAGAGTTTGAACTAAGAGAGTATATAGATGAAATTTTAATGAGTTTAAATAACATCACTAAAAAAACTAAAATCAAAATCAATATTGATTGTCCTAAAATGATTTTGAATGGTTATCCTGGAGCTATTTCTCAGGTGTTTACAAACTTGATCATAAATAGTTTAAAACATGGCTATACAAAAGATGATGAAAGCTCAATAGATATAAATATCAAAAGTGAAGATAATAGAGTATTTGTAGTATTCAAAGACTATGGTAAAGGTATTCCAAGTGATAATATGCCTAAAATTTTTAATCCATTCTTTACAACAAAAAGAGATCATGGTGGAAGTGGATTAGGGCTTAGTATTATTTATAATCTAATTACAACAAAACTAAATGGAAAGATTAGTGTTCACAGTGAAGAAAATGTAGGTACAACTTTTGAAATAGAGTTTGATAAGGATATTAATAAGCCCTAAAAAAAGGACTTATTATTCGTTTCTTAATACATCAATAACATCAATTTTAGTAGCTCTAGAAGCTGGGTAATATGATGACATTAATACAATTAAAGCAGCACCAATTAAAATAGAAATAAAATCACCCGTTGCTAAATCAAGTGGAAGTTTTGCAGTTCCATATACATCTGCTGGTAAAGATACAATATCAAATGTATCTAAAATCCAATAACCTATAAAACCTAAGATAACTCCAACAAATATACCAGAGAACCCAATAATTGTTCCAAGTCTTAAGAAAATAGATTTTATCTCTTTAACACTAGCACCCATAGATAAAAGTAGGGCTATCTCTTTTCTTCTACTCATAACAGTCATTAGTAAAGAAGAAATGATATTTAAAGATGCAACAAGGATAATTAACATAAGTACTATAAATAGAGCTGTTTTCTCCATTTTCATAGCAGCAAAGAAGTTTCCATTTTGTTGCCACCATCCAATAACACCAGCACCAGTACCTTGTAAATCAGCTCTTAGTTTTTTGATATCTTCAAAAGCATCATCTGAATATACGTGAATACCATCATATGTACCTTCAGGTCTTTTAAGAAGTGTTCTTAAAGCTTCTATAGATGTATACATATATGCTTTATCATAGGCATTTAGACCAGATTTAAATGAGTTTTGAAAAGTAAATCTTTTCATTTTAGGAATCATAGAAAATCCAGTAGGGTTTAAATCTGTAAAATAAAGAGTTGCTTTAATTCCTGGGTTTAAATACAATTTATCAGAAATTCCTGCACCTGTTATGATGTCATATTTTCTAAGTTTTAAATCACCTAATGCCTCTTTATAAATAGAGTTAATAGGAGCTTCTTTCTCTGGAATTACACCAAATATCATACCTCCACTCATAGAATCACCACTTTGAATGATTGCTTGTGATGAAATATATGGCGAAAACTTTAATTCTGGGTATTTCTCTTGAATAGTTGTTAGAACTGATTCATCAAGTGAGTTTTTGAATTTTGAATAGATTGTAAGAGGGTAGTTCATAGTAAATAGTTTTTTTTCAAACTCTTTGGCAGTACCATTCATGATTGCCATAGATAGTATTAAAACCATTACTCCAATAGCTACACCTACAAATGCCAAGATGGCACTTATAGATATAAAAGGATTCTTTTTATCGAATCTTAGGTATTTTTTTACAATAAAATTAACTAATTTTTTGTTCAAATTAGTTCCCTGCTGCTAAACCTCTTTTAGGTCCGCTTTTTCCATGACATTGTTTATATTTCTTTCCAGAACCACAAGGACAAGGGTCATTTCTAGCAATCTTTTTTTCATTTGCTAAAATTTCTTGTTCTTCTACACTTGTAATAGCTCCAGCGTTAGCTTCTTCCATTTGCTCTTTCATTTTATCTAATGCTTCTTGCTCTTTTTGAGCATCTTCATTTGTTTGAAGTTGAACAGTAAATAGAATTTTGATAATTTCTGTTTTGATATTAGAAATTAACTCAATAAACATGTTGTAAGACTCTTTTTTATACTCAACTAGTGGATCTTTTTGGTTATAACCTCTAAGCCCGATACCAGTTTTTAATGTATCCATTGCGTATAAGTGTTCTCTCCATGCATTATCTAAAATTTGTAAGTAAAGAATTCTTTCAATCTCAGATTTTTGCTCAGGAGCTGCAACTGACATTTTCTTTTCGTATACTTCTTTAATAATAGAGATTAGTTTTGTTTCTAACTCTTCGTAAGATTCGCTTACTACATCTGCTTGCTCAACTACAAGGTGTAATTCATCTTTTAATCTTGCAAGAATTGTTTCGTAATCATAATCTTCTGCTGGCATACCATCAATGATTTCTGCTTCAGCTAAAATATCTGCAACATACTCAGCTCTATTTTCATCTAGTTTAGCTTCAATAGCATATTCTGGGTTTAATAGGTCATTTCTGAAGTTATAGATTACTTTTCTTTGTTTATGTGCAACATCATCGTACTCAAGAACGTGCTTTCTTGATTCGAAGTGCATTGATTCTACTTTTTTCTGAGCGTTTTCAACTGCTCTTGTTACCATTTTAGATTCAATATGCTCACCTTCTTCGATACCTAATCTATCCATGATTCCAGCAATTTTATCTGAACCAAAGATTCTTAATAAGTTATCTTCTAAAGATAAGTAGAATTGAGATTCACCAACATCACCTTGTCTTCCAGCTCTACCTCTTAACTGGTTGTCAATTCTTCTTGATTCGTGTCTTTCAGTACCAATAATAGCTAATCCACCAAGGTCTAAGATTTCTTGAGTAAGTTTAATATCAACCCCTCTACCTGCCATATTTGTAGCAATAGTTACAGCACCTTTTTGTCCTGCATCTTGGATAATCTTACCTTCTTTTTCGTGTTGCTTAGCATTTAATACTGTATGAGGAATTTTTTTATCTTTTAAAATTTTATGTAGTGCTTCTGATTTTTCAATTGACGCAGTACCAACTAATACTGGTTGACCTTTTTCATGTAACTCTTTGATTCTATTACAAACAGCTTCGAATTTTTCTCTTTCACTTTTGTAAATTAGGTCATTTTTGTCAAGTCTTTGAATTTCAACATTTGTAGGAATAGATACAACATCTAAGTTATAAATCTCTGCAAACTCAGTAGCTTCTGTTTGAGCAGTACCAGTCATACCTGCTAATTTATCATACATTCTAAAGTAGTTTTGGAATGTAATATCAGCTAAAGTTTGAGACTCATCTTGAATTGTAACGCCTTCTTTTGCTTCAAGTGCTTGGTGCAGTCCCTCTGAGAATCTTCTACCTTCACTTAATCTTCCAGTAAATTCATCTACAATAATAACTTGGCTGTCTTTTACAACATAATCTACATCTTTTTCAAAAATATAGTTTGCTTTTAAAGCTTGGTCAAGGTTGTGAGATAACATAGCATTTTCTAAAGAGTATAAGTTATCTACTTCAAATAACTTCTCAGCTTTTTCAATACCATCTTCTGTTAATAATACAGATTTGTTTTTTTCATCAACTGTATAATCACCAGTAGTTTGAACTTTCTCTGTAGGATCTTTTGGCTCAATAATCTCACCTTTTTCTAGGCTTAATGCAATTTCGTTTGCTCTAACGTAGTTTGCATTTTTGTGATTTGTTGGTCCTGAGATAATAAGTGGAGTTCTAGCTTCATCAATTAAAATCGAGTCAACTTCATCTACGATTACAAAGTTGTGTTCTCTTTGTACTTTTTCATTGATATCTAAAGTCATGTTATCTCTTAGATAATCAAATCCATACTCATTGTTTGTACCATAAGTAATATCAGCTGCGTATTGCTCTCTTCTTAAGTCATCATCTCTTAAGTCACCAGTAACAGCACCTACTTGGTATCCTAAGAAGTTGTATAATGGCTCTAATTCTTGAGCATCTCTTGAGGCTAAGTAGTCATTTACAGTTACTACGTGTACACCTTTTCCACTTAGGGCATTTAAAGCTACTGCTAATGAACCAACTAAAGTTTTACCTTCACCTGTTTTCATCTCAGCGATTCTACCATCGTTAAGTACCATTGCACCAATTAATTGTACATCATATGGTCTCATATTTAGAGTTCTTTTACTTGCTTCTCTAGTAATAGCAAATGAGTCATTTAGAACTTCGTCTAGACTCTTTTCTTCATTTTGTACTTGATTTTTTAACTCGTTAAAAGTATTTTGTAATTCTTCATCGCTCATGCTTTCATATTTTGATTCTAAGGCATTAATTGCGTGAGCTCTTTTTCTATATCTTTTTACTTCTCTGTCATTTTGAGTACCAAAAATCATTGAAAACACATTAAACATAAAATTAATTCCTTTTTGTTATAATCCACAAAGATTATATAGAAAAAAAGGTTAAAATATGTTTTATAAAATTTTATTGTCATTATTATGTTTCTTTGCCTTTTCTAGCGCTTCTGTAGATATTAAAAATTTGGATACATTTCAAGCACAATTTACTCAAAGTATTAAGTCAAGTGGTGGAAAAATAATTCAATATAAAGGTGATGTTTTTATCAAGAAATCTGGAAAGATTTTATGGAAGTATAAAACACCAATTGAAAAGAATGTATATATCTTAAATGACTATGCAATCATCGATGAACCGGAGCTTGAACAAGCTATTTTTACTCAACTTCAAAGCGAGATTAATATTATCAAACTTATTCAAAACTCTAAACAGTTAGATGACAACAGATATTTAGCAGTTTTAGACAATGTTGAGTATGTTATAGAGGTTTCATCTACTACAAAGAAAATCGACAATATCAAATACAATGACAAACTAGAAAACAGTATTGTTATCAAATTTGAGAACTCACAAGAAAATAATAAAATAGATGACTCTATTTTTAAATTTACTGCACCAGACTATTACGACATCATAAGAAAATAAACTTTAAGAAACTTGTGGTTATAATTCGCGCCAAGGTAAGCCAGACAATAGCTTGAACACTTGTTCAAGAGGAAAGTCCGGGCTGCAGTGGAGCAGGGTTCCATCTAGAGGATGGCTAGCGTAAGCTAAGGGACAGTGCAACAGAAAGTATACAGCCAATTTATTGGTGATGGTGAAACGGTGAGGTAAGAGCTCACCAGTCTTTTGAGTAATCTTAAGAGCTATGTAAACCCAACCCGCAGCAAGAAGACCTGGTATTAAGCTTCACATTTTTTGGTCTTTGCAAGATTAGCTAAGTAATTTGCTAACTAGATAAATTATTGTCACAATAACAGAACGCGGCTTATTGGTTTACCTTGATTGAATATTCTTTTAGTCTTTTAATGAAGTAAGAACAATACTCTTGATATTAAAAGTAATCATAAATAAATTTATAGCTATTTGATATAATAAATATAAATATATAATTGAAAAAATTGTATAAACTATCATTCCTACAGATATTTCCTCATAAGTTTTTGGTGTGTAAATATATGACATTATTAATGAATAAAAAAATGAAAATATTAAAAAACCAGAGAGTTTAAATATACGTTTTACAAATAGTTCAGAGTTTTTATGGTTTTTGAATTCTTTAATATAAATATTATTATTTTTCAAAGTTAGTATTAAAGATAATGAAGTAATTAATAATCCTATTAATAGCAATGGAGTAAAAATGAATGTTTTTATTAAGTTAAAACTATTATCAATAAAAATATTAATTAAACAAATATAATCCATGGGTTTTCCTAATTAATTCTGTCCAATATAGTATTTAAAGTCTTATTATAAGCATCAGAAAAAATAAAATTTGCATCTGATAGTGATTCATATTTATAATTGCTAGTGTATTTTAATAAATCACCTACACTAGTTGACTCAACAAAATTACGACTTCCTTTTTTCTTTACTTTACATGATTTAATTATACCAGCATCTCTTAATAAAGCAAATAGATTTAGAATTTTTTCATTACTTAATGTATGTTGTTTTTCAGCATTTACAGAAACTTTTATTTCATGCCCTGTTGTACTTCCAAATAAGTCAGTAATTGCTTCAATTTTACTATTAAAGTCATTTTTATCTAACAAACTTTTTGAATCACAATTATATGAAAATTCAAAGGTTTGCATTTCAGAATGGTCTAAAATTTCTGAAAATTCATCTTCATAAATATTGAAATGTTTTAAAGTATAATCATTTTTTACAAGGATATGCGAATTAAGGTATTCAATAATCTTTTTGTGATCGAATCCCTCTGAATTATATAAAACAGATAAAATATTTGTGTCATTAATTTTCATAAAGTTAAAAAATGTTTTGTCTTTTTGAAGTCTATTTAATACATTTTCATAATAATATTCCTTGAATGTAAGTTGCTCGTCTTGATTTAGGATAGTAATTTTTTCATCTGATATTAATTTATAAATTTTATATGGATCAATTTCTGTTACTCTCAATTGTTCTATAATTTCATCATAAATATTTGTTTTCAAAAATATATTTTTTACGATTTCTTTTTCTTTACTAGTATAGTTTGTTGATTCAATTGTTCTATGGTTTAATTCATTAAAAGTATCAGTGTCTTGTAGTGGATTAGCAATAATAGCACTATTCACTTTCTTTTGAGTAAATTTAGAGAAGTCAAAAGAAACATTAGATGGGATATCTTTTTTTTCTGTTTCTTCATTAATATAGTAGTCTGATAAAATTGCAGAACACTTGCCTCCTTTACAAAATCTTTCAGAGTCATTCATTTTATCAATATAACTTTTAAATAATATACCTATATTTTCTTCAACTATTTCATTTTTTTCTGTATCTAAAACTTCAATTCTATAAAAATTAACTTTTGCCAAAATATTCCTTTTCATTATTAATAGTGTAGACCACTAGTATAATTATAATACTTTTTTAATTAAAAATATTATTTTACATTATCTCCGTCACATTTTGCGTCACAAAATTTATCATTCGACAATTTTTATATTTTTTTATTATATACTTTCGTATAAATGATTTCTTTTGAGATAGTTTATAATATTTTAACACTCTGAAGAGCATGAAGTTTCGGCTTCTGTCTCTTCTTTTTTTCTTTCAAAAAGCTAACTTAACCAAACAATAAAGCCAAATCCAATATAATCACTTTTATAAAACATCTAAGAGAAAATATATGAGAATTGAAAATAATAGCGTATCATCAGCAAGCCAACCTCTTTTTGGAAACAGAATCAGAAGTCAACAAAAGGTTTCAAATAATACTCCGTCTATCAACACAGCATATAGAGTTGAGATAAGTAATATGGCTCAAAGAATGCTTGAAGAAGTAGAAGATGATTTAATCACTTTCAATCCAGATGCTTTACTATACGATAAAAATATGAAGCTTGTTTACAAGCAAGGTATGTAAAGGCTCATATGATAGATTTTGAAGAGCTTACTTCAAATGGCTACTTAAACGAATGGTATGCAATACCAGTTTTAATTCTACTAATCATCATCAAAGTAATCGCAGAAAAGAAGTACGAAGAAAATATGAAAAATAAAAAAAAGAAAAAGGACTAAGCCTTTTTATCTTTTTGTTTTTTAGCACTTGGTAGATCTGACATAAGTATAGCTAACCAGTGAGTTTCACTATTTGAATTAAATGCAATTTTTAGTGTCATCGTAATAGGCACAGCCAAGAACATCCCTACAATCCCAAGAATCCAACCCCAAAAAATCAGTGAGAAAAATATAACTAATGGTGAAAGCCCAAGCTCTTTACCCATAAGTTTTGGTTCAATGATATTACTAATTGAGATGTTTATAGTCACATAAAATACAATTAGTATGATAGTAGTATTTATATCCACATTTAAAAGTGAGATTAACACTGCAGGAATTGCTGCTATGATAGATCCCACAACTGGTACGAAGTTAAATAGCATAGCAATAACTCCCCATAAAATCGGGTAATCAACTCCAAATAGTAGAAGTGTTACAGCGATAATAGAACCAGTTAAAAAACTCGTAAATGATTTTACGATGAAGTATTTTTGGATATTGTGTGAAAAAAGATTGAAGTGTTCTAGTTTTTTTGCATTGTATTTGAATATCACTTTTAGTTTTGTCTCAAAAGATTTTGACTCAGCTAAAATAAATGCAACCCCAATAATTATAAGTAAAAACTTTGATAAAAATGTTCCAATACTTCCTATGATATTTGTAGTAAACCCAAAAAATGAACTAAGGTTTAAAGCTTCTAAAATAGTGTCTTTATCGATTGTAAAACCATATGTTTCTACCAATGAGATAGAGTTTACTACTAAAGCTTGAAGTTTCTGTTCATAAAGTGGTAGATTACTAGCAAAGTCTTTTATGGATATGTTTATAATATATGCCATAAGTAGGGTGAAGATTAGAAATATAGACAAAACAAAGAAGTATGACAATACTTTTGGTATATGTCTTTTTTCTAAAAATCTTAACATTGTTGAAAAAATAGAAGCAATAAATATGGATAAAAATAGAATTATTACAATCTCACTTGCTACTTTTATACCAGCAATTATTATCACTGAAGTTGCAAAGTAGAAAAAATAGTTTTTTAAATTTACTGCATCCATATATTTCCTTTTAATGCTATTATATTAACTGATTCTTAACGAACTGTAAATAGTGACCTTCTTCTTCCTCTAGTTCTTCGTGATTTCCTCTTTGAACTATTTCACCTTCATCTAGTACATATATCATATTTGCATTTTTCACTGTACTTAATCTATGCGCGATTGTAATCACTGTTTTTTCTTTTAGTATAGGAATTAGTGCATTAAATAGTTTTGCTTCTGTATGTACATCTAAAGCTGATGTAGACTCATCAAATATTACAACAGCAGGATTTGCGATAATCATCCTAGCAATAGATAACCTTTGTCTTTGACCTCCACTTAGTCTAATACCATGTCTTCCCACTATTGTATCAAGACCTTGTGTCATTTTTTCAACTACATCATCCATTTGAGCTATTATTAGAGCTTCATGGATTTGTTCATCTGTGATAGTATCATTTCCCATTGTTATGTTAAATCGAAGTGAGTTATTGAAAAGTATTGGCATTTGTAAAACTAAGAAGATATTTTCTCTTAGAGTTTGTCTGTTGATTTCATCTATACTAATACCGTTGTATTTTATATCTCCACTATCTTTTGAATAAAACCCTGAGATTAGTTGGGCTAGGGTAGTTTTACCACTTCCACTTGCTCCAATAAGGGCTACTTTTTCTCCTGCTTTGATGTTAAATGATATATCTTTTAAAATTGCTTTTTCTTCATTGTATGAGAAGTTTAGATTTTCCAAAGTAATATCAACTTTTTTATTATCAACACATAGTTCTTTATCACCATTTTTTTCAGTTGATAACTCTAGAATTTTATTGATTCTTTTAATAGCAGCATTTGTACTAGCATATGAGTATTGAATCGTTAAGATATCTTGAACTGGTGTCATAATAAACCAGATATATCCAAACATGGCAAACATCATACCAATTGAAAGGTCGTTGTACTCAACCAAGATTAGACCAGTTGCTCTAAAAACCTCAAAGGCTATTAGAAATACTGTAAAAGAGAATCTTTCATAAGCTACACTTTTATAGTTGAATTCATTTGATGTTTTTTGGATATTTCTAGCTTTTTCTATGGCATTATCGAAGAAATAGTTCTCTTTGTTACTTGCTTTGATTTGTCCAAATAGCTCCAAAGTCTCACCAACATTGTCTTGAAACTCTTCGATTGATTGGTTTTCTTCTTTTTTTAGAACACCTGTTTTTTTAGAAATCTTTTTTGAAATAAGCATAATAATTGGTTGAATAAACAAAATCATAAGACCCAAAATAGGATCAATAGCAATAATCACAAAAGCAACAGCAATAAGAGTTAATACCGAAGCTACAAACTTACTAGCAATAGAGATGATAAAGTTATCTAAAGTATTAATATCCGTGATAAGATTAGCAGCAATTGCCCCAGAACCTAGACTTTCATACTCATTCATATTTACTTTTTGAAGATGATTTAATAGTCTTTCTCTGATTTTAAATGTCACATATTTCGAGATTTTTGTAAAGATTTTAGTGATAATCACAATAAAAACAAAATGAATAAATCTCAAGAATATCACTGCAAAAGTAACCACAGCAATATAATAAAAGGCATTTCCAACACCTAAGGCTTGGTTGATAGTATCCAAAAATAAACCAGGCTTATCTAGCAGTACTTCATCTACAAGAACTGGTAGCATAAGAGGAATAGGAATACTAATAAAAATAGCTATTAATGTAATAATTTGACCTAAAATAAGATATTTTTTATTTTCTAGTAATAGCTTGAATATATATTTTATTGATATTTGTTCAGGCATAAATTTTCTTTCGTTATATAGTATGTAGTAGTTGTACAATAATTAGGATAAATTAATAATAAAAATTGTGAAAGAAAGAGGGCATAACCCACAAAAGCTTGACTTTTGTGGGTTAAAAAATTATTGGTTGTATTTGTATTTTAATACGTTATCTACAACATCTTTTGCAATTTCGTCAGTTTTTCTAGCAATTTGATTTGCTTTTTCTGCTACTTGTGCATTTTGTTGTGTAAATTGATCTAGTTGGTTAACTGCATCAGAAATTTGAGTCATACCTATAGTTTGCTCTCTTGCAGCGTTTGTAACATCATCAATTAGTTGGTTTGTTTCAAAGATTTTTTCTTCTAGAGAACCAAAACCTTCAATCATTTGTGAACTGATGTTTTTACCATGATCAGCTTTTGTAGTTGCAGTTTCTACTAAGTCTTTGATCTCTTTTGCAGCCTCAGCTGATCTTGCAGCAAGATTTCTAACTTCTTGTGCAACAACTGCAAATCCTTTACCAGCTTCACCAGCAGTAGCAGCCTCAACAGCAGCATTAAGCGAAAGAATATTTGTTTGGAATGCAATTTGGTCAATTACTGTAATAGCTTCAGTAATTGCAATAACATTATCATTAATCTCTTCCATAGCTGTTGCTGTGTTTGAAGCAAGTTTTTTACCATTTGAAGATGCATCTTTTGTTTCAGATGAGATGTTTAACATCTTTTGTGCTTTTTCATTTGTTTGTTTAATATTACTTGTGATTTCTTCAATAGATGCAGCTGTTTCTTCAAGTGAAGCGGCTTGACTAGTTGCATTTTCTGAAAGTGTAGTAACATTAACAGTTAAGTCCTCTGAACTTGTTTGTAAAATCATTCCATCTTCGTTGTTGATTTTTAACATTTCAGTAATCATTTTGTTCATATTTACAATTTCTGTTCCAATTTTCCCAGAAGTTGAAGGGTCTAATGTTTTTCTAAAGTCTCTATTTGCGTAAGAATCAAGTACTTCACTTAATCTATTGATATCATTACCTACAAGTTTTTGAAGATTATCTAACATAGAGTTTAATAAATCTTTTAGCTCGTTAAGAGCGTCGTTACATGTAGAGCTTTCAACTTTTTTATCTAAGTAACCTTGGCTTACTGCACCTACTACTTGTTTAACATCGTTGATTAAGTGGTTGTCTTCAACTATTAATGTTTTTGTTTTATCAATATTTTCATTAACAATTTTTGACATAGTACCAATCTCATCTTTTGAGTTTACTTCTAACTCTTTAACATCAGATTTCTCTTTGTTTAAGAATTTGAAGAAATCAAGTAATCCTTCTTGGAACTTATCAAGTGGGGCAACAATGATTTTGTTTGAAATAAAGATAAATAATAAAGATACGATAACAGCAACAATGATAGTAATAACTGTAATAATCATAACTGCGTTTGCAATCTCTTTATTTGCTTCTTCTTCCATTACTTTAACGCTTTTCTCTACGTTGTCAACATATGCTCCAGTACCTACGATGAAGTCCCATGCAGCAAATTTTTTTACGTATGCAAATTTTTGTTGTGGTTTTTCTTCACCTGGTTTTGGCCATAAATACTCAACAAGCCCACCTTCTGTGTTCTTTTTTGCAGCTTTTACAATCTCTTGATAAATTAACGTACCATCAGGGTCTTTTAGGTTTGTTAAATCTCTCCCAGCTAGAGATGGTTTTGCTGCATGTGCTACAACTACATGTTTTGAATCATTAATCCAGTAGTATCCGTCTGTGCCATATTTCATTTTCATCACAGTATTCATAGCAGCTTTTTTCATTGCTTCTTCATTTGAACTATTTGCTTGTTCATGGAATGATTGAATTACTTTGAATGCTAATTCTGTGTAGTTTTTTAGTTCTAATTCTTTTGCCTTATAAGAATCAGCCCTGTAGTGCTCAATATTTTTCTCTGTTATATTATTGATAGAATTGATTGAATCAAGTATCAATATAAGAGAAATAATCGATATTGAGGAAATTACTAAAATTAGTAATTTGAATTTGATAGATAAGTCTCTCAACACTTAAAATGTCTCCCATAATTATTATTTTATAACCATGCTATTTTATTGCTATGGTTATTTCTAACGGGAATTATAACAGAAAAAGTTTAAAAACTATACAATTATTGGGGCTTTGTCACAAAATATCACTGTTATTTATCTAAATAATAACATAAGCTAATATTATTTTTGTAAATTATTTTTTACCATAATGCTATTTTATTGCTATGAAGTCCACTGTGATGGGCTTTAGAAAAGGTAAATAGTGAATAATTATTCATATGTATAAATTCTATTCAGTGATAATAAAATATAACCAAATTGTCTAAAAAATAGTTATTATATTTTTCTAACTTGTATTTTACGCTATAATTTTTTTATAAATTAATTAAATTTATGGATTTTATCATGAAATACAAACTATCAAAACTAATCTCAAATATAACATTGACGATTTCGATATTTGTAGTTTTAACACTTGGAACTGCGTGGATCATAAAAGAATATACTGATTTTAGTAAAAATATCAATCAATTACAGTCAAACTATGTAGATGAGAAGAAAAAAGAGATTTCTCAAGAAGTTAACAGAGTAATTTCTCTTATTGATTATAACTATTCTTTAAAAATGAATAGAACAAAAAAACAAGTGAAACAAAGAGTATTAGAGGCACATAATTTAGTAACAAAGTTATATGAAGCAAATAAAGATACTAAATCAAAAGAACAGATAATTGAAATTATCAAAGACACACTAAGAAATATACGGTTCTTTGATGGTGTTGGTTACTATATTATCTATGATTTAGAAGGAAAATCTATTTTACATCCTATTAAACCTGATGTTGAAAATACTTATAAGTTTAAAAACTTCAAGGATTTAAATGGTAAAGAGGTTTTAACATCTTGGTTTGAAAACCTGAAAACAAAAAATGAAGATTATTCAAAATGGACTTTTTATAGGGTTGATGATAAACAAAAGCAAGCTGTAAAAGTAGGGTATTACAAAAAGTTTGAACCATATGGTTTTGTTATTGCTACAGCAGATTATTTATATAGAGTTGAAAATGAATTAAAAGAAGAGACTTTAGACAGAATAAGACAGATTCATTATGGAAAAACTGGCAATATTTTTGTAGTTGATAAGTTTGGTAAGACATTAGTTACAAAACATTTTTCATCGCTAGAAGGCAAGCACTTTTCAGATATGAAAAATAATCAAGCTCAAAAGATTGTACAGTTAATCATAAAAAATGCTTCACCAGTTGGTGAGTATATAACATATGATTGGTTTAAACCAAATACTATTTATTATCAAGAGAAGCTTTCATATGTAAAACTTTATGATAAGTGGGATTGGATTATTGGAACAGGGGTATTTTTCGATGAAATAAATGACAAAATTGAAAAAGAGAATGATAAATTAAACAATAATATTATATTTGAAATAGAGTTTATTCTATTTGTAATATTTATTATTTTACTTGTGATTTTTGTTGTAAATTCATATATTAATAAAAAAATCAAAAATAGTTTAGAACTGTTTTTGGGCTTCTTTAAAAATGTAGATGAAAAAAATGAAAAAATAGATGAAAATTCTTTAGAGTTTTATGAGTTCTACAAGATTGCAAAATATGCAAATAAGATGATTGATTTAAGAAAAGAGAATGAAAAAGAGATTGATACAAAAAATAGAGAAGTATTAATCAATTTATCTTTATTAGATGAATATAAAAAAGCTGTAGATGCAGGAGCTATTGTGTCTAAATCAGATGCAAGTGGAGTTATTACATATGTAAATGACCAGTTCTGTGAAATCTCAGGTTATTCAAAAGAGGAGCTTATTGGCTATAACCATAGCCTTGTAAAACATCCTGAAGTTCCAGATAGATTCTTCAAGTCTTTATGGACAAAAATTGCTGATAAAAAGATTTGGAAAGGTGTATTTAAAAATAGGGCAAAAGATGGGTCAACTTATTATGTTAAATCAACAATTGTTCCAATTTTAGATATTTATGGAAATATCAAAGAGTTTATAGCTATCAGATATGATGTTACAGATTTAATTAATCAAGCAAAAAAAATCAAGTTTCAAACAACAGATTTATTAACAAAACTTCCAAATAGACAAAAGTTATTAGAAGATTTAACAAATAGAGATGACCTGAAATTACTGGTTTTAAATGTTGAAAGATTTAAAGAAGTAAATGAATATTATGGTTATGAAATGGGTGATAAACTTCTTACAAAATTAGCAGATGAATTAAATAAACTAATTGACTTAGATGAATTAAATCTTTATAAACTTCAAGGTGATGAGTTTGCTGTTTTAGGAAATGAACTAATAACTCAAGAAGAGTTCAAAGAGATATCATATGCTCTAATGTCAAAACTAAAGTCAATACCTGTAGAAGTTGATGAAAATGTATTAGATGTTCATTTTATTGGTGGTATTTCATTTATCAAAAACTACTTTATAAATGCAGAAATGGCTAAGAACTATGCAAAACAAGAAAAGAAAAGATTAGTAATTTTTGATGAAAATAGAGATATTAAAGACAATATTATTAACAATGTACAATGGACAAGAAAACTAAAAACAAAAATTGCTGAAGATAAGATTGTTGTAGTAGCTCAACCAATATTCTCAAATAGTAATGGCAAAGTAAATAAATATGAGTGTTTAGTTCGTATGGAAGATGATGATGGAAGTCTAATTTCTCCAATTAAGTTCCTAAATATTGCAAAAAAATCTAAGCTTTATACAAAACTTACAAGAATTGTCGTTAGAAAATCATTTGAGCATTTTGCAAATACAAATGACAAGTTTTCAATCAACTTAACTATTGAAGATATTTTAGATATTAAAACAGTTAATTTCATTAAAGAGAGTTTAGACAAATACAAAAATATTAGTAATAGAGTAATATTTGAAATAGTTGAAGATGAGGGTATTGAAAACTATGAAGAGGTTTCAAGTTTTATTGAACAAATGAAATATTTAGGTTGTTCTATTGCTATTGATGATTTTGGTACGGGGTATTCAAACTTTGATTATCTAATGAAATTAAATGTTGATTATGTAAAAATTGATGGTTCTATGATTAGATATTTAGATTGTGATGATAATGCCAAGGTTGTTACAGAGCTAGTTGTGAAGTTTGCACAAAAGCTAAATATAAAAACTATTGCTGAGTTTGTACACTCAAAAGAGATTCATGAAATTGTAACAGATATGGGGATTAATTACTCGCAAGGGTTCTATTTAGCAGAACCAAAAAGAATATAGATACAAAAGTAGATTAGATATCTACTCTGTATCCAACTCCTGAAATATTTTTAACTAAATCTTTGTAAGTCTTTTTTCTAACTTCTTTTACCACTGATCTTAATGCGTTGTGAGTCATATCTCCTTGCCAAAGAGTATCATTTAACTCTTCGTATGATATTGCTCTATTTTGATTGTTGATAATATAGTCTAAGAACATATCCTCTTTTTTTGATAGAGATATAACTTGTCTGTTTTTTAATAAATTATTGTTGTATTTATCATAAACAAAATCTTCTTTAAGCTCAATGATATTTGAGATATTAGAATCTAAAGTTTGGATAACCTCTTTTAGCTCTTCTTTGAATAATTCAATAGAAGTATCAGATTCTAAAAATTTGATACCATGAAGGTTTATTGAATTTAAATAAAGAATATCATCTATATCTTCTTGGAAGATAATAAAATGAGTGTTTGATTTCTCTCTCATTTTCTTTATTTTCGAGCTATCAATTGTTTTTTCAGAAATTAAAATATCAAAGCTTTTACTTTCAAATATAGTAGTTAATTCTTCAATACTTTCAATTTTTGATAAGTTCTCACATTTTGATTCAAGATAAGTTAAAGATTCAGATTCATTAGAGTTTTGAATATATAATACGTTTAAATGTTTTAATTCTCTCATAAAATTTCCTCTGTGTTTTGTTTAACCAACAGAAGAGTTATAACATAAATAAGTTGAAAAATTATTTAAATTATTATTAGTATTCTAAAAAAGCAGAAAAATAGCGAGTGCTATTTTTCTGTTGGAGCAAGCATTTTTTCACAGATTTCTAGTTTCATACCATCGTGGAATTCACAGTTTAATCCACATTTGAATGTTCCAGAATCACTAATGCCCATTGTTGCAAGTTGTTTAATCGATTCGTCTTTACACTCTTGTAATGAGCCAAAGTACATCGGACTTTTCATATTTCTTTTTGTATTATTTTTATCTGGATAGATAAAAGAGTGCCATTTCTCTTCTTTCTTTTCCCCAAAACATCCAGTTAATAAAATACAAGCACACGCAGCTAATAAAATATTTCTTACCATATAAACTCTTTTTTTAGTAGAGATTTTAGTAGAAAAAGATTTATAGAATCTTAAACCATTACATTTTGTAGGGTTTTTTTGATAGTTTCTAAATCTTTTAACTCTTCTCTTAATCTTAGGTTTTCTAAATATAAATCAATGGCTTTTCTTAATTGGTCACTTACTTTGCCAGTTGATGCTGCTTTGTTAATTGTATCTGGCTTGTATCCTAATTCATAAGAAAGGTTTTTATATGTAAGGCTTAAGTCTTTACATACTTGTTTGATAAGATTTGGGTTTAAATCTTCAAATAACTTCTCGCAATCGATATTAAAGTTTTCAGAGATATCTTGGATAGTCTCTTTTTTCTCTATTAAGATATTTCTATATTTATAATGTTTTGAACTTGGTTGGAATAGTTTTAGATTCTCTTTTGATACACTAATAAATAGGTTTTTACCATTACATCCAATCATCTCATCAAATACTGTAACTAATGATTCTTCATTTAAATGTTTGAAAGTCTCAATAAACATAAATGAGTTGATATATTTTGTTTTTGTTTTTGACTCTTTATACTCTTCAAATGTAAATTCAATATCTTCATTTTTATATTTAACAAACAGGTTCTCTTTTGGAATCTCAACTTTTACTACTAGGTGGAAGTGTAAAAGGTTGTCTCTATTATTTGAGAAGATATTAATAATACTTTCTTCTTCAATACCATGGTTTGATGAAAGATCTTTTAAGATTCCTTCTACATATTTGATATCTTTATAGCTATTTTCTTTGTCTCTTACTAAGTAAGGAATTTTTTTAAATAACTTTCCAACTTGTGTCATATTCTTGTCCTACTACGTTTAAATCTTTTCTATTCTATTATACATATAACAAGACTCAATACAATAGTAGTATCATGAAAAGAGTGTGTTATTTAATGAAAAAATGCCAAAAATATTGAAAAAATATGTATTTGCTACGAAATCGCTATATAAGTATCAATTGAATGCTACACTTGCTATATTGTCAAATTTACAATTATTATACATTTGTTATGGTACAATTAATAAAAAAAATAAGAGAGTAAAATATGAAAAAATTTTTATTATTGATTTCTTTTATTTCTACTTTATGTTTTGCAAAAGCTGATTACTCTGAGATGAGCACTCAAGAGTTAATCGCAATCATGGGCTATGTAAAGGAATCAAATAAAAAAGATTTTATTAGAGAGTTAAATTCAAGAGTACCAACTATGAGTTCTCAAGAAAGAAAACAATATCAAAAAAATTTAAAAAAGTTAAAAAAATAATGAAAACGAAACTACTATTACTTGAAGATGATTTGACATTAAGCGAAACTATTGTGGATTATTTTGAGGAGCAAGGCTTTGAAGTTATAGCAGCATATGATGGAGAAGAGGCCTTATCTGCTATATATGAAAATGGTTTTGACTTATTATTGCTTGATGTAAATGTACCTGGAATGAACGGTTTTGAAGTTTTAAAGCAAATCAGAGAAGAGAAAAATAGCGTTCCTGCTATATTTATAACTTCACTTAATTCAATGGATTCACTAGAAGAGGGATTTAATAGTGGATGTGATGATTATATTAGAAAACCTTTTGAGTTAAAAGAGCTACTTCTTAGGGTTCAAACTATCATAAAAAGGGAGTTTGCAAATAATAAACAAGATGTAATTGAAATAGATACAAATATTACTTTTGATTTAATCGCAAATGAATTAAAAAAAGACAATGAAGTTGTAAAACTAAACCTAAAAGAGTTAAAACTACTTAAGTTCTTTTTACAACATCCAAATGAGCTTTTAGTGCATGATAGAATTTATGATCATGTTTGGGAATATGATGAAGAGTACAGTGATAACTCTTTAAGAACGTATATTAAAAATCTTAGAAAAGTGTTAGGAAAAGAAAGAATTGTTAGTCTTAAAAAGCTTGGATATAGATTTAACCAAGAGTGAGGCTAGAACCTTACTTGGTTTTGGTCTTTTATACTCTTTTTTAATTTTAGTAATAATAGGTGTTGTATCATTTATTTATTACACTTTTCAAAAAGATTTAATGCTTCAAGAAAAAAGACAAGTCCTACAAGAATACTCAAATGATTTAGTTTTCAGACTAAAAGATCTACATATTAATTTTGACAAATACAAATACTATCCAAGGGATGAGAAGTTTAATTCTGCTATTTATGATAGCGATAAAAAACAGATTTTCTCAACACTAAAATCAAAACATATTAACTTTGATGAGGTTGCATATATAAGTGGTCAGAAGATTCACTTTATTGAAAAACCAGAGTCTTATTATTTAGGTGCTAAGTATATTATAGTTGAAGTTGATGATGATAAGGTTTGGTATATAAAAGTAAGAAGTGAGATAATTACCTTTTCAATATTAGCATTTATATTTATGATGTTTATAGGATACTTTATATCAAAGTTATTTTTAAAGCCTATGAGAGATGCTTTACATTTATTGGATAGATTTATCAAAGATACTACTCATGAGCTTAACACGCCTATTTCTGCGATTATTACAAATGTTGAAATGATTGATAAAGACATCCTTGATGAAAAAACAGCTAAAAAAGTAAATAGGATAGATATTGGTGCAAAAACTATTTCAAATATTTATGAGGATTTAACTTTTTTAACTTTAAACAATAAAATCATTTCTGAAAATAAGTCTTTGGATTTATCCTTGATTGTAAAACAAAGAGTAGAGTATTTTAAAAGTTTAGCAACTATTAAAAAGATAGATTTTATTTTGGATATTGATGAAGATATAAAATTTGTTTGTGATATCAAAAAGTTTTCAAAACTTCTTGATAATCTTCTATCAAATGCTATTAAATACAATAAAATTGGTGGAACTATAAAAGTAGAATTAAAAGAAAATCTATTAGTAGTTGAAGATAGTGGAAAAGGTATGAGTAAAGAAAATCTTGATAGTTTATTTGATAGATACTCTAGATTTGATAAAAGTGTAGGTGGGTTTGGAATTGGTTTAAATATTGTTTCAATGATTGCTAAAGAGTATAATCTTAAAATCAATGTTAAATCAGAACTAAAAGTAGGAACAAGAATCGAGGTATCATGGTAAGATATTTAATCATAGCAACTTTGCTATTTTCATTTGTAAATGCTGCTAAAAATAAAAATGTTTACGAAACAAACTGTGTTAAATGTCACAAAAGAATACCTGTATCAATAGATAAATACTTCTATAGATATCTTTTAAAACATAGTAGTGAAAGAGAAGTAAAAGCTGCTATGTTTAGATATCTTAAAAAACCTACAAAAGAGCAAACTGTAATGGCTGAAGCTTTTATCAAAAGATTTGGGGTTAAGAAAAAATCGAAACTATCAGATGAAAAATTACAAGAAGCTCTTGATATTTATTGGGAAAAATACAAGGTATTTGGAAAACTAAAATAAAATTCTACAATATGTCTACAATTTGATTCTATACTTCTTTTAGATTAAAACCTAAAAGGAGGCTACTATGAAAAAGTTATTAGCTATTATTTTGATATTTGCATCAATTGTTTATGCAAAGGAAAGTAGGTCTTATACCTATGCTTATGTTAACCACAGTGAACCTGTGTATGAATATAGATATGATAAAGTATATGAGCAGTGTGAAGATGACTACTATAGAAGTGATTATGAATATTACGAAAATGAAAGAAGATATGATAACAATGCCATAGGAGTTGATACTTTAATTGGTGCAACAATAGGTGTAGCAATTGGTAATCAAATAGGAAAAGGTAATGGTAGAGATGTAGCTAGAGTAGCTGGTGGTATTTTAGGTGCTACAATTGCAAATAATACTAGAGATGATAGATATAACTCGCACCATAGATCTTATAGAAAAAGATATAACCATACTTGTAATGATAGACATTACACACAAAGAAAAAGAAAAGTATTAGTTGGTTATAAAAACTATTTTGATTATGAAGGTAGAGAATACTCTAAAGTAACAAAAAGACCAAAAAGTAAAATTAGAATTACAAAAATTATAAGCTTTTAATAGCTCAAGCTATAAAGCTTGGGCTAAGATAAAAGTCTAGTTACAATTGATTGATTGATATTATTTGACTGGGCTGCTCCAAATGCTCCAATTTGAGCTAGGATATTTTGTTTTGAAAAGTTTGCAGTCTCAGCAGCAAAATCAGTGTTTGCTAATGTAGTAGCATTTAATGTTGAATCTCTTTGTGTAATGAGATTTCTAGTTGAACTATCAAGCTGATTTTGAACAGCAGCAAATTCACCTCTAATATCATTTACTCCATTAATTGCATTATCTAAGTTATCTAAAAAAGATCTAGCAGTATCAGCATCAAATGTCGCGGGGTCCTGAGTTCTTAAGTCTTCTAGGTCAAGACCTACTGTATTTGATTGAACACTTGTTGTTTCAATTGGTGTTCCATTTTCATTAGAAGTTTGAAATTGAAGTGCTTGGCTTGCAGATTGATCAGTTGCACTACTTTGAAGAACTGTTTGGTCATTATAACTTGTTTGGCTAGCTATGTTATTTAATTGTTCTAATTGACCTTGTATATCTTGAAGTATTGCTTCTCTTCCTTGTTGACTTGTTGTGTCTGTAGAAGCTTCTAGAAGTCTTTCTCTAACATTATCTAAAATCGATGATTGATTTGATAAAGCTGCATCAGCTATTTGTGTTAATGCAATGGCAGAGTTGCTATTTTCAATTGCTTGAGAATATCCACTTGCTTGAACTTGTAAATTATTTAGAAGTGCAAGTCCTGAAGGGTCATCACTAGCTTGATTAATTTCAATACCAGTTGCAATTCTATTTAGTGCTTGATTTGCATTTGAATAGATATTGGGATTTATTTGAGAGTTATTGTTAATTTCCATGGAAAACTCCTTAACTATACATATTGTATAGATTTTATAATTAATACAATATAAAACTAGTAAGTTAATTTGTTATATTGTAAATAACTGGCATTTTACCTTTCCATTCTTCCCATAAATCATCATTTAAAACAAGTCTATACATAAAGTTTGCAACATTGATTCTGCTTGTTTGACCTGCATTTAATAAGGCGCTTCTTGTTGGAGAGATATAAAGAGAATATGGACTAGTTTGTTCTTTGTTTATTAGAGAATCAGGTCTTATAACTACCCATTGTAATAAAGAGTTGTTTTTCATTTTTTCTCTTAAATAGTTTGCTGCTGTTTCATTATCTAGATGAGGTGGAACTAAAAATCGAATTAGTGATAATATATAATTATGGAAAATTGAAACCTTTTCATTTTCATCATGATTTATATTTCCTGCGGTGTTCATTAGTATTAGTTTTAGAGTTTTTTTGTTTTTTAAACAGTCATGGGTGTCACAAATTCTTTTAATCGTATTTGTTACAAGTTTTTGTGGTTTTCCATAGATCCCTTCAAAACTTAGATTATGACCTAAACATGATACTACAATATCGCAAACTTCTAGTAGTTTAACTAACTTTATTCTATTCATATTTAGTATAGTATTTTCAATAATTTCTATGTTTTGATTATTTAATATATCTAGATTTAATTTTCTTTTATCTCTTACGACTACTTTTATTTTGTATTTACTTTTTTCAAATTGTTTAAGTAAAAGTTTCCCCGTAGCTCCACTTGCACCAAGTATTAATATAGTCATAAGCTCTTGTCCTTAATTGAAATATTTTTCTTAGATTAATTATAGTGACTTTACTTTTTTTATACTTGACAAAATGTGCGGTTTGCATGAAAATTATTTTTTTGAGCAGAAATATATGTATAATTGTTTTTTATAAAAGTACAAAAGGTTATAGATGCAAAGTCATTTGAAAATGATACAAGATTTAGTTGATAAGATAGAAGAAGATGTGGGATATGATGTAAATATTAAAAAACTTGCAAGTGCAAACAACATGTCACCTTGGCATTTTCAAAGATTATTTAAAAGTATTGTAGGTGATACTTTAGGAAATTATACAAGAGGAAGAAGATTGTCTTTGGCTGCAAATATGCTTTTGGATACAAGGTTAAGTATTATTGATGTGGCATTTAGTGTTGGTTTTACTTCCCACGAGTCATTTACTAGATCGTTTAAAAATTACTTTAACTACTCACCTAAAGAGTATAGAAATAAAAAACCTCTTATTTTAAAAAATAAAAAACCATTATTAACTGATGAATTACTTGAACATATTACAGAGGGTATGCATCAAGAACCAATAATCTTAGAAAAAGAAGAACAAACTATTGTAGGCTTACAAACCTCAGTTCCTTCTCCTTTTGCATCACAAAGGGACAATATCTGTGAATATGTAGCACCTTTTTGGTTTACTCTTTTTGAACAGCAAAATAAGATAAAAAATAGAATTGAACATACTTATTATGCATTAAGTATAAGTGCTTCAGGTAATTTTACAGAAGATGAACTAAGTTATATTGCAGGTGCTGCTGTAAGCTCTTTAGATGAAGTACCAGAAGGTATGCGTTCATATACAATTCCAAAACAAAAAGTTGCAATTTTTGATATTTCCACTGATATAGATTCAGAGACTGCAAAAAAGACTATTGATTATATTTATGGATACTGGTTGCCTAATTCTAAATATAAAAGAGGAATAGGGAATGATTATGAGTTATTTGAAAATGTAATTGATTTTATGCAGCCTACATTTTCTACAAAATATGTGATACCAATTATTGAAGAACAAATGATATCAAAGTTTCTTAATTAGAAATTTTTATATATTTACTAGATTAAAGCCTCTAAATAAACACCAACTTTTGATATAATAATTTTTTTAGGATATAGGTGAAATATGATTATTATTAAAGAATTAAAAGAGGCTTTAGAGCTATTAAATAAAAATGAATTTATTAAAGCTCATGATTTATTTGAAAAGCTTTGGAGAAATTATAAGGATGATGTAAAAACTAGAAAAGAGTCTTTTATTTTGAAAGGTTTTGTAAATGCTAGTATTTCATTTGAACTATACAATATGAACAGAGAGCAACACTCAAAAAATGTATGGGATACATTTAAAAAATATGAATATTTAATTGATGAATTAATAAGTGCAAATAGAGACAAATATAAAGAAATAAAAAGTGTTATTTATAAAAAGAGAGAAGAAGTTTTAGGATGATTATTTTAGATTTTGAAACAAACAGTGGAAATATTGGTGATGTAATCGAAGTTGCGGCTGTTAAGATAAAAAAAGATGGTGAGAACTACAAGGTTATTGATAAGTTTCATAGATACTACCTATCAAGATACCCTGTAAATTACTACTCATATGCAGTTCATAGATTAACTCCTGAGTTAATTTTGGATTATAGGCAAGATAAGGACTATGCTTCATATTTCACAGAAGATGAAGACTTTTCAGCTTTTTGTGAAGATGCACAAACTTTAATAGCTCATAATATAACTTTTGAGTTAAGACATATAGATAAAATGGCAAGTTTTGCAAATCATATTTGTACTATGAAAGAGAATAAACAAATTGTAAAATCTTTAAATAAAAATGGAAGATTAAAAAATCCAAGTTTGGATGAGGTTTGTGAGTTTTATGGTATTGAGTTTGATGAATCACAGCACCATAGTGCTACTTATGATGTATCAAAAACATTTGAAATTTTGAAGAAAATGTAAGTTTAGAAAATAGTAAATACTATTTTCTAAAACTTCTATTTGCATCTCTTTTTGTAGTTTTCTTTTTCTTCTGTTTTTTAGGAGAGTGCTTCTTTGGACCATTTGGTTTTCTTTGACCTTTTACTTCACTTAGAGGTTTTCTTTTTGGTCTGTTCATTCTTGGTTGTTTTTCAGTAGGTTCAAAATCTTCGATAACTTCTCTTGAAACTGTTGTAATTAACTCTTTTTCAATTTCTGTCATCATTTTATAATCTTTTACTGAAAGAAGAGTAATAGCATCACCAGGGTTTCCTGCTCTACCTGTTCTTCCAATTCTGTGTGTATAATCAGCTACTGTTTCTGGTAATGCGTAGTTAAATACTGCTGGAAGCATATAAATATCAATACCTCTTGCTGCAATATCAGTTGCTACAAGAACTCTAATATCTCCACTTTTGAACTTTCTAAGTGCTTTAGCTCTTGCAGTTTGTCTAATATCACCATGAATACATGATGCTGGAAGTCCATCAAGTTCTAAATGCTCAACTAATAAGTCGGCTTGTTTTTTAGTATTTACAAAAACTAAAACAGATGAGTAGTTTCTAGAACCAATTAAGAATGATAATAATTCTGCTTTTTTATCTGGGTCAACTAACATAGCTTGTTGGTTGATAATCTCAACACTTGATCTTTGAGGAGAAACTTCAATTACAACTGGATCAGATAAAAACTCTTTTGCAAGTTTTTTAACATTTTGGTTTAATGTTGCTGAGAACATCATAATTTGTCTATCAAAACTTGCACTTGAGAAGATTTTTTCAATATCTTCTAAGAATCCCATAGCAAGCATAGTATCAACTTCGTCTACAACTAAAGTATTTACACTTGATAAATCAACAGTTTTATTTCTAATATGCTCTAATAATCTACCAGGAGTTGCTACAATAATATCAACACCTCTAGCAATTTTTTTGGCTTGGTCAGTTGATGAAACACCACCAAATACAACAGTTTTGTTAATATCAGCATGAGCTGCAAACTCTTCAATAGCTTTATTGATTTGGTTTACTAACTCTCTTGTTGGTGCAATAATTAATGCTCTTAATGGGTGGTTGGGGTTTTTTGACTCAATAAGTTCATCTAAAATAGGCAGTACAAATGCTGCAGTTTTTCCAGATCCACTTTGAGCTGTTGCTAAAATATCTTTTTTCTTTAATGCAATTGGTATTGCTTTTTCTTGAATCTCAGTTGGAGTTTCAAAATTCATATCTTTTAATGCATTTAAGATATTTTGATCTAAATTTAGTGAATTAAATGCTTTGATAATAATTCCTTTTTTTATTCTTTATATTATATATTCGCGATTATACCCAAAATAAGTTGAGTTTATTCAAGTGTTGCTTTTGGAGCAGAGAAATAATAACCTTGAGAGTAGTCTATTTCAAGCTCTTTTACTACATTTAGAATCTCTTCATTTTCTACAAATTCTGCTATTGTTTTCATGTTCATTTTTTTAGCAAAGTCAACAATAGTTGATACAACCATTCTTGCATTCTCATCTTTATGAATGTTTTTTATCATAGAACCATCAATCTTAATATAGTCAGCTTTTAGTTTCATAAGGTATTCAAAGTTTGAATATCCTGTACCAAAATCATCAATAGCAATTTTACAACCAAAAGATTTTATTTCATCAATAAACTTAGATACTTTCTCAAAGTTTTCAATTGATTCTGATTCAACAATTTCAAATACTACTTTGTTTGAGATATCATATTTTTTAAGCATTTCAATAATGTATGTTTTTATACTACTATTTAAAATATCGTCAATTGTTAAGTTGATTGAAAACTCATAATCTTTATCTTTAAAAGTTTCAAAAGTCTTTTCAATTACTATTTTTGTTAGTGTGTCGTAGCGCCTAATTTGTTTAGATACATTTAAAAAGAAAAATGGAGAGATGATTTTTTGATCTTCATCTATTAATCTAACTAAAGATTCGTATTTTTCATATTTCCCTGTTTTATTATTTACAATAGGTTGAAAAAATGATGTTATTCTATCTTCATTTATAGCACTTTTTAGTTTTACTGCCCATTTGATATTGTTTTCATAAACCTTGTCCATATTAAATTCATCAGTATATTCAACTAACTCTATATGTTGTTCTTTTGCGTGTTTTAAAGCAGTATTAGCAGTTGATAATAATACATCTTTATTCTCAAAAGAGATTGATGCGGAAAGATTAATAGATAATTGTTCTTCATCAATTAATATGTGGTGATTATTTATATAAGTAACTATCTCTTTTACAGTATTTATAAAAACTTCTTTTGAGTTTTTATTTGTAATATTAGTAAGAATTGCAAACTCATCAGCTTGTGTTCTATAAAGTTCAATTTTTTTATTGTTTTTACAAAGTTTTAGTAGAGTTTGTGAAACTTCTTTGATTAACATATCCCCAAAGTAGTGACCATAGAAATCATTAACTTGTCTAAAATCATCAATATTTAAAAATGCAATGGCAGCTTTTTTACTGTTTTCAATATCATTTACTAATTTAAATCTACTTGATAGATTTGTTAGTTTATCTATATTAGTGATTTTTTTTAGGGTTTCTCTTTGTTCAATTAATTCAGTAATATCATTTCTAACTGCAATAAACTCTGCAATATTTCCTTTTTCATCTAAAATTGGTTTAATAACCATATCAACCCAATAATAAGAGCCATCTTTTCTTTGATTTTTTAGGATACCTTTCCAAATCTTTTTATTTTTGATTGTTTTCCATAATGTATCAAATAGCTCTTTGGGAGTATCTGGATGACGTAATAGTTTGTGTGAACTTCCAATTAACTCTTTTTTTGTATATCCAGATATTTTTAAGAAGTTTTTGTTTACATAAGTGATTTTTCCATTTGTTGTTGATTTACTTACAATTGAACCTGCATCCATTACTTTTTGGTAGCTTTGTAAAAAGGCAATATTTTTATCTAATTCTTTTGATAGGACATTAAACTCATTTGTAATTAAAGCAATTTCATCATCTCTTGTTGTTTCAATATTAAGCTGATTGTCATCAACAATTTGATGATTCCTTTTAATTTTCTTTATTAAATTCTGTAGTTTTGTAATTGGTTCTAATATATACTTATTTGTAAAAAAATATGAAAGAAGTAGGGTAATTATCAAGATTGTAAGCCAAATGATAAGTATACTGTTTATTGTCTCTTTTAGTTTTTTGTTTTTGTGAGTTTTATCTATGATATTTACTAAAAAAAGAGAGTTGCTATCTTGTATGATATTTGCTAATTCAAGTTTATAATCTTTTGATACTTTTATACTGTTTATATCTTGAATATTTGATGGTAAGATATATTTTTTATTTACCATCAATGCAAAATCATTTACGAATCTATTTCTTAATGAATCAAGAGTTTTATAATCAATCGTAAAACATACTTTCAAATATCCTACAGTCTGCTCATCAATCTTAATCTCTTTTAATTGAAATATTGAGTACGTTTCATCTATTATTAGAAAGTTGAAACTATTTAATTTAAATTGTTTAATATCTTTATGTTCAGGTGCTTGTTTGTTTTGTTTATTTAGCTTGTCAACAAAATATTTATTTGCATTTTCATCATATGAAAAAAAACCAACTGATATAGAGTTTTTTATTCTTCTATTAACTAGAACTAACTCTTTGTTTTTATTGTAAAGGCTTATTGAATAGTTGTCTTTTAAATCAATCCATTGTCTAGTTGTATCTAGTAGTTGATTCTTTTCATAATCAAAAGTCTCTTTTGAGTAGTTTTGTGGATTTTCATAATTTGAAAAAAGATTAAGAGATGATTTAACATCTTCATTATTTGAAATTTCATTTGTTAAACTAATAATACTATTTTTTCTATTTTCTAAAAAAGCATTGAACATTTTAATATCATGATTGATATTTAATTTTGATTGTTCTTCAAATATTTCGTTTATATTTTTATAATAAATTAGCCCACTTGAAATTAAAGTAAGGGACAAAATAAATATAGTTAATATAAAAAGTTTATTCTTTAGCACTTAATTCCTTTTAAAAGATTGGATCAATTTTTTTTGCATTTTCTTTTGTAATTATTGTTGATTTGATGTCTATTTTTTTTGCTACTTCTTTTTTATTGATTAAATCAATTACAACTAAAGCTCCTTCTTTTCCTGAAGTTGGATATAAAAAGCTTGCACTTTGCTCTCCATTTAGAATAGCTTTTTGTGTTTGTTTAATATAATCAATACTTACACTTGGATATTTCATTTTTCCTTCGTATTTTTTTATAACTTCCCTTGCTCCAATTAACATACTGTCACTTTGGGCATAAATAGCATCAAATTTTATATCTTTTCTATAAATCTCTTCCATAACTTTTATGGCATCACTTCTTAGGTAGTTAGCTCTTTTTTTTATGATTTTGATATTTTGATATTTATTTGCAATTTCATCAAAACCTTCTTCTCTTTGAATAGATGAAGTTACATCTTTAATTCCTTGAAGCATCAGAATAACACCACTTTTATCTATTTTATTAATTAGATATTTAGCTGCATCATTTGCAATGTTTTTATTATTTGGAGAGATAAAAGTAGTGTAGTTATTACCATTTACACCTCTGCTTAATAAGATAACTTTTATATCTTTTTTCATGGCTTTATTTAAGGCTAAGGGCAGAATATCTTTATTTAAAGGACAAGTAACAATAAAATCCACATTATCTTTTGTGAACTGTTCAATATGCCTAATTTGCTTAGATACTTTTCCATTTGCATTTTTCACAATAAGTTTAATATTTTCATGTTTTTCTATTTCATCTTTAAAGTGTTTAACTTGTGCAAGCATCCAATCATTGTCAAATGTAGTTTGTGCAAAACCTACAGTATATTCTCTACTAAAAGCTGAGCTTATAAAAATAATTAAAAAAAGTAATACAAACCTCATAAAAATGGTACATCCTTAGTTTCTTTTATCTTATAATAATTAAAATTAAATACTTATATAACACAAGCTATAACAAGTTATTTTATAAACTTATAAATAATTTTATGATATAAATAATATAGATTTTAGTAATAAAATATGAAGATTTTTAAGGAAGAGAATTTATGTTAAAAAAAGTATTTGTTCCACTTTTATTGATGTTGTTAGCATTTTTACTATTTAGTAATGATGACGCAAAAATAATTATAGCAGGGATAGCAATATTTTTAATTGGTATGGTTTTTATGGAGGATGGGTTTAAACTTTTCTCTGGGGGTATTTTAGAAAAGCTTATAGAAAAGTCAACCAACAATATTCCAAAAGCTATATTTACAGGTTTTGTTTCAACTTCTGTAGTACAAAGTTCATCTTTGATTTCTGTAATTGTTATCTCTTTTTTAGGTGCAGGCCTTATTTCGCTTGCTGGTGCAATAGGAGTTGTATTTGGTTCAAACATTGGTACAACAACTACAGCATGGATTGTTTCATCCTTTGGTGTAAAAATAAAGATTTCAGCATATGCAATGCCTATGATTATTTTTGGAGTGATTTCAAGATTCTCTTCAAATAATACCTACAAAGGTTTAGGAAATGTCCTAATAGGATTAGGTTTTGTCTTTTTAGGTATTTCATATATGAAAGATGGTTTTGATACTTTAAAAGCTGGACTTGATTTATCTCAGTTTGCTATGGAAGGGTACTTAGGAGCAGTTGTTTATATAGCTTTAGGGGCAATTGCAACTATTGTAATTCAATCAAGTAGTGCAACAATGGCCTTGATTATTACAGCTTTAGCAACGGGGCAGATTATTTATATAAATGCGTTGGAGCTTGCTATTGGTGCAAATATTGGTACAACAGTAACTGCCGTAATAGCTGCACTTGCTTCAAACTCTGATGGTAAACGACTTGCTGTTGCCCACTTTATTTTTAATATTATTACGGGAATTATAGCTATTGTCTTTTTATATAAACTTGCAGAATTAGTTGATTATACTGCACTAAAAATAGGAATAGCAAGTGACGATTATGCTATGAAATTAGCACTGTTTCATACAATATTTAACATAATTGGAGTTCTTGTAGTTTCTCCATTTACCTATAAATTAGAGAGTTTTTTACTGGGATTATTTAAAGATGAAAAAACATCAAAACTAAAACCAAAGTATTTAGAAAAAGGTCTTATTAAAATTCCTGATGCTGCACTTTCTTGTGTAAAAAAAGAGACATTTCACTTATATGAAAATGCTTTAGAAGTAATATCCCATGCCATATATCTTCATAGACATAAGTTCCTTGGTTCAAATAAAGAGGATCTAAATGAAATCGTAAAGAAATCAAATTTAGATATAAATATAAATATTAATCAGTTTTATACTAATAAAATAAAATCTTTATATGGGGAGATTATTAAATTTTCAGCTCTTGCACAAGATGGTATGGAAGAAGAAGATAAAAACAAAATATATGATTTAAAACTTGCTTCTAGAAATATTGTTGAAGCTATTAAAGATATTAGAGAACTTCATAAAAATATAACAATTTATTTAAAATCAGATAATGAGTTTATAGAAGAAGAGTATAATAGTATTAGAATAGGTATTGCAAATATTTTAAATACCATAAACGAGTTAAGAGATGAAGAAGATGAATTGGAAGTAATTTCTACACTAGAGGTTTTAAAAGATGATTTAAATGAATTAGAGTATTTAAGAAATGATAAGATTGATAGTTTAATTAGAGAGAATAAAATCAATAAAAAGATGGCAACATCTTTGATTAATGATACATCATTTGCTTATGACATATCAAAAAACCTAATTCAAACAGCATCTATTTTATTAGTTAGCAGTGATGATATTAGAAAACTAGGGGATGAATCATGAAAATAGAAGTAATTTTTGAAAAAATTGAAGAGCTTTTGAACTCAAAAACAAAAGAGAATACTGATGATAAAAAAAGAGAACTAAAAAGAGCTTTGGTTGTAAAATTAGCTAATGTGGAAGAAAAGATAAAAAATGCCTCATCAAAAGAGGAATTAAAAAAACTAGAAAAGAAGAAAAAAGCTATTAAGAAGATGTATAAAAAAGTTCATTAATATAAACTTTTTTATATAATTGCTTCATGATTTCAAACTTTCCTATAAACGAAGTAATACCTCAAATAAAACAAGTATTATATACAAACTCAAAACTTATAATAGAAGCACCAGCAGGTGCTGGTAAAAGTACAATTGTTCCTATCTCACTGTTAAATGAACCATGGTTAGAAGATAAAAAAATTATAGTTCTAGAACCACGAAGAGTTGCTGCAAGATCAGTTGCAATTCAAATGGCAAAACTACTTGGTGAAGAAGTTGGTAAAACAGTAGGTTATCAAATAAAAATGGAAAGCTGTTTTAGTAAAGACACAAAAGTATTAGTTGTAACAGAAGGAGTACTTACAAGAAAACTACAAAATGATCAAGCCTTAGAGGATATTGCTTGTGTGATTTTTGATGAGTTCCATGAAAGAAGTATTCATACAGATTTAGGTTTAGCCTTGTCTTTACAATCCCAAGAAATGCTAAGGGATGATTTAAAAATAGTTTTAATGTCTGCTACTTTAAACTCTCAAAAATTAGAAAACTTACTAGATGATGTATCAATAGTAAAATCTCAAGGACGAATGTATGAGGTTCAAGAAGTATATCTAGAAGAGAGTATAAGACACCCCAATAAAAATGAAGTGACGGATTTGATTTGTGATATTACTTTAAGTTCTCTAATGGAAGATGAAGGGGATATATTAATTTTTCTTGCAGGGGCAAAAGAAATAAATCAACTTAAACAAAAACTTGAATTAAAAATAAAAGAGGATATTTTAGTTTTGCCTCTTCATTCAAATCTATCTAAAAAAGAGCAAGATTTAGCAATTAATAAAAATGAAAAAAGAAAGATTATTTTATCAACTAATTTAGCCCAAACATCATTGACTATTGAAGGAATTAAAGTAGTAATTGACTCTGGGCTTGAGAAGGTTTCTAGATTTGATTATTCAAATGGTATGAATCATTTGGAGTTACAGTTTATTTCAAATGATTCAGCAATACAAAGACAAGGTAGGGCAGGAAGACTAAGTGAGGGTAAGTGTTATAAACTTTGGCATAAAAAAAGATTATTAGAAAGTGAATCAAAACCTGAAATACTAAGGGTTGATTTATCTTCATTTTTACTTGATTGTGCTTTATGGGGAGTAGATAGCTTAGATGAATTGGTTTTATTGGATACTCCTAATAAAAAAATAGTAGAAGAGTTTAAAACACTTTTAGTTGAGCTTGAAATGTTAGATGAAAATGGAAATATCACAAGTTTAGGAGAAGATGCTATAAGTTTAGGTATGCACCCAAGACTTTCATATATGCTTCTAAAAGCAAATGATTTAGGTTTTGCAAAACAAGCAAGTATTATTGCTTCACTACTTGAAAGTAAAGATATCTTTTCAAATGAGTATAATTCAAAAGATTTTATAGCTAGATTTGAAGCTATTTATGAAAGCTGTTCTTCACGATATTTAAATATACATAGAGTAAAAGAGGTAAAAAAACAAGCACAGTTTTACTTGAAAAAATTGCAGAAAATCAAAACTATTAATGAAAATAGTTTTGATAAAAAATATGTATCGGTGATACTTCTATTTGCTTACCCTGACAGGCTTGCAAAACTAAAAGATGAAAATATCTATAATCTTAGTAATAAAAAACAAGCAATATTACTAGATGAACCAATATTAAATAAATCTTCATTTTTAGTTGCACCTACTTTAAGTGCAAAACAGACTACTTCATATATAAATCAAGCACTTTCAATAGATATAAAAGATATAGAAAAGTATTTTCAGTCACATATCAAAACTAAAACAATAGTTGAGTTTAAAGATAAAGTACAGTTCAAATCTCAAAGGTTTTTTGAACACTTAGTACTTGATGAAAAACCTTCTTCAAATGTTTCTCAAGAGCAACTACATGAAGCTATATATGAGTATATAAAAGATAATAGTATAGAAAATGTATTTGAAATAAATAAAAAATTACAACTATTAATAAATAGAGTTAATTTTTATAATTATCATAAAAGTTTAGATGATAGTTTAAATCTTCCCCTTTGGGAATATGAAGATTTAAATACAAATATAAAAGAGTTATTACAAGCATATATGAGTGATGTTAAAAAATTTGATGATCTTAAAAAACTTGATTTATATATGATTTTATCTTCATCTATTGCTTGGGAGGATATGCAAAAACTAGAAGCATTAGTTCCTGAAACTCTAAAAGTACCTAGTGGTTCAAAAATTAAAATAGATTATTCAAATAAAGAAGCTCCAAGTTTGCAAGTGAAAATACAAGAAGTATTTGGAATGATGGAAACACCAAAGGTTTTAAATAATCAAATAAATTTAGTAATTCATCTTTTAAATCCTGCACAAAGAGCTATTCAGATTACTCAAGACTTAAAAAGCTTTTGGGAAAACTCATATGAAGAAGTAAGAAAAGAACTTCGAGGAAAATACAAAAAACATTACTGGCCTGAAAATCCTTATGAAGCTATAGCCACAAATAAAACAAAAAAGAATATGTAAGATAAACTAGCAAAAAATACCTACAAATAACCACATTTTTATCATAAACTTAAAATAAAAAGGATTTGTTATGAAACTAGGTATTTCGGCTTGTTTATTAGGAACACTTTGCAGATATGATGGAACACACAGTAGAGATGGTTTTATAGTAAATACTTTAGGTAAGTATTTTGACTTTGAAGGTTACTGTCCAGAAGCTCCTGTTTTTGGAACACCAAGACCAACTATTCGACTTGTGGATGTAAAAGGTGAAATTAGAGTACAAAATAGTTTTCACCAAACTGATGTAACTGAAGAGTTAGATCAATCTTGCGAACAACATGCAAACAAAATAGAACATGATCATTTATGTGGCTTTATTTTAAAAGCTGCATCTCCTACTTGTGGACTTGAAAGAGTAAAAGTATATCAAGAACATAATAATATGAATGAGAAAAAAGGTGTAGGAAGATTTGCTGCAAAAATAAGAGAAAAATATCCATACTTACCAATTGAAGAAGAAGGAAGACTAAAAGATCCATGGCTTAGAGAAAACTTCTTAATGCAGATTTTTGCATATCAACATATCCATGAGTTTTTAGACTCAAACCCAAGTTTAAATGAACTTGTAAACTTCCATACTCAGTACAAATATTTAATCTATGCAAAATCATCAGTTTTTTACAAAAAACTTGGAAGTATTGTGGCTAACCATGATAAAAAAGATGTTGAAGATGTTTTAGAAGAATATAAATGGACTTTTTTAGAAGCCTTAAATGAAAAAGGAAGTGTTAAAAAAACTTACAATGTATTACTACATATTTTTGGATACTTTAAAAAATTGATTTCTAAAGATGAAAAAGAGGAAATTTTAGTATTTATCAATGATTATAAAGCAAAACTAATTCCTTTAATTGCAGTTATAAATGTACTTAGTCTTTATGCTAAGAGATTTGATGTTGAGTATTTAAACTCTCAAAAGTTCTTAACTCCATATCCAAAAGAGTTAGCTTTAAGATCAGATGTAAAGGCTTACAAATGAGACAGATTTTATGGTTTAGAAGAGACCTTAGAATAAGTGATAGTGCAATATTATCAAAAGCAAAAGATGAAGTATTGCCTATATTTATTTTTGATACAGATATTCTAAACTCTTTAGATAAAGATGATAAAAGGGTAACTTTCATATATAGAAGTGTAAAAAAACTAAAAGAGTCTTTGAGAACTATTGGGTTAGACTTAGCTGTTTTTTATGGTAAACCAAAAGATATATTTTTGAAACTAAAAGATTTTGCTTTTGATGAAGTTTTATGTTCTTGTGATTTTGATAAATATTCTATTAGAAGAGATAAAGAGGTAGAAAAGATACTTCCTTTAAAAAGATATAGTGATTCTTTTATAATAAAACCTTGGGAAGTTCTAAAAAAAGATGCAACTGCATATAAAGTGTTTACCCCATTTTATAAGAGTTTAGAGTTTTTATGGAAAAGTGATTCTTTTGCTTTATATGAAAGAAATAAAAATCTAAGACTTTTCAAATTTGATTATGAAGCTTTTCCAAGTTTAGAGTCTATGGGATTTAAAGAACAGAAGCTTCCAAGATTTTTAAATCAAAATGCTAATAAACTAATTGACAACTTTTCTTTAAATATTGAAGAATATGAAACAAATAGAGATTACTTTTACAAAAGTGCAAGTTCATCTTTAAGTGTTCATTTAAGATTTGGTTTGATCTCTCCAAAAGAGCTGTTTAACAAAATAAAAAAACTAAATAAGAAAAATAGTGAAATTTATATAAGACAGTTGTTTTGGCGAGAGTTTTATAACTATATTCTTTTTCATTTTCCTAAATCTCAAGATGAGAATTTTAATGGTGTAGAAGTTTCTTGGAATGAAAATGAAGAAGATTTTATAAAATGGTGCGAAGGAAAAACAGGGATTCCTATAATTGATGCAGCTATGAGGTATTTTAATCAAACAGGTTTAATGCATAATAGACTAAGAATGATAGTTGCTTCTTTTTTAACAAAAAATCTTTTAATAGATTGGAAAAAAGGAGAGAAATATTTTGCATCAAAACTACTTGATTATGAAGCTAGCTCAAACATAGGTTCATGGCAATGGGCAGCTAGTACTGGTGCTGATGCTGTGCCATATTTTAGGATATTTAATCCATATTTACAAAGTGAGAAGTTTGATAAAAATGCAATATTTATAAAAAGAGTTATTTCTGAGCTAAAAGATATTGATGCCAAACTAATTCATCAAGAGAATGCTTTATCTAATAATCTTTTAGTTGATTATATAAAACCTATGGTTTCCATATCTTTTTCTAGAAATAGAGCAATTGAAACTTTTAAAAGGGCAAGAAATGAGAAGGCTTGATGTTGCAGTAGTTGGCTCAGGAATGGGTGGAAGTATGATTGCTGCATTAAATAAAAACAAAGATTTAGTATTGTTCGAGAAAGATAAAAATCTTGGAGGTTGTGCAAGTACCTTTAAGAGGTTTGGTTCATATTTTAATGCGGGAGCAACTACATTTGTAGGTTATGAAGATAAACATCCTATAAAAAGAATATTTAATGAACTAAATATAAACCCAAATCTTTCAAAAAGCTCTACAGCTATAAGAATTCTTCAAAATGGTAAAACTTTAGATAGAAAAAAGGATTTTGAAGAGTTCTTACAAGATATAAATAAAATATTTCCAAATGAAAATAATGAGAGGTTTTGGAGAACAATAAAAGATATTGATGAGAAGTTTTGGAATTTAAAAAAACTATATTTTGTAAAACATAGTCTAAAAGGTTTATTTAAAACATCGCTTTTTGCAATAGAGCTTTTAAAGACATTTAAATTTGATTTATTTAAAAGTGCCAGTTATTTTATAAAAGATACTTTAGGAGATATTTCAAAAGAGTATCAAAGCTTTATTGATGCACAACTATTTATAACAGTTCAAACAACATCTAAAGATATTCCACTTTTAACTATGTGTTTAGGATTAGCATATCCATTTCATGATGTTTTTTATGTTCAAGGTGGTATGGGAAGTTTGTTTGATGATATATTAGATGAAGTGGAGGTTCATAATAAAGAAGAAGTTGTAACTATTAAAAAAGCTTTTAAAGGGTATATTTTAAAAACAAAAGAAGAGACCTATTTAACAAATAAACTTATTCTTAACTCTACAGTTTTTGATAGTTCTAGGTTTTTTGAAGATGAGGATATAAAAAGATATTACAATAGTTTTGAATTTTCAGATCAAAGTGCCTTTGTAATTTATATTAAACTAAATACCAAACCAAAACTACTACATCACTATCAAGTAATATTAGATAATAATATTCCTAATTGTATTTCAAATTCATTTTTTGTATCAATCTCTGATGTGTCTGATGAAAAAATGAGTAAAAATGGACTTAGTATTACTATCTCAAGTCATACTAAAGCTAATTACTGGAGAGGAATATCCAAAGCTGAGTATTTAGAACAAAAACAAAAAACAATTGATTTTATTATTAAAGAGTTTTTGAAAAGTTTTGATACTATTAATAAAGAAGATATAAAATCCTCATTTGGAGCAACTTCAACTTCATTTAATTCTTATATAAATAGGTTTAATTGTGGGGGAAGTGCAATAAGTATAAAAAATATTTTAAAACTTCCCTCATGTAAAACTCCTTTTGAAGGATTATATAATGTGGGTGATACTGTTTTTGCAGGACAAGGCTGGCCTGGTGTTGCTTTAGGAGTTGAGGTTTTAAATAAGGAACTAAATGAATAGTTTTGAACTAAAAATATCCATGAAAGACTGGTTATATATTATTATAATTGCAGCTTTTTTTGGATTTTTGATATCACTATTTTTCTATTTTTTAAATGAAAACTTACAAAAAAGCTCAACCATATTATTTAGTACTATAAGTGCTGTATTAATAGCTGTTTTTGCATCTTTACTAATCACAATTTCAAATAGTTTTATTTTGCCTAAAGTAAATAAACAGTTTTGGTATTTGATTAGTTTTGCTTTCTCTTTTGCTTCTGGGGCTTTGGGGTTTTTAGTATCTTATTTGATATTTGAAAATTTTGACATAAGAATAATTGAGTTCATAAAACCATTTTGGATTTATATTGGAATAACAATTGGTTTTTTAACTTTTTTAATAGGGCTTATTTTACATCAGTTTATATCAATGAAATACAAAAATGAATCTATTAGAAGTGAGATATTAGAAACAAAACTAAAAGCTTTAGAGAGTGAGTTAAACCCACACTTTTTATTTAATGCTTTAAACTCTATAAGTGAATTAATATATATTGATAAGAAAAAAGCAGAAACTTCTGTAATAAATGTATCTAAGTTTTTAAGAAATGCAATATATACAGATAGTTTGATTACAACTGAAAATGAACTAGAGATGGTAAAAACCTATGTAAATATAGAAAATACAAGGTTTGAAGATAAAATCAAAATCAAAATTGTTTCACCAAAAGAGCATGAGAAAGTATTAATTCCAAAGTTCTCTATTCAACTTCTTGTGGAAAATGCAATTAAACATGGTTATGAAGGAAATGAATTACATATTGATATCGTTGTATCAAAAGGTAAAATTGAAGTTTCAAATGATGGTAAGTTAAGTGATAATATAAAATTTGGTACAGGGTTATCAAATCTTGCTAAGAGATTAGAGCTTTTAAATATTGGAGCTTTAGATTATGAAAATAGTGAAAAAATGAAATTTATAATAAGGGTAAAAAGTGAAAGCATTAATAGTTGATGATGAAAATTTAGCAATTAGTAGACTAACTAGACTTTTAAATGATGAAGGTATTGAGGATATTAGTTCTTTTTCAAAGCCTGAAGATGCTTTGGAAGCTTGCATAAAAACAAAGTTTGATGTAGTGTTTTTAGATATATCAATGCCTAATATGAGTGGATTAGAACTTGCTAATAAAATCTTAGAGTTAGAGTCTAAAACATTTGTTGTATTTCAAACGGCATTTAGCGAATATGCTCTTGATGCATATAAAACTGGTGGAATGGGATATTTACTAAAACCTGTAGATACAAATGAATTAAAAGAGATATTAAAAAAAGCACAAACATATATTGGTTCAAACTCTAGTGAAGAGAAAAAGATAATAGCTAAAAGAGGAGATAAATTATATCTAATTGATTTAGATGATATTTATTATATAAGAGCTGATTTAGATGAGGTTATTATAAAAATCAAAGAAACAGATGCTTATGTAAGGAAAAAAATTGGAGATTTAGAAAAGCTACTATCAAACAAAAACTTTTTTAGAATCCACAGATCTTACATTGTAAATGTAGATAAAATAAAATCAATGCAAAGTATAGAACAATCAAAACTTCAAATCTCTTTTGATGGTATTGATGAAATTGTCACTTCTTCGAAAGATGGCGCTAAAGAGTTTAGAGAGTATTTAGACAGGAGACTTATATAAACTGACATTTTTTTCCTATCTAAATATTTTATATCTGATAATATTAATTATTGTATGAAAGGAGCAGTTATGGAAACTTTTGAAAAAAGTACTTTAATTAAATGTAGTGTAGATGAGTTGTTTGATTTTCATCTAAATACTGATAATCTTACAAAAATCACACCTCCAAATATTAGTGTAGAGCTGTTAACTCCCGACATAATTCCCCAAGAAGGGGAAGTCTTGAAAATCAAAAGTACTAAACATTATATTCCTTTAAATTGGGAAGTGAAAATTGATAAATTAGAAAAGCCACATATTCTTGTGGATATTGCTATTAAATCTCCATTTAAGTACTGGGAACATCAACATATTTTTATTCAACATAGAAACTTTACAGAACTAAAAGATGTTGTAAAGTTTGAATTACCCTTTGGTATGTTTGGAAGAGCACTTCAATTTTTGGTTTACAATGATTTAATGAACATGTTTGATTATAGACACAAAATTACAAAAGAGATTTTAGAAAGTAAGGATGTAGTTTGAAAAGAGCAGTAGTTTTAATGAATATGGGTGGTCCAAATAATTTAGATGAAGTAAAAGTATTTTTAAAAAATATGTTTAATGATAAATATATAATCGGTGCTCCAAAGCCAATAAGAGCAATGATTGCAATGTTTATTATTTCTAAACGATTAGAAGAAGCAAAAGGCAACTATAAAGCTTTGGGAGGAATGTCTCCAATAGTTGGACATACAAAAAGATTAGTTAGAAGACTTGATGAAAAACTAGATGATGCAGATGTATTTTATGAGATGAGATACACACCACCTTTTGCAAGTGAAGTTTTACAAAAAGTAAAAGATTATGATGAAATCTTTGCTATTCCAATGTATCCCCATTACTCTTCAACAACTACAAGATCATCTATTGAAGATTTGAAAAATATTGCAAAAAAATATAACTGTGAACATAAAATAAAAACAATAGATTATTACTATGACAACGAGCTTTATAATCAAGTAATAGTTGAAAGAATCAAAGAGTCTTTAAGAGAAGATGATTCAAAAGAGTTTGAATTGATATTTTCTGCCCATGGATTAACTCAAAGAACTATAGATAAAGGTGATTTATACCAAAAACACATTTTGGCAAATGTTGAGTATGCTAAAAAAGAGTTAGAAAAACAAGGTATAAAGTTTAAAAAAATACATGTTGCTTACCAATCAAGATTAGGACCAATGCAATGGCTTAAACCTTATATGGAAGATAAGCTAAAAGAGATTGAATCAAAAGTTATTATTTATCCTATTTCCTTTACCGTTGATAACTCAGAAACACAGTTTGAATTAGATGTAGAGTATAAGGAAGTAGCTGATGAATTGAATATCAAAGACTATAGGGTAGCACGAGCTCCTAATCATCATCCATTGTTTTTAAAAGCTTTAAAAAATATATATTTAGATATAAAAAATAACAATTAAAGATATTAGAATATAACGCTAGTCATAACTATAAAATAAAAGCATAAAACAGCTATAATAGTTAATAAATAAATATTATAATTTATGTAATTATTAAAAATTTGTAGGATTAAAACAGTGAAAAACGTACTAGTTGTAGACAATTCAAGTTTTATATTAAATGTATTAAAAAATATATTTGCAGAAAAAAATAATTTTAATGTTTTCCTTGCTAACACTTATGAAGAAGCAATTAAGTTATTAGAAGAAAAAGATTTTTTTATGGCTATATCAAACTTAGTATTACCAAATGCTCTAAATGGTGAAATGGTAAATAAACTAAGTGAATATAATATCCCAACGGTTGTATTAAGCTCTAAAATTGATAATAAATTTATGAATGATATTGAGAGCTTTAATGTAGTTGATTATGTTTTAAAAGACTCTATGCATGGTTTAGAAAATGTTCACAATTTAGTAGAACTACTATCTTTTATTAAAGATATGGATGTTTTAGTTGTTGAGGACTCCAACTCTTTTGCTTATAAAATCAAAGATGTTTTAGAAACATTAATGTTAAAAGTAAAAGTAGTATCTAATGGAAAAGAAGCCTTAGAAGTTTTAGAAAATAACGATAAAATTTCTATGGTTATTACTGATTATAATATGCCTGAAATGAATGGTTTAGAATTAACAAGAATCATTAGAAAAGATAAATCTCATGTAAATACTCCAATTGTTATTATGAGTGCTGAAGAAGATAAAGAGTTTAGGATTAGACTGTTTAAAAATGGGGTAAATGATTTTTTAGCTAAACCTGTTTTAAAAGAAGAACTTAAATCAAAAGTACTTGATATCTTTGCTAATATTAAACAGCTTAATGAAATTAACTCATTTAATAAAATCTTCGATGAAAATATTATTTCTTCTTCAACAAATGAAAAGGGTGTAATCAAATCAGTTTCAAAAGCATTCTGTGAGATTTCTGGTTATACAAAAGAAGAATTAATTGGAAAACATCATAATATTGTAAGACATCCAGATATGCCAAAGTCTATTTATGAAGAGCTATGGAGTACTATTCAAAGTGGTAAGTGTTGGAAAGGTGAGATTAAAAACCTTAGAAAAGATGGCTCTTACTACTGGGTAAATGCTATTATTGAACCTGAGTTTGATAGAAATGGTGAAATTGTAGGTTATTATGCAGTAAGGCAAGATATTACTGATAAAAAAAGAATCTATGAGTTATCAATTACTGATGGTTTAACATCTTTATACAATAGAAGATATTTTAATGAAGTTGCAAAAGATGCCTTGGAGAAACATGTAAGAACAAGTAATATTTTTGCATTTGCTCTTTTAGATATTGATAACTTTAAAAAGTATAATGATACATACGGTCACCAAGAGGGTGATAGTGTACTTATTAATGTATCTAATAGTTTAAAAGATTCATTTCAAAGAAGTGATGATTTAGTATTTAGACTAGGTGGAGAAGAGTTTGGTATTTTAATGAAAACAAAAACAGTTGAAGACGCAATTTTAATGACAGAAAATGCAAGGCAAAATATTCAAGCTTTAGCTATCAAACATGAAAAAAATCCTCCTCAATGTGTAACAGCATCTTTTGGTTTAGTAATTATTTCATCTTTTGAAGATAATGACTATACAATAGATTCGATTTATAAAAGAGCTGATGATTGCTTGTATGAAGCAAAAGAATCAGGAAGAAATACTGTAGAGTATATAAACCTTTAATATTATAAGTATTTAGATACTTATAATATTTAAATATCTAAAACTATGGAAAACTCTGCACCTTTATAGAGTTTTTTACAATATTCAAATTCACTATTTTTAGCTAATAATTGACCTTTCATATGCTTAGAGATTATCTCTTGACTCATATATAAACCAATTCCAGTTCCTATTGATTTATCTTTTGTAGTAAAATAGGGCTCAAATATATTATCTATTATTGACTCTTCAATTCCCTTTGCATTATCTTTTATTTTAATATATAACTTGTTTTCTTCATTGTAGATATCTATGAAAATATATCCAGTATGAAGTCTCTCTTTTATTATCTGATCTTTTGCATTATTAAATATATTAATTAACACTTGCATTAGCTCATTTTCATAAATATAAAAATCAATTTCACTAATATTTTTGATGATTTCAATATCATACTTATTTAGTTGACCACTTATTAGGTTTAGAGTTTTTTCTATTATATCTGAGGTATTTGTCAGACTTTTTGTTTTATTTGGTTCAAAAAAGTTTCTAAAATCATCAATTGTAGTTGATAGATATTTAGTTGCTTCTGTTATACCATCCACAAGTTCAAATAGCATTTTATCCGATAAAAGATTCATTTGATGTTGTATTTTTAGTCCACTAGAGGCAGTTGAAATAATAGACAATGGTTGCCTCCATTGATGAGCAATATTACCAAGCATTTCTCCCATGGCAGCCATTTTTGATTGTTGATACATAATCAAATCATTCTCTTTTACTTCAGTTATATCTTGTCCTGTTGCATAAATAAGATTTGTTTCTTCAACAATATTAACAGTCCATGCAATTGTTCTGTATGTACCATCTTTGTGTTTGCATCTATTTTCAAAATAGTGTATTGTTTGTCCATCTTTTATTTTTTTCATCTCTTCAAGGGTTTTAAGAATATCATCACTATGAATTAAATCAATAATCAAGGTGTTTTCAAGTTCACTTTTTTCATAACCCAGTATTTTAAGCCAACTTGGATTTGTTTGAAGTACTTTTCCTTTTTTTGTAGCAATAGCAAGTAGATTAGCTGAAAAATTAAAAAATTTATGGGTTTGGTTTTTTAATAGTGTAAGCTCAGTAATATCATATATAGTCCCTACTGTTTTTATATGATTCCCATCATCATCAAAAACTAGCTCTGATAACTCCTTTAGATATTTAACTCTCCCATCATCAAAAAGTAGTCTAAATTTTAGTTTGTTTTTTCTTTTTTGTGTAATGTCTTTGTTCAAATAGCTCATTACATTTTGTCTGTCATCTGGATGGATTCGTAAAAATATCTCTTTTCTAAGATTTTTTACTTTCTCTTTTTGTATTTCAAATATATAGTATAACTCTTTAGAAGATGATAGTTGTTTTGTTTCGATATTATATTCCCAATCTCCCATATGTAGGATCTTTTGTGTAATATCTCTATTTAACTTACTTTTTTTTAATTTCCCTATAGTTTTAAATAAATCTTTTTTGATTTTATACTCTTTTGCTTTTAGGCTATTGGCTAATTGTTCTTTGAGTTTATTAGTTTTTTTAATATAAGAGGTGATTTTTTTGTTCATAAAAATAAGTAGTAGTATAAACAAAGTTGTAATAGCTAATTCAAATAAAACACTTTGTTTTAATTGATTTTGAAACATTTCACTTATTGTGTTTGTTCTTGTTTTAATATTTTTGTTTATTATATCTAATGGAATAGCCACTGAAATAACCCAGTTTTTATATAGTTTAGAATATATCAATACTTTTGTTTTTTTATTTGTATTTCTATTTGTAATTGTTGTTTCAAGAAAAAGCTCTTTATAAATATAAATACCACTTAGGTTTCTATCAAAACTTTCATCAAATATAATATTTTTATTTAATAGTTCCTTGCCATTTATATTAATAAAAAGTAATCTATCTCTATTTTGTATATTATTTTCTATAAACGGGCCAAGAGAGGATATTAAGTTTTTGTTTTTATTTTGAAGTAGGGTAATTGTAGTATTTATATTCTCTTTTAGTTGGAGTTTATAGTCTTGTTTTATATTTGATTTGATTGATTTTGTATATTCCTCAAACATGTTTTTATTATCTATGATTTCAAGATATTTTGAGATAAAAATAAGTGTAACACAAGTAGCAATAACCGTAAGTATAAATATATTTAGTTTTTTATCCATATATGATTTAAATGGAGGAGTTTAAAAACTCGACCATTCATCCTCTCTTTTTTTAACTATTTTTTCATTTTGTAAATCACTTGGAGTAAATTGTTTAGATTCTACTTCCTCAACAATATGTTTTGAGATATTTGATGTTTCCATTGCAATATCGTATGTTTTACTTGCTGCACTTGCAATTTGTTGAGTTTGTTGATCTTGTTGTGCAATTGCATCATTGATTTGTTCAATTCCTGTTTCTTGCTCTTTAGATGCTGTTTCAACTTGGTTTATTAGTTTTATTGTTTCTTGAATATTTTCGTTTAAAACTGTATATCCATTTATCATTGCATTTGAAATATTTTTTCCATCATTTGCTTTTGTACTAGCTGTTTCAACTAAAGCTTTAATCTCTTTTGCTGCTTCAGCACTTCTTGTTGCAAGGTTTCTTACTTCTTGTGCAACTACGGCAAAACCTTTTCCTGCTTCACCTGCTGTTGCTGCTTCAACGGCGGCATTTAGAGATAGAATATTTGTTTGGAAGGCAATTTGATCAATTACTGAAATTGCTTCTGTAATAGCAGTAACTTGGTCATTGATTTCATCCATAGATTGTGTTGTTTTATTTGCCAAAGTATTACCTTCCTCTACTGAAGAAATTACTTTTTGGGCAAAACTAGCCATTTTAATTACACTGTTTGTATTAACTTCAATTGTACTTGTAATCTCTTCTAGTGCTGCTGCTGTTTGCTCTAGTGCTGTTGCTGCTTCATTTGATGAATCATTTAAAGTATGTACATTATCTAGCAGAATTGTTGAGGATTTATCTAGAGATACTCCAATATTTTTATTTTCATTTAGCATTGTTGTGATTGAATCACCTAGGTTATTAACACCATTTACAAGTTGTAGAAGTTGGTTTTTTACATGTGAATTATCAACTCTATTTAAATAGTTATATTTAGAGTATTGCTCTAATATATCTAGAACACTTTCGATATTTGATTCTATATGATTTGCCATAGAGTCTAATACATCTTTTAGTTTCATAAGTGCAGGATTTTGAACACTTATATTAATTCTTTGGCATAAATCACCTTGTTCAAACTCAGTTAGAACATGAATAGTTTCATCAATAAATTGTCTATCTTCTTCAATAGAGGCTTTTGTTATTTCTATATTTTTGTTTACAACTTTTGCCATTTTCCCTAATTCATCTTTTGCAGAATCATCAAGATATACAACTTCAGAAGATTCTCTATTTAAATATTTAAAAAATGCTAATAAACCATGTTCAAAATTATCAAGTGGTTCTAAAATAGTTTTTCTTGTAATCAAAATAGAGGTAAATAATAATACTGCCATAGCTAAAATAGTACCAATAGTCATATACGTAATAAATTCATTGATATCATTGTTTGTTTTTTCAATCATAATATTTACATTTTCTTCAATATCGTCAATATAAGCACCTGTTCCTATAATCCAATTCCATGGTTTAAATATTTTGATATATGATAGTTTTGGTTGTGGTTCCTCTTTTCCTGGTTTTGCAAAGTAGTACTGGTATAAACCTTCACCTTTTTCATTTGCAAGTTTTGTCATATCTGTAAATAAATACTTGCCATTTGCATCTTTGATATTTGATAGGCTTTTACCATTAAGAGCTTTATTCATTGGGTGCATTACCATATTGTTCTTACTATCATTTATCCAAAAATATCCATCTTTTCCATATTTCATATTTGCTATTGTATTTAGGGCTTCTTTTTGTAGATGAGAAGTTACATCATTTAGATATGTTCCAGTTCCAATTACCCAATTGAAAGGTTTAAAAAGTTTCACATAAGAGATCTTTGCTTGGGGATTTTTAAATTGGGGTTCTTTCCAAAAATATTTTACAATGGCCTCATCTTTAGATTTAAGTTCATTTACCATATCTTTAAAGAAAAACTTATTGTTTGTATCTTTGATATTTGAAATATCTTTTCCATTTAACTTAGAAGAACGAGGGTGTAGTACCATTTTTGTATTCATATCATTAATCCAAAAATATCCATTGTTTGCATACCTTGTATCATTAATGATTTGTTTTATTTTCTCTTTTATTTCATACTCACTTAAGGTATCTTTGTTTGATTGATAAATTGAGTTGATAATAGAGAATATAAATATCATTTCATTTGATAAATGTTGTTCAACCTCTTTTTGTATTTTTTCAGTTGATGTTCTACTATAAAATGATTCTATAGATTTTTCCACAACAGATATATAGTTTTTAAGTTCTATTTCTTTATTTTTGTAAGCCTCTATTCTATAAGACTCAATTTTCTCTTTAGATAATTTCTCCATGGTCAAAATAGACTGGCTACTTATAATAACTGCAATAATAAATATTGATAAGAAAACAATAACTTGAAGCTTTAATTTTATTGTAATATTTTTCATATTTTTATCCTCCTTTAAAATTATTATTTTTTCTTGAAGAGATTTTATTGACATAAATATAAATTTATACATAATTAAAATGTCATTAAAGAGTCACTAATAATTTTTTGAAGTTTTGTAAATATAATCATAAACCTTTTAAAATACTCGAATAAATAGTAGTTTGTTTATGGGAAATAAATATAAAAAATAATTACTAGGGAACTATAAACAGAAAAGTATAAAATAGTAAAAAAAGTAAGTAAAGGATTTAAACTCAAATTAAATTACGTTATTTTTTGTGTTATATTGAATAAGTAATGCTCTTTACAAAAAGTTTATATTTATATTGTAAAGTATAAAAAGAGTATTATTTACATAGAGGCTTTTTATTTAAAGGTACAATCATGAAAAGCTATTTTATAAAGTTTTTTATTTATAGTCTTCTATTTTTAGGTTTGTTACAAGCACAAGAATTAAACCTTTCAAAAGAGGAAAAAGAGTGGATAAAAAATAATCAAATTATTACTTATAGTGAAGTGAACTGGAAACCCTTATCTATTATAGAAAATAATAGAATGAATGGTATCATGGGTGATTTTCTTGATATTGTAGCAAATAAGACGGGATTAAAATTTAAGTTTGTTGCTTCAGATTCGTGGCCTCATGTATTGCAACAATTTAGTGATAAAAAAATAGATCTAGTCCCTGGTATTGGCTCAAGTCCTCAAGAAACTAAATTAGGTTTAGTATCAAAAATGTATGCTACTTATCCTATGGTTATAGTAACTTCAGAAAAATACCAATATTTAGATGGTCTAAAAGAGCTAGAAAACAAAACTGTCACTGCACCAAAATACTATACAAGTTATAACTTTATAGTTGAGAATTATCCAAATATTAATATCATAGCCACTTCAAGTATTACTGAATCACTACTTCTTGTAGAGAAAGGTAAAGCAGATGCTTTTGTAGGTCATATTGCTACTTCATTATTCTATCTTGCTGAAAACCACTTGGAAAATCTAAAAGTAACTGGAACAACTTCCTTTAAATTTGAACATCAGTATTTAATTCAAAAAGATAAAGAACTTCTTCTTTCAATTATAAATAAGACTTTTGATTTAATATCTTATCAAGAAAAAAGAGATATTTATTCAAAGTGGATACAACCTACTGTTGTACAAGAGAAGATTGATTATACTTTATTGTTTGTGATTACTGGAATTGCTTTGTTAATAATACTTTTCTTAATGTATAGACAGCATGTTTTAAAACAGTCTCATAAAGATATGACAAATATTTTAAATAGTTCTTTAGATGGTATTATAATTAGTAAAAACAATATATGTATAAATGCAAATACATCAGCAATAAATATTTTTAGATGTACTAAAAAAGAGTTAGTAGGTATAGATGTACTACAACTAATTGCTATGAAATATAGAAAAAAAGTGATTCAAGAATTAAGTAAAACAAGCGCAGAGCCTTATGAGGTAGAAGCTAGTTTATTTGATGGGAGTAAAATTCCTATCTTAATAAAAGGTACAACTTTAATAATAAACAATGAAAAAGTTAGAGTTTCTTCTTTTGTTGATTTAACAGAAACAAAACAAAAAGAGGCACTCTTTTATCAACAAAGTAAAATGGCTGCAATGGGTGAAATGCTTGGGAATATAGCTCATCAGTGGAGACAACCTTTGTCTGTTATATCTATAGCAGCAAGTGGAATACGATTTCAAAAAGAAATAGGAGAGCTAAGTGATGATGATCTTTTTGAAGCTGTTGATGAAATAGAAGATTCTACAAAATATCTGTCTAAAACAATAGATGATTTTAGGAACTTTTTTAGCCCAAGTGATAAAGATTATGTACATGTAAATGTTATAGATATAGTAGAACAGTCGTTTAAATTAGTAAAAGCACAGTTTACAGCTAAAGATATAAATATAATCAAAAATGTTGATGATTTATCTATTTATACTATCAAAAATGAATTAATACAGGTTTTTGTAAATATATTAAATAACTCAAGAGATGCACTGCTAAATTGTGAAGATGAAAGATATATTTTTATAAATATCTCAAAAGTAAATGAAGATTTATATATCGAAATAACTGATAATGGTGGAGGAATTGATGATGATATTCTTGATAGAGTTTTTGAGCCATATTTCACTACAAAACATAAAAGCCAAGGAACAGGTGTAGGTTTATATATGGTTGAAGAGATAATTACAAAACATTTAAGAGGTGTAATAACTATCAAAAATAAAAAATTCAATTACAATGGAGAAGACCTTAAAGGAGCTTGTGTAAATATCACAATTCCTTTAATATAGTTAGTCTATTTTATAACCAAGGTTTGATGATGTTTTTACAATACCTTTGTATGTTTTTGTTCTAATGTCCCTAATTTTATTTCTAAGTGTAAATCTAGACATTTGTAAGTCTTTCCATACAAACTTTTCAATTTCATCATAAGTAACAATATCTCCTCTTTTTAATAAAAGAAGGTTAAATAGGTCATTTTCTAGTTTTGTAAATGGTACTTGATTTTCTTGAGAATCAAATAATCTTCTTATATTTCTATCAAAATAGTAACCATTTTTGAAATTGATATAGCTATCTAAATCTTTTTTTATAACTTTTGCAATGTACTTTTCAATTGATACATTTTGCGAAGTTAACTTTATGTTTAATTCTTCTTTTGTTTGCTCGTCTAAAAGTGTATTTAAATCTAAATTATTCATTCTTACCTCAGTAGGATATTTTGTTTCAGAACTAAAATATTATAAAATAAATAATTAAGAGATTCATAACCAAAAAGTCACAAAACAGTCACTGTGTAGGCTTTTAGTGTAATATATAATAGTATTTTGGGAAATTTTTTCTTTGAATTTTAGTGATTGTTATATTGAAAAAAGAAAAACTTTTTAGCTAATTTTGTTTGAATTATTCAAAAGATGATTGCTAAAGTTTTCTTGATAGTTTTAAATTAAAAGTAAGTGCAGAGGAGGGTTTGATTAGGTTCGTAGTTTCAGGAGTGATATATATAAATTAGTAGGGACACTACTAAAGGGGTCGGGGCTATATATATCAAAAGTAAACCCTCGTCTGTAAACTTGTAGGGAGATTATAGCTGTAAATAAAAGTTTATTCTTTATCAATCTTATTTAAAAAGTTGTTTTTTTATAAAATCAAAATTGTCCATTTTTATTCAAAATTAATTCCAATTATAATAGAATAATGGATGCAAAAGAAAAATACACGTGATATACACATAGAAATAGCAAATAAGACAATGTCTTATATATACCAAAATATCGATACTCCAATCAATATCGATGAGTTAGCACTAAGCTTTGATGTAAGTAAAGTTCATTTACATAAAATTTTCAAAGAACAAATGGGAATTAATATATATGAATCAATAAAATCTATTCGTTTACAAAAAGCATCTAACTTACTTCTTACAAATAAATATTCAACAGTAACACAAATAGCAAGTATGTGTGGGTACTCATCTCAATCATCATTTATAAAAGCTTTTAAAAACAGATTTGAGCAAACACCTAAGCAGTGGAGAAATGGTGGATATGAAATATATTCAAATAAAATATTAGAAAACTCACTTCTTAAAAACTCAATGCCAAATTTTGATGAAACAAAAGTAAGAATAGTAAAAACAAAACCTAAAAATGTTTATTACATAAGACAAAAAAGTTATAGCAGTGAAGGTGGAAAACAAAAGTGGCAACAACTTCAAGCTTGGGTGTATACAAATGAATTAGAAGAGTATGAACAAATAGGGATTTATCATGACAATCCTGCTATTACACCCCATGAAGAGTGTTTTTATATAGCAGCAGTTAGTGTAGGAAATAAAAAAGTAGAAAATACTAATCTTCCTTTTAATATTCTTCAAGGTGGTTTATATGCAGCCTTTGATATCAAAGGTGGTGGAGAAGTAGGTTGGTTTATAAAATGGGCATATCAAGAGTGGCTTCCAAAGAGTGGTTTCGAAACTACAACTGAACCTTCATATGTAATTATGAACAAAAACCACTTCTTTGAAGAAAATGAGATTGATGCCACATTTTATTTGCCAATTTGTAATACATGATTAAAATTATTTTTAGAAGTTTTTAAATACTCTTTTTGCCGATAAAAAATAGATTGTAGTTAAAGTAGTAATTCCTATTAAAGCTAGTGCTGATGGTGGTATAAAGAAGATAGATTCCATAAATTGTTCCTTTTATTTGTTAATTGATGGAAGAATTTTAATAATAAATGGTACTTAAAAAGTATCATTTATTGAGTATTTAAAAATAACTTTTTAATAAATATAAAATGCCTATTCTTAGGTCTTTTATTATTAAAACTATATTTAATAATTTGAAATTTTATAATTAATTGTTTGAATTTGTATATATAAAGTTGTAAAAGATTGTATTTTAGTCAATTTTATAGTGGTACCGCCAATGGGACTTGAACCCACACGCTCAATGAGCAAGGGATTTTGAATCCCTCATGTCTACCAGTTTCATCATGGCGGCACTAATAAATATTATGATTATTTTTTAAATTAGACATTAAAAAAGGACTTATCAGATGATAAGTCCTTTTCCAAGGTGTTGTTTTGTTATTCTTAAGATAGAATTATTTAGCTACAGCTTCTTTTAAAGCTTTACCAACTTTGAATTTTGCAACAGTAGTAGCAGGAACAACAACAGTTTTGTCTGTACCTGGAACTTTAGCAGTTCTTTCAGCTCTGTCTGCAGTTGTGAATGTACCGAATCCGATGAAGCTTACAGATTCTTTCTTTACTAATGTCTCAGTAATTGTATCTAATACAGCGTCAACTGCACCTTTCGCATCTTTTTTAGATAAACCAGCTTTTGCTGCTACTGCGTCAATAAATTCTGCTTTGTTCATAGAAGAACTCCTTGTTTAAATTTTAAATTAGATAAACTTTATAGTATTAAAGCTTTAAAATAGCTAAAATTAGGGGCTTCTAGCAACTAAATAACATAAAATTTGACGAAAATATGATATTTTCTAGTTAAAAGAGGTTTTTATACTTAAAAGTCTTACCGAGTTTTCGAGGATTGCGATCTTTTTTACAAGCTCATTTAGGTCTCTATGGTACACATAAGTTCCAACACCTTTTATTACCATTACATTATTATTTGACTCTTTTAAGTACTTTGTAATCTCTAAAGCATTTCTGTCATACCATGTTTTAAAATCACCTGGATCATAAATTGGTATCTCACCAAACTCTGTTTTCCCATAATAATCTTCAAATGAAATTCTATCATGTTCAAAAGTATATGATGTTGTATAAATAGGCATTCCAAATGCAATATATTTTGCTTCATGGATATTTGTATAGATTGTTGCATGAATATGAGATTCAATACTTGCTATATTCCATCTATAATCTTGTTTGTTTAAACTAAGCTCACAAAATGACTTCCTACACATTTCATCAAAAATTGCATCAGCTGTATTTATTACAAATGTCTCTTGGTCTAGTTTTGCAGAGATTGCACCATGATAAATACCAAAGAAGTTTTTTCTAAACATTGTTAGTGATAAATCGGCAAGAGCTGTTACTGTAGCTTGATCAACCATTTTAAAAAGCCTTAAATATATTTTTGGGTATTATATATTAATTTTTATAAGGACTGTTTTAATGGATATACCTCACGTCCCTGTTTTATACAAGGAAACTTTAGCAGCTTTCGAAGATATTAACGAGGGTTATATTATCGATTGTACCACTGGATTTGGTGGACATAGTAATGGATTGCTACAACAAAATGAAAATGTAAATCTTATTTGTAATGACCAAGATGATGAAGCATTGGCTTTTTCATCAAAAAGATTAGAAGAGTTTTCTTCAAGGGTTACTTTTAATAAAGGTAACTTTGAACACGTATTTGAAAAATTTAAAGATTATAATATCAAAGGTATTTTAGCAGATATTGGTGTTTCATCACTTCAACTTGACAAGTTAGAGCGAGGGTTTGGGTTTGAGAGTGAAAACTTAGATATGAGAATGAATCAAAACTCATCTCTTGATGCATCAACAGTTGTAAATACATACTCTCAATCAGAACTAGAAAGAGTATTTAAAGAGTATGGAGAAGTAAGAGAATATAGAAAAGTTGCTTCTTTAATTGTAAATAACAGACCCTTTTCATCTGCAAAAGAGTTATCAAGTTTTTTAGCAAAGAAAATGTCAAAAGGTAAAATTCACCCAGCAACTCTTCCTTTTCAAGGTATTAGAATTGAAGTAAATGATGAGTTAGGTGTTTTAGAGAGGCTTTTTGACTCAATAGAGGCATCAAAACCAAAAGATTGTATTGTTGCTATTATCTCTTTTCATTCACTAGAAGATAGAATTGTAAAGAATTATTTTAAAAAGTGGACTAAATCTTGTATTTGTCCTCCTGAAGCATTTAGATGTGAATGTGGAAATAATCATGCATTAGGAAAGGTGATTACAAAAAAACCTATTATTCCTACAAAAGAAGAGATAAAACAAAACCCAAGAAGTAGAAGTTCAAAGTTAAGGATTTTTAAATTTGATTAAACTAAATAGTACAAATTCTTTAATCATTGTTTTTACTATTTTATTTTTTGCATTAGCTGTTTATTTCCCGAAGATTTATCTAAGAAATAACATATACTATATAAGTAAGGATGTAAACAAGCTATATGCACACTATATCTCGCTGCAAGAGGAGAATAGATTCTTGTCTCAGCAGTTAGAAGATATGAAGTTTAAAAACCAAATTATTGACTCACTTCTTTTTAATCCTTTAAAAGAAGAAAAATGATCAAAAGTATTATAGAGTTTTCCCTTCGAAAACCTATTTTAAATCACCTATTATTGCTGTTTATATTTTTATTAGCAGCATTTTCTTACTTCAAAATCCCAAAAGAGATTTTCCCACCATCTGCACTTGATGCAGTTTCTATTACTGGCTCTTATACAGGAGCTAGTTCTGAATTACTTGATAAGATAGCTGTAAGTGATATAGAAGATGAACTTCTAGGACTTAGTGCTGCTGATAAAATATCTTCAACTATTAAAAATGGTTTTTTTACAATTAGAGTTGATTTAAAAGATGGAGAAAAGCCAGAAGATAGCGTAAATGATATCAAAGATATTGTTTCTCAAATCAAACCTAATCTTCCAAGTGATATGGATGAGCCAGTTGTAAAGACTATGAAACATGCTTTTCCTCTTATTAATGTAGCTGTTTATTCAAAAGATGGAAGTGAATCAAGAGAATACTTAATAGAAGTTGCAAAAAAAGTAAAATCAAAAGTTATGCAACTAAAAGATTTGTCTGAAGTAACAGTTTTTGGTAAAAGTGATAAAGAGCTTCTAATCACTTTTGATGATGAAAAAATTAAAGCTTATGGATTATCAAAATTATCAGTTATTCAAGCAGTACAATCAACAAGTACTATTTTCCCAATTGGAGTTATAAAAGATACTTCAAAACATTACTATTTATCTACGTTTAATGGTGAGAAAGATGTAGAGAAAATCAAAAATATAGTTCTTAAAATAAATGGTAAAAAACTATATTTAAAAGATATTGCAAATGTAAAGTTTACTTTAGGTGATGTTGCAGATATATCTCACTTTAATGCAAAACAAAATATTGCTGTTGGTGTAAACAAAGGTTTTGAGGGTGACTCAATTGAACTTGTAAAACAAATAAAAGAGATTACAAAAGATTTTGAGAAGAAGTATACAAATCTAGAGTTTGATACATATATTGATACATCTATTTGGATTAAAAACAGACTTAATACTGTTGTTTCAAATATTTTATTTGGACTTATTTTACTGTTTATTGCACTATTCTTTTTTATCAATGTTAGGGTTGCAATCGTTATTGCTATTGGTATTCCAACATCTTTTATGATTGGTCTTATTTTTGCAGAGCAGTTAGGATATAGTTTAAACATGCTTTCATTACTTGGAGCTTTAATTGCCCTTGGTATGCTTGTAGACGAGGCTATTGTAGTAGGGGAGAATATCTATCGTCACTTGGAGATGGGAAAAGATAGATTTACGGCTGCAAGGGACGGTGCTCTTGAAATGTTCCCTGCTGTTCTTACAGCAACTGCAACAACAGTGTTTGCTTTCTTACCAATATTACTTATGACGGGTGAAGTTGGAAGATTTATGCAAATTCTTCCTATTATGATTACTATTTTGCTTATAAGCTCACTTGTTGAGGCATTTTTCTTTTTACCTCTTCATTCAAAAGAGATTTTAAGAGTTAGTAAAGAGGATAGAAAATCCCATAAGGTTTGGGATTTTAACTATAAATTATATGCAAAAGTCTTAGACTTTTTAATTAGAGGAAAGTATTTAACTCTATCTCTAATGGTAGGTGGAATTTTAGCTGCCACTATTCTTATATTTAAAACACAAAAGTTTGAATTTATGCCTGCTTTTGATTCTACTCAGGTTTATATCACTGGTTCTGTTGGTGTTGGTAAAAAGATAGAACAAACAGAACAAGCAGTATTTAATATTGAGAAGAAAATACTAAATGGTGTTGACTTTAAAAATACAGTAAGTTCTGTAAGCTCAGTAACTGGTATGAAACTTGATGGGAAAAACCAAGCTCACTTTGAGGAGTTTTATTTCCAAATTTTTATTAACCTAAATGAAAGAGCACCTGTAAATGTATTTGAAATGTATATTAACCCATACTTATCGCCAAAATACGATGATACAAATATGATTAGAACTTCAAGTGCTCAACAAATGGAAGATGATTTAAAAAGGATTTTAAAACAAGAGGTTGATTCAGGAAATTTTGATGAACTTAAAATCTTTGTACCCCAAGCAGGTATTGTAAAAAATGATGTAGAAATCGCAGTATCAGGGAAAAATACAGAAGTTATAAAAGCTGTTAAATCTCTAAAACAATCACTTGGAGAAATAAAAGGTGTATCAAATATAGCAGATGATGCATTAACAGGAAACTATGAGTTAAAGTTCAAGGTTAATTCTTATGGGGATAATTTAGGAATTACTGAAGAGAGTATTTTAAATGAATTAAGACCATTTTATTTCAAAGGTACATACTCTAAAATGTTTGATGATGAGGGAATTGTAGAGATCATCTTCAAAAGTAAATCAAAAGATACTTTAAGTAGTTTAGATAGTTTTGAAGTGACAACTCCTACAAATCAAAAGGTTCTTTTAACTCAAGTTGTAGAGTTTATAAAAGTTCCAGCATATTCTCAAATTTTTAAAGAGAATAATGAACAAATCATATCTGTAACAGCTTCTCTTAGTAATATCACTTCAGCAGAAGTATTCGAGCAGTTACAAAGTAAAATTGATGAGTTAAATCAAACAGTAACTTTAGTAATTAAAGGTGAACAACAAGAGAATGAAAAAGTACAAAGAGAGATGGGACAAGCTGCTTTAATTGCAATTATCTTAATCTTTATGGCTTTAGTTTGGATGTTTGATTCACTAGTTAAACCTCTGATAATTATTAGTACAATTCCTTTATCTATGTTAGGTGTTATTATAGGACACGTTGTAATGGGTATAAATCTTACAATGCCAAGTATGATTGGTATGGTTGGACTTGCAGGGGTTATTGTAAATGATGGAATTATTATGATGGACTTTATCAAAAAAGCAAAAAGTTTAGCAGAGCTTGAACACTATGCAAAGATGAGATTAAGACCAATTCTTTTAACATCTGCTACTACAATTCTAGGGCTTAGTTCACTTATCTTTTTTGCTTCCGGGCAGGCATTGATTTTACAACCTATGGCTATTTCTTTAGGATTTGGTATTTTATGGGCTACGGTTCTTAATTTATATTACGTACCTATGGTATATAGAATCATCTATCTTAGAAAAGCCTCTTAATGCAAGATAGATACTCTGCCGATATAGGTGATTTTGGAAAATTTCACCTTCTTCGGTTTTTACTCTCAAATACTTCATATAATCTAGCTCAAATTTGGTATATGTATCCAGATGAATCCCATAACAATGATGGTTTATATATAAATTACTTTGGAAAAGTAAAAGGTATGGATAAAGAGCTTGAAGAGAAGTTCTTAGATATTTCAGTAAACAATAGAAATGTAAAAGCTTTAGAAAAAGCAAATCTACTTCCAAATATTAATTACTTTTCAGAGTTTGTAAATGAAAATGGAAAAGATAATTTAGAATATAGAAAACAGTGGTTTTCAAAGGCTTTAGAGTTTAGTAAGAATAGTGATTTTATTGCAGTTGATCCAGATAATGGAATGGCAACAAAACTGATAAAACAAGAAAATTTAAAAGATATAAATATTCAAAATTTTGAAGATTTTAAAACTAAAACAAAAGCTGGTAAATATATATTTGAAAATGAACTAGATGAATTATATAAATCTTGTAAATGTTTAATTATATATCATCACTTAAACCGTACAATGGCTCATGATAAACAAGTAGAAATACTAAAATGCAAGCTTGAAATGAAATACAAAAGAGTCTTAGCTATTAAACACAAACCATATTCTCCAAGAGTTTATTTTTTTGCTTGTAGAGATGAAAAAATATATAAGTATTTAAGTAAGAGACTAAAAGAGTTTGAAGACTCTTTTAGTGTTCATTGGATGTTGTTTTAATAAAAGTATTTTTGAACATACTTTTTATAGTAGTTTTGTAGTTTTTTAGTAAGCTCTCCCACTTTACCATTTCCAATAGTAATATTATCTATTTGAATAATTGGAGTGATTTCTCCAGTTGTTCCTGTTAAAAAGGCTTCATCAATAGAATCTATTTTATCAACAGTTAATGGGAACTCTAAAACTTTTATACCATTTTCTTTAGATAGTTCTAATACAAAGTTTCTAGTTACTCCACTTAGGATTCTATTTGTTGCCCCATGAGTGTATAAAACTCCATCTTTTATAAAGCATACATTTGTTGCAGTTCCTTCTGTGATAACTCCATCATGTACGAACAATCCATCAGCAAAACCTTTGTCAATTGCAGTTTGTTTTGCTAAACAGTTTGCTACTAAAGAGATACATTTTATATCACATCTTGCCCATCTATTATCTGGAACAGTACATACTTTGATTCCCTTATTATATGCATCTTCATTGATTTTCTTTTCAACTAAAAAGGCATAAATACCTTCTTGTATTTCTTGTTTTGGAAAAGCATGATCTCTTGGGGCTACTCCTCTTGTGATTTGCATATAGAAAAATAGTTCATCTTCATTTTTATATGAGTTTTTTTCAAATAGATTTTCAAATATCTCTTCTATTTCATTTTCAATTTTGTATGAGATTTTTAGTTCATCTAGGCTTCTCTGAAACCTATCTTTGTGTTCTTGAAACTTAAATATTTTTCCATTGTAAATTCTAAAACCCTCATAGGCTCCATCAGCTAGTAAATATCCTCTATCATTTGCATTTACTAAAGCTTCATTTTCCTGAGTATATTTTCCATTTGTGTAAACAATCATTAATTTCATCCTTTTTATAAAATCACTATTCCTAAAATTTTATTTATTATATTATTCTCTTCATCAAAATCTTTTAGCTCATTTCCTGGCTCTAGAGTTGTAATACTTGCTTTTCCTATTACATGTCTATATTTCTGCCCTGTAACTTTATCTTTCAGCCTTATGCTCCAAATATTATGCATCACTAGTGGTTCATTGTCTTTAACTCCAACATAAAGCATAATATGACCTCTTAGATATACCAAAGTTGAAAATGGCACACCTTTTTCCATAAGGAACTGTTTCTTTTGTTTTTTTGTGAATTCTGATACATCTAGATACTGTCCATTTTTTGTTTGAGCTTTAGAGTTTCTATTTAGGTATTTACCAAAAGGAGTAAAGAAATCTTTTGTAAAAGAGGAACAGTCTCTATTATTTAGCATTCCTCCCCAACCATATGGTTCATTCATAAGTTGTTTTGCTATTTTGATTCTATTTTCTATATTGTATTTTATAGGTAAAGAGTTTACTTCATTTTCTTTAATATCTACATATGAAATGATTGCATTTTGATTATAATCGGCTCTTGCAATTAGATATTTATTCTCTTTTTTTGGAAATATAGTTCCTATTTTTACGTAATCTCTAAAAATATTATCATACAAAGTAAACTTCTCTTTTACTGCTACATAATAACTATTTGTTTTAAACTCATTAATAAACTCTTCATCAACAAAAGCAATATCTTGTATCTTCACCCAACCTCCAAAAGCTGGAGCTTGTACATATACCCATGCTTTATCTTTTGATAGATGTGATACAAAAAGTGGTGTGTTTATTTTAAGTCTTGAGTTTTGATTGTAATCAAAAGGAAAACCTTCTCCAGGTTGTGTTGGTTCATAAAACATAGGTGAGCTTGTAGGTAAAATTCTAACATCTGTATTTTTTAAGCTAATTGCTTTTTTAAGTAAAGTATTATATTCAATAAGGTTAAAATTTTCTTTTTGTTTATTAAACCAAGAGCTACTAGCAATTCTGTGATTTTCTAAATAGATTGTTTTATATTGATAATTTAATCCCCATGCAGCTTCATAAAGTGGATAGCTAACCTTTTTTTGGGACCATGGTTTGAAGTAGTGATCTAAAAGTTTTAATGTTTCTTTTTGTTGGTTCATAAAATCATCATTAGCATATTTATTTGAATAGTCTATATTTGATGCAGTAAATTCATATGATTTTTTTGAACAAGCAGTAAAAAACAAAGCAATAAATAAAAACAAAATATAGTGTAATTTTATAAAGCTTTTCATTTTAGCTCCTTTTACTTATTCTATCAAATTATATATTTTTTGAAATTGAATTGTAAACCAATTGGGTTATAATATAATAAAATAACATGTAAAGTGGTGAATCTTATGATTGATGCTAACACTTATAATTCTAGAAATTTTATTATTGTTGAATTTATTTTTTTGTTTTTAACTTTACCTTTAATACTGTTTTTGTTAACTCCTATTCCTGTTCTTCCCTTTTTATGGGTAGTTGCAATATGGTGTTTTTTTATTCTAAAAAAAGAAGCTAAGTTACCTAAGAAAAAGTTTATTAGTTTTAAGGGCTTAAATAAAGTATTTTTACCTGTGTTTATACAGTTTCTTATTATCACTACTATTTTATTTGCATTTATATATTTTTTTATGCCTGATAAGATTTTTGCTTTAATAAAAGAAAATCCACTTTTTTGGTTGGCTATTATGATTATATATCCTACACTATCTGTTTATCCTCAAGAGTTGGTCTATAGGGTTTACTTTTTTTATAGGTATGAACAGTTTTTTAAAAATAGAGATATTTTTATTTATTTAAATGCTTTTTTGTTTGGTTATATGCATATTTTATTTCATAATTGGATTGCCGTGATACTAACAATAGGTGGCGGTTTTATTTTTGCAAAATTATATGAAAGGACTCATTCTTTAATGGTTTTATTTGTTGCTCATTCATTATATGGGTGTATGTTATTTACTATTGGTTTAGGTGAGTATTTTTATACAGGAACTGTACTTACAGTATCAGAGACTTTCAAGTTTTAGAAAGCCTCTTTTATTTTAAAAACTGAATTTTCTTTTTAGTTTAAAAAAGTACCTTACTGTTCTATATTGTATGAATATAAATGGAATCATTAATAAAAAGTAGAAGAAAGAGTATTTTGATATAACATCATTAAATGCAAGTCCAAAGTTAATAAAGAACATACCAAATACCATGATAGCAACACCTGGACAAATAAGTGCAAATGATACAGGAGATCTGTTCTCACTCTCTATATATTTATCAAAATAGCCCATTTTTTTCATTACTTGGTATCCTAAAATACCAAAGATAATTTGAAGTGATAAAATAGTTGAAGTCAAAGTAAATAGTGAAGACTTAGCTAAGGTTGCATCAAAGTTATGATCAAGTCCAAATGAAACTCTAATTGTTGTAATTCCAAGTAGTGTTAGTATAGGAATCAAAATCCAAAGAGAGGGACTCGCCTCCAATGATATTCCATGTTCAAACATGTTTTTAAATCCCATTGTTATTTTAATAATCAAAAGTAAAAATGCTAATGCACTAAAAAATAAAGCACCAAAAATACCTACAGCATTAACTGCAATATTATGGCTCATCGCTCCTGGTGCAGCAAAACTAACTGCAATCATAGAAAAAGCGAAAATAGAAATCATTTGTGATAGGTTATTGTTTTTTGTAAAATCAAAATCTCCACTTACTATTAATCTTGAAAAGTAGTTAAAAAAGATTTTTAATCCATAGAAACCTGCAATTGCAAATCCAAGTAGGGCGAAAGGAAATAAGTATTCCACAATACTCCATAACTTAGGTACAAAAACCGCACCTAATACAAAACAAACATTTATTGTCATTGTATATGTTAGAGGCAAAGTCATTAATGTAATTTCTGCATTTGAGTTTTTCAAAGATTTATAGGCATCATTTTTTTTGTACATATTAAACTGTTTTGTATTCCAAATTAGAAATTTAAAATGAAAAAAGGCAAAAACTAAAATAAAAACAAGTGAAAAAGCAATAACAAAAGATAGCCATGTTCCTTTTAGAAGTTCTGGATATACAAAATCAAAAGTAGCCATAGGTGAACCTTTATGTGGTACTAAAAACATTAAATACATATAAAAAGAAACAGATAAACCACCTGCTCCTAAAGCTGATAAAAAACACATAGGAGTGAATTTTTTCCTTAGAATCATATTAGTATTCCTTATAATTTAAATTTTTGTAATATTATATTAAATTATATTAAACTCTTATGAATATAATATAAGTTTTACTTATTATATTTATGCCTAAGTGATTTCTTGATATAGTTTCATCTTAAGTTTTAGGATAAAAAATGTATAAAATCTCTGTATCAAAAGAGCTTTTTGAAGATATACTTTTAAAAAAGTCTTCTATTTTAACAAAAGAAAATAGTAAGTATTGGAAAAAAGAGCTTTTAGAACCCTCAATAGTAAATGACAAAATCACATACTCAATAAAACAGTTTGATAAACTTACAATAACAAATGGTTTAGGTGATGATAAACCACAAGTTGTTATAGAGTGCAATAAAGTAGATTACTCTAGTTCCTTTGATAGATTTGAGTTTCATCTAGGGCGTGTAATTGAGCAAAAAAATACTACAATGGGTGAAGATTATAAAGACAATCTAATTGAGCAATTACTAAAAGAGAAACAACTACTTGAAGATAGGATGAATAGAGATCACTTAACACAAGTATATAACAGAAAGAAAATGGAAGAAGATTTATCAATTTATGTAAATCAAAACAATTCAAATCTTTTATGTGCTATTTTTATTGATGCTGATAGATTCAAAGGAATAAATGATAACTTTGGACATGATGCAGGAGATAGAACTCTACAATATTTAGGAGATAAGCTTAGTACACATGCAAATTATTTGAATGGTGAAGTTTATAGATATGGTGGAGAAGAATTTGTAATATTGTGTTTTCTTCCAAAAGAGCAAATACCTTCAAAACTAGAGGATCTACGAGTAGATATTAAATCGCAAAGGGTTTATCATCAAAATAGGGATATAAGCATTACAGTTAGTCTTGGAGTTGCTTTTTATGAAAACTACAATAATAAAGATATTATGCTTCAAAAAGCTGATGAAGCTGTTTATACTGCCAAAAGAAATGGACGGGATAGGGTGGAAATAGTTTACAACAACTAGAAATTCTAGTTGTTGTATAAGTAGTTTAATTACTTAGCAATTTGGTTAGCAATTGCTTCGATATCTGCATCAGATAATGAAGCAGCTTGACCTTTCATTAAACCTTTCATTGGTCCACCGTAAGAACCATCTTTGTAACCTTTCATTGCTGCAATGAAATCTGCTTTAGTCATATCTTTGATAACTTTTGATTTACCTAAAGCTACTTTTTCACCATTTGCACCGTGACAACCAATACATTTTGCGTATGGGTTTGCAAATGCAACACATGCTGTTAATAAAGATGCCGCTACTACTAATCTTTTCATATTAAAATCCTTCTTTTTAATTTAGTTTGTAAGATAATTCTATCTTAATATTCATTATTTGAAATTGATTCTAATCAAAAAAAGTGCCAAAAAAGTGCCAAAATTGTGAAAAGTGTAAAAATATAGCAAAATTTGCTATATTTTTATTATTTTGATAGTAATTCTGCTTTTAGTTCTTCTTTATTTATCTTATTTTTATCGCTTGGAACTAAAGGCAATGATCTTTTGTAGATGATTTTTGAAGGGATCATATAAGAAGCTAAATGTTTTTTTAGCTCAAATGTAATCTCTTTTGGAGCAAGTTCACTATTTGCAGAGTAAACCATAACAATCTCTTCTTCTATTTCTGAGTTAGGAATAGAGAAGATCGCACATTGCTCTATTTGAGGAATGTTCTGTGCTACAACAGATTCTATTTCATAAGGACTTACTCTAAATCCTCTTGTTTTAATCATATCATCATGTCTAGATACAAAGTAGAAGTAACCTTCTTCATCTTTATATACATAATCTCCAGTAGCAACTACTGTTTCATCTGTAAGTTGTCCATCTAAATCAATTACATCTTTTAAAATCTGAATTGATTTAAATCTTTGAGCTGTTTCAACTGGAGCATTCCAGTATCCTTTATAGATGTATCCACCTCTGTGAATTAGCTCACCAACTTCTCTTGGTTTACACTCTTTTCCTTCTGCATTAATAACATATAATTCAACATCAGGAATTGGTCTACCAATAGACTCTGGTCTTATCCAGATTTGTGAAGGCTCAAGATAAGTTGATCTAAATGCTTCTGTAAGACCATGCATAGAGTAGAACTTCGCATCAGGGAAGTATTTATCTAAGTCTTTTAACATCTTACCAGTTACATTTCCTCCTGATGATGTAAGAACTCTAACTTTTGAAAGTAGTTCTACACTTGGAAGTCTATGCTCATCTTCATCAAACATATTTGAGATATTTACAGGCATTAAAGGAACTACAGTTACATTATCGTTGATTAGGTGGTTAAAGAAATCACCAGCTAAGATAAATCTGTGTAAAGCTAATGTAGCTCTTTTATATAATGAACAGAAGATTTGGTTTAATCCATAGTCAAGATTAAAGATTAGTGTTCCAGAGATTACGTCATCTTCTACTAATCCTAAGTATTGTGATACAACTCTTGCTGAATCGATTAGGTTTCTATGAGAGATTACAATACCTTTTGGCTGACCTGTAAGACCAAATGAATATGTGATAACTGCATTATCATGACCATTAACACCATTTGAAAATGGTTTATTGTAGTATTTATAAATCTCTTCAAATGAAGGAATCTCTTTATGAGTTGTTTCATATGAAATTACATGACCATTAAAATTAATCTCTTCAATAGATTCAAGCTTTAATCTATCAGTAATAATACATTTAATATCACAATCATTGATGATATATTCAACTTGTTCAGATTTTAAAAGTCTTGTTAATGGAACTAACACATAGTTCGTTGATAAGATTGCTAAAATAGCAATAACTTGGTCAATACCTTTATTTGAGTATAAACCAATTCTAGAGCCTTTAGGTAAATCTAACTCTTTTAAATAAAAGGCAACTTGATTTACTCTTTTTAACAAATCTTCATATGAAATACTTTTTTCATTGAATACTACAGCTGTTTTACTAGGATGTGAAACAGCTGCATCTTCTAATAATGTTCTAATACAGTTAATCGACATTGGGTTTCCTTTTACTTTTCTTTTACACCTAAAGTCCAAATATCATAATTGTTATCCATAACGATATTTGGGTTGTGTTGTGAATTCATAATTTTCTGATAGAAAAATGATACAATATCTTCAATTTCTTCTTGCTGTAAAACTTTTGTGATACCACCTGTAAATACAATAGAGTTTAAAGCAAGTAGTTTTAGGTTTACATAAGCTTTTCTATACGCAGACACTTTACAAAGTACTAAGAAAATAGCAAGTTGCATTAAAATTGTAGTTGCTTTTTCACTAGTATCATCAAAGATATGCTCTGTAACTTTTAAGTGGGCTAATAGCTCATATACAAACTCATTATTCTTTGCTGCAAAGATTAAAGACTCTTTTGATTTATAAACACCAAGTTTTTTAAATACAAGTCTATCATACTCATTTTCAGTTACCATATTTTCATCTACTAAATCTTTTGAGTAGTGAATATCAGTAGTAGCTCCACCAATATCAATTAAGATATATGGATCTGCAACTTTAAACTTACTATCAATCATTGGTAGTGTTTTGTTTACAATATATGGTGTAGAGTAGATTTGGTTTGAAGTAATATCATATAGGTGTTTGATATCTTCTTTACCCATAATATCTGCTTGATATAGGTTTGTTAAATACTCTTTTAAATTCTCTTCTTCAACATGAAGTTTGTTTGTAATAATATTTGGTAAAACTGTTAAGTTCTCAATATTCTCGCTTAAATATGGTGCATCTTTTTCGCTACCTACATATACAATATTTGAGTAGTTAATCTCACCTAAGAAATTAAATAACTTCTCATCAAAAATATTTGATACAGAGTCAATTCCCCCAACTACAATAACAACATCAATTAACTCACTTGGTCTTGAAACTGTTTCAATATCTTTATATAAAACAGATTCAATAATATTAATACCAGAGTTAAATGCAATATTTGTAGCATATTTTAATGAAAATGAGTTTGTAATACCAACAATAAGAGTTGTTAAACCACCATTTGCTGATGAACAAATAAATACATCATCTTTATGATAATTATGAATAGTATCTCCACATTTATATGTTAAGTCATCATAAATATCTTTGTTAAAATCTCTAAAGTGTTGTTCAACACCGTGAATAGTACTTACTTTAAAATAAGTACTTCCCACATCAATTAATAGTTTGTCATTTATCTTACTCATTGCATAATCCCTATATCATGGATAATATCATTTACAATAGATGTAGTATCTTTTGATAAGTCACATTGTGCTTTTTCATATTCATAACATCTATCAGGAATTGGAACTTTTCCTCTTTTGATAATTCTAATATTTTTGTTTTTATCTCTCATTGTAATCATTTCATTGTTGTTGATAATATGTGGAGAGAACGGAACATCAATTGTTCCATTTTTAATAGAGTTAAATACTTTTCTCCATAATGTATCTGCTGGGTCATTAAATACAGCTTCCATAATAGCCATAATTTCAGCAGTTAAAATCTCTTCCTCTTCTTGATCAACAATCTTTGGTAGACCATTTAAAATTCTAAGTAAATACTGAGTATTAGCTACTGTTTCAGCATTTGCTTCTTTTGTTGGAATACCTGAAGCTTCTTGGTTTGTTTTTGTAATAATCTTATTAGCGCCAACTAAAGAAGCGATTACTGTACTCATAGAAATAAGTTGAGTTGCATAGTTTGGATCCATAGGGAATGCACCCATCCATTGGTGATAAACTAAGTGAATATCAGCATCACCACAACCAATCTCATTTGCATAGTGCTTCGCAAGTTTTTTAAGAACAGTACCTGCAACAATATCTTGGTTCATAGAACCAGTTTGTGAGAATGAAACAGAGAATGATTTAACACCTTCTTCAAGTGATAATAACATCTCTAATAACTGAATTACAAGAGTAATACATGGTGGAACTAATGTTGCTGTTAATGGACCAAATGATTCTCTATTAATTGGTTCATTTAAGTGTGAGTAGTTTGCACAAACTCTCTCAACATATTTCCAGTATAAAAATGCCTTATCTAATGGGAAGTTTTTAGAGTATGGAAGAAGGTATGTAATAGGACCTCCCTCAATCTCAAAAATACCAGATGCAATAGCAGTTTCAATAAGAAGTCTAGCATCAGGAGTACCATGTCTTAAAGAAATTGGTTTGTTAAAATGAGTCATCATTTTTCTAGTTGTTCTATACCCATGAGTAATTAGTGGGTAACCATTTAACATATCAACTTCATTTTCTTCAGATAGTCTTAACATCTTCTTTGCAGTTGCATAATCGTTAAGTCTAGTGTTTGAGTCAATCGTACATGGTAAAACATCAACATCTGCTTTATCAAAGAACTCATAAAGAGCAAACATTTTGTCATACGTTGGGAAACCACCTCTTGGTTGAACAAGCATTTTGTTTTTTGTTTTGAAATTGTGTGAAATAAACAGATCTTTTGAAGCGTTTTTTACAAACTCTTCAACCTCTGCAAAATCAAAACTATCAACAAATTCATTGTTTAAAATGATATTTCTTTCTTCTTGCAATAAACTCATTACTTGTTTCTTCCTTCCATAAATTTCTCTAACTCATCTAATCCAGTGTTTAGATCAACTTGATGGAATACTAAGTCAAATCCATAGTTTTTAAATCTTGGTACGATATCCTCTGCTGTTCCTGTTCCAACTACAAGGTTACCACCAATCATAAATACTACGTCATCTAATAAGTTCCCGTATTTTGATTTTAAAATTTTAACTTCTCTACACCAACCTTCAGCTTCCCCGTTAAGTGAAGATATTAGTAGGATGTCCGCATTTGTTTCTATCACTGCATCAACAAACTCTTCTAAGTACGTATTTACCCCTAAATTGAATACTTCGAATCCTCTTGCTTGCAATGAAAGATCTATTAGCCTATTTGCTACAACGTGTATGTCGTTTCCAACTACGCCTGTTACTACTTTCATTTTTTGTACCTAATCTTTTATATAATTTCATGTTCTATTAAAAGGCAAATATGGTACCTAATTATTAGTTAGAAACAGATTAGTTATGTATAAGTGCTAATTATGTTCAAGTATTAAACAGCATTAATTTTAAGAAAAATTCTTAATAATTACATAATTGTTATAATTTTTAAAAAATTCCATCTTCAATAATTTTTAGCCAAAAATCATCGGGCATTAAACATAAATAAATGATAGATAAGAGTATGAATATTACAGTGAAAATATAAATGAACATGAGATTACTCCTATAAATTTATTTAATTATAGGAGTAAAAAGTGTGAGTATAGTGTGATTTAATCTTGTGTTTTAACTTTGTTTCTACCTGTTTTTTTACATAAATAAAGCGCATTATCAGCTCGCTGAAGCATTTCATCTATAGTATCACCTTTTTTATATTGAGTTACACCAAAACTTCCTGTAATTGTTAAGTCAACATCAAAATTAAACTCTTCAATTTTTGTTTTTAGTTTATATGCAACTTTTGAGGCTTGGTCAATATTGCTATTTGCGCAGATGATTAAAAACTCTTCACCACCCCATCTTCCAATATAATCGGTACTTCTTGTTTGCTCTTTTAGAAGATTTGCAATTTCAATTAAAACTTTGTCACCTGTTAAATGTCCAAAGGTATCATTGACATGCTTAAAATGGTCAATATCTAACATAACTATTGATAAATCAGTTCCATATCTTTTAAATCTATGAACTTCTTTTTCTAAAATAGAGTCAAGTTTAGCTCTATTATAGACATTTGTTAATTTATCTTTATTTGATAGCTTTTCAATAGTTTTTTTATCTGTAATGTCGTGGTTTACTGTTGTGTATCCTTTGATTTGTTTGTTCTCATCAAAGTTTGGAGTAATTATTGCTTTTATCCAGTAAGCATCACCATTTTTCTTTTTGTTTTTAAACTCACCTTCCCATCTATGACCTGAACTTATGGTTTTCCACATATTTTCATAAAGGTCATTTTTTGTTTGAGGATGTCTTAAAATACTATGGTTTTGTCCTATTAATTCCTCTTTTGTATATCCAGAAATTTCACAAAATGCTTCACTAATAGATAAAATAGTTCCAGATAAATCTGTTGTTGAAGTAATTACATTTTTGTCTATGATACTGTGATACTCTTCTATCTCTTTTTCTTGACATACTCTACTTGTAATATTTTCGATAATTCCAAAAAGAACAGATACATTACCTTCTTCATCAACCTCTAAAGCTCTTGCTCTACTTGAAAAGTATTTTACACAATTAGTTTTTGAATCAAAGTATGGAAAAGTATTGTTGTACTCTTTTCTTGCTTGATGAATTAGTTCTAGGTACTCTGTAATAATTATATTTGCTTGATTTGTAGAAGCTAATTGAACATTTTTTATGTAATCTCCTGCAATAGGGCAGGTATCTGCAACGGAGTGTTTTAGAGCATTTTTATCTAGGCCAAATGTCTCAGCCATTAGTTCATTACAATAAAAATATCCTGGCTCATATTCATAGTCAATAACCCACCAAGATATATCTGAAAAGTTCAATGTGTTATTAAACTGTGTCACATAGTCTGTTATATTTTTTCTCATTTGATTAGTATACTATAACTACTTTTAATTATTTTAGAAAAAAATGAATAAATCTTATTAAATAATGAATGATATTAATACCATTTTCACTATGATTGCATTTTTATTATATTTCAGAAGGAAACACTTTTATGGCAAGTGTAGATTTAAAAGCTCATTTTCTTGTTTTACTAGCTACTGTTTTAGTTGCAGGTTCATTTATTGCAACACAAAAACTTGCAGGTCTTATTGATCCATTTTCAATTATTTTATTAAGATTTTTTGCTGCAGCTTTATTTTTAGCTCCTTTTGTATTATTAAATTCTAAACATAGAAAAAATATTATTACAACCATGCCAAGAGCAATGATAATAAGTCTATTTTATGCTGGATATTTTGTATTGATGTTTGTAGCTTTAGAAGATACTACTGCTTTAAATACAGGGGCTTTATATACTTTAGTTCCTTTGGTTACTGCTGTTTTATGTATCTTTTTTTATAAAGAGAAAATCACTATTAATCAAAGTATCGTTTATTTAATTGGAATTGTTGGAACATGTGGAGTTGTTTTTAAAGGAAATTTAGAACTTTTTCTTAGTTTCACTTTGAATGGTGGTGATTATATTTATATTATAAGTCTATTTTTTATGGCTTTTTATTCTATTTCTATGAAGTCTTTGTATAAAGGTGATGATTTAATCTTACTTGTATTTTGTACTTTACTTGGTGGAGCTATTTGGATGGCATCTATTTTACTGTTTATGGATACACCTCTTCATTGGGATAAAATTCAAAATGAAATGGTTTGGTATATGGCGTATTTAGTAATCGTAACGACACTTATCACTTTGTATTTATATCAAAAAGCAACAATTATGCTAGGCCCTAAAAGTGTAATGTCTTATATTTATTTAAATCCTGCTGCTGTAGCTTTAATAGCATTTTTTATGTATGAAGAGAAGATTTCATTGGAAGTTATTTTATCTATTATTATAACTATGATAGCAACAGTTATTTTACAAATAAAAATAAATAAAGCTAAGGTAGAAAAGTAATTGGTTTAATTTACAATTACGCAGTTTCTACCTGATTCTTTTGCTTTATATAAAGCATCATCTGCTTTTTTAAATATAGTTTCACTGTTATCTCTAGCTTTAAATTGTGTTACACCAAAACTACATGTGATATTTAAATCTTCAATATTTGTATTTTCAATAATATCTTTAAGTTTTAAAGCAACACCTTCTGTTTGATTAACATCTTGGTTATGAAGAAGTATTACAAACTCTTCTCCACCCCATCTTGCAAATAAGTCTATATCCCTGATATTTTCAGAAATTAGTTTTGCAATGCTAACTAGAACTTTATCACCTTTTAGGTGCCCATAAGTATCATTTACTTTTTTAAAGTGGTCAACATCAAGCAATATAATAGAGAACATCTCATCATATCTTTGTGCTTTTTTAATCTCTAGTTCTAATGATTCTTTTAGTTTCTTTCTATTGTAAATACCTGTAAGGGCATCTGTTTCAGATAGTTTTTTTAGAAGTTTATTGTTCTCTTGAAGCTCTTTAGTTTGTTCATCAACCATACTTTCAAGTTTTTCATTCATCTCTTCAAGAATCTTTTCGTGAGTGATATTTTTTCTATATGCTGTATATCCAATAATTTCACCATTTTCATCTAATTCTGGACTAATAAATGATGATAACCAAAACTCTTCACCATTCTTTTTTCTGTTTTTTACTTCACCTTGATAAACTTTACCTTCTGTAATAGTTTTCCAAAGGTTTGAAAATGACTCATCAGGAGTGTCAGGATGTCTAATAATACTGTGACTTTTTCCAATTAGTTCATCTTTTGTATATCCAGTTAGTTCACAGAAAGCATCAGAAACATAAGTGATAATACCATTTTTATCAGTTTTACTTGTAAATACATAGTGGTTGATAATATCCAAAGACTCTTGTAGTTTTTTAGTTTTTTGTTTAACTGTCTTTTCTAGGTGTTCTTGGAATTTTTTATCTTCTTGTTTTTCAAGCTCAATTCTTTTAGACATTGGGCCAAAAATATATTTTTTTTCTAAATATAATAAAACAGCAATAAAGAAGAAAATACAAAATTCAATTAAAACCATTAAGTCACTAAATTGATCACTCTCTTTTTGTATTTCTATTACCACTTTATCTAAAGATTCTAATATCTCATTTTGAATTATGATGATTTTTCTTAGTTCTTCTTTGCTTAAATCATTTGAGTATTGTCTTGCTGCATCAACAAAAATAGTTAAAAGTTCATCCAAATCATGAGGCTCATGATAATAGATCTTTTCTAAATCTTTTGAAAGTTTCCTATCTATTAAAAACTTATGGTTATTTTCAAACTCATCTACAACTTCTAATAAAGTGTTAGGTTTTTGCTGATTATATGTTGTTGCAAGTAGGGTGATTCTTTGAGAAAGCATTCTTTGCTTACCACTTGTATTGATAAGTTCAGCGTATTGAGAATGGAAAGAAATCATATACGCCATATTTACAATAGACACTGCTATAAAGAAAAAGATTGTAAATAATGCAAGAGTATATATTGTTTTATAATTACTATTATTAATAAAGTTAGTCATAAGCGAAGTGTAATAAAAATTAAATTACATATTGCTAAAGGAAAAAAATTAGTTTAGGCAAACTTTATTTAGAAGAGAGTTTTATTACAAAGAAGGCTCTTTTAGCCTTCTTGTAAAATTGTAATTGATATTTTATAATTCAGAGTTAATTAGATCAACTAATTCGTTAAGTCCAAATTTCTCTAAAGGTTTTCCATTTACAAAGAATGATGGAGTTTTGTTAGCACCTAATGTTTTAGCATCTTCTAAACTTTGTTTTACAATTGCATCAAGTTTAGGATCTTTCATATCTTCAGCTAATTGGTTCATATCTAATAATTCAGATTTTAAAAGAATTTGCCATAAAATATTTAATTGACCTACATGGTTTTTTACCCAGTATTGTTGAGTAACAAAGATAAGTTCTAATACTTCTTCGTATTTACCTTGTTTTTTTGTTGCTTCTAGCATTTTTACAACTTCATCTGAGTTTTTGTGATATGGAGCATATCTATAAACAAGTTTAATATTACCCTTGTTTTCAGCTAAAATCTCTTTTACATAAGGGTGAAACTGTGCACAAGTTCCACAAGCAGGGTCTAAGAACTCTACTAATTCTACTTTTGCATTAGGGTTACCTTTTACATAAGAAGTTTCCCTTACTAGTGCTGAATAGTTAGCTTTTACATTTGAAGCTACTTCTTGGGCTTGTTTATCTTTATAAATATACCCACCTACAAAAAACAGTGCCACAAGGCAAACAATTGAAATAATTACAATTTTTTTGTTTTGCATGATTTTCCTTCTACATAATAAAGTCATTATATTATCAAAAAAATATTAACTAATTGTAAATAGCTTTATTGTAATTGGGATTTTGCTTTTATTTTTTCCTCTAAATTTCTTTGAACTCTTGTAATAGAATGGTTTACAAAAGTTTTATCTTCATCTTTAATAGCTTTGTCAAAAGCCATAATATAGTAGTTTTTTGCTTTTTCTAAATAGTTTGTAGCTTCATATGTTAAAGCAATATTGTATAAAACTTCCCAGCTTTTGTTTTTTAATTCTCTATTTAGTTTTAAAAGATTATTTTGTGCAAAAAGTAAGTTTCTATCTTCTATTTGTTTTGCACTGTTTTTAAAACTATCTTCTTGTTTTTGAGTAAAGTTTAGGTTTTTACTATCTAAGTCTTTGATGATTTCTAAATCATAATATTTATAGTGAGGAGATATATCATTTAATACGTCCTGTGCTATCAAAGAAGCTAATTTTGTATTTACTTCATGTTTGTCCCTATGAAAACTTCTTAAAGCATAGTTGTAGTTTTCATAACATTCATCTATATGTTTAGTTTTTTCATATATTTTTGAAAATAGTATTGTTTCATCATTTGGGTCTAAAACTTTGATTTGAGTTCTTACTTTATAGTCTCTATTTTCACAAGGAATATGTTTGTAGTAGTAAGAAATACATTCATTCTTTTTTGTTGTTTCATTGAATTTATAAACTCTACATCTTCTATCTAAACTTCTTTTATAATAAATATCATAATTTAGAGTAGATTCTAGTACTTCTCCTGCTATTATTGCATCAATATTAAAGTGATTGTCTTTTAGTTTAAAAACTTTTTTTTGATTTATGACTATATTTGATAGTTTCTCTTCAATTTTTTCTTTTTGGCTTAGTTTGTCATTATCAAACTCTTCAATATGAAGCACATGAAGTTTTTCATTTGGCATTTGGGATGGATGTAAAGATTTAACTGTTATTTTGGGAGTACAAGCACTTAAAAATATTAAGCTAAATAATAAGATTAAAATATTAAGACACTTTTTCATGATACTCTCCTTTTTTGTTGAAATCATTTTATAACTTTTTTGTGTAAAAAAAGTGTCTCAATAAGTGTATTTTAAAGCTAAAATGAGATAATAATAGCTTTAGTAATTTAACAAATATGATAAAGGATAATTATGGGATTTTTTACAGCAGATTTATGTGACGAGTTTATTGAACAAACAGAGGTTTTAGGACCAGATTTTAAATCTTATGGTGGTAGTAAAAAATTCAAAGGAAGAGCAGTAACAGTAAAACTTGATAAGAATAACAAGGTATTAGCTAACTTATTAAAAGAACAATCAGGTATTGGGAAAGTTGTTGTTGTAGATGTTGATATGAAATATTTTGCAGTTGTTGGTGATAACTTAATGAAGTTTGCAAGTGATAATAGATATGAGGGAATTATAGTAAATGGTTATGTAAGGGACACAGTAACTACAAAAGAGTTCCAAGTAGGACTTCTTGCAAAAGGTACTTGTCCTAAAAAATATGCACCAGTTCAAGATGCACAAGTTGATGTATCTTTAACTATTGATGATGTAGAGATTAATCCAGGTGATTACATTTATGTTGATCAAGATGGTGTAGTAATCACAAAAGAAGAGTTAGTTTAATGTATTTGTTTGGTTATGGTTCACTAATTAATTTAAAAAGTGCTCAAAAGTCATTTAAAAGAGAATTAAGTCAAAGTGACTTAATTCCTGTAAATGTAAAAGGGTATGAAAAAGTTTGGAACTCTATTGAACATATTGAGTTTGACGGGGTTAAAGTAAATGGTGTGTTTTTAAATCTAAAAGAGGATGAAAGTGCTATTACAAATGGAGTAGTAGTTAAAATCACTGATGAAGAGTTAGAGATGTTAAAACTAAGAGAGAAAAATTACTCTTGTATTACAATCCCAGCTTCAAATGCAGATGTGGAACTTGACTCAGATATGATTGCATTTATGACTACAAATGAAGAAAAAATTGCACAAGATGAAGATTCAACTTGTTTTATTCCTGCAAAATATATTGATCTTTTAACGGAACCATTTAAGTTTTATTCTGAAGAGTTTGTAAGTGAATATAAAAAATGTTTAGAAGAGTACCCATTTCCTTTAATGAATGGTATTTACAAATTCTCAGATCCTATTCAAAATAAGTTTGCAAAGCAGGGAGTAAAAAAATAGTGGCTCAAAATAGCTGTAATATTTATACTTCAAAACTTTGCGATACAAAAAGAACTTCAAAAGACTCAGGTGTTATTTCAAAACATGAAGATGGTATTCATATCACTTTTTGTGAAGATGACACTTTAGATAACTTGGAAACTAATCTTAGTGAATTAACAGGAAGTTCTTTTACTTACTATTTCAAAAAAAGATTTTCATCTACTTTTATTTCTGTTGTTTCAGTTGTAGTTATTATGTTTGCACTTATTTCTGCATCTATTTACGAAGATTTATTTAAAAAGCTTATTTTCGAAATGCCTTTTAATTGGGAACATTCAGACAGTATTTCTATGGTGTTTGTAGCTATTTTCTTTTTAGGTATGGTTATGATGCCTTCTATTTTAGATGGTGAAGGAAATGAGTTTAAAAATATTTTATCTTCATGGTTTAACAAAGATATCAAAAAACTAAAAAGATTAAAACTGGCATTCTCTTTATTTGATAAAAAAACACCAATTCATTTATATAACTTTGATTTAGTTGATAATGAACACTGGTTATATAGACTTTTACTTAAAACACTTGTTTCAAGGTTTTATACTATAAATTTATATATTAGAAATGATCAAGTTCAAAGTGTTCAAAAAAAACTAGAAGAGTTAGATGTTTTAAATATTGAGGTTCATAAAGGTAAAAGAGAAAGCAATAAATGTGATATTGATTTTTTACTTTCTACAAAAGAGCAAAAACTATATTCTCTTATGCAGCTTAGTTCTTCTAAACTTTTAAATGTGAGTAATAAAAAGGTATTTATATCTTTGGAGCTTTTTGAGTATTGTGGTAGAAACTTTTTTGAAGATCAAAAAGACTCAAAGCATCAGCTTATTTCTGGGTTCCAAAACTTTATTAATAGAAGTTTTGATGACTTTAGATTTATTAATCAAGAAAAATCAATGCAGATTCATTTTACTTCAAATGTAAAATATAAGTCATTAGAAGATGAACAAAAAAGATTGGCATATTATTTACGAAACCATATTGAAGAGTGTGTTTCATATTTTGATAATCCAATTTCATTACTTATTTTATACTATTATGTAAAAGATATTGTATTAGATGAAAAAAGAACTATTCTGATTTTAGAGAAGTTTATTGATGCTGTTCATAAAAAACAACAGTATGAACTTGTAAATGACTATTGGTTTGATATTGCAGGTCAAATGTTTGATTCAAATTCTTTAGAGTCTTTTGAAAAAACAAATAACTCTTTTTATAGAAAACTTCCAATTGAGTCTTTAAATAAGCTTATTTTCTTATTTGAGAGAAATGGACAGTTTGAACAAGCTTTACTTTTAGCTCAATATTTATATGAAATCAATCCAAATAAATATTCAGTAACGATTTGTTCATTGTATGAGAGAATGGGGCAGTTTGATAAAGCTTATAGCTCTCTTCCAACAAAATTAAATGTAGGTGAAAATGAAAAGCCAAGTGATATTGAAGTTAGATATTTTCAAAGAAAAGCTTGGATAGTTGTAAGTCAAAGAAAAAAAGATATTAAACAAGAAGGTCTTGATTCTCTTGAGCAATTAAGACAGATTATTTTCTCTCATAATGATGATAATGAACCTTTATGGTTATGGCATTATTATAATATCAAAGCTAATTATGCAGAGTGGAATGAGGATTATGATGGAGCAATTGATAACTATAGAAAATGTTTAGCAATTCCAGCTCTTGGAGCCTTTGAATATGGTGCAACATTCGTAAATATGGCTATTGCTTATAGATTCAAATACTTAACGCAAGATACACAAAACTTCGATACTATTGATAAGTCTATTAAACTTGGAAAACTTGGAGTATTGCTAAAAGAGTCTGTAGGGGACAGAGATGAAATGCCAGTTGTTTTACATAATCAAGCATTAAATGTACTTTATAAAATGGTAAATTCTGATATTGATTCAAAAGAGTGTGAAGAAATAGAGTTTATCACTGCTGACGCAATTTCTATTTTAGATAGAACAAAATCAATTAAAAGATTAGGAATGTTACTAATTGAAAACTGTGTTACAAAATCTTTATTAAAACAAAACTATAAAGATATTGAACAAAGGTTACAAGAACACTTCACTAATTTAGATGAAAATGAATCTTCTCAGGTTCTAAAGCTTTACAAAGAGTTTATAAAAGTTAATAAAATAGACAACATTAAATTTTTAGATGAATTATTATAAGTCAACTCGTGATTGATTTGTAATTAATATTTGATAATATTATTTCAAAATAATGAATAACTATTGACAATTAGGTGATATAAAACTATAATATAGTTTTATATCAAACTAAAGTTCCAAGGGAAATTAATGAACTATATTAAAGACACTATAAACTTGAATACGGGAACTGTTGAAGAGAAGAGAGCTGAAATAAAAGAGTATTTTCTTCAAACTTATGAATTAGATGAAAAACTATTTGACCTACTAAAAGATAAAGAATGCATTTTTAAACAACCAAATAGACTTAGACATCCACTTATTTTTTACTACGGACACACTGCTTCATTTTTTATAAACAAACTTACACTTGCTAATATTATTCCAAATAGAGTAAACAAAGATTATGAATCAATTTTTGCTATTGGTGTTGATGAAATGTCATGGGACGACTTAGAATCAGCACACTATACTTGGCCAACTTTTGAACAAGCAAAAGCTTATAGGGATGAAGTAAAACAGATTGTATTAGATTTGATTGATACACTTGAATTCTCATTACCAATAAACTGGGAATCTCCAATGTGGGTAATTCTAATGGGAATTGAACATGAAAATATTCATATTGAAACATCTTCTGTTCTTTTAAGAGAGCTTGGATTTAAGTATATGAGTGAAGAGTTAATGTTTAAATACTGTAATGATCATACTCAAGAGTATCCTCAAAATGAATTAATAGATGTAAAAGGTGGAGAGGTTCTTTTAGAGAAAGATAGAGAAAACCCAATCTATTATGGATGGGATAATGAATTCTCTTTCCACAAAGCGCAAATCAAAGACTTCCAAGCTTCTAAATACTTAGTTTCAAATGGAGAGTTTTTAGAGTTTGTAAAAGATGGTGGTTATAATAAACCAGAGTTATTCTCTGAAGATGGGAAGCAATGGCTTGACTTTACACAAGCTAAACATCCAACTTTCTGGATTAAAGAAGAGGATGATAAATACTTCTTAAGAGAAATCAATAGAGTTATTGCACTTCCATTAAACTATCCAGTAGATATCAATGTATATGAAGCAGAAGCATTCTGTAAATATAAAAGTGCTCAATTAGGATTTGAAGTTAGACTTCCAAGTGAAGATGAGTACTATAGACTTTATGACTATGTTGATGCTGGAAATAAAGAAGCTAATATTGGATTAAAACAGTTTAATCAATCACCAGTTGATAAATATAAATTTGATGAGTTTTATGACGTGAGGGGAAATATATGGCAATGGAGTATTACTCCTACATATCCTTTTGATGATTTCCAAACTCATCCTATTTATGATGATTTTACAACTCCAACATTTGATGATAGACATGCTCTTATGAAAGGTGGGTCATTTATCTCTTTAGGAAATGAAGTATTAAAAGAAGCAAGATATGCATTTAGAAAGCATTTTTTCCAACATGCTGGATTTAGATATGTAAAATCAGACAATGAGTACAGAACTAAACTAAATGATAATGTTTATGAAACAGATGAATCAATCTCTCAATATTGTGAGTTCCACTATGGAGAAGAAAACTTTGGAGTTAAAAACTTCCCTAAGAATTCAGTGGAGTTATTAAAACCATATATTGAGAATATTAAAACTAATAAAGCATTAGATTTAGGGTGTAGTGTTGGTAGATCTACATTTGAGTTGGCAAAAACTTTTGATGATGTTACAGGGATTGATTTCTCTGCTAACTTTATTAATGTTGGCGTTAAGCTTAAAAAGTATGATTCTTTAACATTCAAAGTTAAAACTGAAGGTGAACTGTTTAATGAAAAAACAGTTTCATTAAAAGAGTTTGATTTAGAAGATACAAAAGAAAAAGTATCATTTATGCAAGGGGATGCTTGTAATCTAAAAGATTTATACAGTGGATATGATTTAATCTTCTGTTCAAACTTAATTGATAGATTATATTATCCTCAGAAATTCTTAGATGATGTACCAAATAGGGTAAATGATGGAGGATTGCTAGTACTTCTATCTCCATATACTTGGCTAGAAGAGTATACTCCAAAAGAGAACTGGCTTGGTGGATATTATAAAGATAATAAAGAAGTTCATACTTTAGATACTTTAAAAGAAAAACTTGAAGATAAATATGAATTAGTTGATACTATTGATGTTCCTTTTGTAATCAAAGAAACAAATAGAAAGTTCCAACATACTGTTTCACAAATGAGTATTTGGAAGAAAAAATAAATAGAGCTTTTTGCTCTATTTTAATCTACACCACCATATGATAATCTAATCATTCCTCTTATATCATTTGCCAACACTAATTCTTCAGTTTTAAGACTTTGTTTTTTTATACTACTTTCAAAGTTGTTTTTGCCTTCAAGCTCTCTAATAGTTTCTTGAATATTCTCTTGTTGTTTTCTAAGATCATCCATAGGAAGAGATTCTTGACTAGCTTTGTTCTCTTTTTTTGTTTCTTCTTTGCTTAGTGTTGTTCCTCTATTTCCTAGTCCTTCTAGGGCTATTGCATATAGTTTATTAAAGCTCTTTAAGAATTCTCTTAATTCACTTTCTGATACTTCTTGCTTTTGCATTTTCTCCATAAACTTTTCAAGTTTTTTCATTAAATCTTGTAACTCTTTTGGCATAATGTTTTTTTGCAGGAAGTCAAAAAGTTGTTTTAGAAGTTGTTCTGTTATCTCTTGAGGTGATGCTTCTTGATTCTCTTCTTTGGGTGCATCAGCAGCATCATAAAGATAGTTTTCAAATGAATTAAAACCCTCTTTCTTTTCATTTGGATTACTAAGTGTAGATGCAGTGGATGTTTTTGTAGAGGATAAATCACTTACATTCATAATAACTCCTATAGTGCAGTTTGTTTTAATCTTTGAAGTAGTTCTAACTCTTCTGTAGTATTACCGTTTCCAAAACCTTTTTTATCTTTACCTTTTTCTAAATTTTCAAGTTGTTTATTTGCATCAGCAACTCTATCAAGTAACTGTTGAATTAAATCAGTTGCTTTTTCTGGGTTATCTCCTATAGCTTTTCCTAGTTCACCTAATGAGTTTGATAACTCTTTAATTGCTTCTCCTGATACTTCTTTTTTAATTCTAAGAATATCTCTTTCTATCTCTTTTAGCATTTGAGTTACTTCATCTTCTGTATAGTTACCTTCTTTTATTTTGTCTTGTAACTCTTTTAGTTTATCTTGTAGTTCTTCATATTCATCTTTTGTCATTCCTGTTCTAAATGTGAACATCAATTCTTCCAATAGTGCTTCTGTTGTAGCTTCTTCATCTTCTTTAGCTATTTTTTCTGTATTTTCATTTGCTTCTTCTGTGCTATCTGCAAATACAGAGTTAGTCTTGTTGGTATCTTTTTGAGCCTCATCTAGATCATTTGCAAATGCTGAGTTTGTATTGTTTTGTTCTTCAATTCTTTCATTTCCATTTGCATCATATGTAATATGATGAGTATTATTAAAATTTACTTCCAAAATTATTCCTTTATATTGCTTGTTTTAGTTTAAGAAGAAGTTCTAATTCTTCTGCAGTCTTGTTTGATTTATCAACTTGATTGTTTTTTAAGTCATTTATAGTTTCTTGAGTTTTTTCTATTCTTTTTAGATAACCTGCTATATCGTAAGAGTTTTTTTCATCATCTTTTAACTGTTCTAGATTTAACTCACTGCCACCTTGTATATTAGATGCAGAGCTTTTAAACTCTGTTATAGCTTCACCTTTTATTTTTAGTTGAAATTCTAATATCATTCTTTCTAGTTCTCTAAACATCTCATCAATTTCTTCAATCTTTTCCGTGGAAAGAGGTGCTTCTAGTTCATCTACTTTCTTTTTAATCGCTTCTAGAAGCTCTTGCATTTTTTGGAATTCATCTATTGTAAGACCTGTTTTAAAAAGTGAGTTAATATCTTCTACTAGCCTTGCTGTTGTGGAGTAAGATTTGCCTTGTAAATTTTCTAAATCATTTGAAAATGAGGAATTTGAGGAGTTTCTTTCTCGTACTATCTTTTCCCCATTTGCATTGTAACTTACTTCATTATTACTAGTAGAGTTTATTTTCATAAATAGCCTTATAAGAATAAAATATGTTTTAATATTATCTTATTTTACTTTAAAGAAATATTGATTGTTTAGAAAATAATTTAGCTTTATTGATCTTACAAAGCCTTTAAAGGCTTTGTGTTTTAGTGTTGCTATCGCATAGGATAAAGAGTTTGTCTGTAGAGTCTTTTGTTGATAAATACTTACTAATAATTTCACTTTGGTTTTTTGGACAACTATCGTCAACTGATAATATTTGATTATTACCAAGTTTAAGTGCAAAAGAGTAATGAGTTCTATCTTTTGTAAGTAAGGTATTATTTTTGATTGTTCTTAGTTGGAATATCTCAAAATACTTTTTACAAGAGTGATTTATATCTTCTAGATAGTTTATTTCATCATGAAACTCATTTTGTAAAAGTTTATGTTCTTGTTTCATTATAATATTTGGTATTGAAGCTAAGGCTAATGAGATATTTTTGTCATTCCATTTTTGTATATATAACTCTTCAAAGAAACCATCTAAAGATTTTCTATTTATATCATCAATTCTATTTAATTTTGTATATACATCTTCATCTAGTAGTGTAAACTCATTTAGTATTAGTAAATCATGGGGTGATTCAAGCTCTTTTTCCAATAGTTTACAATCCATTAGATTTTCATAAGAGTTATAAGAAAACCTTGAGTCTTTGTCTTTTGATGGGATAGTAAACTTCCAAAATTCTCTTTCATTTTTATCTTGGATAAATTGATTATTTGATTCAACTTTGTAGCTAACTTCTTGTCTATACTCTTCTTTTGGAATTATGCATTCTGCTCTATATAGATATCCTGAGTTTAGATTTCCAAGCATAAATGCTTTTACTTTTTCATCATTAAAATGTACAAAGTAATTTTGGGTAGTTTTACTTAAAAAACACACAACATATTTATTATCATTTTCTAGTGATAATAAAGGACCGAGAACTAGTTTTTCATTCATATTGTCTCCCTTTTTTGTGTTTGATAAAGCTAAGCTTAAGAGTATAACATATAATTTTATTTTAGTATAATAATATTTATGATTATTAGTATGATGAAAAAACACAGTAACTTGACAATTTTTGCACTAGGTATATTTATAGTTTTTATTGTAAACCTATCAATTTCATATAAAAAATACCAAGAATTAGTATATGAAGAAATTTATGAAACAAAAGTAGAGATTTTGAATATTTATAAAAAAGAGGATTTTTATGTACTAAAGTTGAAAAATAATGATTTTACTTTTTTTACAAATTTAGAGAATATTGACGATATTACACAAAAAGACAATATTAATATTGTATTTTTAACTTTGAAAATTGATTTTTTTAATTATCTAAAAGGTTTTTATACAAAAATAATTTATTATGAAAAACTACCTTCAACACTTACTATATCGAAAACCTTAATAAACTATAGTGATTCACAACATTATAACGAAATGAACAAAGAACTCTTTAGAGCTTTGTTTTTTGCTGTGCCTATTTCACAAGAGTTAAGAGATATATGTGCAAACTATGGAATATCCCACTTGATGGCCTTGAGTGGTTTTCACCTTGGGATTCTTTCTTTTATAATTTATTGGATTTTGTATTTTCCATATAACTATTTTCATACTAGATATTTCCCCTATAGAAATATAAAATATGATTTGCTTTTAGTGGTAATGGTTTTGCTGTTTTTATATGTATTGTTGACTGATATTGTGCCATCACTATTTGCTTCTTTATGTATAATTGAACTTGTAAACTATTATCATAATAATTGCTTTATTTCCAAAATATCTATTTTCTTTGTCATTATGGTTTTCGATATTTGGAGTATTTTATATCTTTTTATTTATACAGTATTTCAAAGATATGAAAAGCAAAGTAGTACAAGTTCTGTTTTTTAATTTTTGGATATATTTTGCTATGAATCCTATGGTTCATTATTTCTTTGATACCACAAGTTATGAGCAGTTACTATCTCCTATACTTACGATACTATTTACTATTTTTTATCCTATGGAGTTGTTTTTGCATACTATTGGATATGGAGGAGTTCTAGATGAGTATCTAAAAGTTTTTTTATCCCATAAGTTTAATAGTTTTAGTGTGAGTACTTCTCTTTGGTTTTTTGCTATTTATTTGGTAGTTTCTTTTGCTGCTATTTTTTCTAAAAAAGCATTTTATATATTAAATTTTTTACTCATCATCTTCTTCTATGTTCTTTATGGTGTCTCTTAAATCATAGATGATTTTTCTTTGATCAATCAGTTCATTATTTAGTTTAACAATCTCTTTTTGTTTTAGCTCATTGTCTTCTTTTAATTTTTTTATTTCATTTTTCTTAACGTCAAGTTCTCTCTTTTTATCACTAATTTTAGAGTTTACCTCTGTTGTTTTATCTGCAAGATGATTTAGTCTGTTTTCATTGTTCATTTTTATATTTTTAATTTCATCTTCATAGTATTTAACTTGCGATTTAAACTTACCTAGTTTTTCTTTTAAGTCTTTTATTGTTTCATCTTTAAAGTTATCATTTTGTGTTTTACTAGATAGTTGATGGTTAAGTTCAGCAATTTTTTTATTTGCTTCAATAGCACTTTTTTTATATTCTTGATAAGTACTTCTAACTTTCTTTTTAAATTCACGTTTTTCAACTTCTTCTTTTGTAGTTAAAAACCGTATACCCATATATTCACTGATTTCATTATCTTTACCAAACATCGGGAATATTGTTGCATGTACAAAGTAAGCAGTTCCATCTTTTGCTTTGTTTTTTATAGTCCCTTCCCAGACTTTTCCGTCTTTTATAGTAGACCATAATTCAGAGTAAACACTCTTTGCCATATCTTCATGTCTTACTATATTATGACTTTGTCCTATAACTTCATCTTTTGTATATCCACTTATCTCACAAAAGAAGTCATTTGCATAAGTGATAGTACCTTTTAGATCGGTTTTTGAAACGATTGCTACTTTGTCAATAACATCAGTATATTGTCTTAATAGTTGATTTTTTTGAGATATATGATCCATAAGGAACTTTTGTTGTTCTAGATTAATATCATGTTCGTTAAATTTTTTGATTTTACTACTTAGTTTATAAAGAAGTGCATTCATATCATTGTAGTTTACAGGTTTAACTATATATCCATCTACTCCAAGTTTTATAGATGTTATAAAGTTATTAGAATCAGAATAAGCTGAGATAATAATAACATTTTGATCACCATTTATCTCTTTTATTTGTTTAATAAGGTCAAGTCCTGACATTTGAGGCATATTGATATCACTAATTACAATATCAAACTCTTTTTGTTTATAGAACTCTAAAGCATCATTTCCATTCTCTGCGTAAACAATTTCATTAAACAATTTTGATAAGTAATTAATAATTGTTTTTGCAATATCTCTATCATCTTCAACATACAAAATATTTAATGAAGATGAAATCTCTTTTAACTCTTTTAAATCAACCATGAGTTGTCCCTTTACAAGAAATAACGATAATATACAAGTATACATAAATCTATAAGAAAAGTTACTTATTTTACATTATTTTGTTATACTAGAAAATAAAAGGATTAGATATGTTTATAGATAATGAAAAGAAAATACTTAATTTCTTGCAATTCACGCCACCTTTCTTTGTTGTATTAAGTTCATTATTTATAATCATAATTTTATATTTAGAACATAAGAACAATCTAAACCATGAAATTGTAAAAGTAAAAGATAACTTTATTTCTATTAAAAAAGAAGAGATTAAACTTCAAGTTGAAATGGTTGAAAAGTATATTAAAAATAGTCAAAAACAATTAAAAGGGAAAATGATAGATCCTTTGATTAAGCAGAGTGTAATTAATGAAATTAAAAAATTTCAATATCAAAAAGATAGATATATTTTTATAATAGATTATGATAGTAAAGTTTTAGTTCATGTAAATGAAGATTTAATTGATAAAGAGATTTTTAAAACTTCAAAGTCCCAAAAAAGAAAAGATGAAATCAGAGATATTATTACTTTAGCAAAAGAAGGTAGAGGGTATTTAACTTATACTCAATTTGAAAAACCAAGTACAAATGAACTAGTTGATAAAACAAGTTATATTGTGGGATTGAATGATTGGCAGTGGTTTATAGGAACAGGATTCTACCATGATAATATTAATCAGGCAATTGTTGAAAAGAAACGCTCACTTGAGATATATTATCAACAACAATTAATTCAAAGTATTGTGATTGCAATAGCTTCAGTTTTTGTGATGCTGTTACTTTCATTTTATTTCTCAAAAATAGTTAGACAAAAATTTGAAAGTTATAAAAAAGAGATTAGTAAAAATATATCAGAAAAAGAGGAATATACAAAGCTTCTAAATCAACAATCAAAAATGGCTTCAATTGGAGAGATGATAGGTAATATCGCTCATCAGTGGAGGCAACCTCTTACAGTGATCTCAATGAGTGCAAATAGTATGAAAGCAGATATTGATTTGGATGAAATAAATGTAAACTCTTTTCAAAAAGATATAAATGAAATAGTTTCTCAAACAGAATATTTATCTAATACTATTGAGGATTTTAGTAATTTCTTTAAACATAGTAATGAAATAAGTAAATTCAATTTAAAAGATGCAATAAATAAAACTCTTAGTCTTGTAGATGTACAGTTTAAAAGACATAAAATTAATATACTAATGCAATTAGAAGATTTATATGTAAAAGGTGTATACAATGAATTTATTCAAGTATTAATTAATATATTAAATAATAGTAAAGATGCCTTTGAAATAAATGAATGTGAATACTCAAGATATATATCTATAGAAGTGTCTTTAAATTCCCATATAAATCTTATTATCAAAGATAATGCGGGTGGAATAGATGAAGGTGTTATTGATAAAGTACTAGAACCATATATTACAACCAAGCATCAAAGCCAAGGTACGGGAATAGGTTTATATATGACAAATGAAATAATCGAAAAACATATGAACGGTGAAATTTTAATAGAGAATATTGATTTTAAATATGCTGAAGAGATATATAAAGGTGCACAGGTATCAATTATTTTACCATTAGCTGATGAATAGTCTCTCTATTTGTAGTGTTGATTCAACTTTGTTTTTTAATAAGTCTACTTGAAGTACATTATATGTAAGTTGTGTTTCTGGACTATTTAAAATATTATCTAAGATATTTAAAGAGTCCTTATTAAATTCATAGCTTTCTAAAGTCAAAATAAAACTATCTCCAAAAACTCTAAATATTAAATGTTCATTAAACTTTTCACTAAGAAGTTTAGAGATAGTAATAAGTAAATCATTACCTTGTGACCATCCATATCTTTTATTATAGTTTCTAAAGTTATTTATTGATATTAAAATTGCACTTGCAAGTTTATAATCAAATGAGTTTTTCTTTAGGATTAAATCTAAATATTTATCATTGTAAACTTGTGTTAGATTATCTTTATAAAAATACGAGAATCTCTCTTCCTCAAACTTGTTTTTTGGTAATTGAGAGATATCTAAATTTATTTTTATATCTTTTAAGACAATTATAGCTGCATTAACTATTTCTTCTTTATAATGAATACCAGATAAAGATTTTATTGTCTCTAAGGCAGTTTCAATAGTTCGGCTTTTTTGATATATTCTACTTGTTGTCATAGCATCAAATGTATCAGCTAAAGCTATTATATTTGCTTTTATAGGAATATCTTTATCTTTTAAACCATTTGGATAACCTGAACCATCGATTCTTTCATGGTGGCAATATATCATTTCTGATATCTCTTTGAATATTGGAATTTTATTTAAAACATCATAACCAAGTTGAACATGCTCTTTTATAAGATTGTATTCTGAACTATTTAGTTTATTAGGCTTTAAAAGTAAGGAGTCTGGAATTGAGATTTTACCTAAGTCATGTAAGATTGCAGCTCTATAGATTTCATTACACTCTTTTTCTAAATAACCTAGTTGTTTAGCAATTAGTTTTGAATACTTAGCAACTCTTAAACTATGTTTACCTGTATATGGATCTCTAGTCTCTATCATATCAATTAAAGCAAAAAGTGTTTTTTCATAATTATTAACTTTTTCAAATTCAAGTTTTAAGTTTTCATTTGTTTTTTCTTCAACTAAAGATTTTAGGCTGCTAGAATATAACTCATTCTCTTTGAATTTATTAATCTTCATACAAATTTTAAATAAAGTAGTATTTAAATTATCATAGTTAATGGGTTTTATTATATATCCGTCAACTCCAATTTTAATAGAGTTAATAAATTTTGTAGAATCAGAATAGGCTGATATGATTAGTATATTTTGTTCATGATTTAATTCTTTGATTTTACTAGACATTGTTAAACCATCCATCTCAGGCATATTAATATCTGTAATTATTAAATCAAAAAATTCCTTCTTATATAGTTCAAGGGCTTGGAGTGCATCTTTTGCAGTTGTGACTTTTTTAAATAGTTTTTTAAGATAAGTAGAAACACTATTTCTAATAGCTAAATCATCTTCAACATAAAGTACTGTTAAATCATTTGTCTCTTTTTTAAGAGTTTTAATATCAATCATTATTATCTCTGTTTATATAATTAAATAGTATATTTACTATTCTAACTATTTATTTTTCAAATATAACTTTAATATGTTAAGAAATTGTATTTATTGCAGGTATTTGTATAAAATCTAGGATTATAATATAATTATAAAATACAGATTAATATTTTTTACTCTTTAAAAAGGAGGTAATAAATATGCAATCTACTTTAGTATTATTTATAATGCCTCTAACTTATATCCTTAGCTTTATATATGCAGCATTTATAAGACAATATATCTTTTGTAGAGTACCTTTCAAAAAGTATTTGATTTTGATATATATGTTTACTATTATTTTTACTTTGCTAGATTATGAACTCTCTTTTATTCCTAAAGAGAATCTATTTACTTTGTCTATTAGTTTTATACTTTATTTTTTATTTACACCCTTTGTTATTAGTTTGATAAATAGTTTTTATTTACTCAAAAGTGCAGTTAGAATAGTTCTTAATCTTGCAGTGGTGTTTGTGAGTGTTCCTATTATGTTTCAATCTTATATGTTTGCTTTTTCAATTTTGTATTAAACTATCTGGATATAATGTCTAAAAACCTATATTAGGAAGATACTTGAAGATAGTTCACTTTTCAGATACTCACTTGGGCTTCAATGATTTAGATATTTTAGATGAAAACAATGTAAATCAAAGGGAAGCTGATTTTTATGATGCCTTTACTCAAGTAGTAGAGCAAATCAAAGAGATAAAGCCAGATTATATTATCCATACGGGAGATTTATTTCATAGAGCTAGTCCTAGCAATAGAGCTATTACTTTTGCCCTACAAAAAGTACAAGAGATAAACTCACTTAATATTCCTTTTGTTCTAATTGCTGGAAATCACTCAACACCTAGAACAAACCTAAGTTCACCAATACTTAAAATCTTTGAACAGTATGAAAATGTATATACTTCTTATGAGCAAAAATATAAAAAAATAGAGTTTAAAGATATAGTGTTTCATACACTTCCACATATGAATGATGAAACTATTGCAGATAGCCAAATAGAGTTGAGTGAGGAGAATATTGAAGAAAATAAGAAAAATATCATGATGTTACACTGTAGTGTAGGGGCATGGTATCTTATGCAAGAGTTTGGAGAATGGGTTTATCCTACTTCTAAAGAGTATATATTTGAAAAGATGGATTATGTTGCACTTGGACATTGGCATGGATTTGGAAGTGTTGGTAAACATGAGAATGTATACTATTCAGGTAGTACTGAGAGAACTAGTCTAAATGACAAAAGAAACTCAAAAGGTTTTGCTTTAGTAGAATTAGGCGATGAGTTAAAAGTAGAGTATAAAGAGATAGATATAAGAGCAATAGTTACAAAAGAGATTGATTGTGAAGATTATGAAAATCAAATAGCTAGTATTGATACAAGTGATGTCTGTGAAGCAATAGTAGAAGTAAAACTACAAAACCTAACACCACTACAATCTATAGATATTCAAAACAAAGATATAAAAGCTTTATTTTCTGATGCTATGAGTGTATCAATAAAAAGAGAGTTCAAAAAAGATGAGAATAGTGTAAGTGTAGATGAGATAGAAGCTATATCTTTAGAAGACTATTTCTTGGAGCATATAAAAGAAGATGTTTTAGATGAAAATGAAAACGATAGATTAAAACATAAAGTTCAAGAATTATTCTCAAAGTATGAAGAGGTAAACAATGATCCTGTGTAAACTAAAACTAGAAAACTTCAAAAAATATACCTATCATACACTAGACTTCCAAACAGGACTAATAGGAATCATAGGGAAAAATGGAAGTGGTAAATCAACTATCTTTGAATCAATACTATTTGCTCTATATGGTGAACTTAAAACAAAAGGCTACAAAGAAGTAATACGAAATGCCTATGCAACTACAAAAGATGCTGTAGTTGTAGAGTTGGACTTTGAGTTTGAAGGTATAGAGTATAGAGTAAGTAGAGAGTTTAGAGGAAAGGCACTAAGTGCAAATGCCAAACTATACAAAAATGAAGAGCTTATAACTACAGGTGCCAAAGAAGTTACAGCATCTATTGTAAATCTAACGAAGATGAGTAAAGATGCTTTTATTCATACTCTATTTGCAAGTCAAAAAGAGTTGACAAGTCTTAGTTCATTGAAAAATGAAGATAGAAAGAAGATGATTAGAAAACTTCTAGGACTTGAGAAGATAGACTTTGTAGAAAAAGAATTAGTAGAGAAAAGTAGAGAATTAAAAAGAGAGATTCAAGCCTTTGCAGAAGTACTGCTAAGTGATGAAGAAGTTCAAAGTAAAAATGAACAAATTAGTGAGTACAAAACTACAGTACAGACTTTGGAAAAACAAGTAGAAGAAAAAGGTAAAGAGTTAGATAGTATAAAACTAAAAGAGTTAGAAATCAAAAATGAAATAACTCAGTTTATAAAAACAAAAGAACATAAGCAAAATCTATTTTCAAAGTGTGATCTTTTAAAAAGTACTATAAACTCTCATATTCAAACAAAAGAGAATCTTCTAAAAGAGTTAGAAAACTTAGAATTAAAACAAAAGGAACTAAAAGGTCTTGATTCAATAAAGAGTGAGTATGTAAACTTACATGATAGTATAAAAGAGCAAGATAAGTTAAAAGAGTATCATATAAGAAAACTCTCATTAGTTCAAGAACAAGATAATCTAAGAGAGCATTATAAAAAGTCACAAGATACTATACGAAGATTAGAAAATGAAACATCTCAATATAAAGAGTTTGCCCAAAAAGAAGAAGAGTTAGAAAAACAAATAGAGCAAATAAAAAATCAACTAAATGAAACAATCAAAAAAGAGAGTGATTTAATAGCCTTTGTATCAGGTGAGCAAAAACTAATAGATGATGTTAATACAAAAATAGAAAATATCAAAAATCTTGGTCGTGATTCAAACTGTCCTACATGTACAAGACCACTTTTAGAAGAGTATGATAATGTGCTTAGTTCATTGGAGTGTATAGTAAATAATACACAAAGGGACAAAATAGATACAGCAAAAAAGCAAACAAGTGAACTATCTATGAATAAAAAAGAGATAGAAGAGAAGTTAAATAGTGTAAACAAAGAGCACTTTGAAATCTCAAAAGCTGTAAATACTATGGAGAGTAAAAAAAGAGATTTACTAAAAGAGAATGAACACTTTGAAAAAGTAACTGCTCAAGGACTTAAAAATAAAGAAGAGTTGTTTAAGTTAGAGCATTATGAATACAATGAAAAATACCATAATGAGTTAGTAGAACAGCAAAAAGAACTAAAGACAAAATATGAGTATGTTCTAAGTTTAGAGACTATGCTAAAAAGATTAGATAGTGTAAAAGAACAATTAGAAGATGTAAATAAAAATATAGAAAAATTAAGCATTGAATACAATGAAAAAGAACTAGAGTTTAAAGCTGTAGATTATGATGAGGTAAAACACCAAGCAAAACAAAAAGAGTTTGATGAGGTAGCTTTAGATAAAGAGCAAAAAGCAAATACTCTAAATGACACAAAAGTTCAAATAGCCCAGATTCAAGGTCAAATCAAAACAATACAACAAAGTTTAGATAACAATGCAGTGCAATTAGCAAAGGTGCAAAATAAAAAAGATGATTTATTAGACTATGAAAAAATCAAAATTAGTCTAGCAAATTTCAAAACAAAACTAAATGCAAAAGTTGCACCAAGAATCTCTGATATAGCTTCTTCTATGTATTCTCAAATCACAAAAGGAAAATACCAACATATAGAAGTATCAAATGATTTTGATTTTTATATCTATGATGAAGGGAAAAAATACCCAATTGAGAGGTTCTCAGGTGGAGAGGTTGATTTAGCCAACTTAGTACTTAGAATTGCAATATCAAAAACTTTAACAGAATTAAGTGGAGCTAGCAGTATTGGTTTCCTTGCATTTGATGAAGTATTTGGCTCTCAGGATGAAAGTAGACGAATGGAGATATTAGAAGCATTCCATACTATAAAAGAACAATATAGACAGATATTTTTAATATCCCATGAAATGGAAATAAAAGAGATGTTTGAGAGCATTATAGAGTTATAAAGAAGCAGTTTTCTGCTTCTTTATATTTAGTTTCCTAAAAAGGCCTTTTGGAAAAACTTTGATACTTCAGCTGGGTTCCATGATAAAACCATAGTTCCATGACCTAAATTTCCATAATCATCAAACTCTTTGATTACACTACTTCCCCCAAATTTTGTATATAGTTTATAATGCTCTTTTACAATTACTAAAAAAGTCATATCAATATTGTTATTCATAAAGAAAGAGTGTATTCCTGACATTAGATATTTAAACTCTAGACTTAAACCTTTGCTTTCATTTTTTACAATAAGTCTTGAAAGTTCACCAATAGTATTGTATTTTTTTCTCATATCATCAAAAGAAAACTTATCTTCAATTGGTAGTAAAGTTGGTGAGTCGTAGATAAGTCTAGTAGTACCTGTGATTTTACCACTATTTTTATATAAGAAAACAGCAGAGTTTTTATCATAATCATCAAAATTTAATCCTTCAATAGTATCAGGAAATTCATCTTGATAATTAAGACCTCCATATACTTCACTTCTTAGTTGAAAAACTTCTACTAACTCTTCTGCTGTTGTTGCTAATTTTAAATTAGGGTTTGTATCAACCCAAACAAATTTTTTGTTAAAAGAGATACACTCTTCAATAGTCTCTTCTAAGTAGATTCTTCTTTGGAATAATTCTAGTGCTTTTTGTTGCTCGTTATTAAAACTCTCTGGCATATAATCTAGATTATTTCTAAGATTATTTTTGATTAACTCTTGTAAAAGTGTTAAAGACCTATTTTTATTTAAATTTACCATAATTCATCCTTTTTGTTTAAGTAGGACAAATTTTACGCAATTACCGTCACAACGAGCGTCACGAAAAAAATAACAAAAAAAGTAACAAAAAGACTATAATAATATTGTTATAATAATATAAAAATATCTTTAATTATTTGTATAAGTAATAGTGTGTTGTTGTATAATTATTAATTAATAAGTTATTTATTTGAAATAAGTTTGATAAAAAGGGTAATTTAGTATTAAACTAATTATTTTTTAATATTTAGTTTAATACCTAAAGAAGGAATAGTTTCTATAAGTTCGTGTTCTAGTTTTCCTCTAAGTCTATAGATTACATTTCTTAAAGCACTGTCTGATACAGGGGCATCAGGCCATATAAGGTATTCTATATCCTTTTGTGCTACGATATTCCCCCTTGCTTCTATTAGCAGTGATAGTAGTGCTTTTTCTTTAGTGCTTAGTGAAATAGGTAGCTCTTTATAGCTTAGTGAGTTATCTGTAGAGTCAAAGAAGTATCCACCACCTAAATCAACTATAACATGCTCATCTTCTGGGATTTGGTATAAAGACTCGTCATCTTCTTCGATTTTATAAACCGCTAAAAATATTTGAGATTCTAGTTCATCTTTTTTATATGGTTTTGTAAGATAAGCAATAGGATTTATTTTAAATTGTTTAATCTTAAGTAAGGTATCCCTATCTGAATAGGCAGTAACAAAAATGATAGGAATATCTTTGATCTCTTTTATTTCAGCTGCTGTATCAATACCATCTTTTTTATTTTTACCTAGATTTATATCCATTAGTATTAAATCTGGTTCATTAGTTTGTACACTTTTAATAGCATCGTCAAAGTTTGTTACTCTACCTGAAACTTCATAACCAAACCTTTTTAAGTCTTTTGCTAGACTCAATGCAATTAGTGTTTCATCTTCTACAATTAATATTTTTGCTTTACACATTTGCACTCCATTTTATTTGTACTCTAACTCTATTTACACTATCTATATCAAGCTCACCTCTTAGTTGTTGAGTAGCCAATGTCTCTACTAAAACCAAGCCTAAAGAGTCTGTTGAATTATTTTGATCATAACCAATACCATCATCAAAAATAGTTAAAATAAAGCTATTATCTTGTTCTTCTAAAGAGATTGTAATATTTCCTTTTCCTTCAGGAAAAGCATATTTAAATGAGTTTGTAATAAGTTCATTTAGTATTAATCCACAATATATTGCTTGACTTATTTCAAGTTGGGCATTGATTAGGAATTTAATATTTACATCTTTATCATAACTATCTCTTACTTCATCACTTAGCATTTCAAAATACTCATAAGCATTTACATAAGTTAGATTATCTTGTTTATAAAGTAATTCATGAAGGTGACTCATAGCATTAATTCTATTTTGAATAGTAGTAAATATCTCTTTTATTGACTCATCTTTTATATCATCTGTTTGTAGATTGATTAAAGATACAATTGTTTGCATATTGTTTTTTACTCTATGATTTAACTCTTTTAGTAATAAACCTTTTTCATCTAGGGCTATTTGTAAATCTCTTGTTTTCTCTTCAACTTTTGATATTAGCCTCTCTTTTTCATTTTGTTTTTGACTTAGTAGCATTGCATTTGCTTCTTCTTTATCTAATTGAAGTTGTTTGATTCTATCAGCAAGGGCAATAGAGAATACAATAGCTTCACTAACTAGAGATAATTCTACATAGTATGGGAAATTATTATAGATATTAAACACGCCCGTACTTGACAGATACATTCCTAAACCTGCTGTTATAAAAATAAACCAACCAAATAGTAAGAAGTATGCTTGTCTATTCTTCTTATATGAAGCATATACAGTAAGAATAAGAAGTAAAAACAACATTAATACAGTGAAGATATTTCTATATTTATTAAACATATCAGTAAATAAAAATATAGATACTAAAAATGGGAATACTAAGATATAGTTATTTAGAATTTTACTTAATACTGGATATTGTCTTGCATGTAAGAAGCTTCTTGTAAATAATGCAAGAGCAAGAACAGGAAATGCCACAATAATAGCTGCATAGTTAATAATATCATCAATATATTCTGGTGGAATTATATATATGTTTGCAATTCCCACATAAATTAAGTGGTGGATTATAATACCCGCTATATACATCACATAGTATAAATAACTTCTATCTTTAGTATAAAAATAGATAAATAGGTTATACAATGCAAGAATAACCATAGCACCAAAAAATAGTGAAAGCATAACTTGATGTTTTATCTCTTTTTGGTAGTAGTTGTCACTTTCCCATAGATTTAACTTCACAATCAATGTAGTAATATATGAAGATGCTTTTACATAATAAGTCTTTTTTTCATTTGGTTCAAGTTTTATTTTAAATGTAGGGTTTATTGTTTTTCTATCTTTTTTTATATGAAATAAACCTTCTTGAACAGGTCTGTATATATTATCAGGTGAATAAAACTGAATATTTGTAGCTAGTGCATTTCCATATTCTAGAGTTTTATATAAAGTTTTGTTTGTGGTATTTTCTAAAGTAAATTTTATCCAAACATCAAAATTTGGAGAGTATCCAAAACCTATAAGTTTTTGATTTGCTTTATCAAAACTAACTTTGTTATGAAGTACATCTTTTATAATTACATCTCTTTTTTTATCTATATAAATTTCAGAGTGAGGTAATAAATCAAAAAATTTAGAACTTTCATTTAATTTTAAAGTATTTGCGTAGACTATACTAGTAAATAGTAGTAGGAATATTATTTTAAATCTCAACATTTTAAGAAAAACCCATATCTTTCTATACTTGCTTGTGGCAAGTAATTATTTTCTTATTAATTTTATCATTAGTTTTATTTTAATCGTGTGATAAAAATGACAAATTTGTCATTAAATTCTGAAATTTACAAATTTTGTGACGCAAAACGTGACGCGAGTTTTGTAATATTTGATAAAAATATAAGAAATTCACTCTAGGAAAGGAATAACACATGTTTAGTTTTGTTAATACAATTAGTGATATTTCAAGTGCAGAGTTACGGATTATTGAGGATAAAAAGCTTTTGATGGAAGAATACAAACACATAAATAAACAATTAGAACTAAATGATAAAACAAGCTATAAAGTATTGATTTTTTTCTTTACAGCAATTGTTGTGTTTGTTGCCTTCTCAATTAATAGTGTCGTGGATGTTTACCATATGAATACCCTTAACTCGTCGGTTTACTCTCACGTTAATGCACAAGACGAAATACCATTTATTTTAGATTTAACACTTTATGGTTCAGTTTTTGTTTTAGTTGTTTTTATTGCAATGGCACTTTGGGATTTAAAAAAAAGAAGTTTACTTGTAAACAGAAAAATAGAAATAATTGAACTTCTAAAAGAAGTACCACTATTTGAAGATGAAGAACAAGAGATTTTAGGAAATTAGTATATGAGTACAATGCTTTTGAAAAATGTAGATATTATAGAATTAACAACAGACGTTAAAATATTAGATGAGATAGAAAAGATTGAAGATATTGATATAAAACATCTTTTAAAAACTATGAACAAAAGAATTTCTCTTTTATACAATAGAGATCATATAATTGGGCATATTTATTTTATTGGTTTGTTAAATAAATCAAAAGATGAATCAAAAAAAGAGTTAGCAAATATTTTTAGGAAAAGAGTTATACCTCTTTTAAAGCATTATTTCAAAAATGACTGGGAAAAAATAAGAGTTGTTTTAGGAGATGATAAAAAAGAGGAAAAATATCAATTTATCAAAAAAAGAGAGACTCTAAATTTAAAAGATTTAATTGAAGAAGATAAGTCATATGAATTAAATGATTTAGCTTTTTTAGATATTCAAAGCTACAAGAAGATTTATCAAAACTTTTAATCTTCTTGTTTGTTTTTTAGTATTTTAAAATACTCTTCCCTTGGTATCTCTTTTGCTCCAAGGCTTGCAAGATGGTCATTGTGAACTTGACAATCTATAAGATTAATACCATTTTTTTTAGCTTGAGAGCACAGATGATAAAAAGCAACTTTTGATGCATCTGAAACCTTTGAAAACATACTTTCCCCACAGAAAACATCGTTTATTAAAATTCCATATAATCCACCAACAAGTTCATCATCTAAATATGTTTCAATTGAAAAAGCATAACCTAAGTTGTGTAAGTTTGTATATGCTTGAATAAAATTATCATCAATCCAAGTTTCATCTTCATGCTTTCTTTTTATATTTGCACAATTTTGCATGACTTTTTTGAAGTTTTCATTTGATTTAACTACAAAGCCTTTGTTTTCAATAGACTTTCTAAGGCTCTTTGATACTTTCATCTCTTCTGGATATAAAACCATTCTATCTTGAGGGCTATACCAATGTATATGATTATATTCATCTATAAACCAAGGAAATATTCCATTTTCATATGCGTTTATAAGTCTCTTAGGATGAAAGTCACCACCAACAGCAACTAAGTCATCTTTCATCATGTCCAAAGTTGGAAAGTCAAAGTTATCAAAATCTAATAAGTAAATACCGTGTTCTTTATCTAATAGTTCCATTGCTGGAATATTAACAAAAAGAAGTGGTTAAGAAAATTAATCTATATTTGTTATCTTATTTGTTTAACATCTTTTTATCAAATAAATATACAGAAGTTACACCAATAATTCCAAAAGCAACTACTACACTTAACATAATTTGTAAAACGTCCATGATAAACACCTTTTTATTATTTTGAAAATATTGTAATAAATATTAGTGCCTAGAAAGTGCCTAGAAAGTGCCTAGACAGTGCCAGAAATGACAAAATGTCACTTTAATCTAATAGAAAAGTAATAAAATATAGTGAATAACATAAGATATAACAGAAAATCAATTTTCTTATTTATTAAAAAGATGAAAAAGTTTCATCTTTTTAATTATTATTTGGAGTATAAATTTTTTCAGGGTTTGCATAAAGGTTATTTTCTTCATCTAGTTTATTATGAATATACCAATCTTGATATTGTGAACCATCACTTTCAACCCAAGCATCATAATACTTATAAACGTCACTAATATTTGCCCTTTCTATGGGGTAAGCAAATGATGTTGGAATTAAAAGTGCCCATGGTTTATCTTCACTTGTTTTATAAGTCCTATTTTCATTTAAAACTGAATTATCGTGTTTTGTCCCGAATATACTTAAGTCAGCTTTTGAAGTTGGCATATAATTTGGTAGGTGAACTTCATTGTAGTGTAATACTCCATTATTAACTACTAAAAAAGGATTGTATGGAGGACTTATTAAATCAATACTATTTTTAAATATGATTGTCCCAGTTACACTTGGACTTGATACGGTAGGTCTATTTAGACATACGTTGATAAATCTATTATAAGGATCATTACAACTATTATTAACTGCATGAGCAAAATCTAGATAATTGCTCATTTTTTTAAACTCTTTTACTGCATCTGTATAAAATGTAATAATTGTTGTATCATCATCCTGACTTAGTACTTCTGATAAAATCTCTTCACCATTTATATAAAATGTTGAAGATTCAATATTGTCAATGGGAGAGTTTATCTCAATGGCAAAACCATTTTTGTATGCAGCACCATTGGCTTTTAGTTTAGTATCAAAATTTATTTCTTTTACATAGTTTTGACTATCCACAATTTCTGTGATGTGTATCTCTACACTCATATCATTCATATCATAGTCACCTTCTTTAGGCCACATATCTTCAAATAAAATACTAGCATTATCTCCTTCTTTTGGATAGTGAACTGTATAAGCTCTCTCAGGGTCATTATCAAATTCATCAAAAGCATCACTTACCCCATCATTATCTGAATCAGCTTCCATTGGCGCAACGGCAAATGAACCATTGTCTTCTGATAATGCTTCCATTGGGTTTGTAGCAAAAGAAAATAGAACATCATTAAAATCATGGTCACATCCTCCATGTGTTCTAAGAATATCTTCAAATCCCATTAGTAAAATATTTCCTTCTCCTACATTATTCCAAAGTAAAGCTACATGTTTATGGTCAGGAACATCTTTTGTTGAGTTTTCATCATACTCTAAATTTAAAGATGATTTTGAAGCAAAAATCCAATCAGAGTTTCTTAATCCATGTCCAGCCCATCCATTAGATACAATAAAGAATACAACTTTAGTTCCTGCACTTAGTGTTCCAAGGGATACGGTTTGACCATACTCCATTAATCCACCTCTATGTTTTAATGAAGCATTCGGAAATAAAATAACTCCATGATCTTTTAGATCCTGAGTTGATTCAGGAGATTCTCTTCCTGTATCACCAGCATATGTGTAATATCCTAATGAGTTCCTATAACCAGCCCCCTCAGAATAAAAAGTTACAAAAGCTTCAGCTTCTTCACTTATCAATATTTCAGGTTCATCAGATGGGAAATATTGTGGACTGTCAATATGTGCTCTAGAACCTTCAGGAAGAGCATATAAAAATGAGTTTAAAATATTTTCATCAATCGTAAATGGGGCTTCTGCTAAGTATTTGTTTTGAATACCTGCACCATTTATAGATTTATTTTTGTAAAATGGTAAATGATATTGCCAGTTTGTATCGTCTTCACTTGGCTTAAAATCTCCAGAAAATAAGAAACAAAATAAGCAACTTAATATAATTAAAGTTTTCATTTTACTCTCCTCCTAAGTTTAGTTCTATATTTATTTGATTACTTGTTAATGGTATTTTTATAGAATATCCATAGTACGGAACTACTAACCAAATACTAGATATATGATTTGCAAATGTATGTTTGATATTTAGTTTTCCTAATTCATCAAATACAGTAGATAGTATTAATCCTTCAAACATTTCTAAATCACCAACTGGTGTACTAATTGTTTTGTATTCTTCATAAAATAAAACTTGTTTATTTATAAGGTCAGAACTTTCTAAAATATTGATTGTTACTTCTCTTTGATTTTCATATGAAAAACCATTGTCTAGTGACTCTTCAGTATCAATATATTCAATTACTATTTCTTCAACTTTTGGAGTTTCTTCAATTGGCTCTTGTTCAACAATTTCAACAACAGGTTCTTCGATTACTGGTTCTGTTTCTTCTTCTTGAACAATTTCAATTTTAGGCTCCTCAATTTTCGGAGTTTCTTCAATTGGTTTTTGCTCAACAATCTCAATAACTGGTTCTAGGATTATTGTTTCTTCTTCTTGAACAATTTCAATTTCTGCTTCCTCAACTTTCGGAGTTTCCTCAATTGGTTCTTGCTCAACAATTTCAATAACTGGTTCTTCGATTACCGGTTCTGTTTCATCTTCTTGAACAACTTCAATTTTAGGCTCTTCTTTTTTCGGAGCTTCTTCAATTGGTTTTTGTTCAACGATTTCAATAATTGGTTCTACGATTACTGGTTGTGTTTCTTCTTCTTGAACAACTTCAATTTTAGGCTCTTCTTTTTTTGGAGTTTCTTCAATTGGTTCTTGTTCAACAATTTCAACAACAGGTTCTTCGATTACTGGTTGTGTTTCTTCTTCTTGAACAACTTCAGTTTTAGGCTCTTCTTTTTTTTGGGTTTCTTCAATTGGTTCTTGTTCAACAATTTCAACAACAGGTTCTTCGATTACCGGTTCTGTTTCTTTTTCTTGAACAACTTCAACTTCTGGCTCTTCAATTTTCGGAGTTTCTTCAATTGGTTCTTGTTCAACAATTTCAACAACAGGTTCTTCGATTACCGGTTCTGTTTCTTTTTCTTGAACAATTTCAACTTCTGGCTTCTTAACTTTTGGAGTTTCCTCAATTGGTTCTTTCTGAACGATTTCAACAACTGGTTCTACGATTACTGTTTCTTCTTGAACAACTTCAATTTCTGGTTCCTCAATTTTTGGAGTTTCTTCAATTGGCTCTTTCTGAACAATCTCAATAACTGGTTCTTCAATTATAGTTTCAGTTTCTTCTTCATGAACAATTTCAACTTTAGGTTCTTCTTTTTTTGGAGCTTTTTCAATTGGTTTTTGCTCAACAATTTCAACAACAGGTTCTTCGATTACTGGTTCTGTTTCTTCTTGAACAATTTCAATTTCTGCTTCCTCAACTTTCGGAGTTTCTTTAATTGGTTTCTGCTCAACAATCTCAACAACAGGTTCCTCGATTACTGTTTCTATTTCTTCTTGAACAACTTCAATTTTAGGCTCTTCTTTTTTCGGAGCTTCATCAATTGGTTTTTGCTCAACGATTTCAATAACAGGTTCTTCGATTACAGGTTCTGTTTCTTCTTCTTGAACAATTTCAACTTCAGGCTTCTTAACTTTTGGAGTTTCCTCAATTGGTTCTTTCTGAACGATTTCAACAACTGGTTCTACGATTACTGTTTCTTCTTCTTGAACAATTTCAACTTTAGGTTCCTCAACTTTTGGAGTTTCTTCAATTGGTTTTTGCTCAACAATCTCAACAACTGGTTTTACAACTATCGGAGGTTCTATAACTACTAAAGGAATCTCTTTAGAATCTTCTTCTGAAACTTCAACAACTACTTCTTTTATCTCAGAAGGAGTTTCTGTTTTAATCTCTTCAGTAGGTAAAGGAACTTTGATTTTTTCAACGAGTACTTTTTTATAGTGCTTTAGAGCATTTTTTTCAGTAACAAGGTTTTTATTTAGTAAAGATACAACTTCTTCAATTTCATAAATCTTGTTATCTTTTTTAGTAAAGTCGATTTTACAATCTTTTAAAGTCTCTCTTGTTTCATTTGTAATAACAATATTATTGTCAGGGTTATCATCATTATCAAGTGTTTGTAAGAACTGGATTAGTTTAACTACTTTTTCATCATTTGTATTTTCTCTGCTAAGTCCCATTAAGTCTGCGGGAAGTACATTTTGGTCACTGTTAATATCTTTTGCATCTATTTGACCAATTAAAATATCCCCTAAACTAAATGATACTTTACATGAATCAGTGTATGTAAATTCACCGTTTAAACCAGTGATACCACTAATTTCATCACAAGTATATTCAACCCCACTAACAGCAGAGTCAATTAAGAAACCTTGTTTTTGTACATTTGATGTATTTATAGTGTTGCTAGTAGAACTTCCACCACCTGAACCACAGCTTGTTAAAAATATAGTAATAAATAAAAGTAAGGCTACGTGATACATAATACACTCCTTAATTAGGTTCCATTAAGAAGCATATAGTAGAAGATTGCAGAAAAAATGCAGTTTTCTGCATTTTTATATAAATTTTAGATTATTTTTTTAACACTCATCTTTTTTTGTAGCACTCCAGCCATCATATTCTGGTAGGTTGTTTATATCATCTATTTGTTTTTGCGTAAGGTCTAGGTACTTCATCATCTTCCCATCCCATACAACACATGCAAATTTCTCTTCTTCTTTAAAAAAGCTTTTTATCTTTTCAAACATTGTTAATCCTTTAAAATATAATTATATAAAAATTTTGGATAAAATAGAAGTTTATATTAAACACAAAGAATACAAATGAACATAAAAAAAGAACTTTATACAATCTTTGAAAACCCAGTAAAGCACCGATATGGAATACCTATACAAGTATTTATTTTTCTAAATATTTTTGTAAGTATTGTAGTTTTATTTCTTCAAACTGAAAAAACACTTGAAGAGTATTTTCCACTTTTAAATGTTATTAATATAGTTAACGTAGCTATTTTCACAATTGAATATATTTTAAGAGTTTACAGTATTACTTATGCTCATAAAACTAGAAGAATAAAATATGTATTGAAACCTTTGATGATTATTGATTTAATTGCAATTCTTCCATTTTATTTATCTTTATTCAATATTGATTTTGGATTCTTAAGAGCTTTAAGAATCCTACGTATTTTTAAACTATTTAGGCTTGCGAAGTTTGCAGAGTTTGATAATCTAATTGGTTCTATTATAAAAGAGAAAAAAGAAGAGTTTATATTTATTACTGTAGTTTTATTTGTATTACTTCTTACAGTTACTCCTTTGGTTTATTATTTTGAAAAAGATGCTCAACCTGAAGTATTTAGTAGTATGATAACTACAATGTGGTGGGCGATTATTACTTTTACAACTGTTGGTTATGGTGATATGTATCCTATAACATTAATGGGTAGGATTCTAACTACATTTGTTAGCTTTTTAGGGATCGCATTTTATGCGATTCCTGGAAGTATTTTTACTTCTGCACTATTAGAGAAGATAAACGATAAAAAACGTAGAAGAAATAATGCTAAATAGGCTATAATGTGGCTTTTATATAAAGAGAGTTAATAAAATATGATAGATTACAATAAAAAACTAACACTTCATAGAGAAATGTATCCTATGAGTGATATTAATATTTCTTGTGAGAGTGATAGAGGAAGAATTTTATCTGCACCATCTTTAAGAAGATTGCAGAAAAAAACACAAGTCTTTCCATTAGAGCTTAATGCTGCTGTTAGAAGTAGACTTACACACTCATTAGAAGTTTCTCAAACTGCTAGATTTATTGCAAAAACTATTATTAAAAAACTTGAAGGTAAACATGGCTTATCTGAATTATCAGATGCTTTTGTATCAACAGCTGAAATGACAAGTTTACTTCATGATATTGGTAATCCGCCTTTTGGGCATTTTGCAGAGGTTGCTATAAATGATTGGATGAGTAAAAAAGGTGTTAAGATTCTTGACTCTCTTGTAAAAACAAGTCCAACAAATATGGATTTAAAAGAGATGTTAATAAGGGATATTTGTAACTTTGATGGAAATGCACAAGCAATTAGAGTAGTTACAAAGCTTCAAAGATTAAACCTTTCGTACTCACAAATTGCTTCAATTCTAAAATACACTAGAGCAGCTCATGAAGATAAACCTTCAAAAGATGAAGAGTTTAACTACCTTAAGAAAAAACCAGGATATTACTACTCAGAAAGAGAAGTTGTTTCAAAAATAAAAGAGGCTTTAGATTTAGATAATGGATGTAGATTTCCTATAACTTATATTATGGAAGCTGCCGATGACATTTCATATTTAAATGCAGATATTGAAGATGCAGTTGATAAAGGTATTTTAACTTTTGAGAGTATTTATAGACTTATAAAAGAAGAGTGTGAAAAGATGAATGAAACATATCTTCTAGAGTTAGTTGAAGGTTTTTACTCAAAAGCAAAAGAGAAAGAGGATGAGCCATATCAGTTCAATCTATTCTTAACACTTACAAGAGCAAAATTAACTCATGCTTTAGTTGAACATGTATCAAATGTATATGTTGATAACCATGAAGCATTATTTAATGGTACGTTTAATAATGCACTTTTAGAGTATGATAAAGATAGTAAATATACAAAAGCTGTAGAGGTTTTACAAAATATTTCTATTAAATATATTTATAATAATAAAGATATTCAGACATTGGAGTTAAAAGGTCATAAGATTTTGACTTCATTATTTGATAGTTATACACCACTATTAGAGCTTAGCTCTGATGAATTTGAGAATCTTGCAAATGGAGAGAAAATCTCTTGTTTTATTTCTCAAAGATTAATTAGAAGACTATCATCAAAACACATTGTTGCATATAAAAATGCAGTTGAACAAATAGATAAAAAAAATAAAGAAAAATATCAAATAGAAGAATGGTACTATAGAGCAAGACTTCTATGTGATTATATTACGGGAATGACTGATGATTATGCTTATGATGAGTATAAGACATTAAGTGCCCTAAAGTAAAGAGAGAATATGTCAGATTTAATAGACTCATTTCTAAATCAAAAAAGAATGAATTTAGTTTCTAAACTATATGGAGATGAAACAAAAGATACTTTAAAAGAATCATTTAAAGAGGCTTTTGAAAAAGCCTTAATAGATATTGATAATAAAACAATAGAACTTTTAAATTTTATTACAAGACTAGATAATATAGGTAATATAGATGAAGGTTTAAAAGATTTATATAATATTGGAAATAGAAAAGTTCATGTTGTAAATACACAAAAAGATTTAAACATTGCTATTGAAAATCTTTTTAAATCAAAAGTATTGGGTTTTGATACAGAACAAAAACCAGTTTTTGAAAAAGGTGTACCAGCAAATAACATATCAATTGTTCAGCTTTCAGATGCACAAAATGCGTATGTTTTTCAAGTACAACAAATAGGTAACCTTACACCTCTTTTAGATTTACTAGCTAGTTCTAAAGTTATAAAAGTAGGTATTGGTCTTAGAGGAGATATTAGTTCAATTTTCAATGAATTTAATATTACACTAAAAGCATGTATTGATTTTGGATTATTGTTTAAATCAAAACTATATTATGAAAATGAATTAGGTGCTAAAAAAAGTGTACTGTTTTTCTTAGATAAAAAACTTCAAAAATCAGGACGTGCTTCAAGATCAAACTGGGAAATCAAAAAACTTAGTCCTTCTCAAGTTAAATATGCAAGTGAAGATTCATCATGCGTATACGATGTATTTTGTGCCATGCTAATAGAATATCCATATCTTGTGGAGATATTACCATCGTGGTTTAAAGATAAATACAATAATAATGAATATGAATTAATCTTAAAAGAGTTTAAGGAAACGCTATAAATTAAGTATAGTTTAATTTAAAAAGATGTTATAATAGTGGTAACCAAACAATATGGAGGTGTTAATGACGAAGGATTATCATTTTTAGTATTGTAACAAACTTAATAAAATAAAAGTTCACTACATAGTGATAGATAAGCAGGAGCTTATGTATATTATGTAAAAAAGGGAAGATGCCTGCGAGATCTTCCCTTTTTTTATGCAAATTTTTTCCAAAAAGAAACAATTCTCCAATTTACTTATAAATCTCACACCCTTAGCACACAAAATACTTATACTATCATATATAATTAACAAAAAATTTTCTAAAGCTAAATAATTTTAGAAATCTAATATTTTATAAAAGTTATAATTAGTGTGACACATAAAGGAATAGTATTATGATTAAAGAAAATAATATTAAACAACTTATTATTGCTGTTCCTATAATTGGTGTTATTTTAACGTCAATTATTCTAACAAACTTCTTTATTTCAGAAATGAAGAATCAATATGAAATTGAAAGAGCTCAATTAATTATTGATGAAGAAAAAGCTATCAAATCATTAGTAAAAAACCGTGTTGAAAATACCATAAAACTTATAACAAAAGATTACCAAGATGCTATTGCAAAAGAAAAAAAAGAAATAAAAAACACTATTGATATTGCATATAGAATTATAGAAGATGTTTATTATGAATTTAATCATTTAAGTAATGAGAAAATTCTAGAAAAAGTAAAAGCAAGATTAAGACCTCTTAGGTTTTATGAAAACTTATCTGGATATTACTTTGTATTTAAAGATGATGGCACAAATATTTTTCATCCTCATATTAGATCATTAGAAGGTGAAAATTTTAAAAACGTAGAAGATCACGATGCAAAAAATGTAATCAAAAGTTTTTTAAATACTTTAAAAAATAAAGATGAAGGTTTTGTAAAATGGGATTGGTATAAACCAAAAGAGTTTAATAGAAAAACAAAATTAGGTTATCTAAAAAGATTTGAACCTCTTAAAATATTTGTAGGTAGTGCTAAATATGAAGAGGATTTGATTCTAAATACAAAAAGAAAAGTTCAAAACCTTCTAAATATTATTACTTTTGAAAACAGTGCTTATGTATTTGCCTATAACCAAGCTGGTACTACAATTTCCCATGCTAAAAAATCTTTAATTGGAAAAAATAGATGGAATTTAAATACTGGTGGAAGATATATGGTACAAGAGATTGTACATAAAGCAAAAAGAGAAGAGGGCGCTTTTATACGATATCTTGCAACATATAATCCCAAAACAAAAAAACCTGCTGAAAAAATATCGTATGTTAAAAATTTTGATATGTTTAATTGGGCAATAGGTTCAGGTGAATACACAAGCTCGATTGTTGAATCTATTAAAAAGAAAGAAAAACAGTTAGAAGAAAAACTAGATAGAGTTATTTATCAAGTAGTTTTATTGTCATTTTTATTTACTCTTGTAAGTAGTATTATTATGTTAATTATTTCAAATAAAGTAACTGATATTTTTTCTAAATATAGAAATCATTTGAAAAAAGTAAATGAGACATTAGAATTAAAAGTAAAATATAGAACAAAAGAGCTTGAGGATTCAAAAGAAAAGTTAAGAGAAATGGCTCTTCATGACCCTCTAACAAATCTTTATAATAGAAGATATTTTGATACGATAATGACTGAGTTAATATCTTTATCTAATAGAAATGATGAGTCATTATGTCTTATTTTATTAGATATTGACCATTTTAAGAAAGTTAATGATACTTATGGACATGATGTTGGAGATATAGTACTAAAAGAGTTTGCAAATGAATTGAAATTACTTTTAAGACAAAGTGATGTTATAACAAGAATTGGTGGAGAAGAGTTTGCTATAGTTTTCCCTAAAACGAAAATTTCAGGTGCTTATAAAACAAGTGAAAAAATTAGAAAGAAAGTGGAAAATTTACAAATAGAAGTAGATAAGCAAACTACTATAAACTTCACTATAAGTATTGGTATTGCAGTGTTTGATAAAAAAATAGATATAAATACTCGTACAATGATAAAAAGAGCAGATAAAGCACTTTATACTGCAAAAAATTCAGGTAGAAACAAAGTAGTTGTTTATGATGAAAAAGGAGAAAAATGAATATAGTAATAGCACCAGATTCATTTAAAGAAACAGTTAGTGCACAAGATGTTGCAATGACAATTCAAAAGGGCTTCCAAAGAGTTTTTAAAAATGCAAATTTTATAAATATTCCTTTAGCTGATGGTGGTGAAGGAACAGTTGAGGCTATGGTTAGTGCAACAAATGGGAAGATAATAAAAGTTAATGTCTTAGATCCCCTTCAACGAAGTATAGAAGCATATTATGGTCTAATTGATGAAAATACAGCAGTTATTGAAATGGCAACAACAAGTGGCTTAGAACTTCTAAATGAAGATGAAAAGAACCCAATGAATACTACTAGTTATGGTTTTGGAGAGTTAATAAATCATGCTTTAGAAAATGGGGTTAAAAATTTTGTTTTAGGGCTTGGTGGAAGTGCTACAAATGATTGTGGTATAGGAATGCTTCAAGCTTTAGGAGTAAAGTTCTTTGATGAAAAGCAAAATGAAGTTCCAATAGTTGGTGCTAAATATATAAAAGATATCAAATCTTTTGATGCTTCAGTTTTAAATGAAAAATTCAAAGATGTAAATATTCAAGTTGCTTGTGATGTAAAAAATCCTCTTTGTGGCTCTAATGGTGCTTCTTTTATATTTGGAAAACAAAAGGGTGCAAGTGAAGAGATGATTAGTGAACTTGATAACTCTATATCAGATTTTGCAAAACTTTGTGAAAATGAGTTTGGAAAAACAACACAGAATATTGAAGGTTGTGGTGCAGCTGGTGGTTTAGGTTTTGCTCTTATTACTTTTGTAGAGGCCTCATTAGAAAGTGGAATTGATATTGTAATGCAAAAAGTAGGCTTAGAAAAACATATCAAAAATGCAACTCTTATCATTACAGGTGAGGGTAGAATTGATAATCAAACTGTAAATGGGAAAACTCCAATAGGTGTAGCAAAACTTGCAAAAAAGTATGAGAAAAAAGTTATTGCTATTTGTGGATGTTTAGGTCATGATTATGAACTTGTATATGAACATGGAATCGATGCAGTTTTTGATATTACACCAATTTCAATGGATTTTGAAACAATCAAAAAAGAATCAAAAAGAAATCTTGAATTAACAGCTTATAATGTAGCTAAAGTTTTAAATATGAAGTAATTAAAGGCATAAAAATGCCTTTAATTTTGTGCTTAGATAAATCCTAATTTGCTTAGGAATAATACGATAATTGCAACTGGTACAATGTATCTAATTAATGCGAACCATAGGTTAAATACTGATTCACTTGTGTGTTTTGTAAATTTCTCTTTTAACATATCTTTATCAACAAAGTATCCTAAGAAGATACAAGTTAATAATGCAGCTAATGGCATCATAACAGATGAAGTTGTGAAATCCATCCAATCAAATGCATTCTTTCCAAAGAATGTTAACTCAGCTCCATAAGCCTTAGACATAGATAATAATGCAACAATTCCTAATACGTAGAAAATAGATCCACAAAGAACAGTAGCTTGTTTTCTAGTCATGTTAAATCTTTCAATGAAGAATTTAAGTGATGGCTCAATCATAGAAACTGCAGATGTAATACCTGCAAATACTAATGCAACAAAGAATGAAATAGCAATAACTTGACCTAATACACCCCATCCAGAGAAAATAACTGGTAATGAAATAAATACTAATCCAGGACCAGCAGCACTTGGAGCACCTGCTTCAAATAAGAATGAGAAGATAATTAAACCAGCAACAATAGCAATAGCTGTATCAACAATAGCAACCATAAATGATGATTTAACAAAGTTAGCTTCTTTTGGTAATGAAGCTGAATAAGTCATAATCGTACCAACACCTAAAGATAACGTAAAGAACGCTTGTCCTAATGCTGCAAGTAAAGCATCACCATTGATTTTACTAAAATCAGGGCTAAACATGAATGATACTGCTTGAGAGAACGAATCTAAAGTTAATGCGTAGATTAATAATCCACCTAAGATTAAACCTAATAGAGGCATAAGAATTAAGTTAATCTTTTCGATACCGTTTTTAATACCTTTTAGTACGATAAATACAACAGAACCTGCAATTAAAGTGTGGTAAACAATCAGGTTTCCAATATCGTCACTAATTAGCTTCTCAAACGCAGCACCTGCAACACTAGCTTCTGTTGGTAAAGCTGTAAATGATGTAATAACGTAATCTAAAATCCATCCTAATACAACAGAGTAAAAAGATAAAATTAGTAGACCACTAATAATCATAAATCCAGCGAACTTCCAATTTTCATTCTTAGACTTTGAAGTCTTTACAAAAGAAGTTGCAACATCAGATTGTGCATTTTGACCGATAACTGCTTCTGCTAAGAAAACAGTTAAACCAATGAAAAGAATAGCAAGAAGGTACACAAGTACAAATGCTCCTCCACCATACTCTCCAGTTACATATGGGAACTTCCAAATGTTTCCCAATCCAACAGCCGACCCAGCAGCCGCTAGAATAAAACCTATTCTAGAAAATTTATTCAAAAAAAACCCCTATAATTTTTTGTAATTATAGTGAATTTAAATGAAACTTAAATGAAATTAATACATATTTTATGAGAAAACGTAATATTTTATGTTTTTTCTCATTTTTTGTTTTTTAATAACTAATTAACTTCTTAAGTTATATAATCTATGTACTTGAAAAAAAGGTTAGATTTGAATTATAAAAATTGTGAAGTTATAGCGTATTTTTCTGGTGGAATTAACTCTTACTACCAGATAAAACAGTGGCAAAGACCCTTTGAAGAGTTAAATAAAACACATAAAGTTTTATATGTAATTACTGACTATGAAGTATATAATCACTACTTAAAAGACAATCAAGAAATTGAAGTTATATATATTCAATCTTTTACTGATTTGATTGAGTTTTATGATGCAAATGAGTTTGCAATTACTTTATATATAAACAATTCCCTTAGAAACTTCCAAGCTGTAAGATATAGTAGAGGTTATCATATACATCTAAATCATGGTGAAAGTGAAAAGGAATCAATGAGATCGAATCAATCTCAAGCCTATGATTATGTATTTACTGTAGGTCAAAGAGGAGTTGATAGGTATGAGGAGTATTTACTTAATTTTAACCCTGATAAGTTTATACAAGTAGGACGTCCTCAACTTGATTTTGTAAATGAAATGAGTATTAATAAACAAGATAATCAAAAAGTGATTTTATATGCTCCAACTTGGGAAGCAACTCATCCAAGTATGAATTATACTTCTGTTCCAAAATATGGTGTATCTTTAGTAGAGCAGATTTTACAAAATGAAGATTATGTTTTGATATATAAACCTCACTCAGCACTTGGAACAAGAGACAATGATGCAAAACTTGCAGATGAAAAAATCAAAAAACTTGTAGAAGAGTCTTCAAAAGCATATTATATGGAAGAAGAAAATATTATAGATGTATTTACTTTAGTTGATTATGCATTTTTTGATAATACTTCTGTAATGATTGATTATTTACATACAAATAAACCAGCAGCTTATGTAGAAGTTTTAGAAGATCAAAGTATAAATGAACTAACAAAAGCTTTTGAAACAATTGATAAAAACAATTTCAAAAGTGTAATAAGCATCTTAGCTGATGAATTACAAAATGATAAAAATCAAGAGCAAAGATTAAAAGTAAAAGAGTACTATTTAGGAAATTATACACAAGGTGAGAGTACTAAAAAATTTATTGGTAAAATATCTGAGTATATAACTCAAAGAAATGAGAGAGTAGGGAAGTTAAAAAAATAATTTAACTTGTACTTGAAAATCAGTTTAGATTTTTAAGTACTTCTCTTATATGAACTCTTACTTTATCAATTTTTTCTACTATTTTATCAGCTGATTCTCTATTGTCTTTCATTGTTGACCAATTATTTTCCCAGGTCTTAAGTAAATCATCCGTATACATAGTATTTTTATCAAAACAAATAATACTTAAATCTTGAATTATTCCTACTTTTACCCATCCTGTTCTTGGATTTCCTGCTTTATCGTCTTTTTCGTAATGTGAGGCATATACTATTTGTTCTAGGTTTGCAAGCTCTTTTAACATTTCAAAACTTGATGTTCTAATATTGCTGTTTATTTCACTTTGCTCTAATCTATAGACATTATATGAGAATCCAACTAGCGTAAATAGTATTGTAACTATTGAAGTAATTTGATATATTTTTAAACGTTTAGTTATTTGTGTTAGCTCCATAATAATGCCTTTTTAATGAAGATTTATAATTTTACATTTATTTTATAAAGATTTTGTTTATTTTTATGTTTTAAAAATTTAAGAATATATTAAGAATATCACATTTATATCATATCACAGATTTATAATAAGGTATATACTTAAAAGGAGTGGATATGTTTTCAAGAATCGCAAAATCAGCTATTGTGTTATTTCTAGGTTTATCTTTATCTTATGCAGCTACAGTAGAAGAAGTAAAAGCATTTGTAGATGAAGGAGAAAAACTTTGTAAAGAAAAAGGTACTGAGGCTTGTTTAAAAGAGTTTAACAATAAACAAGGTAGTTTTATTAGAGGTGAACTATATATGTTTGCTTATGACTTTAAAGGTGTAAATAAAGCATTAGGTTCAAATCCAAAACTAGTTGGTAAAAACTTATATAAACTAAAAGATGCAACGGGACTTTTATTAATTCAAGAGTTGATTAAAATTGCTGAAACTAAAGGTGAAGGTTGGTTAGACTATAAATGGTCTCACCCAATTACTAAAAAAATAACAGATAAAACTTCTTATATCAAAAAAATAGATGGAGAAAATATTTTTATTGGTACAGGGTATTATAAATAAAAGCAAGTTCCATAATTTTATGGAACTTGTGACGTCTTAATAAGAGTTAGAAGAACCTAATACTTTATCTAAAGTATATTTTAAATCCTCATCTAAATCCATATTTGATCTCATCCAGTTTAAATAACCAGAATCCTCTTTTGCAACATCCTCTACATTTTTACCTTTGTGTTTACCAAATTTAAATGTTTTTACAAATACAGGAGTAGAAGTAAGTTCAACTAATTTTTCCATTGGATTATAATCTGGATAAACCTCTCTACATTTTCCAACAAGTTTAGTTAAGAATAGTTTCATTACAAGCACGTCACCAATAGCGTCGTGAGCTTTGATAGTAATATTGTGTCTTGCCGCTTCTTGTTGCTCAGTTTTGTATAGTTCTAAGGCATATCTTAAGTATTGTAATCTGTGGTATGGCATATCAGCGAATAAATGTTTTGCACATCTTAATGTATCAATTAATTGATAGTTATTTACAAAACCTTCTTTTTCAATCATTCCCATATCAAAAGAGATATTATGAGCAATCAAGTAGTTCTCAGGAGTGTTTAACTCTTCTAGTCTTTTATAAAAAGTTGTTTGTGTAGCTAATGGCTTACCTTCAATTAAATCAGGAGTAATATTGTGAACTTCCATAGCTTCTAGTTTAATTTCTACATCTGATGTACAAAACTCATCATAAGCTTCAATTTGTCCTTTTTGGTCTACTATCATAGCCCCAAATTGAATTACTCTATCTTCTTGTGCATTTCCTGTTGTTTCTGTATCAAATAGTACGTAATGTGGCATTAAGTATTTTCCTTTTTATAATGTGTTCAAATTTATTTATATAATTAACATACCATCACCATAAGAGTAAAATCTATATTTCTCTTTTATGGCTTCATTGTATATTTCTAATGTTTTTTCTAAGCCTACAAATGATGCAATTAGCATAATAAGTGTAGATTTAGGTAAGTGGAAATTTGTAAGTAGATGGTCCACTTTAATAGGTGTATTTGATGGATTTAAGAATAAATCACATTCCCCTTGAATCATGTTTGTTCTAGCATAGTATTCAACGGTTCTAGTAACTGTTGTACCAACTGCTAACACTTTTTTTGCATCATCAAGACTTTTTTTTGCTTCTCTACCAATTTCAAAATATTCACTATGCATTGGGTGTTCCAAAATATCTTCTGCATCTACAGGTTTAAAAGTTCCTGCTCCCACGTGAAGTGTTAGATAGTTTACATCAAACTTATCATTGATTTTTTGAAGTAACTCTTCTGTAAAGTGAAGTGAAGCTGTAGGTGCTGCAACTGCACCATAGTTTTTAGCAAAAAGTGTTTGATAATCTTTTTCATCTTGCTGATTGTCTTCTCTATTCATATATGGAGGAAGAGGTAGATGTCCTATATCATTTAGTGTATCTACAAGCTCTAAGAAATCAATCTTTTGGCCATCTTTTTTAAATGTAGCAATTCTACTTCCATCTTCATTTAGCTCGATAATAGTTGCAACTAAACCTTTATCAAAGAAAACTTCAGTTCCTACTTTTACTCTACCTTTTGTCATTACAAGGTATCTATCCATAAATAGAGGTTTATTTAGTAGTAGTTCAACTTTACCACCTGATTCTTTTTTCCCAAATACTCTGGCTTTAATAACCTTTGTATCATTTAAAAATACAGAAATATCATCTGGTAAAACATCCATTAGATTTTTAAAAGTTGTGTGTGTAATTGTGTCAGTTCGTCTGTCATAAACCAAAAGCCTAGCAGCATCTGCTGGGCTTACTGGTTTAGTAGCTATGAGTTCGTTTGGTAGTGTGAAATCATAGCTTGATGTCTTTAAAGGATCAAGCATATGTTTCTACTCTTCTTCGTCTTCTTCTGTTTGCGCAGGGTTGAATACTTTTGCGATGTAAATAGATACACCATAAAGTAAAATCAGTGGACCAGCCATTAAGAACTGTGTTAGAACATCTGGCGGAGTTAATAATGATGCAAGAATAAAGATTAATACAACTGCGTATTTAAAGAAATCTTTTAACATTCTATCATCAACTAGACCAATTTTTGCTAGGAAGAATGTAATTACAGGTAACTCAAATGCAACCCCAAATCCAAATAATAGTTTTGTAAAGAACCCTACATATTTACCAATACTTGGTAATACAGTAACAACAGCAGAACCGAAGTTTACTAAGAATTCAAAACCAAATGGTACAACAACCCAGTATGCAAACGATGAACCAATTAAGAACATTAATGTTGCAAAGAATACAAAAGGAACAACTAGTTTCTTTTCGTGCTCATATAAACCTGGTGCTAAAAATAGCCATAATTGCCAGAATATTACTGGTAATGAAATAATAAACCCAGAGAAAAACGCAACTTTTAAAGCTGTAAAGAATGTCTCTTGAATCTCAACGGCAACCATTTGAGAGTTTGGTGGAAGTACAGCTTCCACTGGTACCATCATCCAACCTAAAATTGGTTCATAAAAGAAAAAACATATAAAGAACGTCACTATAAGTGATGCTGCTGAAACCATTAACCTCTTTCTCAAGTCCGCAATATGCGGTTTTAAATCTTCAAGCATTAGGCATTGTCCTCTTTTTTCTTATCTTCTTCATCAAAGTTTACTTTGAATTTGTTTGCTGCATTTTGCATGATTTGTTCATTTGACTCTTCAATTACTTCTTCTTGAGTTTTCTCCTGAACAACTTCTTCTTGTGCAGTTTCTTCTTTTTTAGCTTCTTTCTTCTTTTTCTTTTTCTTGAAAGAAACTTTTTCTTCTTTTTTTGGCTTATCTTCAATCTCATCATTTAAGTCTGAAGATAAATCATCTTTCATAATGTCATCAAGTCCTAAATCAACTTTTGTATCTAAAGCAACAGATGATTTAGCGTCTTCAATTTGCGCCTTAAACTTGTTTGCTTCTTCTTTCATTTCATTGATATTTAGTTCACTATCTAATGTAGATTTAGCATCTTCTACACCCGATTTAAACTTTCTAATAAACTTAGCAATCTCAACCATTGCTGTAGGTAGTTTATCAGGTCCAAGTGCGATAATTGCAATTACAGCAATTAACAGAATTTCCATAAAGCCCATTCCAAACATCTAAAAACTCCATAATATATTTAAGCAGAGATTTTAACGAAAATTTCATAAGAAGTCGTTGATGATTGTCAAGCGAATTAGTAAATTATTATTTACTAATAAAAATGCCTTAAATTTACTAGTATTTTAATAATTAAAAAGTTTTTTATATATAAATGTAAATATGCTATTAAATAAGTTTTTGATAAAATCTATGAAAATCTACTGCATATAAGGGTAAAGCAAAATGAAATTTATAGTTTTATTAGTAATTGGTTTTATTTTATTTTTAATTGCTAAAAATTACAAAACAGAAAAATTTAAAAACATTAACATTAAATATAAAGAGAAATTTGAAGGTGATTTACTTCATCATGAAGCAGGACTTTTAGTTGCCTTAATGGCAAAAGTAGCAAAAGCTGATGGAAAAGTATGTGATTTAGAAGCAGAACTTTTAAAACATACGTTAAGTGATATCTCTAGACATTTTGAGAATCAAGAAGAGATTAGGGAAAGATTAAAAGTTTTATATAGTGAACAAAAAGAGAGTTTTGATAATACACTTGAAATTTGTGAAAAACTATACAATCTTACAAAATATGACTACACTAAACGTGTTAAAATTATGGAGTATCTACTAAATTTAGCTTTTATCGACAAAGATTTCTCTGATACTGAATTTATGATTACTGAAGATATTTCAAATGCTCTAAAAATTAAAAAAGAGGATTTTGAAAACTTAGTATCTAACTTCAAAGCATTTTATGCTCAACAAGCTCAATCTCAAGCTTTAAGTTTAGAAAAGGCATATGAGATTTTAGAATCAAATGAATCAGATGATGATAATACAATTAAAAAGAAATATAGAAGTTTAGTAAAAAAACACCACCCTGATATTATTGCTGGTCAAGGTGCTTCTCAAAATATTATTGATGAAGCTACAACAAAACTTCAAGAAATCAATGAAGCATATGAACTAATCAAAAAACAAAGAGGCGTTTAGTGCTAGGGTTTGATGAATCTTACGAAATTTGTAATTGTAAAAGAGTAACTATAAAAGATATAGTAGATGCAGTAAAAAGTGGTGATGCTAAAACATTAAGAGATATTCAAGATGTAACTACAGCTGGGACTGAATGTAGACATTGCGTATTTCCTGAAGGTGATTTTGGTAGAATCAAAAAGAAAGTTTACTGTAAAGATATATTAAATGAATTAAAAAATGGAGATGACTAATAAATGGCAAAACAATTTCCTCACTCATATGAAGTATGTACATGTAAACATGTAACTTTAGGAGAAATTATTCATGCAGTAAAAGAAAGAGATGCAGACAGTTTAGAGAAAATTGGTGATTTAACTGATGCAGGAACATGTTGTAAATGTTGTAGAAGTTCTGAAAATGATTTTGGAACTGAAAAAATGGAATTATATTTAACACAAATACTAGATAAATTTACTAAAAGATAACGGATGAAAGAAGAATTAATTAAAGAAATAAAAGAGTTACTGAAGGTTACTCCATCTGATAAAATAGAGATAAACCCCAACTATCTGAATTATTTTGAAGAAGATGAATTAGTTGATATAAAAAATCAACTTTTAGGAAGAAAAGAGAATATAACAAAAATTACTTCAAATTATTTGGATGAAATTTATGAAAAAACAAAAAAAGATGAGTTATAATAACTAGCGTAAAGGATTTTAATTGATAAATTGGAAAGATGTAAAAGAACAATTAATTGATTTTTTACAAAATGAAGTTAAAAAATCAGGTTTAGAAAAAGTTACAGTAGGTTTATCAGGTGGTCTTGATTCTGCAGTAGTTGCTGTATTATGTAAAGAAGCCTTTGGAGATAAATTAAACTGTGTTTTAATGCCTTCGCAATTCTCATCTCAAAGCTCTACAGATGATGCTGTTGAATTATGTGAGAAGTTTGGTATTAAATATGAAATTATTTCTATTGCACCATTAGTAGAAGCTTTTATGCCAAATATGGATGGTGATAAACTAAGAATTGGGAATTTCTCTGCTAGAATGAGAATGTCAACACTGTATGATGTTTCATCAAGAGAAAAATCTTTAGTTGTTGGTACATCAAACAAAAGTGAACTTTTATTAGGATATGGAACTATTTTTGGAGATATTGCTTGTGCAATTAATCCAATTGGTGAAATGTATAAAAGTGATGAGTTTGATTTTGCTAGATTTATAGGGGTTACAGACGCTATTGTAAATAAAGCACCAAGTGCAGATTTATGGGAAGGTCAAAGCGATGAAAATGAGCTTGGATATTCATATAAGCAAATGGATGATGTTTTAAAACCAATGGTTAATGAAAACAAATCAAAAGAGGAATTAATCAATTTAGGTTTTGAAGAAAAGCTAATTGATATGCTTGATTACAGAATCAAAGCAAATGCCTTTAAAGGTAAATTACCAACAATTGCAAATATTAAGTGGAGTTAATTAGATGAAAAAAGAAGTTGCAATCTATAAAGCATCTCTAGATAATGAAGAGTTAAGTCAAATTAGAAGTGTTTTAGAATCAAAATACGATTTATCAAAAGTACTAGAATTTGAAGAGAGTATTACAAAATTTGTAGGAGCTAAGTATGCAGTAGCTACTGCTACATCAACAGCTGCTATTCACCTTGCATTAAGTGCTATTAAACTTAAAAGAGGTGATAAGATTTTAATGTCTGTTAACTCTTTCGTAAACTTACCTGAGTGTGTTAGACACTTTGATGCTGAACCAATTTTTATTGATATTAATATGGAAGATATGAATATTGATGTAGATAAGTTTGAAAAAGCATTAGAAGAGAATAACTCTAAGAAACTAAGAGGGGCAATTATTACTTTCGTTGGTGGCCAAACACCAGATTTAGATAGAATTTATGATATTGCTGAAAAATATGGAATTATCCTAATTGAAGACTGTAGATCATCATTAGGTGCATCATACAATGGAAATAGAGTAGGTAACTTAAGAGCTGATATGACTATATTCTCTACAAACCCATCTAACTCAAAGTATGCAATTTCTAGATCAGGAATTATTGTAACTAACAATGAAGATATTGCTAATAGAGCTAAGTTACTTAGAACTCACGCACTTACAACTACATACGATAACTTTGGTAACTTAGACTACGTATATGATGTTGTAGATATTGGACATAAGTACGATTTATCAGAATTAGATGCTGCATATGCATTAGCTCAACTTAATAAAACAGAAAAGTTTATTAAAAGAAGAAAAGAGATTGCAGCTTTATACAAAAAAAGATTAACGGGTGTAAAACATATTACAATCCCATCACACAAAGATGAACACATCTTTACACAATTTATTGTAAAAATTTCAAGAAACAGAGATGCATTTGCTAGAGCATTAAAAGAAAGAGGTGTAGCAACAGGTCTTAACTATATTCCTTTACACTTATTATCTTATTATAAAACAAAGTATTCTATTAAGATTACTGCGTATTCAAATGCACTTAATAACTATCAACAGATTTTATCTCTTCCAATGTATGCCGGTCTTACAGATGACGAGGTTAACTATGTATGTGACCAAGTAATCGAAGTCGCATCTGAGTGGATATAATTTAACTTGAAACAAAAACTATATTTATGGATAGAAGATTATCTCTTCTATCCTAATGCCTTCCAAAAACTAATCTCATTTTTACTTTTACCATTAACATTTTTTTATATGCTTATTATTCTTACAAAAAGAGCAAGAGCAAAAGAGTTTGATTTTGATATTCCTGTAATTTCTGTAGGAAATATTGTTGTTGGTGGAAGTGGTAAAACACCTGTTGCTATTAAACTTGCAAAAGAGTTTGATGACGCTTGTGTGGTTTTAAGAGGTTATGGAAGAGTTTCAAAAGGTTTATACGTAGTATCAAAAAAAGGTAAGATTTTAGAAGATACTAAAATATCTGGAGATGAAGCAATGCTTTTAGCTCAATCTTTACCAAATGCTACAGTTATTGTAAGTGAAGATAGAGTAAAAGCTATATTAAAAGCAAAAGAGCTTGGATGTAAGATAGTTTTTTTAGATGATGGTTTCTCAAAATATCACATCAAAAAGTTTAATATTTTACTTAGACCAAAAATTGAACCAACAAATGTTTTTTGTTTACCTAGTGGTTGTTATAGAGAACCAAAAGGTTTATACTCATATGCAGATATTGAGTTAAAAGAAGCTAGAGATTTTAAAAGAGTTATTACTATTAAAAAAGATGGAGTTGAATCAAAACTTCCTGAAAATGTAGTTTTATTAACTGCTATTTCAAAACCAAAGAGACTTTTAGAGTTCTTACCAAAGAACACAAAAATGGAGTCTTTCCCTGATCATTATAACTTTGAAAAAGAAGATATCAATAAAATTAAAGAGTTATATGCAAATTATGCTATAGTTACAACTGGAAAGGATTTAGTTAAACTAAAAGGGTTTAATATTCCAAATCTATATCTTATGGATTTAGATATTAACTTTAGTGAAACTATTGATTTTACACCAATGTACGAGTATATAAAAAGCTATGATTAATATTTATTATATAGATGACGAACCACTAGTCCATTTGGACTCTACTAAAAAAATCAAATCCTTCTTATGGAAGGTTATGTATAAAAGAGTTAAATCAAAGATGAATAAATCTTTGATTACACCACAAAATATCAAAAAAATTATTTTCAGTAAATACATCACTGATACAATAACTTACAATTCACCATTGCCCAATGTAATTGTACATAAAGGTGCAAATTGGTACTTAGCTGATGATAGCAATGAGTATTACGTTCCTTTAGCTATTGGATTTTCAAATGAAAAAATTAGATTTGATGTTGTTTTAATTGATGGTGAAATTGAGCTTCGAAATGTAGAAGTTGATGAAAAGAAAATAGTTCTAAAACATAAACCAATGCTTTTAATTAAGAATTTACATATTTTAGAACTATGTTTTGAGCTTCTTTTAGAGCATTTAGAAAAGATGGAGAAAGATGGATTTTAGTCTATCTTTTTTCTCTCAATTTGATATCCATCTGGATCTTTTAAACTCTCATTAATATTATCACTAAAAATAAGTTTCTCAAAACCAGTTTTTAATCCCACATCATAAGTGAACTCTTTTTTATTTTCTATTTCAAAAATATGTTGTAATTCAATCATCGTAAATTCTCTTTGCCAAAGCCACTCTATATTATCAATTGACTCTATATCTTCATTTGGTAGTTTTTCAATATCTGGGGCTAAAAAGTATATATTAAAACCTCTAAATGAAACATCCATTTTTGAGTATAGTTTTAATCCTAGTTTGTTTGTATAAAAATCCAAACTTTTATTTATATTTTTTACTCTATAAGTTACAAGTGAAAATACTGGTTTATTCCCTAAAATATAGTTTGTATTAGCTTTTTCTTTAATATGATTCTTTTGAAATCTATGCTGAATTAACTCGATACAGTACCCATCAGGATCGTTAAAATGGCAAAGGTATGCAACATTTGGCACTTCAAATGCTGCTCCTACTTGTATATCATTTTTGATTAAAGATTCTCTTGCAATATCCACATCTTTTATACAAATAGCAATTTTCCAGTATCCTTCAAGGTTTTCACTATTTCTTGGAAACTTAGTTGTTGTATTATTTGAGTCATAAACTAACTCTAATATAGCTTGTTTTGATTCTTTTGACTCATCAAAACTTAGATGATAAAACTCTTTGTTTTTTTCTTCAAAACTATTTATTAGTTTCATTCCAAGCTTGTTTATATAAAAATCTAAACTTGCCTTGCTATTTGAAATATATAAAGTATGTTTATGTAGATATTGCATTTTACTTCCTAGTATTGTTTTAAGATTTCAAACTCATCTTGAACTAGTTTCCAAGAACCATCTTCTTGTTTAACCCATTCTTCTAAAGTGATGATTCCTTCACCAATATTCATTTTCCAATCTGAGTCTAAATGTACAGTTTTTTCATCAATAACTTTGATATTAGTGTTTGAGTATTCTATATGGTTTGCTGCTTTTGTAGTTTCATTCCAAAATGCTGCAATTGCTTCTTTACCTTTGAATTCTCCTACATTTTTTATAACCATTGCTGCTTCATCAACATATGCGTCTATACAGTATTGTACATTTCCTTTGTTAAAGTTTTCAATCCATGCTAATGTATAGTTTTTAAAATCTTCAATAATTAATTCTTTATTCATAATATTCCTTTTTAAATTACTTACATGTAAGTAAGTTTTGATGAAATCTTAGCACTAAAATATTTTTTTGTCAAGACTTAACTTATACATGTGTAAGTTATGATGATATATAATCACAAAAAAATAAAAGAAAAGATATGAAAAAATCTAGAAAAGAAGATGTAGTAAAAACAGCAAATTGTATTATTAGAAAAGTAGGGTATTCAAACCTTAGTTTCTCACAAATAGCCACAACTTTGGATGTTACAAGAGAAAATGTACATCACTATTTTAAGAAAAAAGAGTTGTTAGGAAATGCCTGTTTAGATGAAATGGCAAAGGACTTAGAAAATAAGTTTGAAAATATTTTAAATTTAGAGGTTTCAAGTACTCAAAAACTAAAAGAGTATTTCAAAATCTATAAGTTTCAACAAGATGAAAAAGAAGATTGTCCTATTGTTTCACTTTTAGCTGAGTATGACCTACTTCCTGCTTCTATGAAAGAGCAAGTACAAATACTAACAAAAATAGAACAAGAAAATATGGAAAAGATCCTTGGTTTAGGTGTTGAAGATAAAAGTTTTGAGATAAATGAAGATATTTCTTTAAAAGCATCTATGATAATTTCACTTTTAAAAGGTGCTGTTTCTTATTCAAAGATTTATAATAACTTTGATATTACAACACAAAGTGTAATAGCCTTACTTATAAAAAACAAAGATAATTAGAAGGTAGTAAATTATGCAATTACAAACAATTCAAAATGAATTAATAAAAAGTTTTGATTTTGATAATACTTTGGATATTTTAGAAAAGCTTGGTGAAAACTATACAAAAACTGATTTAGAAAATATTGCTAGAGATTTAGTAAAACTGCTTTATCAATCAAGAGAAATGGAAGATGTTTATTTCTCATCTGGATATCTAGAAGCAACTAGATCTTATATTGATGGTACTGAAGTAAACTATAACCTATCTTTTTCTTTAGAAGTTAGTTCAAGTTTTTCATATGAGTTAGAAAACTCATTTAGAGATGAAGTAGATGAAAAATCTATTATAAAAAAAGAGCTAGAAGAGTTATTAAAATTAAATCAAAATGAGTATGACAAAGATGATGAAAACTATCTAGCTTTTACCAATATAAGCAAGATTGAGAAAATGCTAATACTACTTGATTAAGTTTATTAAATAAACACTACACACTATTGGATTATCATAATAATAATTTTATTATTTAAGGTTTATTATGAAAGTGTCCAATATTAATAATCCTAACTTTTTTACTGATGTTTCTAATACTTTAGAAGCCAAAGATATAGATTTTGATAAAAAAGAAGAATCAAATAAGAAACTAAAAGAGCAATACAAAACCAGTAAAACTCTTGAACTTCTAGATAAATATAAAGCTTTAGAAAGCTTCTCTATAGAAGACCAAAAGGCTTTTAGAAGAGTATTGAGTAATGATTTTTTATCAATACAAGAGGTTAATTCTTTGACATATGAACAAGCTTTTAAACTTCAAAGGTTAACTTTTACACCACTTGGAAACGAATTACATATAATTAATACAATTAAATATGAAAATGCAGTTGAAGATATACTTGCCATGACTGAAATAAGTGGTTCAGAAGTCTTCAATAAGTCAATGATGAAAACTATGCAAAAGATTGAGAACCAAGGGGATAGGGCTCTTTTGATAAGTGAAGTTTATAGAAATTTATCAAATTATTATAGTTCGATAAAAAATAAAAAACTTCCTTTATTTGAAAGAATTATGATGAAAGTAAATACAAATGAACTTATATCAAATGTCTTAACAAATATTTATCAAAAACTAAATAGTTGTAATCTTAGTTTTGACCTTACAAAAAAGTATAAAAAGTTAGAGAGTTTATATCAAATTTTAGAAAATAGTTATAAAGAAGTGATAGCTAAAGCTTAGGCCTTTTCACTTATGTTGAAAGAACTTTTTTATTAAATTAAACAAAGTTCTTTTCTGATGCTTCAATAACTGAGTTTAGTTTATATCTAGAACTTGGATAATAAAGTTTTGAATATGAAGCAACTTCATCATTTGAAATAACAACTCTAGAAATCAATAAACAAGGCTCCGTTTTAGTAATGTCTAAATGCTCTTGAATAGGCTCTTTTACCATAGTAGCTTCAATAGTATTATCCACTTTTTGTACCGGACAAACCTTTTGAAGATATTCACTTGGAGTTATTTTTTTGAAGTTTTGATGTACATAATCTGGTGCAATTGATGGTTTTACGTATCTTACATCATATCTTACTGGCACATCATTTTCTTTGTGAACCATCTTAGATACATAGATTTTTTGATCTTTTACGATATTTAGAACTTTTGCTATATGTTCTGATGCTTTTATTTCATCTATACAAATAAGCTCATTTGTATATTCATTTCCTCTTTGTTTGATTTCCTCTGCAATGTTTCTTAAATCAAGTATAGAAGTTTGTGCTTTTTGATGGGTTACAAATGTTCCACTTCTTGGAAACCTTACAACCACACCTTCAAGAACTAGTTCACTCAAAGCTTTGTTTACTGTTGGTCTGCTTGTATTAAACTGCTTTGCTAGTTCCATTTCAGTAGGGATTTTTTCATCGGGAAGATATACTTTATTTGCTATTTGTTGTTTTATAAAATCTTTGATTTCTTTAAATACTGGCTGTTTCATCTCTTCCCTTTTCTTTATTATTGGAATATTATCCAAAGATGGCAAAATACCATCTTTAGTAATTTATTAAAAACTAGGAATTAAATCTTTGTTTATATACTTGTTATAAATTCCTGATTTTACTATCGAAATAGCTTCTTCAATATCATCAGTAAAGTATCTATCTTCTTCATAGAAACTCACTTTTTCTCTTAATACTTTTTTAGCTTCTTCGATTTTATCAGTTGATTTATTTGGTGCTCTAAAGTCCATACCTTGTGCCGTTGCAAGAAGTTCAATACCTAAAATACCTGCACTATTTTCAGCCATATCTTTTAGTCTTCTCCCTGCATAAGTAGCCATAGATACGTGGTCTTCTTGATTTGCAGAAGTAGGAAGTGAATCTACTGAACTTGGATGTGCTAAAGCTTTGTTTTCACTAGCTAAGGCGGCAGATGTTACTTGTGCTATCATAAATCCTGAGTTAATACCACCATTATTTACTAAAAATGCAGGTAGGGCACTTAGGTGTTTATCAACTAAAAGAGCCATTCTTCTCTCACTTAAAGCTCCTATTTCTGAAATAGCAAGGGCTAAATTATCAGCTGCAAATGCTATAGGTTCAGCATGGAAGTTTCCACCTGAAATAACATCTTGTTCATCAACAAAAATAAGTGGATTATCTGTAACACCATTTGATTCAATCAGAAGTGTTTCAGCTGAGTTTCTAATCTGTGTAAGACAAGCTCCCATAACTTGTGGTTGACATCTAATAGAATAAGGATCTTGAACTCTTGAACAATCTTTATGTGATAGTGAGATTTCACTCTCATCACTTAATAAATCTCTATACATCGTAGCTGTATCGATTTGTCCTTTATGACCTCTGATGATATGAACTCTCTCATCAAATGGAGCACGACTACCTAATACTGCTTCCACACACATAGAACCAATAGTAATAGCAGAAGCAAATAAATCCTCAGCTAAAAATAGTCCTTCTAAAGCAAATGTAGTTGAAAGTTGAGTACCATTTAAAAGTGCTAGACCTTCTTTGGCACCAAGAACTATAGGTTCCATACCAGCTTTTTTAAGACCTTCTCTTGCTTTTAAAATCTCACCTTTGTAGTTTACATATCCATATCCTAAAAGAATTGCACTCATATGTGCAAGTGGTGCTAAATCCCCACTTGCTCCAACAGAGCCTTTCTTTGGTACACAAGGATAAACCTCATTGTTTACTAGATTTATAAGTGCTTCAATAACTTCAAGTCTAATACCTGAGTATCCTAAAGATAAAGAGTTGATTTTAAGAGTTATCATAAGTCTTACTGTATCATTTGAAATATACTCACCCATACCAGCACTATGTGATAATACGATTCTTCTTTGTAAATCTTCTAAATCTTCTTTTGCAATTTTTGTGTTTGCAAGAAGTCCAAATCCAGTATTTACACCATAAACTGTCTTGTCTTCATCTAAGATGTTTAAAATTGTTTCATTTGATTTTATGATTTTATCTTTTGCACTTTCATCTAAAGTGATAAATGTTTGTTCGTTATTAACTCTTCTTAAATCTTGAAGAGTTAATTGTCCTGGAATAATATGTAAGTTAAACATCTTATTTGTCCTTGTTAATCATTGGCAAGTCTAAGTTTTGCTCTTTTGCTTTATTTATAGCTATATCATATCCTGCATCAGCATGTCTCATAACACCAGTTGCTGGGTCATTTGTAAGTACATTTGTAAGTCTTTTTTCTGCCTCATCAGAGCCATCTGCAACTATTACAACTCCTGAGTGTTGAGAGAATCCCATACCAACACCACCACCATGGTGTAGTGATACCCAAGTTGCACCACTTGCAGTATTTAATAGTGCATTTAATAATGGCCAATCTGATACTACGTCAGAGCCATCAATCATACCTTCTGTTTCTCTATTTGGAGATGTTACAGAACCTGAATCTAAGTGGTCTCTTCCTATTACAATAGGAGCTTTTAATTCGCCATTCTTAACCATCTCATTAAATGCAAGACCAGCTTTTGCTCTATCTCCTGCGCCAATCCAACAAATTCTAGCAGGTAAACCTTGGAAGTGAATCTTCTCTTTTGCCCCATCAAGCCAGTTATGTAAAGCTTTGTTGTCAGGGAATAATTCTTTCATTTTAGCATCAGTTTTATAGATGTCTTCTTTATCTCCTGATAAAGCAGCCCATCTAAATGGCCCAATACCTTCACAAAACAGATCTCTAATATATAAAGGAACAAATCCTTTAAAATCAAAGGCATTTTTAACTCCAGTTTCAAAGGCCATTTGTCTGATATTGTTACCATAATCAAATGTAGGAATACCTTTTTCATGGAAAGCAAGCATTGCTTGAACTTGAACAGCCATAGATTTTTTAGCTTCTTGAACAACTAAATCAGGATTTGATACTCTTAGCTCTTTTGCTTTTTCCAAAGACCATCCAATTGGTAAATATCCATTTAGTGGATCATGGGCAGATGTTTGGTCAGTTACGGCATCTGGTAAGTATCCATTTTCAATGATTTGTGGGAAGATTTCTGCTGCATTTCCAAGTAATCCTACTGATACGGGTTTATTATCTTCAATAGATTTCTGGATAATATTTAGGGCTTCTTCTAAAGTATAAGCTTTAAAGTCACAATATCCAGTCTCTAATCTTTTATCAATTCTTGTTTCATCACACTCAACTGCTAGCATAGAAGCTCCTGCCATAGTAGAAGCTAGAGGTTGAGCACCACCCATTCCTCCAAGACCACCAGTTAGAATCCATTTTCCACTTAAGTTTCCACCAAAGTGTTTTTTACCCATAGATACAAATGTTTCATAAGTACCTTGCACAATTCCTTGTGAACCAATATAAATCCAAGAACCAGCAGTCATTTGACCATACATCATAAGACCTTTTTTATCAAGTTCATTAAATGTATCCCAGTTTGCTTTGTATGGAACAATATTAGAGTTTGCTATTAAAACTCTTGGAGCATTTTCATGTGTTTTAAATACACCTACAGGTTTTCCTGATTGAACTAATAGTGTTTCATCTGCTTCAAGTCTTTCTAAAACTTCAACAATTTTATCAAAGCACTCCCAGTTTCTAGCTGCTTTACCAATACCACCATAAACTACTAAGTCCTCAGGTCTTTCTGCCACATCTGGGTCTAGATTGTTCATTAACATTCTAAGAGGTGCTTCTGTAAGCCAAGATTTTGCATTTAATTTAGTACCAGTATTTGCTTTTATAACTCTATTTTTATTCATAACATAACCTTTTTAAATTTTCTTATGCTACAATTATATATACAAATAAACTAATTGTCAATACAATTAAAATTTTAATTTCAAAAAAAAGAGTAAAAAATGGAAAAATTTGATAAAGTTTGGGTAAATGCAAAAATAGCTTTTGTAGACGAAAACGACCAAATTGTAGTACATGAGAACTGTTTCATTGCAGTAAAAAATGGAAAAATTGTAAAGATTGATAAGATGGAACATTTTGAACATCTAAGTGTAAATACAATACATGATGTAGAAAATAGACTAGTAACAACTTCATTGATAGACTGTCATACACACCTAATTTTTGGTGGCAATAGGGCAAATGAGTTTGAACAAAGATTAGATGGAGTTAGTTATGAGCAAATTGCTAAAAATGGTGGAGGAATAGCTTCAAGTATAAAAAGTACAAGAGAAGAGTCTTTTGATACTATATATAAAAACTCTGCCAAAAGATTAGAAGCTTTGATAAAAGATGGTGTTACAACTATAGAGATAAAAACAGGTTATGGTCTTGATACAAAAACTGAAATTAAGATGTTAGAAGTAGCTAAGAAGTTAGAAGAAAACTATCCTATACATATAGAAAAGACTTTTTTAGGTGCACATGCTGTACCACCTGAGTATAAAAATGATAGTGATTCATATATAGATTATATCTGTGATACTATGCTTGATGAAGTCTATAAGCTTGGACTTGTAACTTGTGTAGATGCTTACTGTGAGCACTTGGCTTTTTCAGTGGAGCAAACAAAAAGAGTATTTGAAAAAGCAAAATCTTTAGGACTAAATGTAAAACTTCATGCAGAACAGTTCTCATCTATGGGTGCAACAGATATGGCTTGTGAGTTTGACGCTTTAAGTGTAGATCATCTTGAATTTACGAAAGAACATAGTATTCAAAAAATGGCTAATAGTAAAACAATTGCAGTTTTACTTCCTGGGGCTTTTTACTTTTTAAGAGAAACACAAATGCCTCCTATTGAACTGTTTAGAAAATACAATGTACCTATTGCTATAGCAACTGATTTAAACCCCGGAACTTCTGCACTTTGTTCACTTCAACTTATGATGAATATGGCAGCTGTGATATTTAGACTAAGTGTAAGTGAGGTATTTAAAGCTGTAACTATAAATGCCGCAAAAGCTTTAGGACTGCAAGAATCAAAAGGTAAACTTGAAGTTGGTTATGATGCAGACTTTTGTGTATGGGATGTAAATCATCCAAGAGATTTGGTTTGTGCATATTTGCCAAACTCACTTTATTATAGTGTACAAAATGGAGAAAAAGTAGATGTATAAAAGAGCAAATTTAAGTCTTTGGACTGGTAGAGTAGATAGTGAAGATAAAGAACTAGGTAAAAGATGGCATGAAAAAGTAAAACAACTTGATTACCCATATAACAAAAAAGCAGGTATAACACTTCTAGGTTTTGACTGTGATGTAGGTGTAAAAAGAAACAAAGGAAGAGTAGGAAGTGCCCAAGGTAGTGATGAACTAAAAAGTGCTATGAGCAACTTTGCTTTTCATCTAGAAAACAAAAAACTATATGATGCAGGAAAAGTTGTAGCCAGTGAAGACCTAGATAACTCGCAAATACTTCTAGCCAAACATATCACAAAACTTTTAGATAACAATCACTTTCCTATAGTTCTTGGAGGAGGGCATGAAATAGCATATGCTTCTTTTATGGGAATACATAATCATCTAAAAAGAAAAGAAGATATTGCTATTATCAATTTTGATGCTCACTTTGATTTGAGATTTAATGAGCTTGCTACTTCTGGCACACCTTTTGCTCAAAGTGCAAGTTTATGTCAAAAAGATGGTACAAACTTTTCCTATATGTGTCTTGGAGTATCAAAAGCTTCAAATACAAAAGCACTATTTAAAAAAGCAGATGAATTAGATGTAAAGTATATCTTAGATACAGACTTTATATTCTCAAACTTTAAAAAGATAAAAAAGAAAATAGATAAGTTTTTAGAACAAAAAGAATACATATATATCACAATAGATACAGATGCTTTTTATGCTTCACAAGTACCAGCAGTATCAGCTCCAGCAGCAAGAGGTATAGATGTAGTGTTTTCTTATGAAGTATTAAAGTATCTATTTAAAAACTATAAAAACAGAATCAAACTAGTAGACCTTGCAGAGTTCAATCCTAAGTATGATATCAATGATATAGGTAAAAAAACTATTGCTAGATTGGTTTATGATATTGTGGAGTTGGTAGATAGTAGTTATATGGAGAATTTAATAAATTAACTATTAAGTGTTTATAGGATTAAAATTATAAATATACCCCTAAAAAGTACCCTAAAATATATTATATAATAGATTACAATATAGATCATAAGATATAGAAATATTATATGTAAAAATGTGCAAAAACACAAATTGCATGTAAAAATATACAAAAACACAAATTGCATGTAAAAATGTGCAAAAACACAAATTGCATGTAAAAATATGCAAAAACACAAATTGCATGTAAAAATATGCAAAAACACAAATTGCATGTAAAAATGTGCAAAAATACAAATTGCATGTAAAAATGTGCAAAATGTAAGATATAATATAGTAAAATTTTAATAAAGTGGAGGTTATGAAATGAACAAATATTTTATTCTAATGGGCGATATTAAAAATAGCAGAAAAATTAATTCTGATAAATTAACTATTATTCTTGAAGAAATATTAATGAAAACAGAAAAAAAATTTAAAAATAAGATCATTACTAAATTAGAAGTAAAATTAGGAGATGATTTTCAAGTTGTTTTGAATGACATAAATTCTTTATTATTAATTTTATTATACTTAGATATATTATTTCTCTCAAAAAAAATAGAATGCCGCTATGCTTTAGGGTATGGAGATATATCAGGAACAATGAATAAAGAATCTCGATCTTCAATTAGAGGTTTAGGATTAACTAATATTGATGAGATTTTAAAGCATAAAGATAAAAAGTATAGTTTTTTTATTCAAGATAATATTTGTAAAACTATATTATTAGATACTATAGGCTTATTGCTAGAAGATGTTTTATCTAATTTAACAGAAAAACAAATAAATTTTTTATATTATAAAGTTATTGAAGATAAGAGTTTAAATGAAATTCAAAATCTAATGAAAGTTAAGCAGAGAGCAGTTTATTATATTGCTAAAAGATCTAAATATTCTTTAATTATGAATATTTTCGAAAATATTCAACTTACTTTTACATCTAATCTTTTAAATTTAGAGAATAAATATTTTGAAGGTTTTATATTAGATAAAGGGGAATATAATGGATAGAAAAGAAAATAAAGTATCTAGATTTGTGTTTTTTTTAGTTTTACTACTTATAGTTTCATGCACATTATTAATTAAGTGTTTTAATATTGATGCAGATAAAATTCTTTTAATATTATTTATTTTTATAACAACGTTATTATTACTATTTCATGTTAATTCTTTTATAATGAATGAAATTGATAAAGTAAAAATTAATCCAAATACTACTGATGATAAGGATGTTAAGCAAGATGTTGCTATTAGTACAACTACTAACGATAAAAATGCAGAAACAATAGGTTTTATTGAAAGGATACTGTATTTTATTGGTATTGTAACTCAAAATTGGACTTTAATCTCTATAATTATTGTTTTTAAAACAATTGCAAGGTACAAAGAAATTGATAAACAAATTAAAGCAGAATATTTTTTAATTGGTTCTTTATTAAGTTTGCTAAGTGCAATAATAATATCAGTAGTATTTATTTCATTTGATAAAATACATAGTTTAGGTATTACAAATTATATACTCAGTCTAGTAGTTTATAATTTAAATATTACAAATTTATGATGAGTAGCTAAAAACTACTCATCCAATTACTAATATTTTTCTTTCAATACTGTAATTCAAGGACTTAGTTTAATTGGCTTAGAAAACTTATCTTCCACAACCCATAACTATATTGTGTTTTTGTAATACCAGTTTTTTTGGCTATATTTTTTATTCTTAAAAAATTACTCTTTTTATAGTTTCTTTGCTGATTCTAAAGCTAATACTAAATTTCTTTTGTTGGCTTCCTTTAAGGCTCCAACTTATTATGATTTAGTTAAGGATCTTTTTAACAAAGTGAAATTTATAGATAAAGTTTTAAGATGATAAATAATTTATTGGTGGTGATGTGGAGAATTTAACTAAGGAAAAAATCCTTAGTTATAAAAAGAGGTTATTTTACGATATGTCCTACAAATTTAGACATATTGTTTAAGATTTTTTCACCTCTTCTAAATCCTAAACCACAAGCTTCATAAGCGTAGAATACACCAGCTTGGTATGAGTTTCCTTCTGCATCTGTTGGAAGTTCTACGTACTCTTGGAAGATTGCTTTGTGACCTTCGTATACACCATCAGTTTCAACATCGATACTTCCATCTTCGTTGATGATTTTAGTGTTTGCACCTTCTCTACCGAAACATCTTTTTTCAACTTGTTTTTTACCTTCTAAAGGCTCAAACGATGTTTCTAATAATAGTGGGTGATTTGGGTATAAATCCCATAGGATTTTCATAAATCCTTTTGATTGGAACATTAAAGTATAAGCAGGATTGAAAATAATTGCTTTTTTCTCTTTAATAATCTCAGTTAAAATAAGAGCTAATTCGCTCTCATCAATTGCGATATCTTCCCATGGAATTAGTTTAAACCAGAATTCACATAATTCATCATCTTTGAAAATTCCCTCATCATTAAACTGAACATCTTCGATAAATTCAAAATCAGTATTAAACCCAGCTTCTTCAGCAATATGCTGTAAAAGTTTAGTAGTGTTAATATCTTCATTTGAAGTTGAAATAGAAGAGAATAAAATCTTCCATCCAAGTTTAGAGTAATATTCATCGAATTTTTCAACATCATTATCAAGTGTGATAATTCTTTTGAAGTTATCAACTAATGCTTCATAAAGATTGTTAAATTGAGATGCTTCATCTAATCCATTTTTCTTTAATAATGCCCATTGAATAACGGCAGTTTCAAATAAAGAAGTTGGAGTATCAGCATTAAATTCAATTAGTTTAATTGGTAAGCCATTTACACCACCAGCTAAATCAAATCTTGAATATAGATGCCAGTGTACATCATTTTCCCAAGACTCTTTGATAACTTCTACAAGGTTAAATGGAATATTGATTTCGTGGAATAAATCATTTTCAATTACATGCTCACCAGCTTCACAGAACATATCATATAGTTCATTTGTAGCTTCATAGAAAGCATCAGCTTCTTGGGGCGTAATCTCTACAATTTCATCAGCAACATATGAAGAGTTGTCTTCATCTGTATGCCATACAAATCCAATAGATTCTAAATACTCGTCTGTTAATGGTTCTAATCTTTGTAAGTTCATCTATTATCCACCAAATGAGCTTTTTGAGCTTGAAGAACCAGAAGATTTACCAAAGAATCCACTTTTTTTAGAAGAACTAGAAGTTTTTGAAGTAGAAGCATTTTTACTAAATGAACTTTGAGATCTACTATAAGTTTGTGGGTTTTTGTATTGAGCTTTTCTTTGGTTTTGGTAGTTTTGGTTATTGAATAGTTTGTTACCTAACCATGAACCAATCATCGCACCAGCAATAGAAGATAATAGAACTCCACCAAGTCCCATTCCACCATCTGTTAATTGTGCTTGGTCTGGGTTTGTAAGTGCAGAAGTTCCTGCATCAATCTTTTTCTCTTCTTCTTTTACTAAAGCATCGATTTCAGCTTGAGAAAGAATTCTTTCAGTTCCATCAGCTGCATTTCTTAAAACGATAGTTGTTTTAGAAGCTGGAAACTCATCAGCAATAGCGTATCTTCCATCAGGTGATTGCTCAATAATTACAAATGCACCTTCTTTTTGAGCTGCATTTGTAAATGCTGCACTTTGACCTTGTTGTTGGTTGTTGTTTCCACCGTCACTACATCCAACTAAACCAGTAACTAAAACAGCTCCTAGTCCTCCTACCATTGCGTAATCAGAAATTTTTTTAATATGATTTCTTTTTTTCAATTATCAATCCTTTTATACTCTTGTTATTAACGTTAATAAATTTGGGATATATTACTAAATAGTTGCTATAAATTAGATGAAGAAATATCTAATCATCCATAGCTTCGCCATTGCATAGGTATTTTTTCTCATTTGATACTCTCATACATTTTTTGCATATAAAGCGAGGTTTTTTGGTAATGTTGACTATTTCTTCTTTGTGAAGATTAAAGACACTTTTTTTGACTCCACAAAGTTTTTTTATCTTTTTCATGTGAAATGCTTTTTTCTAATTATATAACAATTTGAAACAAATACTTATAAGAAATATGATTTACTTATCAAGACCAAAGTTGAAGCTTTGGTATATGTGAAACTGCTTTGATAATATCTGTCTTTGATACTATTCCCACTAATACATCTTGATTGTTAACTACTGGGATTGCATCTAGTTTGAAATCAATCATAACTTTTGCAACTCTTCTAATATCTGTAATAGGGTCAGTTGTAATAATCTCAGGAAGATATAAATCATCTAGTTTTCTATTTAATATAGCTTTTGCATTATCTATGTCTTCAATAAGAAGATTTAGAATCATCTTTTTATTTATAAGACCCATGATTTTTTTGCCTTCAGCTACAATAGGTATCTGACTTACCTGATGCTCTTTTAGTGTTTCGTAAGCTTCACTTACAGTTTGTTTGATATCTATATCAAAACAATCTGCAGTCATGATATCTTGTACATGATAAACTATATCAGAAGTATCAATATTAGCCATTTTTTTATAAGCTGATAAGGCCTCTTGACTTGGAGCTTTTTTCTTGTTTTTATCTTGTGATGTTACAAGCTGTTCAAACAGTGTATCATCATCTGGTTTCATCTCAGTCTTGTGAGGAGCTTCTGTGTTTTTAAGTTCGTATAAGTTATCGGCAGTACTTCTAATACCAACACTACCGTTATTGTATATGGCAAACATAGTATCACATCCTTAGTATTTATCTTACTATGATACGATATATAATTTAACAAATAGTTAATTACTTGCTTTGATTTTCTCTTTTCTAAGTGAATAAATAATGCCACAAATACCCAAAATATCGAAAGCTAAAGTAAACCATGCTTGATAAAATAAAGCATAAGTTCCCCAACATGTAAGTGAGATAAAAAGAAATCTTTTTACTTGATAGTTGTGTTTTGCAATAGTTGCTAATGTTGTAGTGATTCCTGCAAATACAAGCAGAAGTCCAATAGGTTCTTGAAGTTTGTATAGTAAAAACAGAGTAAAAATAGGTAAGAAGTATTTTACAACTTTTTCAATCTTAGTTAATTCTAAACTTCCAAGAAAAAATAAAGTGGCAATCACAATAGACTGTAAAGCTCCATGCAATCCACCACTATAATACAAATCAGGGATAATAAGCACAACAGAAGTTCCTATAATAAACTTCGATCTTGAGGGACTAGTCTGGGCAGTACCAAGTCCATGTAATAATACAGATAATGTTCCTATAATATATAAAAGTGTTGCGCTCATTTAGTGTGATTAGTCTTCTTTTGTTCTATAACCTTTAGTTGCTAGAATCTCAAGGTATAAAGTTTGAGCTTTTTGAATAGAAGCTTCATCGATAGCTTTTGTAATCTCTACAAATTCGATAACTTTTGGTTCTTCACCGTTTAGGGCAGTTTTACATTTTAGATCCCAAAAATCTACACCTTCTGGTAGAGGTTTTTTCTTTTCTCTTTTGATGTATTTTCTAACTTCGTATTTGATAGCTTCGATGATTCTATCTGGGTGTCTTTTCCCATCTTCTAGTTTAAATGTTTTTTTCAATAATTCTCTTTTCTTTTAAAATTAAGTGGAAGTGTATCCAAAGTTTGTTTTATATCTCTAATTCTAGTTTTTTTAGATAATTTCCTATTTTTGGGATGTTGTCTTTTCTACATACCATACAAGTTGGAATATCTACTATTTCGTTTGACACAGGTGTTGTTTTGACTTTACTTAGGTATCCGTATTTTTTCACAATAGACTTAGGTAGTAGTGTGCTTCCCATACCAAGTTCTATACAAGCAAGGATTACTTCAAAGTTTGCAAGTTCTAAAGTTTCATAATCTTCAATACCTAGATGTTCATAGTATTTTTTTGCTCCATTAAAAAAGGCACAGATATCTTGATGTCCTAAGATTGTGTTTCTTGAACATTTTTTCTTTGACTCTACAAATAAAAGCTCATTTTCAAATCTTTTTAGAAGGGCTATATCTTCATGGGTTGGTTCGTTGTTTATAAAAGCTATGTCAACTTTGTATTCAACAATCATTTGTTTGATAGCTATAGTGTTGTTTGTAATTACTTCTAGTTTGATATTTGGATAGTCTTCATTTAGTTTTTTAAGAAGTGGGATTAGTCTCATCTTTGTGTTTGAGTAGGTTGAGGCGATGATAAGATTATCTTGTTTTTTGATGTTTCGTATTTGGTTTTGGGCTTCTTTTACTTTGTCTACTATCTCTTTTGCAATAGGTAGAAGTCTCTCACCTTCTTTTGTAAGTAAAACTCCCTTTGGAACTCTATGAAATAGTTCAAAGCCCAAGTTCTTTTCTAGCTGTTTGATTCTAAGACTTACGTTTGTTTGTGTAACTTTTAGTTTTTTTGCACCTAAACTAATGCTTTTTTTCTCTGCTACTGCTGCAAAAACTTTCAATAAATTTGAATCCATATAACTATCCTTTATATAATCAATAATTATTCATTATTTGACATAAGATAACTAATAGTAATACAATAATTCTTAAAAATAAAACTATTAAATACAGAAAAAGGAATGATTATGGAAATAAATAAAGTACTAAATATATTAAAAGAAGAGATTGTTCCAGCACAAGGATGTACAGAACCAATAGCTATAGCATATGTAGCTGCAAAAGCTAGACAAGTTTTAGGACAAGTTCCTAAAAAGATAGATATATATGTATCAGGAAATATGATAAAAAATGTAAAATCAGTAACAATCCCAAACTCAAATGGAATGATTGGAATAGAATCAGCAGTAGCTCTAGGAGTTAGTGCAGGGGACTGTGATAAAGAGCTGATGGTTATAAGTTGTTTGGAAGATGAAGATATTCAAAAAGCCCAAGAGTACCTAAATACGTATACTATAAATGTAATCCATGAAAATACAGATGTAAAACTATATATTAGAATCGAAGCCTTTAGTGAAGATGAAAACTCAATAGTAGAGATAAAACACTTCCATACAAATATCACAAGAATCGAGAAAAATGGTGAAGTTCTAATAGACCAAGTTTGTAATGACTTTGATTTTAAAACTACAAGTGAAGATAGATCAGTTCTAAGTATCAAAGCTATATACGATATAGCAAAAACAATAGATATCAAAAAAGTAGAACCAATCTTTGAGCAAGTAATCCAACTAAACTCAAACATAGCAAATGCAGGACTTAGTGAGAAATATGGAGTAAATATAGGAAGTCTAATCCAAAAAAACATGAATGAAGGATTATACGGGAAAGATGTAAGAAACAAATGTGTATCTTTCGCAGCAGCAGGAAGTGATGCAAGAATGAGTGGATGTAGCCTGCCTGTTATGACTACAAGTGGTAGTGGAAACCAAGGTATGACAGCTTCACTTCCTATCATCAAATATGCACAAGAGAAAAACCTAAGCAAAGAAGAAATGATTAGAGGATTGGTATTTTCTCATCTTTCTACAATTCATCTAAAAACAAATGTAGGAAGATTATCAGCATTTTGTGGAGTGATGTGTGCGGCAAGTGCTGTAAGTGGAGCTATATCTTTTCTAGAAAATGCTGATTATGATACTGTTGCTAACTCTATTACAAATAGTTTAGGAAATATCTCAGGAGTAATCTGTGATGGTGCAAAAGCTTCATGTGCTACAAAAATAGCTACAGGAATCTACGCAGCCTTTGACTCATCGATGTTGGCTTTAAACAACAAATATCTACAAGGAGGAGATGGAATCATCTCATCAAATGTAGAAGAGACTATCAAAAATATTGGGATTTTATCTCAATCAGGTATGAAAAAGACTGATGAAGTTATCTTGGGAATTATGCAGACAAAAAACTAATAAAAGGAAGATAGAGACTCTATCTTCTTTAGTTGTTACTATTTTATTTTACTTGGAGATTCTCCAAAGTATCGTTTGAATTCTCTACTAAATTGACTAAAATTGCTATATCCTACTGATTCACTTGCTTCTATTGCTTTATGATTTTCGTAGATGATAAGTTGTTTTGCTTTGTTTAGTCTGATTTTTTTTATGAACTGTATTGGTGTATCGTTTTGTGCTTCTTTAAATAGTTTGTGGAAGTTGTTTACACTCATATCTGCTTTTTGTGCCATATCTTCTAAAGTGATTTTTTTATCTATGTTATTTACTACATATTGGATTACATTTGAGATTTTACTTAAGTTGCTATTTTGTAAGCTTAGCTGTTCTAACATATATCCCTTTTCACTTTGTAAGATTCTAAAGTATAATTCGTCCAACAATCCATTTGATAGTATTTTTGATTCTGTTTTGTTTTCTAAAGTTTTTAGAATTTTTATAAATATATCATCCATTACTTTTGTTTTGATATTACAAGTAACTGTTTGAAAGATATTGTCTTTTGGTTTTATTACTTCTTCTTGTTTTAGGAATTCTTTTACTATTTTATTTAGTCTATTTATATTTAGGTTTACATAGATTCCTATTAGGGGTTCATCTCCTAAAATAAAAGTTTCACACTCTACAGCTTGAGGAGAGCAAACTATTAGATAATCAGTTTTACCATATTCATAAGTTTCATCATTTACATAAGCAATCTTTTTGCCATGACCTATAAAACTAAATCCTTTGTTGTAAAAAAGAGGGGCTAATTGTTCATTGTTTGTGATTTTGAAAAGTTTAATTTCTTCTATATGTGTATCTATAAAACCATTTTTCTCATCTATTTTATAAAGTTCACATAGCTTGTTTAATATTTCTAATTCTTCATTCATTATTTTACTTTTGTGTTTTTGTGCATGTAATTTATGCTTTTATGTATTGTTAATCTTTATCTGTAGTGTTATTATACATATCTATTATAAATTGAAGGATAAATATGAAAAAAACAGCAATAGTTTTAGGAACATCAAGATCAAATGGTAATACTGCAAAATTAGCAAAAAAAATAGAAGAGAATATAGATGCAAAACTATTTGATTTAAGCAAGTATGATATCTCTGCTTTTGACTATGAATTTAAAAACAAAGATGACGATTATAAAAGTTTAGTAGAAGAGGTTTTGACATATGACAATATAGTTTTTGCAAGTCCAGTTTACTGGTATACATCAAGTGCTCATATGAAAATATTTTTAGATAGAATCAGTGATTTATTAGCAAATGATAAAGAAGTGGCAAGAAAGTTTGAGAATAAAACAGCATATGTATTATCAACTGGTGCAGATATTGAAGTAAAAAGCTGTTTTGAAGAGAGTTTTATACACTCATTTGCTTATTTAAATATGAAATATGATGGTATGTTGTATCTACCTTGTGACTATGACGAGGAGACAGATGGAATTCATTCAACAATAGATTTGAGTAAACATGAAGAAAAAATAGATACTTTTTGTAAAAAGTTTTGATAAAAGGAATTAATATATTATGTCTTATGAAATGTTAATAGGTTTAGAAATAAAAGATGATGAAATCTATAATAGTTATAGAAAAGCTATGAAACCAATATTATCTAGTTATGGTGGAGATTTTGGTTATGATTTTAGAATATCAGAGGTTTTGAAATCACAAAATAAAGGTGAAATAAATAGAGTATTTACTTTAAACTTTCCAGACAAAAATAATATGAAACATTTTTTTCAGATAAAAAATATGTAGAAGTAAAAACAAAATATTTTGATAAATCAGTAGGAAATACTCAAATTATTTCTGCTTATGAAAAAGAATAGTTAGATAAAGAAGGATTTTCCTTTTTTATCTATTTACTACATACTCCCAATACAACTGCCTATATCTTGACTTGTGTTTAAAAAAGTATATAATTAAGTACTAAAAAGGATATTTAAATGGATGTAATTTTAGCAAACTATACAGCAAGTATTACAGAACTAAAAAAAACTCCAACAGAATTAATCAAAAATGCCGGAGATGAAACTATTGCAATTTTAAATCATAATAAACCTAGTGCATATCTAGTACCATCAAAAACATATAAAAAACTTATGGAAACGTTAGAAGGTTATCAGTTATCTAAAATTGTTGAAGATAGACTAAATGATAATGAAACACCAATTGAAGTAAGTTTAGATAAGTTATAAACTACAAGAAAGATTAGAAATTTCAAAAGTACTAAAAGATGAAGAAATAGTTGTTTTGGTTTTGACAGTTGGCAAAAGAGAGAATGAAAAGTTTTATAAGAATTTGTTTAAATAATATGATAAAGGATTCTACTTGAACAAAAAAATCACAATTACCCTAGATGAATCTATACTATTAAAACTAGATAATGAAGCTCAAAATCAAGGTAAAGATAAAAACCAAATTATTGAAGAGGCACTAACTAGTCACTTAAATATTACTTCAAAAGAAGAAAAAGCAAAACAATGGTATGAAGAGAATAAAGAAGCTGTTGATGAGTATAATAAAAAGATTGAGAAAGAAGGACTGATATTGGCAGAATATAGAAGTTTTTAGTATATTTTTTATTTCTAAAGAATCTTTCTCAAATTTTCAAGAACTTTAAGCCTTAAAGTATTCACATCTTTTAAATCCAAAAGAAGTATATCCTTCTAAAATTTCTACTGAATACAAAGCCAAAACTTTATCATATCTATTTACAGCATGAAACAAAGGATAATTGTCATCAATTCTAAGGTTGTTTCTGTATATCACTATCGCTAAATTATTCATACTTCTATTATATGACTTTTGGATGTTTGTTGGTATGGATTAAATGTTAGATTATATTTTTTGAAATTTTAGATTTTGTGACGTGAGATGTGTTGACTAGAACATTTTGTATGAGTTGAAGAATAGAACAGCTTAAGCTGTTCTATTAAAAGGTGTATTTCAATGTATATGTGTTCTAAATAAAATTCATTTTGTTGTTGTCTTTAGAACATTATTTTTTATATTATTCTGATTATTTCCAGAAAGTAAATAAATCAATTAATAATTTAAAAGATAGTTTAATTTTGATTGTTATATCAATCATATTAAAACTCCTATATTAATGAATTTACATCAAAATAATAGGTGAACAAAAAAATATAAGAAGTAAAATTCAAATAAATAAAAAGTTTAAATAAAGAATAAAAGGAATAAAACAAAAAGATCTATTAGCTCATGATGACAGATAACACAGCACGAGACACTCTTGAAAGGTTTTCAGGTAAGTTTTGGAAGAAACATCAAGTGAAAAAAGGTGCTCCTATCACATATACTTCAATTTAACTGCAACCACTGCAACCGTTACAACTACCATAAATAAAGCCCTATTCTGTAGGGGTTGCGACGGTTGCAAGGGTATCATTACTTATAAAGCTTTAATGTTTCAACAATCAAATAAACAATTTTTAATAAATATTTAAAATATTTCATATGGTCTCCTTTTTTAATCTAGGAGTATTTTACATGGACATTCGAACTATTTTGTCCGCACTTTTTGACATAAAGGTATAAAATGAAAAGAAAATTAACAGTTTCACAAGAACAATATAAAAAGAATCTAATCCAGAAAATTCAAATAAATAAATCAAATGTATTCTCAGATGATGAAGAACGAAAAGAGTTTATGTTCTCAAGGTTTAGAGTGGATAGCACTACTAAAATGAGTATAGATCAATTAAAAATATTCTTAGATTTTTGCTTAAGAAATGTGAGTGATATACCTATGTTTAACAAAGCTGGGGATAAAGAGTTTATAACTCAAGCTCAGAAAGAAAAGATTAGAACAGTTTGGAAAAATAAAGCTAACAAAAAAAGTGAAGAGGCTTTATTGTGTTTTGTATCTAAAGTGGTTGCTATAAGATCATATTGCTTGATGATTTATTGAAGGGTAAAGCCACAAAGGTTATTGTGGCTTTGGAGAGTTTACGCTAGTAATTTTGCTGAATCAAATTTATATCCAGCTGCTGTCAATTCTTTTGCTAAAGGTAAGTGCCAAGAACCAGCATCATCCATAGGTGTATATACAACTCCTCCAATATCTCCAGGTTTTTCTATATTTCCTTTAACAAGAGGACAAACATTACTTCTTCCAAGTTTTCCTATTAAGTAACCATGCTCAAACACTACATTTTGTCTAGCTCTTGATTGAAGAGACTCAGCATTTTTACCACCAACATCACAAGCTGTATATAAAACAATTCCAAAGTTTACTTGATCAGCATAATCTTCTATCTTCTCAATAATTGTTTTTTGTCCACTTACTTGTTCATGTAATATAATAGGCTCAAATCCTAGTTTTTCTATAAATCTTGCAACTTCTAATTTTGAAGTGCTATCATGTCCATGAACTATAAAAACTTTTGTTTTTTCCATTTCTACATCTTCTTCTGTAGAAGTAGTACTTTCAGTAATCACTTGATCTTCTTCCCATTCTTCGATTTCTTCTATACAGCTTTCTAATATTATTTCAATCTCTTTTTTTCTCTCAAGGTATTTTCTTAATGTGTATGTAGAAAAATCGTAAGAAGTAGTACTTTCATTTAGTATATCTATATCAATTATTTGAATAGTTGCATTACATGTTGCTCCGAAAATAGAATCTAAATGTCTAAGGGTTCTTTTTTCCCATTTCTTTAACTCTTCATTATATCCTTGAACTTGATAGTCTGGAATGTCTTTTAGTGTTTCTAATGCATTAGTTATTTTAGATAAAGCTTTCTGTTTATTCATGTATCCTCTTCATATTTAATTTTTTCAAATTTTATCAAAAATAATAATATTGTTATCTGAATAACAAAATGTAATGAAAATTCAAAACTATTGTATTATGTAATTAAATTTGTTGTACTTTCAAAAATTAAATTTATAGGAGGTTCTTGTGTTTACTATAGAAGATATAGCCAATGCAGTAAAAGAAGGTACTCCAACGGAACAACTATATAAGAGGTTTGGAGGTTTTTCTATTTATATTCCAAAAGTTATGCCAAACTATGAAGAGAAAGTATTAACAGAGTTTAACGGATATAATCATGCTCAGTTAGCTACAAAATACAATGTAAATGAGTACAATTTATACTATTATACGTAACTCAAAAGTAAAGCAGACTCAAGCTTCACTCTTTTAAAACATAATCAGATAAGTCCTCAATAATCTCTTTAGATGTTCCTTTGTCTAAATCTAGTTTATCAGTAAATGGTAGATATCTTCTTTATTCTATATTTCTGCTATCATCTCCAAAGAAATGAGTAGCTGCATACTCTTTTGCTGATACTATTTCTGTACTATCTTTTGTTGCACTATAATCAACAGCACCCATAAGAACCACCTTTTATTTCTTTAATATGATAATTAGGATGCATTCTTTTATGTTAATTCACCATATGTTGCAACAGAAAATTACTATAAGAATACAGTTGGTTTGGAATTAAAGAATTGGCTACACTTTAAAAAAATGTAAAGGTAAATTTTTATTATAATATAATGATTGTGATTTAATTAGAGAACTATTCTAGTATGATTGAGTTATATGATTTCGAGCAACTTAATAAAAAAGATAAAGTATTCGATATTGAATATTATTTATGGAATCATAATGTTTTAAAAGAAGAGTAACATTACTCTCCTTTTAATCCTTTTCTCATAGCTTCAACTATATCTTCACCTACATTTTGTTTTGTGAAGTATTCAAAAGCTAGAACACCTTGGAAAAGTAGCATGTCTTCTCCATCTTTTCCTTCACATCCGTTTTTTTGTGCTAGTGCTAAAAATGGTGTAACTTTCCCGTATACACAATCAAAAGCAAAAGAAGCTTCTTTTAGGATTGGTTCTAGGATTTCTTTATCACATGGTAGGTACTCATCTTTTAGTCCCGCACTTGTTGAGTTTACTACTAAGTCATAGTTTTCTGGTTTGAAGTCATCCCATGAGTATGAAGTGATACCTTCATTTTTAAAAAACTCTAGTTTTCCTGCACTTCTATTTAGTACTGTTACAGCTATATCTTTTTCTTGTAAGGCTAGGGCGATTGCTTTTGCTGTACCTCCAGCTCCTAGTAATAGTACATTTTTAACCTCTCCAAAAGACTCAATAGCTTTTAAAAATCCTGGAGCATCTGTGTTGTATGCTACAACTTTCCCATTTTCATTTATATATGTGTTTACTGCATGGATTTTGTTTGCAAGTCCTCTTACTTCATCTGCATTTGCAAAGGCATGTTCTTTGTGAGGTACTGTGATGTTTGCACCTTCGTAAGAGTTTTGTAAAAACACATCTTTTATAGTACTACCATCTTCTAAATGGTGTTTTTCATAATTCCCATCGTAGTTTAGAGCATCAAAACCTGCATTTTGCATTTGTGGTGATTTTGAGTGAGCTACTGGGTTCCCAAATATTACGAATTTTTCTTGTGTTTGTGACATATATATTCCCTTAGTTTAAAAAAGAGATTTTATCAAAATGTTTATTTAATTTGTATTTTTAGATAGTTTGATTAAACTAATACAAATATTTTCCAAAGGATTAAAAATCGCAAGATTAGTAACTCTAGACTTATCAAAACTATCAGACTCTCAATACGAAGAGTTCGAAGAAAATCTATCTGCATTAGAAGATGAAGTACTTGAAAAAGAACATGGTATAACAGTACTTAGTATTATGAACTCATCAACAGTATTTGAATCATACAATCAAAAATCAGACTGGAACACTATAGATACTCAAAATATCAATGAAGAAGAAAATGAGTTTTTATCTCTTATTTTCCCTCATCTTGAAGACTTCACAGAACTATCAAAATACGATATAAAAATCACATATTCACCAAACAGAAAATAAGTTGTTGATAACAATCAATGACTTTTTTCGTTATTTATGTAAAAATTCTAAAAAATAAATAATAAGGCTATATAAATGCTAATTGATAAAAATAAACTACCTTTAGTAGCAGAAGACTTTATGAACGATGTTCACTTTGAAGATGTGGATATTATAAACGAATTATATGAAAAAGCTATCAACTATAAAAACAACAATTCAGAAGTAAACAAAGAGATTTTAGTAAGTTGTTATCAAGAGTGGTATGACCACACAGTAGCTCACTTCAAAGGTGAAGAAGATGAGATGTTAGAAAGACAATTTCCTCCATATCTTATGCACAAGGGTGAACATGACAGATGTTTGGAGCATATGGATCTGGTTATCAAAAACTTTGTTGAGACAAATGATATTGACGCTTTAGTGAAGTATTTAGAAGTTGATTTAATCGATTGGCTTTTAAACCATATCAATACTATGGACACTATAACTGCAATGTTCTTCAAAACAGGTATGAGTCCTTGTGCTATGATGCACTAAGTTTATAAGCTTACTTTTGAAGTAAGCTTATTTTTTTGCTATTAAGTTAAATAGCGGATATTCCCTATCATTTCTTTCGTGTTTAAACACTGTATCACATGAGATTATCTCAAATCCTATATTTTCAAAGATTTTACAAACAGCATCTTTTTCATATCCGAAGTGTTCAACTCCATCATTTTTATGTTTTTTATGAAAAGTTCCGTCCTCTTTTTCAAGGTCATTGATACACACAATTCCACCTTTTTGAAGTGATTCATAACTTTTCTTTGCAAACATATCAGTATCTTTAATATGGTGCATTGTCATAGAAGAGATAAATAGATCAAACTTATCTTGTGGAAGTTCCTCTTCGTTCATATTGTGTTTTACTGCTTTGATATTGTCATAGTTTAATTCTTGAGCTTTTTCGTTGAATCTTTCAACCATTCCATCTGAATAGTCCATTCCAAGAATGTTATTTTTTTCAGTGCTTAATGCAAATGAGATAAATCCAGTACCACATCCATAGTCCAAAATATTTGCATTGTCTTTAAGTTGTATTCTTTCTAAAAGGTTCTGTACACAGGCATTTGAGCTGTCGATACTTGATTGCTTTTGATCCCATGTTTTTGCTGCTTCATCAAATCTATTCATTTGTATCCTTTATTTAAAAATAATATTATACCAAAATCAAACTTTTTGGATAAAATAATAAAAAACAAACAAAAGAGGGAACATGAAAGATATATTAGTATGCTTTACAGATAAAAGTGATGGTAACTTAGCTTATCATGTTGGCGATGATAAAACAAACGTAGATAATAACAGAAAAAATCTAGCAAAAAAACTTGGCTATAGATACAAAGATTTAGTATATATGAACCAAGTTCATGGAAACAATGTAGAAATAGTAAGCCATGAAAGCCCAAGATTAATAGACAATTGTGACGGTCTAATCACAAATGAAATGAATCTTCCTCTTATGGTGATGGTTGCAGATTGTATTCCTATTCTTTTATATGACAAAGAACAAAAAGTAATAGCAGCACTTCATGCAGGTAGAAACTCAACTTTTCAAAAGATTGTACAAGTTGCCCTTGATAAGATGAAAGAAAACTTTGATTGTAAACCTGAAGATATAAAAGCTATTTTAGGACCAAGTATTCAAAAGTGTTGTTATGAAGTAAATGATGAACTTTTAAATATTGTAGAAACATCTTTTGGAAAAGAGTTCATAGATGGTAAAAATATAGACTTACAAGGTATAAACAAAGCTATTTTAGAAAGTAATGGAGTAAAAAATATAGAGATTTCTTCTGTATGTACAAAATGTTCAAATGAGCCTTATTACTCATATAGGTTAGATAATAAAACAGGAAGATTTGCAGGAATCATAAAACTATAAAGAGGATAAACCTCTTTATAATTATGCTGCTTTAACTTCTTTTTCTTCTAAAGTCTCTTCATATTCAACTTGACCGTTGTAAATATCTTCGTTTAACTCTTTTTCACTTTTTGCTACAAGTAAAGATGTCATTGCATCTCCCGTAACATTTACAGTTGTTCTAGCCATATCTAAGATTCTATCAATTCCAGCGATGATAGCAACACCTTCGATTGGTAATCCAACAGAAGTTAATACAAGTGTTAGCATGATAAGCCCAGCACCTGGAACTCCAGCTGTACCAATAGAAGCTAATGTAGATGTTAGAATAATCACTAAGAACTCTTCCATTCCAAGCTGAATACCAAAGGCTTGAGCTACGAACATCGCACATACACCTTGATAAAGTGCTGTTCCATCCATATTGATTGTAGCACCCAATGGTAATACAAAACTTGCAACAGGTTTTGAAACACCTAGGTTTTGAGTTGTATTTTGAGTAGTTACTGGTAGTGTTCCTGAACTACTTGTACTTGTAAATGCAACTGTTTGTGCTGTTACAATTCCTTTGAAAAATCTAATAGGATTTAGTTTCGCAATAAATGAAATTCCTCCACCAACAGTGATAAGAATATGTAAAATAGCTGCTAAATAAACACCAAAGATTACTTTTCCAAGACTTAGTAGTACATCTGCTCCATACGATGCTGAAACCCATGCCATAAGAGCATATACACCAATTGGTGCAAATTCCATTACAATTTCAGTCATTTTATACATAGCTTCAGACATAGAATTAAAGAACTTCTTAGCTGGTTCACCTTTTTCACCTGATAAGTTAATAGATACACCTAAGATAATAGCAAAGAAAATGATTTGTAAAACATTACCATTTGCAAAACTTGAGAAAGGATTTTTCGTAATAATATTAAGTAAAGTATCTACTAATGTAGGTGCTTCTTTTACAGTCATTGTGCTTGCTGCTTCAAGTGATACACCAACTCCTGGTTCTAGTACAATACCAACAACCAATCCAATTGTAATAGCTATAGCTGTAGTAGCTAGATAAATAAAGAATGTCTTTAGACCAATTCTTTTCATCTTTTTTAAATCTTCCATTGAGATAATACCAGTTACTAAAGTAACAAATACCAATGGCACAATTAACATCTTGATTAGGTTGATAAATAAAGTTCCAATAGGCTTTAAAGCTTGTGCACTTTCACCTAGTGCAATACCAGTCATAAGACCTAAGATTAGGGCACCCACAATTTTTTGCCATAGTGGGATTCTTTTCCACGCTGCTGTCATTTTTTCTCCTTTTTGTATAAAACATTTTAAGAAGCTAAAGTGACCTAAAAGGTATTTTTCTACCTTTTTTAGACAAAAAATAGGATATTTTTATAGATTTAGTCTATATCCTATACCTTTTACTATGGTAAATGAATCTTCGGGGATTTTTTTTCGTAGTCTTTTTACAAGAGCTCTTATGTTTGTAAGGGTTGTAGGTTCACCTTCCCATACATAATCCTCTATTTCTTCAAAGCTGAAAATTCTAGTAGGATTTTTACAAAGTAGTTCTAAAAATAGTATCTCTTTTTTTGCTAGTTTTACATCTCCTTCTTCATTTTTCATATGTCTATTTTCATAGTCATATACAAAACCATTTGTAAAATCAAAAAAGTTGTTTTCAATAGTACATAGTTTTTTAACCTTTTGAAGTAACTCATACATTAAAAAAGGTTTTTTAAGATAGTCATCACATCCCAATTCATAAGAAGCTTGGATTTTTTCTAGTTCATGGTTTGCACTTATTATAATAACTGGAATAGACTTGTTGTACATTCTAATAGTTTCTAAAATAGAGATACCATCAACTGATGGTACATTGATATCCAAAATAAAACAGGCATAGCCGTTGTTTATTACTTCTAGTGCATCTTCTCCATCACTGTATGTATCTACTGCGTACCCCTCTTGGTTTAGTGAGCTTTTTATAAAGTTACATAGTTTTTCATTGTCTTCAAGAACTAATATTTTCATTGTCTAACTCCAGTCTTATTATAAAGTTCGCACCATCATTTTTGTTTGTAACAGTGATAAACCCTGACATTTTATCTTCAATAATAACCTTTGACATATAAAGCCCAATACCATGACCTTTCTTTTTTGTAGTGTAATAAGGATCAAAGATTTTTTTCATATCTTTTGGTTTGATTCCTCCACCATTGTCATTGATTTCAATTTGTGCATAGTTGTGGTTTTTGAAGATATTTATATCAATTTTACCTTTGAACTTTTTGTCTTCTTCTTTTCTTTTTAGGATTGAATCTTTTGCATTGTTTACAATATTTAGTAAACTTTGCATCAGTTCGTTATGATATCCTGAAACAATCAATCTTTTTTCATCTTTGATGTTTATATTTATATCAATATAACTATATTTCATATTATGTTCAACAATATCCATCATTTTTATGATTGCATCTTTGATATTGAAACTTGTCTTTTTAGAAGAGGGTTTTATGAAGTCTTGAAAGTCATTTATAGTATCAGTCATATAATAAACTTGAAACATTATATCACTTACATATTTTTCATTTTCCTTTTTTGTTTTTTTGTTTGGACTTGCATGTTGTTGAACTAGTGTTGAAATCTCAATAAGTGGTTCTTTCCATTGATGAGCGATAGATGAGATAATCTCTCCAATCTCTGCTAGTTTTGATTGTTGGATTAAAAACTCTTGGTTTTTTGCATTTTTGATTTGAAGTTGTAGATTGTAAAACAAAACAATAATCAGTAAAAATAAAATAGGAGATAAGATAAATACAGTATTTACAAAATCTCTATTTTTATCCAAAAATGAAAGAGGAGTATTTACATATGAGATTTTTCTCTCTATTTGTTTTCCTAAAGCACTTGGGTCAAGGTTGAACTGATTGATTTTTTCATAGTCAAAAATATAAGCATAACTATCATCTACTTTTATTATAGATGTTTTGTTTTTGTCTTTTAGAAGTTCTAAAAGTAGATTTCCAGTGTTTTTACCTAAATCTTCAATAAGTACAAGTTTTCCACCAAGTGAACCTTTTCCAATAAATAGTGAATCAGTTGTAAAAGTAGGAAGATTAAAAGAGTCAATCATAGAGGCAATTTCATAGTTTTTATGGAAGTCTTTGTTTTTGTTGTTATAAAACCTGATGAAAAAAACAGCTTCGTTTTCTTTGTAGTTTGAAAACTTCTTTTTTAACTCATCTATATCTGAGTATCTAATATAGTTTATTTCAAACTTCTTCTCAAACTTTTCCATAGCTTTTTGAAGCATAAAATCTGTATCGTTTCCGTTTGCACTATAGTCATTGATAACATAAAGTTTTTGTAAATCAGGCATCATCTTATCTATAGTTATAAAAATATCATTGATTGCTCTTTTCTCTAAAATACCTGATATTTTTCCTTCTAAGCCATAGCTTTTCACAAGGGAAGGGGAGAACCTCTCAATACCAGAGAATACCAGTCTTTCATTAGTAAATAAATCATTGTAGTTTTTCAAAGCAAATTCATAGGCAAATTTATCTACTAATAAAACCAAATCATACTTTCGATTTTCAAGTTGTAGTTTGTATAAATCTTTTAGAGTATTGTAGTATTCACTTGAAGAGATTCTTTTTGAATCCATATATAAAATAGTTGTTTCAACATTGTTATCATTTCCCAAAGCTTTTTCAACACCATTTATAAGTTCATCACTCCATTGAAAACCTTTGTGGTAAGAGTTGATTATAAGTATTTGAGATTTTTTATCGGCACCATTTGCAAATAATGAACCAATAAACAGTAACAATAATATAAGTGTTTTCATATACATCTTCCAATCCTTATATAAGGTATAGTATATAATATTTTATTAAAACTTATTCCCATACTTTTTAAAACCTATTTCATTTAGAGTGTTTAAGTATATCTTTATTGTAAGGAGGCAGGATAGAAATCTAAAGAAACAGGTTTCAAAATTTTGACTAAACTATTAAGCTGATAGTTTAATCATCTAAACACTCATTGAGTATTTAAATGATTAAACAAGAAAAAATCTTGTTTAATTCATTCTAGGTCTTATCATATTATGAGGATGGATAATCTCATCTAATTGATCTTTTGATAAAAGCTCTTTTTCTAAAACCACATCATAAACAGAAGTGTTATTATGAAGTGCTTCTTTTGCTACCATAGTTGAGTTTTCATATCCTATATATGGATTTAGTGCAGTTACAAGACCAATACTGTTGATTACCATATCTTCACATCTTTGCTCATTTGCAGTAATTCCATCGATACATTTATATGCTAAAGTCTCAAAGGCTTTTTTCATCATATTTATAGAGTTAAATAAATTGTATGCGATAATTGGCTCAAAAACATTAAGCTGAAGTTGCCCACCTTCACTTGCCATTGTGATAGTTACGTCTGTTCCTATTACTTGATATGCAACTTGTGTTACCATCTCAGGGATTACTGGGTTTACTTTTCCTGGCATGATTGAAGAACCTGGTTGCATTGGTGGTAGATTGATTTCATTAAATCCTGTTCTAGGTCCTGAACTTAAAAGTCTTAGGTCATTACACATTTTAGAAAGTTTTGCTGATACTCTTTTTAGAACACCTGATATTTGCACAAATGAACCCGTATCTTGTGTAGCCTCTACTAAATCTCTAGCAGTTACAAAAGGTCTGTTTGTAACTTCTTGTATTTTCTTCTCTACAGTTTTTACATATTTTGGATGAGAATTAATCCCAGTTCCAATAGCAGTAGCTCCTAGGTTCATCTCTCTGATTAATTGTTGAGATTCAATAAGTCTATGAATATCTTCTTCAATCATAATGGCATAAGTATTAAACTCTTGTCCCAATGTCATAGGAACTGCATCTTGAAGTTGTGTTCTTCCCATCTTTACAACATCTTCAAACTCAACAGCTTTTTTTTGCATAGAGTTTTCTAATACTCTCATAGAATCAACTAACTCAAATAGTTTTTCATAAAGAGTAATTTTAATAGCAGTAGGGTAAACGTCATTTGTTGATTGAGATAGGTTTACATCATTGTTTGGATGAAGATATTTGTATTCACCTTTTTTATGACCCAAAATCTCTAAAGCTCTATTTGCAATAACTTCATTTGTATTCATATTTGTAGAAGTTCCAGCACCACCTTGAATCATATCTACTACAAATTGTTCGTGTAATTTACCAGCGATGATTTCATCACATGCTTTACAAATTGCATTTTTCTTATGCTCTTCTAATTGTCCTAGTTCAAAGTTAGCTAAAGCTGTAGCTTTTTTTACTTTTGCAAGTGATGTAATAAATGTAGTAAAGTTAGATAGCTTTACTCCTGATGCATCAAAGTTATCTTTTGCTCTAGCAGTTTGAATACCATAGTAAGCATCTTTTGGTATTTCCATATCTCCAATTAAATCATGTTCTATTCTCATTGACATTGTTTTTGTCCTTTTTTTGCTTTCGTTACTGTAATGTTAATATGCAAAAATGACCTAAAAGTGATTTTTTTGGTATGAGATTTGTATGATTTTTTTACAGCAAAAAGTAGAAATTGTAAAAAATTTCAAAATTTGTACAATCTGTACAGAAAGTGAACAAATAGAAACTCTTTATAACTCCCAAGAAATCGAAGCTAGTACAATCTTGTAAAATTTACAAATTTTAAAACCCTAGATAAGTTTAGTTTATTTAAAATATAAGCTAAACTTAAATGAAATTTACCATATTAATTTACTCAAGATTCTTTTTTCATAAAATATAAATAATTGCTGTATGTACCGTATAGTAGCACTTTGAGAAGTTTTGTGTTTGAAAATTAAAGTTTAAATAAAAATTAAAAATTTCTATTAATACATAAAACTTACATAAATTTTACACTATTAACTTAAACTAAGCTTGAATATAAAATTAGTTGTAAAATTTATCTTTTTTAAGTTTCATTTGGTTACTATTTCGCCATATTTTTATTAAAGCAGAAATATTAAAGGATTATTATGAGTACTAAAGTAACAAAAAATGAAGCATTAGATTATCACAAAGTTCCAAACCCTGGAAAAGTTGCAATTGCAACAACTACAAGATTAGAATCTCAAAGAGACTTATCTTTAGCATATTCTCCAGGTGTAGCTTACCCGTGTGAAGAGATTAGGGACAATCCAGAAGCGGCGTACGAATACACTTCTAAGAGAAACTTAGTAGCGGTTATTTCAAATGGAACAGCAGTATTAGGTCTTGGTGATATTGGGGCACTTGCATCAAAACCTGTTATGGAAGGAAAAGCTGTATTATTCAAAAAATTCGCAGCTGTAGATTCATTTGATATTGAAGTTGACGAAACTGATATAGATAAATTCTGTAACACTGTAAAAGCTATTGCACCTACATTTGGTGGAATCAACTTAGAAGATATCAAAGCACCAGAATGTTTTGAAATTGAAAGAAGATTAATTGACGAACTAAATATTCCAGTAATGCACGATGACCAACACGGTACTGCAATTATTACAACAGCTGCATTAATGAATGCATCTGAAATGATGAACAAAAAACCTGAAGAATTAAAAGTAGTAGTTATTGGTGCTGGTGCATCAGCTATCTCTTGTTCTACAATGTACAAAGAATTAGGTGTTAAAAACTTAATTATGTGTGATTCAAAAGGTGTAATTCACTCTGGAAGAAACGACTTAAATAAATACAAAAAAGACTTCATGATTAATGAAGCTTTAACTATGGAAGAAGCATTTACAGGTGCTGATATGGTTCTTGGATTATCAAGACCTGGTACATTCACAAAAGAGCATGTAGCGTTAATGGCAGAAGAGCCAATCGTATTTACACTTGCAAACCCAACACCTGAGTTATTCCCTGAGGAAGTTAAAGAAGTAAGACCAAAAGCAATCGTTGGAACAGGAAGATCAGACTTCCCTAACCAAGTTAATAACGTATTAGGTTTCCCATTTATTTTTAGAGGGGCTTTAGACGTACAAACTAGAAAAATTAACATGACTATGAAAATGGCAGCAGCAAAAGCTATTGCAGATTTAGCAAAAGAGCCATTATACCCAGAGTTAAAAGTATTATTTGGTGATTTAGATTATGGAAAAGAGTACATTATCCCAACTCCATTTGATAAAAGACTTATGGTAGAAGTAAGTGCAGCAGTTGCTAATGCAGCAGTAGAAACTGGTGTAGCTAGAATAAAAGAGTTTGATTTAGATGCCTACAAAGCAAAACTTGCTTTAATGGTATAACATTAAATTATCTATTAATTAATAAAAAGGTATTATTCTCGTTTAATTTTTAAACGAGAATAATATAGGATGAGAATGGAAGAGTATATACTTTTAATCGACACTGAAGACGCAAAAGGTCTTGTTTACAATATCTCAAAAGTACTTTTTGCAAACAACTTAAATATCGAACAAAATGCTGAATATGTAGATTCAGAAACTAACAAATTTTTCATGAGAACAATTATCTCAGGAAACATCTCAAAAGATATCTTATTAAAAGAGCTAAAAGAGGTTTTACCTAATGGAGCTCATATTAGATTAAACAGAAAAGCTAAAAAAGATGTTGTTATTCTTGCAACTAAAGAGACACATGTTTTAGGTGATTTATTAATCAGATACTTAGATGGTGAGTTAAACGCTAATATCAAAGCAGTTATTGCTAACCACGAAGATTTAAGAGATTTAGTAGAGAAATTCGGAATTCCATTTACATGTATTTCTGCAGATGGAATGGACAGAGAAGCTCATGAAGACTTAATGATTGAAGAGATCAACAAATATGAGCCAGAACTAATCGTACTTGCTAAATATATGAGAATTTTAACACCTAAATTCGTACAAGAATACCCAAGAAAAGTGTTAAATATCCACCACTCATTCTTACCAGCGTTTATTGGAGCTAACCCATACAAACAAGCGCATGAAAGAGGAGTTAAGATTATTGGAGCTACTGCTCACTATGTAACTGACGATTTAGATGAAGGTCCAATTATCTCTCAAGATGTTGTTAGAGTTGACCACTCATACTCTTGGCAAGAGATGAGAAAAGCCGGTAGAAACGTAGAAAAAATCGTATTATCAAATGCTTTCCAATTATTACTGGATGATAAAGTATTTGTTTACGGAAATAAGACGGTAATTTTATAATGTTTAACTTAGTATTACACGAACCAAGAATTCCAGGAAATGTAGGAACTATTGGAAGATTAGCATTTGCTATGAACTGTAAACTTCACCTTATCAAGCCTTATGGGTTTGGTGAGATTACTGAAAAAGAAGTAAGAAGAGCAGGTTTAGATTACTGGTTTGACTTAGAAGTTTATGAGTATGAAAATATTGAAGAGTTCTGGGAAAAGAACCCTTTAAATGACAGACACTTCTTTGCTACAACAAAAACTGATAAAATCTATTTTGATGCAGAATATAAATCTGGAGATTTCTTTTACTTTGGTAGAGAAGATGCTGGATTACCTGATAGTATCATGGATAAACACAAAGAGGGATGTATCACAATTCCTATGACAAATGATGCTAGAAGTTTAAATATCGCAAACTCTGTATCAATTGTAGCTTACGAAGCACTAAGACAAAATTTTAAAGATTTTAAGTAATTTAAAATCTTTAAAATCTACTTTTTACCTTTCAATTAACTCAAAATTAACACTTTTTTAACTATTAATAAATATAATATATGTCTTACATGAATATTACTTTTTGGGGATTTTATTGCATAGGATATTAGTTTTAGAAGATGACGAACTTTTTGCTAGTACTTTAGAAGACTTTCTAGAGGACGAGGGCTTTGATGTAGATATTGCTTATGATGGTGAGCAGTGTTTGGATTTGAACTTTGAAAATAAGTATGATTTATATATTTTTGATATCAATGTACCTAAAATAAATGGACTTGACTTACTTGAACAGCTTAGAAACTCAGGTGATAACACACCTTCTATTTTCCTAACATCTTATAAAGACAAAGAGACTTTACAACAAGGTTTTTTAAATGGTTGTGATGATTACCTAAAAAAGCCAGTTGATTTAGATGAACTAATCCTTAGAATAAAAGCACTATTAAAAAGAAACAATAAACAGTTTGAAACTATCATTCTTTCTGAGTCTTTAGTATTTAACCCACAAACAAAAAGAGTATATGAAAATGAAGAGGATTTAAATCTTCCTATAAAAGTGCTAGAGTTGCTAGAACTATTTATTGAAAATAGAGGCGAGATAGTAACTAAAAACATGATAATCTCAAAACTTTGGAGTATTGAAGAGGAGTATAGTGAAGGCTCGATTAGAGTGTATATTAACTCAATCAAAAAGCTTTTAGGAAAAGACTCTCTTTCGAATATTAAAGGTGTAGGATATAAAATTGAATTCTAAAAAAAGAGATTTTCTAATCTCTATTTCTATTATTTTTACCCTTGCTTTGGTGATAGTACTATATGCTAACTATATGTTGATTTCATTTTTTGGACTTAATGAAGAGAATTTTATTTTTATTATTATTCCTTTGATTGTATTGGGTCTTGGGCTGTTTTTAAGTTTTTCAAAATCTATTTTGAAGCCACTTTTTCAAAGTGATGAGAATCTGCAAAAAAGTGTAAAAGAGACAATACATGAACTAAATATTCCAGTTTCAACTATCAAGATGAATACTCAAATGCTAGAGAAAAATATCAAAGATGAAAAAAGTTTAAAAAGACTAAATAGAATCAAACAAGCTAGCAATGATCTACTAAAACTATATGAAAATATGGAATACAACATCAAAAAAGAGATTGATAAAATTGAAGAACAAGAGTTTGAACTAAACACTATAATAACTCAATCAATCCAAAAGTTTGAAGATATAAAAAAAGATGTTCAGATTACTTCAAATATCCCTCAAATTAGATTATCTACAGATATAAATGGCTTTGAGAAAGTAATAGACAATCTAATCTCAAATGCAATTAAATACAACCTAAAAGAGAATGGAAAAGTAGATATATCATATGAAAACTCAATACTTTCTATTTTTAATACGGGTGAAAATATAGATACAAAAAACCTATTTATCATCTTTGATAAATACTACCAAGAAAATTCTAAAAATGATGGTTTTGGACTAGGACTTAATATCGTAAAAGAGTTTTGTGATAAAAATAAAATCCTTATAAATATCGACACTTTAGAAAATGGAAACAGATTCACGCTAAACCTAAAAAACATTATCAAATAGCTTTTTGATAATACCTCTCATAATGTTTATCTTCCTTTAAAATACATTATTATATTATATAAACAAATTTATTTAAAGGATTCGCATGATAGATGAAACACTTGTCTTTCCTATAGCTATAATCATTTTTGTTTTGATTATTATTGCAAAGGGTGTGAGGATTGTACCTCAGTCGGATTTGTTTGTTGTTGAAAGACTTGGAAAATTTAATAAAGTTTTACATGGTGGATTTCACGTGATTATTCCTATTGTTGATCAAGTTAGAACAAAACTTACTTCAAGGGAGCAACTAGTAGATATTGCTAAACAATCAGTAATTACAAAGGACAATGTAAATATCTCAATAGACGGTATCGTATTTTGTAAAGTAGAAGATGCAAAAGAAGCAACATATAATGTAGTAGATTTCAAAAATGCTATTGCAAATCTTGCTATGACTACTCTAAGAGCTGAAATTGGGGGTATGGACTTAGATGATACCTTATCAAATAGAGAGACACTAAATGCTAAGTTACAAACAGAGCTAGGAAGTGCTGCTGCTAACTGGGGTATCAAAGTAACTAGAGTTGAGATTTCTGATATTGAAGTTCCATCGGATATTCAAAGAGCTATGAATATGCAAATGGAAGCAGAGAGAGAAAAAAGAGCTATTGAAACAAAAGCAAGAGCAGATAAAGAAGCACAAATCAGAGATGCAGAAGCTTTCAAACAATCAGAAGTTCTAAAAGCAGAAGCAATTGAGAGAATGGCAGATGCAAAAAAATACGAACAAGAAAAAATAGCAGCAGGTCAACAAGAAGCTATGAGACTAATCAACGAAGCAATGGCCCAAAATAAAGAAGCAGCAGAGTTCTTACTAGCAAAAGATAGAATACAAGCATTTAAAGCATTGGCAGAATCTGATTCAAATGATAAGATGATTCTTCCTTATGAAGTATCACAAATGATTGGAAGTACTAGTGTTTTAGGAGATGCGTTTTTCAAAGGTGTAAGCAATGGAAATACAAACAACAATGCTTCTTGATCTAATAAACCCTTATATTCTTTTAGGAATAGGGGTTGTATTAATCGGACTTGAAGCACTAATAGCATCGTTTATCTTGATATGGTTTGGTCTAGGATTTATCATCACAGCACTTATAAGTATGGGCTATGAGTTCTCAGATGGTATCTGGCAACTAGCATGTGTAGCGATAATCTCAATAATTTTGATATTTGCTTTACGAAAAAAAGCACTAGAAAGATTTATGAAACCAGAAGAAGAGATAACAGACAACTTCCTAAGAGAAGGTGGAATAGGTAAAATCAAAAACAACAAAGTTTTCTTCAAAGGAACATACTGGGAAATCGATAGTGATATTGATGAAAAGCAGTTTGAAGAGGGTGAGAAAATAGAGGTTATTGAAACTTATAGGAACTCTGCGAAGATTAGGAAGAAATAAAGAGAACAGTCATTTTGACTATTTCTCTTTAATAATTTTCTTCTAAATCAAAAATTATACTTCCAGAACCATAGCTTGCAATTTCTTTTAGTTGTTCAAAAGTTAATATTGCTGGATTTTTTATGATTATTTTCGTTCCATTACTATCTGAAGCATAACTGGCAAACTCTATTAATTCTTTGATTGAATAATTCTCAGCATTTAAAATAAGGCCACCACCATAACTTACTACTTCTTTTAATTCTTCAAATGAAAACTTTTTCATGCAATTCCTTGTTTTAATAAATTAATGTAATAAAATTATACATAAGATTCTATTACTTTTATTTAAATTAAAAGAGTTATAAAATTATATTATGGTGTCAAAATCAAAACTTAACACTCAATTAACATTTAATTAATTCATACTTAACACACTCATCATATCATCCTCTTCGACTTTTATTTAGGGGATGATATGAAAATTAAATATTCACTTTTTGCTATGGCGTGTTTGGCGTCATTTGCATACTCAAACGAAACAATCGAACTTGACTCTATCTCAGTTACGGCAACTAAGATAGAAAGAGCTACAAAAGACGTAACTCAAAGTATCTCAGTAGTAAATCAAGAAGAGATTGATGACAAGAACATTATCAATATTTCAGAGGCAATCAACACAGTTCCAGGTGTAAATGTAGAATCTTCTACAAATAGTTCTAGTCCTAGACTTATCATAAGGGGAGCAGGTCTAAAGGCTAGATATGGTGTAAGAGAAATCATGATTGTAAAAGATGGTGTTCCTATGACTGACCCAGATGCTTTTACTAGATTTGATTTTATTGATATGCAAGATGTTAAATCTATCGAAGTTCAAAAGGGCCCTGGTTCTATCCAAGCTGTAAACGCAATAGGGGGAGTTATTCAGCTTATTTCAAAATCAGTGTTTGATGTAGACCAAAACAGAATCAAAGTAGGTGTAGGAACATATGGAGCTAGCCAGTCAAATATCAGATATGGTACAGCAATAGATGACAACAATTATATGTCATTAAACTTCAGCTCAACTAGAAATGATAATGATTGGAGAGAAAACAATGACATAGACTCAAAACAATTGAGTTTAAAATATGGACATATCTTCGAAGATGACTCAACTTTTGAGAGTGAAGTAGCTTATACTGAGTCAAACATGCAACTACCAACATCTATGACACAAGCTGAGTTTGATGAGTTTAAAAGAACAGGAAAACAAAAAAATACAAGTTCAGCATGGCAGAACAGTGCAAGGGATTCAAAGATTTTATTTGTAAATGCAAGGTATGAAAAAGTTGTAGGGGATATTACATATAAACCTAGATTTTATTTCAACACTTGGGAGCATTTTCACCCAGTAACTTCTATGATAAATGATAGCGATGATAACAATGTTTTTGGAACAGATTTAGAACTAAACTATAATCATAATCTTTTTGGAAAAGAGTCTATTTTGGTTGCTGGTGTTACAGCAAAACAAGATATTCAAAAAGGCTCAAAAAAATATGCTTATAAAGACTATACAATAGTTGGTGGTGGTAAGTTTAATATTGCTAAGACTCTATCAGATGAAAAGGGTGATTTGGCAAATGTTGAAGATGCTAAAGCTACTTTATATGGAGTTTATTTTCAAGAAAGTATTAATGCAAATGAGAAAACTCTAGTTGATGTATCTCTTCGAGTGGATAAAGTGAAGTTTGATGTGGATGGAAATGAGATTTTAGAGTATAACTGGAGTGGTTTTGGTGGAACTACTTATAAAACAGGTGATGGCTTATACTCTATAGATGAGGATTATACACTTGTTTCTCCAAAGCTTGGAGTTTCTTATGCTTTATCTGATACGACTAGTTTATATACATCAATTGCTAGTGCAAATCAAGCACCAACGGATAATGAACTAAAAACAAATAGAGTCGAAAACAAAGGAACACTAGATAAAACACAAAGCACTAACTATGAAGTAGGAGTTAAAACTAGAACAAAAGATTTTGCATATGATATTGCAATATATCAAAATGATATCAAAGACGAAATCACAGCAGTAAAACAAGGTTTTACAACTCACTACGAAAATGCAGGGAAAACACAAAAAAGAGGTTTGGAGTTTAGTGGAACATATAGACTAAACAAATCTATTACTTTTGGAGCATCATATGCCTTTAGTGATTTTAAGTTCAAAGAGTTCAAAGAAGAAGGAACAACAGATAGAAGTGGAAACCATCTTCCATATATTCCAAGACACCAATACTCACTAAATGCTATGTTTAAAAACAAAGGTTTTAAATCTAGAGTTCAGTTTAGAACTTGGGGTAGTTACTACATGGACAATGCTAATACACAAAAATACTCAGGTTATGATTTTGTGACAGATGTGATGGTAGGATATGAAAAACAAAACCATAATATCCAGTTAAACGTAAACAATGTTTTTGATAAACACTATGCAATGTCAGCTCAAAAAGATTTGGATGGCGATATTACATATAAAGCAGCAGCTCCAAGAACAGCTATGCTTACATATACTTATAAATTCTAAGGATTTGTAAATGAAGCAGATTATAAATAGGAAAAGAAACGATATATTTTCTTTTCCGATACTTGGGTTTATGTTTAGAAATCAGAAGTTTTTATTTGTACTAAGACTTGTGATATTAGCACTATTTGTATATGCCATATTTTATGGGTATATGTATCAAACTAAAAGTGAAAATGTTTTTACATCAGGAGTATTTTGGAATTTATTCTGGCCATTTTTTATGGTAGTTACTTTATCTACATTTGGAAGAGTATTTTGTGGAGTATGTCCACATGGATTTATAGGTAAATATATCACTAGATTTGGACTTAAAAAGAAAATGCCAAAGTTTATGGCAAATCCTTTTATAGGTTTATTTGTTTTGCTTTTTGGTTGGTGGTTAGTTTATTATATGTATCCTAGTTTTTTTAAAGCACCATTTGCAACTGCTGTAATGTTTACAGTATTGACATTGGTAGCTGTAGTTATGTTTTATGTGTATGAAGATATGTCTTATTGTAAATATATCTGTCCTATTGGAACTTTGACAAAAGTGTTTTCAAAAGTAGGTTTTACAAAACTAGAGACTTACAAAGATGGTTGTACTTCTTGTAAAACATTTGATTGTGCAAAAGCATGTACATATAATCTAAAACCATTTACTTTTGATAAAAAGAACTCTATGGAAGATTGTACTTTGTGTATGGATTGTACTAGTTCATGTGATAATGTAGCCTTTTCTTTAAAGAAACCATCATCAAATCTATTTGGCAAATTCAAAACAAACAAAGCAGAAGTATGGGCTCTTATACTTATAACAGCTGTGATTTCTGTAACTATGAGTTTTCATCATGCACTTGGAAGAAGTGCAATAGTTGAAGAGTTCTTTTGGGTTAAGACTGCTAGATATTTTGAGAGTTTTATAAATTTTGGTTCAATAGATACTATTGGATTATCAGCATTATCTTATGCAGTTTTAATATGTGTTGTTTTAAGTATGGGTGGTATGTATATTGCTTCTAAGATTATGGCCATTTCATATGAAAAGACATTTTATACTTTAGGTTATGCATTTGCACCACTTTTTATAGTTGGCGGATTATCTCATATTGGAGAGTTTTTCTTTTATTCGTATGCTTCAAATATTGTGAATGGTTTTATTCAAGCTTTCTCATTAAACTATGAGTTTATAGAACCACTTGCAAGTAGAAGAGATAAGTGGGTTCATATATTTACAGTGTTTAATCATATAGCATACATTTGGGCATTTATCATAATGATTGGAAGATTGAAGTTAATAGATACTAAAACATCTTTGAAAGTTTTAGCATTTCCATTTGCTAGTGCTTTAATTATCTTTTACATGTGTTTGAAGTTTTATACAGGATATGTATTTCAAACTTATGGAGCAAAAAAGGGTGGACATAATCATCAAGCGATGATTAAAAAAGCTAAGTGATAGTTTGAGAAGTTTATCTAAACTTCTCAAATATCTTTTGTTCTAACTCTTGTATAGTTTCAATAGCATCTTCTTTATGATCAGAAAATCCCCAGTTAACTAAAACAGAATCAACACCTGCATTTGTAGCAGCCATGATATCTTTGTGTGAGTCACCAATAAGTTGTGCGTTTTGTTTTTGGATGCTATGAGCTTCCAAAATCTTTTGAACCATTTCTGGGTGAGGCTTAGGGTTTTTAACACTGTCATATCCTAAGATAGAAGAGAAGTGTCTTTCTATTCCTACATGATCCAACATTTTTCTTGCAAAATCAGAGTTTGCGTTTGTAGCTACTGCTAAAGTAAAATCACTTTTTAAATCATCTATTAATTTAGAAATTCCATCATAAAGCTCTAAGTCTAATAGACAGTTTTTGTTGTAATACTCTTCAAAAAGTACAGTTTGTTCATCTGTGAACTCTTGTGTCCCATAGAAGAATTCAGCAGAGTTAATAGAAGGGTCATTTACTTTTTCTAAAATATATTTGCTTTCTAATCTCTCAAACCCTAGATTTTCTCTAACATAGTTTATAGTATTTGTAATGGCTTTGGAACTATCTACAAGCGTTCCATCCATATCGAACATAATTAATCTCATAAAAATTAATCCTAATTTATTTAAAATTTTTGTATTATACGATGAAATCTATAAGAGATAGGTTTTATCCCTTGATAAAAATGTTACTTTTCTACAACTTTTTGGAATTTTCTACAAATAGGACAAATTTTATCTTCATTTAACAATTAATTAACACTTGGTCTGTTATACTTCATTTCATATAGGATATATATATTAAATCCTCCTACTACTAATCATATTTTAATTAGTATCCTATTTAATTTTGAAATAAATTTGAATAATACGGCTTCACAAATATTTTATTTGTGAAGCTTTTTTTTTGCCAAAAAAACGGCGAAATAAAACATATCTTTATTATTAAGAGATTATAATACTGCTCTTGGAGTTAGATTTTATGGAAACACTTAGTATTTTAACTATTATATCAATTGCTGTTTTAGGTTCGTTTGGGCACTGTGTTGGAATGTGTGGCGGAATTGTGATGGCATACTCAAGCACAAAAATAAAAAGCGATTGGTCAAAAAAAGTTCAAGCTATTGCTCACTTGTTTTACTCTTTTGGCAGAGTAACAACTTATACTTTAGTTGGTGCTTTTATGGGATTTGTAGGAAGTGTTGTTACATTTAACTCTTTAACTAACTCTATTTTATTGTTTTTAACTGGTATTATGATGATATTAGTTGGATTCTCACTACTTGGTAAAATCAAGTTTTTAACTGTATTAGAGCATACATGTTCTAAGTCTACTTTGTATCAAAAGACATTTAAAAAGCTTTTAGGTTCTGACTCATTAACGAGCTTTTATTTACTTGGTGCTTTAAATGGTCTGCTTCCATGTGGTTTTGTATATGCCTTTGCTATTATTGCTGCTGGAACTGCTAGTGCATTTTGGGGTGCTGTTGTGATGCTGATTTTTGGTCTTAGTACTATGCCTGCACTTTTTTCTCTTGGATTTTTTATAGGATTATTCAAACAATCTAATTTAAGAGACTTATTTATCAAGGTTGCAGCTATATTAGTAGTGCTTTTTGGTCTATACATGATTTACTTAGGGTATCAATTCTACACAGGTAATCCTGCAGATTTTACAAATATATCTCTTTAATTCTTATTTTTTATTGTATTTAATATATACTTCCGAACTTTAAAAAATTTAAAGAAAGGAAAAGTATGGTTTGTCAAACAAAAAAGTATTTTACTATTTTTGGTATCTTAGCTGCTACAGTATCTAAAAAACTGCAATCAATATGCTGTTCAATGCATTCAATCATTATAAACAACGTGCCAAAAATCTTAAACATACTATTAAGCACACAATTAAAACCAATCAAACTATATTCAACAAATAATATATAATTATTAAGGGACAATAAAAAAATGAACAAAAAGTTAACTACAAGTGCAGTTGCTACACTGCTTTTAGCAACAAATTTATACTCAACAGAAAACTTATCGGAAATCACTGTTACAAGTGCTACAAAGTCAAAACAATCAATTAAAGATGTTACTTCAAATATTGATGTAATTACAAAAGAAGAAATTCAAGAAAGAAATTATTCTAGTGTTAGTCAGGCATTAAATACTATTCCAGGTGTAAATATCACAAGTAATGGTGGATTAGGACAACTTGATAACCTTACAATTAGAGGTGTAAGTGGAAAAAGAATTTTAGTATTAATTGATGGTATTAGATATAACGAACCTGCAGGATTAAGTGGTGCAAATATTGCTCAGCTTTTAATTGATGATATTGAAAGAATTGAAGTAGTAAAAGGAGCTCAATCTGGAATTTGGGGTGCAGATGCAAGTGGTGGTGTTGTAAATATTATTACATCAAAAGCTAAAGATGGATTACATGGAAATGCAGGTGTTGAGTATGGAAGTTTCAATACTAAAAAAATTAATGCAAATATTTCGAATAGAACAGACTTAGGATATGTAAAAGTTGGTGCAAATAGAGTTGAAACACAAGGTTTCAGTTCATTTGAAGCTAAAAAAAATAGTTCTAACTATGGAAAAAGAGGTGACGATCTAGGTTATGAAAAAGATGGTTATATCAACAATACTTACAATATCCAAGCGGGATTAAATGTTAGTGAGAATGATTTATTAGAAGTATTATATAAAAAAATTGATTCAGAGTATGACTATGATAATAGTTCTTCAGATAGTTCAACAAATAAAGCTTATTTCAAACAGTATTTAAAATCTGCAAATTATATTCATACAGTTGATAACTACCAAGTAAAGTTAAATGTACAGCAAACAAGAATTGATAGAACTCAAGGTACGTTCAATGCAATCAGTTTAGTAAATGAGTTCTCATTACAAAACGATATTAACTATACAAAAGATGGAAATTTAATATTTGGATTAAATAAACAAAACTTTGAATATACATCAAGTAATTTAAAATATAATACAAAAGCTATTTTCTTATCTAATTCAAACAAGTTTGGGAATTTAATTTTAGCTCAAACATTAAGATTTGATGATAATAGTAAGTTTGGAGAAAAAGTTACTGGTAAAATAGGAGCTAAATATTTAGTTTCAGATGATTTAAATGTTAGTGCGAACTATGGTACGGCATATAATGCTCCAACATTAAGTAATTTAAACTATACACCAACATTAAAACCAGAAACAGCAAAGTCAATTGATTTAAATATTGAATATAAAAACTTTAAAGCTACATATTTTGAAAACAAGATTACTGATATGATTCAATATATTTCTGGTTCATGGCCAAATACACAATATGAAAACCTTGCAGGAGAAACAAAGCTAAAAGGTTATGAGTTAACATATAAAAAAGATGTTACAGAAGACACATTATTATCACTTAATTATCTTCATTTAAGTGCAAAAGATAACAATAATCAAGACTTAGCAAGAAGAGCTAAAAGAGAATTAGGTTTTGCGGTTGATTATTATGGAATTGAAAAGTTTCACTTTAATGTAAATGGTTCTTATGTTGGAACTAGATATGATGGCTCAAATAAATCAGGTGCACAAACTGGTAAATATACTGTTTGGAACACTGTAGTTAATTATAAAATAAATAAAACAATCTCTACATATCTAAAAGTTGATAATGTATTTGATAAGTATTACCAAACTGTAGATGGATATGCTACTCCTGAGAGAAGTGCATTTGTAGGATTAAAGGCAACATTCTAATATGAACAAACTAACATTTATACTTCTATTTCTTTGTATAAATCTAATAGCTAGTGAGAGAGTAATAACACTCTCTCCTTCTATAAATGAAATAGTATTTGCACTTGGCAAAGGGCAAAATATTGTAGCAAATACTCAATATAGCGATTATCCAGAAGAATCAAAAAAAGTTCCTAAAGTTGGTGGTTATGCTACTATTTCTTTAGAGAAAATCATAGCTTTTAAACCTACTGTGGTTATTGCGCAAAACTATGATGAAAAGCTTCTTCGTAATTTAAAAGCTTTGGGTATTAAAACTCTTATTTTTAAAACAGATACTATTGATTCTATAAAATACACTATTACTTCTCTTGGAAAGTATTTCAAGGTTGAGGCTAAATCAAAAGAGCTAGTTGATACTATAAATAGTTCTTTAAAAGATATACAAAATATTGTAAAAGACAAAAAGGTATTAACAGTTATAGGTCCTAGAAAAAATCTAAATAATCAAATCTATATTGCAGGGAATAACTTATATTTTGAAGATATTTTAAAAGCTTCAAACAACAAAAATGCTTATTTTTCAAATAGCAAAAACCAGCCAGTAGTAAACTCTGAAAAGATAATAAATATGAATCCTGATATAATACTGCTTTTATCACCATTTTTAGGTGGAAAGATAAAAGAACAACAAGAGTTACAAACACTTTGGCAAACACTTCCTGTAAATGCAGCTGTAAATAAAAACATATATATTATTGATAAAATGTATGCAGGAATTCCAAGTCATAGAGTAATTTATTTTATAAAAGATTTTAAAAAGATTTTAGAGAATGTTAGAGATAAACAACTACAAAAGTAATATCTTAAGTGATATTACTTTTTCATTACAAAGTGATGAAAACCTTATAATTCTAGGTGAAAATGGTGCAGGGAAATCTACCCTTGCAAAAGTACTATCAAACTTAATAGAAAACAACCACGTAAAACTATATGATGAAAATATTTCATCTATTTCAGATACAAAAAGAGCAGATCTTATCAACTATATCCCACCAAAATTAGAGATATTTGATGAGTATATAACTCTAAGAGAGTTTTTGGAACTTGCTTGTATAGACTATGTAGACAATGACAAAATATCAAAACTTATTAAACTTCTAAAACTAGAAAAGTTAGAAAATAGATATTGTAAAGCTTTTTCTTCAGGGGAAAAACAACTACTTCTTTTAGCTTCAAGTATTATGCATGATGCAAAGATAACAATCTTTGATGAACTTACTGCAAACCTTGATATTAGTAGATTAAAAGAGGTGTATGATATATTAAACTCTAATATGCTTCAACAAAAGATAGTAATCACTCATAATCTTGATTTAGCATATGCACTAAAATACAAAGTGCTATATCTAAAAGATGGAAAGATTGAGTTCTTTGGAGAGCATGAGCAGTTTTTTGAAAATGCAAACCTTCAAAAGTTTTACAATAATACTATTACAAAAATTGAAAACCATTTGGTGGTAAACCTATGAAAATAGCACTATTTATCATAAGTTTTATTATATTAGGTATTGCTCCATTTTTAGGAGAGATAGCTCTAAATCTAAATGAGATATTCGATACATCGACTATTACGTATAAGGTATTTTGGGAGTTAAGAGTATCTAGAGTTTTACTAGCATTTTTTGTTGGGGGTATTTTAGCTTTAAGTGGTCTAATATTTCAAATCATATTTAAAAATGCACTTATAACTCCATATACTTTAGGAATAGCAAGTGGTACGACACTATTTACTGCTATATCAATAGTATTTTTCCCAACCATGTTTTTGCCTGTGTCTTCTGCACTTGGGTCACTTCTAACTGTAGTGATATTATACTTTATATCAAGAAGAATAAACAAAGATAGCATAGCTGTATCTACAAACTCAATACTTCTAATAGGTATTGCTTTATCGTACTTCTATTCATCTGCTTTAATGTTGGTGTTTTATCTAAGTAACTTGGAGCAAAACTACTCTATTGTTAGATTTACTCTTGGTAGTTTAGATACTGTTGGGTTTACTAGTGTTATGACTGTAGTTATTGCTTCAGCACTTATGTACTTTGTGATATATACAAACAAAGCAAAAATCAAATTACTACTTATATCAAACGACACAGCCTTTTTAAAAGGACTAAATGTACACAAACTAAATCTTCTACTTTTAGTAGTAGTATCACTTGTAGTTGGAGTAAGTATTAGTTTTGTAGGGCCTATTGGATTTATAGGACTTGTAGTACCACATATAATCAAGCTTATTTATAAACAAAGTGCTGATAAGTTAATCTTCCCAGTATTTTTCTATGGGGGAGTGTTTTTGGTAATCTCTGATTTAATAGCTAGAAATCTAAATACAGCTTCAAGTTTGCCTATTGGAGTGGTGACAGCGTTTATTGGTGCGCCATTTTTTGTATATCTTCTTATAAAAAGAAGCAAAAGAGACTAAAGCTTTATATGTTTTAGTCTTTTAGGATCTAAATCTTTTGTAGCTTCTTTGATAAGAGCAGGGAAGAACTCTAAGAAGTCTTCTTCTAGTTGGGGTATTTTTTCACAAACTATCTCATAATATGAAATAGCACTATCCCTTTGGGCTAGTTTAGGCGAGAGTCTTCTATCTAATCTACTAAAAGCTTGTTTTAAATGCTCTAAATCACTATAGTTTAGTAAGTCTCTTTGTATCATATTTGATACTATCTCTTTGGGTCTTTGTGGATAGTTTAGTTTTGCTAGATTTGCTTGTTTGTAAAATCTTCTAGTAAACTCATCAAATGCAATATTGCTAAACTTATCCCAGTTTTTTATAAGTAAATAATCATAAGTAAAATCGACAATTATGCCTTTTAGAAGGCCTTTTTCTTTTAGTCTTTTTTTACTTCTTTTAAAAGCTTCATGTTTATCTGAAAATGAATCAATTAAAATATGAGTTTTCATACCACGTGAAATTTCTATACTAGCACACTCCCATGGTTTTGCTTTAAGAGGGTCTGCTATAAAGTTACCTACTTGAAAGTCTATACTTTGTTCTGATAAAAATACATGAGCTAACCAGTTCATTATCTGCCTATTTATTTAATTTTCCGTATTGTACAAAAAAATTTATAAATTTTTATTTCTATTGATTTATATCTTTTATACAAATGTTATTTTATTTATTGTTTATAATATCCATTTTTTCAATATTACTGCTAAAAGAGACCAATAACACGCCATTGAATTTTGTTGATAATAAAGTTATTATTAGTTTATTTTTTAGGAAATATTATGACAATTAATTCTAATAGTACTTTTAATCAATTTATAAATAGTGCAAAACACTCAACTTCTAATCAAAATAAAGAAAAAGCTAACGAAAGTTTTAATGACTTGACAAAAAAAGATTTTGAAATTAAAAATAAACTTGGTATTGAAAGATACGATTCTTTATTAGTTAAAAATTGGTTTGATAATACTGTGTTTGAAAAAGATGAAAATATAAATAGAAGTCTTATTGCTTATTTGGATGATATTTCTTATGATGATTATAATAGATTGATAGCAACTTTTCAAAATTTATTTGGTGGTCAATTAATGAAAAATAGTTCAGGGGAAATTGTAGTTGGTCCTCCTAAGTATAATCATGAGAAGTCATTTGAAACTTATGACAGTACAGTAAATTTTTTTGAAAAATATATTAATAAACTTCGTGAAATGACACTAGAGCATAAGTTTGATAATAGTTACCAAATAAAAATGTTTAGTGATCTACTTGATACTGTAGAAGAATCTCAAGAAAAAAGCTAATTAACTAGCTTTTATTCTTTTTTACTGTTGTTATAAGGGTGTTTGTCTTTAACTCTATTTTTCCATCTACACAAAATTTCTCTATCTCTTCTAAGTGTTGAGTTTTGAATTTTGCTAAATTATCTTTTGATAGTTGATTTAGCATACCTTTATATCCTGCAGAATTTAAAGTATCCCACCATTGTTGAGGTGAGATATATTTTGATATTTCTAGCTCTTTTATCTGGAAGTTTAGATTTTCTACATTTGATATAAGATCTTCTATTTCTTCATTAGTTTCAAGATATACATTACTTCCTTTTGGATAGTCAAGACCATAATCTTTTTGCAAAGTTTCCATAAACATATCACTATATGGAGTAAACGATTCTTTTGTAAATGATGAAAATAGAAACACTCCATTATCTTTTAGAAGATTTATAAAGTTTTTGAAACTATCTACCATATTTGGATAGAAAAATAGACCAAAACCACAAGTGATAATATCAAATGTCTTTTCATCATATGTTAGTTTTTCTACATCTGCTTTATTGAATACTACATTTGAAAGCTTATGTTTTTTTGCTTTTTGAGTTGCTACTTCTAGCATATTTGATGATAAGTCTAAACCTTCTACTTTAGAAGTTGTAAACTTAGAAGCTAGTTGTAAAGTTATATTTCCTGTTCCACAAGATAGGTCTAAAATATTTAAATTTTCTTTATATTGAAGGTTATCAACCATATCTTTTGCCGTTATTAAAAAATACTCATTTATATCGTATAAATCTGATACATCGTCAAAAGTATGTTCTATAGTAGTTTTTATATCGTTATTAGTCATTTGCTTTCCATAATTATTTTTGACATTGTACTGAAAATTGGTTGATTAGAGCATTATTTATTTTTGTATGTAGATTTTATGTAAATGATGTTTTTTATAAGTTTATGCTATCATATTAATAAAAATATTAAATAATTTATTGAAATAATAAAGTAGTGTATTAGGATTATTTATAATGCGTCTTAGATATTTATTTATAATTACATTTTGTTTAGTAGCTTTAGTACCATTGGCATTATTCTGGAAATGGCCATATTCTAAAGTACTTGACTATGAATTAGACGAAGTAAAAGAACATCATTTAGTAATAGCAAAAAACCTTGCAGGGGCTTTTGAAAGATATCATCAGGATGTTATTGGATTGTTTGACATTCTAAATCCAGATGAGGACAACTCTAAACTTTTTGAATTATTTAAAAGTTATAACTTTGAATCAATAGTGCTTTCTTCACCACAGGGAAATATTAAAGGTTGTTTATATAACTATGAAGATAAATGTCCAACAAATATCAATAATGATTTATTATCTTTAGTTAAAAAAACAGTTCAAAAAGATAAAGTTACTATTTCAACAGTTACTCAAGATAAGAGTGTGAGTAAAGATCCAATACTTTTAGTTGTAAAAAAGTATGGGAATGACTACTTAGTAGGTTACTTATCTACAAAATATATAGTAACTATGGGGAAAAGAGTATCCTTTGGGAAAAAAGGTCATGCAGCAATTGTTGATCAAGAGGGAAATCTTATGGCTCATCCATTTGATTCTTGGATAGAACAAAGAAAAAACATCTCAAAACTAAGTGTTGTAAAAAAGATGATGTCAGGTCAAACTGGTGTTGAGATATTTTATTCACCAGCTTTAAAAGATGATATGATTTCAGGGTATACTTCAGTGCCAAATGCGAAATGGGGTGTAATGGTACCACAACCACTTTATGAGCTAAAAAATAAAGCCGAAAAGATAAATACTGCTGCATTATTTATTCTATTTTTAGCATTAGGTTTAGCACTTTTAATTACTATTCCTTTATCTTTTTTACTTATTAAACCTATTGAGAGATTATCTGAATTGATTAAATCTATTGAAAAAGGTAAGGTTGATACAAAAGTTGAATTAGCAGTTTCAAACTATTTACCATCAGAAATAAAAGAGCTAAAAAATGGTTTTGTAAAAATGATGGATAAAATAGAAGAGAATAAAAAACATATTTCTCAACTAGCTTATATTGATGTACATACAAACCTTCCAAATAGAAACTATTTCCACAAACTAATGGATAAAGTTCTAGAAGAGTTAAAACAAGAAAATCAAAAAGCAGCTTTAGTTTTTATAGACTTTGATGGTTTCAAAGGGGTAAATGATACTTATGGACATAGAGCAGGGGATGAGCTTCTTACTTTATTTGCTAGTAGAATAATAGAACACTTCTCTTTAGGTTGTAAGTTTGAAAAAAGTTGTCAATGTGATAGTAGTGAACTTCCAGGAATAATCCCAGCAAGATTAGGTGGAGATGAGTTTGTAATAATGTTTAGAAATATTGAAGATATAGATGCTTTAAAAGCTGAGATTCAAGATTTATTTGATGATGTATTTATAGAATATGACTTGTACGGTGGGGTAAAACTAAAACTTACAGGAAGTGCAGGAGTTGCGATATTCCCAAAAGATGGAGAAACATACAGTAAACTACTAAAATCAGCAGATACAGCTATGTATGATGCTAAAAAAGCAGGCAAAAATACTATACGATTCTTTGAAGCAAAATAAAAACCCTATTTAGGGTTTTTATTTGTCTTTTAACTCACCAGATAATTCATATTTATTTAGATAACCTCTAGGAGTTAATACTCTTCCATTTGAAGTTAGTTTTGCATTTGAGTTACAAACAATAATCAAAGTTGACATTGTAACTTCTGGGTGTTCAATATCTTGGTCAATTAAATCTTGAGCATTTGTGATAGTAATCTTTTCTTTTCCTTCTCTTCCTACATTTGAAGCGATAATTGCGATTCTATCTTGGTATCCATCTTCCAATGCTCTCATGAAATTTTGGTAAGGTAAGATTCTTTTTTTAGATTTTGGATTATAAATACCCATTACAAAGTCACAATCAAGTGCAGATTTAACTCTTTTGTCAATTAGATTAATATCTGTTAATCTATCTGAAAGTGAAATGATAGAAAAGTCTTGTGATACAGGAGCACCAGCTTTTGATGCAGCTGCTAAAAATGAAGTAACCCCAGGAAGTGAAATAACCTCTACTTCATCCCAAAGACCTCGCTCTTCCATAAGTTCAGTTACAAGTGTAGCCATACCATATACATTTACATCTCCATTTGAGAAGATACAAGTAGTTCTACCTTCACTTGCATAATCAATAGCTTGTCCACATCTTGCAATCTCATGAGTCATACCAGAAGTAAATAACTCTTTTCCTTCGATTAGACTTCCTAACTCTCTTGCATATTTACTATAAGATACTACAACCTCACACTCTTCAATAGCTCTTAATGCCTCAGGTGTAATATAGTTAAGTCCTCCAGCACCAGTTGATACTATATATAATCTTTTTGCCATTTTTTATTTTCCTTTTTTCTATACTGCTGCTGCAATAGTAATTTTCTTTTCATATACGTTTTTTGGGATTATTAATTCATTGTATTTTGAAACCAACATAGAAGATGGTTCTGATACACCTTTTAATCCAAAAAACTTAGTTGCTTGTGATGGGCTAAATTCCCCTTGAAGTGAGTTGATTTCATCTTCATTGTAAAACTTAATATTAAAGTTGTATTTTTGTGCAAACTCTAAAAGTCCTTTTTCATCTGCTTTTGCTTCAAAAGAGGCGATATTTGCTATTTGTTCTTTTTTAAGATTGTGTTTATCTAAGAACCATAAAAATGATGCTTCAATATCTTCACATGATGTATCTCTATTACATCCCATACCAAGATAAACTTTTGGTTTGAAAGTAAGTAGTTCACTATCAAATGGAGTGATATTTACACAAAGCTCACTTGTTTGATTATCTACTCTTTTTAAGTTCTTTTTATTTGGAATTGTTTCATATATTGATTCATATGTTAAAACTTCTACATCTTTTTTATTTAGAAGTGAGTTTGAAATAAGTGCCAACTCTTTTAGATTATGAATCTCTAAGTCATTCTTTTTTGCAAACATTTCAAAAGCAAGTGTTTTAGTTTGATCTGTTGCAGTTGAAACGAAGTTTACACAGTTTGGAAGTCTTGAAGCAATTGTGTCACTTAGTTCATTTGCACCACCAAGATGACCACTTAGTAATGGCACAACTTTATCAAGTGCAAGGTTTAGTACAATTACAGCTGGGTCTGTGGCTTTGTCTTTTAAAAATGGAGCAATTTTTCTTACAACTGCTCCCATTGCTAAAATAGCAATGATTGCATCATATTCTTCCCATGCAGGTTGCATAATATCATCAATTTTATTGAAGATGTTAAGATTATCAAGGTTATGTTCCAAATCTTTTTTCCCAAATACATCCACATGATAATCATCTAAATAAGGTACAAGTTTACAAGCAGCATCAAGGCTTGGTTGATTGATTGTAACTACTGCAATTTTAAGCTTGCTCATTTGCTTTTTCCTTTTTTTCTTTTCTTAACTCTTTTCTTTCTTCTACTTCTTTTACAAGTGGTTTTACATACAGATGAGATTCTTCTGTCTCTTTCTGGTTTAGATAATCCCCAAATAAAATAAGAGCAACACCTCTGATATGTGATACTTGCTCACCAATATTTGAAATTGTTCCTTTATAGATTTTCTCTTCTGCCCAAGTGGCTTTTTCCACAACCCAACAAGGAGTATCAGGACTATAACCCATCTCTAAAGCTTTTGCTTTTAGTTTTTTAAGAAGTAAGATTGATAAATAAAATGCTAAAGATGAGTTTTTACAAGCTAGAATATTTTCTAATTTCTCAGGATTTGGAGTTTTACCTTCTACTCTTGTAAGAATTAGTGTTTGTGATACACCAGGGATTGTATACTCAATTCCAAGACTTGAAGCTGCACCAAAGGCTGCTGTAATTCCTGGGATTACTTTATATTCAATATTTTGTTCTTTTAAATACTCTATTTGTTTTGCAATAGTTGAGTAAATAGATGGATCACCAGTATGAACTCTTGCAACTAATTTGTCTTTGTATTTTTCTAAAAACTCAAAAATCTCTGGATATTTCATACCTTGTGAGTCCTGAACTATTGCATCATCTCTACACCAAGATAATACTTCTTTAGGTACTAGTGAACCAGTATAAAGTACTGCATCAGCTTTTTGCAAAATCTTTTGAGCTTTTACAGTTACTAAATCAGGGTCACCAGGACCTGCACCAATAAAATAAATCATTCTTATGCTTCCTCTTCTTTATTTTTCTTATATATTTTTAATTGAAATAGTTGTCTCTCAGGTTCAACTAAAGCTAGTTTACCTTTGTAAGTTGTAAGTGAAATAGAGTGCGTGTCATACTCAATCTTTGCATTGTTTAAAACCTCAATCATTTGACTTAGATGTTTTAAAGTAATTGCATTGATTAACATGATTCCATTTTCATCTAATCTTTCATATAGATATGGAAGTGTAGCTATTACTTTTTCACCTCCACCACCAACAAAGATTCTTTGAGGGTTTTGCTCTAAAGTAGGGTAGATTTCTTGTGCTTCTCCCACATAAAGTTTACAATCACTTACATGATGATTAGTCAAGTTTTGTTTGATGAATTCAACTCTTGTTTCGTTCTTTTCAAAAAAGATTGTTTTTACTTTGTATCTTTTGTATGCTTCTATTCCACAAGAGCCACTACCTGCACCTATATCCCAAAGCAAATTGTTTGGTTCTAAATCTAGGTTTTGTAAGCTTAAGTGTCTTTTGTATTTTTTTGTAATCATTCCTCGTTCAGTCTCAAACTCTAAATCATCACAAACATTGTTTTTATGTTCAAAATTTCTTTGAATCAAAAGCACAAAAGGAGCAGTTAAATCAAACTTATCTTTTGGAAAATCAAATAAGTTTACTTCTTCAATTACCTCATCAGCATATCCAAGCTTATATCCAATAGTAGTAGTGATAAACTCTTCTTTGAAGTATTTCATAGCCTCATTTAGTCTATTTATAGAGTTTTTATCACAAAGGACAAAAGTGTATTTGTTTTGCATAAACACTGTTAGGTCAATACTGCTTCTTCCATGAATAGATACAACACCCACATCTGTTTCACTAACAAATAGCTTTTCTAAAAGATATGTTTTTGATGAAGTATTGTTTATCATTTTTACTTTATTTTTTGGAAGTTTTTTAGCTATAAGTGTACCTGCTGAAAAAAACAGAGGTGAGCCTGTAACCACATATAGTAAGTTCTCTTTTTCATAGTTTTCAAGAATATAATCCCTAGCTTCACTAAACTTTAGTTTTAGTATATTTTTTCCGTTTTCTTCAAAGTTTTGGTCACATATGATTTTGTCATAATTGCAGAAATTCAATTCTAAATTTGTAAAGTCATATGCACCCATACCATTTCCAGCAATCGTTACCATCCCGTTACCTCTCTTTGTTCTAATATTATTGCTTCCACATTTGATTTAGGAAACCATTTTTTTATTTGTTCATTTGCTTTTTTTGTAATTAAGTCATATAAAGGCTCTATCAAACCAATCTTTTCTAACTCTTGAGATATACCTTTTACTGTTTTAGTAGATTCTATATCTACTTTATAGTTCAATTCATCATATATATCTTTTTGTAATCTCTCAAAGTCAATAACTCCAAATCTATTATGGGTATTTTTAAAGCCTTGATAAACCTTGGTCATTTTCCCAATACCACATACAAACTTTACTTGTTGAACTTTTAGTTCATTTGCTATTTCTATTGAGTCATATACAAAGTTTGCAACCTCAACAATTTGCTCTTCTTTATATCTCTCTTTTGATACTCTAAATGCAGAGTTACCAAGAGTAAATATAAGAGGTTCAAAACCATTTTGTTTTGCAAACTCTATTTCAGTTTTAACAGAGTCTATATATGCTGTGCTTGATACTGGTTTTACAATTCCAGAAGTTCCAAGTATTGATATACCACCAATAACTCCAACTTTTGCATTTGCTGTTTGAAGAGCTATACTTCTTCCGTTTGTTACACCTACTGTACAGTGAATATCAAAGTTGTGATGCTCACTCATTTGTCTTAAGAATACATTTTGAATATTTTCTAAAGGTACTGGATTTATTGCAGGAAAACCTGGTTGTATTTTCAGACCTTTTTTTGTAACAACTCCAACACCAATACCAGCATAAATATATAGCTTGTTTGTTCCTACAGTAAATACTTGTGCTTCATGCTCAACTTTACTTATGATTAAGTCATGTTTATTTGCACTTACAGTTAGAACTATCTCACAACCTTTTGTTACGTCTAAATCGTCATTATCAATCTTATTTATTTTTGTAACTGCTTTTTCATTTGTAATTAGAAATGCTTCTAATGCTTTTGAAAATGCAAGTGTTGCATGAACACCAGTTGTAAGACCTTTTCTTAAAACTCTTTCCAAGTATTTACCTTAATATAGTTCATTCATAGCGTGAATAGTTCTACCCACAAAAATCATTGCAGGTGTTAATGACCTAATATCCTTGAAAAACTCATCATCTTTGCTTGCTATTTCTTCAAGAGTAAATACAAGTTGCTTTGCATCTTTTGTAGTACCTTTACTTAAAACTGCAAGGGGTAGGTCTTTTGGAAAGCCTTTGTTTAGAAGTGAGTTTACAATCTCTTTTAGATTATAAATCCCCATCATGATGATTAGGTTTTCTCTTTCATGGAACTTTTCTATAATGTCATTGAATACTTCTAAGTCATGACCTGTGATAGTTCTATATGCATCATTGAACTTTCTATCTACTAGAGGAAGCATAAAGTTTTCAGGTACTGCAGTAGTTGAAGAAACTCCTGAGATAATCTGGGCCTCAAAACCAGCTTCTTTGATAGCTCTTACTTCTTCATAACCTCGACCAAATACAAATACAGTACCACCTTTTAGTCTTACAACTATCTCATGTTTTTTTGCATACTCTACTAGTAAGTCATTGATTTCATCTTGACTTTTATAGTGAGAATCTTTTCTTTTCCCTACATAGACTTTTTTAACATCATCTTTACAGTATTGAAATACCTCTTCATCTACAAGTGCATCATATAGTACTACATCTGCTTGTTTTAAAATCTTCACTGCTTTTAAAGTAAGTAGGTCTAAATCTCCTGGACCTGCTCCTACTAGATATATTTTTTTAGTCATTTTTATATGTATCCATTTCAGACATAGGAACTCTTTGGAACTCTTCTTCGTCTATTTTTTCGTTATTACTTAATGCTTCAAATAGTTTAGCCCATTTTTCATTGCTATATTTATGAACATTTTTAAGCCATAAAGCATTGTTTTGCATATGTCCATTTACAAGCGTATTTTCATAGATGTTTGCAACAGACCTAAATCTACAAGCTCCAAAACAACCAGTTCTAACTATCTTGATTCTATTTTCACCTTTTGATAGTTTGATGTTTTTGATAACTTCTCTTAAGTCTTTTGCTTTATCATCACTTTTATGAGCTTTGCCACATCTTTCATCATCACAGATAAAAAGCTGAGTTTTAAAGTGCATGATAGGTTTGTTTGCATCAAACTCTTTAGGTCTACAAGTAAAACCCTCAGCTACTTCACTTCCCATTGTGTTGTATAGTTTTCCGTCTTTACTTTCCATTGTATTTATCTTTTCCATCAAAATCTTTGATTAGTTTAAATATGGCATGTAAAGTAGCTACTGTCATAGTAGAACTTCCAAATCTTCCTTCCATGATAATACCCGCTACATTATGATGGTCACAAAATCTTCTTCCATAATCTTTTGATTCAACAACATTTACAAATCCCACAGGAAATAAAAGTAGGGCAACTTGTGATAAATCCACACCTTCTTCAAGCAAAGTATTAATAGCTGCATAAATAAATGTAGGAGCATTTCCACAAGCAAGAATAAGAGGACCATCTTTATGTCTTTTTATAGCTTCTACTACTGCTGCGTATGATCTTGTAGTTTTGTTTTTCTCTGCCATTTCGTAAGTAAATGGCTCATTGATATAACAAACTACTTCATTGTCGTATTTTTCCAAATAAAACTTAGATAAACCAACTTTAATCATATTTACATCAACAATAATCTTTGCACCGTTTTGTAATAGACCTTGAATCTTTTCAATAGAGTTATCTGAAAAGTAGATGTTTTCTAAAACCTCTTCAAAACAAGTAGTTGTATGAATAAGTCTTGAGATTACTTCTCTTTGCTCATATGAGAACTCGTTTGCTTTTGGGTAATCTTTTAACTCTTCTTCAATCATTTCAAATGATTTTAGTGATATATCTGCACCAATATTGATTGGTGGTTCTTCTCTTTTAAATTCCAAAGTAATCCTTTATATTTGTTATATTGTTTCTAAACATTGTGTGTAAGTAGGTACCAAATACTTTATTACATCTATAAGAGCCTACTTCACCTTTGCCATTTGGTTTTTTACTTAAAATATCAAATCCCTTTGAATAATCATTGGGTTTAGTGTAGTGAAAAGCATGACCTTTTAAACCTTTTTCATTGTAGTAGTAACCAAGTCTTGTTCTTTTTGATGTTAAAGTAAAATCAACATCAAGTATTTCAGACATAGGTTTATCATCTACAGCTTTACTTAGATATAAAAGTCCAGCACACTCTGCATAAACATGTTTTGTTTTAGCATGAGTAATTAGTGAGTTTTTGAAGTTATGGGAGTTTTTAATTTTATTATATGATTCTTCAGTCTCCACATAACCCCCAGGAATATAAACAACATGAGAATCTTCGCTAATAGTTTCATCTTTTGTAGAGTCTACAAACTCAACTTCACTAAATAGCTCTTTTAGAAACTCAATATTGTCATGATATATAAATGAAAAATTAGAATCATTTACAATTGATATTTTTTTATCAACTTTTGTAAAGGATTCAAAAGGGTAGTTTGAAGCTTCATTTGGTTTAAACGATGCAATAGCTTCAAGTTTTTCTAAATCGATATTTTCTAATACCTCTTTTGATATATCTTGAAGTACCTCTTTTTTTGCATCACTTAAATCAAGTCCTAAATGTGTCTCTTTTAGTGTGGGTAAATCTTTTTTAATCCAACCAAGTACTTCTACATCATCAAAATCTGCTTCGATTTGTTTTTTTATAAGTGCATAATGCATAGCTGATGATAGTTTGTTTAAAACTACAGCTTTAATAGTATTGTCGTCTTTGTAAGTTTTAAGACCTTTTAATACTGCACTAATTGTGATATACGAGCCACTACCATCAAGTAATAATAATGTGGGAATATTTAAAGCCTTAGTAACATCATAAGCTGATGAGCCTTTATCCATTCCATCATAAAATCCCATAACACCTTCAAGAATTGCGATATCTTTATCATGATATTTTTGAAATAACCAATTTACTTGATTTTTATTCATGATAAAAGAATCTAAGTTTATTGAATCTGTATTACAAATAGATTTATGAAATTGAGTATCAATATAATCAGGACCAATTTTATATGGTCTTACGTTATTTTTGAAATTCGCTAGAAGCGCCGTAGTTAGGAGTGTTTTACCCTGATTTGATGAGACAGCAGTTATACATAAACTCTTCATTTTAACCTCTTTTTAATTTTCCGATTTATATAATTCGGTCATGAAGAATCTACGAGGGTATAATAAACGATATTTTAAATTGTCAACAATTGCGATGTTTTCGACAATTTGGAAATTATCTAAAATTGAAATTAACATGTTATACCATAAGATTGCTTATGAAAACAAAATAAGTTCTCTTGATCCCCCAATTATTATTAAATAATTTCTATTTATTACAAAAATAAACAATCACATTAATTTTTAATCATTTCACTGTTAACCAATCCATTTAAATTAAATTTATAATAAAGGACTATCTATGCATATAGAAGAAGGAATTGTACAAGGTGCAAAAATGGCTGTTAGTTACGGTACGGCCGTACTATCATTAGGTATTGCTGCTAAATTAGCAGTAGATAATATTAAACAATCAGGATTAACTTCTCTGCTTGTAAAAACTGTAATGACTACACTATTAGTGTTTTGTTTCTTTGAGGTGTTACCACACCATCCTGTAGGGGTTTCAGAGGTTCACTTTATCTTAGGATCAACACTATTTTTAATCTTTGGACCAGCTGCTGCTGCCTTTGGTTTAGCTATTGGTTTATTAATCCAAGGATTACTATTTGCACCATTTGATTTACCACAATATGGAGTAAATGTAACTACATTATTAATGCCATTATTTGCAATGATGTATGTAGCTAAAAAAATTATTTCTCAAGATGTTGCTTACAAAGATATTGCATATAAAGATGCATTCAAATTATCAGTTGTTTACCAAGGTGGAATAGTATCATGGGTTGCATTTTGGGCATTATATGGACAAGGTTTTGGAGCTGAAAACCTAGCTTCTGTAGCTTCGTTTAGTGCTGCATATATGGCTGTAGTTTTAATTGAGCCAATTGTTGATTTAGCGGTGCTTGCTGGTGCTAAAACTTTAAGTTCATTAAAAGATAGTTCTTTTGTGAATAGTAGATTATATAACCCAGCTTCATAATGAAAAGATATAGACACTATAACAAGAAAAGGGCAATTGTCCTTGCTTGTTTTGGTTCAGTAATTGAACAACAGAAATATCTTGACTTAAAAAAAGTTATTGAAGAAAAGTTTTCTGACTGTGATGTGTTTTTGTCATTTTCATCAAGAATGGTATTGAAACATCTTCAAAAAGAGGGAGAAGAATTCAAAAATCTTCCCCAAGTTTTGGCTGATGTTGATATGTTAGGGTACAAACACATAGTTGTTTCATCTATAAATATTTATCCAACTGATGAACATGAATTTTTAAAGAAAATAGTAAATGGCTTTAAGAGTTTTTCTCTTGCTAGTATTAATTATACAAATGCAATTTTAACTAAAACAAATGACACTACTAAGTTTCTAAAAGATTTAAATACACAAGTTTCAAAAGACGATATTGCAAACTTATATATTATTCATGGAACACCAAGATTAGATACAGCAGGTATTGATTCTATTAACTACACGGGTGAATTTTTAGAGTTAATTGATGAAAAAAACTTTGCGTGTTCTTTAGAGGGTGCTTTTCCTTATGGTGATATAAAAGATGCTCTTAAATCAAAGATGAAAAAAGCAGGTGTAAAAAAAGTTCAAGTAATTCCATTACTTTTAGTAAGTGGGAATCACTATATTAAAGATATGCATGAAATCAAAGATGATTTAGCTGATACATTTGAATCTTCTATTACTGAGACTTTAACAAAAAGCAAATATTTTAATTTAATTGAACTGCCAATGGTAGAGAAAATTATAATTAAAAATATTCAAGAGACATTTAAAATGTCAGGTATTAGTTATAAAGAGACTACTTTTTAAGGATTATGATGAAGTTATATATGGTATCTTTAGGCCCTGGTGATTATGAACTAATTACAGTAAAAGCATTAAAAGCACTTAAAAACTCTGATGCTATTTGTGTACCTACTAAAAGTGCTGATCATAGTTTTAAAAGATCAATGACTTATAAAATTGTAAAAAAACTAATGGAAGAGTTTGGTTTTGATAAGCCTATTATTCCTATGTATACACCAATGAACTTCAAAATTGAGGATTGGCAAAATCAAGTTGATACAATTTATGAATCATTTGGATCTTATGAGACTTTATCATTTGTTACTTTAGGAGATAGCGCTGTTTATAGTACAGTGTATTATTTGCTTGATTTAATAAAAGAACAAAATAGTATTATTTATGATGATGCAGAAGTAATCCCTGGAGTTACCTCTTTTTCGAATGCATCTGCAAAAGTTAAAAGACCTTTATGTGTTGGTGATGGTTCTTTTAGTATTAAACCATTACATAAGGATGAAGTACCAAATACAACTGTATTTATGAGACCAAAAATCGGTATGTCAACGGATGTAATACCACAAAGTGGGGACATTTTTACATTTGAAAATCTAAACTATAAAGGTGAAAATATATTAAGCCATAAAAAAGAAAATGTGGAAAAATATATGACTTTGTTTATAGATTTTGTACAATAAAATAATATATAGTATAAGTTTTACTTATGCTATATAAAACTTTATTTAAGAATAATAAGATAAAATTATGCTTGTAATTAGAAAAGAGGGTTTAATTTAGCCTTTAATTTTTTAGGTAAATGGGCGAAGACCATTGAACTATTTCTTACAAGTTTACCATTTTCGTATATCTCAATCTCCAAGCTCATGGTACTTGTTTTGAAATTTAGTAGTTTTATTGTTTGATTTCGTTCTTCAAAAGATAAATTCATTTTTCTCAAATCAATAAGCGGTTTTTTACTTTTTGCCATCTTTTACCTTTAAACTTTTTTCTAATTATAATTAATTATTCTTAATAGGATTTAATAGATGCAAAAAGATGAATCAATTAAATTAATCCCGTCAAACCGTCTTCAGTTTTTTCCAGTTATGATGTTTGCTACAATCATGGGTTTAACTGGTCTTTCACTTGTTTTTCAAAAGTTAAATGAAGTTTTGATATTTCCATCAATTCTTTCATATATTTTTGGTTTAATCTCTACAGTTTTATTTTTAACTATTTTAACTACATATCTTTTGAAATTTGCTAAATATAAAAATGAAGTAAAAGCAGAACTTTCTCATCCTGTTCGAGTTAACTTCTTTGCAGCTATTTCTATATCTACTTTGTTATTATCAATATTTTATAAGCCTCTGCAAGTTGAGTTCTCTCAAATACTATTTATAGTTGGGGCTTCTTTGCATATATTTTTTACATTTTACACTATAAAATTTTGGATAAATAATAGTCTTGAAATACTTCACTCTAATCCAGCTTGGTTTATACCTATAGTTGGAAATTTGATTGTTCCTATTGCGGGAGTTGGTTTTGTAAATGAATCGGTATTATATTTTTATTACTCTATTGGTATTTTCTTTTGGATTGTTCTGTTTTCAATTATATTAAATAGAATTATATTTCACAAACAGTTCGCACCCAAATTTATGCCAACACTTTTCATCCTTATAGCACCACCTGCTATTGGTTTTATTTCATATATCAAACTAACTCATAGTTTAGATTTTTTTGCTCATATTTTATATAGTTTGGCTTTGTTTTTTACTATATTAGTTTTTGTTATGTATAAAAACTATATCAATATTAAATTCTTTATTTCGTGGTGGGCATTTACCTTTCCAATGGCTGCTATAACTTTAGCAACTATTTTGATGTATGAGTTATCTAACTTTTGGTTTTATGGTTTTTTAGCATACTTTTTTATGTCTGTTACAACTATTATAGTTTTACTTGTTGCCAAGCAAACAATAATACATATGAGAAAAAAAGAGATATGTATAATGGAATAATAGAAAATTTATTTTTTAAGGATATAATTTAGCTCATTAATTTTTATAAGGAATTATTATGGACTTTAGATATATAGGTAGAAGTGGACTTAGGGTTTCATCTATTTGTATGGGAACTATGACTTTTGGTTCTTCTACACCTAGAGATGAAGCTTTTAGAATACTTGATAAAGCTTATGATGCAGGAATTAATTTTTATGATACAGCTGAGTTATACCCAATTCCTCCAAAGAAATCTTACGAAGGAACTACAGAAAAAATCGTAGGTGAATGGCTAAAAACAAAAGATAGAGATTCAATTATTTTAGCTACTAAAGTAGCTGGAGCTGCTGCTGGTTGGTTTGTTCCACCTACAAGACATGGTCTTACGGCTATAGATTCATTTCATATTAAAAGAGCAGTTGAGGGGTCACTTAAAAGATTAGATACAGATTATATAGACCTTTATCAAATGCACTGGCCAGATCCAATCGTGCCAATTGAAGAGTCATTAAGAGCTTTTGATGATTTAGTAAAAGAGGGGAAAGTAAGATATATTGGAACATCAAATGATTCTACATATGGACTTACAAAAGCAAACGAAACTTCAAAAAATAAGAATTTAGCAAGATTCCAATCAATACAAAATAATTTTTCGCTATTAAACCCTAGATTCTTAGATGAATTATCAAATGTATGTAAAAGAGAAGAGATTTCTTTATTGCCTTACTCTCCAATTGCAGGTGGTGTTTTATCAGGGAAATATAACAATGGTTTATATCCAGATGGTTGTAGATTTACAGCTTATGTTAAAAATTCAAACCCAAGAGTAAGAGCTATGGCTGATAGATTTGTAAATGAAAAAACAGTTGAAGCTACAAAAAGATATATGGAACTTGCAAAAGAGTATGGAATTTCTCCTGTAACTTTAGCAGTTGCATATTCAAAACATTTTGACTTTGTTGCATCTACTATTATTGGTGCTAGATTAGAATTTCAACTTGATGAGTCATTTGCAGCATTTAATTTTAAAATTGATGATGAACTTCTAGGAAAAATCGAAGAAATTCAAAAAGATATTTTATACCCTATGGGGTAATTTAATTGTAGTTAATTAACTATGATTTTAATTTTATATACAAAGTCTCTTTATGAGGTTTTGTGTAAATTTTTAATCATTTGTTTTGATTAGTTTACCATTTTGATATTTCTTCTCACTTTTTAATATGCCTTTTTCATTATAACGCTTATAATAAATAAGCTTCCCTTCATTAAATTTTGATTCTCTTAATAGCACACCTGATTTAGAATATAGTTTACTTATACCATGCTCTTTTCCATTTTTAAAATTACTTGTAGCTCTTAAAATATTTTTTGATGAGTATATCTTACTTGAACCATGAAGTTTCCCTTCTTTATAATATGCTTCAGATTTTAATATACCTTTTTCATATCTCTTTTTTAAACCATTAATTTTTCCATTTTTATACTCAGTTTCAGATATTAAATATTTATTATTTACATCATATTTTTTTATTAAACCTGTAATAGGTTTTTTTGTATTTTTATCATAAACAATACCTAGAAAAGCTCCTGACTTTGAGTTGTAATCATAATAGATTTGATTTTCTAAGTAAATGGGATTTCCTAGTAAAGTAACACTTGATAAAAGTAAGAGTAGTATTGTAATTAAATTTTTCATTTCGTTACCTTTGTTAAAAGAGAGTTATAAAAACTCTCTTTTACTCTATTTAACACCTTCGTTTATTACATCAGATAAATTAGAAGATGAACTTGAACTATTTTTCCTAAATTCTGCTTCAAACTTATTTGCAATTGGCATTTCACCTTGTGATTGAGGTGCATGACATAATGTACAGTTAAATCTAGAACCAGATAATTGAGTAAGCTTTTTAGAGCTTGTCAATACATCACTTGTATTTTCTATAGGCTTATCATTTTTAACTATTTGACCACTACTTGATAACTTTGTTTCAGGTCTATAGTCAGTAAAGTGAGAAGCCGGTAGGGGTGTTGCATTCATTGCTGGAGCAACTGCTGGATCGTGACATCCAGTACAGGCGTTATTTTGGATTGTAATAGGTAACATTCCTTCTGTATCATGTGGAATCATTGGAGGAGCATTTTCATATGCTCTCTCGATTTTTTTTGATGTACCAGCAGGAGCTGTACTATACATAGTTTTATCTCCTGTAGTGTCTTTTTCATGGTAAATATTTGTTTGCCTTAAACCTAATGACTCTTCCGTAATTGTTGCTTTTTTAGCATCTGCCCAAGCAACAGTTAATATTGCAGCTGCAGCAGTTAGACCTAAAGCTATTTTTGTTAACTTCATGATGTTTCTCCTGTTAATTTTATTTTTATGCTTTATAAACTTTTACAGCACATTTTTTAAAGTCTGTTTGTTTTGATTGTGGACATGTATAATCTGCACAAACTTTATTGATAAATACTTTTTCATCAAACCAAGGTACATATAATAAGCCTTTTGAAGGTCTGTTTCTTCCTCTTGTTTCAACCCTTGCTTTTACTTTTCCTCTTCTAGATTCTACCCAAGCTAATTGACCTTGTTTAAGTCCATATTTTTTAGCATCTGCAGGGTGCATATAACATAAAGCTTCAGGAACTGCTCTATACAATTCTGGAATTCTCATAGTCATTGTTCCCGAGTGCCAGTGTTCTAATACTCTTCCTGTACTCATCCACATTGGATATCTTTCATCTGGCATTTCAGGTGCATCCATATATGGTCTGGCAAAGATTTTAGCTTTGTTTTTGATTGACTTTTTCTCTTTATTTGTAATGCCTTTTAAATCACCACTTGCAAGCTTTTTGGCTAATTTACCATAGAATGCAAATTGTCCATTATTCTCTTTTCTTGCATATGGGTCATATTTAGAATTAAATCTCCATTGTGTTTCTTTACCATCAACAACTGGCCATTTAAGTCCTCTTACTTTATGGTAAGTATCAAAGTCTGCTAAATCGTGGGCATGACCTCTTCCAAAGTCCGCATACTCTTCAAATAAGTATTTTTGAATGAAGAATCCATAACCTTTCCATTCTTTACCATCAGAACCAATAACACCTCTTTTGTCACCAACACCATCAGTATTATCGTAACCATTTTGGATAGGGTCATCTTGACTTAGTTTATAAGATTTTGCTCTATCATTTGCAAATAGGATTTCATACATAGTAGTATCAGGAGTATACCCCGCAGCTTTTACATCAGCTTCAGAAATGCCTTTTAGTGTTTTTTTACCCCAACCAACTTTTACGTCTTTCATCCATAAATCTTTTACAGTAAATCTTTTTGAGAATTCAACCCATTGCCATGTATCTGACATTGCGTCACCTACTGGTACAACTTGTTGTCTCCAGTGTTGTGTTCTTCTCTCTGCATTTCCGTATGCTCCCCACTTCTCAAATATCATTGCTGTTGGTAAAATAAGGTCAGATACTTTTGCAGAAATACCAGGATATCCATCAGAACATACTATGAAATTGTCCATCTCTCTTGCTGCTTTAATCCAGTGTGATGCACTTGCAGAATCTTGATATGGATTACATACATTAATCCACGCAAATTTTACGTGACCATCCTCAATATCTCTATGAATTCGCATGATATGTTGTCCATTTTGTGCATTGATTGTTCCTGATGGAACTTTCCATGCTTTTTCACAGATTGCTCTATGCTTTGGATTTTTAACCATCATATCAGCTGGAAGTCTATGGGTAAATGTACCAACTTCTCTTGCAGTACCACATGCTGATGGTTGTCCTGTTAATGAGAATGCACCATTACCTGGTTTTGCTTGTTTGTTTAGTAAGAAGTGTACATTATATGAAAGTGTATTAACCCAAGTTCCACGCGTATGTTGATTCATACCCATTGTCCAGAAAGATACAACTTTTCTCTCTTTTTTGATGTATAAATCAGCCATTTCTTTGATTTTTTTCATAAACTCTTCATCAGATTCGTCAGGGTTTCCTTTAGATATCTTTGTTACATATTCAGCTGTGTAAGGTTCTAAGAATTTTTTGTATTCTTCAAAAGATATTTCCCAGTGTTTTAAACCAGCTGGTTTATTTACCATCACATCACCTTCTTTATATCCGTAAGGAGCAAGAGCAGGTGCTTCATCAGCTGAAACAACTTTAGAGTTTTCTTTATTTATGGTTTCTAGTTCTAAATCAGTGTATTTTCCGTTTTTTACAGAAATATCTGTTTTTGGATCTCTCATACCATAACCGATATTTACAGGAGATGCTGCGAATACAATATTCTTTTTGATAAAGTCCCAATCAATTGATTCAGGGTGATTATAAACAATCTCTCTTGCAATATAGTTCCATAATGCCAAGTCAGCATTTGGTTTAAAAATGATTTCTATATCTGCAATATCAGATGAACGTTGTCTAAATGTTGATAGGTTGATAATCTTTACATTCTTTGGATCTTCAAGTTTTCTATTTGTAACCCTAGACCAAAGAATAGGGTGCATTTCTGCCATATTCGCACCCCAAGCAACAATAGTGTCTGTTAATTCAATATCATCATAACAACCTGATGGTTCATCAATACCAAATGTTTGGTAGAATCCAACAACTGCAGATGCCATACAGTGTCTTGCATTTGGATCAATTGCATTAGATCTAAATCCTGCTTTCATCATTTTTTGAGCAGCATAACCCTCTTGAATAGTGTATTGACCAGAAGCAAATACAGCAATACCTTCAGGACCTTTTTCATTAAATGCCTCTTTTGCTTTTTGTTCCATAATATCAAAAGCTCTTTGCCAAGAAACTGGAGCAAAGTTACCTTTTTTATCATATTCGCCTTTTGAGTTAACCCTTAGTAAAGGTTTTCTTAATCTATCAGCACCATACATAATACTTGCATTAAAGTATCCTTTGATACAGTTAATTCCTCTATTAACTGGAGCAGCTGGGTCACCTTTTACTGCAACTATCTTACCTCCTTTAGTGGCAATCATAATACCACATCCAACACCACAGAATCTACAGGCTCCCTTGTCCCATCTCCAGCCATCTTCGGCTTTATTGGCTTTTGCCTTAACTTCGCTTGGTATACTCATACCTACTGATACTGCTGCTGATGCTGCTGCAGAACTCTTTAAAAAATCTCTTCTAGAAAATGCCATACTCTCTCCTCATGTAGAATTTTTTAAGTTACAGGAAATGTTATATTTTTGGAAATTATGATTGTTGTTCCTATACCTGATTTATGATATTTGTATTTTGTGGCACGTTTGTGGCAAAATTGTGTTTTTATCTTAAAAATCTTTAACTATTTAATGATGCTTTCATCAAAAAGGTATATATCTTCAAGAAAATAGGTAAAATATCTTTTACTTATAACAATTATTATGTGAAGAAATAATTTTTCCCTAAATTTAAAAAAATAACTAAAATACCAACTAAATAATCTATAAAAATAAGATTTTTTAATACTTCAACTAGTAAAATATATAACTTTTTTTTATTGGAGTTGGACATGAAAAATTTAAGTATTGCAAAGAGGTTTTCACTTTTTGCAACATTGGTTACAGTACTGATGCTATTGATTGGTTATTTAGTACTAAACAAATATAAAAATGATTTAACTTATGAAGTTTATGATAATGTAAAAAATGAATTAAATCATTTATCAAAATTGAAAATGAAATCAAAATTTGATGTGGGGATATCAAATGCGATTTCGATTTCAAACGATGGACAAATAAAAAAAGCATTGATTGAAAATAACAGAAATTTAGCAATTAGTGCATTGGCAAGTTTATCTTCAAGTATGAAAGAATCTACACCATTTAAAAATATTAAGGTTCATATTCATACAAAAGATACACATTCATTTTTAAGATCTTGGAAACCAAAGAAATTTGGTGATGATCTAAACTCATTTAGACATAGTGTTGTAAAAGTAAACAGTACTAAAAATGCTGTAAATACTTTTGAAGTTGGAAAGGCTGGTCTTAGTATTAGAGCAGTTGTTCCTGTGTTTGATTCAAACAAAAATCATCTTGGTTCCTTAGAGTTTATGCAAGGGATTAATTCTGTTGCAAAATCTTTTGATAAAATTGGTGATGCTTTTGTTTTATTAATGGATAGTTCTTTGGCTGTTGTAGAAGTTGATCCTTCAAAGAAATTAAACAACTATATTATTTCTCAAAAGTTTACAAATAAAGATTTTATCAATGATGCTAAAACAATTGATTTTGTTAAACTTATGAATGAAAAATATCTAATTTCAGATAAATATTTTTATTCTTATGTTGATGTAAAAGATTTCAATGGTAAAAAACTTGGTATTGCTTTATCTGCTAGACCAGTAGAAAAGGTTATGGTTGCAGTTGAGCATACTTCTTCTATTATTTGGTCATCATTAATTATTTTAGTTATTGCATTGGTATTAAGTATGTTTGTTTCACTATTTAATATGAAAAGAACAATTTTAAAACCTATTTTTAATCTAAAAAACTCTATTGACAATATCAAAAATAATAACTCATCAGATACACAAAAGATTGAAGTTACTTCAAAAGATGAAATTGGAGATTTAGTTACAAGCTTCAATGAGTATTTAGACTCAATTGAAGAGGGTGTAAAAAAAGATAGAGAAGTTATTTCTGAAACAAAACTAATTATTGAAAAAGTTAATGCTGGTTTATTAAATGATAGAATCAAAAAACAAGCTCACTCACAAGAGGTTGAATCATTAGTTACAGAAATTAACAATATGATTTCTACTTTACAAACAAATCTTTTAACAATTTCAGATATTTTAGTTGCATTATCAAATGCAAAATATGATTATAATATTCCAAAGATTCCAGGCCTTACAGGTATTTTGGCATCTTTAATGTCTGGGGCAAAAGTAACACAAAGTACTATTAATGAAGTTATGTGTTTAATAGATGAATCAAACAATGAACTTACAGGAAGTGCAAGTGAATTATCTCAAGCTTCACAAAGATTAAGTGACTCATCAAATGCGCAAGCCGCTTCATTAGAACAAACAGCAGCAGCTATTGAAGAGATTTCTTCAACTATTGATAAAAGTAGTGAAAATGCGGCTAAGATGGCTAGTTATGCTCAGAATGTAACTGATTCAAATAATAAAGGTAAAGACCTAGCATTTAGAACATCTAATTCAATGGAAGAGTTAAGTGAAGAAGTAAATGCTATTTATGAATCTATTTCTGTTATTGATCAAATTGCATTCCAAACAAATATCTTATCTTTAAACGCAGCAGTAGAAGCAGCAACAGCAGGGGAAGCAGGAAAAGGATTTGCAGTAGTTGCAGCAGAAGTTAGAAACTTAGCAAATAGATCAGCAGATGCAGCAAAAGAGATTAAAGATTTAGTTGAGAGTGCTACATCAAAAGCAAAAACTGGAAAAGAAATCACAACTGAAATGATTGATGGTTATAACGAATTAAATGAAAATATTGGAACAACAATAGATTTAATTGAAGAAGTTGCTAATGCTTCAAAAGAACAACAAATGGCTATGAGTCAAATTACAGATACTGTAAACTCTCTTGATCAAGCAACACAACAAAATGCTTCACTTGCTTCAAATATCAATGATATGGCAGCAACTACAACTTCATTAGCAGTACAACTCCAAGGTGCTGTAAATAAAACAAGTTTTGATGAAGAAGCAAAAAGTAGAATTTGCGATACTGATATGATTTTTGATTTAAATAGATTGAAGTCTGATCATATTGTATTTAAAAACACAAATTTCTCACAGTGTAAATCTGGCTTTAAATTTACAGTGAAAAATCATCACGAATGTAATCTTGGTAAATGGATTGATTCAAATGAAGATTCACCTTTTGCAAAAACAAAAGAGTGGGAACAACTAAAAGAAGCTCATAAAAAAGTACATAATATGGTGCAAGATACTGTGGATTTATATGCACAAGATTATGATAATGGTCAGATTTTTGCTGTTACTGCAAATATAGAAAAAAATATTGATATTGTATTTGATTTACTAAATAAGATTAGAGAAATAAATTGTAATAAATAGGATGTAATATGAGAGAAAAAGTACTTAGTGAAAATGCCTTTTTAGTTAGTGAGACTAACTCTAAAGGTGTTATTACATATGCGAATGATGAGTTTTGTAATGTTGCTGAATACTCACTTGAAGAGTTAGTTGGTCAACCACATAATATTGTAAGACATCAAGATATGCCAAAGTCAGCTTTTGATGATTTGTGGAAAACTGTAAAAGAAGACAAAGTTTGGCAAGGTTTTGTAAAAAACAAATCTAAGTCAGGTTCATATTATTGGGTTTACGCAACAGTATATCCCTATAAAAATGAACAAGGTGAAACATGCTATATGTCATGTAGAAGAAAACCTAGAAACAGTGATATAAAACAAATAGAAGTTTTATATCAAGGTATGAGATAACAAAAAGCTAATTTAGCTTTTTGTGTTTGATATAATTTAGTTATATTTTTATGTTTAATTATTGTTTTTTGATTTGAAACTAAAAGTAAAAACTCTTATTTATTGATTAGTGTTTTTCTAGCTCAGAAAGTATTTTCTCTTTAATATTTGTAAATTCATTTTTGTCATAAGTATGGTACTTAGGCAGAATCATATTATTGAAATACAAATAATAAACTTTTCTATTTGGTATACAAGCTAAGACAAGTAACGCAAGACATGCCATAGAATAGATACTAGGAAAGAAAAAAACCATAAGTGAAATAGGTATTGCAAGAAGTATTGCATACATTCTTAGGTTTTTATTCTTTTCTTTGAAGTCTATATTATTGATTCTTTTAATTGGATGATGTTGATCATCAATAATTATGTGATTATTCGTTATTTCTATATTTTTAAGGTTTTTTGTTTTAATCATTTATTTCCATTATTTGCTTCAATAAAATATTATTTTATTAAAAAAATCTTTAGTTAAAAATTAATTATTTATTAGTGAGATTTGTATAGATTTGTAATATTTACAATAGTTGTCAGCGTTATAATCTAGTACAGTGCTTGTTTTATAGTAATCTTGGCTAAAGTTATTAGTTGTAAAATTTAATAATATGTAAAAATTACAATATTATTAAATTTCGAAATTTATTGATAAATTAAATTGTATAGTGTTTCATCTTTTGATGAAATCATATTTTTAAAGTTTAAGTCATTTATGAAGTGTGCATGAGCACTAATGATATTGTATTTTTCTTGAGCAGCTTTTCCTAAAAGAAATTTTTTTATTGATATTAACTCTTCTTCAATTTCACCTTTGTCAATTATAATATATTTTCTATCTTCAGTTAAATCAAATTTCATTATGTATCCTTTAGTAAACTTTACTCATATGTTACTACAAGTTATTTTATAAGAAAATAAAACATTATTGACTGTTTTTGTGGACTTTATAAGAAAAAACAACCCTATTTATAAGTTATAAAGTTACTTTTTAAAATCAGTATGGAAAATTTACAAGATTTTAACTCCAAAAATCTAGTTTATTTTGAATTTATCCATATTGTTATTATGAGAATTATTATTTTGATTTCTTGATAATATTTTATTGATTTTCTCTTTTTTTTGTTCAAACTCTTTTTTATTGTAAGTTTTGTAGTCATCAAATATATCATTGTTAATAGTTATAGTATATATAGTTCTTGTAGGAATAGTAGCAACTATAAGAAAAAACAACATAAAAAAAAGAAGTATATTTGAATGGAAGTATAAAACCATAGCGACTATTACAATTAATGGAACAGTTATAGCTCTTACTGAAGTTTCTGATTTTTCATAATCAGCACATTTTATTTCATCAATATCGTATGTTTTATTTGAAACAACAATTTTATCTTTTGTAATTTTCATGTTTTTTCCAAATGTTGAATTTAATAAGATGCATATTTATTATATAATTGAGTACATTATTTTAATATTAATTGAAGATAGTTTTGTCTCAAAATGTGTTGAAAGGTAAAACTATTTATGTTAATTATGTCTAGTTTTTATCTTCAACAATATATTATTTCGGAATATGATTGTTTTATGTATAATCCAAGTATTAAAATTATACAAAAGATAAATTATTATGAAAAAAATTAAAACACTAGAAGAGCTTGCAGAATTTGCAGACTATTCTTTTATGAACACTTTAAATTGTGACCCTGATGCACAAAAAGATGGTAATAACCATCATCCAAGAGAGGTTTTTACTGGGCATTATGTACCAGTAATTCCAACAGCTATTCAAAACCCAAAATATATATCACATAGTAAAACTTTTTTTAATCAATTGGGATTTGATGATAGCTTAGCTTTAAATGAAGATTTTATGAAAATGTTCTCAGCTGATACATCAATTGTACCAGCAACTATAAATAAAATAGGTTGGGCAACAGGTTATGCTCTTTCTATTTATGGCACTGAGTATTATCAACAGTGTCCATTTCAAACTGGAAATGGATATGGTGATGGTAGAGCTATTTCAATCTTAGAAGTTTTAATAGATGGAAAAAGATGGGAAATGCAACTAAAGGGAGCAGGTCAAACACCATATTGTAGAGGTGCAGATGGTAGAGCAGTTCTTAGATCAAGTATTAGAGAGTTTTTAGCACAAGAGCATATGTATGCACTTGGTATTTCTACTTCTAGATCACTTAGTTTATATACTTCAGACACTGAAACTGTTAGAAGACCGTGGTTTATTCAAGGTTCTTACTCAAAAGACCCTGAAGTAATGATAGAAGAAACTGTTGCTATTTCTACTAGAGTTGCTCCATCTTTTCTAAGAGTTGGGCAAATAGAATTATTTGGTAGACGTGCTAGAAAAAATGAACATCCAAAAGCAAAAGAAGAGTTAGAGCAGATTGTATTACATGCTATTGAGCGTGAGTATGAAAAACAGATAGATAAAGACTTACCTTTGGAAGAAAAGGTGCTTTTACTTGCAAAAGAGTTTAGAGCTAGACTTACTTCACTTGTTGCTAACTGGATAAGAGTTGGATATTGCCAAGGGAATTTTAATAGTGATAATTGTGCTGTTGGAGGATTTACTCTTGATTATGGTCCTTTTGGATTTATAGATAGGTTTGAACCTAGATATCAACCTTGGACTGGTGGAGGAGATCACTTCTCATTTTTCCATCAACCAGAAGCTGCTAGACAAAACTTCAAAATGTTATGTCTTGCTTTGGAGCAGCTACTTGAATCTGATGAATCAAAAGAAAAACTAGTAGAGATAAGAAAAGATTTTGCTAGTGAAATGCAAATAGTTATGGAAGATATTTGGGCTAAGAAGTTAGGACTTAAAGAGTTTGATGAAGATATGTTTAATGATTTAATGAGACTTATGATTGAAACTTCTGTTGATTATACTATCTTCTTTAGGGAACTTTCATCTATACCACAAGATATTCAGAGTTTAACAAAAAGTTTCTATAAAGATATTTCATCAAATGAAAAGATGCTTAATAGATGGTCTTTATGGTTAGATAAATGGAATAAACTTTTAGATATAAACTCTATTGAGCAAAAACAAGAGCTTTCAAAACAAATGAAAAGTGTAAATCCTAAATATACTTTAAGAGAATGGTTTTTAGTACCTGCATATGAGCAAGCTAATGAGGGAGATTATACTTTGGTAAAAGAACTTCAAGAAGTTATGCTAAACCCATATGAAGAACAATCAAAAGAGATAGAAGAGAAATACTATCAGAAAAAACCAAGTGAGTTTTTTGATATAGCTGGTATATCACACGTTAGTTGTTCTTCTTAATGATGTATATAGTTATCGATAACCGATAACTATATACTAAAAGTAGCAAAAGCACTCTCAACGTTTGTAATGCTTTTGTAGTTTGTTTTTGTAAGTCTTACATGTTTTGTTTTTAGATCACAAACTGCGATTTTAAAACTAGCACCCATATATGGCTCTACAATACAGATGATTTTATCTTCAATCTGTCTTGTTGCATAGATAGTACCTTGTAAGTTATTGAAAAAATATTTTGGATAAGTAAGTGGTGTTATTTCAACAATATCAATAGTCTCTTCATTTTCAAGAGTCTGAACTATGTCCATAGCATCCTCGTAACTATCAAACTGAATACACCAATCATCAAAATGTTTATTAAAATGTACTAAATCTTCATCTAGAAATCCACCAGCTAAAGATTGTAAAGCAAAAATAGCCAAATAATGCACCTTATTTATAATTTAATTTAAATACGAATTTTAGCATATTTATCTTTTATATTTGAGAATAATAGAAAAATCATTTTTTCCTATGTTTATTTTTTGTATAATCCACAATAAAATTTAAAAGATGTATTTTTTAATTTCAATACAGACTATTTGAAATAACTAGAATAAGGAATAAAATATGAAGATGACTGTTTATTATGAGGACACTGATGTAGGTGGAGTTGTATATTACGCAAACTACCTAAAGTTCTGCGAAAGAGCAAGATCAAATCTATTTTTTAAAAGAGGATTATCTCCTCATCAAGACAATGAGTTTTTTGTGGTAAAACATGTAGAAGCTAGTTATAATCAACCTGCAAAGTTTGGTGATAAATTAGAAGTTACTTGTAAGATGGTTGAGAAAAAGTCTGCCTCTGTGGTTTTATATCAAGAGGTATTAAGAGGTAAAGAGGTTTTATTTACTGGAAGTTTTAAACTTGCATATCTAAAAGATTTTAAACCTACAAGAATACCAAAAGAGTTATTTGAGGTATTAAATGATGAATAAACTTGTTTTTAAAATTTGTGTTTTATTTTGTATCTCATTTACAACTCTTTTGGCTAGTTCTGTAAATGATTTGTATATTTTTCCTAAACAAGCAAAAGATGCAAAAGAAAGAATTGTTGATTCTATTAAAGAATCAAAGAGTTCTATTTATATTGCAATGTACAATTTTTCATATAAAAAATTTGCAAAGCAGTTAGTAAAAGCTTCTAAAAGAGGAGTTGAAATAACAGTTATTTTTGATAAATCAAAAGTAAAAAAAGATGATGAAATCTATGAATACTTAAAAGAAAATAACATAAAAGTACTAGTTCCAAAAAAGAAGCTACATACTAAAATAGCTATATTTGACAAGAAAACTATAGTGCTAGGAAGCTCTAACTGGACTAAAGAATCTTTCAAAGAAAACTACGAAATTATTTTATTTTCAAGGGATAGTAAAATAATCAATCAATCCATAAAATTCTTAGAAAATTTACAATAAAGTTATTTATACTAAATTTTTTTTTAAAAAAATATTGGCTATTATTTGCGTTTGGAGTTGAAAAATGAAGTATATAATAGCCTGTATTGATAACGATGTTGAAATCCTAGATGAACTGTATAATAAGCTTTCTCGTATAGTAGACAGTGATTATATTATTGAAAGTTATATAAATGCTGAACAAGCACTTATTGGGTGTTTCAATAATATAATTGCTGGGAATGAAATCTTGATCACTATCAATGGAAATAATAATTCAGAAGTTGCTTGTGATGAGTTTCTAGTACAGCTAAATAAAAACTCTCCTAACACTAAAAATATTGTATTTAAGGACTCCTTAGATATTGACTCTTTAGAGAATATTATAAATAACTCTTCAATATATAAAATTATTCCAAGAAAATTAAAAAAAGTTGATTTTGAACTGATAGTTTTAGAGGCTATAAAACTAAATGCTCAAGAGAGAAGATTAAAAGATTATCAAACAGTATTAGAAGATGCTGTTGATAAAAGAACAAAAGAGTTAAACAATATAAATGTAAAACTAAATATTCTTGCAACTATTGATTCTCTTTCTGGTGTAAAAAACAGAAGAAGTTTCTTTGAGTCTTGTGGACCAATGATTTCTTATAATAGAAGAGAGAAAAAAGACTTAGCAGTTCTAATGATAGATATTGATAAGTTTAAATTTATCAATGACACCTATGGACATAAAGCAGGTGATAATATTATCAAAGAGATGGCACAAAGTACACAAGCAAGTCTTAGAAAATCAGACGTATTTGGAAGACTAGGTGGAGAAGAGTTTGCTGCTGTATTACCAAGTACATCTTTAAGAGGTGCTATAAAAGTTGCTGAGCATATAAGAAATGAGATGGAAAACTTAGAGTTTGTAAGTTCAAAAAAACAAAAAATCAAATTTACAGTAAGTATTGGAGTTTCAATGCTTTCATCTCAAGACAATGATTTAGATGCTGTCCTTCATAAAGCAGATTTAGCTCTTTATAAAGCAAAAAGAAATGGTAGAAATAGGGTAGAAGTTTATGAAGAAGAGGACAAATAACAGTTCCCATAATTTTTACTAAAATTCAAGCAATAAAATAGTATTATAAATCCTATTTAAAACGGACAAAAAGGATTTTTTAGTGCTAGAAATATTTGTTATAGCATACTGCTTATATTTTGCTATTCATGTTTATACTTCATTTATGCAAGTTGGATATGTTAAAAATGCAAAAAAATTACAACCTATTATTTTAGACTCATCAAAATACCAAGAGGCTGCAAACTATTCAATAGAAAAAGAGAAGATTTCAATTGTTTCATCATTTTATGATTTTGTAATATTCTTTTTATGGATTGGTTTTGGTTTATCATTTTTAGATTCTTTAATTACAGTTGAATCACCTTGGTTAAAAGCTGTTATATTTATTGATGCATTTATTGTAATCAACTGGGTTTTAGGTTTACCATTTGATTTATACTCTACATTTAAACTTGATAAGAAATATGGTTTTTCTAATATGACACCATCTTTATATATTAAAGATACTGTAAAATCAGGACTTTTATTCTTTATTTTTGGTTCATTAGTTGTTGCTGGTATTTCACTGATTATTGAAAACTTCCCATCATGGTGGATCTGGGGATTTGCATTTATCTTTGCTGTTATTATTATCATCAACATGGTTTATCCACTTGTTAGAGATAAGATGTTTGATAAGTTTGAGCCTTTAAAAGACAAAGAACTTGAAGCAAAAATAGAAAAGCTTTTAGATGAAGTTGGATTTAAAAGCTCAGGAGTTTTCTCTGTTGATGCAAGTAAAAGAGATAATAGACTAAATGCTTATTTTGGTGGATTAGGTAGTACAAAAAGAGTTGTATTATTTGATACTTTAGTTGAAAAGTTAAGTCATGATGAATTACTTGCTGTTTTAGGACATGAATTAGGACACTTTAAAAATGGAGATATTCTAAAGAACATTGGAATTATGGGTGTTGTTATGTTTGTATTCTTTGCAATTTTTGGTAACTTACCAGAAGAGTTATTTTTAGGTTTATCTTTGAATCAAGAGCCTTCAACTATTATTGCAATGTTTATGATTTTCTCACCAATCTTATCATTTTTCTTAATGCCACTTATTTCTCTTATTTCAAGACACAATGAGTATGCAGCAGATGAGTTTGGTTCAAACTTACAGTCAAAAGAAGATTTAGTAAGTGCATTATTAAAACTTGCAAATGAGAATAAATCATTCCCATTATCTCATCCTATTTATATTTTCTTCTATTACTCTCACCCACCATTAGTTGAGAGATTCAAAGAGTTAGGATACGATGTTCATAGCCAAGCTGATGAAGCATTAAAAGAGGAATTTAAAATCGATGAATAGTATTATTGAAGTAAATACTTTAGTAATTATATTAAGCCTAATAGCTCTGCTATTAGGTTTTTTTATTGTTATATATTTACAAGCAAATAAATACAAAAACAAAATAAGCATTTTAAATGAGAAGATTTTAAATGATTCAAAACTAAATGAACAAAAAATTAAATCTTTACAAAATGCAAGTGACCAAAGAGAAGAGAGTTTAATAGACTCTTATGAATTAAGAATTGAATCTCTTCAAAATGAGTTTATAATCAAAGAAAACTCTTTAAAAGAGAAAATAGAAGTATTAATAAACTCAAAAGAGCAAATGAAAGATGAGTTTGAAGCTTTAGCAAACAAAATCTTTATAGACAATCAAAAAAAGTCAAATGTAAATCTAACACAAGTATTAACTCCATTTAAAGAGCAATTAGACTCATTTGGAAAAAGAGTAAATGATATTTACAATGATGAGACAAAACAAAGAAGTTCACTTCTAACAGAAATCAAAAACTTAAAAGACTTAAACAATCAAATTTCACAAGATGCACTAAACCTAACAAAAGCACTAAAAGGTGAAAACAAAACCCAAGGTGATTGGGGTGAGATGATATTATCTAAGATTTTAGAGCAAACGGGTCTACGTGAAGGAAAAGAGTATTCAACTCAAGGCTCTTTTACTGATGAAAATGGAAAAAGATTAAGACCTGATGTTATTGTTCATCTTCCATCAAATAAAGATATTGTGATAGATTCAAAAGTATCTTTAAATGCATATTTAAAATACACTCAAAGTGAAGAGAAAACTATCAAAGAAGAAGCAACTAAAGAGTTAACTAAATCCTTATATGCTCATATCAAAGGACTAAGTGCTAAAAGTTATGAAGATATTGAAGCTGTTAAGACTTTGGATTTTGTATTGATGTTTATCCCTATTGAGGGGGCATTTTTACTTGCTGCTTCAAATGATAATCATTTATTCAAAACAGCATTTGAGCATAATATTATGTTGGTTTCTCCTTCTACTTTATTTGTAACATTAAGAACAATAGAGAATATTTGGAGATATGAACATCAAAATGAAAATGCTTTAGAAATAGCCACAAAAGCTGGATATTTATATGACAAGTTTGCACTGTTTGTAAAAGATTTAGAAGATGTTGGAGTAAATATTTCAAGAACACAAAAAGCCTATGACAATGCTCTAAACAAACTTTCAACAGGAAATGGAAATCTAATAAAAAGAAGTAATGATTTATTAGAATTAGGTGTAAAAACAAAAAAGAAAATAGATTCAAAGAAATTATTAGGAGAGTAGTCATATGGAACTAGCTCACGAATTTGCAAACAATTTTTTAAAACTACTGGATGCTTTTTCAGTATATGTAATAGTAGGATTATTTGTAGCAGGTATTTTAAAACAAATAATTCCAGACAATTTTGTATCATCACATTTAGGTAAGGATTCAACAGGATCAGTTGTAAAAGCGACACTATTTGGTATACCACTTCCAGTTTGTTCTTGTTCAGTTATTCCTTTAGCGCAAGGACTAAAAAAAGAGGGTGCTAGCAAAGGTGCCGTACAGAGTTTTCTTATTTCAACACCAATTACAGGTGTTGATTCAATATTAGCTACGTATTCTTTATTTGGTTGGGTATTTACAGTTTTTAGATTAATCTCATCTATAATTATTGCAATAACTGTTGGTCTTGTTCAAAATATTTTTGAGAAAAAAGATACAAAAGAAGAACAAATTCCAACAGAGGAAAAAACTTCTTGTTGTTCAACACAAACTTCATGTTGTTCTTCAACATCAAAGGAAAAGAAAAAGTTCTCATTTATAGGTGTATTAAAATACGGATATGGAACGTTGTTTTCTGATATGGCAAAAGCTTTATTAGTAGGGCTTATTTTAGGTGCTTTATTTATAACATTTATGCCAGAAGAATATAGTAAAGTTCTATTTGAAAATCAGTTCTTAACATATATAGTTGTTATGTTATTTGCTATGCCATTATATACTTGTGCTACAGCATCACTTCCAATTGCAGCAGCTTTAATGCTTCAAGGTATGAGTGGAGGAGCTGCATTTATATTTTTAACAGCTGGACCTGCTACTAGTGCTGTAACTATGAGTATTGTATATAAGATGTTAGGAAAAAGAGCTTTAATAATCTACATCACAACAATATTTGTATTGGCATTAATATTTGGTGTTGTATATGATGCGTTTTTTGGTGAGTTAATTTTATTGGGAATATCTCATGAACATGAAAGTAGTTCATTAATTGAATCTATATCTTCTTTATTGATGTTACTATTGATTTTTTATCACTTATTTAAAGGGAAGTTTTCTAAAAAAGAGGAAACAAAAAGTTGTTGTTCAAGCGATGAAAAAAAAGAAGAAAATAAAAATAGTGCAGTTTTTACAACTTCAAAACCAACTAACTCAAAAATGAACTTTTCAAATCAAAGTTTTAAAGTAGATAAAAAGTAAGAAATAAATCTATTTAGAGTTTTTAATACTTTCTCTAAATAGATTTATGAAGAATTATTTCAAATCGTTTAAAAGTAATATATCTACTAAATCACCAGCTTTAATATCTTCACTGTCTTCTTTTTGAATCAGTAATGCTGGGCTTTCTAACATATTTGTTAAAATAGCACTAGTTCCAGTTTTCTTTCCATCAAAGTTAATAGCGTATTCACCATTTATATACTCAACATTACAAGCAGTAAATACAGTCTTTGGCATTTTTCTTGGGAAATCTTTGTTAATTCTAGCTTTTACAATTGGAAGCTTTTCATTTGAGTTTCTAAATCTATAAATAAGTGGCAATACATATAAAATAGCACATACAGTTGAAGAGTAAGCAAACCCTGGAAGAGCAATAATAATCTTACCATCTTTAACTGCACCTAAAATATGCATACCTGGTTTGATTGTAACACCGTGGAATAAAACTTCTGCTTTTAATTTATCTTTGATTACATCTTGTACGAAATCATAATCACCAACAGAAACACCACCAGTCGTTACAACAATATCAGATTTTGTAAGTGCAGTTTCAAGAAGGTTTGTAATAGAGTCAATATCATCTTTTACAATACCCATTTGTAAAGTTTCAACTCCTGCTTTTTTACATAAAGCTTCAATTGTTAAGTGGTTTGAACTTCTAATTTGAGCGTCATTCGTTTGAGTTTCACCTAAATCTAGAATCTCACTTCCTGTACTAGCAATTGCAACAGTAGGATTTACAATAACAGGTATTTGTGCAATATTAAGTGAAGCTAGTACTCCAACTTCAGCAAATCCAACAACAGTTCCTTTTTTGATTAAAACTTCATCTTTAGCATAGTTTTCACCAACAGCTCTTGTAGCAAATCCAAAAGGCACTTCACTGACAATAGTAATCTCATCACCATTTACTTCTACATTTTCAATAGGGATTAAGGTATCACTACCATTTGGCATAAGTGAACCTGTAAATGTTTTAATACATACACCAGTTTCAACTGATGATTCAACAACTGAACCTGCTGGATTCTTATCAATAATTTTAATAGTTTTGTTTTTTTGATCTTCATGTTTGATTGCATATCCATCCATTCCTGATGTTGGAAACTCTGGTGAGTTGTGATCTGCAATAATATCTTCAGCAATTACTTTTCCAATTGCATTAATTAAAAACTCTTTTTGAGTTGTAGGTTTTGATATTTGAATATTGTTTAAAATTTCTAATGATTTATCATAATTTATAAATTCTCTCATAATATTTCTCCTAAATAGTAAATGAAATATTACCAAAAAATAGAAAATTGTTACTTAATTTTGTAGGGATTAAAGTTTTTGAGGTAGCAAAGAACTAGAAAGTAATAAAACAGTCTAGTTATTTTGCATTTTGTGTAATAAAGTCTTTGTATTTTAAAGCCGTGTTGTAGCTTACTTGAGCTTCTTTAGCTACAGAGTAAACTGTAATTTTTTGATTAAACATTCTCATCATATTAACAGATGCTTCAATCTTCTTTTTTGCAGCTTCTTGTCTAGTTTTAGTAGCTTTTTTAGTAGCTTTACTTTTCTTTTCAGTCAAACTTTTTTGATATTTTTCTTCTTCTATATGAAGTTTTTTGTATAGTTCTGCTTGACCGTGTTCTTTACAAAGCTCTTGTAATATTTTCAAATCTTTTACTGAAACTGTAATTCTGATTTTAAAACCTTTTATAAAATTTTTGGGGCGAAATTATAACCATACATTTTTAAACTCTGCTAAATATAGGGTTCTTCAAGTTCATTTGTCCATAAATGAAACAAAAATTATTGATTTTCTACATTATTATTTGCGTGATTGTATTTGTTTACCATGATCATTTCAAATAACATTTGAGCAAATCCTTCTGGTAAATTAGGATTTTCATTTTCAACGGCAATAATAATATTTCTAATTTGATCTTCTGTCATATTAATTGCAATTGGCATGATTGTTTGTGCGATTTGATCTCTGAATTGTAGTTCTTCTTCTTTTGTCATAGGCTATATCTTTATGATTTTTTTGTGTAGTTTGAAATTATATAGTTTTTATCTAAAACTTTAGTAAAAAAAATTGCAATTTAATAAAATTATCTTATTCTTTTTTGTTATAAATAAGCATTTGGATTATAAATATAATAAATAACTAGTAATTATTAAACAATTTAAATATTCATTAGTAAACTCTTATCTATAAGATAGGATTTTGAGTAGTTTTTAGATATAATTGCAAAAAAATTTTAATAGGAAAAATATATTGATTGAATTAAGTAAAAAAATATCTAAATTAGTTGGTAAGACTAATGCAGAATATGGTCTTATTAAAGAAGGTGATAAAGTACTAGTTGGTTTCTCAGGTGGAAAAGATTCAACTACTTTAATTCACGCACTAAAAAGATTACAAAGTGTAGCTCCATTTGATTTTGAATTCAAAGCAGTTACAGTAACTTATGGAATGGGAGAGCAAGTTCAATTCTTGGCAGATCACTGTAAAGAACATGGAATTGATCATGAAATCGTTGATACAGAAATTTTTGAATTAGCTGGTGAAAAAATCAGAAAGAACTCTTCATTTTGTTCATTCTTCTCAAGAATGAGAAGAGGGTATTTATACTCAACAGCATTAGAGCAAGGATATAATAAAGTTGCATTAGGTCATCACTTAGATGATGCAATGGAATCATTCTTTATGAACTTCTTCTATAATGGAACTATGAGATCAATGCCTCCAATTTATAAAGCTGAAAATGGTTTAGAAGTTATTAGACCACTAATTTTCACAAGAGAGAGACAATTAAGAGCATTTGCTGATACAAATGAACTAAATGTAATTGGTGATGAAGCATGTCCAGGTTTAAGATTTGATGTTAAAATGCCATATGCTAGAGCTAAAACAAAAGAGTTATTAGCACAATTAGAAGAAGACAATCCACAAATCTTTGTATCTATGAAAGCAGCATTTTCAAATATTCAAGCATCTACATTCTTTTCAAAAGAAGATTTAGACAGAGTACTTGAAGAAGAGGAAGATTAATAGATGAAACTATTGATTTCATCTTGTCTTTTAGGTGAAGATGTAAGATATGATGGAGGTAATTCATCTATTGCATTAGGTGCTAAATTCACTTTTTCTCAAAAAGAGTTATTCATGGATATTTTATGTGAAAATGAAATCTACTCTTTTTGTCCAGAAGTAGCAGGAGGTCTAAGTACACCAAGAGAACCTGCTGAATTAGTTAGTGCAGATAAGCCATTTAAAGTTGAAACAAAAGATGGTGAAGATGTGACATTTGCATTTTTAATGGGTGCGAAAAAGGCATTAGATTTATGCCAAAGTGAAGGTATCAAAGTAGCTTTACTAAAATCAAAATCTCCCTCATGTGGAAACGAACTAATATATGACGGTACTTTTTCAGGTAATTTAGTAGAAGGAAAAGGTCTTACTGCAAGATTATTAATTGAAAATGGAATTACTGTATTTAACGAAACTCAATTAAAAGAGTTTAATAAATTTATAAAAACTAACTCTTAGTTTTTATAAATTCTCATTTACAAGATTTGAAAGTCTTAGTGGATCAAGTGCTCCACTAACTCTTTTTACTTCTTCTCCTGCTTTATATACTACAAGAGTAGGAATAGATCTAACTGCATATTTAGAACCTAAAGCTTGATGTTGTTCTGTATTTACTTTTACAAAAAGAGCCTTTAGAGGATATTTTTGTGCTACTTCATTAAACACTGGTGCCATCATTTTACATGGTCCACACCATGGTGCCCAAAAGTCTACAATTACAGGAATATCTGAATTCACAACCACATGATCAAAGTTTGATTCATCTAGTTCTATAGGATGAGTTTCAAGTAAAGAATTTTTACACGAACCACAATTTGCTTTTGAGTAACTATCCTTTTTGGGAATAGAGTTTACTTTTAGACATGATGGACATACAACATTTATTTTTGACATTTAAGATTAAGCCTTTATATTTAATAGAGTATCAGTTACTTCTTGTTGTGTTACTATACCTTGAGCATTTGCTTGGTAAGAGATAACTTCAGGAATTTGCCCAACAATTGAGTCAATAAACTCTTGAGTTACTTCTTGTGTAGCTGGATCTCCTGTAACATTTGCAACTTCTGCTAAGTTTTGAGCCATCTCATTTACTTGCATTTGTGCTGCAACCATACCACTTAAACTATTGTTAGTTATTTGCATAATTCTCTCCTTCTTCTTGACGACTTAGAATTAGCATCTTATTTAAGTTTGCTGCTCTACTTATTGCTGCATCTGCACTACTAAGTTCACTAGGTGCACCTGCGGCATTTGAAAGTTTTTCAAGTTTAGCTAGAGCTGCTTCAGGATCATTTGGAATTGATGTATCAAGTTTTACATGACCGCCAGTTGCATAAAGTTTTCCATCAGGCCCTACTTGATAGTTATATGAAATAGCACCTTTTGTATCTCCAGCAGCTGCGTGTTGTTGCTCATGAGCTCTTGTTTTAGCATCAAGTGCTTTGAACTTTTCAAGAACCCTTTGATAATCATTTTCATCAACTTCAGAGTTTGTAATATTAACAGTATCATTTTTTTCAAATAATGACTTCTGCTCCTCTTTTTTATCAATAGCTGAAAGTTCAGATTTCTTTATAGCTATTTGTTGATTTATAGCAGAAGCACTTTGATATCTATCAAAAACTTCCATGATCCACCTTTTTGGTTTATCTTAAATTTTATCTAATTTTTATGATTATGTAAATAAGAGAGGGAAAGCCCCTAAAAATAGGGGCTTAATTTGTAGTATTTATTTAGTAGTTAATTGCAACTTTATATTTTGGATCATCTTCTTCGTATGTACAAAATGGTCCAGCATTTTTAAGGATTCTTTTACAATCTTCACTTAAGTGTCTAATTACAAGTTTTTTACCTTGGTCAGCATATTTTTTAGTAATTGTATCAATAGCTTCAACACCCGAAATATCCATAACTCTTGCTTCTTTGAAGTCTAGGATAATATTTTCTGGGTCATGTTTTGTATCAAATAACTCAAAGAATGATGTTGTTGAACCAAAGAATAATGGTCCATCAAATTCATAAATCTTTGTATTATCATCTTCTCTATAAGTTCTAGATCTTACTTTTGAGTGGTTCCAAGCAAACACTAAAGCAGAGATAATAATACCAGTAATAACTGCAATTGCTAAATCTGCAAAGATTGTAATAATTGTAACAGCAACTAGTACAAATCTATCAGAGTTTGGCATATATCTGATTCTATTACCACTTTCCCATTCAAATGTTCCAATTGATACCATAAACATAATACCAACTAAAACAGCAACAGGAATCATCGCAATATAAGAAGATAAAGCAACAACAAATGAGATTAAAAGAAGAGCAGCTGTTACACCAGATAGTCTTCCCCATCCACCATTTGAGAAGTTAATAATAGATTGACCAATCATTGCACAACCAGCCATTCCTCCAAAGAATCCACAAGTGATATTTCCAGCACCTTGTGCAATACACTCTTGGTTTCCACTACCTCTTTTACCACCCATTTCATCTAAAACAGAAAGTGTTAAAAGTGATTCAATTAAACCAACTAATGCTACTAATACGGCAGTTGGTAAAACCATTAAAATTGATTCAAAGTTTACATGTAGTTGTGGTAATGCAAAAGTAGGTAAGTTACCTGAGATATCTGCTAAGTCACCAACTCTTTTTGTATCTAAATCCATTCCAATTACAACAGCAGAAATTGCAACAATTGCAACAAGTCCAGATGGAACAGCTGTTGAAATTCTTGGGAAGAATTTTACGATAATCATTGTTGCAGCAACTAGTGCATACATAATCCAACCTTCACCCTCAAATAATGGAATTTGAGCTAAAGCAATAACAATTGCAAGACCATTTACAAATCCATACATAGCAGGTTGTGGAACAAGCCTAATTAATTTACCAAGCTTTAATACACCAATTGTAACTTGAATAATACCTGCAACTATTGTAGCAAGTAAAATATATTGAAGAATATAATTAGATAATTCTCCACTTGATGTTAGTTGAGCTAACATCTCTGGACTTAGTGATTCTTTAACATTAATACCAAGAGCAACTAAAACTACAGCAACTGCACCTGTTGCTCCTGAGATCATACCTGCTTTACCACCAATAAGAGCAGTTAGAAGACCTAAAATAAATGCTGTATATAAACCTACAAGTGGTGATACACCAGCAATGATAGAAAAAGCAATAGCTTCAGGAACAAGTGCGATTGCAACTACTATTCCAGAAAGGATATCACTCTTTGCGCTATTTCCAATAAAAGTATCTTTTATGTTTAGCAAAATTGAAACCTTTTTCATTTAATAATTCGCGATTATATCCAAGTGTTAATTAAATATGTCATAAAGATATATTTTTATTATACAAAGGCAGTAAAATCTAAATACAAATAATTATAAAAGTACCAATATTTGGTTACATATAAAGAACATAAATTAATCTTAGTTAAATAATTTTTTGATAAAATTACTCGATGAAATATAATTTTTTTAAGTCTGTTACCTTTAAATTAGTAGTATTAGTTTCTGTTGTATTAGTTGCACTAATTGGTGCTTCTTTATTATTTAACTCACAAATAGACAAACTAAAAGATCAAATTGATAAAATTTACTTCGGTAATTTCGTACCTGTAGTAAAACTAGAAAATATTCAAGATAATTATAGAAAAATTATTTCATGTAGAACTCTTAAATATATCTGTAATTTCAAAAAAGAAAAGAAGATTATTTTAGATGAGTGGAACTACTATTATAAATCTTATAAAAATGCAAAAGAAAGAGAAGTTATTGACAGTGTTGATGCTGCAATAAAAGAAACATTTGCAAAAAATAAACTACATATTTTTAAAAGAGTTGTAAAAAAGATTGATTATTTAATCGATTATGAAACTCAAATGGCTTACAAACAAAGAAAAATTTTTGTAGACGATTATAAAAAAATGAAAGACTATCTTTTCTTTAATGTTCTATTGATTTTATTATTAGCTTTTGCCATGATTGCTTATATAATCTATCAGTTGGTGAAAAAAGACAATCAATTAAGAATTTTAAATAAAAAATATAAAATTGATTCTATTACAGATTCAATGACTAAGCTTTACAATAGAAAGTATTTTGATACAATCTTTGATAATATGCCATTTATTTCCAATGCTAATAATTGGCAGTGTGCGTTTGTTATGCTTGATATTGATTTCTTTAAACAATACAACGATACATATGGACATGATTTAGGGGATGAAACGCTTAAAAAAGTAGCAAATCTTTTAAAAGAGTATTTTAATCAAAAATATGAGTTTGTATTTAGACTTGGTGGGGAAGAGTTTGGGGTTGTTTTATTTGATATAGATGAAGAGACCTTAGAAGCGTGTCTTGAAGATATCAATAAAAGAATTGTAGCTTTAGGAATAGAACATTCAGGAAGTAAAATACTTAATGTTGTATCAGTTTCAATTGGTGCAATTATTTATAAACCAAACTCATATATATCTGCAAATAAATTATATAAATATGCAGATGAGTGTTTATACAAATCAAAACAAGGTGGTAGAAATCAGTACCACATTTATAAAGGGGAATAATGAGTTTTTTATTTAATAAAAACAATCATTTTAATTTAGCAAATATTGTAACTTTTTTTAATATTACATCAGGTATTTTTGCTATTTATTTTTTAACACATGACAATTTTTTTGCTGCAGCACTTTTTGCTTGGCTTGCAGGTGGATTTGATATTGTAGATGGAAAGATTGCAAGAAAGTATAATCTTTCAACAGAGTTTGGAATTCAGTTAGATTCTTATGCTGATTTCTTATCGTTTGTTATTGTTCCAACTATGTATATTTATTTTGCAGTTATTGATGGGAAAGAGTTAGAGTTATTTACTCCACTAGTTGTATTTGCATTTGTTTATTATGTAATTTCAGGTTTAAGAAGATTAATTCAGTTTAATATTGATGCAGAAGAGGGTGAAGTGTCTAAGTTCTTTACTGGTGTTCCTACACCACTTGGAGCAATTTTACTGTGGCTTACATTTTTAGTTTATTTAACTGGAATTATTAATGAAACTATTGTATTAGTAGCTATGATTGTTATAGGATTCTTATTAAACTCTAAAGTTAAAATTCCTCATCCGTAAGAATTAGTATGAGTGAAGTAGTAAGTATAGATTTAGGCTCTAACTCGTTTAGAGTCCTAAAATATGATTGTGAAAATCATAAAATATTAGCTGAACATAATGAAGTTGTGGGTATGGCTGATGGATTAGTTGATACTGGTCTTATTTCAGACGAAGCTCAACAAAGAGTTATTACAGCAATAAATGGAGCAATTGAAAAAGTAGATTTTGATCCAACAAAAGCTGTTGCCGTTACAACTGCAGCTATGAGAAAAGCATCAAATAATCAAGAAGTATTAGAGTATTTTCATAAACAAACAGGTGTTAAATTTAATATTATCGATGGAAAAGAAGAAGCAAGACTTACTTTATTAGCAGTAAAATATGCTTTAAAAAGAGAAAATATTGATTCCTCAAAGTTTATTCTTTTAGATATTGGTGGAGGTTCTACTGAAATCATAATAAATACAAATGACTCATATGAAGCTCATAGTTTTGATTTTGGAATTGTTACTATGACTCAAGAGTATTTACACTACCATGATTTAAATGCTGATCTTGATAAAAGAAAAGTAGAAATAAAAGCATATTTAGAAACACTAAATATAAATTTAGAAGAGTATACTTTTGTTGCTACTGCAGGAACTCCTACAACTATAGCAGCAGTTAAATTAGGTCAAGACTTTTTCACTTATGATAAAGATGTAGTAAATGGCACAATTGTAAATATTGATGATTTAGAGAGTTGTTTATCAATTCTTACAAACTCTACAAAAGAAGAGATTACAAAACTTGTAGGTAGAGGTAGAGTTGAGTTTATCGAAGTAGGAATATTTATTTATAGAGCAATCTATGAGGTTTTAGAAAAAACTGAATCTATTGTATTAGATGATGGATTAAGAGAAGGTGTTGCTATAAATGAGTGTTTAAAAAGATGTAAGACTTAAGATAAAAGTCTTACACTTTGTTCTTGTACAATATTAGCTTGAGAAGCTGCTAAATATCCTGCATTTGCATTTACATTTGTTGCATTAAAATCTGACGATTCTTTCCCAAAATCTCTATTTTGGTTTGCTTTATTTTGATTATATAAATTCTGTTGCTCTTGAATATTCTCTCTAGCACTAGATTCTAATCTATTCCCAAACTCTGTAAATTCACTTGTTATTGTTTGAAGTTGTCTAACTGATTCTTCAACTCTTCCAATGGCAGTATCTAATTGATCTGGATTTGTAAGGTTAGCTTCATTTAGTCCTTCAAAAATATCAGTAGCTATTTGAGGAGTATTTGGTTTTTCAATTGAAAAATTGTTATTACTTGTGTTGATTTCTATTGAAGATGATTCCTCGTAAGGATCAGTACTTAATAGATTTCTATTTGCATATTTTGTTTCATATGCCAATTGATTGAAATTTTGTAAATCTGTATTAATTTGAGTTCTTACATCTTCTGCTCTTTGAAAAGATGCATTATCTTCATCTCTTAAGTTTTCTAAACTTTTTTGAATGTCATTTAAGAACTCTTCTTGTTTTCCTAAAGAATTTTGTGCAATTCTTGAAATAGCTAATCCTTCATTTAATGACTGAACATTTAATGATAGTTCATCTCTTCTTTGATTGTATTGATTAATATTTAAAGAAAGGGATTCATTTTCAACGTTTTCAATAGCGCTATTTTGGGCGGTTCTATCAAGTTGGACTGAAGGCGAGTTATTCAGGGTATTAATATTATTATTTATACTATTTACATCCATGACTACTCCTTTTACGTTCTAACTTAAATTATATTTAAATTTAACTAAAAAAAATATAAAAGAAATTTACTCTATCATTTTTTATAAAGGTTAATTAATATAATTTTCTATATAATATCCCCTTATTTTAAAACGGAGAATTATTATGAAAATGACTGGCGCAAAAATGGTTATAGAATCATTACATCAAGAAGGGGTTGAAGTAGTATTTGGATACCCTGGAGGCGCTATCATGAACGTCTACGATGAAATATATAAACAAAACTATTTTCAACATATTCTGAATAGACACGAACAAGCATCTATCCATGCAGCAGAAGGATACGCGAGATCTACGGGTAAAGTAGGGGTTGCAATTGTAACATCAGGACCTGGTTTTACAAATGCAGTAACAGGGTTAGCAACAGCTTATATGGATTCAATTCCATTAGTTGTTATTTCAGGACAAGTACCGACAACTATCATTGGGACTGATGGTTTTCAAGAAATTGATGCAGTTGGTATTTCAAGACCATGTACAAAACATAATTACTTAGTAAATAAAATTGAAGATTTACCAAGAATTATTAACGAGGCATTCCACATCGCAAGTACTGGAAGACCGGGACCTGTACATGTTGATATTCCAAAGGATATTACTGCACAAGTTGCAGAGTTTATGTATCCTCAGGAGTTACACTTACCAACATATAAACCAACTGTTAAATACAACAAAAGACAGTTAAAAAAGGCAATGGAGGCTATTCAAAGAGCTAAAAAGCCTTTATTATACATTGGTGGTGGAGCTGTATTATCAAACTGTGCTTACGAAATCAGAGAGTTTGCAAAAAAAACAAATATTCCTGCTGTTGAAACGTTAATGGCTAGAGGTGTTATGGGTCATGATAACCCATTACTATTTGGTATGTTAGGAATGCACGGTGAGTTTGCAGCTAATATGGCTGCTTATGAAACTGATTTATTAATTTCACTTGGTGCAAGGTTCGATGATAGGGTAACAGGAAGATTAGATGAGTTTGCTTCAAAAGCTGAAGTTGTACATATTGATATTGACCCAACAAGTGTTGCGAAGTTAGTTCACACTGACTATCCAATTGTTGGAGATTTAAAGAAAACAATTGAAGGTATGATTGAATCATCTAATGAGATGGAGTTTAATGATTATACTAACTGGGTTGAATTACTAAGAGAGTATAGAGAAAAAGAGCCTTTAAGATTTATTGACTCTAATGAAGTTATTAAACCACAATGGCCAATTGAAAGAGTTGGTAAAATTTTAGGTAACAGAGCTATTGTTTCTACAGACGTAGGACAACACCAAATGTGGACTGCACAGTTCTATCCATTTGCTTATCCAAGACAATTCATCACTTCTGGTGGATTAGGAACAATGGGATTCGGACTTCCAGCTGCTATGGGTGTTGCTAGAGCGTTTAAAGATACAGATAAAGTTTCTGTTAACTTTACAGGTGATGGTTCAATTTTAATGAACATCCAAGAGTTAATGACTTGTGTTGAATCTGATATTCCAGTAATTAATATTATTTTAAATAATAACTATTTAGGAATGGTAAGACAATGGCAAACTATGTTCTATGAAAACAGATTATCTGAAACTGATTTATCAGTTCAACCAGATTTCGTTAAATTAGTAGAAGCATTTGGTGGTATTGGATACAGAGTTACAACAAAAGAAGAGTTTGATGCAGCATTAAAAGATGCAGTTGAGAAGAAAAAAGTAGCAATGATTGATGTTGTTGTTGCTAGAAATGAAGAGGTACTTCCAATGGTACCAAATGGTCATGCTCTTAATGAGATGACTTTAGTTGAAGGAGCTAAATAATGAACAATTTTAACCACTACTATGATTCAGAGACTATCAGACAGGTTATCTCTGTAATCGTGATGAATGAAAACAGTGTATTATCTAGAATTGTTGGATTATTCTCAGCAAGAGGTTATAATATTGATTCATTAACTGTTGCTCCTATTGAGGGAAGTGAATACTCAAGAATGACAATTGTTACTACGGGAGATAAAAGAGTTATCGACCAAATTGTAAAACAGTTAAACAAACTAATTCCTGTATTAAAAGTAAACGAACATAGAAATGTAGTTGAAAAAGATACAGTATTAATGAAGTTCTCACTAGATAATAACTTATCTGATATTGACGTTATTGCTAGAGCTTATCATGGTTCTATTCAAAATGTTACAGATGAAGCTATTATCGTTTCAGCTACTGATTCATCTGCAAGAATCATGAACTTTATTAAAATTATGCAAAAATTCAATCCACTTGAAGTAGTAAGAAGTGGTATTGTAGCTATGGAAAGATAAGGAAACTTTTTTCTTATCTTATCCTATTTAACAAGGATAGATATGACTTTACAAGAAATTGCAAATACATTAGGTCTACAATGTGATTCTAATATTGAAATCACTGGATTAAATACACTTTTAGACTCTAATGATAATGAACTTACTTTTTTAGAAAACAAAAAATACATTAACGATTTAGAAAATACAAAAGCCGCAGCTGTTTTAGTTACTGAAGCTAATGCTTCAAAAGTTCCAGATGGTACTATTGCTTTAATTTGTGATGAGCCTTATTTAAATTTGGCAAAAGCTAGTAAATTGTTTGCTCCTAATATTGTTGAAGATGAAGGTATTGAGCCTTTAATTGGTGAGGGAACAAAAGTTATGCCAAATGTATATATTGGTAAAGGTTCATCAGTTGGTAAAGGATGTACTTTAATGGCTGGTGCATTTATCGGTGATAATGTAACTATTGGAGATAATACTATTATTTATCCTAATGTTACAGTTTATAGAGATTGTAAAGTTGGAAGTGATTGTATTATTCATGCAGGTACTGTTATTGGAAGTGATGGTTTTGGATTTGCTAATACAAAAGATGGTAAATATATTAAAATTTATCAAAATGGTAATGTAATTATTGGTTCTGATGTAGAGATTGGTGCTAACTGTACTATTGATAGAGCTGTATTTAAATCTACAATTATTGAAGATGGTGTAAGACTTGATAACTTAGTTCATATTGGACATAACTGTAAAGTAAGTACAGGATGTATTTTAGTAACTCAAGTTGGATTATCTGGATCTACTACTTTACATCCTTATGTTGTTATGGGTGGACAAAGTGCAACAGCAGGTCACTTAGAAATTGCACCATTCTCTACTATTGCAGCTAGAGGTGGAGTTACAAAAACAATTACTGAACCTAAAAAATCTTGGGCAGGATTCCCTTTAATGGATCACAGACAGTGGTTAAAACTTCAGGGAAGAATTGCTAAATTATTAAAATAAAGGCTTAAAAATAGCAAAGAAAATTGTATCACTAATCTTATTATTTATTATTGTTTATTTTGAGTTCGCAACTTTTGTGGACTCGCCTGAAGTAGTTGGTAAAATCGGTTCTATTTTTGCTAACTATTCTATAGAGTATTTTGGATTCCTATCTTATTTTTATTTATTTTTATTTATTTATACACTTTATACTGTTAACTATAAAGAGGATTTTTCTGCAAAAGATTTAGTTACTAATATAAGTGTTGTTCTATTAATCTTATTTGTATCTTTAATTTTACAGTCTTTATTGGTTGAAAGTAAAATGTATGATGGTGAAATTGGAAATATTCTAGTAGATACTTTAAGTCCTTTTATTGGTAGGGCTGGACTATTTATTTTTGTTGCTGTTGGTTATGTTATATCTTTTATTGTTTTATTTGAAAATACTGAGTTTAAGTTTGATAAAGTAAAAAATTTAAAAGAAAAAATGACTCCTGAAAAAAAAGAGAAACCTAAAAGAATTGAAAATAAAAGAAGAGTAAAAAGAAAAGAGACTAAAGAGAAAGTTCTTGTAAAAGAACAAGGAGATACTGCTGAGATTATTTTAAATGATCCAGTTTCAGTTAACGAAGTTGCTGAAATAGTAATTCCTGATAATTTAGAACAAGCCGAACAATTTGCTGTAAAGCCAGATAATATTGAAGAGCTTGTTGAAGAGATTAAAATCGAAGAAGTAAAGGTTGATGAAAAGATTGCTGAGAGTGTTGAGCAAATGGAAGAAGAAATCATAGAAGCTCAAACTGAATCTCATGGAATTATAGTAGATGAACTTGAAGAGAATAAAAAACTTCTAGAAGATATTGAAATTGGTAAAACTGAAAAACCAAAAGATTTTGAATTACCTCCTACTAAGTTTTTCCAAAATGCACCAAAAGAGAAAAAATCTAAAGTATCTGAATCAGAAATTGATCAAAAGATTTGTGACTTATTAGATAAGCTTTCAATGTTTAAAATTGAGGGTGATGTTGTAAGAACTTATACAGGACCAGTAGTTACTACTTTTGAGTTTAAACCTGCACCAAATGTAAAAGTATCAAAGATTCTTAATCTTCAAGATGATTTAGCAATGGCTTTAAAAGCTCAAACTATCAGAATCCAAGCACCAATCCCTGGAAAAGATGTTGTTGGTATTGAAGTTCCAAATGATGAGATGCAAACTATTTTCTTAAGAGAGATGCTAGAGAGTGATTTATTCCAAAACTCTAAATCGCCTTTAACTATGATTTTAGGTAAAGATATTGTTGGAAAGCCATTTATTACAGACCTTAAGAAACTTCCTCACTTATTAATTGCAGGAACAACTGGTTCTGGTAAATCTGTTGGTATTAATTCAATGATCTTATCTTTATTATATAAGAACTCACCAGATAACTTAAAATTAGTTATGATTGATCCAAAAATGTTAGAGTTCTCTATGTATAATGACATTCCACATCTATTAACTCCTGTTATTACAAAAGCGGGTGATGCTATTAATGCTTTAGCAAATATGGTTGGTGAAATGGAAAGAAGATATACTTTAATGTCTCAAACAAGAACTAAAAATATTGAAAACTATAATGAAAAAGCAAAAAAAGAAGGGTTTGAGCCTTTCCCATATATTGTTGTAGTTATTGATGAGTTAGCAGACCTAATGATGACATCAGGAAAAGATGTAGAGTACTCAATTGCAAGACTTGCTCAAATGGCAAGGGCTTCTGGGATTCACTTAATTGTTGCAACACAAAGACCATCTGTTGATGTTGTTACAGGTCTTATTAAAGCAAACTTACCTTCAAGATTATCTTATAAAGTTGGTCAAAAAGTTGACTCTAAGATTATTCTTGATTCTCTTGGAGCTGAATCACTTCTAGGACGTGGGGATATGTTATTTACACCTCCTGGTATGTCAGGTGTTGTTAGAATTCATGCTCCATGGTCTATGGAGAGTGAAATTGATCAAGTTGTTGACTTCTTAAAAGAGCAAAGAGAAGTTGAATATGATATGAACTTCATCAAAGAAAAAGGAACAGGTAGTTCTTCAAATACTTCAAGTGATGCTGAACTTGGAGATGTGGATGAATTATATGAAGAAGCAAAAATGGTTGTTTTAAATGATAAAAAAACATCTATTTCTTACATTCAAAGAAAACTAAGAATCGGATATAACAGAGCTGCAACTATTGTAGAGCAGTTAGAGCAAACTGGAGTTTTATCTGAACCTAATGCTAAAGGTAATAGAGAAATCTTGCTTTAGTATCAAATTGTTACTTCTTGTTTACTTGAAGTTGGTATAATTCCAATGTAAACAAGGAGTAACGTTTGATTAATATCTTAATGATTGAAGATGATTTAGAATTAGCTGAAATTCTAACTGATTATCTTGACCAATACAATATTAAAATCACTAATTTTGACACCCCTGAACTTGGAATATCTGCATTAAATGTAAATCATTATGATTTAGTTATATTAGATTTATCATTACCAAATATTGATGGTATTGAAGTATGTAATATGATTAGACAAAGACATCAAATTCCAATAATTATTTCAACTGCAAGAAGCAATTTAGCTGATAAGGTTGCATGTTTTACCTATGGGGCTGATGATTTTATGCCAAAGCCATATGATACACAAGAGTTAATTTTAAGAATTAAATCAATTCTTAGAAGATGTAATTTTGAAATTCAAAAAAAAGATGAACCTATTAAAAAAGTTGTATTTGCATTAAATGATGAAAAAATGCAAATTACTCAAAATGGTAAAATGATTGAACTAACAAATGCTGAATATTATATTTTGGCGTATCTTATAAAAAAAGCTGGCTTTGTAATTTCTAGAGAAGAGTTATTAACTAATGTTGAATCAATTAAATATGAAAGTTCATATAAAAGTATTGATGTTTTAATAGGTAGAGTTAGACAAAAAGTTGAAGAGAATTCAAGAAAACCCAAATACATTATCTCTATTAGAGGAATTGGATATAAACTTATAAATGAATAGACACTCTATTTTAGTAAAAACAACACTTTTTTTTATTGTTATATTTATAGCAATAAATGTATTGCTGTTTTTTTATCATTTTTTTATGCAAGATAAAATTGTATCTTTACAAGGACAAAGATATATAAAAGCATTAAAAGTACTTAGAGAAAATAAAGTTATTACTTTAGAAGAGACTAAAGAGAAAGTTAAACCATATAGTTTAGAGCTTATAACTGATATAAAATTAAAATCAGATGTATTTGTTAAAGGGGAAAGTCTTTTTAAAGATAAGATTATCTCTATTTATACTTACAAAGATGAAAGATATTTGTCTTTAGAAAAGTTGCCAGTTTTATTAGAGTTTCTTGAGTTTAAATCTTCTAGTGATTATGAAGAATTAGTTAAAAAAAGAAAACTTGATGAAAGAACGGCTTTTGCTATGTATTTAAGAAAGCATAAGAAAACAGTAAAGTTCAGTAGACCAAAACCTGAAACATTACTTTTTAAAGATGTATCTATTGAAGTTCATTTACTTGAGAAACAGAAATTATATGCTTACTCTTTTACAGTTGCAGTTGATTTAATGCTAATTGCCTTTTATATTTTCTTATATAGAAAAATCAAACCACTAAATAGTTTAAAAGATAATATCTCAAAATTTGCAATGGGTGATTTAAGTATTAGAACTAATATGAAAGGAAAAGATGAAATAGCAGATGTTGCAAATGAATTTGATTATGCAATTGCTAGAATTAAAGAACTAACAGATTCAAGAAATCTTTTTTTGCGTAATATTATGCACGAGTTAAAAACACCAATTACAAAAGGAAAGTTAATAGCTGATACTTTAGATAATGATAGGAAAAAACAAATACTACAAAAAGCTTTTTATAGACTGCAGTATTTACTTGGTGAGTTTGCAAAGATTGAAGAATTAACATCTGGCAATCTAAAATTAAAAAAACATGATTTTATTGTTGAAGAATTAATTAATCAAGCTATGGATATTTTGCTTATTGATGATAGTAAAGTTGATATAACAATTACTGATAAGATTGTTAATGTAGATTTTGAACTCTTCTCAATTGCGTTAAAAAATTTAATTGATAATTCTATTAAATATAATACAAATGGAAATCCTCAGATTATTGTAACAAATGAAAGTATTACTATTAGAAATAAAGGGGACAAACTAACAAAAGATATAAATGAATATTTCAAACCATTTAATAGAGAGTACGAATCTATTGAAAAAGGTTTAGGACTTGGTTTATATATTACTAATAGTATTATAAAAATACATGGATTTAAATTTCATTACTTATATAAAGATGAACATCATAACTTTCAAATAGTCTTCTAAAACTACTTTACTTTTTATTTACTTTTACTTACAAAAACTTACCCTTTATTGTTTCTATATGTCTAGACTAATAAAAACAATAAAGGATTTATTATGTCTACAATTGATTCTAGTGTATCAGTTTCAAGCTCTACAGGTGCTGATGGTAATTCATATACAACATCAGTTAGTAATGATCAACTTACAAATGAAGACTTTGTTACCTTAATGCTTACAGAACTTTCACTTCAAGACCCTACAAAACCAATGGATTCTTCAACAATGATGGATAATCAACTACAAATGTCAACAATGGAAGCAAACCTTGCAATGGTTGAATCAATGGAGAAACTTACTGCATCCCTTGCACAAACAACTTTAGCAGATTCAACAAGTATGATTGGAAGAATTGTTGAAAATGGAGAGTTAAATGAAGATGATGAATTAAAGCAGTATCAAATATCTTCTGTTTCAAGTATAGATGGTCAAGTTTATGCAAGTGCCTACGAAGTAATAGGTTATGATGATATGTATTATTTTGAGCCAGTTAATGATGCCGATGCGCAAATAGCAAATGGTAATGATGATGGGGATTCTTTGATTGTAACAAAAAATGATGGAACACAACAGACTTTCTCAACAGAAGGTAAAACATATAATCAACTAGCAGAAGAAATAGCGGCTGTTGAAGGGCTAGGTGCAGACGTTGTAGAGACTGCTGAAGGTAATTATCAATTAGTAGTTGCAGTTAGTGGAGCAGGTTCAGATATCACACAAAATGGAATAGATGATATAGCTTATAGCAAAGACCAACAAGTAATATTTTCTAATGAAGCAGAACTTCTTGATTATACAACTATTACAAAAGTTTACTAATGTTACTAAATGTTTATAAATATTGAAGTTTATTACTTTTACATATTTGACGTTTAGAAACTAATACTACAAATTTACTCTAAAACTTTATGATTATTTCTAGTGAGTTACTCACCAAATAATCATAAAGGATTTAAGATGGTAAGTGCATTATGGACTGGAATTTCAGGTTTATCTTCTCATCAACAAGCGCTTGATAACGAATCAAATAATATTGCAAACGTAAATACAATTGGATATAAAACTTCAAGGGTATCTTTTGCTGATCAAATGTACCAAGATAGTATTGGTAAAGGTTCTAAGATTGAAAGATCAGAGAAACAATATACTCAAGGTAATTTAAATGTTACAGGAAATGAGTATGACGTTGCTTTAAATGGAGATGGATTCTTTGTAGTTTCAAATGTTAATCCAAATGGAACTTCTGAGCTTTATTATACAAGAGCTGGAAATTTTAGAATGGGTGAAAGTGGTACTTTACAAGATGCCATGGGTAATGAAGTACAAGGTTGGGCAATGAGTCCTCTTGATACTGGTAGTGATGTTGTAACAAGTAATCCAAATGTAACAACATTTACAAGTGATTATACAGTTGTAGCTGGTAATCAAATTGTACAACATCCAACAAGTATTGAAACATATACAGCAAAAACTACTGATTATACACAAACAGCAAAAGCTGACTCAAGTGAGCTTTCTGGATCTGGTGTAAAAACTCAAAGTGCAAAAGTATCTGATGTTGAAGCACTTATGATTAATTATAACAGTGCATTAGATCAATATGCATTAAATCCAACTGGTTCATCAACTCCTTCAATTGCTCAAAGTTCATTAATTGATTTCCCTGATGGGTCAAACAATTTATTAAATGGTGAAGGTGATCAAATCTATGTTTATATAGATGGGAATAAAATCACACAAAACTATGTTAATACAACAGCTACAAGTGATTTAAAAGCTGAACTTTATGCTGATGCATCTATTAGAGCACAATATGGTCTAGCAGATCCTAGTACTACATTAACATCAGCTCAAGAAGAGACATACAATATGTTAGCAAGTAGAATTGCTACAAATAAAGCACTTTCCGATGAAATATCAAATATTACAGGACTTGTTGCTTATACAGTAGATGGAAGCAATAATGCAAGTACTGATATCTCTGATGTTTTAAATGGTCAAATAAAAATCGATTCAATTATCCCAGGAGTAGATTTTACAATTGGTGATGTTGCTGTAATGTCAGGAGAGAATGTTGCAATTGGAAGCTCTTCTACTTTAACTTATTCTGAAAAAGGTACAGGTGAAGCTGCTGTATTATCTGCAATGGAAGCATTAGAAAAGGCAGTTGCTGGATATCAAAAAGATGTATATAAAAATGATGAAATTTTTGCTGATGATAGTAATTCTGCTGTAGCTTTAGATACAGGTGATACTTTATCTTATACAATTGGTTCAGATACTGTTACTGTAACAGCAGGTGCTGGTGAAACTGAAGAACAATTATTAGCAAGACTTGCATCATCAATAAATAGTGATGCAAATTTAGGTTCTCAAGTTGAAACATCAATTGTAAATGGACAATTAGTTGTTCAATCAAAAGATGTTGGAACTGATTTTGTTGGAACATTAAACTTTATGGATAACTCTGCTGGTAGTACATATCTAAAAGAGAAAAATGCAGATATTAGTGTAAATAGTGGAGCAGGTGCAGAATTTATGCAAATTGTTACAACTATTGATCAAACAACATCTCAATCATCACTTCAATTAAAGCTTGATAATCTTGGTATTTCTGAATCTGCCTTTGGTGAATTTTCTGTAAATGAAAGTGGTGTAATCATAATGAAACAAGATGGTGTTGATTATGCTATTGGTCAGTTATCAATTGCACAATTTAATAATAATATTGGATTAGAGCCAATGGGAGATAATTTAGTTGCAAAAACTAATATCAGTGGTGAACCAATTTTTAGTATTAACAATAATAATACTGCAACTGTTGAAAGTAAGACTTTAGAGTTAAGTACTGCTGATTTATCAGAAAGCTTAGTTAATTTAATGGTATTTCAAAGAGCATTTGAAGCAAATGCTAAATCTATTACTACAGCTGATGAAATACTAAATACTTTAATTAACTTAAAAAGGTAAAGGATAAGTTATGGTTAATACTAGTAACTATCTTTTACACCAATTAGATACTTTAAATAAACAACAACTTCAAGTAAGTTATCAGATGAGTAGTGGAAATGCTATTTCATCTGGTAGTGAAGACTCATTATTATTTAATAATATCTTAAACCTTGAAAACGATATTAATTTATATAGCAATATAGAAACACAAATTGATCAGTCAATGTATTTTAACTCTTCATCAGATACGGCAGTTGCAGAAATAAAAAATCAAATGGAAGCTATTAATAGTGAAGTATTAAAAGCTTTAAATGATGGAATTGATGAAGGTAGTAAAACTGCTATTGCTAATAATATTGAGAGTATGGATGAAACTATTTTTAGTATGGCTAATGAGACTGCAAATGGGGAGTATGTTTTTGCGGGAAGTAATTCACAAACTCAACCTTTTGTTAAAAATGCTGATGGTTCTATTGATTATGTAAATGAAAATGATCATAAAAAAGTTATAGTTGAAAAAGATACATATAGACAGCAAGGATTAAATGGTTTTGACTTAATGTACTATACAACAGATACAGCTATCAATGGAAGTAACTTAGAGTTTAATGATGGTGATGTTGTATTAGATTCAGATGGTAATGAATGGAAATTTATTGATCATGATGGCGATGGAAATATTGATAATGACCGACTTTATAAAAATGGTGATATATCAACAACTCCTATGGCTATAACTAGTGCAGGTACACCTGTAGTATATACAGTTACAAATAACCAAAATACAACACTTGAAGCTAAAGCTAATTATTTCGATGTTCTAAACACTATAGAAAATGCTTTAAATGGTTTAGACAATGATGGAAATTCTATAAGTGAGGATGCTGCTAAAGATATATTAACTGCATCTTTAGAAGAAATGAATAAAGCATATGACTCCATAAATGCTCAACATGCAAAACTTGGTTCTATTAATAAATCTTTTGAAGATTCTTCTGTTGCTATTTCTGCAAAAGTTACAAATCTACAAATATTTAATGAAGAAACTGCAAGTGCTGATTTAACTGAAGCAGCTGTAAAAGCTCAAGCTTTAGAAATGACATATACAGCACTATATTCAACAATATCAAGAGTTAACTCTTTATCTCTTGTTAATCATTTATAAGGACTTAATAATGTTAGGAAATGAATTAAATCAAATGTTAACACAAATTCATGATATGGAAAAAGTTGCACAAAGGTCATACTCAATTTTTGAGCAAAATAAAGAGGAACTTTCAAAAAATGAATTTCAAACAGTATTACTGGATTTAAAGAAAAGAGTTATAAGAAGTACTATGACTAGTGTAGTAAATATAATTGATAGGGTAGTTGAAGATGGGAGTTTGAACATACAAGGAGAACCTAGACAGTTTAATGTTAACTCTATTCAGGTTTCATCTGATGACACTTTATATTTAGTTGTAAGGGAAGTTCTTGGAATTGATTTGATGGATAAGAAGTATATTTTAGATTCTGAACCAACATTAATTGATTTTAAGACTGTAACTAGGATTTTTTAAAAGGATAAATCATGTTACAAAATTTAAGTTCAGCTCAAACAGGACTTAGTACTTCTCAAAGTGCAATTGAGAATATCTCAAATAACTTAGCAAATGAAAATACTCCAGGGTATATAAAAAGAACTGTAAGTCTAAGTGAAATGGATAATTCAAAAACTACATATGCAAATGGAGTACAAATAAGTTCTGTGGATAGGGCTGCAAATGAGTATATGGCTCTTAAAATTCAAGGTGAAACTTCAAAACAGGCATATTACTCAAAAAGTTCAAGTGTATATGAATCTTTGGAAACGATTTTTATTGAGACTGATACAAGTGGTTTATCAAAATCACAAAGCAATTTCTTTTTTGCCATTGAGAATTTGAGAGGTAATCCTAATAGTGAAGTATATAAAAATGAATTAATATCAAGTTCTAATGAATATATTTATTCAATGCAAAGTGTATATAGTGATGTTGAAAATCTTCAGACTTCACTAAAAGATGAAATGTATACACAAGTTAATCAAGTAAATAAATTAACATCTCAAATTGCTGAATTAAACAATGATATAGCAAACAATCCCAACTCTTTAGAGTTGCTTGATAAAAGAGATTTATTAGTTAGTGAATTATCAACTTATGGAGATATTGAAGTAAGTGATGAAGAAAACTATTATCAAATTAAAATGGCTGGTCAAAGTGTAGTTTTTAATAATACTTCAAATGAATTGAATGTTGTAGAAGACTATACTGCACAGGTTGATGTATATGATACATCATCTTTAAATGATTCAAGTATTACAGATGGACAAACTATTTCTATTACTTTAAACAATGGGAAAACAGTAAATGTAACAGCTAATACAGCAGGTGCATCTGATACAGATGTAAAACAACAATTAGTTGATGCAATAAATTTAGATCCTACAATGAATGAATCAATAAAAGCTAGTTTAGATAATGATGGAAACCTTGTAGTTGAATCAAAGCAAAAAGGTGAAGAAGCTTTTTTTGATTTGGAAATTCAAATCGTTGATACTAAAACAAATATTACTAAAAATGAAAATTTATCACAAATTGCAAGTGATGATATTCATATAGAGAGTTATGATAAAAGACTTAACTTTAATTATGGAAGTTTAAAGACTTTAGATGAGAATACCACAACTACAAATCCAAATAATGTTTTATATCAAACTCAAAAAAGTTTAAATGATTTAGCCTACTCAATTATTGATACTATGAATTCTTATGTAGATGAAGATGGAGCATATACTTATGGAGAAGATACAACTAGTACTTACACTGGAAGTTCTAGAATAAATGATTTAAATCTTTTTTCTGGAACATCTGTAATGTCTATGAGTTTTAATTCTAATTCATTAACTGATTTATCACAAGAGGATTTGGATTATTTAGGCTCACTACAATTCAAAGATGACTTTAATATTAACTCAAATGATCCAAATGCAAAACAATCTTACAGTGATTTTTTAATTGAACTTAGAGTTGATGTTGCATCTACAAAAGAGAGTATGGACTTAAAACTTGAAACACAAGAATCTATAGTTGTTTCACTTCAAAGTTCATATGACCAAATAAGCAAAGTTGATTCAGATGAAGAGATGATTAATCTTTTGAAATTTCAATCAGCTTATGAAGCAAATGCAAAAGTTATTACAACAATGGATGAAATGATTCAAACAATACTAAATATGTAAAAGGATAAGTTATGGCTGGTGTTTTAGGATTAGGAAGTGAAGGAAGTCAAGGTTTAACTCAAGATATGATTGATCAATTGAAACAAGAGGAGTATGAAGCCTATGTAGAACCAATTGAAAAAGATTTAGAAGAGATTGATGAAGAGGCTATTGTAATTGATGAAATTGAAGCAAAAACATTAGAACTTTTAGAAACTATAAAACCTTTTGATTTATATGTAAGTGGCGGACAAACAGCTTTTAATCAAGTATATGCAACTACAACAGGAACATCTGCTTCTTTTGATGCTGCTGATACAAGTAGTTTAAGTGAAGGTACTTTAACTGTAGATGTACAACAGTTAGCAACAAAAGATGTTTATCAATCAAATAAAGTAAGTGGAGCATCTGACGTTGTAATGACAACAGGACAAAATGAAACAGATAGTTTAGTTGTTGAGGTAGATGGTGAAACTTTTACATTTGCAACTAAAGATTTAACTTATGATGAATTAGCCGAAGAGATCAATACCAAATCAAATGGTAAGTTAGTGGGTTCTGTTGAACAAGTTGGTGATGATGAGTTTAGATTAGTTATCAAATCTGCTGAAACAGGATTATCAAACTCTTTAAATATTACTCAAAATGGAGTTGACCTAGGATATGATGATACAGCTAATCATACTTTAACAGCTCAAAATATGAAAGCATCTATTGATGGTATTGATTATGATGTATCTTCAAATACAATAGTTACACAAGGAGGACTTAATGTAACTGGAGTATCTCTTGGGGAATCTACTATTACATTTCAAAAAGATTATACTTCTTTAACTGATTCAATGTATCAGTTTACTGCTCAATACAATGAGTTAGTTGATTTAGTAAATGATGCTGTATATTTAGATGATTCTCCTGTAGAGGATAAAAGTTCATTAAAAATGATGATGGATGGAATTAAAGATATTATGTTTGGTTCATATGGATTAGATGATGAGGAGTCTTTATTTAATTATGGTTTTACTTTTGATCAAAATGGGTATTTGATTTTTGATGCTACTACATTTTCAGAAGCAGTTGCAGAAAATCCAGATGATTTAGAAGAACTTTTTGTTGGATATGCTGAAAAAGAGGGTATGGGTACACAACTTAAAACATATCTTGATGGATTAGATGGTTTTGAAGGTATTTTATATACATATGAAGAGGATATGGCTGAAAGAAAAACAACACTTGAAGAAGAAAAAGAACAAGCAATTGCAAGTTTGGATGATAAATACTATCAAATGGAGTTACAATTTGCTTCAACAACTGCATTAATTACTCAAATGGAAGCAGAATTTGCAGGTTTACAATCGATGATTGAGCAAAGTGCTAGCTAAATATAGTGTTTGATAGTTTTTTATTATAATTGTGTGTTTTTTTGTATGGTTTATTTAATTTTTTTATGTTAGAATAAATAAATTATTAAATAGAGGAGTATGTTATGAATACAAGTATTGTAGGAAGACACATAGACTTAACTGAGCCAATTAAAGATTACATTAATAGCTCTGTAGAAATTTTCAAAAAATATAACTTAGATATTATTTCTGTAAATTCAATTATCTCTCAAGAAGAAAAACATGGTAAAAAAGCATTCTCATTTGAGTTTACTTTAAATGTTGCTCACTTAGATACAATTGTTGTAAAACAAAAAGATAAAGACTTATACGTGGCTGTTGATATTGCTGTTGATAGAGTATGTAAAGTTTTAAGAAGACACCATGACAAAATCACAGGTCACAGAGCTACTAAACTTACTGAAGTAGAAGCATCTGAGATTCAAGATCAAGTAGCTTTAGAGTTAGAGAAATTTGAAGATGAAATTACTCCTGTTAGATTAAACTCATACAAACCAATGGATATTGAAGAAGCATTAGAAGAGTTAAAATCTTCTGATTCACAATTCAAAGTATTCTATGATAAAGATGATAATATGAGAGTACTATACAAAAGTGCTGAAGAAGGTAAATACGGATTATACTAATCCATCCCTTCGATTTCTTAAAAAGGTATTAGCTATAATGGCTAATACCTTTTTTTATTTTATATACAACTATAATAGGATCTTAAAAATTTATGAGTAAAGAATTAAAGAAAATCGCACTTATTGGACAGCCCAATGTTGGAAAATCCTCACTATTTAATAGAATTGCACAAAAAAGAATTGCAATTGTTTCTGATTTAGCTGGTACAACAAGAGATATTAGAAAGCATGAAGTAGAAATATTAGATAAAACTGCTTTAATGTTAGATACAGGTGGTATTGATGAGACTAACGATGCAATCTTCTCAAATGTAAAAAGAAAAGCAATTGAGACTGCAAAAGAAGCTGATATAATACTTTTTATGGTAGATGGAAAAAATATTCCAGATGAAAAAGATAAAGAATTATTTTATGAGCTTCAAGTATTAGGAAAAGAACTTGCATTAGTAGTAAATAAAATCGATAATGATAAAGAATTAGAAAGATTATGGGAATTCTTTGAATTTGGAATTTCAGATGAAGATTTATTTGGAATTTCTGTTTCTCACAATAGGGGAACAAAAAAATTATTTGAATGGATATATCAACATCTTCCAGAATCTATTGAACCAGTTATTGAAACTGAACTTCAAGATAATGGAGAAGAAATTTCTCTTGATGAATTTGATGAAAACAAAGAAGTTGAAGAAGATAATAATGATGTAAGAGTTGCTATTATTGGTAAAGTAAATGTTGGAAAATCATCAACTTTAAATGCAATTTTAGGAGAAGAAAGATCTGTTGTTTCTCCTGTTGCAGGTACAACTATTGACCCCGTAGACGAATCTTTTGAATATGCAGACAAAAATATTACTTTCGTTGATACAGCAGGTTTAAGAAGAAGAGGTAGAATTGATGGTATTGAAAAATATGCCTTAATGAGAACAAAAGAGATGTTAGAGAAAGCTAATGTTGCTTTAGTTGTTCTAGATGCTTCTGAACCTTTTGCTGATTTAGATGAAAAAATTGCAGGTCTTGTGGATCAATATGGATTAGGAACAATTATTGTTCTTAATAAATGGGATGAAAACATGGACACATTCCAAAAGTTAGAAAAAGAAGTTAGAAGAAGATTTAGATTCTTATATTATGCACCAATTATTGCAATTTCTGCAAAAACAGGAAGATCTGTAGATAGATTAAAAGATAAAATTGTTGAAATCTATAATAACTATACACAAAGAATTCCAACTTCTGCATTAAATAGAGTAATTGAACAAGCAGTTATTAGGCATGCACTTCCAAGTCCTGCAGGTAACTATTTAAGAATTTATTATTCAACACAGTTTTCTACTAAGCCTCCAAAAATTGCTTTAGTAATGAACAAACCAAGATTACTTCACTTCTCTTATAAAAGGTATTTAATTAACTTCTTAAGAGATAACTTTAACTTTGAAGGTACACCAATTCATGTTATTGCAAGAGGTAAGAACGATAAAATTGGTGATGAAGATTATCTAGAAGATCAAACTATTTAATAATCTTCTCTAGGCATCTAATTTAGATGCCTAATCCTAAAGCTCTGAGATTAAAATGGCAAAAATCTATTTATTAAATAATCTTAAATATGAAGGTGTTGAAAACCTAGAAGTATTTAAAATTGATTATATTAAATCTGACACAAATCTAAGTAATTATGATGCTTTGATATTTACATCAAAAAATGCAATTTACTCCCTTGATTCTTTTAATAATAATTGGAAAGAAATACCATCTTATGCTATTGCTCCTAAAACTGCAAAAGTTATAAAAAAATATGGTGGAAATTTAGTTTTTACAGGCGAAAGTTCACATGGTGATAGTTTTGCTGATGAGTTAATTGGTAAATTAAAAGGGAAAAAAGTTTTATATATAAAAGCTTTAAAAACAGTTTCAAATTTAGTTGAAATATTGAAAAATAATGAAATTACAATTGATGAGTTAGTAACTTATAAAACTTCTTGCAATAATTCAAAGAAAAAACTAGAAGAGAATTCAATATTTATCTTTACATCTCCCTCAAGTGTTGAATGTTTTTTTAAAAATTATGAATGGCATAAATCTTATAAAGCTGTAGCTATTGGAAAAACCACTTCAAAATACTTGCCTTTTGAAATAGATTATGTAATTAGTCCCAAAACTTCAATAGAAGAGTGTATAAAACTAGCCTTGAATATGCAGGTTTAAACTCAGATTTAACATATTTTGATACAATAAGATATCTAAGTGGTTCGGGATTTCCATTGTTGAGGGTCCGATACTGTATTTATGTGTGTAATTGTAGATACGTGGTGTGCAGCGATTCATTGTGTTTTTGCTCCTAAAGCGTCGCTCTTACGTGCAAACGTTGGCTTTTGTGGGCCATTTTGATGGTTAACGGCTGCTTGGGTGATTTAAACATAAAAAACAAACTTAATAATACAAGGAATTATCGTGAATATATTGATACTAGGAAGTGGTGGTAGAGAGTACTCTATTGGATTAGCAATATATAAAGAAAAAGCTCATAATTTATTTTTCATGCCAGGAAATGGTGCGACTTCGGAATTAGGTGAAAATATTAATATTAAAGATTATAATGAATTAGCACAATGGGCAAAAGATAATTCTATTGATTTAACAATTGTAGGACCAGAAGCTCCATTAGTAGATGGTGTTGTTGATATCTTCAAAGAGAATGATTTAACTGTATTTGGACCAAGTAAAGCTGCAGCTCAACTTGAAGGTTCTAAAGTATATATGAAAAATATTCTTAAGAAATATAACATACCAACAGCAGCGTTTATAGAAACTACTGACGAAAAAGAAGCACATGACTTTATTGATACTATGAATGAACCAATTGTTGTTAAAGCAGATGGTTTATGTGCTGGTAAAGGTGTAATTATTGCACAATCAAAACAAGAAGCTAAAGATGCAGCATCTGATATGTTATCTGGATCTTCTTTTGGTGATGCAGGAACTTCTATTGTAGTAGAAGAGTTTTTAGATGGATATGAATTATCTATTTTTGCAATTTGTGATGGTGAAAACTATAAAGTACTTCCAGCTGCACAAGACCATAAAAGAGTAGGTGATGGTGATACTGGACCTAATACTGGTGGTATGGGTGCATATGCTCCAACTCCTTTAGTAAATGATGATATTTATAAAAAAGTTGAAGATAGAGTAATTAAACCAACTCTTGAAGGTATGAAACAAGAAGGTGCTCCTTTTGAAGGTGTATTATTCATTGGTGTTATGGTTGTAAATGGGGAGCCAATTATTTTAGAATATAATGTAAGATTTGGTGATCCTGAATGTGAGATTTTAATGCCACTATTAGAAACTCCTGTATCTGAATTATTCTACAAAGGTGCTACAAAGCAACTTGATAAATTAGATATTAAAATTAAAAATGAGTATGGTGTTGCTGTAGTAATGGCAAGTGAAAACTATCCATATTCTTCTTCTAAGCCAGCAGAAATTATTGTTGATGATATTACTGATGAAGAGTTAAAAGCTAATTCTCATATTTCATATGCTGGTGTTTCGTCAGAAGATGGTAAGCTAATGGCAACAGGTGGTAGAGTTTTACTATGTGTAGGTTTTGGTGAATCAATTCAAGAAGCTAGAGATAGAGCATATGACCTATGTGGATATGTTCACTTTGCTGGTAAAAAATGTAGATCTGATATCGCATATCAAGCTTTAAAGTAGGTAAATGCAAAATTCTAATGATGATTTACAATTAGCACCTATGACAAGAAGAGCTATGGCTTTTGTCATAGATGATTTACTTGTTACTTTTATTATTCTAGCTATATTTTGGGATAGTGTTGTAAATGCAAGTTCTAATACAGATGCTATGATGTATTTAGTAAAAGTAGAATTAGTTGCACCTTTAATATTTTTGAAGTTTATTTATCAAGCTGCCTTTACATGGTATTATGGAGCAACAGTTGGTAAGATTATTGTAAAAATCAGAGTTATAGATGCAAACCACTGGGGAAGAGTATCTTTATTCTCAGCAATACTAAGATCAGCTGGTAGAATATTCTCAGAAATGTTCTTCTATATTGGATTCTTAGTTGGATTCTTTAATAATGGTAGAAAAACTTTCCATGATATTACTGGAAGAACGTTGGTTGTAAATGCTTAAAAAAATTGTTGCTCCTTTAGTACTTATTTCAAGTTTAAGTTATGCTGCTGAGTTAAATACTGAAAAATTCCAGTTATTAGCTAAAGATATTAATACTGAAAAAAACAAAGTTATTGCAGTAGGTGATGTTGTTGTTTTTTCAAATAGTTACTATTTAACAGCAAATAAAATTATTTATGATAAAAAGAATAATACATTTGAACTTTTTGATAATGTACTAATATTAAAAGATAATAATATTCAGACACAAAGTAATTATGCATTTTTGGATATGAAAAATGAAGCTTATAAACAGTCTCCAGTTTTTTTACTAGAAAAGCAAAATAATCTTTGGGTTAATTCACAAAACTCTTCAAAAGAAAAAACTAATATTGAACTTGGAAAATCAATCATCTCTTCATGTGACTGCATTGATCCAGTATGGAGTATTAAAGTTTCTTCTGCTTCATTTGATACAAAAGATCAATGGATGCATGCTTATAATCCTAGACTTTATATAAAAGATGTACCTGTATTTTATAGTCCATATTTAGGTTTCCCTACTAATAGGTCAAGAAGATCTGGTTTATTAATTCCAACAGTTGGGTATTCTAAAAATGATGGTTTTTATTATTCTCAACCAGTTTATTATGCTCCTGAAGCAAATTGGGATTTAGAGTTCATCCCTCAATACAGAGCTAGAAGAGGTTATGGTGCTTATACTTATTTTAGAGTTGCTGATTCGGCATATTCATTACTTAAACTAAAAACTGGTTTTTTTGAAGAAAAGGGTGAATACCAAAAAGAGTTTAATTTAAAAAATAGAAAACATTATGGTTGGGATGTAGATTATGAAAGAACAAAACTGTTCTCTAATGAAAATACACAAGATGGTTTATATGCTTCTATTAATTGGTTAAATGATATTGAATATAGAACTGTAGAAAAAGAAGAGGATACAGTTTCTACTGAAAAAAAGGTTGAATCAAAATTAAACTATTTTTACAACACTCCAAAATATTATGGTGGTGTTTATGCTAGATATTATATTGATACTGAACTAGACTCTAATGATACAACATTACAAGAGTTACCACAGTTACAATTCCACTCTTATAGTAAAGATTTAGGTATTAATAGATTAATTTATAATGCTGATGCTAAATTTATAAATTATACAAGAGATGATGGATTAAACGCTAATATCTACGAAGTAACTTTACCTATTAGTTATACACATTATTTCTTTAATGATTATTTATATGTTAATGTAGAAAATAAAACTACATTAAGTAAGTACAATTATGATAATTCAACACTTGATTATAATAATGGAACATTAGCTCAGAATGAAACATCTATTACTTTAGGTACAGATTTAATTAAACCATATACTAATTACCTTCATACTATGAATTTAAGTGCAAAGTATTCTAATCCAAAGAATATTACAACTGATGGTGATTTATATGATATTACTGTTGATAAAACATCAGCAAAAGGGAAAGAATTAGCTTCTTTCCCTGTTGTACAAGGTGATAAAAATATCAAATTAGCTTTGAATCAATCTTTCTATAAAAAAGATGATTTACGACAGATCATTAACCATAAGCTAACACAGTCAATAATCTATAAAAATAATGAATATGAATTTCAAAATTTAGAAAATTTTTTAAAATATAATTATAGTAGAGGTTCAATTACTAATAAAGTTGTTTACAATATTGAAGATAAACATCTTGTAGAAAATACATTTAATTTAAATTATAAATATAAAAGTTTTGACTTTGATTTTGGTTACTATAAATCAAAAGCTACTTTAAATTCTAACAGAGAGGAACTTGAGTCATACAGAATAGAAACTAATTATCAAATTTCTAAAGATTATAAAATTGGATATTATGAAAACTATAATATTTTTGAAAAAGTTAGAAATAAGCAAGGTATTAAGTTTGATATTGATGATAGATGTTGGAATTTAAGTTTAAAATATGAAAAAGAAGTTATACCTTCTACAAGTAGTAATAATTCAGGTATTGATCAAGATATTTTATATATTAACTTAGTGTTAAAACCTCTTGGAGGAATTAAACAAAAATATAAATTTGAAGGTCAATAATGAACCCTGAAAATAATATCTATTTTAAAAATAGAGAAGTTGCTGCATATAGATTGTTAGATGTACTTCCTATTGATAAAATGAAATTAGAAGATTGGATCGTAGTTTCTAGTTCATATGGTGGTTTTCCAATTGCTAAAATTGTAGCAGATACATTAAATGCAAAACTTGATATAATGTTCAGCGAAAAAATAATTGCACCAGCTAATGAAGAGTGCGAGATTGCGATTGTAACTGAACATGAAGAAGTTGTAATTCATGAAGAACTTGTAAAAAACTTTGATATTAGTTTAGATTTTATCTATTCAAAGTCAAAACAAGTATACGAAGAATCAATTTTAACTCGTGCAAATGAGTATCGAGATGGTAATAATTTAACGCAATTAAAATATAAAAACGTTCTAATTATTGATGAAGGAATAAATACTGGTTTAACAATGATGGCTTGCATTAAGACTGCGATTAATCTTGGTGCTAAATCTGTATCTGTTGCCACACCTATTTTACCAAGTGCAAGTGTTCAAACTATAGAATCTATTGCAGATGATTTGTATTTTTGTAAAAAACTTGATCATTTTATAGCAATCAATTTTTATTACGACACTTTAGAAGAATTAGAATTCGAAGATATAGAAAAAATTAATAAAGGATAAGAAATTATGTCAACAGTTTGTGAATTTGAATTAAATGAAAAACAAGAAATTTTTGAGTTTGGGAAGGTTGCCAAACAAGCTAATGGTTCTGTATTAGCAAAATTAGGAAATGCAGTAGTATTAGCAACTGTTGTTAGTGAATTTGATAATCCTGTTGAAGAGGATTTTACTCCTTTAACTGTGCAGTATGTTGAAAAAACGTATGCTGCTGCTAAATTACCTGGTGGATTTATTAAAAGAGAAGCAAAGCCAAGTGAATTTGAAACTTTGACTTCAAGGGTAATTGATAGAAGTTTAAGACCTCTTTTCCCAAAAGGTTATGTTTATCCTACAACTATTACTGTAATGGTATTAAGTGCTGATAAAAATGTTGACTTACAAGCTTTAGCGCTAAATGCGGCTAATGCTGCATTATATACTTCAAACTTACCAATTAAAAAATCAGTTTGTGGAGTTAGAGTTGGTAAAATAGAAGGTGAGTATGTAGTTAATCCAACTACTGAACAAATGCAAGAATCTTCATTAGATTTATATGTTGCAGGTTCAAAAGATGAATTATTAATGATTGAAATGAAATCAATCTCAAGTGCAGAATTAGTTGAAGTTGATATTGAAGCATTTACAAAAGTTCATAATGCAAATGAAATGAATGAAGAGCAATTAGTTGAAGCAATTGGAGTTGCTCAAAAAGCATTAAATGAAGCTAATACTACATATGAAGCAGGGTTTGCTGAAGTTTGTAAAGAACAAAAAGATGTGGAACTTGTTGAGTTTACAATTGATGAAGAAGTTATTTCTTATGTTAGAGAGAACTATTCTGATGATATTAAATCAGCTATTAAAAAATTAGCAAAAAGTGAAAGAGCTACAGAATTAAAAGATGTTGCAAAAGCTATTTCTGCTGATGAGAATTGTACTTCAAAAGAGATTGAATACTCAACTGTTTATGAAGCAGTATCTATTGTAAAAAGAGAATTAGTAAGAGCAATGATTGTAAATGATAAAGTTAGAGCTGATGGTAGAGGTTTAAAAGATGTTAGACCAATTGCTATTGATACAAATATTTTACCTTCTGCACACTCTTCTTGTTTATTTACAAGAGGTGAAACACAAGCATTAGTTGTTGGAACACTTGCAAGTGCTAAAGATGGACAAATGTATGAAGTATTAACAGAGAAATCGACTTCTATGGAAAACTTTATGGTTCACTATAACTTCCCTGGATTCTCTGTAGGTGAAGCAAAACCAATGTTCGGTGTTGGAAGAAGAGAATTAGGTCATGGTAACCTTGCTAAAAAAGCTTTAGAAGCTACTATTGATGATGATTACAGTGAAACAGTAAGATTAGTTTCTGAAATTTTAGAATCAAATGGTTCTTCATCTATGGCTACTGTATGTGGCGGTTCATTAGCATTAAAAGCAGCTGGTGTTCCTGTATCAAACTTAGTAGCAGGTGTTGCAATGGGTATGGTTGTTGAAGGTGATAACTACTCAGTATTAACAGATATTATGGGTCTTGAAGATCATGATGGAGATATGGACTTTAAAGTTGCTGGTACTAATAAAGGAATTACTGCATTACAAATGGATATTAAACTTGGTGGTATCGAATTATCGGTATTACAAGAAGCTTTACTTCAAGCAAAAGAGGGTAGAGAACATATTCTTGGTTTAATGGAAAATGCAGCTGAACAAATTGTTCCAAGTGAAGCATTACCTTTAGTAGAGCAGTTTGCAATTGATCCTAGTAAAGTAATGGTAGTTATTGGTAAAGCTGGTTCTACTATTAAAGAAATCATTGAAAAATTCTCTGTTGCTATTGACTTGGATAGAGATTCTGGAAATGTTAAAGTATCTGGTGAGTGCAAACAAAATGTATTAGATGCTTGTGAACATATTAAATCAATTTCAAATAATGCTCCAGCAAGAAGAGAATCTAAATCAGTTAATTTTGAAGAACTTTACAAAGTTGAAGATGTTCTAACTGGTAAAGTAGAAAGAATTGTTGACTTTGGTGCTTTTGTTTCTTTACCAAAAGGTGGAGAAGGTTTATTACATATTTCTAAAATTTCAAAACAAAGAGTTAATAAAGTTACTGATGTATTAAACGTTGGTGATAATGTTGAAATTAAAGTATTAAAAGTGAAAAAAGACAGAATTGAACTTTCTTCAAGTTCATTATAATATATATTCCCCTTTTGGGGAATGACTTCTAAAAAATAACACCCTATAACTTTTACTATATATTTAAAAACTCCCTAAATATTGCATTTTGATTACAAAAACTCATTTTCTTATATAAATATATAATTTAATACTAATAATTGATTATTATAAATATAAATTAGCTAAGAAACTAACCAAAATTTAATATTTCTTACGTTAGTATAAACTAAAATAATTTTTTCAATATAATTAAGGGGTTCTAATATGGCTAAGCTTTTAATCGTAGATGATTCTACAATGCTAAGAGATATGCTAAACTATGCATTAAATGAAGGTGGATATACAGACGTAACTGAAGCTGTTGATGGTGTAGATGGTTTGGCTAAAGCTAAAGCTGCAGATTTCGATTTAATAATTACAGATGTAAATATGCCAAATATGGATGGTCTTACTCTAATTGGTGAGTTAAGAAAACTTCCACAATATTCTAAAAAACCTATTTTAGTATTAACTACTGAAAGAAGTGATGAAATGAAAGCAAAAGGAAAAGCAGCTGGTGCAACTGGTTGGATTGTTAAGCCATTTGTTCCAGATCAACTGTTAAAAGCAGTTAACATAGTATTAAGTAGATAATAGAAGGAGTTATCATGTCATTTGATATTTCTAAATATAGAGAAATGTTTCTTGAAGAGGCAGAAGAGCTTTTTGAATCGGCGGATAATGTACTTTTAGAAGCGGAGAATAATGGATCATTAACTGATGATGAAATGGGTCAGTTATTTAGAGATGTACATACTTTAAAAGGTAGTGGTGCATCTGTAGAATTAACAATGTTTGCAGAGTTTACTCATGATGTTGAAAACATGATGGATAAATTAAGAAATCACGAAATAGAGTTTATCCCAGAGATGGCAGGAACACTAATAGATGGTTTAGACGTAATGAAAGAGATCTTAGATCTTGAAGTTGCTGAAGATTTATCAAGAGATACATTTACTGAAATGACAACTTCATTACTTGAAGAAATTAGAGCTTACTCTAGTGGTCAAGTTCCAGCTTCAGTACAAGTTGAAGAAACACCAACTGCAGAAGTTAAAAATGTAGATCATGTTGAAGTTGATAATGATGCTATTGGATTTTTTGATGATGATTTAAATGAGCAAAAAAACAATAAATCATTTGGTCTATTTGCTGATGATGCACTAGATGAAGAACAAAAAAACTATGGTTTCTTTGAAGATGAACTTGAAGAAATTGCAGAAAATACTGATGATTCAGAATTAATAATAACAGATGCTGATAAAGAAGATTTTGGATTCTTTGACGATATGCCTACTATGACTCCTGATTCTATTATGGAATCAAATGATGTTGTAGAGGTTGCTGAAATTGCAACTCCTGTAGTAGAAGAGGCTAAACAAGAAGAAGGGAAAAAAGTTGATGAGCCTGTTTCAGCAAAAGAAGAAACAGTAAACGAATTAGCAGCAGTAGCTAAAAAGGCAGCTGCAGCTAGACCTTCAAGAAAAGAAAGAGATGAAAAACCAACATCAAAGAAATCATCATCTAATAATAATATTAGAGTTAACTTAGATAAAATTGATCTACTAATGAATAATGTTGGGGATCTTGTAATTACTAATGCAATGTTAACTCAATTCTCTTCTTCTATTGAAGAAGTAAAAACAAGAAATGCAGTATTAGAAAGACTTGAACTACTTGAAAGACATATTAGAGATATGCAAGATTCAATTATGAGTATCAGAATGGTACCAATGGAATCTATTTATTCTAAGTTCCCTAAAGTTGTAAGAGATATTTCTAAAAAACTTGGAAAAAAAGTTGAATTTAAACATTATGGTGATGGAGTTGAGATTGATAAAGCGATGATTGAAGGATTAACAGATCCTTTAATGCATATTATTAGAAACTCACTTGACCATGGTTTAGAAACTCCTGAGGAAAGAATTGTTGCTAATAAAGCAGAAATTGGTTCTATTATAATTTCTGCGGAACAAGCAAATGGTCAAATGATTATTACTATTGAAGATGATGGTAGGGGAATTAACGCTGAAAAAGTTGCTCTAAAAGCACTAGATCAGGGACAAATTGATGAAAACCAATACAACTCTATGAGTGATAATGAAAAGGCAATGTTAGTATTTGGTGCTGGAGTATCAACTGCAGATCAAATTACTGATATCTCAGGAAGAGGTGTTGGTATGGACGTTGTTAGAACAAATATTCACAAACTTGGTGGAGCTATTAAACTAGATACTCAACTAGGTGAGGGTACTGTAATTACTATTATGTTACCACTTACTCTTGCAATCTTAGATGGATTAGATATTGCAGTTGGTGATCAAAAATATATTTTACCTTTAAGTTCAATTGTTGAATCTTTACAACCAACATCTGATATGATTAAAAAAATTGGTGATGGAACTCAAGATTTATTAATGCTTAGAGAAGAATTTATTCCAGTAGTTAGATTACACCAATTATTTGGATTAGAACCAACATTTGAGAACCTTGAAGATGGTATGTTAATTGTTGTTAAATCAGGTAATACTAAAGTTGCATTATCTATTGACGAATTCTTAAATCAACACCAAGTTGTTGTAAAACCTTTAGATAAAAACTTCAGATCGGTTGAAGGTATTGGTGCGGCAACAGTTAGAGGAGATGGAAGTATTGGTTTAATTCTTGATGTTGTGGGTATTATTAATGCTCAAATCAAGATTGAAAAAAATATGAGTGCAGTAAAAAGGGCATCTTAATAATTAATGGCAAACAAAATACAGGAAGTTCACGATAGGGTAAAAAAGATTCTTTATTCTCTTACAGGTATTACACTTGCTGAGAATAAAGATATTATGATTTCAAACAGAATTGATAAACTAAAAAGAGATTCAAAATACAAAGGTGATATTATGGATCTTCTTGATTTAGTTGAAGAAGGTTCATATGTAACTGAATTTATCAACTCTTTTACTACAAATAAAACTCACTTTTTTAGAGAAGATTTTCATTTTGTTGATCTAAAAAATAGAGTACTTCCAGAATTTGCTAAAGAAGGCAAAAAAATCAACATGTATTGTTCAGCTTCTTCAACAGGAGAAGAACCTTATTCTATGGCAATGACTGTAATGGAAGCTAGGGATGAATTAGGCAAGTTTGTTGATTCTTCAATTATAGCAACTGATATTGATACAAATGTTTTACAATATGCAGCAAATGGAATATATAGATTTTCTAAATCTTCAAAAGAATTTCCTGAATGGATAAGACCTCAGAAGTATTTTAAAAGAAGAGTTCAAAAAAATCTTTCAGGTGAAGAAGTTTTAATCAAAGTAAAAGACGATTTAAAAAGAATGATTACATTTCAAGTAAATAACTTAAATGATCATTCTTATCCTTTTGAAAAAAATCAATTTGATGTTGTTTTTTGTAGAAATGTATTGATTTACTTTTCTGCTGAAGATCAAAACAGTATTTTAAAAAAACTTTTTAGTCATTTAAAAATTGGTGGTACACTTTATTTAGGTCATTCTGAGAATCCTCAAGATTTAATTAATTATGTAAGTAGAGTAGGTCAAAATATTTTTGTAAAAGAAAAGGAAATAAGTTGATTGTAATTGGTCATAAAGATGGAAGTATTGAAAAAGCATCTGCAATTAGATTTACTCAAAAAACAAAAGGCTTATTAACTCATACTGTAATTGGTGGAGAGTTTGCAGTTGGAAGTGACATTGAGCAAATTGCATTTAAGACTTTACTTGGTTCTTGTGTTGCAATTATGTTCTACGATAGAGTAAAAGGTATAAAAGGTATGAACCACTTTTTATTACCAAAAACAAGTAATACTAATGATGATATGAAATATGGTTTATATTCAGTTGAAGCAATGCTAAATGAAATGTATAAACTTGGTTGTTCAAAACAAAACATGGTTGCAAAAATTTCTGGTGGTGCAGATATTATGCAATTAAACGTATCTGCTCAGTCTATTGGACACAGAAATGTAGAATTTGCAAAAGACTTTTGTGAATCAGAGGGATTTCAACTTCTAAGTGAACATACAAGAGGAGAACACGGTAGATTAATTCTTTTAGCAAATGAATTTGAAACATTTATTAAAGTAACTCAAAAATCTGAAACTGATAATAAAATTCTTAATGAAGAAAACTCATTACAAAAAGAGATTACAAAAGCTCCTGTTATCAAAGAGTACGTTGGTGCTGTTGATTTATTTGGTGCTGAAGAAGATAAAGCTGCTGAACCAGAGATGGAAATCGAGCTTTTCTAATATACTAACTAGGGTGGTTTGAAAAGTGTATACAGTATTAGTTATTGATGACTCTCCTTCTATGAGAAGAGTTATTAAAGATATGGTTAATTCAATTGATGAATTTGAAGTTATCGGTATGGCAGTAGATGCTTACGATGCTAGAGAAAAAATAAAAGAGTATGAACCAGACTTAGTTACTATTGATATCAATATGCCTAAAATGAATGGTGTTACATTTTTAAGAAACTTGATGAGACTACACCCTATGCCTGCTGTTGTAATTTCAGGTGAAGGTGTTAGAGGAAATGATATTTTTGATGATGGTGCAGTAGGATTTATTCCTAAACCTGATGTTGGTGAGTCAATGGAATCTTTTCAACATAGAATTAAAGATACACTACTAAATTTAACATTCTTACTTAAAAGATATACATTAAAGAAACCAAAACCTTTAAAGAAGCCAAAAACACTTAATACAACAGTTGAATATAAAGTTCATCCTGATGAAGTAATTCCATCAAGACCTGCTGTTATGCCTGGTAGTAAAGTAGTTGCAATTGGTTCATCAACAGGTGGTGTTGAGTCATTACTAAAGGTTTTCAAGAGATTACCTGCAGGTTTACCTCCTATAGTTATAACTCAACATATTCCATATGGTTTTTCTAACTCTTTTGCACATAGGCTTAATGATAATTCAGAAGTAAATGTACATGAAGCTAAAGATGGTGAGATTCTTGAAAGAGGATGTGCATATTTAGCTCCTGGAAATATGCATTTAACGATAGAAAAAGTAGGTAACAATTATAAAACAAAACTTTTAGATACTAAAAAAGTAAGTCAACATAAACCAAGTGTTGATGTTTTATTTAGATCTATTAATAATTATGTGGGTTCTGGTGCAATGGCTGTAATGATGACTGGAATGGGTGATGATGGAACAATTGCTATGAAAGAAATGTTTGACAATGGTGCATATACCGTTGCTCAAAATAAAGAATCTTGTGTAGTTTTTGGAATGCCTATGAAAGCAATTCAAGCAGGTGCTGTAAAAGATATTGTTCACTTAGATGATATTGCGCAATATATAGTTGAATTCTCAAAAGGAAAAAGAAGGTAATCACCTTCTTTTCAAAACGCTTCTTATTTTCTCATTTTAATTACTAAAAAGTTACAATTTAATTTATTTTATGATTATTAAGCCAAGCCTTAATAATTTGTTTATATCATATAAGTGACAACATTGTGACATAAAATATCATATGAAATTCATGTTATGATGTTAAGATAAATAAACATTCATTTATATGAGGTGCGTTATGGTTGTAAAGTTTATAGATTGCACTGAATCACAATACAGTGATATGGATAAAGTTGTTAATTTCCTAAGTGAATATTTTGATTCTTTAGGGATTAAAAACTATAGGTTAAAGTTTAGTGAATTAAAAGTAGTTAAATGTTCTCAATGTAGATGTTGTACACAGATTAAAGGTGAACAACCTGTTAAGTGTGTTATTAAAGATGATATGAATGATACAATTGATGAAATAGAAACTGCTGATGCATATGTTATTTTGGCAGATAGAAATAATCTATTTACAAAAAATAAAATACATGAAAAAGTTTCTGAAAGATTAGTTGCATATCATTATTGGCCCTATGGACAAGTAAATTCAAGTCCTAGAAGAATTACTCTTCAAAAAACTTCTATTTTAATCAATTATAATACAACAAAGTATTTTATGAATCATAGTTTCTATACATCAAGAATGTATATGGAACAAACTTCAACATCAATAGGTGCAAAAGTTTTAGACTGGTTAGCTATTACACCTAAAGATAAATTGATTGATAGTTATAGTGATAAACTAATTGAAATGGCAGATAAATTAATAGACTCTTTTGAAAAAAAAGTTTCTTAAAATATATCTGTTGTTTGTTTTAGTTTGTCTTTATCAAAGTGAGTATAAATTCTAGAAGTATTTATATCTGCGTGGCCAAGTGATTCTTGTACTAAAATCAGATCTTTGCTTTTCTGATAAAGCATAGTTGCAAATGTATGTCTTAACATATGTGCTCCATTTTTCTCTTTTCTTATTCCTACACTTAATAAAATTTTTTCAACGATGCTACTAATATATGCTTGAGTTAATTCATTTCCTTTTTGATTACAAAAGAGTAGGTTGTTATTACAACATTTAATGCTATTCCATTCATATAAATCTTTTTGGATTATATTTTCTTTTATCATTACAACTCTTGGTTTATTTCCCTTACCTCTAACTTGTACAATATAAGCATCTTCATCTTTGTTGAAATCTTTCATATGAATATTAATAGCTTCACTAACTCTTATACCTGTATAAAGTATTGTTTTAATAATAAGTCTATTTCTAGCAGCTATTTTAGAAGAAAATTCATAATCATCAATTGCTTGAATAAATCGCTGAACTTCTTCTTTTTTCATGAAAGAGGGTAGTTTTTGACCGCTTTTACCAGATAAGCCTCCCCAGTTTTTAAGTTCAATACCAAATCTAAATGTATGACCATCATTTTCTTGACTTTGTTTATCTATATAACCAAAAAAAGTCACTAGGGCGATTCTATAGTTCTTTTTTGTAGCATCAGATAATTTACTTGTTTTTGCTGCTAGAAAGTCACTTAATAACTCTTCATCAATTTCTCTCATAGATGCTGCACCATATGCATAAACAAAATCAAAAAGCTTTTCTAATGGAATATAGTAAACATGAATACTATTAATACCAATGTTTCTTACTTCTTTTACAGTTGCTTTTAATTCTTTTATATTATTAAAGCCAAGTGATAAGTCATGAAGTATTTGAGTCAATCTATCTGGATCTTTTACTTGTCTATTTGATAAGGTAGTAATTTTATTTCTAATAAATCTACTTAACCAAAATAAATAGGTTTTATCAAAGCTGTCTTCACAGTCTAATGGATATTTCATATATATGCCTTTGTAGTAAATATAATATAATTTACTTTTGGAAACTATAATTTCCAAATTGTAATATAAATATTGTTAAGACTCTCTTTTGTAGATAATTGAGTCGTAGTTTTATATTTTAATTGTGCTTGTTGATTTTAATAAACATAGCTTATTTGATAAGTTGTCTTACCAAAATGAGCCTGTTTCATAAGTATTTGTAGTTTGTGTGTCTAACTCTAAATAGATATTATCACTATAGTCTTTGTATAAACTATAATCCCCTATGTAAACACTTTGTTCTATCTGAGATTTGTTTAAATATGAATCTTCACTATATTGGCTTAGGTCTGATAAATAGTACTCTACCATAGAAGGTGCCATATTGTTTACAGCATCTTCTAAGGAGTTGAATGAATCAACTCCAAAAGTATTATACAAAGAATTTTTATTTAATAATATTGTCATGTTATCTTTCTATTTAGTTATTAAATCCATTTAACAATGAGGCCATTCTGTTTAAGTCTATTTTATTACTGTTTGACTCATCCTCTTTTTTCTCTTCAACTTTAATACTTAAGTTGTCAAAAGAGTTTAATGCATCTGTTTGTTCTTCTTTTACTTCATCTTCAATAATCTCTTCTACATTATCATTTGATAAAGCTTCTTCTTCAACTGGTTCTTCAATTACTTCTTCATTTTCAACTTTTTCTTCTTCTTTATCTGTTGGAGTATGTAAAAGTGATTCAATTTTCCCTAACATTGAGCTAATATTAGAATTATCTTCTTCAGTACTTTCATTTATATCACTTAAGTTTGTTTCTAACTCAAGCTTATTTAATTCTAATTCTTCTTTAGCAGATTCTAAATCTAACACTTCATCTTCTAATTCAATAATTCTATTTTTTAAATTTTCATTGTCACCTTGTAGCTCTTCGTAAGCTTTTATTAGTGTATTTAAAGCATTATTTAGTTTTGAGATTGTTTCTGCATTTGTCATTGTTATAAAATCCTTGTTTGTATTATAATTTAATGCGTATTATTGCAAAATTTAGCTAATAATTCCATCAATTTTTAATAAAGAATCAACACTTGGTTCTCTTTGAGCGAACTCTAAAAATAGTTCATCCATATTTTTAGAACCACCCTGCTCTAAAATTGCTCTTTTATATTTGATTGCTAACTCTTTATTGAAGATATTTCCAGAGTCAATAAACATATAAAATGCATCGGCACTTAAAACTTCTGCCCATTTATATGAGTAATATCCAGCAGAGTATCCACCAGCAAAAATATGAGAGAATCCATTTTGGAATTTATTATATGAAGGAGGCGTCATAGCCGCATATTTACTTCTTACTTCATCTAATAAGTTTTGTACTTCATCTTCTGTTTTGTATAGTTTTTGATGTAGGTTAAAATCAAACATAGCAAACTCAATTTGTCTAACCATTGCTAAAGATGATTGGAAGTTTTTAGCTTTTATGATTCTATTTATTGCAGCATCATCTAAAACTTCTCCTGTTTCATAATGTTTAGCAAATAATTTTAAAATTTCTTTATCATAAGAGAAATACTCTAAGAATTGAGAAGGGAATTCAACAGTATCCCAAGCAACACCAGAAATACCACTTACATATGCTTCATCAACTTGACTTAATAAGTGATGTAAAGCATGACCCATTTCATGGAATAGTGTAACTACATCAGAGTGTCTTAATAAAGATGGTGTAGTTTCAGTTGAAGGTGGGAAGTTACATACAATATAAGCTGTAGGTAAATGAGTAGTTCCTTTTGAATCTGTATAGTGTGAATGCCAGTTGTTCATCCAAGCACCACCTCTTTTGTCTTTTCTAGCTTCTAAATCAATATAGATTCTTGCAATTGTTTTATCATTTGAACTTAGGTTATATACTCTAACTTTATCATCCCATGTTTTTGTATCAGTTGCTTCAAATTTAACATCAAAGATTTGGTGAAGAAAATCAAAGAAACCATTTAATACTGATTCTTGTTCAAAGTAAGGTCTATAATACTCTTCATCTAAGTCATATTTAGCTTTCTTTAGCTTTTCTGAGTAATAAGCCATATCAGATGATCTAAAGTCTTCTATACCATCTTCTTTTGCCATAGCTTTAATCTCTTCAAGCTCTTCTTTGGCTTTTGCTTTTCCTTTTTGTCCCAACTCATCTAAAAATGAAACAACTTCATCTTCTGTTTTTGCCATTTTTCTAGAAATAGAGTAAGAAGCATAATTGTCAAAACCTAAAATTTTAACTTTTTCATCTTTTAGTTCTAATAGTTCTTCAATAATTTTTCCATTTTGAGGAGCTCTTGTACAATATGCTTTGTACATCTCTTCTCTTCTTTCTCTATTAGTACCATATGTAATATAGGCTAAATAAGATGGGATTTGTAAAGTAAACTTATATTTAGTAACTCCATCTTCTTCAAACTTTGCAAGTTCTAAATCAGAAGCAGGGATTTCTTTTACGTCCTCTTCATTCTCTATAATCATTTCGAATTCATTAGTTGCATCCAATAAGTTATGTGAGAATTGTTGAGATAGTTCTGCAAGTCTTAAACTTAATTCTTCAAGTCTTTTCTTTTTGTTATTATCTAAATGACAACCAGAAAGTTTAAAGTCTCTAATTTCATTTTCAAGAACTTTATTTTGTATAATATTTAAAGATCTATTTTCTTTAGACTGTATATCTTTTAAAGATAAATAAATATTTTCATTTTGAGAAATCTCAGTTTCGTATTTCGAGATAACTGGAAGGCATTCTTCATACACTTTTCTCGTTATTTCTGAATTCTTAACAGAATCAATATGAAAGATTGGAGTTACAAAATCATTAATGATCTCCCCTACTTCTTGATATGGTGTAACAAAATTTTTGTAGGTTTTATTTTCAATTTCAAGTAGTTCATTTATCTTTTCTCTACTATCATCTAGTAGTTTTTCTAATAACTGTTTTGAGTTTTCTAAATTATCTAAGTTAAATTCTTTAAACATATATTCTCCTTTTTAGTTTTTAAATTGTAGAGTAAAACCTCTATCAAACTTTTCATAGTCTTTATAAAATGAGTATGACTTAACATTAAAGTTTTTAAAATACTCTTCTAATGGTTTCTTTTGATCATATCCCATCTCACATAATAGATATTCAATATTTTTTTCTTTTGTTTGATCTATTATATCTTTTAGAAGTTCATCTCCAACTTCTCCTCCAAATAAAGCATTTGATGGTTCAAATTTTACATTGTGAGGTAGTTTGTAGTTATTTGCAATATAAGGTGGATTAGATATAGTCATATCAATATCTTCTTCATCTACATTTTCATATAAATTACTAAGCCTAAATTCTATTTTATTTTCAACACCATGTTTTATAGCATTAGATTTTGCTAGTTCTATCGCTTTTTCATTTATATCAACAGCAACTATCTTAATATCTTCTATTAACACTGCAAGCATTACAGAAATAATTCCAGAACCTGTTCCAATTTCAAGTACTTTTACACCCTTTTTTTTCTCTTTTAAAATTTCAACAGCATTTTCAACTAGAAGTTCTGTTTCTGGTCTAGGTATTAAAACACCATCTTTTACATTAAATGTTTCACCATAGAATGTTGCTTTATTTATAAGATATTCAAGTGGGTAATTAGTTTCTCTTTTAGTAATTAGCTTTTCAAGCTCTTTTTCTTTATTAAATGGCTCATTGTAGTTTAAGTGAAGCCAGATAGTATTTTTATCAAGAAGGTGTAACATCAAAATCTCAACCTCTTTAGCTGGGATATGAGTTACATTTTTCAGTCTTGGTGTATATTTTTTTATTGTCTCTTTTATTGTCATATTATGTTATATTCCTTTAAAAAGTAGACATTATAGTATATTTACTATTATTTCTTGATAATATTTTTTAATCTTATCCTAGTATATATAAGGCTAATTCATCAGATAATAAAAAGTTTTTATTAAAAACCCTATCATTTTTAATTTCTAATTTCTCATGTTCTACTAAATCTTTAACTTTTTCTAACTCATTATCATCAAAAAGTGAGATTTCTACTCCACAAGAACATCTAAAACCAAGTAGAATTTTTTCAGTTTTAATATCATCAAAACTTATCTCTTCATACTCAATATTTATTGGGTTTTGAATGTATTCTTCAATCTCTTTTATTGGATAATGTCTTTTGTTATTATAATATCCAACAGCACCTGCTCCAATTCCTAAGTACTCTTTATGTTCCCAATAACCATAATTATGTTTTGATTCATATTTTACATCTCTTGCAAAATTTGAAATCTCATATTGATGGAAATTATTTTGTGAAATATAGTCAAATATTTTATAAGATAATTCTTCATCATCAATTTTAACTGAGCTTCTATCAAAGAACTTTGTTCCTTCTTCTATTGTTAGTGAATATGCACTTAAATGTGTGATTGGAAGAGAAAAAGCCATGTCAAAATCTTTTTTCATTGATTCAAGGGTATCTCCTTGAACACCATATATTATATCGCAATTAATACCATTAAAACCTATACATGATGCATTTTGTATAGCTTTTATAGCACTTTTTTCATTATGTGAACGACCTAGAAATCTTAGTTTTTCTGTATTAAAACTTTGTACTCCAAAGCTTATTCGATTAACTCCTAGTTTATGCATTTGCTCTTGCCATTCAAAAGATGCAGAGTTTGGGTTTGCCTCTGTAGTGATTTCAGCATTTTCTTCTAAATATGGTTTAATTAAATCAAATACTTCTTTATACTCAAAAGCTTTTATTGTTGATGGAGTTCCACCTCCTATAAATACTGTTTCAATTCTTTTTTTATGTGGTTTTACATAATTATCTAATTCATTTTTTAATTGTTTTTTTAAAGCTTTCATATACTCTGATTTTAGATGAAATCTGTCTGTATATGAGTTAAATGCACAGTAAAAACATTTACTATCGCAAAAAGGTATATGTATGTATAAAAGCAATTTTTAATCCTAATTTCTATATAATCTTGGGCTAATTATAAGGGAAAAAATATTTATGACTGATAAAAATGAAATGACAACAACTGATGAGAAGAAAAATTTTAGACCAAATGTAGCGGCAATTGTACTATCAGCTAAATACCCTCAAACATGTGAAATCTTTATTGCTTCTAGAACAGATGTGGAAAATGCTTGGCAATTCCCACAAGGTGGAATTGATGATGGTGAATCAGCAAAAGAAGCCTTATTCAGAGAATTAGAAGAAGAGATTGGTACAAGGGATGTGGAAATAATTGCAGAGTATCCAAAATGGGTATCTTATGAGTTTCCTCCAGCAATTGCTAAGAAAATGCATCCATACGATGGTCAGAGACAAAAATACTTTTTGGTTAAGTTAAAAAAAGGTGCAAAAATAAATATACAAACAGAAATTCCTGAATTTAGCGAATATAAGTTTGTACCTACAAAAAATATTTATGATTATATTACCTTCTTTAAAAGAACTGTGTACAAGCAGGTATTAAAATATTTTAGAAATGAAGGTTATATTTAGAAAGGGATAGAAATTTAAATGTTAAAAGTACTTAAATTTGGTGGTACTAGTGTTGGGACACTAGAAAGAATTCAAAATGTTGCAAACATTATTAAAAAAATAAAAGACGAAGGTCACGATGTAATTGCGGTTGTTTCTGCAATGAGTGGTGAAACAAATAAATTAATCGAATATGCTGAGACATTCTCAAAAACACCTAAGTCTGATGAAATGGATATGTTATTAAGTTCAGGAGAAAGGGTTACTTCTGCACTACTTTCAATAGCATTAAATGAACAAGGTTATAAAGCATGTTCAATGAGTGGTAGACAAGCGGGAATTATCACTGATAGTGCTCATACGAAAGCTAGAATTGAATCTATTAATACTGATGGTATGAAAGAAGCTATTTCTGAAGGTAATGTAATTATTGTTGCAGGCTTCCAAGGAATTTCACAAGATACAAAAAGAGTTTCTACTTTAGGTAGAGGTGGTTCAGATTTAACAGCTGTTGCTATTGCTGGTGCAATTGAAGCAGATGTATGTGAGATTTATACAGATGTAGATGGTATTTATACTACAGATCCAAGAATTGAACCAAAAGCTACAAAACTAGAAGAAATTTCATATGATGAAATGCTAGAGTTAGCATCTGCTGGTGCAAAAGTATTACAAAACAGATCTGTTGAGATGGCGAAAAAATTAAATGTAAATTTAGTATCAAGAAGCAGCTTTACGCCAGAAGTTGAAGGTACATTAATCACAAAGGAAGAGAATATTATGGAAAAACCAGTTGTAAGTGGTATTGCTTTAGATAAAAACCAAGTAAGAGTTGGAATGTATGGAGTTACTGATAAACCTGGAATTGCTGCTTCTATTTTTACTTCACTTGCAGATGATAATATCAATGTTGATATGATTGTTCAAACAGTTGGTGTTGATGGTAAAACTGATTTAGACTTTACTATTCCTACTACTGATTGGGAAGCTTGTAAAACTGTAATGGAAAAATTCCAAGATGATGCTGAAAACATTGATTATAATGCAGCTATTTGTAAGGTATCAATTGTTGGTGTTGGTATGAAATCACATACAGGTGTTGCATCTAAAGCATTTGCTACATTAGCAGCTGAAAATATTAATATTAGAATCATTTCAACTTCTGAGATTAAAATCTCTATGATTGTTGAAGAAAAATATGCTGAATTAGCAGTAAGAGCATTACACGACGCGTACGAACTGGACAAATAGTGCAAGAATTTTTAAATTGGACAGTTGATTCAATCAGGGAAGATAGACTTATCTCTCCTTGGTTGGAAGAAAAAAAATATGAATGGACACCATTAGTATCTAAAAATATTGTAAATTTATTAGAAAAAGGTTGTTCTATCATTGTATTAACTGACAAGGATAGAGAGTGGTTTTTAGAGTATGTATTAACTCATGTTAACTCTACAAAACTAAATAGACCATTTTTACCATTTTATGATTTTAAATCATTTTATAAATATATTGACAATATTAAATCAGATGATGATATCTCTTATATTAAAGATATGTTGAATATCTCATTTCCTAATGGTTATTGTTTTTGGTATATTGGAAAAAGTCAAGACTCAAGAGCTGTAATCCCAAAAGTATCTAAAAACTCTTTTTTATGGTTATTTGATGAAGAAAAACAAGATGCATTTAATCTTAGATCTTCTGATGAAGCTTTAGATATGAAATTATTACAGATGTTTAGACTATATAACAAAACTGTAAGTGCTGCACTATTTGCAGAGATTAATGTGGAAAATTAAGAAATGATTACAAAAAAGATTGAAGACTCTACTATTTTAGTTGTAAATGATATTGATACAACATTAAATGAACTAGTACCTTTTTATCCAAGACATTTAGTAAGAATTATTAAAAATGAAGAGAAAAATGAGTTTTTAATTACACAAGCTACATTAGCAATAAAAGAAGCATATATAGCTTCAAATGAAAAAAAATACATATTTCTATGTGGTACTACTTTTAGGAATGAAGCTCAAAACTCATTACTTAAAGTTTTAGAAGAACCACCTAGAAATGTTGTATTTATAATTTTAACAACTTCAAAATCATCAATCTTACCAACTATTTATTCTAGAATGCCATATATCTATTTAAAGAACTCTACTTTAAAAGAAGAATCGAACTTAGATATTAAAAAGATTGATTTAAAAGATATTTATAACTTTTTAAAAGAGAATCAAAAAATATCTAAATATGAAGCAAAAGAGATTGTTGAATCAATTTTACTAAAAGTAAAAGCACAAAATATAAACTTAACTAAATCACAATTGGAACTATTCTCTAAGTCAATCAAATTACTAGAGTTAAACTCAAGACCAATTAATGTATTAACTACCCTACTTTTATCGTTATCAAATCAAAAAATTAAATTTTAGGACATTTATATGAAAGTATATAAAATATCTATTAGTGATACTAAAAAGGTATTTCAAGAGCTAAATTGTGATAAGGGTGGAATTTCTATTCTTTCAAAAAAAGCTAAACTTCATACTTTATATATTAAAGATATGCATGTTGGTGCAGCAAATATATTAAAACAAGATGCATTATCAATTGGTGCAGACTTGGCAGTACCTACTGGTGTAATTACTGCAAAAGAAAAACATGTTGATGGAATATTAATTGGTACTGCAAAACATTTTGAATTACTTAGTAGAAAAGAATTAGCTCAACCTTTTGGTTTGAAAGAAATTGCTAAATCTTTAAAAGATTATGTTAAAGAATATGAACACAAAACTAGAATAATGGGTGTTTTAAATGCTAATGAAGACTCTTTCTTTTCTGGAAGTAGATTTGATGAAAAACAAGCAAGTTTTAGAATTGAGCAAATGATTGAAGATGGTGCAAATATTATAGATATTGGTGCAGTATCATCAAGACCTGGTTCTTTGCCAGTTAGTGAAGATATAGAGCTTGAAAGAGTGAAAAACATAGTTGATACTATTTATGAAAATAAGTATTTTGATAAAGTTGACTTCTCTATTGATTCATATGCTCCAAAAGTAATTGAGTATGTATTAGATAGAGGTTTTAGAATTGTGAATGATATTACAGGTCTTACAAATGATGAAGTATGTAAGGTATCTGCTAAATATAATGCTAGTGTTGTAATAATGCATATGCAAAACGATCCAACTGTTATGCAAAATAATCCAGAATATAAAAATGTAATGTTAGATTTAGATGAATATTTTACTAATCAAATATCAAAAGCTAAATCTTTTGGTATTGACGATATTATCTTAGATGTTGGTATAGGTTTTGGTAAAACACTAGAACATAATCTAACTTTACTTAAAAATATGGAACATTTTAAACATTTTGGTTATGAAGTATTAATTGGTGCAAGTAGAAAATCAATGATAGATAAAATTACACCTTGTGAGGTTAAAGATAGACTTCCAGGAACTTTAGCTATTCATTTAGAGTCTATTAAAAATGGTGCTTCAATTGTAAGATGTCATGACGTTAAAGAACATTATCAAGCTATAAAAGTTCATGAAGCAATTAATTCTATAAATTAAAACATGAAATACTATTAAAGTATTTCATGTAAAGTATTAGCTTTTATCATCCAGTCTTTTAATTCTTCGTATTTTTCTTCTTCAACCATCTCTCTAACTTTTTTCATATGATCTTCAAATAAATCGATTGAATCAAGAAGATTATCTTTGTTTTGTCTAAAAATATCTGTCCACATATCAGGAGATGATTTCGCAATCCTACTCATATCTTTGAATCCACCAGCTGCAAGTGCAATAATAGATTTAGGATCTTCATGTCCCATAACAGTATTTGCAAGTGAATATGAGATTGCGTGAGGTAAGTGAGACATATAACAAGCATGAACATCATGATCTTTCGAATTCATAAATACTAATCTCATACCAATTTCTTGGAATACTCTAATAGCTCTATATTTATGAAGTTGTTCATTATCTTCTAAATCACATAAAACAACAGTTTTACCTTCATATAAATTATCCATTGCTGCTTTTGGTCCAAACTTTTCAGAACCACACATTGGGTGGGCAGCAACAAAATTACCTCTAATTGATTCAGGGATATTTTTTACAATAAATTCTTTTGTTGAACCTAAGTCCATAACAGTTGTATTTTCATCTATATCAAGTAAGTCAGGGAAAAATGCAATAATATTATCTACTGGTATTGCTAAAATAATTAAATCAGATTTTTCTTTTAAAGATTTGATATCTACAAGTTCATCAACTAAATTTAATTCTAATATCTCTTTTTTTGATTTTTCACTTCTTGCATATCCATAAACTTTACTAGCAATTCCATACTTTTTAACAGCTTTTGCGAAAGAACCTCCCATAAGTCCTAATCCAACGATTCCTATATTCAAGTTTAAACCCTTTAAATTTTAATAATTTTGGGATTATATCTTAATTTTTATATAAAGAATATTTAGCTATATTATTGCCTTATTATGAACATTAAGGATAGTCGTGAAAAATACAGTAGTACTATTTTCTTTAGCATGCGCTACAGCGCTTTGTGCAAATACAATAAAATCTATAGAATATAAAAATTTAAGTAAGATTTCACCTAAGATTGCTAGTGAAACATTAGAAATCAATGTTGGTGAAGAGTTTGATAATGAAAAGTTAAATAAAGCTTTAAAAAAGTTTTATGATTTTGGATACTTTGATGATATCTCTATTTATGATAATAATGGAAAATTACAATTTGTTTTTAAAGAAAAGCCATCAATTGCAAAAGTTGATATTAATGGTTATAAACAAAGAGAAAATGATATTAATAATTTAAAGACGGCCATGAAGCTTGGTAAAGGTTCAATGTATACTCCCAAAAAGATCAAGGAGGCAAAAGAAGCTTTATTAAATGTTCTTGAAACAGAAGGATATATTAACTCTGTTGTTGAAACAGAAGTAGATGAATTAAATGAACACTCAGTAAAAGTTACTTTTAATGTAAACAAGGGTGATGAAATCATCATAAAAAAAGCTAATTATTTTGGAGCTGATAATTTAGATCAAGATGAGTTTGATACAGTAACTGCTAATAAAGAAGTTGAAATTGCATCATGGTTTTTTGGTCAAAATGACGGTCAAATAAAAGTTGATGAATTAAAATATGATTCAAGAAGAATTAATGAGTTATATTATGAAAAAGGTTATTTAGATGCTGAGGTAAAAGAACCTTTTATGAATATTGATTTTGCATCTAACCAAGCTACTTTAGATTTCTTCATTAAAGAAGGTCAAAAATATAAAACAAAAGATATTAAAATATATTTAGATTCATCAATTGTTAATCCTAAATATATTTATCCTGAATTAGATTTAATTGTAGGTAATACTTTTAATATTAAAAAACTAAGAAAAGATCAAGCATATATTAAAGAACAAGTAGCGAATCAAGGATATGCTTTTGCTCAAGTTAAGTTTGATATTCAAAAAGATGAAAAGAATGGAACAGTTAATATTATCTTTAATGTAATTCCTGGAGAAAAAGTATATATCAACGATGTTAAAATTGCTGGTAACTCTAGAACTTTAGATAGGGTAATTAGAAGAAGTGTATATTTAGCACCTGGTGATTTATTTAATTTAACTGATTTTAAAGACTCTAGATCAAAATTAAAGAGAACTGGTTATTTTGAAGATGTTAAGCTTGAACAAAAAAGAGTATCAAAAGACAAAGTTGATATTGTTGTTAATGTAGTAGAAACATCTACTGGTGCAATTACAGTTGGAGGAGGATATGGATCTTCTGATAAAGTAATGATTTCCACATCATTAAGTGATAAAAATGTTTTTGGTTCTGGAATGGGAGTTAGTATTAATGCTGACGTTTCATCTACAAGAAATAAATTTTCTTTTTCTATAACTAACCCCGCTATAAATGATAGTGAATATACAGGTAGATTTGAAATTCATAACACTGAAACTGAATTAAATAGATCAGCTTATGATTTAGATAAAACAACAAGAGGATTTTCTGCTTCAGTTGGTAAAAATTTTTACAGAAATATTAATGCTGGATTAAGGTATCGGTTCGATAAAATAGAAGAAGATTATACTTATGATGATAAATCTAGAGAAGGGAACACTTCTTATTTCCAAGATACTGATTACTTCACAAGTTCAATTACACCTTATATGACAGTTAATACTACTGATGATTATTATTTTCCAAGAGAAGGATATATTAGTAGAACATCTCTAGAATTTGCTGGTTTAGGTGGAGATTCTAAATATATGAAATCATCATCATCTTTTAAATATTTTTACTCTTTAGAAGATATGACTGAATTAGATTGGATTTTACGATTTAAAACACAATTAAAGGTTATTGGTGATTTAGGACAAATTAATCAAGGTGACTCACTTTATTTAGGTGGTGTTAGATCCCTTAGAGGTTATAAATCATATGCATTTGGTCCAAATAATGATGAAGGTTTAGTTGAAAATCCATATAAAAGATTATGGGCGAACTCTATTGAAATGAATTTCCCATTAATCCCTACTTCAAAAATGAGATGGGGTGTATTCTATGATTATGGTATGATTGGTATTGATGATTTTGATGATATTCAAAGATCAAGTACAGGAGCATTATTCCAATGGATATCTCCAGTAGGACCATTGCAGTTTATTTTTGCACAACCTCTTGATGATGAACCGGGTGATGATACTGCATCATTTGAATTCTCTTTAGGAACAAATTTCTAATGGTAAAAAAAATGAATAAACAAAATATTATTAATAGAAGAATTACAAATGAAGAAGCTTTAGATTTAATCAAAAATGCTTCTTTATTAGAATTAGGTGAATTAGCAAGTGCTAAAAAGTCTCAACTTCATCCTGAAAAAACAACATCATTTATTGTTGATAGAAATATCAACTACACAAATGTATGTTGGGTTGATTGTAAATTTTGTGCTTTTTATAGACATGGAAGAGATGAAGATTCATATGTATTAAAATTTGATGAAATTGATAAGAAGATTGATGAATTACTTGAAATTGGTGGAACACAAATTTTATTCCAAGGTGGAGTTCATCCAAAACTTAAAATTGATTATTATGAAGAATTAGTTGAACATATTCATATTAAATATCCTCAAATTACAATTCATGGATTCTCTGCAATTGAAATTGAATTCATTGCAAGAGTTTCAAAGATCTCTATGCTTGAAGTATTAAAAAGATTACAAGCAAAGGGTTTAAGTTCAATTCCAGGTGCTGGTGCTGAAATATTATCTGATAGAGTAAGAGATATTATTGCTCCAAAGAAAATGGATACAAGTGAGTGGTTAGAAGTTCATAGACTTGCACACTCTATTGGTATGAAAACAACTGCTACAATGATGTTTGGTACAGTTGAGACTGATGAAGAGATTATTGAACACTGGGAGCATTTAAGAAAGCTTCAAGATGAAACTGGTGGCTTTAGAGCCTTTATTATGTGGTCTTTCCAAGGTGCAAACACAAAGCTTGCTGAAGAACACCCTGAAATTAAACCTCAATCATCAAATAGATATTTAAGATTATTAGCTGTTTCAAGATTATATTTAGATAATTTTAAGAACATGCAAAGCTCTTGGGTTACTCAAGGTTCATATATTGGTCAAATGGCTCTTAAGTTTGGTGCTAATGACTTAGGTTCAACTATGATGGAAGAAAATGTGGTAAAAGCTGCAGGGGCTTCTAATAGAATGAATCAAGATGAGATGATTAGATTAATCAAGGATGTTGGAGAAAATCCAGCTAAAAGAAATACTGCATACGAGATATTAGAGAGGTTCTAAGCCTTATGTTTAAAAAATGTTTATTTGCATTACTAGTTATACAAGGGAGTTTAATGAGTGCTATTATTAAGCATATAGAAGTTAATGATACAAAAATACCTGTGATTTTTGAAGAACAAAAAAGTTTACCAACACTAAACTTGCAACTTGTTTTTCAAAACTCTGGTTATGTTCAAGACAAAGATAAAAGTGGATTAGTAAGTATCTCTTCAAAGCTTTTAAATGAAGGTACAAAAGAGTTAGGTTCTACTAAATTTGCACAAAAGTTAGAAGAGAATGCAATTTCTTTAAATGCCTCAAATGGTTTTGAAACTTTTGTAATTGAATTATCTAACTTAAAAGATGTATCAGATAAGTCAATGAAGTTATTAACAAAATTACTAAAGTCACCTAACTATTCAGAAGACACTTTAGAAAAGTTAAAAACAATTCAAGTCGGTGCTTTAAAAAGAAAAGAGAATGATTTTGACTATACAGCTAGAAATCTTCTAAAATCTGTATTATTTGATGGTACGCCTTTAGAAAATCCGTCATCTGGTACTATTGATTCTATATCTAAATTAAAACTTGATGATATTCAAAACTATTTAAAAAGTACAATTAATTTAAGTAACTTAATTGTAGTTGCTGGTGGGGATTTTGACTATAAAGAATTCAAAGAATTAATTACTCCATTTTTAAAGAGTTTACCAAAAGGTAAAAAAAGAGAATTAGAAAAAATCAAAATTACTTCTAAAAAACAAGAAGAGACTGTAATTAAAGAGACAGAACAAGCTTATATTTACTTTGGTAGTTCATTTAATGTTGATGTAAAAGACAAAGACTCTTATAAAGCAAAAGTTGCTTCATTTATTTTAGGTGGTTCTGGTTTTGGTTCAAGATTAATGGAAGAAATTAGAGTTAAAAGAGGACTAGCATATAGTGCATATGGATATGTTTCTATTAATAAATCTCACTCATATTTCACTGGTTATTTACAAACTAAAAATGAAACAGCACAAGAAGCAGAAAAACTTGTAGTTGATATTGTAAATGAGTTTGTAGCAAAAGGTGTTACTCAAGAAGAACTGGATGCTGCTAAAAACTTTTTGACTGGTAGTGAACCATTGAGATCTGAGACTTTATCTCAAAGACTTAATAGATCTTTTACTCAATATTATAGAGGATTAGATCAAGACTACCCTAAAAAAGAGTTAGAAAAGATTCAAAACTTAAAACTTGAAGATTTAAATAAATATATTAAATCTCATAAAGAGATTAATGATTTAACATTTGCAATAGTAAGGAAATAAATTTGTTAAGATTTGCACCTAGCCCAACAGCAGATATGCATATAGGCAACCTAAGAGTTGCTATTTTTAATTACATAGTATCAAAGCAACTAAATGAAGGTTTAGTAGTTAGAATAGATGATACAGATAAAGAGAAGAATGTAGAAGGAAAAGATAAAGAGTTTTTAGACATTTTAAATCTTTTTTCTATTGATCATGAAAGAGTTATTCATCAAAGTGATTCATTAAAGTATCACCAAAAAATGGCAATGCAATTAATGGCTCAAAAGAAAGCTTTTGTATGTTTTTGTAGTGATGAGAAGCTTGAAGAGATTAAACAAAAAGCACAAGAAGAAGGTAAAGAATTTTCTTATGATGGTTTTTGTGAAACATTATCTGATGAATTAGTATTAAATACAAATGCTCCCTTTACTGTTAGAATTAAAAAACCAGATGAAAATACAACGTTCTGTGATACTTTAAAAGGTGAGCTTACATACAATCCTGATGAAGTTGATTCATTTGTTATTTTAGGACATGATAAATTACCTAAATATAACTATGCATGTGCAGTTGATGATATGATATTAGATATTTCAACTGTTATTAGAGATGAAGATAATATTTCTAATACTCCTAAACAAATTCATATTAGAAAAACTTTAGGATATGATAAAGAAATAAATTACATTCATGTACCTACTATCCAAAACTCTCAAGTTTCTGTAAAAGAGTTAATTGATGAAGGTTTTTTACCAAGTGCAATTGCGAATTATTTAGTATTACTAGGTAATGAAACACCAAAAGAGATTTTTACATTAGAAGAAGCTATTGAGTGGTTTGATATTAAAAATATTTCTAAAGATAATGTAGAGTTTGACATTGATAAATTAAAAGCAATTAATAAGCAGCACCTAGAAAATATTGATGAAATGAGACTTTCAAAAATCTTAGGTTTTGCAGATGCTGATATTGGTAAACTAGCAAAACTATTTTTAAATGAAGCAAATACAATTAAAGAAATAAAAAACGAAATAGATTCAATTTTTGCTCCTAAATCAACTTGTGAAGGTTTTGAAGAAGAGTTTGTTCAAGTTAAACTATGTGTACAAGATGCACCATATTTTGACAAATATGAAGACTTTGAATCATATATTGCAGAAAAAACATTTTTAAAAGGTGATTCTTTAGTTAAGCCATTAGCATATGTTTTAACAGGAAGAGATAATATTGAAGATATTTCAAATCTTTATCCTTTAATTAAAAACTATTTAGGGGAGATTGTAAAATGATTGATGCCTTAGTAACTTCAGTACTTACAGTTGTAATTAGTGTAGTAGTTTTATATAAATGGGTTATTATAATTGCTGCCATTTTAACATGGGTTAAACCTGATCCATATAATCCAATTGTACAACTATTATATAGAGTGACAGAGCCTGCTTACGCTCTAGTTCGAAAATATATCCCTACAGTTTTTGGTGGTATGGACTTAGCACCTATAATTGTAATTTTAGTTTTAATATTCTTAGAAACGTTCTTAAAAAGTCTATTCTTTTAATATTAATTATTATAGAATAGATTTATGAAAAAACTATTTACTTCACTATTTTGCTTTATTGTTATAAGTACTTATGCAAATAGTGAAGTAACAAATATACTAGATAAAGATTTTAAAGTCACTATTGATTGGCTTGAATCAAAACCTACTTCTTATGCAAAAGACTTCTTTATTATTCAATATCTAAATCAAAAAAATATTACTTTAGAAAATGCATCATATGTTTTAGATATGGCTAGAAATAAAAACGGAAGAGTTAAAAGAACTTTTAATAAGAAGTTTTCAACAATTCCAGAAGAAGATTTAAAATGTTATAGAGCAAATACAAATGATTTATTTAAAGAGGATGATAGATGTTTAGCATTAGGCTTATCTATTGAAGATGCTACAAAATTATCTCAATCTAAGCTAGAAGAGGCAATTTCAAGAGTTACTGCTTACCCTACTTTAAAAAATGATTTTAAAATATTATCATCAAATCAACCTTTTTTAGAATTATTAAAGACTAAACCTCATAGGTTTTACAGGATTTTTTTTAAAACAGGTAAAAGTTATGTTTTTGATGAATTAAATCACCCAATGCCTAAAACTTTTATAGATGAAATATCTAAAGATAAAAATTTTAATAGATTTGTTCGATATATCGTAATGAATGAAAAATTGAAATTTTTACAAAAGTCATTATTTGATGTTGAGGATAATAAACATCTTAATCATTTCACCCTATTCTTTTTAGCATTAAATGCAATTAATCATAATAAAGAAGATATTGCATTAAAGTATTTAGATTTATCTGACAAAAAGAGTTATCTTCAATTTGATAAAGATAAAGTACTTTTTTGGAAGTATTTATTAAGTAAAAATAAAAAGTTCTTAGAAGAGTTATCTTTAAGTTGGGATAATAATATATATTCACTATATGCAAAAGAAATTGTAGGAATAAAACCTGATAATATATTCTTCAAATACAACTTTAGTATTAAAAAAACAACTTTTGATATACATAATCAGTTTGAATGGATTAAAGTATTAAAAGACATTCAAAAAGGTATTGATGAAGAAAAGTTAAACTATTATGAAAACTTTTTTACTACAAAAGAAACATTACCTCATTATGTTTATATTCTTGAGAAGTATCATAAGTATAAAAAACAGTATTTTATAACACCATATGAAAATATAATAAAAAAGTATAATTTAGACAGACAAGTACTAATATATTCAATTGCAAAACAAGAGAGTAAATTTATACCTTCATCTATTTCAACTGCAACAGCTCAAGGAATGATGCAAATAATGCCTTTTTTATCTAAATCTTTAGCAAAGAAACTAAAAGAACCATATAATATTTATCATCAGTTTATTCCAAAAGTAAATATTAAATATGCAAATAAACATTTAGATGTTTTAGATAAACAGTTTGAATCAAATCCTTTATTTATAGCTTATGCTTATAATGGCGGTGCTGGTTATACTAGAAGTCAATTTAAAAGAGGATTGTTTAGTTCATTGGATAAAAAATATGAACCTTTTTTAAGTATGGAAATGATTTCGTATAATGAGACTAGAAAATATGGAAAGAAGGTATTAGCCAATTATTATATTTATAATAACTATTTGAATAAAGAAAATAGTGTAAAACTATCTTCTATTTTTCAAACTTTAATTGTGCCGAAGAAGTATCGCCCTTAGATAGTTTTAAATTTAAATCATAAACTCTTTTCATTCTTTCAAATCTTACAAGATATTTTTCTGCCCATGGGTTATTGTTTAAAATTGAGTTATATTTTGAATCATCTTTTTTGATTTTTATAATACTAATTGGTTCTTTATCATTTAGTGTTAGTTTATAGTCACTTTTTTCAAATGACTCTTTATTATCTACAAAATAGATAGATACTAAAAATGTTTCTTCTTTTTTCTTAAAATCACTATGGTTAATATTATTTAAGTATGTAGCCCAAATTAAGGCTTTTTGTTCATTGTTTTTGTTTATAATATCGGCTTTTTTAGTGTGTTGAACTGCTCTTGCTTGAATATCATCTGTTTCAAAATACTTTAATGCATTTGTAGATGAACATCCTATAAATAGTGTTGATAGAAATGATAATAATATAGTTTTATACATTGTTTCTCCAAGTGTAATTGAGTGCTATTTTACTTTAAATATCTAAAATAGAAATTAACTAACATTTTTTATCTATCAAAGTTCAAAAATTATTGTATTATTCTTTTTTAAAGGATATATATGAAAACGCTTATTATTGTTGCCCATGGTAGCAGACTAAAAGAATCAAATGAAGAAATTATAAAATTTACACAAAAAATAAAAGAAGAAGCAAATAACGATTTTTTTGTTACTTATGCTTTTTTGGAATTGGCAGAACCAAGTATTTATGATGCTTTAAAAAAGACAGTAGTTGAAAATAACTCTTTTGATATAGAAGTGTTACCTTACTTTCTTGCAAAAGGTAGACATGTAAAAGAAGATATCCCAAATGATATAGAAAAGTTTAAAAAAGAGTTTAAAAATGTAAATGTAAAGCTGTTACCGCATTTAGGTGCTACAGAAGGTTTATGTTCATTAATTTTAAAAAACTATTGTTAGTTTAATAGATTTATTACTTATTTGTAATAAATCTATTTTCATTTCCTTGAATTCTTTCAATTCTTCTATTTTTAATTTTTTCCCACTGATCAACAGGATCCATTTTATTCCAAACTTCTAACATTTTTCTTTCACTTTTTGAAAGTCTAATATTATATTTTTCACTCATATAAAAATATGCTCTTGCTATATCACCTTTTATACTTTTATCAACAAAAGCTCTTTTGTTTTTAAAGTGAACTTGTACATTACAATTTCCATACTGACCTTTTTTAGGCTTATTCGCTCCATATTTGTAGTTTGATCTATCACCATTAACTTCACCAATTGCAGGGACTAAATTATGCATATCAGCTTCCATTGTTTTAAAAGTTTTATCTTTTCTACAAGCTTTTCTACCACCCTCTTTCCAACAAGGTAAATGTCTAGCAAAGTTATATGCTGGCATTACATGTTCCCATTCAACTCTTTTTGCTCTAGTATTTTCCCTACCAGATTTATAATAAGGTCTTCTTGGGCTATAAAACTCTTCGTCCTGGACTATATAAGCTTTTTTGTCTATTACTTCATATGGATTTTTACAGTAAAAAGTTATTTGTTTATCAAAATATATTTTTTTTAGTAAAATTTTTTTAGATTTACTAAAAGAAGCGGCATTTATAGATGATATAATAACTAATAATATTATAAATACTTTATTCATGGTTATCCTTTTAAAAAATAACAATATTATGTAAAAAATGCTGTAAAGAAAATAAAATTTTAAAATATGAAAAATAGACTAGTTTTTATATATTTTGTAAGCTTTTTTTGAGTGTTAATCTAAATAAAATTTAACTACAAATTAGATACAATCTTGGCTATGAATAAAAAAAGATTAGCAGTGGCATTCTCAGGCCCATCAAATAGTGGAAAAACTACAGCAATTGTTAAAGTATCAAATATACTTCAAGACCAAGGGTTTAAAGTTTGTATTATTAAACATGACCCAAAAGATAAAGCTAGATTTGATAAGCCTGGCAAGGACTCCTACAAATTTAGTGAAACTGGTGCAGATGTTGCAGTGGTTAGTCCTAATAAGACTACATTACTGAAAAAAGATACTTCAACTATAGATGAAATGATTGAGTTATTTAATGATTTTGATTATTTACTTGTTGAAGGATTAAAGACTTTACCTCTTCCAAGAATTTCTATTTTTAGAAACTTATTAGATGAGACTTATTTCCCTGTTACTAATGCAATAGCATGTGATGAAACTATAGATGCAAACGAAATTCCATCTACTATTGATAAATTAGACTTAAACAATCCAGAAGAGTTAATTAACTGGATAAATCTTAACGCAAAAAGAGTATAAATATGCAAGACATTATTAAAGCTGTTGAAGAAGCTAGTATTAAAATTAAAGAATTAATTGAGACTGGTGATACAGGTAAAAGTGAACAAGAGAACTCTACTGGTGATACTCAGTTAAAACTTGATATCGCAAGTGATGAAATTATTGAGGATATTTTTAAACAAATTCCAAGTATTAAAGCTATTGTTTCAGAAGAGCAAGAAGAGATCATTCCTTTAAATGAAGATGGAGAGTATTTAATTGCTTATGATCCATTAGATGGTTCATCTTTAGTTGATGTTAACTTATCTGTTGGTTCTATTTATGGTATTTACAAAAATGAATTTAATGCACAAAATATTGTAGCATCAATTTATGTTGTATTTGGACCTAGAGTTGAAATGGTTGTTGCAACTGATGATGTTAAAATGTACAGACTACTAAGAGGAAAATTTGAGTTTATTCAAAATATTGTTTTAAATGAAAAAGGTAAATTAAAAGCTCCAGGTTCAACTCAAAGCTGTTGGCCTGCACACCATAAACAAATGGTTGATGATATTTTTAATGATGGATATAGATTAAGATATTCAGGTGGTATGGTTCCAGATTTACACCAAATTTTATTAAAAGGTGGAGGTTTATTCTCATATCCTGGGACAAGTGATAGACCAAAAGGAAAATTAAGACAACTGTTTGAAGTTTTCCCTTTTGCATTTACTTATGAAAAAGCTGGTGGACAAGCTATTGATGGTCACAAAAGAGCATTAGAAGTTGAAACTACTCATATCCATGACACAACACCATGTTTCTTTGGATCAAATACAGAAATTAATAGAGTATTAGAAGTATATAAGCAACATGGCTAATGAAGAAATAGTTATTGACGAGTGGGATTTAAAACTCGATGCAAAACTAAAAGAACTACATGAATGTCAAAAGTCAAAGACTTTAGACTCATGTACACCATGCGATCAATTTTTTGATTGTGAACTTAGAAGAAAATATGTAATTGCCGTTTATGAATCTATGAACAAAGGTTCTGGCGGTGGATTTGAATTTTAAAATTATTATAAATTATGAAGAAGAGGTAAAGAATGGAAGAATCTTGCAAAAATGTATATATTACTACACCAATTTATTATGTTAACGATGTAGCACACATCGGACATGCATATACTACTATCATTGCAGATATGTTAGCTAGACACTCTAGATTAACTGGTGCAAAAACATTTTTCTTAACAGGAACTGATGAGCATGGACAAAAAATTGCTCAAAGTGCTGAACAAAGAGGAAGAACTCCTCAAGAGTACGCAGATGAAGTATCTGGTAAATTTAAAGCTTTATGGGATGATTTTGATATCTCTTATGATAAATTTATTAGAACAACAGATGCTGAACACAAAGCAGGTGTTCAAAAAGCTTTTGAAACAATGTTTGATAAAGGTGATATTTACAAAGGTGAATATGAAGGATTCTACTGTGTATCATGTGAGACTTTCTTTACTGAAAAACAATTAGTTGATGAGCAGTTCTGTCCAGATTGTGGAAGACCTACTTCTATTGTAAAAGAAGAATCTTATTTCTTTAAATTATCTAAATATGAAGATAAACTAATTGAATGGTATGAGCAAAATGAAGATTGTATTTTACCAAGATCAAAGAAAAATGAAATTATCAACTTTGTAAAAGGTGGATTAAAAGATTTATCTATTTCAAGAACTTCATTTGATTGGGGAGTTAAATTACCAGAGTCTATGAATGAACCAAAACACGTAATGTACGTATGGTTAGATGCATTAATGAACTATATTACTGCATTAGGTTATGGTGGAAATGATGAAAACATGAACCACTGGCCAGCTTCGATTCATTTAGTAGGAAAAGATATTTTAAGATTCCATGCAATTTATTGGCCAGCATTCTTAATGTCTTTAGATATGCCTTTACCTAAACACATTGCAGCTCACGGATGGTGGACTAGAGATGGTGAAAAAATGTCTAAATCTAAAGGAAATGTTGTAAATCCTAAAGAAGTTGCTGATGCATATGGCTTAGATGCATTTAGATACTTCATGTTAAGAGAAGTTCCTTTTGGTCAAGATGGAGACTTTTCACAAAAAGCATTAATGGATAGAATTAACTCTGATTTAGGAAATGATTTAGGAAACTTATTAAATAGAATTTCTGGTATGTCTGGAAAATACTTTGATTTTAAAGTAAGTTCTGTAGATGTAGAAAAATTCCATAAAAAAGAGCTTGAAGAAGTTGAAGCTATTTTAGAAAATATTGAAGAGTATTTATATAATATGCAAATCAACAGATATTTAGAAGATATCTGGAAAGTATTAACTATTGCAAATAAAGCAATTGGTGATTATGAACCTTGGGCAAAAATGAAAGAAGGTAAAGAAGATGAAGCAATGGCATTAGTAGCATTAATTACTAATATCATGGCTAGAGTTTCATTACTTTTAGATTCAGTTATGCCTGAAAAGATTGCTAAGATTGCTGAATCTTTAGGAATTAAAATTGATAATGCTACTTTTGTTTCTTTAATTAAAAACAAAGAGTTATTAGCTGATACAACTATTACAAAAGTTGAGCAACTATTCCCAAGAATTGAAGAAATTCTTTTAGAACAAGCAAAACCAGCTGTAGTTTCTAAAAATGAAACTGAGAAAAAAGCTGAAGCTAAAAAAGAAGAAAAAAATGAAGAGCCTGATAATCTAATCACAATTGATAAGTTTTTTGAAACTACTTTAAAAATTGGAACAATTGTTGAAGCGGAAGAAGTGCCAAAATCTAAAAAGCTTTTAAAACTTCAAGTTGATGTTGGTGAAGAAAAAAATAGACAAATTTTAGCTGGAATTAAAGAATTCTATTCAGCTGAAGATTTAGTTGGAACACAAGCTTGTGTTGTTGCTAACTTAAAACCTGCAAAATTAATGGGTATGCTATCTGAAGGTATGCTTATGGCTGCTAAAGATGAAAATGGATTATCTTTAATTAGACCAGAAGCTCCTAAAAAATCTGGAACAAAAATAAGCTAGTGCAGATTTCATCTCTAATAGATATTATTGGTGGTAGGTTATTAAACCAACCATCAATATCTTTTATTTACTCTTTTAAAACAGATCCTTCTAAAGTAAAGGAAGGGGATTTATTTATTGCATTAAAACTAGACGATATTGAACTTGCAGTTAAAAATGGTGCATTTGCAATAATTATTGAAAACCTTTTTCCTATTATTGATAAAGAAATTGCTTGGATTAGAGTTGATAGCATTGAAAAGTGTTTAATTCAGTTAATCAGATTTAAACTTGCTCATTTTGATTTAGAAGCTTATTATTGTGATGATATTTCTTATGACTTATTAAAATCATTTTCAAGCAGTACATCTAAAAGTATTAAATTTATTCCTGAAAAACTAGAAGAGTTCATTAAATATATAAATGAAATAGAAAATAACGATATTATAATTGCAAAAGATAAAGAGTTAATAGATATGTTATATCCAAATAACTCTAATTTTAACACTCAAGTATATGAAGTTAAGAATTTAGTTGAGCATTCATTATTTGAAGTATCTTTTTCTTATAAAGAGATCTATTTTCCAAAATTAAAACTGTCAAGTTTATATATTCCACAATTTATTGCTGTATATAGTTTTTTTGATGGTGAACTTGACTTATCTAGATTAAAGTCATTTAATCATTTTAAACCTCTATTTTTAGATAAGAGTTTAGAAGTTACGGATTTTGGTAAAAGTGATAAATTTATTCTTGTTCAAAATAATGATAATCTAATTATTGATGAAATTAATTATATTAAAGATAAATATAAATACGCAAAAACTATTTATATTGTTTCTGCATATAATACAAAAATAAAAGATGAACATATCATAATTGAAAAAATTGAAGATATTAAAAAATCATTGAAAAATAATAGCTTTAATGCTGCCTATATTATTGGATATGATTATGATAAAATTAATGAAACTTTTGCAAAATTAGAAAAGCAAGATACGCTTTTCTAATTTTAGTAAACCATTCCAAAAGAACTTATTACTTTCCCTACTACATTCAAATCATCTTTACTTAATACTTGAGATGGATAATCTTTATTGTCAGATATAATATCTAAGTTTCCATCAACTCTTTTTTGAATTCTTTTTACAAATAATCCATGAGTTGTAGTAAATGCATAAATACCATCTCTTGATGGGTCATTTTTTGTTTTATCAACAAAAATTATATTGTCATTATTGAGTGTTGGTTCCATTGAGTCCCCTACTACATTAATAGCGTCAATATTTTTAAGATTTTCTTTTCCACCAAGCATATCAATAAAGTATGGAGGTACTTCTAAAGATTCATATTCATCTTGAGATTCATAGGCACCACCTCCAGCACTAACATTTACACTAGGATAGTATTTGATCCAGTATTTATCTGTAGAATCTACAAGAGAATCTGGGTTTTGATTGTAAAGTAACCAGTTAATTGAAATCTTTTTTATTGCACAAAAGTTTAAAATATTAGAATATGGAATTTTTCCTCTATTCTTCATAGTTGCAAAATTTGCTTGACTTAACTCTAAAGAATTTGCAACATCTTTATCAAAAACTTTACCATTTTTACCATCTGCACTGATAATATCTTTTAATTTATCAATAATTTCGCTTACATCTAACATTTTTTCTCCTATTACACATTATTTACACAATTATATTACAATTTGCAATACTTTTAAAGTATTATACAAAAAAAATGTAAAATCTGACATAAATTTTGAAAAAGGAAGCAAAATGGCACATAAAATCAAAAAAACTAGAAAAAATGTTATGAATTTCTTTCAAAAAGTTGACAATATGATTTATGAATTTGGAGATAAGCTTTTATAATTATAAAAATAGATAAAAATTTTTAAATTTAATAAAAATACAAGATAAGTATAAATGTTAATAAAGGTACTTTTATATATTATTACAGCAATAATAACATGGTGGTAACCACGGAGGGTATTATGGAAACAAACTTAATTATGGAAGCTGCGAAATTTATGCTTTTAGGGATGGGGGTTGTATTTTCATTCCTTATTATCTTAATTTTCGTACTTAAAGCACAAGGGGCTTTATTCTCCAAGTATTTTCCTCAAGAGGAAAAGGCTAAAAAGACTTCAAATCTGCAGTCTAACTCTGCAAAAAGCAACACAGCTAAAGTAGCTGCTATCACAGCAGCCGTACAACATCACAGAAATTTAAAAGGTTAATTTATGGCTAAGAAATATATTGATGTTATGGACACTACTTTTAGGGACGGATTCCAATCTGTTTTTGGTGGTAGAGTTTTAATGAATGATTTCTTTCCTGCTGTTGAAGCTGCGAAAGATGCTGGAATAACTCACTTTGAGTTTGGTGGGGGAGCTAGATTCCAATCTCTTTTCTTCTACTTACAAGAAAATGCATTTGAAATGATGGACAAGTTCAGAGAAATTGTTGGTCCAGATGCAAACTTACAAACACTTGCTAGAGGTATTAACACAGTAATGTTAGATACTGGTTCTAGAGAGTTAATTGACTTACACGCAAAAATGTTTGCCAAGCATGGTACAACAACAATCAGAAACTTTGATGCTTTAAATGATGTTCAAAACTTAGAATACTCAGCTGAGTGTATTAAGAAATATGGTTTAAATCACGAAGTTGTTGTAACATTAATGGATTTACCTCCAGGTTGTGTAGGTGCTCATGATGTTCCTTTCTACGAAAAGACATTAAGACAAATTTTAGATTCAGGTGTTCCTTACGATTCAATCTGTTTCAAAGATGCATCAGGTACTTCTTCTCCTCAAAAAGTATATGAAACTATCCAAATGGCTAGAAAACTAGTTGGTGAAGATACTCATATTAGATTACACACACATGAAACAGCGGGTGTTTCAGTAGCGTGTTATTTAGCTGCTTTAGAAGCAGGAGCTGACGGTATTGATTTAGCTGCATCACCTGTTTCTGGTGGTACTTCTCAACCTGATATCTTAACTATGTTACATGCTGTAAAAGGTAAAGATTATGATTTAGGTGGATTAGAGATTGACAAAATCTTAAAATACCAAGAGACATTAAATGATTGTTTAGGTGAATATTTCATGCCACCAGAAGCAACTCAAGTATCTCCATTAATTCCATTCTCACCAATGCCAGGTGGAGCATTAACTGCTAACACTCAAATGATGAGAGATAATGGAACTTTAGATAAATTCCCAGAAGTAATCAAAGCAATGCAAGAAGTTGTAGAAAAAGGTGGATATGGTACATCTGTAACTCCTGTTTCTCAATTCTACTGGCAACAAGCATATGCTAACGTAATGTTTGGACCATGGAAGCAAATTGCACCAGGTTATGGAAAAATGGTACTTGGATACTTTGGTAAAACTCCAGTTGAGCCAGATCCTGAAGTAGTAGCTTTAGCTGCTGAAAAATTAAAAATGGAACCAACTAAAGAAAATCCTTTAGATATTGCAGATAGAGACGAAAAGAAAAAAGTTTCTGTTTGGAAACAAAGATTAGAAATGGAAGGTATTGAAGCATCTGAAGAAAATATCTTCATCGCAGCGGCTTGTGATGAAAAAGGTATTGCATTCTTAAAAGGTGATTCACCATTAAATGTTAGAAAAAATGATAATGAAACTACACAAGGAGAAAAAGGTATGTCAAACGCAAGCGGAAACTACACAGTTGTTGTAGACGGACAAAAATTCAATGTAACAGTTGCAGAAGGTAATGCAGATATTCAAGTAACACCTGCAGCGTCTAATGAATCAGCACCAGCAGCAGCTGCTCCAGCACCAAGTGGTGATGCTACTGAAATTCCAGCAGCAGTAAATGGAAATGTATGGAAAATCTTAGTAAAAGAAGGTGATGTTGTTGAAGAAGGTCAACAAATCATGATCTTAGAAGCTATGAAAATGGAAATTGATATTACTTCTCCATCTGCGGGTACTATTCAGAAAGTACTTGTAGCTCAAAATGAAGCAGTTGATGAAGGTCAACCTTTAGCAGTAATTGCTTAATTTGAGGTTTAAAATGAAGAAAAGTTTATTTCTAATTTTATTTACTCTTTTTGCAGTATTTTCTGTAAACTCTTTTGCAGCTTCAGCACCAGTTGAAGCTACAGGAGAAAAAAAAGAGTATGAATCAAAATCAATGTCTCAATTAGTTGATTCATTTTATAGTACAACAGGTTTAAAAGCAATTTTAAACCCTCAAGAAGGATTAAAAGGTCCTCACGGTGAAGAACTAACTACATTTGCTCAAAGCTTTGGTAGAATTATTATGATTATAATTTGTTTAGTTCTTTTCTTCTTAGCAATTAAAAAAGGTTTTGAACCACTATTACTGATTCCAATTGGATTTGGTGGTATTTTAGCTAATATTCCAATCGCTGAAATTGCTGGTGCAGATGGTATGTTAGGTATTATCTATAACATGGGTATTGCAAATGGTTTCTTCCCACTTTTAATTTTTATGGGAGTTGGAGCTATGACTGACTTTGGACCATTATTATCAAATCCTAAAACTGCATTACTTGGTGGTGCAGCTCAGTTTGGTATCTTTGGATCATTAGTTGGTGCTATTGTATTATCACAATATGTTCCTGGAATTGAGTTCTCATTAGAACAAGCTGCTGCTATTTCAATTATTGGTGGGGCTGATGGGCCGACATCAATTTTTATTGCAACTGCACTTGCACCTGAATTACTTGGAGCTATTGCCGTAGCTGCGTATTCTTATATGGCATTAGTACCAGTAATTCAACCTCCAATTATGAGAGCATTTACAACTTTAGAAGAAAGAAAAATTAAGATGAAAGCTGCTAGAAAAGTTTCTAAAACAGAAAAAATCATCTTCCCTATCGTTGTTGTTATTTTAACAATGTTAATTTTACCAGATGCAGCTCCACTAATTGGTGCATTTTGTTTCGGTAACTTTGCAAAAGAGTCTGGTGTTGTAGATAGATTATCAGACACTATGCAAAATGCATTAATCAACGTTGTTACAATTTTCTTAGGATTAGGTGTTGGTTCTAAATTAGCAGCTGAACAATTCTTAGTTGGTGAAACTTTAGGTATTATGGCTATTGGATTATTAGCATTTGCTGTAGGTACTGCAACAGGTGTTTTAATGGCAAAAGCTATGAACTTATTTATGTCTAAAGATAATAAAATCAATCCACTTATTGGTGCAGCAGGTGTTTCAGCCGTACCAATGGCAGCAAGGGTTGTAAGTAAAGAGGGTCAAAAATACGATTCATCAAATGTACTTTTAATGAGTGCGATGGGTCCAAATGTTGCGGGAGTTATTGGTTCAGCAGTAGCAGCTGGTGTACTAATATCTATCTTTAAGTAAAAAATGTTAGAATTACAAAAAAATTAGTAGGAAATTAAAATTATGTCTGAAATTAAAGACACTTTAGGTCTAGAAAACGTTGGAAATGTTAGAAGAAATCTTGATGTAGATACATTAATCAAACATGCAGTAGAAAATGAAGGCGCAAAGCTTTCTTCTACTGGTGCTTTAATGATTGATACTGGAATTTTTACAGGTAGAAGTCCAAAAGATAAATTCTTTGTAAATCAAGATCCATCAAATAAATATATTGCTTGGGGAGATATCAATCAAAAAGTATCTTCTGAAGTTTACGAAGATTTATTATCAAACTCTAAAAAACAATTAAGCAATAAAGATCTATATGTAACTGATGTATATTGTGGTGCATCTTTAGATTCAAGAAAATCTGTTAGATTTATCACTGAAGTAGCTTGGCAAGCACACTTCATTCAAAATATGTTTATTGTTCCTCAAACACAAGAAGAACTTGATAACTTTGAACCAGATTTCACAGTTTATAACTCTTGTAAGACTTGTGATATGTCTTATGCAAGTCATGGTTTACATTCAGAAGTTTACGTTGTATTTAATGTTGAAGAAAACACTGCAATCATTGGTGGTACTTGGTATGCTGGTGAAATGAAAAAAGGTGTATTCTCAATGATGAATTACTGGCTTCCATTAGAAGGTAAACTACCAATGCACTGTTCTGCTAATATTGGTAAAGATGGTGATACTGCATTATTCTTTGGTTTATCAGGAACTGGTAAAACTACTTTATCTACAGATCCAAATAGAGCATTAATTGGTGATGATGAGCATGGTTGGGATGACGAAGGTATTTTCAACTTTGAAGGTGGTTGTTACGCAAAAGTTATTAACTTAGATTCTGAATCAGAACCAGAAATCTTTGGTGCTATTAAAAAAGGTGCAATTTTAGAAAATGTTGTAGCTGATGAAGATGGTGTTGTTGATTATGCTGATGGTTCAAAAACTGAGAATACAAGAGTATCTTATCCATTAGATCATATTGAAAATCATACTTCAGACATGAAAGGTGGTCACCCAAATAATATCATCTTCTTATGTGCAGATGCATTTGGTGTATTACCTCCAGTTGCAAAATTAAATAAACAACAAGCTATGTACTACTTCTTAAGTGGATATACTGCAAAAGTTGCAGGTACTGAAAGAGGAATTACAGAGCCAGTTGCTACATTCTCATCTTGTTTTGGTGAAGCTTTCTTACCTCTTAACCCAACTGTATATGCTGAGTTATTAGGTCAAAAAATTGATAAACACGGCGTAAATGTATATTTAGTTAACACTGGATGGACTGGTGGACCTTACGGTGTTGGTTCAAGAATGAGTATCAAAAATACAAGAGCTTGTATTAATGGTATTTTAGATGGTTCAATTGAAAAATCAGAATTTGAAACATTACCAGTATTTAATTTAACTATTCCTAAGACTTTAACAGGTGTTGATACTGAGGTATTAAACCCAAGAAACACTTGGTCAGACAAAGATGCATACGATGATACTAAGAAAAAATTAGCTGCTATGTATATTGAAAACTTTAAAAAATACTTAACATTAGAAAGTGAATATGATTTCACAGCTGCAGGACCTGTACTGTAAGTTATACTTTTTAATCAAAGTTATTGTCAAAAGGAGTGAAATTTATTTCACTCCTTTTTTTATTACTTATTATAGGAGAATTCCATGAAACTATCAGATTTTCTAGCTGAAATAAAACAATCACAAGAACCAGTTGTTTACTATTGTTGTAGACACTTACTTTCAAAAAAACATAATGTAGAAGAAGATTCATTAGATGATGAAACTTTAAAAGAATTATTTGTTAACTATGAAAAATTTAATACTGCATTAAACGATAGTGCTGGAGTTATTTATAGACAATATGAAGCAGAACTTGATGATGTGTATAAATCAATTTGTGAAAAATTTAAAGTTGATTTTGATAATAAATCATTATTTGAGTTTAGACTTGCAAGAGTAAATGCACAAGAAGCAAAACAGTTTTTAGATATTGAGGATAAAGATACTCAAGAGACTGTTGTACAAAAATTTGAAGATAAATTAAACATAATTTTAGAATCTAAATATTATAAAGAAAATAAAGATGAGTTAGAAAAAGAACTTCTTATGCCTCAAAAGACATTAGAATTAATTAAGTCAGCTGCAGGGTTATTTTAGTCCCTATTTTTATTTTGTAAACAAATAGAGTGTTTTAACACTCTATTTGAATCTCTTCAACAATCTCTAGTCCAAATCCATTTAATCCTACAAATGAATGTTTTCCACCACTTGACATTAATTTAATTTGTTTAATATCTAAAGAGTTTAAAATTTGTGCACCAATACCATAATCTTTTTGAGTTTCTCTTTTCTTTTCATCAGATAGGAAAACTAATACTCCACCCTTTGATTGTAGAAAGTTAATTGTTTTTAACATAGAGTTTAATTTTTCATCATTTAAAAATAAATTTATATCAGATTGAATAGTATGGAATTTAACATGGTTAACTTCTTTTTTATCACCAAATAAAATTGCTGTGTGTACATTTCCAATATGATCTTGAAATTCTTTTTTATTTACTTTTGTTCCAAAGAATGTTGTTTCTTCATGAGAAATTTCTTCAACAAGCTTTTCATGTGATAATCTGTATTCAACTAAATCTGAAATATAGATTTGTTTCATATTGTGCTTTTCAGCAAAGATATCTAAATCATCTCTTCTTGCCATTGTTCCATCTTCTTTCATGATTTCACAAATTACAGCTTCACCATTTAAACCTGCTAATCTACATAAATCAACTGAACCTTCTGTATGTCCTGTTCTTACTAATACTCCACCATCTTTGGCGATTAATGGGAAAATATGTCCTGGTCTTACTAATTCTGTTGCTTTAGATACAGGGTTAGCTAAAATTTTAATAGTATCATCTCTCTCCCCTGCACTAATACCAGTTGCAGCATCAGCAGCATCAACTGAAACAGTAAATGCAGTTTCATATGATGAAGTATTAGAACTTACCATTGGATTTAGTTCTAACTTATTAGCAGTTTCTTTACTTACAGATACACAAATTAAACCTTTTGCATGAGTAGCCATGAAGTTTACTTTTTCTGGAGTACTTAATGCAGCAGAATAAACTAAGTCACCCTCGTTTTCTCTGTCTTCATCATCAAGCATAATAACCATATTACCTTTTTGAATTTCTTCAATTGCTTCTTTTACTCTTTGTATTGCGTTCATAATTCTTCTTTTTAATAATGTATTTAATATTTACGGTATTATATCAGAAATTTCAAAATTTAATCTAAAAATCCTTGACATATGATATGTTTTTTACTATAATTCGAGCCCAACTAAAGAAAGAGAGTACTTTCTTTAACTTTTATATCGCGGAATAGAGCAGCTAGGTAGCTCGTCGGGCTCATAACCCGAAGGTCACAGGTTCAAATCCTGTTTCCGCAACCAATCAAATTATTCTTATTCTAAAACAATCAAAATTCATAAAATAACTTTATCAAATTAATATTGCATTTATATGTTAAAAAATTTAATTATATATTTAACTAAAGAATATATTTCTTTCTTACCAAACTATTGGTCTTCTTGAAATTATGTTAGATAGTATAAATAATAAAAAATTTATTTTATTTGCTTATAAACTATTAAAATATAGTAAAAAATAATATTTTTAAATAATGATTTTTATTTATTGAAAAAATATATAAAAAGAGTAAAAATTAATCTTTATTTAAGCTATACTTCTCTATAATTTCACCCAAGCAAAGGAAGGAAGATATAACTTCTAGAAGATGCCTATTTAGCCAAAGTGTCAAGGTAGCTCAGCTGGCTAGAGCGCTGGTCTCATAAGCCGGAGGTCGAGAGTTCAAGTCTCTCTCTTGACACCATTTAAAAATTCTTTTTAGAATTTTTTACTATTCACTGGATGCTGGTGTAGCTCAGTTGGCTAGAGCAGCTGATTTGTAATCAGCAGGTCGGGGGTTCAAGTCCCTTCACCAGCTCCACTTCTTATAAACTTTTTTCACAAAGTAATAATATTTTATAGATACAAACAATTATTCAAAATGCGCGATTTTTTTCAATTATACTTTGTACATTTTGGGGATAGCTTCCCCAAAATATGCGCTACTCTGCTGTTGCATCATGAATTGCTTTTTTAGTACCTTTATAAGCTTTTGATGTTGTATCTTTTGTAGCTTCCCATGCTTTTGAACTATCACTTTTTACTCCATCCCATGTTGCACAAGCTGTAAATAAAAAAATTGATAATACTGCTATAATTATTGATTTCAATTATTTCCCTTTTTTATGTTATGGATGTGGATTTTCAAAGAAAATATATGTTGTAAAGTCAGATACTTCAAAATAAATTTTCTTTTCATTTGCATCTTTTTTAAAGTTAAGATTTTCATCTAAGAATCCATAACCATATCTATATCTTCTAGCTTGGTTTCCTTCTGTTGATACTGCAGTTGATAGTTTATCAATTTTGATAAATCTTTTGATTAGTTTCTCTCCTGCATAAACTTCTAATACACCATTTACACCTGTCCAGTTTTGTAAATATCTATTGATTTTATTTTGCTTCTCTTCACAACCATTAAAGAATAATGCTGCTGCAACTAAAGAAGTAGTTAATAAAAGTTTTTTCACTATATATCCTCTATATTACATTTTTAGGGTAATAGTGTACTAAAAAAGTGCTAAAAGCAAAATATGGGAGATTTGTTGAATGGGAGTAAAAAGAAGGAATATAAAATAGAGTACCTAAGTACCCTATTCTTTTTTAGATAGTAATTTCTTTAATATCTGCAATTTTTCTAAACTCTTGGTAAACTTTACCAATTGTATTTTTTCTATTTATTTTGATAGCTTCATCTTCATGATTTACAAATACATTGTCAAAGAAGTTGTCTAATTGAGGTTTTAATCCAAATAGTGCTTCTAATTGATCTTCATAACAAGTAAGATCTTTTGATGTTACTGTTGTATATGCTTGGAAAAGTTCTTTTTCAGCTGCATCTTCTAATAACTCTTCTTTTACTTCTAATGTAGAGTTCACATCTAAATCTTTAATGATATTTGCAACTCTTTTAAATGTTGCAGTATATTCTTTGAAGTTGTCACCTTGAACAATAGGATTTAATGCACAAAGTTTTTTAGAGATTTTGTAAACATCAGTTTCACCTGATCCTAATACAGCCTTTAATACTGATGGATTAACATCAAAGATTTTAAATAATCTTTCATTGAAGAACTCAATTAATTGAGCTTTATCTAATCCTGGGTAATTACTTGCTAAAGAATCAATGATTTGTGATAAGTCAACTGGAAGTTCATGCTCAATTGCAATTTTAACAATACCTGCTGCTGCTCTTCTTAGTCCAAATGGATCTTTTGAACCAGTTGGAATTTTACCTACCGAGAATAGACCCATTAGGTTATCTAATTTGTAAGATAATGCAACAATAGATGAGAATTTATTTGATGGTAAATCTGAATCTTCACCTTCTGGTAAGTATTGCTCTTTAATTGCAGTATATACTAATTCTTCTTCTCCTGCTAGTTTTGCATAGTAGTAACCCATTAAACCTTGAAGCTCAGTAAACTCAAATACCATTTCTGACATTAAGTCTGCTTTTGCCATCATTACGGCTTTGTTAACTAGTTCTTTTTGTGAAACTTCAAAAGTATCTGCTAAATATTCAGCAATTTTTGCTTCTCTTTCACATTTTTCATACATTGAGCCTAAACCTTCAACAAATGTTAACTTTTTAAGTCCTTCATTTGAAAGTCCAGCTTTGATGTCATTTTTCCAGAAGAACATACCATCAGCAAGTCTAGGTCTTAATACCTTTTCATTACCAGCAATAATGTATCCAAAATCATCTGTTTTAGAGTTTGAAACAACAATAAAGTTATTTGTCAATTTCTCACCTTTGTAAACAGCAAAGTATCTTTGGTGTTCTTTCATAGAAGTTACAATAACTTCTTCTGGTAATTCTAAGAATTCTTCATCAAACTTACCAATTAATGCAGTAGGGAATTCAGTAATTGCTACAACTTCTTCTAATAGTTCTTTATCAAGTTCAATTTTAACACCATGTCTTTGTTCGATGTCTCTCATTTGATCTAAGATGATTTTTCTTCTTTCATCTGGGTAAAGAATAACACCACTATTATCTAATTTTGCAAAGTAGTCACCTGCATGATTAAATGTAAATGGTTCATAAGATACCATTCTATGTGCGTAAGCAAAGTTTGAAGATTTAACACCAAATAACTCAGCATCAACAATTTCTTCACCTAACATAATTGCTAATGATCTAATTGGTCTGATGAAACTATCAGTTCTTGATGCCCATCTCATTGATTTTCCAAAGTTTAAAGATGCAATAAATTCATTTACCATATCATTTAGTAAATCTTTTGCTTCAGTTCCTACTACTTCTTTTTTGAAGTATAAAACCTCTCCTCTACCTTGGTCAATTTTATCTAAGTCATCTACACTTACACCACATTTTTTAGCAAAACCTAAAGCTGCTCCTGTTGGTTCACCATCTTTAAAAGCAATTTTAACTGGTGCTCCAAACATTTCTTGAACAGAGTCTTCTTGTTTTACTTGAAATTCTCTATGCCATAATACTAATCTTCTTGGTGTGTAGAAAAATTCAAAATCACATAATAATCTATTTTTCTCTAAAATGTCACTCCATTTTTTTTCAATGTTTGGTAACTCTTTTAAAAATGGAATTGCTGGTAATTCTTCAACACCAATCTCTATTAATAATGGTTTATTCATCTACTGTTTCCTTATTAGAAGTCTTTTTTTCGTTTTCTTCAATCTTATCTTTGTATTTGTTAATTTGTTGTCTGTTAAAGTTAATAATAAACAGAGCAACCATAATAACAAACATAATAAGAATTATTGTATCTAATATTTCTTTCACATTTTTGCCTAATGATATATTATAAAAGGTAAATATATTATCGAATGTTTGCTTATTATTTGGTTAGTGTTTTTGAGTTAAAATAATAAATATAGAAGTAGTTCAATTATTATAAGTATATTTTGTCAGATTCTTCAAATACTTTGCATTCATGGATATAGTAGTACTTTTCTTTTTCCATATTCATAAAAACTTTATTTGGTTTATCTAAAATCCAGTTTTTCTTTTTGCTTATGATATTTCTTTGAAATTTAGTTTCACAAAATACTAGTTTCCCATTCTCATAGTTTTTTAATATATTTGTGATTGTTTCTTCATTTTGTATAGATTTATTCTTTTCAAAATTATCTAACATCTTATTGAAAAGTTCAGGTATTTGCTTTTCTAGTTCATTACAGAAAAGTAAACTACTAAAAACTGTAAGCGAGATTAATATTTTTTTCATCTATTTTCCTTGTTGGTTTAATAAATCTAATAAATTTGAACTATTATCAATCCCTGGAGATTTAAATAAATCTTCTTTATTGATATGACACTCTTTACAAGAACTAAGCTGTCTGTGTTCAGGTCTATTAGATTTAATTAGTTTGTTTTGTGAGTGACACTGGAAACAATCCCCTCCACATGAAGTCATGCCTTCTGGAGCTTTTGTATGACAAGAAATACACGTATTTAGTATTTGATGGTGAGGTTTATTAATTGAGTCTTTTAGACTTGGATGACAAAGCATGCAGTTTCCACTACATGCATATGTATAAATTGTTAGGCTTATTAGTAATATTATATGTTTTTTCATAATATTATTATAACAAAGTTTTAAAAATTACTCCATCAATTTCAAAAGAAGCAATTACTTCTAATTCATCACTTGATTCAATAATTGCTAATATTTTAGAGTCAAACATATAGTTTTCTGCAACTTTTTGAATCTTTTTTGCTAGATCTTTTGATGCAATAATATATTTTGAATTTAATGCATTACAGTAAATTGCCTCTTTTATAGAGTTTACTATAACTGCTGAGTTTATTTCATTTTCAAAGCAGTATTTTAAGATTTCATCGTTATATCCAAATGAAACAGTACTATTTGCTTTCGAAGTTTTGATATTTTCTATATTAGAGATATTTATTATCTCTTCATATGGTACTAGTTTATCCCCTATTAGTAACATCTATTTTCCTACTTATTATTCAGACATTCTTTTGAACAGAAGAATTTTCCATTACTTAATATTGCTTCATCTTGTGATACATATGTTCCACATGATGGACACTCAACCATTTCATCAGTGATTTTTTCTGTTGGCTTACCTTTTTGCCCTACTTCTTTCTCTCTTCCTTTTTTAAAGAAGATTAAATATACTAAAAATAGTACAACAACAATTGCTATTATTTTTAAGAACATATTATTTACCTTTTATATACAGATAGTTTCTATCTTTTCTATTAACGATTTTATAATCGTTTACTTTTGCATCTTCAACTTCTTCATTTACAAGTGAACCTTTGTAAAAAAGGTATGAACTAGTTTCTTGTTTGATATTATCAGTAATATCAAGTAGTAAGTTAGTGTTTGTTACTGCTCTTGAAGTTATTAAATCAACACTTAAATCTTCTACTTTTTCAACCCTATTACAAATTACTTTTAAATTATCAAGTTTTAAACTAGCTTTTACAAAATTTAGAAAAGATACTCTTTTTACTCTTGGTTCAATTAGGTATGCATTTGTATCTCTAAGTGCCATAGCAAGAATAAGGCCAGGATAACCTGCACCTGTTCCGATATCTGCAAATGACTCATGTTTATCAATAAATTTTAAAGGATATACAGAATCTAATATATTTTCATTTATATCATGAATCTGTAAACTACCTGTTAAGTTATGAACTTGTCCCCATTGTCTTAGAAGTTTTGTAAAAACTTCGCAATCTTCGTAAAATTTATCGTCGAATTTTAAATCATTTGATTCTAATAGTTGTTTTAAACTCATTAAAGCATGTGCCCCATTTGATCTTTTTTTGTTTTTAAATAGTGTTCGTTATATTCATTTGTTTCTGTAATAGCTGGAATTCTTTCAACTATTTCAACACCCAAATGCTCAACATAATCTATTTTCTTTGGATTATTAGTAATTAATCTTATTTTTTTAATATCTAAATCGTTGAAGATATGCTCAACAACTCTATAGTCTCTTTCGTCTTCTTTAAAGCCTAGTTCTAAATTAGCTTCTATAGTATTTCTACCTTGGTCTTGTAAACAGTAGGCATTTACTTTATTTAATAATCCTATATTTCTACCTTCTTGTCTGTGGTAAATAATAAGACCACCCTCTTTTGCAATAAAATCTAATGATAGGTTTAACTGGTTTTGACAGTCACATTTTAGACTCCCTAAAACATCCCCTGTTAAACACTCTGAGTGAATTCTTACAAATGGTGATTCTATAGTATCAAAATCTTCACTCATGATTGCTAAATGTTCTTGATTTTCATCTTTGTATGCTTTTATTCTAAACTTTCCATGTTTTGTAGGCAGGTTAGCTATATTTGATTGTATTATATTCATTAATTTTTAAACCTTATATTGTTAGAATTCGTGATTATAACCAAAAGAGGTAAATAGAATGTTTAAACGATTTAGAAGATTAAGAATAAATGAAACATTGAGAAATATAGTACAAGAGACTGAATTATCAACTAATGATTTCATGTATCCATTATTTGTAAGAGAAGGTCAAGGAATTAAAACTGAAGTTTCTTCAATGCCTGGTGTATACCAAATGTCGCTTGATGAAATTTTAAAAGAGTGTGAATACTTAATGAGTATTAACTTAAAGTCTATTATATTATTTGGAATTCCTGATACAAAAGATTCTGTTGGTAGTGAGTGTTTATGTGATGAGAGTATTATTGCAAGAACTACAAGAGCTATTAAAGACAGATTCCCAGAGATGTTTGTTGCTGCTGACTTATGTTTTTGTGAATATACAGACCATGGACATTGTGGAATCTTAGATCCAAAAACTCAAACTGTAGATAATGATAAAACTTTAGAAATTTCTGCACAACAAGCAATCGTACATGCAAAAGCAGGAGTTGATTTAATTGCTCCTTCTGGAATGATGGATGGGATTATTGAAACTTTAAGAACAGCATTAGATTCAAATGGATATGAAAACTTACCAATTATGTCTTATTCTACTAAATTTGCAAGTGCATACTATGGACCATTTAGAGATGTAGCTGAGTCTACGCCATCATTTGGTGATAGAAGATCTTATCAAATGAACCCTGCAAATAGATTAGAAGCAATTCAAGAATCTGTTGAAGATGAAAAACAAGGTGCAGATATCTTAATGGTAAAACCAGCACTTTCTTACCTTGATGTAATTAGAGATATTAGAAACAATACTAATGCTCCATTATGTGTATACAACGTAAGTGGTGAATATGCAATGCTTAAAAATGCAGGAGCTGCTGGACTAATTGATTATGAAAAAGTTATGATGGAAACACTATTATCTTTCAAAAGAGCTGGTGCAAACTTAATTATCACATATCATGCTAAAGAAGCTTGTGAAATCTTAAGAAACAAGTAATCATTATGGGAAATACTTATCAAGCAGCAATTGAAAATTCGAATATAGTATCTAAAACAGATACAAATGGAATTATTACATTTGTAAATGATGAGTTTTGTAAAATATCGGGATACTCAAAAGATGAGTTAATCGGTCAAAACCACAATGTGGTTCGACATCCCGATGTCCCGGAATCTAACTTTAAAAACTTATGGGAAACTATTTTAAGTAAAAAACCTTATAAGACAACTGTAAAAAATTTAACAAAAGATGGAAAAACTGTCTATTTAAATACTACAATCACACCAATATTAGATGATGACGATAATATAAAAGAGTTTATTGCTATTAGATATGATGTAACTGCTGAAGTTGAGTTAAAAAAGAGTTTAGAACAAAAAGAGAAAGAGTTAGAGGCTTTAAATACTACACTTGAATTAAGAGTTCAACAACAAACAAAAGAGTTGCAAGAGTTAAATACAAATCTAGAAAAAAGAGTTGATGAAGAAGTAGCAAAAAACAAAGAGAAACAAAAAATGCTATTTTGGCAATCAAGAATGGCTAGTTTAGGTCAAATGTTAGGAAATATTGCACACCAGTGGAGACAACCACTAGCTGAATTGTCTTTAGTGATGTTCAATATGAAAAAAGCTTCAAATCTAAGGGATGATGAAAAAGTAAAAGAACTATATGGTGAAAGTAAAGAGCTTATTCAAAATATGTCTAATACAATTGAGGATTTTACAAACTTCTTTAATCCTCAAAAGCAAAAAGAATCTTTTGAAGTAAAAGTTGCAATTGGAGAATCTTTAAATATTTTACGTAAAGTAATAGAAAAAGAGGATATTTCTGTATATACTACGATTGATAAAGATTGTAGAGTTATTGGAGTTCCCAATGAGCTTTCACAAGTTATAGTAAACTTAGTTCAAAATGCTAAAGATGCCTTTATTCAAAAAGAGATTAAAAATAGAAATATTGATATAATCTTAACTGAACAAAAACTAAATGGTAAAGACTATGCACTTTTAGAGATTATAGATAATGCTCTTGGTATTGAAGAAAGTGTTGCAGATAAGATATTTGAACCATATTTTACAACTAAACACAAATCCCAAGGTACGGGTCTTGGATTATTTATGTCAAAGATGATTATTGAAAAGAGTTTAAATGGAACTTTACACCATGAAAACTATAAAAATGGTTCAGTATTTAAAATTAGAATACCAATGGAATAGAATATGGATATTAACTTACTAAAAACACTTAAAATCTTAATTGTTGAAGATGAAACAAGATTATCAAAATTACTAAAAGAAGCTATTAGTGACTACTTTTTTTCTGTAATTATTGCAAATGATGGGGTTGAAGGACTTAAAAAGTTTAAAGCTAATAAACCTGATATTGTAATTACTGATATTATGATGCCAAATTGTGATGGCTTAGAAATGACACAACTTATTAAGCAGATTGATGATCAAGTTCCAATTATTGTTTTAAGTGCTCATTCTGATAAAGAGAAGCTTTTAAGTGCAATTGATTTAAATATTAACAAATACTTCATCAAACCTTTTGACCCAGATGAAGTAATTGAGCATATAAATAAAATTGCACCAAGTTTAAATAAAAGAAGAAGAATACCATTAAAAGATGGTTTTGTATTTGATAATAACTCTACTTCTTTATACAAAAATGATAAATTAGTAAGTTTAACAAAAAGAGAAAAAGAGTTTTTTTATTTACTTTTAAAACACTCAAATGAAGTGGTTGATTCTCAACAAATTAAAAAAAGTCTTTGGGATGAACCTGTAACTGATGAGAGATTAAGAACTTTTATTAAAAGGCTTAGAATTAAAACATCAAAGGACATTATAGAGAATGCCTCTGGACAAGGCTATTTAATTTCTCCAATGTATGTTTAAATCTTGAGGATTTATCAAAGTAGTATCTATACTTCTTCCTTGAGTAATTCCTGCAATATTAGATGAGGTCTCTATAAAGTTTTGCAAATAATAGGTATTTTTATAACCTATTACTTTTAGAACACCAATCATAAGATTTATATCATTTTCATCTAAGAGTTTTGAGTTTATTGTGGATCTTAGTTCAAATGGAAAATCTATAGAAATAAGATATTTAATAGTTTCTATAAACTTATCATACATATTTGTACGTGTAAGCTCAAAAAACTTATCTTCATGGGCTTTAAAATCAATAGCCATATAATCAATCAAGTTTAATTTTATTAGCTCTTTTAGTTGTTTTAGATTAGTTGCATTTGTATCCAGTTTGATTTTATATCCAAGTTTTTTAACTTCTTTACAAAAATCTATGAGATTATGTTGTGTTGCTTCTCCACCAGATATAACAACGGCTTCTAGTAAACCAACTCTTTTTTTTAAGAATTCTAAAACATCTAAAAAAGTAAATTTTGCAGTTTTGTTAAAGACTAAATCATCATTATAGCAATACAAACACCTAAAATTACATCTATTTAGCCAAACTACACAAGACAAATGTCCTGTGTAATCTATAGTAGTAAATTTAGTAAGACTATAAACAATTTTTTGATTCAGTGAATTTAACTCTTTGATTGTGCTCACCTTTTTTTCCTACATTAAAACTTTCTACTGGTCTATGGTAACCCATAACCCTTGTATATACTATACATTTAGTTCTTTTCTCTTCATTTTTGTTAAGCAATGTCTGTTTTTCCATCATTTGTTAATTCCTTTTGTAAAATTTCTTCATCACATTTTGGGCAGTATTCATGTTCTCCATTTATATATCCATGTTTAGGACAAACTGAGAATACTGGTGTAACTGTGATATATGGTAATTTAAAGTTTGTAATTACGTTTTTAATAAACTTTCTACAAGCATCTGTTGTTGAAATTCTTTCATTCATGTATAAGTGTAATACTGTTCCACCTGTGTATTTACATTGAAGCTCATCTTGTAACTCTAGCGCTTCAAAGGGATCATCAGTATAATCAACAGGTAATTGAGAAGAGTTTGTATAATAGATATTTGCTCCCTCTCCTGCTTGAATAATATCTTTATATCTTTTCTTGTCCTCTTTAGCAAATCTATATGTAGTTCCTTCTGCTGGTGTTGCCTCAAGGTTATATAGATTTCCTGTCTCTTCTTGATAAGAAGTGATTTTTCCTCTCATAAAGTCTAATACTTCAATACAAAACTGTGCTCCTAGTTCTGTAGATAAATCAGTATTATCTCCAAAATAGTTTTTAACCATTTCGTTCATTCCATTAATACCAATAGTTGAGAAGTGGTTATTAAATCCGTTTAAATACCTTTTTGTATAAGGGAAAAGACCCCTATCATATAACTCTTGGATAAATACCCTTTTCTTTTCTAGTGTTGATTTGGCTAGTTTCATTAGTTCTTCAAGTCTTTGAAGAAGCCCATTTATATCATTTGAATATAAATACCCAAGTCTAGCCATATTAATAGTAACAACACCAATACTACCAGTCATCTCTGCACTACCAAATAGACCACCACCTCTTTTTAGAAGTTCTCTTAAATCTAGTTGTAATCTACAACACATTGATCTTACATGTCCTGGTTTATATGCATTTTCATTAGGAACAAGGTTCCCTTTATCATCTCTTATATATTGGCTTCCAATAAAGTTTTGGAAATATGATGAACCAATTTTTGCAGAGTTTTCAAATAATAGATCAGTATTTTCTCCATACCAATCAAAATCTTCTGTAATATTTACAGTTGGAATTGGGAAAGTAAATGGTTGCCCTGTTCTATCACCTTCAGTCATTACTTCATAATATGCTTTATTAATCATATTCATTTGTTTTTGGAAGTCTTTGTATGTTAATTCTTCAAATGAGTTATAACCTTTTTCACTAATAATCTTAAATAAAGCCCTATCTTCAAAGCCTTTAAATAAGTGATTTTGGTTCTTTGTAGGAATTTGATCTTTTAAATCTGATGGTACAACCCAATCAATAGTAATATTTGTAAAAGGACTTTGTCCCCATCTTGCAGGAACATTTAAATTATAAATAAAACTTCTAATATGTTTTTTTACTTCTTCATATGATAATTTGTCTTTGAATACATAAGGTGCTAAATAAGTATCAAAAGAAGAGAAGGCTTGAGCACCTGCCCATTCACTTTGTAAAATACCTAAGAAGTTAGCCATTTGTCCAAGTGCTTCTCTAAAGTGATTAGGTGCTGTACTTTCAACTCTTCCTCTAACACCATTGAAGCCTTCATCAAGTAAAGCTCTTAAACTCCACCCTGCACAATATCCACTTAGACAATCTAAATCATGAATGTGATAATCAGCACTTCTATGGGCATAACCCTCTTCTTTTGAATATACTTTATCCAACCAGTAGTTAGCTATTACTTTTCCTGCTGAGTTATTAATAAGTCCTGCATGTGAGTATCCAGTATTAGAGTTTGCTTTGATTCTCCAATCACTTCCATCAATATACTCTTGAATAGTTTGAGTAGAATTAATATAAGTAGTATCTTTATCTAACTGTAGTACTTGTTCTCTTTGCATTTTATGCATATGTCTATAAAGCATAAATGATTTCATAACTTCAAAGTATCTTGCTTTATACATCTCTTTTTCAATAATATCTTGTACATCTTCTACAGTTATTACTCTTTTTTGCTTCATAATGTCCAAAACATTAAAAAATATAACTTGATTATAATTCGTATTTACACTTTTAAATGCTTTTTTAATTGCATCTTCTATTTTATATGATTCAAATTTTTCTTTTTTTCCATCACGTTTTAATATATCTTCTACCATTTGTCCAATCCTTTAAAATATTCGTAATTTTAAGTCAGAATCTCTTAAGTTGCCATAATAAAAATAGTCACAAAAGTGTCATTTTATGGTATCTAGTGCTGTTTTGCATACTAAATAATTAAATAAATATCAAAAGTAAAAATTAGCCTTTTTCAGTAAATAAAAAGCATATTTTCTATATAATATCAAGCTTTTATATGTATTAAAGGCATTGTTTTTTGCTTTATTTATGGAAAGAACAAAATTGAAAATACTTATAGAATCTGCGTAAAATTTATGGAGTTAATTTAATGGATAAAAACTTTAATTATTCTGGTTTAAAGCTAGGAATCATTGGTGGTGGACAATTAGGTAAGATTATGTCTCAAAAAGCAAAGAAGATGGGATTTAATGTAACTATCTTAGACCCAACTCATAACTGCCCTGCTGCTCAGGTTTCTGACAAGCATATTATTGGTGGTTTTTATGACAAGGAAAGACTAGAGCAATTAGTTCAAGAAAGTGATGTAACTACATTTGAGTTAGAGCATGTTGATACTACGATTTTAAAGAAACTATACGATCACGGTCATAACATTCACCCTTCTCCATATGTAATGGAATTAATTCAAAATAAGTATGAACAAAAGAAACTTTTAGATGAAAAAGGTATTCCAGTTCCTGCATATAAAAATGTAGAAAAAGAAGAAGACCTAGCAGCTTTTGGTTTTCCAGTTGTTCAAAAAGCTAAACTTGGTGGATATGATGGACAAGGTGTTCAAGTATTAAAAACTCAAGAAGATGTAGCTACTAAAGCAATTCAAACTGAATCATTTATTGAAGAGATGGTGGATATTGATAAAGAGTTAGCAGTTATTGTTGCAAGAAATATTAAAGGTGAAATCAAATGTTATCCAGTAGTAGAGATGCTATTTGATGAAAGAGTTAATATTTGTGATTCAGTAATGGCACCTGCAAGAATTTCTAAAGAGATTGAAGAAAGATCACTTGAAATTTGTAAACAATCAATTGAAGCATTAGATGGTGTAGGAATATTTGGAGTTGAATTATTCTTAACAAAATCTGGTGAAATTCAAGTAAATGAGATTGCACCAAGACCTCACAACTCAGGACACTATACAGTTGAAGCATGTGCAACATCTCAATTTGAGCAAATTATTAGAGCCGTTACAAACTTACCATTAGGTTCTACTAAGTTAATTTCACCTGCAGTTATGGTTAACTTATTAGGTGAGCAAGGATATGAAGGTGAACCATTCATTGAAGGAATTCATGATGCATTAGAGATTCCAGAATTATCATTCCACTTCTATGGTAAATCATTTACTAAACCATTTAGAAAAATGGGACACGTTACAGTATTAGATGATAATATTGATGAAGCATTAAATAAAGCAAACAAAGCAAAAGATATATTAAAAATTAAAGGAAGTAAACATTATGAGTAAGCCATTAGTTGGAATTATCATGGGAAGTGATTCAGATCTTCCTGTAATGAGCGCAGCAGCAGATATGTGTGAAAAATTTGGAATTGAGTATGAAGTAACAGTTGTTTCAGCTCACAGAACTCCAGAGAGATTAGTTAAGTATGCTACAAAAGCAGAAAAAAGAGGATTAAGAGTTATTATTGCTGGTGCTGGTGGGGCTGCTCACTTACCTGGTATGGTTGCTTCCATGACTGCATTACCAGTTGTAGGTGTTCCTGTAAAAGGTTCTAACTTAGAAGGAATGGATTCTTTATTATCAATTGTTCAAATGCCAGGTGGTGTTCCTGTTGCAACAGTTGCAGTAAATGGAGCAAAAAATGCTGGTATTTTAGCTGCACAAATGATTGGTGTAAAATCTAAAGAAGTTAGAAAAAAAGTATCTGCGTATAAAGCTGAGATGCTTGATGAGGTAAATGCAAAAATTGAGAAGCTAGAAAAACTTAAATATAAAGATTATTTAGCTCAAATGCCTAAAAAAAAGTAAATTAGCATTAAGTTATTAATAAACACATTTCATATATAATTTGTGTTTTTTATAAATTGGAGGATCCCATATGAGACATTTTTTAACATTAAGAGATTATTCTAAAGAGGAAATCTTAGAGATCTTAGAGTTAGCACACAAAATTAAGAAAGAGACTAAGAACAAAGAGTTCAAAGGTTATATGCCTAATAGTACATTAGGTATGATTTTTGAAAAATCTAGTACTAGAACAAGAGTTAGTTTTGAAGTGGGTATCTATCAGCTAGGTGGAGTTGGATTATTTTTATCATCAAATGATATTCAGTTAGGTAGAGGTGAACCTATGTCAGATACATCAAGAGTTGTATCAAGCATGGTTGATATGGTTATGATTAGAACATTTGCACACACTAAAATTGAAGAGTTTGCAAAATACTCAAAGGTTCCAGTAATTAATGGATTAACAAATGAGTATCACCCTGTTCAATTAATGGCTGATTATATGACTATTCAAGAAGCTGGTCTAGATAAAGATTTAGTAGTTTCTTATGTTGGTGATGGAAACAACTTAGGTCACTCTTGGTTAATGCTAGCATCTAAGTTAGGGTTTGAACTTAGAATTGCAACTCCAAAAGGTTATGAAGTACAAGAAGATATTTTAAATGATGCTTTAGAGTTTGCAAAAGAATCTGGTGCAAAAATTGTTATTGGAAATGATCCTAAAGAGGCTTGTAAAGGTGCTACAGTTATTACAACTGATACTTGGGTATCTATGGGTCAAGAAGATGAAAAAGAACAAAGACTAAAAGATTTTGATGGATACATTGTAGATGATGCAATGATGAACTTAGGTACATCAAATGCTGTATTCCTTCATTGTTTACCAGCTTACAGAGGTTATGAAGTAAGTGAAGAGGTAATTGAAGGTGATAAGAGTTTAGTTTTTGAAGAAGCTGAAAACAGACTACATGCCCAAAAAGGTGTGATGGTTTGGTTAGATAAACAAAGAAACGTATAATGATAGATTTTAGTAAGTTTAAAAAATATTCAAGACCAGGACCAAGGTATACTTCGTATCCTACGGCTCCTGAATTCTCTGAAGAGTTTACACAAGATGATTTAAAAGAGTATTACTCAAAACAAAGTGATGATAGATCTTTATCTATTTATATTCACATGCCATTTTGTAGAAGTGCCTGTTATTTCTGTGGATGTAATACAATCTTTACATCTAAAGATGATAAAAAAACAAGATATATTAGCTACTTAAAAAAAGAGTTAAATATTTTAAAGAACCACCTAAATACGCAAAGAGTTGTAACTCAGATGCACTTTGGTGGAGGAACACCTACTTTCTTCTCTCCAGAACAATTAGAAGAAGTAATTATTGCTGTTAAAGAAGTATTTCCTAATTTCTCTGATGATGCAGAGATTTCATGTGAAGTTGATCCAAGATTCTTTACTCAAGAACATATGGATGTTTTAAAAGCTGGTGGATGTAATAGATTAAGTTTTGGTGTACAAGATTTAGATGAAACAGTTCAAAAAACAATCCATAGGATTCAACCATTTGAATTAACACAAAATGTAATTAAGATTGCAAGAGAAGCTGGAATTCACTCTGTAAACACTGACTTAATTTATGGACTTCCACATCAAACAAGAGAGAGTTTTAAAAAGACTTTAGAGAAAATGATTACTTTAGATACTGACAGATTTGCAGTATTTAATTATGCTCATGTTCCTTGGTTAATGAAAACTATGAGAAAGTTTGATGAGACAACATTCCCAGAACCTCAAGAGAAATTGGAGATGTTAAAAGACACTATTGATTTCTTTACTGAAAATGGTTATAAAATGGTTGGAATGGATCACTTCGCAAAACCTGAAGATGAGCTATTTAAAGCTATTGAAAAAGGTGAATTACATAGAAACTTCCAAGGTTATACTACTAAAGGTGGTGCTGATTTAATTGGTATTGGATTAACTTCTATTGGTAATGGTGTAGATTACTATGCTCAAAACTTTAAAGATATTCCAACTTATGAAGCTGCTATTGATAATGGTGATTTACCAGTATTTAAAGGTTACAGATTATCTGATGATGATCAATTAAGACAATTTGTAATTATGGAACTTATGAGTAATTTCTCTTTAAATATTACAAGAGTAGAAAATGAGTTTAATGTAAACTTCAAAGAGTATTTCTCTGATGCTATTGAAGCACTTGCTGAGTTTGAAGAAGCTGAACTTGTTCAAATTACTGATGAAAAGATTCAAGTATCACAAACGGGATCTATGTTAATTAGAAATATTTGTATGCCATTTGATGCATATTTAAATAAAATCCCAGAAAACAAAAGAAGATTCTCTAAGACTATTTAGTCTTAGAGTTTCATTTATATTATAAAAAAATCTAATAAAACTATTTTTTCTTAATAAAAAAACTTATATAAACAGTTAAAATCTACTTAAAATTAAACCTTCTACAAATCCCTGTATTGCTATAGAAATGCTACTATTTATGAACTCTTAACCCTATTTATTGTATATTAAATAGCTTATTATATTAAATATTATGAATTTTAAATTAATTAAGGGTTATAAAAATCGATGGAAAAATTTAATTATAACGCAATTGCAGATGATTGTGTAAAGTGTGGTAAATGTAAACCTGTATGTACTATCTTTAATATTAATCAAGATGAAACTACATCACCAAGAGGGTTTATTGATTTACTTGGGGCCTATGAAAAAAACGAATTAGAACTTGATCAAAATGCGAAAGATATTTTTGAGTCATGTTTTTTATGTACTAACTGTGTTGAAGCCTGTCCAAATGATTTACCAACTGATATGGTAATTGAACAAGTAAGATCAGATATTGCTAGAAAATATGGATTAGCTTGGTATAAAAGACTATTCTTCTACTTATTAAGACATAGAAAAACTATGGATTTATTATCTTCACTTGGTTGGATGTTCCAAACATGTGCATTAAAGATTGATAAAGCTAAACAATCAGCTATGCCAAGATTCTCTCTTCCTATTGTAAAGAAAGACAGAGCTTTACCATTTGCTGATATGAGAAGTTTCCTTAGAAAATATCCTGAGAATATTTTTGCAAAACATAAAAAAGAATCAATTGATAAGAAAAATAAAGTTGCAATTTTTATTGGATGTATGAGTAACTATACATACACAAATACAGGAGATTCTTTAGTAAAAATTCTTAAAAAATTAGAATTAGATATTATGATTCCTAAAAAACAGAAGTGTTGTGGTGCTCCTGCTTATTTTACAGGTGCATTTGATACAGTTGATTATTTAGTAAAAGAAAACATTCAATACTTCGAAACATGGATTGATGAAGTAGATGCTGTAATTATTCCAGAAGCAACATGTTCTGCAATGATTAATCAGGACTGGGAACACTACTTACATGATCAACCAGAATGGAAAGACAGAGCTGCTAAAATCTCTAAAAAAGTATTTATGGCTACAAAATGGTTGGAAAATAATACAGAATTAAAAGATTTACTTGCTAAGTCTGATAAAAAAATGGAAGATGTAGTAACTTATCATGATCCATGTCACGCTAAGAAAATGCAAGGTGTTTGGCAAGAACCTAGAAATCTTTTAAAACAAAACTATGTATTAACAGAGATGAGTGATTCTAATAGATGTTGTGGATTTGGTGGTGTTACAATGCAAACAGAAAAATATGAGTTTGCAAAAGCTGCTGGTCTTCCTAAAGCTGCAATGATTAAAGAAACAAAAGCACAAATTGTTAGTGCAGAATGTTCTGCCTGTAGGATGCAGATTACTAACTCTTTACATCAAGGTGATGTACAGGATGTAGTTTTCAAAAATCCTATAGAATTAATTGCAGAGGCTTTAGACTAAAATTATGGAATATTGGCAAAATATATATTCTAATTTCGACCCTGTAGCATTTAATGTTGCAGGGATTTCTGTACACTGGTATGGAATTATGTATGCACTTGCCCTACTTTCTGCTATCTTTATTGCTAAATGGTTTATAAAAAAAGATAAATTACCTATATCAGATGATATGTTTGATTCATATATTTGGTGGGCAGAAATTGGTGTTATATTAGGTGCTAGACTTGGTTATATATTATTTTATGACCCTAATACTATGTATTATTTAACTAATCCATGGCAGATCTTTAACCCATTTGCAAGTAGTGGTGAGTTTGTTGGAATTTCCGGAATGTCTTATCATGGGGCATTTATTGGATTTATAATTGCTTCATTTTTATTTTGCAGAAAAAACAAAGTTTCATTCTGGTTTTTAGCAGATATTGCAGTACTTGGTATTTCAGCAGCATATGTATTTGGAAGAATTGGTAACTTCTTTAATCAAGAGCTTGTAGGAAGAGTTACTGACGTTTCTTGGGGTATTTACGTTGATGGTATATTAAGACATCCTTCTCAACTTTATGAAGCAGTATTAGAAGGGTTAGTAGTATTTGCAATACTTGTATACTACAGACATAGAAAAACTTTTGATGGGCAGTTAGCTGTAATGTATGGAATACTGTATTCTATTGCTAGAATTATTGCAGAAGTTTTCAGGCAGCCAGATGTACAGCTAGGTTTCTTATATAGTAACTGGCTTACTATGGGAATGTTAATATCAGGGATATTTACACTAGTTAGTGTTTATATTTATATAGTATTAAAAAACAGAAGTTTAAAAAAGTAGAGAATAAAATAGTTAACTTATGTTAACTATTCTCTTCAATGTAACCAGACTCAATAGCTAGTTCGTCTATTTTCTTTTTTAATAAATCTAATCTCCAACCATGTCTATTCGCAAAATTTTCGATTTCAGTTTCTCTTTGCTCAGGCGTACAGAATACAAAAATTCTTTTTAAGAACGGTTTTGGAATTTGTATAGCAATTAATTGAAAGTAGTTTTCTTTACAACTTCTTGAACAAAAAGCCTTACTCATAGCAATCTTTTTTTTGCAATAAGGACAATGCGACATTATTATTTACCTTTTTGAATTAATTTGTAGAACTTAGCGTTTGTTACGTCTTGAAGGAACTTTGGGTCAACTTCATGTAAAGCAACAATTTCTATTTCTTTACCTTCCATGATCCAACCACGCCCTGTATCTTCAATTATATTATTTTCGAACAGATGTACTAGTTCTTCTTTTGAAACTATTAGTTCTTCCATATTATAACTTTTTTATTGATATTTTGCAAATTGCAATTTAATTATTTATTATTAAATTTGCGTATTATAGCTTTTTTATAAAAAATTTGCAAATCTACAGATAGTCTTATTTTCTAAGACTATCTATAGTGTAACCTTTATTAGAGTGATTTTTAATAATTTCGTAGTATGTTTTCTGTCTAATTTTGTTAACAATATTTCTCATTGTATAAATAGACATATCTTTACCCTTCCAAACTACATCTTTAATCATTGTATAATCAACGATATCATTTCTTTTAGAGATTAATAGTTTTAGGAATGACTTTTCTAATCTAGTAAAGTCAATTAAAACTCCACCTGATTTGAAGAATTGGTCTCTATATTCATCAAAGTAGATACCATTGTCAAACTCAATTTTATCACCTCTTTTAGTTTGGTTAAGACACATAATTACAGCCAATTTAATGTCTTTAGCTCTTAAAGGTTTTGATAGGAAAGTGTATGCTCCGTTATTAATAGCAGTAACAATGTTGTCATTTTCATCAGAATCAGAAATAACAATCTTTGGTAAAGTTGGTGCTAATTGTACTAACTCATTGCATAAGTCAGTAAAAGAAACACCATCGATATCAGTATCAATAACTGCCATATCATAGCTATTTGAACAAGCTAATTCTAAAGCGTCATTAATATTAGTTGCGATTTTTAATTCTTTGAAATAATCATCAAACTCATTCTCAATAGTTTTATGAACATTTTCATCACTACTAATAAAAAGTAACTTTGCATTATATAATTTTCTTATATTTCTAACTGTTTTTAACATGTAATTACTCTTTTATATATTGATTTAAGACATAATAATAACAAATATTTCTTTATTTGTCAAAACAATACTAGTATATTTTACAATATTAAGTGATTTTTAAGCCTATTTTAAGTCCTGCCATGTAGAACCTACACATTTTGACACCTTTAGAGGTATTTTTAGCTCACAAATATTCTCCATAATATTAACTAAGTCAGAAGTTATTTTTTCAATTTCTTCTTCTTTTATCTCAAAGATAAGTTCGTCATGGATTTGCAGAAGCATTTTTATGTCTTGGTTATTTTTATATTTTTTATGAATTTCAATCATTGATAATTTGATTAAATCCGCAGCACTTCCTTGGAATAAAGTATTAACAGATTCTCTTAAATATGCTGCCCTTTGCATTCCATTTGCTGAGTCATAATCAAACAATCTTTTCCTATTTAATAACGTTTTTACATAACCATTTTCCAAAGAATAATCTTCAATTGATTTTAAATAATCTTTTACATTAGTAAAGTTTTCAAAATATGCTTCAATATAAGTTTTTGCTTCTTTTGCTGGAATTCCTAAAGTATCACCCAGTTTTTTAGAACCCATTCCATATAATAAACCAAAATTAATTGATTTAGCAATTGATCTTTTTGAATCAGCCTCTTCTTCTCCAAAGATTTTCACTGCTGTTTGTCTATGAATATCTAAATCATGATTAAATGCTTCAACTAATGCTTCATCACCACTGAAGTGAGCTAAAAGTCTTAATTCAATTTGAGAGTAGTCAATTCCAACAAGTTTATAACCATCTTTAGCAATAAATGCTTTTCTGATTTGACCACCTGCTTCACTTCTTACTGGAATATTTTGTAAGTTAGGATTTTTAGAACTTAATCTTCCTGTAGCCGTTCCTGTTTGTAAGAATGATGTGAAGATTTTGTTGTTTTCATCTTTTAAACCTAATTCAAGTAATGGTTCAATATATGTAGATTGAAGTTTGTATGCTTCTCTATATTTTAATAATAAAGGAATAATTGCATGCTTATCTTGAAGTTTATGTAAAACCACTTCATTTGTACTGTAACCAGTCTTAGTTTTTTTAACTACTGGTAATTCAAGTTTTTCAAATAAAATAGCACCTAATTGTTTTGGAGAATTTATATTAAACTCACCTTGAGCTTGTTCATAGATTTGTGCTGTTAGTTCTTGAATATATGCACTATTACTAATTTTTAATTCTTCAAGTTGATTTGTATTAATTTTAATACCATTTTCTTCCATATTTGCAAGAACATAAATAAAATCAAATTCAGTATTAAAAGCTAAATCAATTAGTTTTTCGTTTTGTGTATTTTTAAGCTCTTCTAATAATTTATTATACAATTTAAGAGTCATAAGTGCATCTTCTGCTGCATACTCACAAGCTTTTGAGATATCAACATTAGAGAAGTTCTCACCTTTTTTAACCACATCTTTATATGCAATCATCTTATGATCGAAATATTTATCAACTTGATAATCTAAACCTACTTTTTCACTTGTATTTAAAAGCCAAGCTAAAATCATTGTGTCGGCGTATAGTTTTAGTTCAAGACCTAAATTTTCTTTTACAATTGCATAATCATATTTGAAGTTTTGAAGAACAAGTTTTTGATTTGTATTTAGTGTTTCAATAGCTTGTTTAGCTACATCAATTGAAATTTGTTCAGGTACACCTAAATAAAAATGAGAAATAGGAGCATAATATGCTTTGTTTTTTTCCCATGCAAAAGAGAAACCAACTATTTTTGCATTTTTTACATCAACATCAGTTGTTTCTGTATCAAAAGCAACAATTGTGTCTTTTGGAATAGAGTTTATTATTTTTAATAATTCATCTTCATTATTTAGTAAAATATAATCATAGTTTTCTACTACTTTTGGCTCAGGAATTTTTGTTTTGTAGTTTAATCCATTTGCATTCACTCTATCAATAATTCTTTGCATATCATGATCAATCAATTTATCAGCAATTTTTAAAATTGGGTTCTCAGATGGTAAGTTAAACTCTTCAAGATTATCAATACAGTGACAATCTGTACTTAATGTTACTAATTGCTTAGAGATATAAGCCATCTCTTTTCCATCAGTTAATAACGTTTTCCATCTCTTCTTTTCAATATTTTCTAAATTTACATAGATATTATCTAGTGTTCCATACTCTTTGATTAAAGCTTCAGCTGTTTTAGCCCCTACTCCTTTTACACCTGGAACATTATCAGCACTATCGCCTAATAGTGATTGGTAGTCTGTAAATTGCTCTGGGTAAACACCGTATTTATCAAAACATTGCTCTTTTGTGATAACAACTTTTTTGATTGGATCAAATAGATAAATGTTTTCTTGAATTAATTGGTATAAATCTTTATCATGAGAAACAATTCTAACTTCTAAATCCTTATCTTTTGCATCATGTGCAATTGAAGCTATAATATCATCTGCTTCAAATCCAGTTCTTATTGCTGTTTTGAATCCCATTGATTCAATCCACTCAATTGCAACTGGTAATTGTTTTAATAAATCTTCTGGTACATCTGGTCTGTGAGATTTATACTCTTTATATATTTCACTTCTAAATGTATCACCTTTTGCATCTAATGCAAATACAATATAATCTGTTTGAAAATCTTTACCAATATTAGAAACAAAATTCATAAATCCAGTTAATAACCCTGTAGGAAATCCACTTTTTGATTTTAGTGGTGGTAAAGCATAGTATGCTCTAAATAAAAATCCAAATGTATCTATAACAGTAATAGTTTTCTTCATTAATTTCTCTTTCATATACTTATTTAAAGGTTTTATATTATAATATATCTACTGAAAATAAGGTTTTATGAAGGAAATATAAAGATGATAATTATACCTGCAAGATTAAATTCAAGTAGATTTGCTAATAAAATATTGGTTGACATTTTAGGCTTACCAATGGTGATTAAAACTGCGAAACAAGTAAGTTCACTTGATAAGGTTGTTATTGCTACAGATTCTCAAGAAGTAGTAGATCTTGCAAAGGAACATGGCTTTGATGCGGTAATGACATCAACAGAACATCAAAGTGGAACAGATAGAATCAATGAAGCTGTAAATAAATTAAATTTAGATGAGAATGAAGTTATTGTAAATGTACAAGCTGATGAACCATTTATTGAAACTGAAGTAGTTAAAGCTGTAATTGACAGAGTTAAAGAAGTAAAAGAAAATAATGAAAACGTGATGATTGTATCTTGTCATAAGCAAATCAGTTCAGAATTGGCTGATGATCCAAATCATGTTAAAGTTGTACTTGATGAAGACTCTAACGCAATTTACTTCTCAAGAGCAAAAGTTCCTTATCATAGAGATCACTATGAAAGCTCTGTTTACAATGGACATTTAGGAATTTATGGCTTTACAAAAAAATCTTTAAATGCATTTTGTGAGTTAAATCCATCAAAACTTGAAAACGTTGAAAAATTAGAACAACTAAGAGCAATTGATAATGGTCATGATATTGCAATGGTAGAAGTTGAGTCAAAATCTTTTGGTATTGATACACAAGAAGATCTTGATAATGCTTTAAGAATTTTTCAAAAATAACTAAATAAAACACAAGTTTGCTTTGATTTAAAAATAAAGTAATTTCAAAGCAAATTTATGGAAAACTATTGAAATTATAATTTAAGGTATATAATGCGTTTTAATGTATTAATAGCTGATAATAATCTTGAAGAGTTCATAGATTTTAATCGGTATGTTAAAGACAAATTAGAAAATATAAATATAAACTTCTCGTCAAATGGCACAGAGATTATGCTTAATATTGAAAATAGTAACTTAGTTATATTAAGTATAAATATTCAAAATCATAAGCAAATTATAGAAAAATGTTCTGAACTTGGAATATACGTTGTCTTCTTAGTTGAAGAGAACTTCTCAAACTATGAAGAAAATTATGATTTAAAAAATATTGACACATTATACAAGCCTGCAAACTACGACAAATTGCTATACAAAATTCAACACTATTCGGGTGTTGTAAGTAAAGATATTTTACTTCAAAAAGAGCAAGAATTATCAAACTCTATTATTAATAATATTACAAATCCGCTATTTTTAACTGATGGTAGAAATGTAATCTTCTCTAATAATTATTTTAATCTTTTAACTAATTGTAATGATGAAATGGAAATTAATGAGAAGTATAAAGGGAATATTGGAAATATTTTTATTGAAGAAGAAACCTGTATTATTAACGAAAACAATGATTGGTTAAGTAAGTGTGATGATAAAGATACAAGAGTTTGTATTTTAAATGCTATGGGAAATAAAAAGTATTTTTCTGTGCAAAAGATTTATCTAACACACAACAATACAAATATTATCTTACTTAATGATATAAGTCACGAAATTGAACATAAAAATGATTTATACAATCTATTATATACTGACAATTTAACAAAGCTTCCAAATAGAGCAAAGCTTATTGAACAGCTTCAAAATAACAGAGATTTAAAGTTAGAAGCTATCGCTATTATTGATATTAATTCTTTTAAAGAAATTAATGATTTCTTTGGTCATAGAATTGGTGATGAAATTTTGAGAAGTGTTGGTGAACTTATAAAATTAAGAATTGAAAACTATGCACAATTAAGTTTATATAAATTCCCAGCAGATACTTATTGTATTACTAATATTAAGCTAGAACAAGATAAGTTTTTAGAAATTATTGCTGATATAATTGAAGAAGCCTATAAAAAAGTATTCTATTTTGATCAACATGAAATTGATGTAAGAGTTACAGCAGGTGTATCTTTTTCAAATAAGAATAACAAACTTATTACAGCAGATATTGCACTTCAATCAGCTAAAAAAGACCATAAAGACTATTTAGTATTCTATGATGAATTAGATAAATTCCAAGAGTATGAAAATAATATGCTTTGGACTAAAAAGTTAAAAGCTGCATTTACAAATGATAAAATTGAAGTATTCTATCAACCATTAATTAATAATAGAACTTTAAAAGTTGATAAGTATGAATGTTTAGTGAGACTTATTGATGAAGATGAAAAAGTAATTTCACCTTTCTTCTTTTTAGATATTTCAAAAAAATCTAACCAATATACAAAACTAACAAAAATAGTAATTGAAAAATCATTTAGAAAATTTGAGAACTTACCATTTGAATTCTCTGTTAATATCTCTTATGAAGATATTGAAGATCCAGAGTTTTTGAGTTTTATAAAAGAGATGTTGACTAAATACAATGTTTCTAATAAAGTGGTATTTGAAATCCTAGAAGATGAAAATGTAAAAAATTATAACTTCTTAATTACATTTATAGATGAAGTTAAAGCTTTAGGATGTAAAGTTGCAATTGATGATTTTGGTAGTGGATATTCAAACTTTGAACACTTACTAAAAATGAATGTTGATTATTTAAAAATTGATGCATCTCTTATTAAGAATATTGCAACTGATGAAAACTCTTATAAAATTACTAGAACTATTATTGAGTTTGCAAAAAGTCTTAATTTACAAACTATTGCTGAGTTTGTGGAGAATGAAGAAATATTTAATATCATCAAAGATTTAGGTACAGATTACTCGCAAGGATATTATTTCTCTGCACCAAAAGCTGAACCAGACTTGTATGAATTCACAGGAGAAACAGATGAATAAAGAGATATTACAGGATATTTCTGTTTTATATGTAGAGGATGAAAATGATGTAAGAGAGTTTACATCTAAGCTATTAAGTTCTCTTGTAAAAAAAGTTTATACAGCTGAAAATGGTTTAGTAGGCTTAGAAACTTTTCGTGAACATAAAGATGAAATAGATTTAATTGTTTCTGATATTAACATGCCTAAGATGGATGGATTAGAAATGTGTGCGAAAATCAAAGAGATTAATAACACTATTCCTATTGTAATTACAAGTGCTCATAATGATCCAAACTTTCTAAAAAAAGCTATTGATGTAGGTGTAAATACTTATGCAATGAAACCAATTGATTTATACCAATTAGTTGAAAGTATGATTAAAGCAATAGAACCAATTGTTTTAAAAAGAAAGCTTGAGCAATTAAATGTTAATTTAGAAACTCGTGTTGAACAAGAGATTCAAAAAATTAAATCTATTTTAGATGCACAAGATAATATTGTAATAGTTACAAACCATGAAAATATTACGAATGTAAATAGAAAGTTTTTAGAGTTTTTCCAAGTTGATACAATTGACCAATTCACTTCTAAAATTAGTAATATTTATGAATTATTCCAAGAAGAGTATGGTTTTGTTACTAAAGATCTATTAATCAAACAAGAGTGTTGGATTACATATATTAAAAAATTACCAGAAGTAGATAGAGTTGTAAAGATTAAAAACCATAATGATGAAGTAAGAATCTTTACAATAAACATTGATAATTATGATGATAAAGACGACTTCTATGTAATTTCACTTACTGATATTACAGAATTAAAAGAAAAATCAAATCTATTAGAGTATCAAGCTAGTCACGACTCTCTTACAGGTTTAAACAATAGAAATAAATTCAAAGATATTTTTGGCAAAGAGATTAGAAGAGGATTTAGATATAACAATGATCTTTCTTTAGTTCTTTTTGATTTAGACCACTTCAAACAAATTAATGATACTCATGGACATCAAATTGGTGATGAAGTTTTAAAAGAGATATCACAAGTTGTAATCGCTAATGTAAGAGAACATGATACAATTGTTAGATGGGGTGGTGAAGAATTTTTAGTACTACTTCCTGAAACTGATGTTGAAGGTGCTCTTAATGTTGCAGAAAAAATTAGAGCTGCAATTGAGTGTAAAAAGGTTAGCTCTAAAGAATTAAATATAACAGCAAGTTTTGGTGTTTCTATGTTAAAAGAGAATGATAATGAAGAGTCTTTTTTATCAAGAGTTGATGAAGCATTATATGATGCTAAAAATACAGGAAGAAACAAGGTAGTAACTAAATAGTTACTACTTTAGTTTAAATAATTAGAAGCTAAAGTCCTCACCTAAGTAATGTTCTCTAACTTTATTATCTTTTTTGATTTCTTCACTAGTACCACTTACTAATAAAGAACCAGCTTTCATAACATAAGCCCTATCACAAATTTCTAACGTCTCTCTTACATTATGGTCAGTAATTAATACACCAATATTAATTTTTGTAAGCTGATGAATAATTTCTTGAATATCTTTTACTGCAATTGGGTCAACACCTGCAAACGGTTCATCTAGTAATAAAAACTTTGGATGTGATACTAGTGCTCTTGCAATTTCAGTTCTTCTTCTCTCACCTCCAGATAAAGATACACCTTTTCTTTGTCTAATAGGTTCAATATTAAAGATTTCTAGTAGTTCTTCAACTCTTTTGTGTTGTTCATCTTTATCTTCAGTTACAATTTGTGCTGCAAGCATTAAGTTATCTTCAACTGATAAATCTTTGAAAATAGATGATTCTTGTGGTAAGTACCCTATTCCTTTTAATGCTCTTTTGTGTAGTGGTAAAGTAGTAATATCTTTATCATCAAACATAACTTCACCAGACGTAGGTCTTACTAATCCACAAACTGTATAGAAAGTAGTAGTTTTACCAGCTCCATTTGGCCCTAATAATCCCACAATTTCCCCTGATTTAACTTCTAAAGAGATACCATGTAGAATTTGAGTTTTTTTAATAGTTTTTGTAATTTCTTTTATTTCTAATTTATGATTCAATTTTGTATCGCCTTTTATTGTCTAACTTTTCTATTTCTACTAATATTACGTTATAACCATATTCAATAAGTAAATTTTGTAGTTTTTCATCTCCCCACTCTACAAAGTGGCTACCAGATTTTTCAAACTCTTCTAACATACCAAGTGCAATAAATTCATCTAATGTTTTATTATAAACATCGTAGTGATAAATTATATCTGAGTAAATTGATTGAAGTGAAAATGTTGGTGATGTTACAAGATCATCTAAACCAAGAGATTTAACATAGTTCTTAACTAAAGTAGTTTTTCCACTAGCTAAATCTCCTCTTAGAATTACAATATAATCATCATTAGATATTTTGTCTTTTAGTTTTTCAACTACTGTATTTATTTGGTTTAATTCTAATTCAAATACTTCTTGCAAAAGATTTCCTATTAAACTAACTGATTAGAGATTTTTATTAACTCATCAAGTTTTGCTTTTGCTTTTCCGCTTAAAATAGCTTCTTCTGCCATTTCAATACCATCTCTAAAGTCATCAGCTTTTTCATCAACAATTAAAGCTGCTGCTGCATTTAATAATACAATATTTAGTTTTCCGCCACTAATTTTATTTGATAAAATATCTCTAGTTATTTGTGCATTAAATTTTGCGTCACCACCCATAATTTCTTCTTTTGGTGCTAATTTAAATCCTAAAGCTTCAGGATCAATTTCGAAGTCTTCAACTCTACCGTTGTATAAAGATGTTGCATAAGTAATATCAGAAATAGATATCTCATCCATTCCATCCCTTGAAGAAACTATAATTGATCTTTTTGTATCTAGCATATCTAAAGCATAAGCCATTTTATTTATGTAAGCTTTGTCAAATACACCTATTAATTGTTTTGATACTGTTGCAGGATTAGAAAGTGGTCCTAAAATATTAAAAATTGTTCTATGTGGGATACTTTTTCTAATTGGCATAATATATTTCATTGCTGGGTGATGGTTTTGTGCAAACATAAAACAAAAACCAGCATCTTCAAGCATTTTTGCAGAGTTTTCTAATGACATATTTAGATTAATTCCTAATGCCTCAAGCATATCTGCACTACCTGATTTACTTGTAATACTTCTATTCCCATGTTTTGCTACATAACATCCACAAGCAGCTAATAGAATGGATACTGTTGTAGAGATGTTAAATGAGTTTGATTTATCTCCTCCTGTACCACAATTATCAATAAGTTTAGTTTTTAAATCATAATGAACTGGTAAAGGAATTAGGTGATCTCTCATTGCACTAGCTGCACCTGCTATTTCAGCTGCATCTTCACCTCTTTCATATAATTCGATTAAGTATTCTCTAACTTCTTCTTCAGGAAGTCTATTTTCAAAAATATCATCAAATTTTAATTTTGCTTTATTAAACATTTTAATTATCCTTCAATCTTTTTAACGTATTCGTCCATTTTAGACTTTGGTGTTGATTTAGTTACAGGGATTTGTAATACCTCAAATTTATCGCTTTTTTCAAGGTATTTGATTTCTATTACATCTCCAACTTTAACTTCTTTTGCTTTTTTAACAGCAAGGCCATTAATAAAAACAACTTTATGTTCAAGCATATCTTCAGCAACTGCTCTTCTTTTTGTTATATTTACTGCATTTAAAAATTTATCTATTCTCATAATAAAGATTATATCAAATTTAAATTAAAACTCGTTTTTATGCCACTTAGATTAAGCTATATTTTTATTTTAAAACTTTTAATAACAATTTTATTGTTTATATAAATAAATTTTAGATAATTGAGTTTAAATTATTTTATAGCTATTTTTCGATAAAATATATCCCTTAAAATTTATGACAACCATAGGATGAGTTAAATGAATAAAAAAGATGTTAAAAAAGTAGTATTAGCTTATAGTGGTGGGCTTGATACTTCAACTATTTTAAAATGGCTTCAAGATGAGTATAACGCTGAAGTTATTACTTTCACAGCAGATTTAGGTCAAGGTGAAGAAGTAGAACCAGCAAGAGAAAAAGCTTTAGCTTGTGGAATTAAACCAGAAAATATTTTTATTTTAGATATTAAAGAAGAATTTGTAAAAGATTATGTATTCCCAATGTTTAGAGCAAACGCTATTTACGAAGGTGAGTATTTATTAGGTACTTCTATTGCAAGACCATTAATTGCTAAAAAGCAAATTGAAATTGCAAATAAAATGGGTGCTGATGCTGTATCTCATGGTGCAACTGGTAAAGGTAATGACCAAGTTAGATTTGAGCTTGGATATTTAGGATTAAATCCAGATATTACTGTTATTGCTCCATGGAGAGAGTGGGATTTAAACTCTAGAGAAAAACTATTAGCATATGCTGCTAAAAATGGTATTGAAATTGATCAAAAACATATTGATGAAGATGGTAACCCAGCAATTTCACCATATTCAATGGATGCGAACTTACTTCACATCTCTTATGAAGGTTTATCTTTAGAAGATCCAAACGCAGAACCAGAAGAGTCAATGTGGTTATGGACTAACTCTCCAGAACAAGCACCTGATGAAGCTGAATATATTACTATTTCATACAAAAATGGTGATCCAATTGCTATTAATGGTGAGGAAATGTCACCAGCAACAATTTTAGAAACATTAAACCAATATGGTAACAAACATGGTATTGGAAGAATTGATATTGTTGAAAATAGATATGTTGGTATGAAAGCTAGAGGTTGTTATGAAACTCCAGGTGGAACTATCATGTTAAAAGCTCACAGAGCTATTGAGTCTATTACATTAGATAGAGAAGCAGCTCACTTAAAAGATGAGTTAATGCCTAAATATGCTAAGTTAATCTACCAAGGATACTGGTTCTCTCCTGAGAGAGAAATGATGCAAGCAGCAATCGACAAAACACAAGAAAATGTAGAGGGAACTGTTAAGTTAAAACTTTACAAAGGTAATGTTATGGTTGTTGGAAGAGAATCTGAAAAATCTTTATTCTCTGAAGCTCACTCTACTTTTGAAGAAGATGAAGTATATAACCAAAAAGATGCACAAGGGTTTATTAGACTTAATGCATTAAGATTTATCATTTCTGGTGAAAACAAAAAATACTACCACTTATAAGAAATTATAGAGATTAGTAATAAGATATTTATTATTACTAATTTCACATATTAATAATTTTTCTTTACAAAATTACAAAGATAGAATATTATTTCTATCTTTGTTTCTCTTTATATAAAAAATCAAAAAATTTACTAATTGTGACTAAAATGTAACCATTACACGTTATTTTATAAGTGATATATATGGTATAATCTAAAAAGATAATTAATCATAAAATTATTATGCTTTGTAATTGCTATATTTTTTATGTATAATTTTTCTATTATCTTACATTTTGGAAAAATAATGAACTATTTAGAGGATTTAAAAAAAATAGTAAATATTAACTCTTATACTCAAAATAAGCATGGAGTTGATGAAGTTGGCAAAATTATGGCAACTTGGCTTAGTGAACTTGGTTTTGAAAAAATAACTTTCAATAGAGAAATTATAGGTGATCACCTACTTTTTAAAACTCCCCAAAAAGACGGAATAAAAATTTTATTATTAGGTCATAATGATACTGTTTTCCCTCAAGGATATTTTGAAGAATTTAAAGAAGATGAAGATTGGGTTTATGGACCTGGTGTTTGTGATATGAAAGGTGGCAATATTGTTGCTCTTGAAGCTTTAAGAAATATTCATAAAGAAAATGGTGAATTATTTAATATTGATTTTCTTCTTGTTTCAGATGAAGAAACGGGAAGTGATGACTCAAAAGAAGTAACCTCTTCTATTGCAAAAGATTACGATTATTGTTTTGTTTTTGAAGCAGCTGGTAAAGAGCTTGAACTTGTAACATCTAGAAAAGGTGTTGGAAGGTATATTATCAAGATTGATGGTAAGGCAGCTCATGCTGGAACTTCATATACAAAAGGAATAAATGCAAATCTTGAAGGTGCAATAAAACTACAAAAGTACTCAGAACTTATAAATTTAGATGAAGGCTCCATTGTTAACGTTGGTAAGTGTGAAGGAGGTATTGGTATAAATACTGTTTCACCTCATTTTGAAATGCTTATGGAGTTTAGGTTTGATAAAAAATCTGAGCAATTAAGAATTATGAATAGTGTAGAAGAAATTACTAATACATCTTATGTAGAAGGTACCAAAGCTCATGCTGATGGAATAATTCAGCGTGGTGTTATGGAAGAAAATGAAGAACAATTAGAACTTATAAAGTTTTTTGAAGAGTTAACAAATCAAAAAATACCAACTGAACATAGAGGTGGTGTTAGTGATGCAAATATTGTTTCTAGTTGTGGAGTTACCACTTTAGACGGCTTTGGACCATATGGTGATGGGGATCACACAGTTAAAGAAAGAGCATCAAAAAGCTCTTTTGAGCAAAGAATTGAAATGATGACAACAATTCTGAGGTTTTATCAAAAATAGGAAAAGTATATTAGATTGAGGGAGTGATATGGCTAAGAGAAAGATTGGTATGTGGATGTACCAAAATGGTGGTGGAGATAAGATACAAGAAAAACTAATCAAGGAATTAAATCATAGAGATATTGAAGTAATACCAAATATAAACCTAAGAGATGCCCTTGCAAAAAATGGGCATATTTTATGGAATGATATTAAGTTAGATAAATTAGATTTGTTTTTCTCTTATAATGCTGGTGAGCAGACTCAGTATCAAATGTATTTATATAAGGCATTAAACCATGTTGTTCCTATGATTAATTCTTATGAAGCATTTGAATTAACAGAAGATAAATTTCAAACAGCATTTTTTTTAAGACATAATAAAATTCAAACAGCTGATTACAAGCTTTGTCATAGAGATGATACTCATCACTTACAAGCGATTATGAAAAAATGGTCAAAAATGGTTTATAAACCAACTGATGGTTGGGGTGGTGTTGGTCTTACAAAAATTGAAAATCAAGAGACTTTAGATATGTTAATGCCATTTTTAAATCAAATGGACTTAAGATATTTTTATGTTGAAAAGTTTATTGATTACGATAATACTGACTATAGAGTTGATATTGTTGATGGTCAATACGTTGGTTGTTATGGTAGAAAAGCTAGTGAAGGAAGTTGGAAAACAAATGTTACTAGTGGTGGAAGCGTGTTTTTAAGGGATCCAGATGAAGCTGTAATCAATTTGGCGCTAAAAGCGGCTAAAGTTACAGGACTTGATATTGCTGGTGTTGATATTATTTACGATAGGAAAAAAGAAGAATATGTTGTTCTTGAAGTAAATGGTATTCCAGCATTTGCTACTCCTGAACAGGAAAAAATGGGATTGAATTTTAACGATAGAAAAATTGAATTAATTGCTAATTTAATAGATAGAAAAACGAAAAAATAAACATAAAAAAGAAAGGGAAGCATAATGAATAAACTGCCAAAATTAGGATTTTTATATCTTGATTATGTATTAAGGTTTTTTGATCACTCAAATTTTAAAGGTTGGCCAGACAAAATTGAAGAAGTTGTTTATCATTGGAAAAATGATAAGAAAAGATTTATCAAAGAGGTTAAAGATAAAAAGATTGATATCCTAATTGGTAATGTTCCTGCAACTGCATATGAAACATTTGTTGAAATCTCAAAAGAGTTACCTCACGTGAGATTTGTACCATCATTAGAGACTCAGTTTCCTAATAAATCAAAAGAGAATGTTACTCTATTTTGTGAAAAGTATGGTATTTCAGCCCCTAAAACTAAAATCTATTATGATAAAGAAAAAGGTTATAAATACTTAAAAAATAAAGCTAAGTATCCACAAATTATCAAAAGATCATATGGACCTTCAAACTACGGTGGTTATTATGTACATAAGGCAGATAATTATGAAGAAGCATATGAATTATTAGAAAAAGAGAAGTATAGCCCTATTTATACTCAAGATGCAATTGACTTAAAATACTCAGGTGATTTAAGAATTATGTTAATTGGACACAAACCAATTTGTGCATTTTGGAGATTCTCAGGAGAAGGCGAATGGATTACTAATACTTCTCAGGGTGGTTCAATGTCATATGAAAATGTTCCTATGAATGCTTTAGAGTTAGCTGTAGAAGCTAGTAAAGCTGCAAAAGCTGAATATTGGGCTTGTGATGTTGCTATAGATGCTAAAACAGGAAAAGCTTATATTTTAGAGTGTGCTACTGCCTTTGCTGCATTCCCTTACATTAGAGATTGGATTGGTCAATACTTAATGTGGGATTTCTCTAATGGTAGATTCCCTATGCCACATGTTCCATTATTCTCTTGGGAAGAGTTAGGAAAAGTTGATTCTTCTTTACTTAGAACTATGAGACATATTGGATTTAGTAAATATAAACCATCTTGTGATGGAACTTGGTATATAAATGATCCAGTTGATGCCTTTAATATGGAAATTACTGAAGAAAGTAGACCAAGTGATGTTCCTGCATCTATTGCTCCTGATAAATTGCCAATTAAAAAAGAGTTATTAAAAGAAGAAAAGAAATCTAAATTTGAAGCAACAAAAATTAATTTTAATACGGCATCTCTAACTGATATCATGACTTTACATGGAATGGAAGAAGAGTTAGCTTTAGAAATTCAAGAATATTTAGAAGATAATGTAGTTACTGATTCAAGTGATTTATTAGAATTAGAATCAATTGATGAGCAATTATTAAAAGTTTGGGATGATAATCTTGATGACATGAGAGTTGATATTAATGATGCTGATGAAACTACTTTACAAAGAATCAAAGGAATTGGAGCTAAGTTAGCTAAAATTATTGTTGATTTTAAAGATAGTGTAAATGGCTTTACAGATTTAGATCAATTAAAAGATATCGATGGAATTGGTAAAAATAAATTAGCTCAATTAAAGTCGAGATTAAAAATAGGAGAATAACTCTTGAAACAGCTGTATAGATCATATGAAGAGTCAACACAAATATTTAAGGAACTTCAAAAAAAGTTCCCTAAATACTTTAGCTTGAAGTCAATTGGAGAAACATGGGAAAAAAGAGATATTAATTTAATTACTATCTCTAAAGATGTGGATACTGCTCATGAAAGACCTGCTTTGTTCTATACAGGAACAATTCATGCTAGAGAATGGGTAGGTCATGAGTTAGGAATTGAGTTTGCAACTTACGTTTTAGAAAACTATGAAAATGACCCTACTTTACAAACTTATTTAGATAATGCAACTATATATATGGTTCCATGTGCAAATCCAGATGGATATGAATATTCTAGAACACACTTCTCTTTTTGGAGAAAAAATAGAAGACTAAATGCAGATGGCACATATGGTGTAGATCTAAATAGAAATTTTCCTATAGGATTTATTAAATCAACTGCCACAACTTCAAATGTATATGGTGGTCCAGAACCTTTCTCTGAACCAGAAACAAGAGCTTTAAAAGAGTTTGTTGAATCTCATGAGAATATTACTATTGCATTAGATTATCACTCACAAGGAAATGTATTTTTCCCTGCTCATGATTTTAGACATGAAGATACTATTGATACAACAGATATGAATACTTTATGTGCAAATATGGCAGAAGAGATTAGAAAAATATCTGGGCGTGAATATGGAATACATCAAGGTAAACCGCCTGCAAAACTAATTTCAGGTAGTGGTAGAGAGTTTTATTATTCAAAGGGAATTATCTCAACTGTAGTAGAAGTTGGAACTAGAAATATTTCTGATTATATGGACGATATGGATGAGCATTTAAGAGAACATGTTCCTGCTCTTTTAGCTGCTTTAAAAGAGGTTCAAAACTATAGTAAAAATAATAGTGTTAAAAGAGTAAACTCATTTGAAGTTACAGAGTTTGGTTCTAATCATGTAAATTTAAAATGGGATTATGAAAGAAACTCAGATATCTTTTTTGAAATATATAGAAGTAAAAAAGATAAAACATTTTGTAATGCTACAAATTTAATTGTAAGAACTCAAAACTTAGAGTTTAGTGATATTAATCTTGCTTCAAATAAAGACTATTATTACAATATTAGAGTTGTTAATAAAAAGACTTTAGAGAAATCACCTTTTTATCCTCAAATAAAAGTTAGAACAAATGTTGAGTATGATGAATATAGTAGAACATATTATGCAACTGCAAAAGGTACAGGTTATGTAGCTGAAAATATCAATAATAACTCAAAACATTTTGGTATAAATTCTTTATTTGTTGGCGTTGATGAAAATAAAGGTATATCATATGCTGTAATTACTATAAATCTTAAAACATTACCAGCTGATGCACTAATAAAGTCTGCTATGTTTAATCTTTACCCTATTAATAGAGTTTCAACTACTATTGAGAAATATGGTGAATGGAATGTTGCAATTGTAAATCAAACTACTATGGGTGATATTACTAATTTTGATGATGTTGAAAATATGGATTTAGTTAAATATATTGGTAGACCAACAGAATCACATCAATTAACTCAAGGTATTTGGAGAACATGGACTTTATCTGGAATTGAATGTGAGTATTTAAAAGATTCAATTGTTGATGATAAAATTGTTTTAAGAATTGATGGCCCAAAAGAGCTTAGAATTGGTAGAACTAGACAAATGATGCAATGGGATATTGGATATGGAAAATTTGGTTTTGGACTTCCATATAGACCAAGGTTAGAATTAACATACACATTAAAACCAAATATTACTGCCCTATTCCCTAAAGCAGTTTATACAGTAAGTAAAGATGATGTAAAAACAGATGAAATTACTGCTGGTTTTGATGAAGCTGGAAGTAAGATTTATTCTACATTTGAGTTTAATCTTTCTTCACTACCTCCATATAGTGATACTATGATTACAAAAGCATATTTTGAATTAAACTCTAAAAATATCTATATAAAAGATGATATTAGATTCCACATAGAGTTTGTAGATGAAAATATTGATCAAGATTATAAAAGTATTACAAATAGAGAGATCATTCAAAATATTGGTTATGACGTAAGTGCAACTGAACTTAAAAACAATCAAACACAATACTTTATGTTTGATACATTTGCTGAGATTACTTTAAATGAAAAGTTAAAAAATAAATCTACAGTTGCTTTTGTATTAAAACCTACTTCTTCAAAAAGAGCTATTAAAGATAAACAAGTTTCTTGGGAAGTTAAAAATATTGCCTTATCTCCAAAGTTAATTGTTGAGCATATTCCTAAAAGAAGATATCCTTTAGATAAAATCACTAATGCTAAATTGATTAATGATAATGGAAGAATTAAACTTACTTGGGATAATCCTGAAGATGATGATTTTAAAGGTGTAAAGGTTATCAAAAATGCATATAGAGCACCATTGTCTTCTCATGATGGTCAAAAACTTTATGCAGGAACTGATAATTATACTTATGATGATTTTGGAGCAAAAGATATTGATAAGTATTATGCGATTTTTACTTATGATGATGTTCCAAACTACTCAGAACCTATAATCCTAGAATATAAAGCAAATTAAGAACTCTCTTAATTTGCTAAACCTTACTTGCATTTTTTAATTACACAAGATATAATAATCCCCTAAAAATCTATATAGGAAGCGAAAAAATGATTTTAAAATTTAAAGAACATTATCCAAAAATTGATTCTAAAGCATGGATAGCACCAAGTGCAGATATTATTGGAGATGTTGTGATTGGTGAAGATTCATCTGTTTGGTTTCAATGTGTAATCAGATCAGATGTTAATAAAGTTAGAATAGGAAAAAGAACTAATATTCAAGATTTATCTATGATTCATACTGATGCTCATACCTCTACAACTATTGGAGATAATGTAACGGTAGGACATAAAGTAATGTTACATGGTTGTACTATTGAAGATAATTGTCTTATTGGTATGAGTGCAACTATTTTAGATGACGCTGTAATTGGTGAGGGTTCAATTGTTGGAGCTAATTCTTTAGTTACTTCAGGTAAAAAGTTTCCACCAAGATCTTTAATTATGGGAAGTCCAGCAAAAGTTGTAAAACAACTTACAGAAGAGGATGAAGCAGGTCTAGTTAAACATGCAGGTCATTATGTAGATTACAAAAATGACTACAGCTAAAAAGTATTATACTTTTTAGCTAAGTTTTTACTATTTAGCAGTTTTATACGCTTCTTCTAATTTACTATATAATTCGTCAAAACTTACATTTTCCATTTGCTCTAAGATTGCAACCATAACTACATTATCTTCGTCACCGTTCCAAACTTTTATATAAGTTCCTTCTTTATATCCATTGTCTTGTCTGAATTTATTTAAACAGTTTTTACCAATGTATAATTTTTGTAACCAGTTAAATGATAATCCAGAAATTTTACAACATCTAAAGAATTGATCAATAAATCTTTCAATTCCACTAAATGAAGGCATATTGCCTGTTTCAATTGCTAATGAAATATAAGATAATTTTTCTGCTTCTTTAATCATAGCTTTTACATCAACATCTTCTACTGATTCGTAAATACAGTGCGTATTAACTAATGATACAGCTTTTGGTACATTTGTTTCTTGTAAAATGTATGACATTAAGAAGTGCCAAATATCAACTAATTCTACATGGATATTATTCATATCTGGTTCTGCTGCGATATTTTTCCAGTGTTTCCATGGTGTTGAGTCAATTAACTCTGCAACTTCCATATGAATACATCTAAGCCAATTAATCTCTTTTCCAAATTTGTTTACACCTAACTCCCAGTTTTTACCATTTGTTGAGTCATTTAATTGTTTTTGTAATAAAAACATCTCTTCAAGTTTATGAGGAAATGATGATGCTTCTTCTAAAAGCTCTGCTAGTGGTAAACACTCTTCTACCATATTATCTAATGTAGTGTTATTAGGAAGCTCTTTTTCACCTTTAAGTAAGTGAATGATTAATGATACTGTATAAGGAACTTCATCCTTCTCTTCCCAATCTAATACGTCTGATGATGTTACACCAATATATTGCACAAAATCTTCAATTGACATAAATCCAAGTGTTTTTATGCTGTCTTTTAAATCTTTATATAACAAATTTTTCTCCTATTCCAATGGTAATGATATTGTAAACTTTGCACCAATATCACTGTTACAAACCGATAATTTTCCATCACTATGTTGTTCTACAATGGTTTTACTCATATATAATCCAAGTCCTGTACCATTCTTATTTGATTTTGTTGAAAAGTAAGGTTCAAATATCTTATCAATAATATCTTCAGGAATTCCGCCTGCATTGTCTTCTATAGTAATATAAACATTTTTTTCATCAAAAGAGGTACTAATATTGATTATTCTATCTTCTACAAAATGATCAATCATCGCATCTCTCGAGTTTTTAATAATATTGATAAGTACTTGAACTACTTCATTTAGATAAATTGTTGCTTTACAATTTAAGTGTGAATCAATATTTATATTAATTGAATCAACTTTTATCATATAAGCTAAGAATTCAATTGCTTTGTTTATAACATCTTCAATTAATACACTTTGTTTTTGTCTATTTGGTTTAAAATAGTCTCTAAAGTCATCAATTGTATTAGACATATAATCTAATTGAGCACTTATTTCATCAACAACACTATCTAATAACTCATCAGAAATTTCACCTTCCATCATTCTAGTAATAGGAAGTTTCTGTATAAGAATCGATACAGCTTGTAATGGCTGTCTCCATTGATGTGCAATCATTGATATCATCTCACCCATTGCAGCTGATTTTGATTGAGCTACAAGTAAATTTTGTTGATTTTCTAACTCTTTTTTAGAGGTGATATCTAGTCTAATTGCATCATAACTAATGATTTTGCCTATATTATCTAAATTTGGATGAATAGTTGTTTCAACCCAGTAGTATTCGCCATTTTTTTTACGATTTTTTATTTCTCCATGCCAATCTTTACCCGATTGAATAGTTTTCCATAAATCTTCGAATAATTCCTTTGGCATATCTTGATGTCTAATAATATTGTGATTTTGTCCAATAAGCTCATTTGCGCTATAACCTGATATATCACAAAAAGCTGATGAAACTTTTGTAATAACACCTTTTAAATCAGTTCTAGACATTATGATATTTTTATCTACGATATCAATTGATTTATTTAATGCTATTTGTACATCATTGATCTTTTTTGTATATTCATTTAATATTAATTCAAAATATTTTTCAAAAAGTTCATCTATTTCACAAATTAATTCTAGTGATAATACATCTTCTTCTTTAAAAAAATGGATTATTGCATTTTTAAAGTTGGTATATAATGTAAATAATTCATTAATATCAATTTTTTTCTTTTTTAGATACTTTAAAAAATCTTTTACTTCAGAATTGTTATTGGTTATTTTTTCATCTTCAATAACAAAAATAAAGTGCTCCAAAATCGCAAATGCGTACCTTTTGATAAAAAGTTCTTTATTTACTTTTTTGTTTTCTAGGATTTTTTTTACATTATTATTTTCAGCCCAGTGATTAATTATTTTTATTTTATTTTGTTTGATATTTGATAAATAATTTTTTAATGTGATATATAGCATTTTAATAATATTTGTTTTTCTTATCTTTTTTGTTGATAAAAGTTACACTCATGTCCACTTGATCTTTTTACAACAAGAGAAGGAATAAGCTTAGACTTAAAACCGTAAGCCCTACAACCATGGGGATTATTGGGTTCCCAGGTAACATAATAATTTATACATTTTTGACAAATAATTCTTTTTTCCATAGGTAGATTTTATCTAAAAAAAACTATAATACCAGTTAAAGCATCGATTTAATAAATAATTTGATGTTATGTAGGGAGAAGTATGTTTACAAATATAAGTACCAATAAAAAGTTATTACTTAATATGTTAATAACTCAATTAGGTTTTGCATGTATTAGTGTTATTGCAATTCTAACAGCCTCTGATATGATTGCAATTATTGCGATTAATGTTGTTTTTGCAATATTAATCATTTACACAACAAGTGCAGCTTCAAAGAGAATTGTCGGTGGTATTGACAGGTTCAAGCGGTATTTAGATGATTTAGTTAATTTCACATTTATGAGAAGAAACTCAGTTGAAAAAGCTAAATATATTAAGAATGATGAGATTGGTTTAATTCTAAAAGAGATGAATGAGTATTATGAAACATTTGACTCTATGAGAAAAGAAGATATGAAAGTTTTAGGTGAGATAATACTTACTTTAAACAAGGTTGAACAAGGTATCTTTAAATGTAGAGTAAAATCAGACTCTCATAACTTTATGATTCAAGCTCTAAAGAAATCATTAAATGGTATGTTAGATGTATTAGAGATGAATATGACAAATATTAAAGACATATCAAATGCATACGCTAATAATGATTATAGAGAAAAGATTAATATTCCTACAGAGATCAAAGACAATATGCTAGAGTTAATGAATAGTATTAATGTACTTGGGGAATCTTTAGGTGAAAACGCAAAGTCAAATCTTGCTAACGGGCAAAGTTTAGAACAAAATGCATCTATTATGAAAAACTCTATGCAAAACTTATCAACAAAAGCAAACGAACAAGCTGCTTCTTTAGAAGAAACAAGTGCTACAGTTGAAGAGATTACTTCTATTACTAGAAACAATGCAGATAATGCAAATAAGATGGCAACTTTAGGACAAACTGTTAGAACAGCAGTTGGAAATGGTCAAAACTTAGCAACTAGAACAGCCGAGTCAATGGAAGAAATTAATACGAAAGTATCTTCAATTAATGAGGCAATTACAGTAATTGATCAAATTGCCTTCCAAACAAATATTCTTTCATTAAACGCAGCAGTTGAAGCAGCTACTGCTGGCGAAGCTGGTAAAGGATTCGCTGTTGTTGCACAAGAGGTTAGAAACTTAGCTTCAAGATCTGCTGAAGCAGCAAAAGAGATCAAAGACTTAGTTGAAGATGCTAATACAAAAGCTAATGAAGGTAAATCAATCTCTGATGAAATGATTAGCGGTTATGAAACATTAAATAATCATATTTCTGAAACAATTAATATTATTGATAATGTTAGTTCATCATCAAAAGAGCAAATGACTGGAATTGAACAAATTAATGATGCTATTGCAATGCTTGATAAGGTAACACAGGAAAATGCGAGTGAAGCTAACCAAATCTCTTCAATTGCAAGTGATGTTTCTGGTATGGCACACAATTTAGTTGATGATGCACAAAGTAAAAAATTTAATTAAAAGGAGGTGTAATTATGGCAGCAGGACAAGAAACAGTATTAGATGATTATGCTTTCTTAGTTAGTGAAACTGACTCAAAAGGTATTATTAAATTCGCAAACAATGATTTTTGTAATATTGCAGAATATTCTATTGATGAGTTATTAGGTCAACCACATAGTATGGTAAGACACACAGATATGCCAAGAAAGGCTTTTAAATCTTTATGGGATACAGTTCATAAAGGTGAAATTTGGACTGGTTATGTAAAAAATGCTACAAAGTCTGGCGGATTTTATTGGGTATATGCAACAGTATATCCATTTGAATCTTGTGATGGTTCACAAGGATACATGTCTTGTAGAAGAAAAGCAAGTCCAGAAGAAATCGCTGCAGCAGAAGAATTATATGCTGTATGGAATAAAGAAGAAGGTAGATAGAGATCTAAATCTCTACCCTACTTTGTATTGCTTTTGATAGTGATAAAATATCTACATTCTCTAAACTAACACCCGTTGGTACTCCTTGGGCGATTTTTGAAAATCTTATATCTTTATCTTTTAATTTATCTTCAATATATAAAATAAATGCGTCATTGGCAATTGATGGTGTTATTGCAAATAGAACCATTTCAACTTCATTTTCATCAGTAAATCTAATTAAAGCATCAATAGCTTCTTGATCCAACTCTTCTATTACAAAATATTTACCATCAAACTGTTTTGAGTCTTCAATAATAAAAATATCTTTTGCACTTTGAACAATACAAAGTTTACTATTGTCCCTTGAATCATCTAAACAAAACTCACATATCTCATGTTCACTCATAGAACCACATTTTACACACTTTGTAATATTTTTTAATGCATTTTCAATACTATGTGCAATTTTGATTCCACAGTAGTTATCATTCATAACCACATGATAAGCAAGTCTTAAAGCTGATTTTTTTCCAATTGTTGGAAGTGATTCAAAAGCTTCAACTAATTCATAAAATTTTTCTAATCCCTTTTTCATTTCGCGATTATAGCTAAAAATTATAAAAAAACTAAATTAATTGTAAAAGTAAATTAACTAGATATTTATAATCAATTAGATAAAATCGCGAATATTTATATACATACAAAAAATTATTTAGGAGATATGTAATTGACTGATCAAGATTTTTATGAATTATTAGGCGTAGATAGAGGCGCTGAAAAAAGTGCAATAAAAAAAGCTTATAGAAAAATGGCTATGAAGTATCACCCTGATAAAAACCCTGATGACGCAGAAGCTGAAGAGATGTTCAAAGCTGTTAATGAGGCTTATCAGGTATTGAGTGATGACGAAAAAAGATCAATTTATGACAGATATGGTAAAGCTGGATTAGAAGGACATGGTCAAGGTGGAGGCTTCGGTGGCGGAGGCTTTGATGACTTAAGTTCAGTATTTGAAGAGATGTTTGGTTCTGCATTTGGTGGCGGAGGAAGATCTTCTAGACAAAGAAAAACTTATAACTATAATTTAGATATTGCTGTTCAAGTTAATTTAGAGTTTAATGAAGCTGTATTTGGATGTAAAAAAGAAGTTGACTTCAAATATAAAACTGCTTGTAAACCTTGTAAAGGTACAGGTGCAAAAGATGGTAAATTATCTACTTGTTCTACTTGTGGTGGGCAAGGTCAAGTTCACTCTAGACAAGGTTTTATGACATTTGCTCAAACATGTCCAACATGTCAAGGTACAGGTCAAGCTGTTAGTTCATCTTGTAAAAAATGTTCTGGTACTGGATATGATGAAGTAAAAGATTCGTTCAAAGTTGATATTCCAGAAGGTGTTAATGATGGAATGAGAATTAGAGTATCTAATAAAGGTAATATTGCTCCAGATGGAACGAGAGGTGATTTATACTTACAAGTTTCAGTAAAAGAGGATTCTCACTTTGTAAGACATGATGATGATATCTATTTAGAAGCACCAATCTTCTTTACTCAAGTAGCATTAGGAGATAAAATTAAAGTTCCTGGATTAAGAGGTGAATTAGAGTTAGAAATTCCAGCAGGAGCTAAAGATAAACAGCAGTTTAAATTTAGAGGTGAAGGTGTTAAATCTGTTCAAGGGTATGGAAAAGGTGATTTAGTTGTTCAAATCAAAATCGAGTATCCTAAGTCTTTAAATGAAGAACAAAAAGAGTTATTAGAAAAACTTCAAGAGAGTTTTGGAGTAGAAAGTAAACCAAGTGAAACTAACTTTGAAAATATGTTTGACAAAGTTAAAAAGTGGTTCTCTTAAAAGCTAGTTTTCTATTAGCTTGATATAACCTTATCTCAGTATAATATTATTTAATTACTGTGATAAGGTTTTTTTATGAAAAAATATTTATTTTTAATATTTACTTTCTTTACAGTTGCATTTTCTCAAAATATAAACTTTACAAGTGATGAAATACAATTTATAAAGAATAATCCCCAAATAAACGTTGGTGTTGAAACTGATTGGCCTCCATTTGATTTTGTAGAAAATGAAAAATATATGGGTATTGCAAAGGATTATTTAACTTTAATAGAAAAGTCTACAGGCCTTAAATTTAATTATATTTATGGTTATACATGGGATGAACTATTAAAACTTACAGAAACTAAAGAAATAGACTTACTTCCAATTCTTGCTAAAACAAAAGATAGAGAAAAATATCTTTTATATACAAAGCCTTATATTGAAATAAGAGATTATGTATTTTCATTAAATAATAAGTATTCTAAAATTGAGGACTTATATGGCAAAAGTATTGCTGTACCAATAGGCTACGCTCAAGAGCAGATATTAAAAGAAAAGTATCCTCAAATTAATATATATCCTGTTAGAAATCTTTTAGATGCAATTGATGCTGTTATAACTAAAAAAGCTGATGCTTTAATATCAAATCCCCCTATTATTAACTATTTAACAAAGAAACATTCACTTGGTGGAATTACTGCTGATTTAGCAGTTAATTACGATACAAGTAAACTTCATATGGCTGTTAGAGATGATTATGTAATCCTTAGAAGTATTATTCAAAAGGCATTAGATGCTATTACAATATTAGAAAAAAATAAAATCTCTGAAAATTGGATATCGTTAAAGAATAATAGTAATAAATTAACTGTTCAAGAACTTGAATATATTCAAAAAAACAAATCAATTATAGTAGCAAATGAGCTTGACTGGATTCCATATGATTACGCTGAAAATGGCGAAGCAAAAGGTTATGTAATTGACTATTTTAAATTAATCAGTAAAAAAGTTGGTCTTGAACCTATTTTTATTAGTGATAGTTGGAGTAATCTTTTAACATCATTTAAAAATAAAGAAATTGATGTTCTTCCTGTTGTTTCTTATAATAAAAAAAGAGAAGAGTTTTTAAGCTATTCAAAATCCCATATAAAACAAGAATATTCTATTGTTACAAAAAAATCAAAAATTGATATATTTAATATGGATGATTTGACAAATAAGAAGTTAGCTTTAGTAAAAGGATGGAATTCAACCAATGCAATTAAAGAAAGATACCCTTTAATTGATGTAGTTGAATATGATAGTTTAAAAGATGTATTTGAAGCTGTTTCAAATAACTTTGCAGATGCAACAATTCAAAATAGATTAATTGGTAGTTATTATGTTAATAAGGAGTATAAAACTTTAAAATTAGTAAATCAAGTAACAATAAAAAGTTTTAATTCTGATTTATTTATGGGAATACAAAAAGATGCAAACTTACTAGTAAATATTATAAATAAAGCTATGAGCCAAGTTACTGATGAAGAGATTAAAGCTTTAGAGTTAAAATGGTTAAATATCTCAAAAACAATAGAGTTTTCAAGCCAAGAGCAAGAGTTTATCAAAAACAAAATCATCAATGTGGCATATACAGATAATTGGGCACCTTTGAGTTTTGTGTCGGATAATAAAGCCTATGGTTTAGGATTTGATTTTTGGTCTTATATCGTTGATAAAGCAAATTTAAAAGTTAATACTAATTTAGAATCAGATTTCTCAAATGCATTAAGTAGTATAAAAAATAAAACCAATGATGTTATTGTTACTACTTCTAAAACTCCAGATAGAGAAACATACTCAATTTTTTCAAAGATTTATTATAAAGCACCTATTGGAATTGCAACGTTAAAAGACCAAAACTATGTGCCTGATGCCACTTATTTACTGGATAAAAAGGTTGCTGTAGGTAGAAACTATACAGCACATAAACTTCTTAAAAAAGCTTATCCTAATATGAAATTTGTAACGGTAAATAATATACAAGAAGGATTAGAACTATTATCTAACAATAAAGTATTTGCCTTAGTTGATAACATGCCTGTACTTGCTCATAATATTAAAAAATTTGGTTTTAGCAATATTAAAATATCTGGAAATACTGGAATTGACTTTGATTTACAAATTATGATTAGAAATGACTATGAGGTTTTACAATCAATTATAAATAAAGTATTAAATAATATGACGCCAATTGAAAAAGAGAGTATTTATAATAAGTGGACAAAATTAGAATACACAACAGCCTTTGATTATTCAATACTATGGAAGTTCTTTTTACCACTTATTGTGATTATTGCTATCGTATTATATAAAAATAGACAATTGGTTAAATATCAAAAGAATTTGAAAAATACTCAAGAGCAACTAGAAAACTCCCTTAAGAGTTTTAAGGCATTAGTTAATCTTACAATTGAAGGTATCTTGATTATTAAAAATAAAAGAATTGTATTTTGTAATAATGAAGCTCTAAAAATGTTTAATTTATATCATGAAAGTGAGCTTTTAGGAAAAGATATAAATATTTTATTTAAAAAGAATGATGAACATCATATTGAAGATATTATTGGTAAATCCGATTCAAAAACATATGAATTAACGGCTATAAAAAATTCTACTGTACAATTCCCTACTTTAGTAAAATCTAAAAACTCATATTTTGAAGATGATAGTGCGAATATTTTATCTGTTATTGATATGAGTGAAATTAAAGATAAAGAAAATCTTTTAATACAACAATCTAAAATGGCAAGTTTAGGTGAAATGATTGGGAATATTGCCCACCAATGGAGACAGCCATTAAGTTTTATTTCCACTGCTGCTAGTGGTATGAAACTTCAAAAAGAGTTCAATCAATTAGATGACAAAATATTCGTTGAAACCTTAGAAGGCATAAATGAAACAACAAAGTTTTTATCACAAACTATTGAGGATTTCCAAAACTATTTAAAAGATGATAAGGTTAAAAAAGAGTTTAATGTTAATGATTCAATTGAAAAGATTTTGAATATAGTAAAAGGTTCTTTTGTAAATCATTTTATTTCTGTAAAACTAGACTTATCTAAAAACCTGATTTTAAGTGGTTATGAAAATGAATTAAACCAAGCACTATTAAATATATTAAATAATTCAAAAGATGCTTTAAAAGAAACACATAAAGATGATAGATATGTGTATATTAAGTCTTATGAAAACCAAAATAAAATAGTAATTGAAATTATTGATAATGCTGGTGGAGTACCTCAAGAGATAATTCAAAAAGTGTTTGAACCTTATTTTACGACAAAACATAAGTCACAAGGTACGGGCCTAGGATTATATATGACTCACAAGATTATAAATGAAAGCATGAAAGGTGAGATTAGAATTTCTAATATCTCAACTATTATTGATGACAAAAAATTTGATAAGTGTGCTAAAGTTACCATAACATTACCTATTTCATAGTATCTTAAACCTAATATAATATAATAATGCCTATTTAAACATGGATATTATAGAGAAAAGGATACTTAAAATGGGTATGAACTATTTAGAATCACATCCTGATGAAAACGGATATTTTGGTAAATTTGGAGGATCATTTATTCCTCCTATGCTTGAGCAGCCTTTTGCTGATATTACAAAAGCATACAATGAAATCAAAAACTCTGCTGAGTTCATCGAAGAATTAAAATATGTAAGAAAGCACTTTCAAGGAAGACCTACTCCTATTACATTTGCTAGAAACTTAACAAAGCATTGTGGTGGTGCTAAAATTTATCTAAAAAGAGAAGATTTAAATCACTCGGGTGCACACAAGTTAAATCACTGTATGGCTGAAGTAATTTTAGCTAAACATATGGGTTTCAAAAAAGTTATTGCTGAAACTGGCGCTGGTCAACATGGTGTTGCACTTGCTACTGCTGCTGCTTATTTTGGATTAGAGTGTGAGATTCACATGGGTGAAGTTGATATTGCAAAAGAACACCCAAATGTTGTAAGAATGAAAATCTTAGGAGCACAAGTAGTTCCAGCAACACATGGACTTAAAACTCTAAAAGAAGCTGTTGATTCAGCATTTGAATCATATGTTGCACAAGCTGAAACTGCTATTTATTGTATTGGTTCTGTTGTTGGACCACATCCATTCCCAATGATGGTAAGAGATTTTCAATCAATTATTGGTATTGAGTCAAAAGAACAGTTTAGTGAACATGAAGAGAATTTACCAGACAACGTAGTTGCTTGTGTTGGCGGTGGTTCTAATGCAATGGGTATTTTTGCAGGATTTATTGATGATGAAGATGTAAATCTATATGGTGTTGAACCTATGGGTAGAGGTGAAGAGTTAGGTGATCACTCTGCAACTTTAACATATGGAGAAGAAGGTGTAATGCACGGATTTAACTCTATTATGTTAAAAGATGAAAAAGGTGAACCAGCACCTGTATACTCTATTGGTTCAGGGATTGATTATCCATCTGTTGGACCAGAACAAGCTCATTTAAAAGAGATTGGAAGAACTCAAGTTGGACATTGTAATGATGAAGAAGCTGTTGATGCTTTCTATAAATTATCACAACTTGAAGGAATAATTCCAGCATTGGAATCTGCACATGCTGTAGGTTTTGCTATGAAATTAGCTGCAACACTTCCAGAAGATAAAACAATCTTAGTTAATCTATCAGGTAGAGGTGATAAAGATATCGATTTTGTTGTTGAAAATCACCCTATTCCTAACGCAAAATTCTAATAAACTAAAAAGGGAAACCTTCCTTTTTAGTAAATAAATATTAACTTTTTATATTTAATCCCTATAAAACATATAATAAATAGTAAAAATTTATTTACTATTTTTACTAAAAGTCATACAGAAGTCATTTTGCCTCGTAATAATTTTGCATATTTATGCAGGAGAATGTTATGAGAAAATATCTACTTTTGATGTTTATTCTATCTAGTGCGCTGTTTGCTTACTCAACTGTGAGTGAAGCTAATCAAGAAATTATTACAAATATGCTTATGCAACAACAAAATGGAAATAGCCATTTGGGTGACTTATTTGTATACCTTCAAACTAAACTTTTTGAAAATGCTTATTTATCTATTGTGATAATCGTTCCACTTGTTTTTTTAGTTCATTACTTAGTTATTGGTCCTAAAAAATTTAAACATGATGGAAAAAAATATTATGTATTCTCTTTATTTAACAGAGTTGTTCATGGTATGGCAGCAATTTCATTTATTATTATCGTTCCAACTGGTTTAATAATGATGTTTGGTTCTACATTTGGTGGTGGAGAGTTTGTTAAAGCATGTAAAGAGTTACATGCAGTTGCAACAGTACTGTTTATGGTTAGTGTTGTTCCTATGTTTATAATGTGGCTTAAAAACATGTTGTTTACAGCAGAAGATATTAAATGGTTTATGATTTTAGGTGGATATTTATCAAAAGAGAAAAAACCTGTTCCTGCTGGTAAATTTAATGCTGGTCAAAAAATGTGGTTCTGGGTTTGTACAATTGGTGGAATCATGATGATATTTACAGGTGTAACTATGTATGTAGCAGATTTAAACCTAGCAGTATTAACAATGTTTGGATTAACAAAAATTGAGATGTTAAGACTTTGTATCATTGTTCATAATATTGTAGGTCTTGCAATGGTTGCATTATTCTTCACTCACGTATATATGTCTATCTTTGCAATTAAAGGTGCTATTGCAAGTATTATTAATGGATATAAAGAGGAAGAAGAAGTTGCTATTCTTCACAGCTCTTACTACAAAGAATTAAAAGAAACAAAAAAATAAAAGAGAGTAATCTCTTTTATTTAATGTTGAAGTTTTAACATAATTGAACCAATTACTATAAAAGATATTGCTATTACTTTTATAAAATTCATACTCTCTTTAAAGATTATCCAGCCCAAGATTGCAATCAAAGCAGTTCCAACACCAGCCCAAATAGCGTATGCAGTTCCTATATCAATCTTTTTTACTGCCATTGCAATTAAACTAAAAGCTAAGGTATAAAAAATTGCTACACTTATTACCAGTAGTAATTATTAGTTATGGTTATTTGCTTAATACTTAAGGTTCCTAAGACTTCAAATGCAATAGCAACTAATAAATAAATCCAGTGCATTATTAACTAATTGTCCTTTTATAAATTTTATATAAAAGATTGTTACTAACGAATGATGATGTATTTATATGTTTCATCAACTTCATAAAATTTTCAGTTTTATGCTTAGCCAAAACTAGTCTTCCCAAGTTGCATATCTATCTTCATTTAGATACTCATGTAGATGGATTAAAATATCATCGTTTTCTACTGTGATGATTCCGTATGTAGGTTGTTCTTCAACAGTCATATGTAATAATTCATCATCTGTTTTAAGTGCTACTTGATGGTTTGTACCTCTTACTCCAAAATATGGTGTGTTTGCCCAAACTCCACTTAGAGGTCTGTGTAGATGGCCAAAAAATAGATGTTTGATATTTGTGTATTTTTGGAATAATTTTTTAATTCTATTAGCTGAAGCAAATGCAATTTTATCCATGTACCCTATTCCTACACTCATTGGAGGATGATGCATAAAAACATAAACATTTTTATCTTTATTTTCTTCTAACTGCCTTTCAAACCATTCAAATCTTTTATCACACATATCTCCACCATGAGTATTTGGAATTTTTGTATCAAGAAAAATTAATGCATTATTATTAATATGCATTACATCTTGAATGAAACCTTCATTTTGAAAGTTTTTGGGAAAAATTTCAAGGAAGTTTTCTCTACTATCATGATTTCCAATAAGTTTGATAATTGGTACAATGCTTTTATCACAAATCTCTTTTAGGTTCTCATAGGCTTTAATTTCACCTCTATCAGTTAAATCTCCTGTGATTACAATAAAATCTGAATCACTATGGTTTTTATTGATACTATTAATAGCAGCTTCTAATCTTTGAGCTGGGTTTAAACCATATAACTCGTATGCGTCATTTTTGATATGTGTATCACTTAAATGTATAAATTTCAATTTTAATCCTTTATTTTATCTGCTTTAATAAGTCTTCTAAATTTTCAAACTCGTAGGTATCTAGATTATTTTTATTAAACGAGTAGTTTGCAGATGTTTGTAAATGTATAGGTGTTATCCCAATATTAATAGCGCCTTGTATATCTGTATCATATGTATCTCCAATCATGGCAATATTGTGTTTATTTTTATTTAATTTTTTTATTGCATATTCAAAACCAAAAATTGAAGGTTTACCTATAATAATTGGCTCTTTTTTACAATATTTGTTAATTAGTTCTATCATAGCGCCACACTCAAAATTAAAACTATTTTCTGTTGGAATCAATTTATCAGGGTTTGTAAAGATTAACTGTTTATCCATACTTGCATAAGTTCTAATAGTTGATAAGTTGTCTAATGTTAATGAACCTTCCATACCAATTAGAACAACATTAAAATCTTCATCTTGTGCAATTTGCTCTTTTTTAAATAACTCTTTTAATGCATCTGAACCGTATATTTTTATTTTTTCATTTTTAAAATATGAATCAATATACTCTTTTGCTAGTGTTCCAGATGTGATAATTTTTTCTATTTCAACATCAATACCTATTTTATTTAGTTTTGAAATATAATTAATTGGTGTTTTTCTAGAGTTATTTGTAAAAAAAACAAAAGGAACTCCTTTTGCTTTTAAGTGGTTAATTACCTTTGAAGCTCCAGGAAGTATTTCATCACCTTTGTAAAAAACTCCATCCATATCAAAGATAAATGCCTCGATTTTATTTAACATCTAAAACCTATCTTGGTAAGTATTTTTGTACTTTTTTACTCATGTTATTTAATACTTTTGTTGTATCAGTCTCTTGTCCATTTACAATTGATTCCATTTGATCATAGATAACTTCAGTAATTTTTAATGAGTTTTTACCAGGGAATGCATACCAACCTGTCATATATGGTAATGTTTTAACTGCAGTTGCATTATTTGGGTTGTTTTTATAGAAACCTTCTGCTGTTAATTCCTGTGCTGCAACTTGGTTTGGCGGCATGTAACCAGTCATATTAGCAACAACCTTTGAACCCTCAGGTCCACACCAGAATTTAATAACTTCATATGCTGCTTTTTGTTTTTTAGGATCTTTTGTTAGTAAAATAGCACCATTACCACCTGCTGGTAATTTACCACCATCTTTTTTCACACTAGGGAAAATTGCCGTTTTCATTTCAAAGTTTCCACCAATTGCATCAGAAATAGCATTAATATCTGAAGTTGAAGAGTAATATGCTCCCATATTTCCTGCAATAAAGTCTGTTCTTGCTACAGAGTATTTAGAGATAAATGGCATTTTAGCTTCTTGTGTAAAGCTTTTTAATGTATCAATTGACCATTGACCAATTTTACCATCAAATGCAACCTTTTTCTCATCATTATTTAACATTGAACCACCTTGAGAGAAGTTAAGTGCTTGCCAGAACCAGTTACCAGTAATTTGCCAGTTAAAGAACATACCCTTTACATTTTTTTCTTCTAAAGCGTTAATTTTATTTGCTAATTCAATTGCTTCTATCCAAGTTTTAGGTAAGTTATTTACATCCCAACCAGCTTTTTTTACTAAATCCATGTTGTAATAACCAATAGGTAAAGATACTGCAAAAGGTACACCGTATACTTTATCCCCAAATTTACCCGCACCATATAATGATTCATCAAAACCAATAGCTTTTAAGTCTGTTTTATCATTTTTAATTAGAGTGTTTAAATCAATTGCTAATTTTTTATCAGCAAAAATTCTAAATCTATTTAAACCTTGAAAAGACACATCTGGCATTTTTTTAGTTATTGATTGTCTTAAAACCTTTTGTGTTTCATCTTCATAGTTAACTGAACCTGGTCTTACTTTTACATCAATATTTGGGAATTTCTTTTCAAACTCTTTTTCTAAAGTTGCGTGTACTTCTTTAAATAGTTTTGGGTAAGAGTATGAAATCTCTACAACTGTTTTAGATGCCATCGCTGATGATGCAACAATACCGCATAATGCTAAACTTAAAGCAATTTTTTTCATTTTATTTTTCCTTAACTTCTTATTTTAATAAACTTTGAATTTTTGACTAAAACCTACTAGCGTTGCGCATCCGCTAGCACGCGCTAATCAAAAGCAAACAGGAACTATTTCATTCCTGCTTGTGATGATAAACCTTTAATAAACTTCTCTTGAGCTGCTAAAAAAGCTACTACTAAAGGTGCTACGATAATTGTAGCTGCTGCCATTAAAGGACCATAATCTGTTCCTGATACTTCATCTTTAAAGTATGTAACACCAAGAGGTGGAGTGTATAAAGCATCATTTGATATGGCAATTAATGGCCAAAAATAGTCATTCCAGTGTGTTACAACTGATACAATTCCACAAGCGATAATTGCAGGAATTGCTGTTGGAAGCATAATTTTCCAAGCAATTGTAAATTCACTCATTCCGTCAATTCTTGCTGCATATAATAAATCATCAGGAATTGTCATAAAAAACTGTCTAATTAAAAAGATTGAAAACACAGAGATTGTCCAAGGAAAGATCAATGATGTGTATGTATCAAGCATATCAATTAAATGCAGTTCAAAATAAACAGGTATAGCAAATACAAACTGTGGAATTAACAGTGAAAATAGAACTAATGTAAAGAAAAACTTACTTCCTTTAAATCTAAGTTTTGCAATTGCATATGCTGCTGGAATTGAAAATAACATTTGAATAATAAAAATAATTGTTACAACAACAAAACCGTTATATAAAAATCCTACTAAATCTGTTTTTGTAAAAGCAGCGGTATAGTTTTCTATAATTGCCCAGTTTTCAGGAAAGATAGAAAACTCTTTTGAGAAAATTTCATCTGCTGGTTTAAATGATGTTAATATCATCCAAATAAATGGTAATGCAAACAAAAATGCACTAAAACTTAATATCACATGCTTTAAAAGCTTTTTTAAATCTATTGTTATCATTTGTAATGCACCTTCTTTTCAAAATAATATGTTTTAAGTAATGTAATAGTTAATGTTAATAATAAAAACACTACTGCAATTGCACTTGCATAACCTGCTCTGAAATACTCAAATCCTTCAACATAAAGTGTATATGATAGAAGTTCTGTTGAGTGGTTTGGTCCACCTTTTGTTAAAACATGAATATAGTCAAATACTTGGAAAGCTCTAACTAGTGTATATACAGATACAAAAAGTGTTACAGGGCCTAACATTGGCCATGTTACTAGCCAAAATTTAGAGAAGAAGCTTTTAGCTCCATCAATCTTTGCTGCATCATATAAATCCCTTGGAATGGTTGCAAGTCCAGATATAAATAAAACCATATTAAACCCTGCAAATTGCCATACTGTTAAAACTGCAATTGTTGTAAGTGCTGTTGAACTATTTTCTAGTAAACTTAAATTCTCTATTCCAAAAATAGAAAAAAAGTGTGCACTTAATCCAATTGTTGGATGAAGCATAAACTCCCATACAATTCCCATAGCTACTTGTGAAGCCATCACTGGAAGAAAGAACATAGCTCTATAAATCTTTGCACCTTTTGTAACTGAATTTATAAGTATTGCCATAGCTAATCCAATAATTATTGATAATGGTAGAACTAAAAGCATAAAATAAATTGTGTTCCAAAAAGAAGTCATAAACACTTCGTCTTCAAGCAGTGTAATATAGTTTTCAAAACCTATATAAGCAAACTCTGGATCACCAAAACTCCAATCTGTAAAACTTAGAAAGACAATCACAAATGTTGGGATGATGATAATTAACATCATTAAAATAAATGAGGGAGCAATAAACAGATATCCCAACAAGCTTTGAGAGGATTTTCTATTTTCCTGCATTTTTATCTCCATAAATTCTTTGTCCTGATTTTGCATCAAATATCAACATTTTTTTAGTTTTAATTTCAAGATTAATAATGTCATCAATTTTGTGTTCATTTATGTCATTAACTTTTACAATACATATATCTTCTTCTAATCCAATCTTTACATATAATAAATAGTGTGAGCCAAGATTTTCAATATGTTTGATTACGGCTTTAATTGATTTAGTTGTTTTTTCTTTTACTAACTTAAATCCTTCAGGTCTAACACCTAGACTTAATTCAGTAAAATCACTGTCTTTTAGTTTATACTCGATATCTTTTCCATTCAGATAGATTTTCCCATCTTCAAAAGCCTTTGCATATAAAATATTTATTTTAGGACTACCAATAAATTGAGCTACTTTTATATGGTTTGGATTAGTATAAATATTATGTGGAGTATCAAACTGTAAAATAACACCATCCATCATTACTGCAACTTTATCACTCATAGTCATGGCTTCTTCTTGATCATGTGTTACATAAACAAATGTTTCATCTAACTCTCTATGTAGTGCTGCAATTTCTGTTCTCATTTGAACTCTAAGTGATGCATCTAAGTTAGATAAAGGTTCATCCATTAAAAAAAGATGTGGATTTCTAACCATTGCCCTACCAATAGCAACTCTTTGTTTTTGACCACCACTTAATTCGCTTGGTTTTCTATCAAGAAGATGAATAATATTTAATTTTTTTGCTACATCTTTAACATCTTTATCAATATCACTTAATATCTCTTTTGCATTATTAAAAAACTTTCCAAAAAAAGGCATTTTTTGCATTACATTTAATTTTCTAGTTTTAAGAGGTGTTGCAATATTTTCATAAACACTCATATGTGGATATAAAGCGTATGATTGAAATACCATTGAAATATTTCTATTTGTTGGATCTACATTTGTAACATCTCTGCCTTTTATTAGAAGTTCTCCTGAAGTTTGTGTATCTAGTCCAGCAATAATTTTAAGTAGTGTTGACTTACCACATCCTGATGGACCTAGAAGTGTTAAGAATTCTCCTTTTTTTACATTTAGATTTATATTTTTTAAAATCTGTACATCTCCGTAGGATTTAGTACAGTTTTTTATAGAAAGCGCTGACATTTATAACCTTTTGTTCCATTATTTTTAAACTTCGAAATTTTATATTTCAAAAGTTGTTTTATTGTTGCTTTTTTTAAGCTTGTAATTAATTTGTAACTTTACTTACAAAGTAAAAAACTTATTGTATTTTACGGAGATACAAAAGTCTTATTACTTTGAAAATATTATTTAGTTAAATTATTAACTGTTGTATTGTAATATCAAAAAGTTGTTTATTCGTTGCTTTTCAGGCATTTTTATGTAACCAAACTGTAACCTTTATTAGTTATTTTTTCAAATGCAAAAAGAAATATTAATTATTGATGATTTAAATGAGAACTTAAATATATTAGTAAGTATATTAAGTGATGACTACATTGTTAGACCTACAAAGAAGAATCAATCTGCTATAAAAAGTATCAAATATAAAAAGCCTGATCTTATACTTCTTGATATATTACTTGACAATAGTGATGGGTTTAAATTATATGAACAAATAAAAGATTATATAAAAGATATACCAGTTATATTTATTAGTGCATTAAATTCTATAGAAGAGAAGATAAAAGCTTTTGATATGGGAGCTGTTGATTATATAACTAAGCCTTTTAATCTTGAAGAAGTCAAACTTAGAGTTAACACACATTTAGAGCTGTCAAGTGCAAAAAAGAATATTAATGAGTTATTAATTAGTCAAGATTATATGATTAAAAAGTTAATGCATGAGATATTTACTCCACTTAGTGTTATTACACTCAATGTAGATACTTTAAGAGGTAAAACAAATGATTTTAATTCTTTAGATAAAATTCAAGCAAGTGTAAAAGTTCTCTCATCTGTTTATGAAGATATTAGATATATGATTAATCATGAAAGAGAAGAATTCCCAAAGAATCATATTGATTTACTAAATTTCTTATCTTCAAGAGTTGCTTATTTTGATTCAATTGCAAAGAGTAAAGATATATTTTTAGAATTAATTGCAGATGAAGATATCTCACTTCGTTTCAACGAGACTGAACTTCAAAGATTAGTAGATAACAATATATCAAATGCAATAAAATACTCTAATAATGGATCTTTTATAACTATAGTATGTAAAGATAATAATAAGTATATATCTTTAGAATTTATAGATGAAGGCATAGGAATCAAAGAGGATTTAATACCTAATATATTTAAAGATTATTACAAAATAAATCAAAGTAAAGGTTTAGGGTTAGGTCTTGCTACAGTAAAAGAGATATGTGATAAATATAAAATAAATATTTACGTTAAATCAAAATATAAAGAAGGTACTACTTTTAGATATGAGATAGGAAAAGAATGAAGATATTAATATTAGAAGATGACACAAATTTAAGTGAAACATTAATTGAGTTGTTAAATAAAAAAAACAGACTTATTAAAACTTTTATTGATTCTGATGAGGCATGTGATGACATATCTATAAATATATATGATTTATATATTTTGGATATAAATGTACAAGGTAGTATGAGCGGTTATGAAGTTGCAGAGTATGTAAAAGAAGTAAACAAAGATGCTGTAATATTAATTATAAGTGCTATTACTGATTATGAGAGTGTTGAAAAAGTATTTAATATAGGTTGTAATGATTATATAAAAAAGCCTTTTGATATAAGGGAGTTAAATTTGAAAATTGATTCTCTTATGAAATTTTTTAATAAAAATAAAAATTTAGTTAATCTTGGAAATGGTTATGAATATGATGTATCAAAAGAATCACTTTTATATTATGAAAAAGTGGTTGATTTAACAAAAAAAGAGGCTTTATTTTTAAAAATTCTTTTAAAAAATGAAAATGTTGTAGTTGAAAATGAAACAATTATGGATTATGTATGGGGAAAATATGTTAAACCCACTACTTTTAGAAGTGTAGTATTTAAACTATCAAAAAAACTTTCAGCAGGTATTCTAATAAATATAAAAGGTTGCGGATATAAGATAATTACTTCATAGTAAATTATTTATAACTTGGTTATAATTTATTAGCAAGGAATTATAATGAAAATTAAATATGCAGGTTTAAAACCTATTATTAGTGAGCATGGGATTACTTTTAAAGATGGTAAAGAAGATAAATACAAATACCTTAAATATGCAGTAGATATTTTATTAGCAATTGATCATACATATGAAAAAAAGAGAAAATATTCTCATGTTTTGAGTGATAAGAGATTAAATCCAAATGAGATCCATGATGTATTATTAAAGTTTCATCCAGATTTAGAAAATACAATGGGTAAAGAGATTGAGTCATATTTTGTACATTTAGATGAAGAGGAACAAGATGTTCTAAATAGGAAAACTTTATCTGACTTAGAGAAAGAAACTTATATTAATAATCTTAAAATAATGAGAGATTATAAAATTCAAAGAGCTAAAAATAAGATTTTTTATATGCATTGCATAGATACAATAGTTGAAATAATTATCAAATATAAAATTAGAGAGATTGATACACCTTTTACTGAGAGATTTTGGCATATTCTACAAACTATTCAAGGACATTTATCAGCTCAAAAAATTGCTGCTGACTTAAAAACTGAAAATGAAAACTCATTAAAAGCTATGTTAAATATTAATATTTACTAAATAGCTTTTCAAGCTTTTCCCATTCATAAGTTCTTAAAAGTTGTAATAAGTGTGATTTTATACTCTCATCAAAGCTATTAAAAATCTCTTCAAGTTTTGAGTAATATAGCTTTTGTATTGCAACTTTTGAATCTTCTAATTGCTTTTTTGGAATAAGAGATAAATTTAAGTCTTGTTTATTTGTTTTTCTAGTTATGTCTATTTTTTGATTTAAAGTTATATTTGTATTTTTTGATTCATAGGGAACTATAAACGAAAAAGAACTACCTTTTTTTATTTTACTTTTTATTTGAATTGGTGAATGAATAAACTTTGCATATTCGTTTGATATAGCAAGTCCTAATCCTGTTCCTTGAGAGTTTAATTTATTTTCTAGTTTTTCAAAAGGGATAAAAATCTTTTCAAAATCTTGTTTTGAAATACCAATACCAGTATCTTCAACAATAAATTTAATACCTTTTTTAATAGCTTTAATTTTTAAAGTCACATTACCTTTTGAAGTAAACTTTATGGCATTTCCAATAAGATTGATTAGAATTTGTTTAATTTTTCTTTCATCAGATTGTATTATAAGTGGAAGATTTTCTTCTAATACTGAAAAATTTATGTTTTTGTTTTTAGCTATAACTGTAAACATCTTAGAAATATCATCAATTAATTGAGGAATCTTAATATCTTTTTTTTCAATCTTATTATCTTTCATGTCAAGTTTTGTAGTTTCAATCATATCATCAATCATAGATGTTAAATATTGAGCACTACTTATAATTGCACTTGTATTATAATCTAGATTTTTAGAAGAGTTTTTAATAAGTTGAGCATATGACAAAATAGCATGAAGAGGAGTTTTTAATTCATGGGTAATATTAGCTAGGAAGCTTGCTTTTACTTGATTTGCAATCTCAAGTTCATTTTTTGCTTTTTTTAGAAGTTGTTCTACATTTTTTTGTTCAGTAATATCAGTATATATACCAACTGTCATATTACCATTGAACTTTCTTTCTTTTATTTGCCTCCATGTGTTTTTTGATGATTGATCAATAAAAACACCTTCACATTTTCTATGGTATTCCATTCTAAGTTTGCTGTATAGTTCAGGCTCACTTTTTACAGGTATTCCATCGAGAGAGTCTACATCATCTGAATCAATGTGAGCTTTTACTAAATCGGAAAATTTAACACCTAGTTTTACTCTATTGCTTAATTCGAAAAACTCCTTATATCTATCATTAAAATAGATTAAAGTATCATCTTCATTCCAAACAGCAATTGCCTCGCCCATTGCATCTAATGCATCTTTTAATATTGAATCTAATTCATCTTGTGCCATTAACTTCACTTTTAGTATTTATTAATAAAATACTAAAAATTAATTACAAAAAGATTACATACTATTAACTAACAAAATATAGATACAAAAATATCTTTATTAAATATAAACTTACAATACAAGGAGTTATTATGCACGTAGTTTTATCAATTGCCGGAAGTGATAGCGGTGGTGGAGCTGGAATACAAGCAGATATTAAAAGTGCACAATACCACGGTGCTTTTATGGCTACAGCAATAACAGCTGTAACTGCTCAAAACACTGTAGGTGTTCAAGGTATTCAAGCTTTAGAGCCAAGTTTTGTAAAAGAGCAAATTGATTCAGTCCTTAATGATTTAGACGTAAAAGCTATAAAAATTGGAATGCTAGGAACAACACAGCTAGTAGATGTTGTGAAAGAAGCTTTAAAAGATACAGATATACCAGTTGTTTTAGATCCTGTTGCAATATCAAGAACAGGATTTAAACTAATAGATGAAAATGCCATAAACAGTTTAAAAACTCTTTTTTCAAAAGCTACGTTAATAACTCCTAATTCTTTTGAAGCAAAAGAGTTTTTTGATGTATCTACAATTGAAGATATTCTTCATTGTGATAATTATGGAACAAACATTTTATTTAAAAATATTGATAAAGAAAATGAATTTAGTGTTGATATTTTAAAGAGAAGTGATAACACTTTGGAGTATTTCCAAACACCTAAAGTTGATACTAAAAATACCCATGGAACAGGTTGTAGTTTTAGTTCATCAATAGCTTCATTACTTGCAAATGGTTATAACCTAAATGATGCAATTGAAGAAGCAAAAAACTATATTTATGAAGCTATAAAACAAGCTCCTAATATAGGAAAAGGAAATGGACCCATTAATCACTCTTTAAAGTCTTAGTGTCAACTTTTAAGTTCTAAAAGGACTTATTATGAAAAAATATTTGGATTATAAGTTATACTTAGCAATTACAAGAAAGTTATCAAAATGAATTATGAAAGATATGCTCAAAACTATGCTTTGTTTTTTGAAAATCTCAACAAAGATATGAAAATAGATGAATATACATTAATTTTTGATAAAAATATATATTTTGAAGATCCATTTCAAAAGACTTATGATTTGGACTCCTTATATAAAAACTGTGTTCATATATATGAAACTTTGTATAAACCAAGGTTTTTAGTAAAAGAGATTGTTCTTAAAGATAATATTGCTTATTTACAATGGAATTTTATATTTAAAAGATCAAAAGAAGCACAAATTGATAATTTTACTGGTGTATCAAGAGTTGAATTTAATGAAAATGGAAAAGCAGTTTCACATATTGACTATTGGGATTCATCAACTAATGTATATGAAAAAGTTCCTATTTTAAAAAATATACTTGGTTTTATTAAAAATAGGATATAGCATGAATAAAAACGTAAGAATAGTTCTTGGTGCTTATTAGTATAAAAAACAGAGAATTTAATCAAAAACCTAAAATTGATTTATAATATTGTTGTTTTGATTTTCTAAATCTTTGTATTTTTGCATAAGTTGCTCATATTGCAAGGCATAGTCATTATATAAAAATGAATAATCATTATCTTCATCTTTATATCTTCCATACTGATCTTTTGAGTTTCTATTTAAGGCATCTAAAAATGAAATTGAATTAATCTCAAGTAAGATTTCATCAAGTTGTTCTTGGGGAATTTGATCTGTTGGTTTCATATCTTTGCTGTTGATTTTATTTGTCATGCTTTGATGTAGTAAATCAGAAAGTTTAGAATTTCCACTTAATGATGAAAAATAGTTATGTTTATCTTCGTATCTATCTGATAAAAATGAAAAACCAACATTAAAAGGATGACCTAATACGGTATTAAACATTGCTTTTGCTAAATTATCATCATTTGAAAATAAAGTAGCAAGTCTTAAATTTTTTGCCATTTGTTTATCTTCTTCATTTTCAAAAAGGTTTTCTATTTCTTCAACTGTTATTCCTTTGATATTTTCAAAACTTAAACTATTTGTTTTAGTTGTAGTAAACTCTTCATTATTATTTGAGTTTTTAACTTCTTCTAGAAAGTCACTGTTTTTATTATTTAATTCATCTTTTTTTACATTTGCTAGAAATTGTAATTCATTTATATTAGAAGTAATCATAATACAACCTTTTTATAGCTATATTTACTATGTTTTTATAGTAAATATTCATATTTGCTCTATATGGCTCGAACGCATTTATCAACGTATCTTTACACCATAAAAACAAGCCTCGTGCAAATATAGAGTTAAGTTTTTATTAAGATATAAACTAACATTTTATATCTACTAAAGTATAACAAGATTTTATAAAATAAACAAAAAGGAAAAACTATGAAATTTTTAATTCTAACTTTTTTGATTATATTTTCATTTACATCTTGTACTTCTAAACATGAACCACTTAACACTGTGAAAAAAGTTGAGTTAAATAAATATTTAGGAACTTGGTATGAAATTGCTAGATATGAACATACATTTGAAAAAGATTGCAAAAATGTAACTGCAACATATAAATTAAAAGATGAAAATAAAATTGAGGTTATTAATCAATGTACTGATATACATACAAATGAAAAGAAAAAAGCTATTGGTATTGCTTTTGCAAAAGATGAAACTTTTTCAAAATTAAGAGTTAGTTTTTTTAGACCTTTTTATGGAGATTATTGGATTTTGATGCTTGACAAAGATTATAAATATGCAGTTGTTGGTGCTCCTTCAAGAGAGTATTTGTGGATATTAGCTAGAGAAAAAACTATTTCAAGTGACACTAAAAAATCTATTTTAGAAGAGCTTCCTAGTTTGGGTTTTACTATAAATAAGTTAATTTGGACTATTCAAGATTGATGAGTTTAATCTAAATAAAACTCATCATTTGCTTTTACATATTTATATCTAAGAACGATTTCATTTTCCAAAATATACTCTAATGTTGTATGGGAAATATGCATTAAATAGCCATTTTTTACTTTTAATTCATCTAAAATATCACTAGCTTGATTGTAGTTTAGATGATTCCCTATTTCTTTTCTTTCATCATAACATGCATCTATAAATGCATAATCAATTTTATATTTTTTTAGAAACTTCATAGACTCTTTAGATATTCCAGCACAATCAGTTAAATATGCAATATTTAAGTCATTTATCTCAATCAAATATCCAAAAGTATTTTTTGAATGTTTTAAAGGAATTGCTGTGAATTTAATATCATCAATAGACAAGGTTTTAAATGCTTTTATTTCGTTATAACCTATAGAATGCTTGTGTTTAAATAAATCAGAAAAGCCATTTTCATCTTTTGGATGAAAACAATCTATCTTATCATTTGAGTGTCTAAGTCTTAATAATCCTAAACAGTGATCAGCATGAAAATGTGTAAGAAATACTGCCTTTATGTTTTTACCATCAAAGATATTTGAAATGTTTTCAATACCTGCATCAAGTAAAATTACTTTGTCATTATATTTTATATAAGCACTAGTTGATAGATTTATTTTTCCTTTTTGTCTATGATAAGTACATACACTACAATGACAATTATGAACTGGAAAACCAGCACTATCAGCTGTTCCTAAGAACTTTAGCTTCATATTTTATATCCTTTACTTGATAGTTTATAATCATAAGAAGTATAACAGCTATTGATGTAACAACTGCTAAAAAGATTGTTGATACCTCTCCTCCAAATGTCTCTAAAATATATGCAAAACCAAATGGAACCATTGAAGTTATGATTAATCTAAATAGATTTAATGCACCTGTAGTTTTACCATATCCATCTTTGCCAAATAAATACAAGGGTAAAGTTCCCCTAACAATATCACTTAGACCCTGCCCTGCACCATAAAGTAGTACAAATAAAACTGCAATACTAAAACTATATCCAGAAAATAAAAGTACAGTAAGACCAACAGCCATAATAGCAGTTGATATCATTGCTGTTATCATTGGTGTTGATTTCTTTGAGAACATCATATCAATAACTCTTGCAACAACTTGTGCGGGACCAATCATAGCTCCAAGAGCTACAGCACTTGCAGCTTCAATTCCAAAAGTTTTAAATAGTGCTAAAAATTGCGTTTGCATTGCAGTTATTGGAATAGCAATCAGCGAAAAAGAAATGGCTAAAAGTATTAAAGAGTCTCTTTTTAGTTTGCCTTCAACACAAATACAATCTTCAAAACTCTCTTCATCTAAATCACTATTAACAACTTTCAAACTAGGTTTTAATACAAAAAAATGAATAGGAAGTGCTATTAATAAATGAAATAAAGCTAAAACTTTATATACCTCACTCCATGACATTATTGTTAAAAGATATGTAATCAAAGGCCAAAATATCGTAGATGCAAAACCAGCCATAAATGTAATTTGAATAATAGGAAGTCTTGCTTTTACTCCTGCTAGTTGTGAAAATGCAACAAAAGCAGCTTCATATAATACTAAAACAGATACCATCTCTAAAAATAGAATTGAAGCAATAAATTGAAACTTTGTCTCAACAAAGGATAAAAAGAATAGTCCTAAAGCACAAAGTATTGAACCAAAACTCATTAGGTTTCTAGCACCATGTTTATCAAGTATAGAACCAACAATAGGAGCTAATAGTCCACCAAGTAAAATTCCAATAGATAAAATTCCAAAAATAAAAGACTTACTCCATTGGAAACTTGAAGCAAACTCTTCACTCATAATCGATATAGAATAATATAAAGTTCCATATCCAATAGTTGTAGTAACCCCAAGTCCCAATACTGACTTAGCAGTTCCTTCAACAAAGATTTTTTTATTAAGTTTTTCTATAAGATTCATAATGTTTTAAAAGTTAAATTTATTTACTAAGCAGTAGTGATCACTATAATTTTTTAGGATAATTTTACTATTTACAAGAATGTCTTCAAAATTTGTTTTATATAAAATATAATCTATTGTTACTCCATTTTCATGACTATGTTGTACATTTTTGTCCATAAAACCTTTTTCTCTTAAATACCTAATCTCTTCTGAATTAGGCTGGGCATTTAAATCACCACAAAAAAGGGTTAAATCATAGTTCTTATATTTTTCTAAATAGTTTAAAATCTCTGCCATTTGGCTAATTCTACTTTTAGAACTTAAATGACAAAGATGAGTATTTATAAGTAGTAATTTCTCTTTTTTCAGTTCTACTTCAATAATCTGAAAAGCTCTTTCCTCTTCTTCTCCTTTATTAAAGAAGACTTCCTCAAGAAGTTTTACTTTATATCTTGAAAGAATAGTTAAGTTTGAACTACTCAAAATTCCATCTCTTAATTTTTTTCTAGTATTTGTAGTTATATAGTTAAAGTCCAATTCAATATTTAAAAATTTACTTGAAGAGAAATTACTACAGGTGTAATCTTCTTGAAAACATATAACATCAAGTTTTTTACTTCTAAGTTGTGTTGAAAGATCATAAATTCTATCTGGGAAATCACCATCGTTTTTCCAAATATTATATGTTGCAATTTTTATACTACTCACTTTTAATCTTCTTTAATAGTTCAATAAATTTTTCTGTACTAGCTTCAATATCATCTGAATTATCAAATTCTATTAGATCTCTAGCATTTATCTTTTCATAAGACCTATTTAGCCTTTTTTCAATCTCTTGGGCAGATTCTCTTTTTCTAAAAAGAAGTCTATTTCTTAGTTCTTCTTTTGGTACGGTTATATTTATAGTATAAACTTCATCATAAATTTTTTCAAAATCTTTAATTTTTGATCTTGAAATAGAGATAATATTAAGACCATTCTTAATAGAGTTTTTTGCTATTCCATAGTAGTTTCCATGGGCATTCCATGTTGATGCAAAAAAGCTATTGTGTTTTAATATCTCAAATGCATAATCATCTAAAAAGTAGTTCTTTTCACTTTTGTCTGGTTTTCTAGTTATATATCTTCTAACAAATTTGATTTCATCTTTTAGTTGTTTTTTAGCACCTTTAATTAAAGTATCTTTTCCAACACCACTAGGTCCAACAATTAAAACTATTTTTGTATTCATTTTTCCTCTTATTTTGAGTATTTGTATATAAACTCTCTAATATCTTTTAGATCATCAATTCTTTCATTTATCTCTTCATGATTCCAATGCCACCAAGCAATACCTTCTAAAGCTTTGATTATCTCTTTTGAGAATCTATATTTAAGTACCTTTGCACTTACACCAGCAACTATAGCGTATGATGGTACATCTTTGGTTACAACAGCATTTGATCCAATAATTGCTCCATTCCCAATCTTTACACCAGGCATGATAACTACGCCATGACCAATCCAAACATCATGTCCAATTTCTACTGTTTGTAAGTCTCTGAAATTAAAAAAAGCCTTATCATCTTGACCAAAACCATACATTTCTTTTCTATACATAAAGTGATGTTGGCAAGGCATTTCATATGGATGAAAACCCGGGTTAATTCTAACATTTGAAGCGATATTTGCAAACTTACCAATTTGTGTATTTGTAATTTGTGAGTATTCACAAACATATGAATAGTTATCCATTGTAGTATTAGAGATATTTACAAAATCTCTAACCTCCGTATACTCACCAAACTGGCAATTATCAATAATTGCATTAGGGAAAATATATGGTTTCTTCCCTAATACTACTTTTGGCTCACTATTATGACTTTCTATTTTTGTCATTGTATCTAACCTCAATGTGTAAAATACTTCTGTAGATTGTAACCATTTTATTTTCCTTTTATAGTTTGAAACCTCTAATACCGTTGTAAATAGAATCACCATCTTTTAAAGTTAGTACTACTTTTGGAATGTGAGTATCATCTACTACAATAATATCAGCTCTTTTACCTTCTTTGATTTCTCCTCTGTCTTCTAGGTTAGCATATTTTGCAGGAGTTGATGTAACCATACTGAAACCTTTTGCAATATCTAAATTTGCATCTTCTTTCATTCTATATACTGCTTGAAGCATTGATGTTGGGTGATAGTCTGAACATAAGTATTTACAAACCCCCTCTTTTACTAATTCAATAGCTGCGATATTTCCACTTTGGCTTCCACCTCTTACAATATTTGGTGCACCCATACCTGTGGCAATACCTTTTTCAACAGCGTATTTAGCAACTTCTAAATCTAGTGGAAACTCAGAGATTTGAACCCCTAAATCTAATAATCCGTCAAGTTTTTCAATACAATCATCATCATGACTTAATAGAGTTAAATTATGCTCTTTTGCATAAGCGATTAAATCACTAATTTTTTCATCATTCTTATTTGCTTTTTTATCAATTACTTTTTGAATCTCATCATCATTTAAATCATAGTAGTTTCCATAATATGTTTTAAATGACTCTAATGATTTAAATTGACCTTGTCCTGGAGAGTGATCCATTAAAGATACCATTTTTACCATACCTTTTGAGATAACATCTTTGATTGGTTCAACGGCTTCATCAGCACTTAATTCATATCTTGCATGAACATAGTTATCAACACCTAAGTGTTTTTCATTTGCTTTATTAATCTCTTCTATTTGGTGAATTGCTAAATCAATAGATCTTTTCTTTTTTGGGTTCTCTTCAAAACCAATAGCATGGAACATTGTAGTAACTCCTGCCATTGAAAGTTTTTTGTCAAGTTCCGCAACTGCAAGTTCAACTGGGAAAGTTGCACCATGTCTTGGTTCGATCTCCTTTTCAATTGCATCAGAGTGTAAGTCAACAATACCTGGGGCAATTTTTTTATCACCTAAATCAACTGCAACTTCGTTTTTCCCATATTCATCAATTCTTTCAATAAACTCACCTTTAATTACAACATCAGCACTTACAAACTCTTCGTTCATTAAAACATTTTTACTTCTTAAAATTGTTTCCATATTATTTAACTCTCTCTAACTTATAAATTTTATCACTAATCATTTCCATTGCTTCAAGGTCGTGAAAGATTCCGACCATAGCAACACCATCTTTTTTTAATTCTTTTAATTTCTCAACAACTTTCATAGTATTTGTTTTATCCAACGAAGCTGTTGGTTCATCTAATAGTAGAAGTGATTTAGGAGCAATAATTCCTTTTGCAATATTTACTCTTTGTTGTTCACCACCTGAGAAAGTTAAAGGAGATAAATCAAATAACTCTTCTCTAATTGATAAATAATCTAACATCTCTTTTGCTTTGATTCTTGCAATTTGCTCTGCTTCACCTTTGAAGATTAATTGTTCTGCTACTACATCAACTGCTGAGATTCTAGGTAATATTTGTAAAAACTGTGATACATACCCAATCTCAGATTTTCTAAGTTCCAATATCTCACTCTCTGTTGCAGTTGCTAAGTCAATTTTAGCTCCATTATCTCTATGAAAAACAATATTTCCACTAGTTGTTGTATATGTTCTAAATAAAGTCTTTAAAATTGAAGATTTACCAGCACCACTTGGTCCAAATAGTGATAAAAACTCACCTTGTTTTACTTCAAATCCAATATTCTCAAAACCTTTAACTTCAATACTTCCTCTAGTGTGAACTTGAAAAGTTTTATTTAAATCTTTTACTTCTAATCTAATCACAATATTTCTCCTAAAGTATTGATGACACAAGTAATTGTGTATATGGGTGTTGAGGATCTTCTAAGATTTGATCTGTAAGACCACGCTCTACTATTTGGCCATTTTTCATTACAACTGTTATGTCTGTTAAGTGTTTGATTACGCCTAAATCATGTGATACTACAACCATCGCAAATCCGATTTCATGTTGTAATTCTTTGATAAGATCTAGAATCTTAGCTTGCACTGATAAATCAAGTCCCGTTGTTGGCTCATCTAATAATAGTATTTTTGGGTTACTAGACAGTGCCTTTGAAATTTGGATTCTTTGTTGTTGTCCTCCAGAGAAGTATTCTGGGTAGTCATCAATCCTTGCTGTTGGAATTTCTGTCTTATCTAAGAAAAACAAAGCTCTTTCTCTAATCTCATCATATTTTTTGTTACCACTCATGATAACTTTCTCTGCAATATTTCCACCAGCAGAGAAGTTATAGTTAAGTCCTAGTCTTGGATTTTGGTAAATCATAGACATTAAAGAGTTTCTTAAATATGATAATTCATTTAAATTTGCATCTAATATGTTTTTTCTCTCACCATCTTTACCAATAAAATCTTTTACAAAAATCTCACCTAAACTAGCTGTTTGGTCTTGGTAGATTAGTTGAAGTAATGTAGATTTTCCAGAACCACTCTCTCCCACAATTCCTAAAACTTCACCTGAAGCTAAAGTAAGATTTACATCATTAACTCCAACAACACTTTTACAAGTAGGACAAATTGAACTATTGAAATTCGCACCTGTATTTTCTAAGCATTTTGGACAAAATTTGCCAAATACTTTAGAAATATTTCTCATATCTAGAATCATTACTTATCCCCTTGATTTTCTAATCTTGTATCACAATAATCAGTGTCATTACAATAGTAATGAACCTCTCCATTATCATCATAAACTTCATCTAAGAAGCTAGTGCTACTCCCACATCTTTCACAAACGTGTCCTTCAAAGTTTTCAACTTTAAACTCTCTATCTTCAAACTTAAGAGGTTTAACATCTGTATATGGTGGAATAGCATAAATCTTTTTCTCTCTACCTGCACCAAAAATCTGAAGTGCTTTACAATTTCCAAGTTTTAGTGTGTCATATTTTGGAATTGGACTTGGATCCATTGCATATCTTCCATGAACCATTACTGGGTATCTATTTGAGATTCTTGAATCACCAAACATTGATGTGTCTTCATATAATAAAACCCACAATTTAGAATAATCAGCATTTGCGTGTAAAAGCTTAGCTTTACCAATATTTGGTTCAACTGTTTCTAATACATCTGGCATAGGTACTTGATAAACAAGTGTTTGGCCCTCTTGTAATTCAATTTCAGGAACTCTGTGTCTTGTCTGAATAATTGTCGCATCAGTTGTTTTTGTTGTAGTTTTTGCTTTTGTAACAGAAGCAATAAAGTTTCTGATATTTACAGCATTTACAGAACCATCACAACCTTGGTCAATTACTTTTAATCTATCTTTTTCATTGATAATTGATAAAGATACTTGTAATCCTCCTGTTCCCCAACCTCTTGCTATTGGTAATTCCCTTGAAGCAAATCCTACAATATAACCAGGAATTGCAATAGCTTTTAAAATAGATCTTCTAATCTCTTTTTTTGCTTCTTCATCTAAAAATGCATATCTCATTTTGCAACTCCTTCATCATCTTTTTTATCTTCTGAATACTTTTGTGCTGATTTAAAGATTTGATAATCAGTTTGGAAAGTAACATAGTGTGGCAGTTTAAAGTGATTTGTCATACCATACGATTCAATACCATCTAAGTGGTGCATAATCATGTCAAAATCAGCTGCAATTATATGCTCACCACCCACAGAATAGTGAGTATTATAAAGTGATAAATCTATCATAGACATAGATATAGCTTTTGTCTCATTTTTTCCAAAACAAAAACCAAAACCAGTTGTTAGTTTTGTATCACCATCTTCATCTTGATTAAATGTACCAACACACTCAACAGCAGTAGCTTCAATTGTTCCTACTTTAACTTCATTTTTAGTAAACGGGTGAGTAAATTTAATATCTAATTCACCGATTCTTAAATCACCAATTGTTGGGTGAATATCACCGTAACCTCTCATAGTTGTATATCCAACACATAAAAGTGAGCCAGTTTCTGCTCTTGCCATTACTTGTAGTACTGCAGATCTTGGATATGGTTCAGTTGGATAATTTCTAGTAATATCCCAAGGCTTATCATCTTTTGGAAGAACTTTGATTAAATTATCTTCTCTAAGTGGAGTTAATGCTGATTTTATTACATTATTCTCTTTTGAAAAATTTTCAATATTAACTTCTGGTTTTTCTAAATCAATTAATAGCTTGATTTCATAGTCGTTTGAAGGCCCTAAAACTTGTCCACCTTCAATATCTTTAAATGCAGATGATATTCTTCTTGTTAATCTCATATCATTTGTATCTATAGTTCTAGAAATACCGATTCTTTGACACGAAGATCTGTGTGCTCTTAAAAAGAAAGATGCATTTAGTAAATCTCCTGCACTTCTTTTAATAGCTTTTGCTGCTAATTTCTTCGAATACAAAGACCCTTCACTCATAACTCTATCAATAGAGAATGTAAGACCTTCCATTAAGTCATTATCATCAAGCTTTTCACCTTTAGATGTAATGTCACCATAAAAGTCTAATGAGTTTTTAATAGCTTCCTCACCACCTTTGATTGCATAATAAGCCATTATAAAACCTCCATCTTTGTTGTTCTAGTAACACCAGTAATTTCACCAGATTCATTTAAAAAGAATACTTCACTACCTAGTGGATAATATGAGTTTTTTTCACTAAAAAACTCTACAAAAGACTTGTCAACTGGCAGTTTTACATCTTTATGTCCATTAATTCCTGGCCCACTTAATCTCACATCAATACCATCAAAATCTTTACATTTAAATACAAATGTTGATGAATATTCAGGATCTTTAGAAGTTCCTACTTTTCCTTTGTTAAATAAAAACTCATTTAACTCATCACAGAAAATATAATCAGCTTGTTCAGGTTCATCATTTTTTGCATTCGTAATAGCTTCAATCAGTGAGAACTCTTCTTTCCCCTCATAAAAGAATGAAACTTCTGAATATAGAAGTGTATTTGCAATTGCTAACATATTTGATTCAAATAAAGGTTCAATCTTTTCCACAGTTCCTGGCATTGATAAAGCATTCATCATAGATCTAAAGTTATCTCTATTTAATTTTTCAATATCTACAGTATTCACTACTTTTCTCCTACATTAAATCAAACGAAACTCTAGTAGCATTCACTTTTTGGTTTTCGTTTTCTTTTTTACTTAATTCAACTTTAGCTGCTTGTGTTAATGTTGATACAATTTCATCCTTAAAGATATTTGCTTCATATGCTGCATCAAGAACAGCTGTAAATAAAGATAATTCTTCATTTGTATCCATAACCATTGACCATCCTTTAGTCTCTTCAACTTGTACAATAGTTGAAGTTACTAGTACTTCTCCTGCATAAAACTCACTACCAGAAATAGGATCTTTTACAGGAACTAAAAGTGTTTGCTCTGTTGGAGCAGTTAGAACTTGTACTTTATAGTTTTTATCAATTTTTTTATATAATTGCTCTAACTCATCGATTTGCACAAGTTGTGTTAAATCATTTATCTCTTCTCTTTTCATTTTTAAATAAACCTTTTTCTAATCATTGCACTTACTTTATCAAGACCCCAAACAGTTAAAACAATAATGATAATAATCGAACAAACATCACCATTTTCAAAAGCTCTCATCTTGTCAAATAAATAAAAACCAATACCACCAGCACCAACGAATCCTAAAATTGAAGCTGCTCTTACATCACTTTCAAACCTATATAATGCCATTGAAACAAAGTGAGGCATTGTTTGAGGAATTACTGCGTAAACTAATACTTTTATAAATCCTGCACCAGTTGTAGTTAAAGCTTCTACAGGACCTGGGTCAATTGACTCATTTCCTTCTGCTAATAGTTTTGATAATACACCTGCTGTATGAATTCCTAGCGCTAAAATACCCGCCATTGGTCCAAGACCTACAGCACTTACGAAAATTAATGCCCAAACAATCTCATTAATAGATCTAAAAACATTTGCAACAAAGGTAGCACTTCCATATATCACTTTTTTTACAAACTCATGAATCGGAGTTTTACCAGGAATTAAAATATTTAAAATATTTCTTGAACTCATATATGATAATGGAACTGCCACTACTATTGATAGAAATAAAGCAACAACTGCCATTTGAATAGTTTCTAACATTGACATAACATAAACCATTAAATCATCACTATTTAAGTTTGGTGGGAAGAATCCACTATTTTCAATATCTGGATTACCTGCAATATACTCAACCATATAATGTCCACCATCAAGAAGTGACGAAAAATTCATCTCTGTATCATTCCAAGATTGAATTAATACAAGTAAAAATACAGCTATTATTGCTGATTTTGTAAATGAAAATGGGTTACTCTTTGCTTTTAGCTCTTCTACATTCATTATTTTTATCCTTATTTTAAGTAAGCGCAAAAACGCTTACTTTTGTTTGATTATTTTTTAGCTTTTAATTGCTTTTTTAATTTGATTAATTCTCTTACAGAGTTATATACAGAATCATCACCTTTGATAAAACCTTTGTTTTTAAGTCTTTTTAGACCTTCAGCATCGTTGTAAGATAAAAACGCACCTTTTAATGCCATTTTTAAAGAGTTTGGTAAATCACCTCTTGCTGCAACTGGAGCACCTGGAATTAAATCTGAAGTCCAGATTACGTTGAATTGATCTTTTTCCCAGTGTTTACCTAAACCTCTGTTGAAATCTAAGTTATTAGTTGAAGCTGCATCAATTTTCCCAGCTTTAACAGTTAAAATAGAAGCTTCATGACCACCAGAGTAAACTACTTTAGAGAAGTAATCTTTTGGTTTGATACCAGCTTTTGAAAACATTACAGTTGGAACTAATGTTCCTGAAGTAGATTGAGAAGATGTAAATGCCCAAGTTTTACCTTTTAAATCCTCTAAAGATTTAAGTCCTGAACCTTTTTTAGTAATAATAGTTCCTCTATATCCTGGTAGTCCTGATTCCCCATCAACTTCTACAACTAAAGCTTCAGCATTTGCACGTCTAGCTGCTTCAACATATGATTTAGGTCCTAAATAAGCTACATCAATGTGTTTGTGTTGCATACCAGTAATAATACCTGTGTAATCACCTGCTAATTTCATTTCAACTTCAATACCTAATTGTTTAGAAATATAGTTTGTTAATGGTCCAAAATTTTCTTTCATAGATGTTGAACCAGCAACTGGAATTACACCAAATGTAATTTTTTCTGGCCATTTTTCTTGTGCCATCATTGAAGTTGTTGTTAAACCTAAAGCTACTGTTGCTACTGCAATTTTTTTAATTAGTTTCATTTTTATCCCTTGATTATAAAAATATATTACACGTTAATTTACTGTGTAGATTTTCTCAACTAACTCATCAGTTAGTTTTTCACTTTTGTCGTCAAATACTACTGCTCCATTATTCACTCCGATAATTCTGTCGCAGTACTCTTTGGCGTACTCCAAATGATGAAGGTTTGCTATTACAGTTACACCATAAGTTTCGTTAACCTTCTTCAAAATCCCCATTACTTTTTTTGCACTTTTTGGATCCAGTGCTGAAACTGGCTCATCTGCTAAGATAATCTTTGGTTCTGCGGCTAAAGCTCTAGCGATTGCAACTCTTTGTCTTTGGCCTCCCGAAAGTTCATCACACCTTTTCATTGAATGCTTTGTTATATCAACGATATCCATATACTCTTTTGCTTTTTTAATCTCCTTCTCTCTATATAATTTTAGTATTGCTCTCGATAGAGGAATCTCTTTTAACATTCCACTTACTACATTATCTAGAACTGGTAATCTATCAACTAGGTTATATCCTTGGAAGATAACTCCAATTTGTTCTCTTAATTTAATTAGATGTTTCTTTTTGATTTTGTTTAAATCAAAGTCTAAAACCTCAAACTTTCCATCAAATACCTTTATTCCACCAGTTATTGACATTAACATTGTTGATTTTCCTGCACCACTTGGACCAATAATTCCTATAAATTCACCTTTTTTAACTTTTACGTCAACGTCTTTTAAAATTTTCTCTTTTTTATAACCTAGTGTAAGGTTTTTCATTTTTATCATTTGTTTATTCTCCAATTAAATTAAATCAACTTTTATTTTTACTGCGTCAGATCTTGAGTATGATGTTCCATACTCAACGTAATTCCCATCTTGATTTTTAGATATAGTACTTGCTGCAATTACAGGTGTATTAGATGGCATCATCAAAAGTTCACTAATTTCTGATGATGGATTTAGTGCTTCAAATACTGTTGAAACTTTTGTAATTTCCATAGTTGGATAACATTTATTTAATATGCTATATAAAGACAAAGGCTCAACATTAAGATTATTAATAATCTCTCTATAATGAAATGCATCAAAATATGAATAAGAAACTGTAATTGGTAAGTCATTTGCAAATCTTAATAGTTTTAGTTCTATTACATTTAAATTAGAATTTAATCCTAAAGCCTTTGCAACATCTTCAGGTGGTTGAACTATATCTGCACTAATTAGTTTTGTTTTTGGCTCATAACCTAAGTCTAAAATCTTTTGGGAATATGAGCTTTTATCAGATATAGAATATGGTACTTTTATATTTGATATAAAGTTACCTTTTCCTTTTACTGTATAAACTATCCCTTCATCTTTTAATACTTGAAGTGCTTGTCTAACTGTATGTCTATTTACATCAAACTCTTTTGCTAACGAGTTCTCTGATGGAAGCTTTTCACAACAGTTATATTTTTTTGTTTCAATGTTTTTTAAAATCTTTTCAGAAAGCTTTATATACACCGGTTTATCAACACTCTTACTCAATTAATTTCCTTTTGGCTTGTCTATACAAGCTTGATGGTGAAAGTATAAAAGAGGAAAATTACACGATGATTACAAGTTGTCTATACAAGTTAAAAGCCTTGTCTAGAAGTTTTATATTAATGATTGGCAGATAGCCATAAAATAGGTATTTTTAAAAGTATATTTTTTTGTAAAAGATTATAGATTTCTATAAAAATTAAGTGCATTTTCCATGTTTAGTTTGATAAACATGGAAAATATATGATAATAATGAGAGTTTAATAGTATATTTTAAAGAAGTAATACTAATTACAATCCTCTTTTTTAGCTAGTATTTTTAAAATGTCACAAGAAAATCCTGCTCTTTTTCTTGCTTCAAAATTTAAATCCATTTTTCTAGTAGTTGAACCAGGGAATACATCTTCAATTATTTCTAGATATGTAGAGTCATAGTCCAAACCTTCTTCATCACAAGCGTATTTGTACCATCTATCGCCTTTTGTAACATGGTCAACTTCTTCTTCTAGAATTATATTTAATGCATCTAAAATCTTTCTATTAAATGGATCGTTATTTGATTTCAACTTTTCCATAATTTTAGGGTTTTGGTCTAAACCATTTGCTTCTAAATATCTTGGAACTGCTGCCATTCTTCTTAGAAATTCAGGTGTATCTTGCATAGCTTCAAATAAATTTTTGTGAACTGCAAAATCTCCATACTTACCTCCAAGTTCAGTTAAAAGAGAATTTAACATTATAAAATGCCTAATTTCATCTTCTGCAACTTCCAACCAATCCTTATAATATTGTCTTGGTTTATTTTTAAACCTTAAAGCTGCATCTAAAGCTAAATCAATTGCTGAATATTCAATATGTAAGATAGTATGCAATAAGTATCTCTTACCTTCATTTGTATTGAAATTCTTGATTTTTGGTAGTGTTGTTGGTTTTACAATTTCTAAAAAAGGAGCATATGAGGGCTCTTCTAATTTTACTGGTTCATAAGCCTCATTAAACTCTAATTCGTTATTTAAAAATTTTTCATAAAAAGTGCTAAACTTTTCGATTTTATCCTCAGGTCTATTTGTTAATAAAACATCCTCAAGCATAAGAAAATAATCCATTTATAACCTCGTTTCTGATATAATTACCGAATTTTAGCGAATAAGGTTTGAAATGGATATAAAAGTACAGCCAATGGGTGATTATCAAACAAACTGTTATATTGTGACAGTTGATAATAAGGACTTAATTATTGATCCAGGTGTTGGAGCAGCTAGATGGATAAAACAGAATGTAACAAATCCTGTAGCAATACTAAATACACACGGACATTTTGATCATGTATGGTCAAATAAAGAAGTTCAAAATGAATTTGATTTAAAAATTTATACACCAAAAGATGATAATTTTATGCTTGAGAAAGATCCATATGGTATGGGAATGCCAGCATCATGTGCTGATATTCTGGTTCAACCAGATGAAGAATTAGAGATTCAAGGTATAAAAATTAAGTTTCATCATTTTCCAGGGCATACTCCTGGCTGTTCAGTAATTCAAATAGATGAGCATTTATTTTCTGGGGACTTTATATTTAAAGGTTCTATAGGAAGATTTGATTTTCCAAACTCTGATGCTACTTTAATGAAACAAAGTTTGAATAAAATATTATCATGGAAAGAAATAAACTTCCATGTCTATCCCGGTCATGGAGAAAAAACAACGTTAAGAGCAGAGATAGATTCACTTAAACAGTGGGAAAGATATATTTAGTAAGTAGAAGAAGAGAAGGTATTTAGAATGAGTCAAATTTGTGAAGTTATAGCAAAACAAAACGATAACTTAAAACTAGTAAAAACTTTAGAAGAAATTTATCAAGAGATATTAGATTATTTAAAAGATGATTATCATGTAGATGATATTGAAATTACACTTATTGATTTAGATAGTAATGAAGAAGAGATTTTATATAAGTCATCTAAAATATTAAAAGAAGAAGAAAACTTTGTATTTGAATTAATTCAAAGTGAACATACAAAAATTAAAGTGATTGTAGCTACAAGAGATACAGAATTTATGAATAATAATAGATTTATCATGAATCTTGCTCTACAAGCCTTTTCACAAACACTATATAATAAGCTATTAAAAGGTCGATTAAAAGACTTAACACTTATTGATAATGTAACAGGACTATATAACAGACAATACTTAGATAACTATGCTGATAATATTTTAAGTTTATCAAATAGAGAACAAAAGAAGATTGGATTTTTAAAAATTGGTATTGATCAATTTAAAGCTGTTATTGATGAATTTGATTACCAAGTGGGGGATAAAGTTCTTAAAGTTCTTGCTGATACTTTAAAGAAAAGTGTAAGAACTTCTGATATAATAGTTAAAATTGACGGAGATGAATTCTTAGTTATTTTAATGAACATTATTAACTCAGATAATGCTATTATGATATCAGATAAAATTATTAAGAATTTTAGTGAACAAAAAGTTGTAGTTAATGAACAGACAGCTCAATCATTAATGAAAACTATTTGTAGTGGTATTTCTATTTATCCTGATGATGCTTCAAATATAGATGATATTATAAGAAAGTCAGATATTGCCCTATATGAAGCAAGAAACTTAGGAAGAAGTAAATCATTTAAATTTACGGAAGAAGAAACAAACACAATTGACTTTTTTTAGGTAGATAAATGAAACAAAAGATTTTAGAACTTATCGAAAATTCAGCATCAAATAAAGATGACTTTAAAGCACTAGAAAATATCTATACTTTATATGAGCAATTACAATTTGCTTCTAATATAAAAGAAATGGCAGAGGATATTTTTGATTGGCTTCATAGTAAGTTCAATGTAGACAATATGACCTTTGCATTAATTGATGTTAATGCTAATACTAGAGAAGAGATATTTGTAAAAGGTGAAGAGTTCTACTTAGATGATGAAAAATCGTACTTTTTTATCATAAATACACACACTAACCTTAATGCAACTGTTTCTTTTTCTGCTACTTCTAATGTACACTATCAAGTACTTCAAGCTAAATATGAAACAATTGATGCAGCATTTTTTCAAATCTCACCAATTATTCAAAATGGTATTTTAAAGAAAAACTTTGTTGAGTCTTCATCTTTAGACTCTGTAACAAAAGTTTACAATAGAAACTATTTAATTGAGAACTTAACTAAACATTTAACACTATCAAATAATAAACAAAACCAAATCTTCTTTTTAATGGTTGGAATTGACCATTTTAAAGCAGTTATTGATGAATTTGATTATGATGTCTCAGATAAACTATTAATAGAACTCGCAAAAGTAATTCATGAAAATATCAGTGAGTTTGATATGGTTGCAAGATTAAATGGTGATGAATTCTTAGTTTCTATACTAAGTAATAAACTAGAATATCAAGTTGAAGATATAGCAAATAAAATCATTGAAGATTTTGCACAAGTTAAACTTGTAGTAAATGAAGAAACAAATCAAACACTAAAAAAGACTATTTGTATTGGTCTTGAAGTTTACAATAATTCAAATGAAGATGAAAATATTACAGATGCTATTAAAAATGCAGATATTGCCTTATATGAAGCAAAAAATAAAGGCAGAAGCCAATTGTTTAAATATAATGAATTAAAAGCTGAAGATACAATAGAGTTATTTTAACCCTACTGTATTTTTCTAGCTTTCATATAAACTCTTTTTGGAGCTGGATATCCCTCAACAGTTCTACTTGGATCTTCAGGATCTAAGAAGTCTTCTAAACTTTGATCAAAAGACCATCTTGTTTTTCTTTGCTCTTCTGAAGTTGTAGTTGTTGTAGCAATTACTTCAATATCCTCAAAGCCTGCTCTTGTTAACCAGTTTTTTAATGCTGGGATTGTTGGAATAAAATAGATATTTGGAATTTTAGAGTATCTTTTGTTTGGAGTTAAACAAATCTCTTCTTCACCATCAATCATAAATGTATCAATTAAGATTTCACCTTTTGAGTTTAATCCCCTAGCAAGTGATTTTAAAGTACCTACAGGATCTGGTCTGTGGTATAAAACACCCAGCATAAAAATAAAATCAAATTTATGGTTATAAAACTCTAAGTGCTCAACACCAAGCATTTCATAAACAATTTCTGATTTAACAAAATGGTTAATAAACTCAAACTGATGTAGTGTTAATGGTGATGGATCAAATCCAATTAATCTTTTTGGTTCATCCTCTAACATTCTAAACATATAATAACCGTTGTTACATCCAATATCAGCAACTACTTTATCTTTTAGATTAAAGTGTGGTCTAATTAGGTTATATTTTATATTACTTTGCCATTCTGAATCAATCTCAAGCCCAAATAGATTAAATGGTCCTTTTCTCCAAGGAATTAATTTCTTTGCTGTCTCTTCAATTAAATCATACTCTTCTTGCGTAATATCTTCTCTTTTACCTACTGTAAACCAGTCACCATAATCTGTATAAAGTTCACCTTTTGATATCTCTCTAGCTTTATTAATTTGCTCGTACCAAGGTTGAACGTTCTTCCATTCTCTACAATCGTTTTTCTTTTTTTGTAATGTTTCTAAATCCATAGCGTAATTATAGGTATTTTAAATAAAATCTTATCTTAAATCAATGAAACTAAAAACTATATTTTGTTATACTTGCGAACATAATTTAATATTATTGGCACTTATAAAGCACATTTGTTCTGTACAATACAAAAATAGATGTACTTTGTTAACGTTGAGTTAACCACTTGTGAATATAATACGTTCAATTATTGAGTAAAGGATATTTTTTGAATGCTGTAAAAGTCTTATTCTCCTTTAAGACAACATTGATTTTACTTGCTATCTTAGCAATTGGGGCTGGTTACGCTACTTTCATTGAAAATGATTTTGGTACTTCATCAGCAAGAGTTCTGGTTTATAACAATCTATGGTATGAAATTGTATTAGTATTAACTACAATTAACTTAGCAGGAATTATTTATACTTATAAAATGTGGAGACATAAAGCTAGATTTATTTTCCATATAGCTTTCGTTGTAATACTAATCGGGGCTGCTGTAACTAGATATGTTGGTTACGAAGGTATTATGCAAATTAAAGAAGGTACTACTGAAAACAGAATGATTTCATTAGAGCCATATTTACAAATTACTATCAAAGATGATGGTAAAACTTACTATAAAGAATATCAAAAAGAGTTCACAACTTTATATAAATCTGTAAATAATTTTGAACACACTGTTTTATTTGGTGAAGATAAAACTATTGATTTTAAATATAAAAACTATATGTTAGCTAAAAAAGGTGACGCATCTATGGGTATGTTAACTATGGATGTTACAATGAATGGTGAAACAAAAGAGATTAAATTACCTGGTAAAAGAGGTCAGAAAAGTATGAGAAGAGACTTAGTATTTGGTGATACTATTATTGCTTTAGAATACGGTTCTAAAATCTTAACTGTTCCATTTAAAATTCATTTAAAAGACTTCCAACTTGATAGATACCCTGGAAGTATGTCTCCTTCATCATATGCATCGGAAGTTACTGTAGTAAAAGAAGATGGTTCAAAATATGATTATAGAATTTTTATGAATAGAACATTACATGAAGGAAACTTCTTATTCTTCCAAAGTTCTTACTTCCCTGATGAATCAGGAACAGTTTTATCAGTAAATAATGATCCAGGTAAATGGCCTACTTATTTTGGTTACTTCTTATTAACACTTGGACTAGTATTAAACTTATTTGATAAAAAGTCTAGATTCTGGAAATTAACTAAGTATGTAAGTTCTAGAAATAACTTAGCATCTATTGCTGTTGCCTGTTTTATGGTATTTGCTTCTAGTGACGCAAATGCAAATGAAGAAGGTGTTAATGATCAAATTAAAGCACAAAAAACTGTTGAGTATTTAAATAAACTAAAGGCTGAATCAGCTGTAACTGCTAAAAAATTCTCTCACTTAACTACACAAAGTCAAGGTGGTAGAATGAAGCCAGTTTCTACATTAAATAGAGAAATTTTACTTAAATTAAGTGGTAAAAAAACACTATTTGGAATGAACGCTGACCAAGTTGTATTAGGTATTTTATCTAGACCTGAAATTTGGAGAGATATTAAACTTATTAAGATTAAAACTCCTAAATTAAAGAAGTTCTTAGGTATCGATCCAAGCAGAAAACACGTTGCATTCTCTGAAGTATTTGTTGATGGAACTTATATCCTAAACAAAGAAGCAGAAAAAGCATCAATGACTAAACCTGCTGAAAGAGGAACTTACGAAAAAGACATTATTAAATTGGATGAAAGATTAAATATTATTTACGCTGTATTTAATGGTAATCTATTTAATATTTTCCCAAAACCAGACGATACTACAAATAAGTGGCATACTCCATTAGATGCTATGCAAACATTTGAAGGTGAAGCAAAACCTGCTGTTGAAGCAATGACAAGAGGGTTTATTAATGCAGTTATTCAAAATAACTGGGATGATGCAAATAGATTCTTAGATATGATTGCCCTATTCCAAGAAAAAGTTGGTGAAGGTGTAGTACTATCTCAATCACAAGTTGATAATGAGATTTTATTTAATGAATTAGATATCTTCTTTAAATTAACTCTTGCATATGTTCTAGTTGGATTTATCATGTTAATTGTTGCATTTGTTGTAGTATTTAATCCTAAAATTAAACCTAAGAAGACAACATTCTTCTTCTTTATTATTTTAGCTGCTTTATTTGCCGCTCATACATTTGGTATGGGATTCAGATGGGTTGTTTCAGGACATGCTCCTTGGTCTGATACTTATGAATCGTTATTGTATATTTCATGGTCTGCTGTATTTGCAGGAGTTATCTTCTTTAGAAAATCACTACTTGCATTAAGTGCTGCTGTTATTGTTGCTGGTATCTTTATGTTTACTGCTCACTTAACAGGTATTGATCCACAAATTACAAATTTAGTTCCAGTTCTTAAATCTTATTGGTTAACTATCCACGTATCTGTATTAACTGCATCTTATGGATTCTTTGGATTAGGTGCTATTTTAGGATTTATGGCATTAATTATGTTTATCTTTAGAAAAAATAGACCTCACTTAGATGAAACTATTAAACAAATTTCAGCTATTAATGAAATAGCACTTATTGTTGGTGTTACTTTTATTGTAATAGGAAACTTCCTTGGTGGAGTTTGGGCAAATGAATCTTGGGGTAGATACTGGGGATGGGATCCAAAAGAGACTTGGGCTTATGTTTCAATTGTAATTTACGTATTTGTAATTCACATGAGATTCGTAAAAAGACTTAATACTCCATTTGCATTCTCAACTGCATCATTATTATCGTTTGCTTCGATTTTAATGACATACTTTGGAGTTAACTTCTATTTATCTGGAATGCACTCATATGCAACTGGTGACCCTGTGCCAATTCCACAGTGGGTATACTATGTTGTAGCAGCAGTATTTATTGCTATTGCACTTGCATGGAAAAACAGAGATTTAAGAGATACAATTTGTCATCTTGAAAACCAAAAAGAAAAAGCCTAAGATTTATTCTTAGGCTTTTTTGCTTTATACTACTTTTAAAACTTACAATTGAAACGTTATTGAAACGTTGGATCTTCTATAATTCTTTTAAATTTAATATAGGATATAAAATATGAAAGAATTAATCGTAATAACAGGTGCAAGTTCAGGTATTGGTGAAGCTACAGCTAAAAGACTGTCAGAAGCTGGGCACCCTCTTTTATTAATTGCTAGAAGAGTTGAAAAACTTGAAGCTCTAAATCTTCCAAATACTATTTGTGCTAAAGTTGATGTAACTAATTTTGATGAATTAAAAACTACTATTAAAAATGCAGAAGAAAAATATGGTAAAACTGGATGTTTAGTAAATAATGCTGGAGCTATGCTTTTAGGTTCTATTGATACACAAGATGTTTCCGAGTGGCAAAGAATGTATGATTTAAATGTTATGGCTGTTTTAAATGGTATGCAAGCTGTTTTATCTGATATGAAAGAAAGAAGAACTGGTACAATTATAAATATCTCTTCAATTGCTGGAAAGAAAACATTCCCTGCTCATGCTGCTTATTGTGGTACAAAATTTGCAATACATGGTATTTCTGAAAATGTTAGAGAAGAAGTTGCAGCATTTGATGTAAGAGTTATTACAATTGCTCCAGGAGCTGTTGAAACTGAATTATTATCTCATACTACTTCTGATGAGATTATTGCAGGATACGAGCAATGGAAAGAAGATATGGGTGGTGTTATTATTCCTGATGATATTGCAAGATCAATTGAGTTTGTATACTCTCAACCTCAAAATGTAAATATTAGAGAGCTTGTAATAGCTGCAACAAGACAAGAGCCATAATATGCTATACTAGCTTTATGAATTACAAAATTGTCTCTAATAATAAAGATCTAATTTCTCAAGCTAGTAATGTATTTGCTTCTTTGGATATGAATGAAGCTATTCATATTCAAGAAGTGGATTTTTGGCTAATAGATACAAATACTTTAGATAAAAACTCAATACTCTCTTATAAAAATAAAAATGAATATTCAAACTTACTTTTTGTTGTAAATAATGATGAAGAGATACAAATATGCCTTCAAAACTCTTTTTCAAATTATATTAATAGTTCTTTTACAAATTTAGAGTTAAATAGTTGGTGTAAATATTTTTTGTCTTTGAGAAAAACAAATATCGTTGATATAGATGAGAACACTTCAATAGACCTAGACAATAAAGTGTTATATGAATCAAATAAGTCTATAAAACTAACATTACAAGAAATTGCCCTATTAAATGCAATTAATTCAAAAAGCTATGTTCCAACTGAAAATATTGCAACTGTTTTAAACCTATCGTCTACAACTAGTGTTAGAACTATTATAAATAGAATTAGGAAAAAGCTTTCAAGTAATGTAATTGAGCATAAAAGGCATTTAGGTTATAAACTAGCTAAGACTGAACAAAAAAGCCCATATAATCAAAATATAAACTCTCACATAAAAGAGTTAGAAGAACAAAATAATCTAATGCAAGAAATAGTTGATAGTTCACCTATTTTTATAGTTACTTTTGTACATAAACAACTCTATTGTATTAATAAATCATTTAGAGATTTTTTAGGTGTTGAAATTGTAAAAGAGTTATGGGATGAAACAAAAGGTGATTTCTTTCAGTTAATAAAACATAATTCAAAGGATAAAGAGTCATTGAAACAAAGATTATTTTGTATAGGTACAAATAATATAGAGCTATATGATTTTCATAAAAATGATACAAATAAATTTGAAATTAAAACCTATTATTTTGAAAATTTAGATAAACACCTTTTGATATTTGAAAAAAAGTAAAATTTACTTTTTTTGCGAACAAGCAATAAATTCATTTACTTGTTTAGTATAATCTTTAAACCAGTATTTTACTGTAGTACCAGTTAATCTAGTTGCATCTTTTTTTATACCATAAATATATACTGAAAAAGAGAAATATTTATCGTTATAGCTAAATAAGACTTGTTCTGGCACTAATTGCATTTCATAACCATCTTCAACCCAATCATTCCAGAAACCTTCAAAATCATTATTTATCTCTTCTGCAATTTCATTATCGCTATATTTGTATAAATTTACATTTGCTATTGTAAATTCATCAACTTTTTTATTTATAGTTTTGTAAGTAAATAAACCTGATTTTTTTGGAAAACTTAGCTGATTGTAAGTAATAGTTTCACCTGTAAAAAAGTTATTACTTAGCTTTTTAAAGTTTAGTTTACGATAAGAATCTTCTTTTCCAAACAATTCTAAGCCATTTAGATTATCATCTATCAAATTTGACAAATATTCTGGTGGATAATTGAATTTTTCAGGATTAAAATATGGACTACATTGATTAGCAAGCATAGAGCCTGCTAACAATAGTGATGATAATAAAATCTTTTTCATTCTTTTACTTTATAGTGAAATTGTGAAAACAGCTCCGTTTTCATTGTTTTTAACACTTAGTTTACCATTCATTTTATCTTCAATAATTGCTTTTGAAAGGTATAAACCAATTCCTGTACCTTTTTCTTCTTTTGTTGTAAAATATGGTGTAAATATTTCATCTATTAAACAGCTTGGAACTCCTCCAGCATTATCACAAACATCAATTTTTACATTATCATCAGTTTTAGAGATATTTATATCAATTGTTCCATTTTCTACTTTGTTTTCATCTATTGCGTCTTTTGCATTAATTATAAGATTCATTAGTACTTGAGAGAACTCATTTTTATTACCATAAATTGTTACTTCTTCTTGACAATTAATAGATAAGTGAATATTACTATGATCTAATACTGCTCCAATAATATTTAATACATTTTCAATAGACTCTCTTACTACAAAATTAGATTTTTTTTCATCTTTTTTATAGAAGTTTTTAAAGTTATCAATAGTATTTGACATAAACTCTATTTGATAAAGAGAGTTTTCCATAGCTTCATCAAACATTTTGTCACTCATTTTTCCTTTATTTTTAAAGGCTCTTAGGTTTTGAAGAGTTAAAGATAATCTTGTAAGTGGATGTCTCCATTGGTGGGCAATATTTCCTATCATATCACCTAATTCTGCTAATTTACTTTGGTTTTGTAAAAGTCTGTCTTTTTTAGCCACTTCTAGGGTTTTTAAAGTAACTTTATTGTCTAAATTAGTTGCTAAGTCATGTAGCTTATCAGCTTGTTTAACTACTAGTTCAAATAAACTTTCTAATTTTTTTGTGAAAAGGAATGTAAACAAAATAGACATTAATGTTGCAAAAATTAAAATTGTTACAATCATTGTATTGTTATTGTTTTCAACTTTTTGTATTGATTCTTCTTTTTCTTGCATGATTAGATTAAGTTTTTGTTTATCAAGAAATAGTGGTTGTACATATATATTATTATTGTAAACAAAAGCTTCTTCATGAGGTTTTTCCATTTGTTCTACAAGTTCAACATCAAAATCATCAAATACAGTTCTTTTAGAATTGTAAAAAGACCAGTTAAATTTATCTTCCTTATGTTTTAAATAATGTCCACCAACATCTGCTAGATAAATATCATATAAAGCAGAACTAGTAATACTATCAAGTAATTCTTGCATGAAGATATTAATGATTAACATACCTCTAAATTTATCATTAATTATCATAGGAGTTGCAACTCTAACAACGGGTTTATTAGGAACCTCAATATGTCCATGTTCCACATTTAAATCAATTTTAGAAAACCAAACATCATTCTTTTTCATCTTAGAAACATTTTTAAAGTAATATCTATTTGATTTATTTTGTAAAATCTCAGATTTATATGGTTCTAATGAATGTTTTTCCCTATCAAATCTAAGAACTTCATAACCCTCTTCATTTATGTATCTAATTTGCATATAATCTTTGTTAGCTTCCATAATAGTAAGAAGTAATAAATCTATATAGTATTTATATGCACCATAATCTACATATTTTACAAAATATTCATTTTTTGCTATTGCTTGAAGTGCATCTTGCTTTGTTTTAAAATATTTGTCAAACTTATCTTTTTTTTCAGCACTTTGAAGTTTTACTTCTCTTTGAAACTTATTTGCAACTAAGTCTTGTGAAAAATAAATATGTATTACTGTAATAGATACTATTAGTAAAACAGTAAAGATAATATAGGAAAAAAAGAGCTTAAAACCAAAGTTTCTATTCTCTTTAGATAACTTATCAATCTCAACCATTTTTTTCTATCTTATAGCCAGAATTTCGAATATTTACTATAAAATTTTCTTCTAATTTTGCTCTAATTTTTTTGATTTGTGTTCTAAGTGTATTATCACATACATCTTTCTCATCCCATACATAATCTTTAATAATACTAGGACTTACAACAGTTCCAATATTTTTAGTAAGAATATATAATAGATCTTTTTCATGCTGTTTTAAATCAATTGGTGAGTCTTTATAAAATAGTTGCATTGAACATAAATTAAACTTATAATCTTCTGTAATTTGTACGTCATCACAAGTAATATCTTTGTGAAGTATTTGATTAATTCTAAGTTCTAGTTCATCAAGTATAAAAGGCTTTCTTACATAATCACTACAACCTAATGCGTAACCTTGTTTTACATGTTCAATATCACTTTGTGCAGTTATATAAATAGCAGGAGTATTCACACCCTCTTCTCTAATAGCCTTTAATGTTTCAAAGCCATTCTTTTTAGGCGTATTGATATCCAATAAAAGTATGTCATAGTTATCTAAAATAGCGTTATCTAGCAGCTCTTCCCCATCGTTAAAGTAGTCAACTTTGTTTCCATCCAATTCAAAATAACTTTTAATTGATTCACAAATAAAATTGTCATCTTCTAAAAGTAAAATCTTCATTCTAATCCTTAATCATTATTACAACTACAAAAACCCTCTTCTTCAAGTTTTTCATTTTCTGCCTCTAAATCACGTTTATATTTTAGATAATCTTTTTCTCTTTGAGATAGTTGTTCTTTTTTTATTTTTTCTAAATTTTCTTTATTCTTTTCTTTAACGTAATTATCATTTGCATTAATTACTGTAATAAATGTAAGTATCAAAAGTAAAAATTTCATAAAATTGCCTAATTAGTTACATGTAGGGATATTGTCAGAGTCATAAGCAAACTCTTGCAAAAACTTCATCATAATCTCTGATTCTTTTTTAAAATCTTTACTTTCAAAATATAAAACAACATCAACACTTTCAGTATCATCACTATGTAAATCTTTTAATTCCATAGCCTTATTAGCAAATAGTTCTTTCCACTCACTAATTGAAGCCATATTACCACCTCTATTACCCTCACCATGGCAAGTTGAACATCTTTTTAAGTAGTGATTTTGTCCTTCTATATTCTTTGTTGCATATGCGCCTCTGTTCTTAGAGTTTGCGCTTGCATTTAGAGTTAATAATAAAGCTGATATTGAAAGAAGTAATAAGAGTTTATTTTTTAGTGCCATATTTATCTCCATGTAATTTTTCAAATTTTGAAGTTGCATCATCCATCCAAGCTAACATCTGTTCAAGATTCCACATACCGTATATTATCATATGTTTTTTACCTTTTCTTGATAATTTCTCTTCATTTGGTCCCATAAAATATATTGCAGGAGTCATTGAAACACTTAATCTTTCAGGAACTTGACCTGTATTTGCTACATCAGAATCATAATCTAGTGAATTATCTAAATACATTGGTGTAAAATATTTTTTTATTTTTTTTTGAAATTTTGGATGAGATAGTACTTCTGCTTTCAATTTTGGACAATAAAAACATGTTCTTGAATCCAAAAATAAAAAAATAGGTTTCTTTTTATAGTTAGCAACTTGAATTCCATCTTCAAATTCATTTTGCCATATAAGCCCATCCTGCCAAGCATTTGATGCATATAATGATGATATTAATAATAAAAAACTTACTAATATTCTTTTCATTTTTCTTCCTTTTACCGCTTTTTTATACTTTATTCTTTTTTAAATTAAATAAAATTGATTGAAGTCAATAATTAAAAATATTTTGACTTATGTCAAGTTTGGCACTTTAAAAGCACTTTACTTTGTTAGAATTTTCGATAATTGAGTTTCGTGCTCAATAATTTTAAAGGAGATGAGATGAAAAGCTTAGTGTGTAAAATTGCTAAGATTGCAATATTTGCTTCTGTACTTTCATTTACTGCTGCTTTTGGGTCACAGCACTCAAAAGGTATGTCAGAAATGGATCCAGTGTCTGGCGGGGATTCTTGTATTAAATGTCACAAAGGCATTGAATCTATTAGAGATACAAAATCAGACATGATGCAGCAAATTATTGCAATGGGTCAAGGTCTTGGTGATAGCGCTGGTTGTGTTGTTTGTCACGGGGGTAACCCTGAAAACGGTACAGTTGAAGGTGCGCACAAGGGTGCACCTGCGGCGCATGCTGGAGGATTAGCTGAGTTTGTTAGAGATCCAGGTTCTATGTGGGTAGCTGACAAAACATGTGGTATCTGTCACGCAGATACAGTAGCAAATACTATGAAGTCATTAATGATGACTGAAGCTGGTAAGATTCAAGGTAATATGCATACATGGGGAACATATGATACTAAAAAAGTACAATATGCAAACTATGATGTAAAAGACGAGGATGGGAAAACGCCAGCATGGGGAACTAAAGTATATAAAGATTACATGGTTAAAATGATCGATAAGTATCCTAACCAATTCCCTACAGAGTTAAAGCAATTACCATTACCACCTTCTGGACCAGAAGATTTCGTTGGTAAATCAGAAGAAGAAATTGGTGCTATGGCATCTGTTACTTACCAAAGATCTGATTGTCAAAGATGTCACATTGGTGTAAGAGGTAGAAAAGGTAGAGGTGACTGGAGAGGTATGGGATGTTCTGCATGTCACATGCCATATGGTAACGAAGGTATCTACGAAGGTGGAGATCCTACTATCGATAAGAAAGAGCATGGTCACATGTTAGTTCACATGATGCAAGGTACTAGAGAAGCTAAAGTTAAAACTCCATCTGGAATGGAATTTAGTGGTATTCACCCTGAAACTTGTAACTCTTGTCACAATAGAGGTAAGAGAATTGGTGTTTCTTACGTTGGTTTAATGGAGCAACCTTATGGTTCACCACTTAATGTAGGTGGTAAATCTCAATCTAAACACCACGGTAAGAGATATAAACACATCAAAGAAGACTTACACTTTGAAGCAGGTATGACTTGTCAAGATTGTCACACATCTGTTGATATGCATGGTGATGGTACATTATTTGGTACTACACTAGGTCAAGTTGAAATTGAGTGTTCAGATTGTCACGGTACTAATGATAAATACCCATGGGAATTAAAAATTGGATACGGTGAGAAGTTTAAAATCGAAACTCCTGAAGGTCCAAGAGGTATGGCTGACGATTTACCATACTGGATGACTCAAGGTACTGTTTACGATAAACAAGGTGGATATTTATTATCTACTAGAGGTAACCCATTAGGAAATGTTGTAAAAGTTGAAGGTAAAGAAAAAGTAATCGTACACTTAGCGTCTGGTAAAGACTTAGAAGTACCATTATTAAAATACAAAGCTAAAACTAATACATACAAATCTCAAGATGCACATGTTGCTATGGGAGAAATTAAAGCTCACATGGAAAACTTAGAGTGTTACTCTTGTCACTCTGACTGGGCACCACAATGTTATGGTTGTCACGTTAAAGTAGATTATACTCCTGGTAAATCTAAAATTGACTGGATCGCATCTGGTTCATCTAACTTTAAAAATGGTGAAACATCTGAGTCAGTATTAGGAACAAAAGGTAAAAAACTTTACGGTAAACCAAGTGAAACTAGATCTTACTTAAGATGGGAAGATCCAATTTTAGGTATTAATGGTGAAGGACTTGTAACTCCGGTTATTCCTGGTTGTCAAGTTACATTTACTGTAATTGGACCTGATGGAAAAACATTAATCCTTAACAAACAAGCTAGAGTTAATGATAATGGTCAAGTTGTAGCGGGAACAGATATGGCTCCAGTACAACCTCACACATCTGGTAGAAAAGCTAGATCTTGTGAATCTTGTCACTCTAACCCTAAAGCTTTAGGTTATGGTATTCAAGATGGTCAGTTCTTACAAAAACAAGGTGAAGATTTATATATGGATCTTCAAGACTTAAGAACTGGTGAATTTGTTCCTAAAAACAAAACAGTTCAAATGAAAGCTATTCCAGGTATGGATTACGATTGGTCTCAAATTGTAACTAGAGATGGAAAACAACTTCAAACTGTTGGTTCTCACTGGCCTGATTCAAGACCGCTTGATCAAGACATGAGAGAAAGAATGGAAAAAACTGGTTTATGTATGGGATGTCACCAAAATATGTCTAATAAAGAGATCTGGAATAAATTAAATACAGAAAAATCTTTAGATGTTAATGAGCACATCAAAAAAATGCACGAAATTGCAACTAAAGCAGCAAAAGCTACTAAATAGTCAATAGTGTACAAATAGAAAAGAGGATTATTCCTCTTTTCTACCCCAAATAATTTAACTTATGATAATTAGAGTATAGTTATTATAATTTTGATTATTACTAAGGAAGGTATTTATAATGAAAAGAAAAATTTTAAGCAAAACATTAATCACATCATTAGTTGCATCAACTTTTTTATTAAGTGGATGTTCTGAGAGTCAGTCTAAAGCAGAAGTTGTAAAAGAAAAACCTAAAACAGAAGTATCAGCTGAAGTAAAAAAAGAAGAGCCAAAAGTGGTTTATACTAAGCATGATAATGTAGTAAATGATGTATTTAAAGACATTGCAAGAATTGGACCTGAAGGTAAATTCATGTTAATTGTTTTTGGAACAAATACTGATCCTTACTCTGATAGATTAAAAGCGGATATCAAAAACTCAAATGAGTTAACATCTATGTTAAAAGAAAAAATGAATTCTTATTATATTAAAGCACATGAAAATAAAAGAATGAAGTTATATCACGAAGGTGATTATATGGATGTTGATACAAAAACTATGATTTCTATTTATGGTGTCGATGCAACACCTACACTAATTTTTGCAGATAAAAAAGGTAAGGCTGTTATTGTTGTACCTGGATATATGCCTGCAGATCAGTTTATTGAAACTATTAAATTTATGGAAAGTAATAAATGGGAAGGAAAAGATAGAAAGAATGGTGAAGTATACGAAGCTTTAAGAGATCATTATATTGCTAATGGTATTAACGTAAAAAAGAAAGAGTCTTAAAATGAAGAAACTATTATTTGTAATTACCCTACTTTTAACTTCTGTATTTGCAGAAGATTTATTAAAAAAAGATACAAGATTAGTTGCCAATGGTAAAGCTGTTATGTTTATTTTTGAAAGCAAAACATGTCCTTATTGTGATCTTTTAAAGACAGACTTTAAAGAGAACAAAGAGATGGCTGAGCTTGGTAAAGAGTTTAATATTTATTTAATTAATCAAGAAAAAGAACAAGATTACGTTATTGGAAAGACTAAGAAAAAAGAGACAACTACAACACTTAGAATGGCTTTTTTAGCTAAGTCAACTCCAAATATTGTAATGTTCGATAAAAATTGGAATAAAATATTCCAATTACCAGGATATGCACATCCAGCACAAATGATTACTTTTATGAAATTTATTAAAGGTTTACACGAAGGTACTTACACTACAAAAGAGTGGCAAAAATATCTAAAAGATAATGGGGTATCTTAATCCAAAAGGATAAAAAATGAAAAGAAGAGAGTTTTTTAAACTATCTCTTATTACAGCATCAATGTTAGTTTCAACTAAGATTGATGCTCTTGCTTCTACAAATGCTAATAAAACTTCTATTGCTGTTCTTGGAGGTGGTTTTGCAGGACTTAGTGTTGCAAAATACCTAAAAGAATTAAATCCTAATTTAGAAGTAACTTTAATAGAAAAGAATCCAAACTTTATATCATGTCCCTTCTCAAATGGCTGGCTTGGTGGACTAAAAGATATTAGTTTTGAGAATCTTAATTTTGATTATAATAGTGCAGTTTTAAAATATAAATACAATTTTATAAATGAAACTGTTGTAGATATTAATAGAGAAAAGAAAGAGATTTATACAGACAAAAGTGTTGTTAAATATGATTATATGATTATGGCATTGGGTATTGACTATAACTATAAAAAACTATTTAAAAAGAATAAAGAAAAAATTCAAGACGCAATTATTAAAGCTCCTGCTGGATTAAAACCTGGAAGTGAAACAATTAGACTTAAAAGAATGATTAGTAATTTCAAAGGTGGAAACTTTGTAATTACTCTTCCTAAATCAACTTATAAATGTCCCCCTGCTCCATATGAAAGAGCATGTATGATTGCTAACTATTTTAAAGAACATAAAATCGATGGTAAAGTTGTTGTATTAGATCCTAGAGCAAAACCTGCTTCTAAAGCAAAGGCTTACTTATTGGCTTTTAATACTATTTATAAAGATTACATCGTTTATATTCCTAAAAGTAGGTTTAAAGATGTTGACTTTGATAAAAAGTTAGTTTATGCAAAAACATATGATAAATTGCAAGAAAAATACTTAGTAAAAGAGCTTGATTTTGAAGAGATATCTATAATCCCTCCAAATAAAGCAAATGACTTATATAAAAAAGTTGGTATCAAGACTTATGCTCAAGGTTGGGTTAAATTAAATAGACCTACATTTAGAACGCAAAGTGATGATGATATTTATGTTATAGGAGATGCACAAGGAGAATACCCGTATCCAAAATCTGGTCAAATGGCATATTCATGTGCTTATTTAGTAGCTGATGAATTAGTAAATAGAATAAATAAAAAAGGCTTTGATTATATTAATAATCTACCAGGAAATGTATGTTATTCGTTGATTACACCAAGTAGTGCTGCGTGGGTGAGTCATGAATATAAATATGATAATAGACTTAGAGTTTTTGCACAAAGCTCTGAAATTACAAAAGACAACTATATCACTGCTAAAAATTGGTATGAAAGTTTAACAAACGATTTATTTGGATTATAAGGATAAATATGAAATTAATTAAAATAGCTATGGCAACTACACTTATTAGTAGTATTGCTTTCTCACAAATTGTATGGATGCCAGAAGCACCAAAAAGAATGAAATGGAAAGAAGCAATGCAATATTGTAAAGACCAAGGTGCTAAGCTTCCTTCAAAAAAAGTTTTTCAAGAACTATGGTATAAAAATAATAAAGCTTCCGATATAAAAGGCTTTGAACTATCAGTTTCATACTGGACAAGTGATGAAGTAAAAAACAATAAACATGCTGCTTATCCTTTCTATTTTATGGAGGGTAGAGACACTTGGTACTATAAAGCAGACAAGTACGGAGTAAGATGTATTAAGTAAACCTAGTGTTTTGGAAATTAAGTCATAATAACTAAATATTTTGATATAATTTCCAAAAAACAAAGGATTACTTTGAGCCAAATTATTGATATATTTAAAGAAATAACTGCTATTCCTAGATGCTCAAAAACTCACGAGCCATTTATAAACTATATGAAAGAGTTATCTTCTAAACTTGGATACTTATGTTTAGTTGATGATTTTAATAACATCTTATGTAAAAAAGAGAATTCGACTGCTAATTTAGCATTTCAATCACACTATGATATTGTATGTTTAAGTGATAATTGTGTACCAGTGATTGTACAAAATGGAGATACTTTAAGTGCTCAAAACTCTACTTTAGGTTCAGACAATGGAATTGGTTGTGCTTATATGATTCAATTAATTTATGATGGTTATGATGGAGAATTTTTATTTACTTCTGATGAAGAGATTGGTTTAATAGGTGCTAATAACTTAGATTTAGAGTTAAAAGCTCCATATATGTTAAATCTTGATAGTGAAGAAGAAGGTGGAATTTGTATTGGATGTGCTGGAGGAGTTGATATCTTCGGAACAAATACAAACAAAAAAATCATCCCTAATGATGAAAATCTTGATTTATATGAAGTAAGTATTTCAAAACTTCAAGGTGGACACTCTGGTGTTGATATTGATAAAAATATTCCAAATGGAATTAAGCTTATTGCTAAAACTATCAAAGAAGCAAATGCTAAACTTTTAGATATTAATGGAGGAGAGAGAATTAACTCTATTCCTGTTAATGTAAAAGCAATTATTGCTTGTAAAGAAGCTCCTATTGCAAGCCATGAAAATATGTTAATCGAAAAGATCGATACAAAATCTGAACACTTAAATGTATTTGATGATAGTATTATTGATTTTTTATATGTATTTGAAAATGGTATGAGAGGTATGAATGAAGAATTAAGAGTAGTTCAAAACTCAATCAACTTAGCAATTATAAAAACTTCACCAGATGATATAAAAGTAGAGTTATCTGCTAGATCAATGGCAAATGAAGAGCTTGCAGCTTTAAAAGAAGAAACAATTGCCCTACTTGAAAAACATAACTTTACTGTAACAACTGATGGTAAATATCCAGCATGGAAACCAGATATTAATGAGTTTACAAATAAAGTTTTAGATATATACAAAGAGTTTAATGAAACTGCATCTTTAGAAGCAATTCATGCTGGACTTGAATGTGCTATTTTCAAAGATAAATATCCACATATTAAAGTTGCATCAATTGGTCCATCTATTCAATTCCCTCACTCTAAAAAAGAGCAAGTATCTATTGCTTCAGTTGAAAATGTATATAAAGTAGTAGAAAAAGTTGCTTTAGAAATGTCTAAATAGATTTACCACCAAGTAACAAAGAAAGATTTGGTAGTTAAACCATTTTTCATCCAAACAAGAGGAGATTTCTTTTGTGACAAAAAGAAATCTATCTCTTCTAATGCATCTTCATAAGAAACCCATTCATTATTATCTTTTTCATTACAAACCCAATCATACCTATGAGGTAAGTTGTAAATAAAGCCCGAGAAAGCTTTTTGGCTTATAAACTGCTCACGTTTGATATAAAAACCCCGTATTTCGCAATTATGAAAATATGAGTAGTTTTTACCCAAATATTCTAGTGGTAAGTAGATATTTGCTTTAAAACATACAGTTTGTTTTAAGTTTTTTATATCCACATCATTTAAATAAGATTTTGAATTATTATCAAAGATAAGAGGTAATTGTTTGTCTTTTAGCTTATTTAGTTTTTTTACTAAAGTGTCATTTCTATTTGGACCAATATATCTATCTAATTCATTTTCAAAACTTGGGTCATACAAATAATACTTGTAAACTAATTCAACATGCTCAAATCTTTTTTTGAAATTATCATATAAAATAAAATCCAATTCTCCAAGTGTATTTCCATCTTTTATGATTTGTATATTCTTATTTACTATGTTATAACGTAATGCAAGTTTTATATAGTATTCAAAAAAATATTCTACTCTTTTTCCTAAAGGAAGTTTTTTATCAATAGATAGCTTTGAGTAATCAATATTTGAGATATCAATGTTTTCGAAATCAAATTGTTTAAGTTCATATAGCTCATCAAATAAAGCAGGTGTTTTATAGAATCCTAAAAATTGCTCTTTTAGTTCTGTCATTTATAGTTCTTAAGATGATTTAAACTCTCATAACAACTGTTTAAATACTCTATTCCAAATAAATTGTAGTGGTTTAAATAGTGATAAAGATTATATATCTTTTCTTTATTTATATAGTTTTTGCTAAGTGGAAATGTTTTGTCATAATATTCATAAAAAATATCATCAAACCCCGTAAATACCCTACTCATAGCAATATCAACTTCTCTATCTGCATAATAAACAGCTGGATCAATTAAATAGACTTTTTCACTATTAAATAAAACATTACCTCCCCATAAATCCCCATGCACCAATGAAGGTCTATCACAATTGTTGTTTAAAAAATCTATTAAATTTATTTTAACTTCACCTAGCGTAGATTGAAATTTATCTTTTATTTTTATATCTTTTATTTTATTTATTTGATATTGAAGTCTGTTTTCTATAAAAAACTCACCCCAATTTGAGTTTTGAGTATTTATTTGTTTACTAAGTCCTATATAATTATTCTCATCAAAACCGTAAGTATTTCCAAAATACCTATGCAGCAAAGCTATGCCAATACCTAAATCTCTTGATAAATCTTTTGTGTTAGGAAATATATCAATTTTTTCCAATTCCATTTCTTCTTCTGTAGCAGTGAAGATTTTAGGAATATGAAGATATCTATTATCAGTTTCTGCTATTGCTTTTTGAAGTTCTTGTAAACCTCTTGCTTCTTGTATAAAGGTATCTTTGTTATTTGTACTATTTAATTTATGAAAAGTATCCATATTTATGCCTGCTTCAATAGTTTTTATTTGTTATATATTATATAATACAATAAAAATTTACAAAATGGAATCAAATGCAGTTTAATGGATTTAAAAAAGAAGCAATTACTTTCTTAGAAGATTTAAATAAAAACAATAATAAAAAATGGTTTGAAGACAATAGACACATTTGGGAAAAGAATGTATTAGAACCCAATAAAGCTTTTGTAGAAGAGATGGGCGAAACACTACAAATATTAGTTCCTACTATAAAAGCAATTCCAAAAGCTTCTGCCTCTTTATTTAAAATATATAGAGATGTAAGGTTTTCAAAGGATAAAACACCTTTAAAAGAAAAAGTAGGAATTTTATTTTGGCAAGGAACTGCCCATAGAATGAGTAGTTCAAGTTTTTATTTTTTCTATAATAAAGATGAATATTATATTGCAAGTGGTATGAGGCTTTTTAAACCACCTGTTTTAAAAGCTTACAGATCTTATATAAAAGATGAAAAGAAAGCAAAAGAACTAGATGATATTTTAAATGACCTAAAACAAAAGGGATATAATATTTGTGAAGCTCAATACAAAAGGCTTCCAAAAGATTTTAAAAAAGAGTATAAGTACCCTCACCTAGCTTTATTTGGTGCGATGAATGCTTCAATTTCTTATAAAATTGATGATAGATTTTTTTCACTTGATATTGTAGATTTTGCTTTTGAGATTTTCAATGATATGAAAGATTTACAAACTTGGTTGTATGAGATGACATTAACAGTAAAGGATTAGTCCTTTATCTGTTGTTATTTTTAGCTTTTTCTATTTCATTAGTATACTTGTATACCATGTAGTCAAACATTCTTGACCCTTGGTTTTTTTGAAAGAAAAATACCATTTCAATAAGTCTAAATGACATTCTAAAAAACGCTGTAAATGGTACTAAATAAGAAATTATTGTAGAAGCTGTTCTATATGGATAATATTTGTCCATTTGAACTTTTAATTCTCTTAATACTTCACTCTCTTTTTCAAGCTTTTCACCATCTTGGTTAGAAATCACTCTAATTGCCATAACAAAGTTAACAGCAAACATTAGAGCATTTAAATTCCATCCCAATATACATATATCTAAATAACTCATAATAACTCCAATATAGTGAATTATAGCCACTCATGTTTGCTTTTAGATTAAATTACTAAATTATTATTCTAAATAAAGCACCAAAATACTTATTTTCTTCAACTTTGAAAGATTCATTTTTAACTAAAATTTCACCTTCCATATGTTTTTTTACTATCTCTTGAGTCATAAATAAACCAATACCTGTACCTTGACTTTGATGTTTTGTAGTAAAGTATGGTTCAAAAATCTTCTCTTTTATATCTTTAGGTATTCCACCTGCATTATCCATAATATCAATAACTGTATTATTATCTTTTTGATACAAAGAGATATAGATTAGTTTTCTTTTTTCTAAATCTTTATTGTTTGTCAATAATGCATCTTTAGCATTATTAATTATATTTAATAAAACTTGCATTAATTCATTTTTGTAATTATTTATTTCAATTTCATCTTTAAACTCTTTGATGATTTCAATATCATTACTACTAAAACTCATTTCAACTAAATCCAAAGTTTTATCAACTAAATCATTAACATTAAAATTAATCTTTTGTTTATCCCTTTCAAAAAAATTCTTAAAATCATCAATAGTATTTGATAGATAAGATGTTGTATTCATGATATTTTTAAGGGAATCATTTAATATTTCATCTGTTAATGTATTAAACTCTTTTTGAAGCATAATACCACTTGTACAAGTTGAAATAACACTTAATGGTTGTCTCCATTGATGAGCAATATTCTCAAGCATTTCACCCATAGCTGCCATTTTTGATTGTTGAATTAAAAGGTTCTCTTGCTTTATATTTTCTTGCTCAAACTTTTTATACCTAGTTAAGTCAACAACATTAATTACAACTCCAATAATTTCATTATCAATTGAATAATATGGTTCGTAATTTACTTGTAAATAAAGCTTATTTCCATTAATTGTAAGCATTGATTCATAATCAATTGATTTACCTAATAGTGCATCATCAAAGTTTGGTTTCATTATAGAATTAAAGTATTCTTCACCCACTATTTGGGCAATTGTTTGACCTACTATTTCCTCTTTACTTCTTGAAAAAATCGAACAATATGCATCATTTACTGATTGATAAACATAGTTCGCATCTACAAAGGCTAATAAGCTTGAAGATTTCTCTAAAGCCTTATCATAATATGACAATAAAGACTCTCTTTGTTTTCTTTTTCTTAAGTCTTTGAACATTCCAATTATTAAAGTTTTACCATCAACTTCTACTAGTGTTGGTGATATTTCAACAGGTATTTTATTATTGTTAGAATCTACTACAATATTCTCAACATCAGAAACTTCTTCTCCATTTTGCAAAGCTTGTATATCTCTTTTAAAATTATTTGTTGTTTCTACTTCAGCTACTTTTGGATGAAGATCCGATTGATGTAAAGATATTACTTCATTATATGTTCTATTAATTAATTTACATGCTTTATCATTAGCATCAACAATATTACCAGTATCAATATCAGCAACAAAGATAGCTACAGGAAGTTTGTCAAATAGTTGTTTATATATTTTTAGACTATCTAAAGCTGCCATTTTCTTTCCTAAAAAATTATTATTTAAGATTATTTATTGATTTTACACTCATTATTATAAGATTTTGATAAGTTATTTAAAATATAGATGCTTTTTATCTCTAATAGATAGTTATGTAACTATTAGCAAATTTAAATAATTAAAAATATTAATATTTGATACTATTTTATTACTTTTAATAAGTAAAATAATAATAAATTTAATTTATTTATAATATCATTTATAATATTGAAAGGTTAAATTATGTTTAATAGAGATTTTTTAAAAACACTTAGGATTCTTTATGTTGAAGATGAAGAAATAGCAAGAAAACAATTAGAAAAAGTTTTAAATAGATTATTCAAAGAAGTTGTTATTGCAAAAAATGGTTTAGAGGGTTTTCAAACATATCAAGAAAATAGAATACATGAGACACCCTTTGATTTAATTTTAAGTGATATTAATATGCCTCAAATGAGCGGTATAGAAATGCTTGAAAAAATAAGAACTAATGATACAGATACACCTGTTATATTTACAACAGCTAGATCAGAGACTGAATATCTTCTAAAAGCAATATCATTAAATACTGTTTATTATGCACTTAAGCCTATAGATATTGAAGATATTATTAAAAAGATTGAAGAAGTTTGTGAAAAGAGATATTATCAAAATGTAATACATGAAAAAACGGCAGAATTACAAGAATATTTAAAGATTATAAATAATGTTGCTACTATCAACAAAATGGATAAAGATGGTAATATAACTTTTGCAAACAATCTATTTTTAAAATCAACTGGTTATAACAAAGAAGAGATTTTAGATAAAAATTTTACGGATATTGTAAGTGCTGATGTTGATAAAAATATGATTACAAGAATTTGGGATACACTACTTGAAAACAAAACTTGGAAAGCTGATTTAAAGTGTGCAGATAAAGAGAATAATATTTTTTATATCAAAAGTACTATATTTAAAGTAGCCTCTTCTGATAAAGATGAGTATATAAATATCGGTTTTGATTCTACTTCAGATGTAAATCAAAAAAGAGAGTTTCAAAAAAAGATTTTAAATAATATAAAAGATAAAAATATACAAGTTGCTGAATCACAAAACAATGCTAAACAATATGAAGCTTTAGTTACAAAATTAGATGATGAACTAAAAACAATAAAACAAAAACATGCCGATTTAACGAGCCAAATACACTACTATGAGGGTGAAATATTAAATGCTGATAGTAGAGTGATAAGCAGTCTAAAAGTAAAAAATGTAGAGATTGTTGAGTTAAAAGAGCTAATTTCAAGTATGAAGCAAGAAAAAGAGAATTCAAATAACAATATTAATAGATTATCAGATGAGTTAATGAATGCAAAAATTGAAATAGAAAATCTTTATGACAAAATTAAAATTAAAGAGAAAAGAATCGAAGATCTTTTAAGTTTAGTAGATATAAGAGAATCTCAACTTAAAAAATACGACCCTTCTTTTGAAAATCTTTAGTTGTTCCCTTTACTTGGGACAACTAAGATAAATTTAGCGCCTCTACTTGAATTTTGGATTTTTAAATCCCCTTTGAAACTCGATTTTATTACAAGTTTTACCATATACAAACCTGTTCCCGTTCCATAATCTTTTGTAGTAAAATATGGATCAAAAATCTTCTCAATATTGTCTTCTTTAATTCCCCCAGCATTATCTTCTACGATGATAATACTATATTTCTCTTTTGTTATGGTGTTTATATGGATTTCTCTATTATCTATGCTTCTTTCTACAAAAGCATCTTTTGCATTTGTTATTAAGTTTAATAAAACTTGTTCTAACTCAGTTTCTACACCATAGGCTGTCTCAGGACCAATTTGGCAAGTTAGATTGATTTTATTATTTTCAAGCTGTTTGTCTAGTAATTTAATTGTAGCATCAACTGCACTTTTAATAGAAAACTCTCTTTTTTCTTTTTTTGGGTTAAAAAAGTTCATAAAACCATTAATAGTTTCGTTCATAAAAGCAATTTGTTCTTTTGTATTTTTATGAAAATCTTCAACAAACTCATCGTTGATTTCACCATATTTATATGAATCTTTAACATCACCACAATAAAGAGACATATTATTTAATGGTTGTTTTAACTGATGGGCAATAACTCCAATCATTTCACCCATTGTTGCCATTTTTGATTGATGAATTAGTAATTCATCTTTATTTTTCATCTCTTGAGAACTACTTTTTTTATCTTCAAATAAATCAATATATACTTTTAATTTAGAAGTTAATAGATTATCATCAATAGGTTTTGAAATATACTCAACTGCACCTATATCATAACCCTTTTTTTGATAAGCATCTTTATCATAAATTCCAGTAATAAAAATGATTGGAATATTCTTTGTGGAATCAATTGATTTTAAATACTCTGCAAATTGGAACCCATCAATATCTGGCATTTGAATGTCACTTAAAATCAAATCAACTGGGCTTTTCATAAGTAATTCCATACCCTCACTTGCACTTAATGCTGATAGAATATTGATATCAAAACTATCTTCAATAATTAGTTTTAAAGAGTGTATATTTTCAGCTACGTCATCAACTAATAGCACTGTAAATTTATCATTCATTTCATTTCCTTAATTACTTACTTTTTCTAATATTTGTTCTTTATTTATAGGTTTTTTTGCAGTGTAGTAGACACTATTTGCAATGTTCTCAGAAAGTTCTTCTGAGTAAATAACAATTATTTTTTTGTTAATTTTATTTATAAGTTTATTCATGTCTTCATTTTTTTGGTTTGAGCTATCTACTATTATTGTGTCAAAATTATCTTTTTTAAACTCTTTTACAAAATCATTTAGATTAGTAACTTGAACAACTTCAAACTTAGATTTTAAATCAATAACTAATGCCATAAAAGCAACAGGGTCGTTGTTTAATACTAATACCTTGTTTGATTTAGCTATCTCTAAATTTGTTTCTTCTTTTACTATGTTTTCTTTTATTTCTTCTTTTACTTTATCTTTGTTTTTAGGGATTAATACTGTAAATGTAGTACCAACATTTACTTCACTCTTTACTTTAATATCACCATCTAATAAATGAAGTAACTCTTTACATATAGCTAGACCTAAGCCTGTACCACCATATTGTCTTGTGGTACTTCCATCAGCTTGTTTAAATCTATCAAAGATATGTTCGAGCTTTTCTTCTTCAATACCAATGCCTTCATCAATAACGTCGATTTTTACATACTTATCATCATCTTCAATTAAGAGATCAATATTTCCTTCTTTTATAAATTTTAACGCATTACTTAAAAGATTTTTTATTACTTGTTTGATTCTATTTTCGTCACTGTAAATGTCACCAATTTTATCATCACATTTATAAACAAGATTTAATCCTTTTTGTTGAACCTGAGGTTCAAACATCTCTTTAATTTCAAGCATTAAAGAAGGTAAGTTAAACTGTGTACAATCTATTACTACTTCTCCTGCTTCTAATTTAGAGATATCTAATACATCATTTATCAAATACAGTAAATCATTTCCACAGTTGTTAATAATATTTAAATTTTTAACTTGCTTTTCATTAAGTGTATTATCTTTATTTTTCATCATTACAGAAGATATTACATTAATAGAATTTAGTGGTGTTTTTAGCTCGTGACTCATGTTTGCTAGGAAATCTGTTTTATATTTATTAGCATTTGCTAAATCACTTTTTTGTTTATCTTGAATAATAGTTAACTGTTTTAAGTTAATGTAGGTTTCGTTAATTCTCTTACTCATATCGTTAAATGTTTCTGCAAGAGTATTTAATTCATGTTTTTGCTCTGTATTTAAACTAATTTCTATTTGATGAAACTCTTTTGCTCTTAGCTCTTTTGTTGCTTCAATCAGCTCTTTTAGAGGTACAGTAAGCATTTTATTTGCAAAATATATAAATAGTGCCCACAGAATTGTGGCTGAGATTATTACATTTACAATAATTAAGAAAATACCCTCTTTTGCCATTTCTGTAATTTCATTACTTTTAACAAACAAAGTTACTGTTCCAAGTATCTCTTTTTCTTTGTTTGAAAGGTCATAAATTTCAAATTGATGGAAAACTAATTTATCATAATATTTAACATCTTGATTATTCTCCTCAGAAAAAACATACTCATTAAAACTCTTAAAATCATTAGTTATTGTTCCCTTTCTTGCAATTACTTCATTTAAAGGCGTTAAAATCACAATACCTGTAATAATTTTAGATTCTATTATAGCTTTTACTTGAGAGTTTATTTTTGGTTCTTCAAAATGCCAAACAGCATTTGATATGATACTTCCAAAAGATTTTTCAATTCCTTGCATATCTTTTTTTACAAGTTTATTTGAGTATGTATACTCCTTATAAATTTGAAATGAAGTAAAAACAATAACAAAAGTGATATACCAAAAGAATATTTTTTTAAACAGTAAATATCCAATGGTATCTCTAAATTTAGATAAACTTGAAAACATAACTTACTTCTTTAATTTATTGACCTAATTTTAATGTATTTAAATACTCAACTAAATCAGGATTTTTTCTATTTGTCATTATATTTCTCATATAACTTTGATGAGGAACTTTAGATACGTAAAGTGTCGAGAAATCACTATTTGAGCTTTTGTAGAAATCAAAAGCTGACTTAGGTAACAATGTTACATCAACCCTATTTGCTAAAACAACTTTTAGGTTATCAACTTCACTGTTTCCATTAATTCTTTCAACTTTGCCTTCTTTAACCAAATCATCAATACCAACATATTTATGACCAGAAATACCTGCAAGTTTTTTTCCAACTAAATCTGTAGGTTTTGTATATTCAAACTTATTAAAACTAGATGAAATAATTGCATTTGAATCTTGTAATAAAGGTGTCCATGAAAAGTTATCCAAAGAATCATTTCCAAATCCCCATTTATGATTAACCCATAATACAAGCCAATTATTTGTACATTTTTTTGTTTCACATTTTTTATTTATCCAAGGCTTTAATATATAGTTTAATCTACTTCTTGGAACAACTTTAAGTTTAAAATTGTATTTATCATTTTGATTTAATTTACTTAATAAATCATAAGTAAGACCTTTGTTTTTATCAACGATAAATGGAGCATGATTATGATAAGTATATACATCAATTTGCTCTTTAGCAAATAAACTTGAACTCAAAAATACTATAGACGCAGCTGTTATTAACATTTTCATCTTAACTCCTTGTTTTATATGGTAGTACAAAATAATATCATAATAGTATTAAAATATTATTCAAAAGATTATTTTTATTAAATAATCAAACTTTTGATACAATACGAGTTTAATTTTATACAAAGAGAATTATTTATATGACAGAAATTTTTACACATGAAGAATACGATTTAAATATTGAAAAACTTATATCTTGGGCACATGCTTATTATGTTGAAGACAATCCTGTAGCAACAGATGAAGAGTATGACAAACTAGCAAGAGCTTGTTTAGCTTATGAACAAACTTTTCCAGAAAAATCACATCCTAACTCTCCAAATAAAAGAGTTGGTGGTTTTGTTTTAGAAGGGTTTGAAAAAGCAAATCACTTAAGTAGAATGTGGTCACAAGAAGATGTTTTTGATACACAAGAGTTAGTAGATTGGATAAACAGAGCTAAAAAAGTAAATACAAATCTAGAATTTATGTGTGAACCTAAGTTTGATGGTGCATCATTAAATCTTATTTATGAAAATGGACTTTTAAAGCAAGCTATTACAAGAGGTGATGGTTCTATTGGTGAAGACGTTACTAATAATGTTAAAACAATTCACTCTATTCCTTTACAAATAGAAGAAAAAGGATTATTGGAAATCAGAGGTGAAATTGTAATTAAAAAAGCTGATTTTGAAAAAATAAATGAGCAAAGAGCTAAAAATAATGAAGCACTATTTGCAAACCCTAGAAATGCTGCATCAGGAAGTCTAAGACAACTAGATCCAAATATTACAGCTTCAAGAAAACTATTTTTTAATGTTTGGGGTGTTGGTGAGAATACACTTGAGTTTACTAAAACATCAGAAATGATGCAATATATTTATTCATTAGGTTTTGCAACACCACCTTTACAAACAATCACTTCTACAGTAGATGGTATTGAAGAGACTTATCACAAAATTATTGCTGCAAGAGATTCTATTGAAATGATGTTAGATGGAATGGTAGTAAAAATCAATGATATCGAAACACAAGAAGAATTAGGATATACAGTTAAATTCCCTAGGTGGTCTTGTGCTTATAAATTCCCTGCAGTTGAAAAAACAACAAAAATCAAAGCTATTATCCAACAAGTTGGAAGAACTGGTGTTATTACTCCTGTTGCAGTAGTAGAACCTACACATATTGATGGCTCTACTGTTGAGAGAGCTTCTTTACATAATTATGATGAAATTGAAAGATTAGATTTAAGAATCAATGATGAAGTAATTATTATTAAAAGTGGTGATATTATCCCAAAAATTACAAAAGTTTTCCATGATAGAAGAGATGGAAATCAAACAGAAGTTTCAAGACCAACAAATTGTCCAGAATGTGATAGTGAACTTCATGATGAAGGAACTCTAATCAAATGTCAAAATCTTGATTGTCCTTCTATTGTAGCAAACTCTATTATCTATTTTGCATCAAAAAACTGTATGAATATTGATGGTTTAGGTATCAAAATTGTAGAACAATTAGTAAAAGAAGAAAAAATTAAAGATATATTAGATTTATACTTCTTAAAATATGAAGATTTACAAGATTTAGAAGGTTTCAAAGATAAAAAAATCTCTAACTTATTAAATGCAATTGAAAAAACAAAAGGCACTCAATTACATAGAGTTATTAATGCTTTAGGAATTGAACATATTGGAGAAGTTGCTTCAAAACAAATTTGTTTAGAGTTTGGATTAAATGTAATAAATATTGATTTAGATTCACTTGTTGCTTTAGATGGTATTGGTGAACAAATGGCTAAATCGTTTGTAGATTTTATGCATGTTAATAAAGAACTTGTTTTAAAACTACTTGATATTATCAATCCTGAGGTTGAAGTAAGACAAGAAGTAGTTGAAAATGCTTTTAAAGGTACTACGGTTGTTTTAACTGGAACGATGAGTAAAAGTAGAGGAATAATCAAAAAGGATTTAGAAGCTCTTGGAGCAAAAGTTAGTTCATCAGTATCTAAAAAAACTGATTATTTAATCTATGGAGAAGAAGCTGGAAGTAAATATGACAAAGCTGTAACTCTTGGAGTTAAAACACTAACAGAAACAGAAATGGAAGCAATGATTTAATCATTGCCCTTTTCTACTTTTAATAATGTCTTCCAAATCTATTTGATTTTCATCTTCTTGCATTAGTTCAATAAATCGATCATCTTTTTTGACTTTTTCGCTCAATTGAAAAGAACATTTACTTAGTTCATTTATCATTGAATCAATTTTATTCTTCTCACTTCTGATTAAAGATTCTTTCTCCATTAGTTTCTTTTTATCAATCTTTCTTTCTTCAAAAATATTAATAAAAACTTTTAGCTTTGCACTTAATATCTCATCGTCAATTGGTTTTGATATAAAATCTACAACTTCTGGAAATAAATATGCTTTCTTTTTATATTCATCCTTATTAATTCCACTAATTAAAATTACGGGGATATGCGCTAATTCATCAATAGTTTGTAAGAACTTAACAAATTCAAATCCATCCAATTCTGGCATTCTTATATCACTTAAAATCAAATCAATTTCATTTTCCATAAGACATAAAATTGCATCTTTTACATTAGTTGATTCATAAATTTTTATATTCTCAAAATTATCTTCAATTAATAATTTAAAAGAATAAATATTTTCAACACTATCATCAACAATTAATATACTAAAATCACATTTCATAATTAAGCCTTTACTATTGAGATTAATTCTGATTTATTTATAGGTTTATTTAAAACAAATTGCGTTTTTTGTTTTAAATTATCATTTTGTTCATTTTCATCTGAAAAAAGAATCAAATTACTGTTTGTAAAATCAAAATTTAATAGGTTATTAATATCTATTTTTGTTGTATCAATCATTACAAAGTCAAAAATCTCATTTTCAAGTTTTGTAAATAAATCTTTTAAATTTCCTACTTGAATTACCTCTGATATTTTATTTAATTCAACTACAATATTTAAAAAATTAACTGGATCATTATTTAAAACAAGAACAGATTTTTTAGCGATAACTTGATTTTCTTTAATCAATTCTTCTTCAACCACATTTTCTTGCACTACTTCTTCTTTATTTTGTGCAATAGTCACTTTAAAAATAGAACCATGCCCTGCTTTACTTTTTACTTCAATATCACCACCCATAAGTTTTGCCAACTCTTTACTAATTGCAAGACCTAATCCAGTTCCTCCAAACTTTCTTGTTGTACTACTATCTGCTTGTTTAAATCTATCAAAGATATGTTCTAGTTTTTCTTGTTCTATACCGATACCTTGGTCTTTTACAAGGATTTCAAGAACATCTCCATTTGCTTTTACTAGTAATTTAATTTCACCTTCTTGTGTAAACTTTAATGCATTACTTAAAAGATTTTTTACTACCTGTTTAATTCTATTTTCATCACTAAACATCTTTGTAACATTATTATCTATTTCACAAGTAAAATTTATACCTTTTTGATTTGCTTGAGGTAAAAACATATCTTTTATTTCAGTAATAAGTTTTTTTACATCAATTGTAAAGTTATTTAATTCAATTTCACCCGCTTCAAGTTTTGATATATCTAAAATATCATTTATCAAATAAAGTAAATCCTTACCACAATTATTGATAATTGATAGATTTTTAACTTGTGCTTCATCTAATGTACCTTTTTTATTTTTCATCATAACAGATGATATTACATTTATTGAATTAAGTGGTGTTTTTAACTCATGGCTCATATTAGCAAGGAAATCATCTTTTGCTTTATGTGCATCAATTAATTCATTTTTTTGTGTGTTTAATTGAACTGCTAACTCTTTTAGCTTATTGTTTCTTGTTTTTAAATCAATTTGCATTTGATTCATTGAATTGGACAAAATACCTATTTCATTCTTCTTATCAAGATAAGGAATATCTGGATGCTTATTTTCACCGATCTCTTTTGCTGTGTCAGCTAAATTTGTAAGCATTACAGTAAGTTTTGAACCAATTAAATATGAAAGTATAGTTGATAAAATAATCTCAACTATGATAATCATCAAAGTATTATTTGTATTGTTAGTAATAAACTGTTTGTTATTAGAAGTATCAAAAATAAGATATAGTGCTCCAAGGTATGTATCACCTTCAAAAATTTCTTTATATCTAATTTCAAATACTTCATCTTCTAGTTCATAAGTAAAGTTTTTCTTTGTAGGAAGTAAGTCTTTTTCTTCTATATATTTAAACATATAATTACTTGATAAAACTCTATTTTGATTATCTAAAACCACCATAGAGTTTATATATTTTGATTCTTGTGTTTTTACTAATAAATCATCGATTGTAGCAATATCATAAATACTAATAGGTATTTTTATTAACTCTACCAAAAAAGACTCATTTGACTCTATTTTATCGGCAATAAGAGTTTTTGAAGAGTTATTAATTGCAACAAAGTTCATTGTTACAATTAATGTAATAAATACTATTTCTAAAAATACAAATGATAATATAAATCGATATTTAAATGACATGTTATTCTGCTTTTTTTACTTCTTTTATTACATCATACTCATTATTATTAGTAACAATAAAGTTCTTAATACTTAGAACTTTTTTAATATCAGCTGGCATTTCTAAAAAAGCTTTTTGTAATTTAGAAACTAGTTCTTTATCAAGTTTAGGATGTGCCGCAATTGGATGACTTGGATAAGCATCTGTTTTATAAACAATATTTAATTTATCTTTATCATTTTTATCTACAAAGTTATTAAATGTTCTTACAATTCCTCCACCTACTTGACCAATTTCTCTTGACACACCTTTATAAACTGAATCATGTGAGTTAACATATCTAACTTGTGCTTCTTTATCAATGTCAAAGTTATACTTCTCTCTTAACTCAAATTTAGGTAATAGCGTCGCAGCAAAAGCATTTGGAGCCGGAAATAAAAAAGTTTGCCCCTTGATGTTGTTAGAATTAGTAACATCAAAGTTTTTATCTTTTGCAAGTAAAATACCTACAATTTTTTTATCAGCTCTTGTAAAAGCTTGATAACTTTGTTTTTTATTTGCAACTACAAAATGATAAGGGTTCATATAAGCAATATCATATTGACCAGCATATAAAACCTTCTCAAAAGTTGGAATAGATCTTTCAGTTTTGAAAATAACCTTTACTCCAGTTTTTTGTTCTAAATAATTAGTAACTTTTAACCATTTTTTTGAAAGCTTTAATGGACTTTGTTGAGGAACAACACCTAAAGTGATTTCAGTAGAAAATCCGTATATACAAACTAATGCTAGTAATAATAATTTTTTCATTTAAGATCCTTTCTTAAAATTATTATAACAGAATAAAATAAGAAATTTATTTACTATATAGATTTTATTGTAAATTCATCATTTACATTAAATGTTACATTAATCAACACATAAAGCCCCATTTTATAAGAATAAATAAAGATTCAAAGGTAAAATGTTACTTTTTTATATACTTTTTAAAAGTATCTATATATTTGACTAAATTGCTATGTTTATACTACGAAATTAGTTTATAATTGAACAAATTTATTAATAATTATAATATAAGGTTACAAAAAATGAGTGATGAAGTAAAAAGAGAAAAATCTCTTACAATGACAATGTTAATGACACCAGATAAAGCAAACTTTTCTGGAAAGAATGTTCACGGTGGTGAAATCTTAAAAATGCTTGACCACGTAGCATATGCGTGTGCAGCTAGATATACAGGAATGTATGCAGTGACATTATCAGTTGATATGGTTTTATTTAAAAACCCAATCAAAATTGGATCTCTTGTTACTTTCCATGCATCAGTAAACTATACTGGTAGAACTTCTATGGAAATTGGTATTAAAGTAATTTCTGAAGATATCAAAGATCATACAATTAAAAATACTAATGTATGTTACTTTACTATGATTTCAGTTGATGAAGATGGTAAACCAACTCCAGTTCCAAAACTTGACTTAGTTACTGAAGATGATAAAAGAAGATATAATGATGCTATCAGAAGAAGAGAAATCAGAATGTCTTCAAGACACTCTAAATAATAAAAAGTTCATTAAAATAAAAGAGAAGATTTAGGTCTTCTCTTTTTTTATGTCCCATTTATTAAACTTAATTTTTACTTATGCCTATATTTGGCCGAGAAGGCATTTTAGGCTTATAATCCCTTTACTAAATTAAAAAAATGCCATATAGAGCAATTCAGTAAAAATGAGTTATTTTTGCTAAAAAATACTAGTAAATTATTGGATTTTGTTATAACGAAATGAAGTTTTATATAGATAGACACAAAATGTGTCTATCATAAGTAAGATTTATTATTAAGCTTCTTTAGACTCAATGAATTCTTCATAAGAACCTTTGAAGTCTACAATTGAACCATCTTCTTGAATTTCAATAATTCTATTTGCGTAAGCATCTAATAATTCCCTATCGTGAGAAACACAAATAACAGAACCAGGATATGCTAATAATCCTTCACCTAATGCAATAATTGCTTCTAAGTCAAGGTGGTTTGTAGGCTCATCAAGTACCATAAAGTTTGGTTGTTCTAACATGATTTTTGAAAGCCACATTCTATGTTTTTCACCACCAGAACAAGATTCTACTTTTTTCTCTTGCTCAGTACCATTAAATAACATTCTTCCTAAACAGTTTCTAATTTCAGCAATATCTGCATCTCTATCAAAGTTTCGTAACCAATCATAAAGTGTAATTTCACCAGAGATTAAATCTGTAGCATTTTGAGGGAAATAACCATTTTGAATAGTTGCACCCCAGTGAACTTCACCAGCATCAGGAGCAAGTTTTTCCATAATAATTTCACATAATGTTGTTTTACCAATACCGTTTGGTCCAATTAATGCAATTTTATCATCTTTTTCAACTGTAAATGAGATATCATTTAATACAACTTCACCATCAAAAGATTTAGAAATATTCTTAACAGATAATAATTCTTTACCAACTTCTCTTTTTTGTCTAAAGATAATTGATGGGTCTCTTCTTGATGAAACTTCAATTGCTCCAACATCTAATTTATCAAGTTGTTTTTGTCTAGATGTAGCTTGTTTTGCTTTAGAAGCATTTGCAGAGAATCTAGCGATGAATTTTTCTAATTCTTCTTTCTCTTTTAATTTTTTGTTCATATCAGTTTGAGCTTGTTTAGCCATTACAGTAGAAGCAATATACCAATCATCATAGTTACCAGTAAATTCTCTAATTTGTTTAAAGTCAACATCTAAAATATTAGTACAAACAGCATTTAAGAAGTGTCTATCGTGAGAAATAACTACCATTGTACCATCATGGTGTTGTAATTGGTTTTCTAACCACCCAATTGTAGAAATATCAAGGTTATTTGTAGGCTCATCTAAGAATAATACATCTGGTTTTGGATATAAAACTTGTGCTAATAAAACTTTGAATTTATCTCCACCAGTAATAGTCGACATTAAGTCATTTTGTTGAGCAGCAGGGAAACCTAAATCTTCTAAGATTTTAGTAATTTTTACATCGTACTCATAAGTTGGATCTTCTTCACAACAGATAATCTCTAACTCACCTAGTTTTTCACCAACTTCGTCAGTGTACTCTTCCATGTAAAGTTTTTCTTTTTCTTTAATTGCATCATAAAGTCTTTTATTTCCTAAAAGTACTGTATCAAAGATTGAATAATCTTCATATGCAAATTGGTTTTGTCCTAAAGTTCCAACTTTTTTACCATTTTGAACTTGAACTTCACCCTCAGTAGCATCTTCAATACCAGATAAAATTTTTAAGAAAGTAGTTTTACCAGCACCATTAGCACCAATAAGACCATATCTTTTTCCACCATCTAGCTTAACATTGATATCTTGAAATAAAACTCTTGCACCAAAAGCTTTTTTAAGGTTTACAGTTTGAACCATATTTTTTAATTCTCCATTGTTGATATTCTTTTATATTTATTCCGCGATTATATCTAAAAAAAGCTAATTTATTATTGATATGGTATTTAGTTTTCAATAAAAACACTATAGATTATTTAAAAATAACTTTGCTGTAAATATATCTAACAGCACCGATATAAAGGACGCAAGTATTATATAATATATGATAAAATAAAATAACGATTTAGTATAAAGAGAGTTAAATGAAGAATATTTCTATCAAACTTAAACTAATAATTTTAATTAGTTTATCTTTACTGCTTTTAGCAACAACACTTGGTATTGTATCTATTAATAAAATGAAAGATACATTAATAGAGTCTCAATATAAAACTTTAACTGCGGCAAGGGATTCTAAGATTAAACAATTAGAAGAGATTTTTTCTTTGTATAAAAAACAAATCAATCTTTTAACTGGTACTTCTTATGTAAAAAATCTTACTGTTGAATTTGATAATATCCACCAAGAACTTGGTATGGATCAATACTCAAATTTACATATTGAAGATAAAAAGATTAAAGATGCCCTACCTAAATGGGATGCTTTTTATAAAAAATATACTGATACATACCCTTTTGAAGATGTATATATAATATCTGCTAAATATGGACATGTTTTATATACATATGAAAAGAAAAACGATTTTGGTACTAACTTATCAAATGGTGAATATAGAAAATCAGGACTTGCACAAATTTGGCAAAAAGTTAAAAAATACAAAAGAGTTGTTTTTTATGATATGAATGCATATGAACCTAGAAATGGTGAGCCATCTATGTTTATTGCCGCACCTGTTTATATTAATAAGGAGTTTAAATCAGTTTTAGTTTATAAGATTGATAATTCATTTATTCAAAATATTATGCAGTTTAGAAGTGGTTATGGTACAAGCCAAGAGGATTATCTAGTTGGTTCTGACTTCTTAATGAGAAGTGATAGTTTCTTAGCCGATAATACTCACTCTTTAGTTAACTCATTTAAATACCCTCAATCTGGAAAAGCTGATACAAAAATTGTAAGAGAGGCTCTAAAAGGAAACAGTGGAACAAAAATTGTAAAAGATTACTTATATAACGATGTATTAAGTTCATATATTAATTTTGATATTGATGAAGAGTTAAGATGGGCAGTTGTTTCACAAATTAATCTTGATGAAGTATTAGAACAACCAAATAAACTAAGAAATACAATGCTTCTTATTACAGCGTTTACTTTCCTTTTAGTTATGTTAGTTTTATATGTGATTATTCAAAAATATATCATCAACTCTTTAAATGGCTTCCAAGATGGCGTTCATAAATTCTTTGCCTACTTAAATAGAGAAACTGATGATATTACTTTATTAGATGATAGTTCATCTGATGAGATTGGAAATATGAGTAAAGCTGTTAATAAAGGTATTGAAAAAACTAGAGACAATATTCAAAAAAATGATATTGATGCTTGGATTAAAAATGGTGTAACTGAGCTTAACCAAATTTTAATCAACTTAAAATCAGTTCATGATGTTAGCTCAGAGTCAATTAACTTTATTAGTAAGTATATTAGTGCTGGTGTTGGAGTATTTTATGTTTATGAAAAAGAGAATGACAGATTACAACAATACTCTTCATACGCACATGTTGTAAGAGATGAGTTATCTACTTCATTTAAAGTAGGTGAAGGAATTATTGGACAAGTTGCATTCCAAAAACAACCTATTTTATTAAAAAACATCAAAAAAGATGAAGCTTTAATTACAACAGGTACAGTAACTCAATCATCTTTTAACACTTATACTTTGCCATTAATTTATAATGATACTTTATATGGTGTTATTGAATTAGGTTCATTTGAAGAGTTTAAAAAAGAGACTATTGAATTTTTAGATGTTATAAATAGAACTATTTGTATCTCTTTATCTACAGCTATCCAAGCAAACAAAGTTCAAGAATTACTTGAAAATACAAAAGTTGCCAATGCTGAATTAGAAAGAAAACAAAATGAACTTCAAGAAGCCAATGCTCAAATGGAAGAGCAACAAGTACAGTTAGAAGAAGCTAATGCCAATATGGAAGAGCAACAACAACAACTTGAAGAAGCTAATGCCAATATGGAAGAGCAGCAACAACAGTTGAAAATTTCTGAGCAAAACTTAAAACTACAGAATCAACAGCTTGAAGAAACAAAAAGAGAAATTGAGAAAAAAGCAGAAGAGTTAACTCAATCAGGTAGATATAAATCTGAATTCTTAGCAAATATGAGTCATGAATTAAGAACACCTCTTAACTCTATTATTCTTTTATCATCTTTACTACAAAAGAATTCAAAACAAACATTGTCTAATGATGATATTAAAAAAGCAAAAACTATTTTTGATTCAGGAAATGAATTACTTAGACTTATCAATGATATTTTAGACTTATCAAAAGTTGAATCTGGGAAAATGCAAGTAATTATTGATAACTTTAAAAGTAAAGATTTACTAAATCAAATGAAAGATACTTTTGATTTCACTGCATCAGATAAAGGTTTAAAGTTTGAGATTGTAGATGAATATAACCAGATGATCCACAATGATAAGGATAGAATCTCTCAAATTATTAGAAACTTAGTGTCAAATGCCTTTAAATTCACAAAAGAAGGAAGCATTACTCTAAAAATTGAACCATCTAAGGATTTAAGTAAAAGCTTTAGAATTTCTGTAATTGATACAGGAATTGGTATTCCAAAAGAGAAACAAGATTTAATTTTCAAAGCCTTCACACAAGCTGATGGAGGAACAAGTAGAGAGTACGGTGGAACTGGACTTGGATTATCAATTTCAAGAGAGTTAGCAAAATTATTAGGTGGATATGTTTCATTAGAATCTATTGAAGGCGAAGGAAGTAAGTTTAGTATTGATCTTCCAAATCTAAGTTCAGGTGATATTGAAGATTTATCTGAGAATAAAAGAGATGTAGAGATTGAAGTGCATCCAGTACAGCAAACTAAATCATCACCTAAACTAACTTCAAATTTAGTACCAGATGATGATAGAAATATCATAAATGAAAACCAAGAAGCATATTTAATCATTGATGATGATGTAACATTTGCAGAAGTTGTTTATGAAGAGATTAAAAAAGATGGTTCATTAGCTTTAGTTGCTTATGATGCTACTTCAGGGCTTGAACTTGTAAATAAATACAATATCAAAGGAATAATGCTTGATTTAACACTTCCTGATATGGATGGTGTTGATGTATTAAAAGATTTAAAATCAAATACTAAAACTAGACATATTCCTGTTCATATTATTTCATCTAAAGATAAAAACTCTGAAACATTAGAACTTGGTGCTATTGGTTACTTACAAAAGCCAGTTCTTGATGGAGATATTAATGAAGTTATTACTTCTATTGATTCATTCCAAAAGAAAAAGATTAAAGATTTATTAATTGTTGAAGACAATAAAGTTCACAGAGAAGCCCTAATTGAGCTTGTAGGTGAAGGTGTGAATATAAAAGGTGTTAAAACAGCTCATGAGGCAATTACTGAAGTAAAAAAAGAAAAATACGATACAGTAGTTGTTGATTTAGGTTTAATGGATGGTAGTGGTTATGAAGTTTGTGAATTTATTAAAAACTCATATCCAAATCTTCCAATTATTATCTATACGGGAAAAGATATTACAAATGATGACAAGATAAAACTGCAAGAATACAGTAATAGTATTATTATCAAAACTGCGAACTCTAATGAAAGAATCTTAAATGAAATAAATCTATTCTTACACAGAGATGATGTTGTAGATAAAGAAGATGACAATGAAATCTTTGATTCAATAGATTTAGAGGATGTAAAAATTCTAATTGTTGATGATGATATTAAAAATATCTTTGTTTTAGATGCAGCTCTAAAAGAGTTTAATGCAACAACATTTACAGCTTTTAATGGTCAAGAGGCACTAGATTTCCTTGTTGATAATGAAGATATAGACTTAGTTCTTATGGATATTATGATGCCTGTAATGAACGGTTATGAAGCTATGGAAAAAATTAGAGAAAATGATAAACTAAAACAAATTCCAATTATTGCAGTTACGGCAAAAGCAATGAAAGAAGATAGAGAAAAATGTATTAGTCTTGGTGCAGATGACTATATGTCTAAACCAATTGACTTAAACATTTTAGGTAATTTAATAAAAGTTTGGAGTACAAAAAAGCATAAATGAATATAATTGCTCATGAACAAGATAATATTACTAAAATCATAGTACAAGAACTAGATAAAAAGTCTGATATTAAAGAGTTATTATCATATTTAAAAGATGATATAAATATTGAAATTAACTTTTTAAATATTCAGATTATTCCCAAAAGTATTATTATTAGGTTAAAACAAATTAGAGACAATGTTAAAATATTTACCAATGAATCTACTTTAAAAAGTTATTTGATGAATTTAGGTTTTGAATTAAAATATCATAATAACTATGAGGAAAAGTTCAAAACATTAAATCTTGAATATATCTGTATTGGTGGTAGTGCTGGTAGTTTATCTAAGTTTATTGAAATAATTAAAGCACTTCCTAAATCAGATATTTCTGTATTTATTGTAATGCATCAAAAAGCTGATAAAGAGAGCACTTTAAGTAGTATTCTACAAAAATATACAGAACACTACAAAGTAGTTGAACCAAAATCAGATACAAAAATTGAACCTGCAACTATTTACACTGCACCTCCAGGTAAACATATGATTGTAACTGGTGGCTTTATATTTTTAACAGATGAGCCTAAAAGAAACTTTTCTAAACCATCAATTAGCACAACATTTGAAAGTCTTTCAAAAGAGTATAAAAATACCCTATTATCAATAATAGTTTGTGGTTATGGAGCAGATGGTAGTGATAGCTTAAAGTACTTACAAAAAAATGGCACTACTGTTGTAGTGGAAGATCCAAGTGAATGTGAAGCAAAAGCAATGCTGGAAAATGCCATTAAAACAAAAAATTATGACATTGTATTACCAATAGATGAAATATGTGATTATATAAGCTTTAATCTAAGCAATGAGTTCTTCACTGAAAATGAAATAAAAAGCTTCTTATATAAAATAAACGAAAAATATGGATATGACTATAGTGGATATAGTTTAAAACATATAAGAAGAAGAATTCATCTGTTTTACAGTACATTAAAACCAAAGAGTTTTTATGAGTTTGAAAAAATTATTTTATCTAATAAAAGTATTTTTAAAGATTTGTTTTTGAATATTTCTGTTAATATTACAACATTTTATAGGAACCCTAAAGTATTTAAGATATTAAGAGAAGATATTCTTCCAAAACTTGATAGTTATTTAGATATAAAAGTTTGGTGTGCAGGTTGTAGTAGTGGCGAAGAACCCTACTCTATTGCAATCTTTTTGAAAGAGTTAGGTTTACTTGATAGAAGCTTGATTTATGCAACAGATTTAAATGAAGTAATTTTGAAAAATGCTCAAAATGGCTTATATTCAAAAGAGAACTATAACAACTTTCTAAAAAATTATTATCAAGCAGGTGGTGATGAAAGTTTTAGTAAATATTTTATTGACCATAATAATTTTGTAGAGATAAAAGAAGAAATAAAAGAGAAAATTCTATTTTTTAGGCATAACTTAGCTTTAGATGCCAAAATTAATGAATTTCAATTAATCTTTTGTAGAAATGTATTAATCTATTTTGATAAAGATTTAAAACTTAAAATATTTGATTTATTTAAAGAGTCCCTTGACTCCTATGGTTTTTTAATCCTAGGTGAGAGCGAATCATTGAACAATCATGATAACTATTTGACAATTGATGAAAAAAACAAGATATATAAGAGGAAAAAATGAAAAATATTACAGTACTAGTTGTAGATGACGTAGAAGCAAACAGAATTTCTTTACAATACTTAATTGATGAGTATTTAGATAATGTAGAATTACTACTTGCAGCAAGTGGTGAAGATGCACTTAAAATCACTTATAAAAGTGATGTAGATATTATTATACTTGATATTCAAATGCCTGGACTTGATGGTTTTGATACAGCTAAATATCTAAAAAGTAATCCTAAAACTCAAAATATTCCTGTTATATTCTTAACTGCTGCATTTAAAGAAGAAGAGTTCCAACAAAAAGGTTTTGAAATTGGTGCTATTGACTACCTAACAAAACCTATAGATAATCATCAATTTATCAATAAACTAAAGCTATATATTGAAGTAATCATCAAAAACAAACAACTAGAAGCTGTTAATGACAATCTTTATAATGCGCTTCAAAAAGAGATTGAATTAAAAGAAAAAATTCAAAAACAACAACTAGAACTAGTAGAACAAAGCAAAATGGCTGCACTTGGAGAAATGATTGGTAATATTGCTCACCAGTGGAGACAACCACTTTCAGTAATCTCAACATGTGCATCTGGAATGCATTTAAATCTTGATTTAGGGCTAATTAAACCAGAAGATTTAGAAACAAATATCAATATGATTATGAAAACTACTGATGAGTTATCTAATACAATTGATACTTTCAGAGACTTTACATATAAAGATAAATTAGTTGAGTTTGATTTATCAGAACTTGCACAAAAATGTATTGATACTGAAGATTATATTTTAAGTGAAAATAAAATTGAAGTTATTACTAAACTTGATGAAAGTATTAAAATTGTAAATCTTCCTAACAGTTTATTCCAAGCTATGATTAATATTATTCAAAATGCTATTGAAGCATTAAATAAAACAACAATCAATAAAAAGATTTTTATTTGCTCTAGAGTAAATGATCATGATGAAGTTGAATTAACAATAAAAGATAATGCTGGTGGTATTAAAACTGAGCATATCCATAAGATTTTTGAACCATACTTTACAACAAAACATAAATCACACGGTATTGGTTTAGGTCTAAATATTGTTTACAAAATAATCAATGATTCTATGTGTGGAAAAATCAGAGCAAAAAACACTAGATTTGAGTATGAAGGTGCACAATGCGAAGGTGCACAATTTACAATTACTCTTCCTAAAAAGATATAGCCCATATATTGGGCTATAAAAGCTTATAAACTCTTTTTAAAAAACAAGTAAAAATTTATTTACTATTTTGTCAAACTATTATAAACTATAATATTAACTAAATAATTGTATTATTTACAGCTAAGATATAAAATAGTGAGTTCAAATGATTAAGAAATACTTTTTTTTACTACTTTTTATTCCAATATTTTTTTATGCACAATTACTTGAAAATGTCAGTTTTGATAAATTCTTCAATGAAAACACAAATGTAATGTTATTGATTGATCCATCTAATGGTCAAATAGTAAAAGCAAACAAAGCATCCCAAAAATTTTATTTAATTAATGTAAATAAACTAGAAAATATGAATATAAAAGATATCAATTCTTTTACAAAATCTCAAGTACAAAACGAGATGCAAAAAGCAAAAACAGAAAAAAGAAACTACTTTATATTTAACCACAAGTTAGCAAATGGAAATGTACAAAAAGTAAGAGTATTTTCATCTCCTATTTCATATGGAAATAAAAAACTACTTCACTCTACTATTTATCCTTTAGTTTTAGAAAAAGAGTACAAAGACTACTATAATAAAACCCTAGAAGAGCAAGTTGCTATTCAGGCAGAACATATCAAACAAACACAAGAAGAAATCACTCTATATCTATTTTTAGCAATTATCTTTTTAATTCTACTTATTATTATTCTTTTTTATTCACTTGTTATGAAAAATAAATTTACAAGAAAATTGGAATTAGAATCAAAAAAACTAACATCAATTATAAACAATATTCCCGACCTATTATGGATAAAAAATAAAAATGGAACATACTTAGCATGTAACAATAAATTTGAAGAGTTCTTTGGAGCAAAAGAAAATCAAATTGTTGGTAAGACCGACTATGACTTTATTGATAAAGAACTAGCTGATTCTTTCAAAAAACATGATGAAAATGCAATGAATAGTAATACTCCCCTATTTAATTATGAAGAAGTTACTTTTGCAAGTGATAATCACAAAGAGTTTTTACATACAACAAAAACAAAAGTATTAGATAACAATAATAATTTGATAGGAATATTAGGTATTGGTAAAGATGTTACTCATTTAAATGAACTTAAAAAAAGTATTGAGAATGAAAAATATAAATATAAAACAATCATGGAATACTCTTCTGATGCCATTGTTATTGTTGATATGAACGCTAAAGTACTTGAGTACTCAAATGAGTTCAAAAATATACTTGGATATAGTGATGAAGAGCTAACAAACATCTATGTTTACGACTTTGAATATATACATACAAAAGAGATTATATTTGATAATATTAATAGTTTAGGCACAAGACCCATGTCTTTTGAGTCACAATATAAAAGAAAAGATGGCGATATTATTGATGTTTCAGTAAATATTGTAAAAATTCAAATCAATGATGAAAACTATATTCACTCATCAATTAGAGATATTACAAAACAAAAAGCAATGCAGAAGTATATCTTAAATCAAAAAGATGAATTTGAGACTATTTTTAAATCTGTAAGAGAAGGTATAGCAATACTAGATTTAAAAGCAAATATTCTAAACTGTAATGATGCATTTATAAATCTTACAGGATATACAAAAGAAGAGTTGATAACTAAATCATTTTATCAATTAACATCAAAAGAAGATAAGAAAACAGATAAAGATGCTATTAGTTATGTATTAGAACATGAATATCTTGAAAATTTAGAAAATAAGTTTATAAAAAAAGATAGTAGTATTTTAAATGTAAATATATCAATTTCACTTTTATTAGATAAACAAAGACTTTTATTAACAATCAAAGATATGACTACTATAAAAATGTTGGAGCAAAATGAACGACTAGCTTCAATGGGAGAAATGATTGGGAATATTGCTCACCAATGGAGACAACCATTAAGCGTAATTACTGCAAGTGCAAGTGGAATGAAGTTAATGATGGAAATTAATGATGAAGGTAAGGAGAAGTTTATTTATAAAGGTATTGACTCTATTATTAGTCAATCAGATTATCTTTCAAAAACAATTGATAACTTTAGAGACTTTGTAAAAGGCGATATTTCTTACACTATTGTTAGTATAAAAGAGACATTATTGCAAACTATTAGTCTAATAGATGCCTCTTTAAAAATGAACTATATTAGTATAGTTTCTGATTTAGATAAAGATATTAAAATTAACGGTTCTATTCAAGAACTAGAACAAGCCTTCTTAAATATAATAAACAACGCAAAAGATATATTAAAAGATGAAGTAGAAAATATAGAAGATAGAATTATATTTATACAAAGTAAAAAAATATCAAATAACTCTCTTCAATTAACTATAAAAGACACAGGAGGAGGAATTGATCCAAATATAATAGATAAGATATTTGAACCATATTTTACTACAAAACACAAATCTCAAGGTACAGGACTAGGTCTTGCAATGGTTGATAAGATAATTAGAGAAAGACACAAAGGAACAATAGCTGTAGATAACCAAACTTTTACCTATAAAGGGAAGGAATTTACGGGAACTGAGTTTAAAATCATTTTCACAAATAACTAGTCTTTCTATTATAAAATAAAGAAAAAACTTATATTTCATATTTATGATACTTTTTTGCCACAATCTTGAAGTATAATTTAGTAATAAACATCAGGTGGTGTATCATGAATAAAATTAACTATAAACTACTATATATTTTCTCTTACGTAGCAGCTGTTTTAATCATTCTCTTTTCAATATCTTATGTTTTTAGCACAAACAAATCATTAGACGTAAATAAAATTTCTGTAGAAAACTTCAAAGATAAATTGGATGAAAAAGAAAACTATCTTTACTCTTTTATAGATGAATATAAATACGCATTAAATGCTTTGGCTAGTGATGAAACAATACAGAACTATAATGAAAATAAAACAAGTGTACAAAATCTATTTCTAACATTTCAAAAAGCCCTACCCGATGCGACACAAATTAGAATAATTGATAATAAAGGTTTAGAAAAAATCAAAGTATCAACTATTAATGAAAACAATAAAAAAGCAAATATTAGGGTTGTTCCAGATTTACAACTACAAGATAAATCAACTAGATACTATTTCAATGATTTTATGGATTTAAAACAAGGGGAAATAGGATTATCTAAAATAGATTTAGAAAAAGAGTATGGTAAAACAATTATTCCAAATATAATTTCACTAAGAGTTGCAACACCAATATATGATAAAAACAATAATAAATCTATTCTAATTATCAACGTTACACTAAATAGGTTCTTTGATTTATTAGGAAAAGCAACACTATATAATTTATACCTTGTTGATTCAAATGGTAGATTTGTTCTTCACTCAAATTCAAACAAAGGCCTTAAAACTAATAACTTTGATATTTACACCTTAACAAATGAGTTTGGTTCAAAATTTGCTAAACATATCCTAGATAGATATGAATTTTATGGTAAAAACTTCTATAGTAGAAAACTATCAAATATAAATTCAAACCAAGATATTATTATGGTATTGAGTCTAAAGTTTGAAGATTTAATGAAAGAGAAAAAAGATAGTGAAATTACTATTTTTACTATTCTTATAGTACTAGCTATAATATTTCTTCCTCTAATAGTATATTTAGCAAATATTCCTGAAATATTAAAAAATAAAATCAATAAACAAAATATTACAGATGATATTACAATGCTTCCAAATAGACAACATTTGTTTAATGATTTGAACAGATCCTTATATAAAGACTCTCTAATCGTACTTTTAAATATCGACAATTTTACAAAAATACAAAATGGCTATGGATATAAAATTGCAGATAAACTTATAAAAGAATTATCTGATTTTTTACAACAAAATAAACTAGAAAATGACTATATTAAAGTATATAGAATCTCAAAAAACATGTTTGCACTAAAATACATACACTTAGAAAAAGAAAGTTTATATATGAGCTTAGAAAAGCTTCATTATAAAATTGAACATACTTATTTTAATATTCTTGATGATTTTAATACTCTTATTGATATTACTATTGGAGTTAGTGATCCCAATAAAATCAAAAACAATGTAGATGAATTAAAAGAAGCAGAAATTGCCCTAGATTACGCACTAGAATCAAAAATTGATATAAATATCTATAATGAAAGCGATATTGTAAACATAGAGGTGAATAAACAAAATATCATTACAGTTAATAATATTAAAAAAGCTATTGAAGAAGATGGTGTAGTTGTTTATTTCCAACCTATTTACAATAACTACCAAAATAAAATTGAAAAATACGAAACATTAATTAGACTAAATGTTGGTGATAAGCTAATATTTCCTGATACTTTTATTCCTATTGCAAAAGATATTAAAAAGTACAGAAAACTAACAGAAATTATAATAACAAAGTCATTTAAGTACTTTAAAGATAAAAACTATGAATTCTCAATTAATCTTAGTATTGAAGATATTCTAGATAAAAATCTAAGAAAGTTCTTGATAGAACAAATAAAAGAGTATGAAGTTAATGAAAAGTTAGTTATTGAAATTGTTGAATCAGAAGCAATTGACAATTACAATAACTTTCTATTTTTTATTAAAGAGATAAAAGATTTAGGGTGTAAAATTGCTATAGATGATTTTGGTAGTGGATACTCAAACTATGAGCATATTATTAACCTAAGTGAATATATTGACTACCTAAAAATAGATGGCTCATTAATTAATAATATAGACAAAAATCCTAAAGCACACTTAATGGTTGGTACTATCAAGTTCTTGTGTGATCAATTAAATATTAGAACTATTGCAGAATATATAGAAAATGAAGAGATTTTTGATTATGTTAAATCAATGGGAATAAACTACTCTCAAGGTTATTATATTGGCAAACCAGCAGAAGAAATAGTAAAAGAGGAGTTAAACTTAGAAAAGAAAATTATAGAATAGTCAAGATATGATTATTCTATTTCTTCCTTTTTGTTTCGCTTCATATAGTGCTTTATCTGCACATTTGTAAATTTCTTCATGATCTAATTTTTCACTACTAGGATTTATTGTTTTAACACCTATAGAAATAGTTAATGAATCAGAAATATTGCTATTTTCATGTTTTATATTTAACTTCTCAATAGAATCTTTTATTTTTTGTGCTAGCTGCTCAACCCCAATATGATCAATATTTGTAGTAATAATACTAAACTCTTCTCCACCTAATCTAAATATATAATCATCAGGTCTATTTAATGAGCCTTTTAAACTATTAGCAACATCTATTAGTGCGTTATCCCCTTCAAAATGCCCATATGTGTCATTATACTGTTTAAAGAAATCCACATCTAAAATCATTAATGTAAAGTTATGATTATGTCTTAGTGATTTTTTAAGTTCAGTATTAAATATAGAATTAAAATGTCTTCTATTATATAGTTTTGTTAGTTCATCAGTAATTGATAGTTCTGAAATCTCTTTTCTTAGTGTAATATCATTATAAATTGAGGTATAACCTATTATTTCATCATTGTTATTGAAATTTGGTGTAATTATGTTTTCAACATAAAATGCTTCGCCATTTTTATTGTAGTTTTTATGCTCACCTTTCCATATATGACCACTAGTAATAGTTTCCCAAAGCTCTTTATAAAACTCTTCTGGAGTATCAGGATCCTTCATAATGTTATGTCTATTTCCTATCAACTCTTTCTTTGAATAGCCAGATACTTCACTAAATTTATCGCTACAGTTTATAATTTTTCCATCTAAATCAGTAATACTTATCAATACATTCTCATTTATAATATTAATGTATTTACCAAGTTCTTTCTCTTTTATAACATTATCTGTAATATTATGACCCTCTGGTATTAAATGAACAACTTCATTTTTATTATTAAATACAGGTTTTATAGAAAAATCAACATATATTTTATTTCCAAATGGATCATAGTGAACTTTTTTCTTTCTTACAAATTCACCTTTTGATGCACTAATAATATCTTTTTGAAGCTCTTCTTGATCATCAACAGAATGTTCCCACCAAGGACAATCCCAAAACTTCTTACCAATTACATCAGACTCTTTTATATTTACAAACTCTAAGGAAGTCTTATTTGCTTTTATTAAAGTTCCATCAGGTTCCATTAGACCTATAAATTGAAAAGAATTATTATAAATAGTTGAAATAATGTCTTCAGAAATGTTTAATTGTTCATCTCTTTTTATTTGATTAGTAATATCTGTAATATAACAATGAAAATAAGTAACATTACCTTTTTCATCTTTTTTTACATTTGTGATATCTTGAACCCATAAAACTTTTTTATCTTTAGTGATAAATCTATATGGTTTAAATTCGTAGCGTGTGAAATCTAGATTATTAACTAAGTAATCAATTTCATCAGATAGTTGTTTTCTGTCTTGTTCATAAACAATATCAATAAAGTTAAGTTTTTGATTTATAAAGTCTTTACTATCATATCCGTAAATACTTTTTATATTTTCAGTTACAAACTCTATTGGCCAACCAGACTCATTTCTACATTTAAAGAAAACAGTTGGACTTTCATTTAAATATTCTAAATAATTTTCCATAACAGATTCTTTCAAATTTTGTAACACATCATATTAAATAAAAAACACTTCACTCATACCAAGACTACAATAGAATAGATAAATTTTATATAAAGTTAAAAAACTAATTTGTTAAAAAATAATTTTTTGTTTATTTTAAGTAGTATAAAACACCCAAAGTTTTGGGTATTTTAAAGTTCAACCTCAAAGGCTAATTTTAGAACATCACTCTCTGTAAGTTCTTTTTTGCTTCTTGGTTTAGGATTTTTAAGTACTAGAACTTTTTCTTTTAAATCATCTAAATGATATTTGTCTAAGTTCTTAATCAAAGTCTCATTAATCATCTCTTTTTTAAGTGCATTTGAATCAATAAGTCTTGTAATTGCACTTCTTAGGTTTTCTCTAGTTTTTTCATAAACCTGCTCTTCTTCAGTTAAAGTTACATAAACTTTATCCAAATACTCAGCAATAGAATCACCTTGATATTTATATGTTGTAACAGAGTTATATACATATTTTTGAGCTTTTATCTTAGGAATAAATACACCCGTAAAAATAGAACCTTGAATAGTATTTAGTCCATCTAAATCTTTTAAAGGATTGTGAGAACAGATAAAATCCTCTTTTACAACAGAAGGTGCGTGTTTTAAAGAAGTAATATTGTTTTTAAGGATAATAAAACTACCACCAACCTCTTTTGGTCCACCTTTTAAAGAAGATAATTCATTTTTAAATGCAAGGAAATCCCCTTGAACAATTCTTGGAGAACCTTCTAAAGTATTAAGCTCATTATTACTAATATCAAAATCACCATCAACTTGATTAAAACTAAGAGGTAATTTCAATAAGTTTGCTAACTTATCAGCAAGTTTAACACTACCTCTTACATTTACAGAGAAATCGCTAAGAATTTCAAAGTTTTTAATATCATGTTTAGCTAACCATCTACTAATATCATCTTTATTTGATAAAGCAACTACAGGCTTGTAAACATGCTCAATTACATCTTTACCTTTATATTTCCAAGTTTTTTCTTCTTCATTATATGAATTAGCTAGCTTATTTAATCTAATATCTGTAATTAAATCCCAACCAATAGTATCTGCAACACCATCAAGATCTTTTAAAAGATTTCCATTACAAACATAATCTTGCCCAACAGTTAAAGGTCCACCATTAAGCTCTTTGATATAGTTATTTGCACAATCAAAATATGCATCAATATATTTAGGACCACCTCTTAGTGATTCTATTTTATTATTATTACATTTGTAGTAACCTTTTATAGTTCTTGGGCTACCTTTGATTGATGTTATTTCATTATTAGAACAATTAAAGAATCCTATCACCTCTTTTGGACAATAAGATAAAGAAGTTAGTCTATTGCTAGAACAGTCAAAATCACCAACTTTTGATGGTGCACCAAGTAGTGAATCTAATCTATTTTTTGAACAATTGAAATCTTTTCCAACTTTCTCAGGACATCCTTCTAGTGATTCTAAACCATTATCACTAATATCAAAATATCCATTAACTACTTTGAATTTAACTGGGAGTTCACTTTCATTTAGTTTTCCATTTAAATTTACACTTCCATGAACCGTAACATACAGATCATCAGAAATAGTATAATTCTCAATTGAATGTTGCATCAACCATTTTTCAACTGCAGAAAAACTTTTCATTTTAAGCCTTTTAAATATTATTATTAAATTTTAGTTTTTATTAGCTTTAGAGTTTATTATTTTTGTATATTTTAAGAGAAATAATAGGTTTTTAGGGGATTTACTAGCTTTTTAGTGTTATATATTTTTGATTTTATCACTAAAGAGAATTTTTCTCTTTAGTTTTCTTCTGGTCTATAAACTTTAATATTTGTAAAGTTTTCAGCATCTCTTAGGTATTGAGCATGCAATTGACTTAAGATTCCTTTGTCACAGTAAAATAAGTACTGTTTGTCTTGAGGAAGTTTTTTAAATTCAGATTTTAATTTGTAAAATGGAATTTTAATTGTTTCAGATGAAGTTTCAATACAATCATCAGATTGTCTAATATCAACAACAGTATATTCGCCAGTTGATAAATCAGTTATAACATCAATCTTTCCAATCTCATTTACATCATTTGCAGTTTCATCAACATTGATTGTAATAGCTTCTTCTACTGCTTTATTTAATACTTCATAGTCAAATTTAGCAGCTTCTTTTTCCATTCTATCATATGAACCATGAGTAGTTGGGTTTTTAGAAATAACTCCACAATACTCAGGCATAGTTTCAGCAAATCTTTTTGTACCAATTTGAGTAGCAATATCAATGATTTCTGGTTTATTCATAGTTGATAAAGGTCTTAATACTAACTTATTAGTAGCTTGGTCAATTAAAGCTAAGTTTCTTAGAGTTTGACTTGAAACTTGTGCAACACTTTCACCAGTCATAATAGCGTCAATTTCCATGTTGTTTGCAATCTTCTCAGATGCCATTAACATTAATCTTTTTAAAGTAACACCCATGTATGATTCATGAGTTGATCTAAAGATTTCAGTTACAACATCATCAAAAGGTACAGAAGTAAAAGTAATTCTATGAGAAGAACCAAATTTATTCCATAAATAAAATGCTACTTGTTTAACTCCAATCTCATGTGCAACACCACCAAGATTAAAGAATACAAAGTGAGTTTTAATACCTCTTTTCATTGTTAAGTATGAAGCTACAGTAGAATCAAATCCACCAGACATTAAAGATAAGATACTTCCTTGCGTTCCTATAGGGAATCCTGAAAGTCCTTTGTATTTATGTGAAATGATATTTAATTGATGTTGGTTTAACTCTAAGTTTACAGTGTATTCAGGGTTTCTTAAATCAACACCTTTAGCTTTAGAGTGTGCTAACATATATCCACCAACAGTTTGTTCAATGTTAGTAGATTTGAAATCATGAGTACCACTTCTTTTTGCTCTTACAACAAAAGTTTTACCTTCGATTTTATCACCCATTACTTCGTTTACTTTAACTTTGATATCATCTAAAGTTCTCATATCATCAAATTGAGCTGCTTCTAATACTAGCTCAATTCCTGGAGTTTCTGTTAGTCTTAGTCTCACTTCAACTACAAAATCAATTGGTGCTACTACTTCAATTTTATCAGAGAATTTTCTAATATTAATATCTTCAGAAATTCTGTATAAAACAGTTTGTAGGTTATTGTAAAGTTGCCCAACCATTTGTCTTTTGGCTTTTGATCCTTTGATCATGATCTCTGGGAAAAATTTTACAATAAATTTTTGTGTTTTGATTTTTGTATCTGTCATTATTTGTAAGCCTTAATATATTATATACGCGAATTATAGCAAAAAATATTTAAGGTTAAAGCACCATGAAAAAGAAGAGTAAAACAAGACGCTTTACTCTTATAAGATTTAGTTATTATACGATAGATTCAATATTTACAGTGAACTCTAAATCACAATCAGCAAATGGGTGATTATAATCCATAGTTACTTCATCTTTAGTAACATCAGTAACAGTTGCTTTTACAACTTGTCCATCTTCACCCTCACCTTCTAAAACCATACCAATTACTAAATCAATACCTTCAAAATCTGCAATAGGGATAATCTCAGTTAAAGTTTCATCATATTTACCATATGCTTCTTCACAAGGTACAACAACATCTTTTGTTTCCCCTGCATTCATATCAGCGATTCTATCTTCTAAACCTTTGATTAATTGTCCTGAACCAAAAGAAAAAGTCATAGGTTTGTCATTTAAATTACTTTCGATTATTTCGCCCTTAACTTTTAGTTCAAATGTCATATTTACTAATTGATTCTTTTTAATAGCCATATTTGTATCCTTTTTTTAATTGTGTAACTATATCAAAAAAAGAATAATAAAATAAAAAATAAGAGTCTCTCCTACATAAAACTAATTAATGGTTTTCTATTTTGTTTAAATACTCATCAACATCGTAGTGGCTAATTTCAGAATCTAATATAAACCACCCAAGTGGTAAGAGACCAAATAAAGCCATCGCTATTAGACCAAATGCTTGATATAATACTATGAATACTGGAAGACTAAGTACAAACAAAAAGATAAACGAGATAGAAATATTTTTCACATCTTTAATTGTTTTATCTTCCATAACTTCTCCTTTAAAGTTATATATACTATATTTTATCACTAATATATATAACTTCCAATAATTAGGAGAGTTTAGTAGTTTTTTATAAGCATTTTTGTTACTTGCTCTAGGATTTTAAATATAGCTGTTGTTCCTCTGTGGTTTTCGTCATACATAGGATTTATCTCTGCAATCTCCCAACAACAAACTTTTTCGTTTTTAAGAAGTTGCATATTAAGCTGAAGTGCTTGTTCAAAACTAAGTCCATCTTCACTAGGAGTTCCAGTTCCTGGAAGATAAATAGGATCAATACTATCAACATCAAAAGATACATATACATATTTACAATGCTCTAGTTTTTCAAATATCTGCTCAACTACAGCTTTTACACCTAAATATGTAATATCCTTTGCATTAAACTTTTTTATACCATGTCTATTTATTAGCTCTTCTTCTGCACTTTCATAATCTCTTAATCCACAAAAGATGATATTTTCTGCTTTTATACTAGGTTCATTTCCTGTGTATGTTTTAAACTCTTCCCAAATTTTTAATTCATCTTCATTTGGTTGGTTTATTTGTGCTTCTTTATTATCAAGAGCAGTTACTATTGACAAAGGCATTCCATGCATATTTCCAGATTGAGATGTATAAATAGAGTGTATATCAGCATGGGCATCAATATATACAACTCCAATCTCATCATTTGGATGTGACATTTTTAAACCATGCATTGTTCCAGCACATGATGAGTGATCCCCAGCTAAAACTATTGGGAAAAACTTCTCATCCCTTAAATCTTTTATTCTATTTGCTAATCTTTTAGCAACTAAAAATACCTTATCTATATACTTTGCATGTTTATAAGGTGATTGTTCATCAAAAGCTTGATTCTCATCTAGGATTACCTCAGCAGGGTATTTTTTGAAATATCTTGATCCTAAATCATCACAAGACTTCATAAGTGCATCGATTCCAAGACCTGCACCTTTTCTTCGTCCTGCTATATCAGAATATACTTGTACAATTTTTATGTATCTTGAAAAATCTTTCATATGTTCTCCTTACGTTAGTAATGAGTATAAATCTTTTACATCTTTCATATTAGGGATTAGATTCATCTCTTGACCAATTCCATGCTCTTTAGCTAATTCGTATGTTAGTCTTAATACAGAATAATCTTGTAATGCAAACCCAACAGAATCAAATATAATTGTCCCATCTTTTTCTACATTTAAATCTACATTTCCATTTACCACTTCATGAAGTTCTGGACAAGTATAATCATCTCCAAGATGTTGAATTTCTCCTTCTATTTTAGACTGTTCTAAAAACTCTACTACTACCTTAGAGTTTTTAACTAATTGTGTAGATAACTCAGTCTTTCCTGGACAATCTCCACCAAGAGCATTTATAAATACATCTTTTTTAATCATATCATCTGTTAAAATAGTTTGATATCTTTTATCAGCAGTAACAGTTGTGATAATATCTGCACCTTCTATTGCTTCTTCTGTGTCACTACAAGGAGTAAGTTGAACCCCATACTTAAATAGATTTGCTGCCATTTTATCCATTGCCCCATCGTCAACATCAAAATACCTCAACTCTTTTATATCAAATAAATATGAAAATACTAGATACTGAAACTCACTTTGAGCTCCATTTCCAATCATTGCTAATACTTTAGAATCTTTTTTAGCTAGATACTTTGCAGCTAAAGCAGATGTAGCAGCAGTTCTAAGTGCAGTAAGTAGAGTCATCTCTGTAAACATCAAAGGTTCACCAGTTTCTACAACAGATAGTTGTCCCGTTGCCATAACAGTAAGTTTGTTTGATGCTTTTGGATTTTTTGGATGACCATTTACATACTTAAAAGTATATTGGTATTCATTTGAGATAGGCATAAGTTCAATAACACCACCATCTACATGAGTTGCAATACGTGGCATTTTGTCAAAATCACTCCAAGCTTTATAATCTTCTTCGATTGTAGCTATAAGTTTTAAGAAGTAATCCTTGAACCCTATTTTGTCAATTAATTTCTTAATGTCTTCAATTTCTAAAACTAGCATATTTACTCCTTGCTTCCTCAGATATAATATACTAGTTTAACACTATTTACAGTTTTTAGCAAGTAAATAACAAAATTTATACTAATTTTAAACGTAATAGTTACTAAATAATTTAGTATTGCATTAAAATTTACTTATTAATAAACTCAACTCTAAAACAACTTCCTTTATCTAAAGTACTTTCTATTTTAATATTTGCTTCAAATCTATCACAAATCTTTTTTACAATAGATAGACCTAAACCTATTCCATTCTTTGTAGTTGTTCTTGCTTTATCAACCCTATAGAATCTCTCAAAGATTTTATTTATATCTTCTTTACTTATTCCTATACCTGTATCTATTACTTCAAAGTACGTTTTATTAGCTTCTTTTTTAGCTTTTAAAGTAATACTACCTTCCTTTGTATATTTTACTGCATTTGATAAAAGGTTGTTTACAACTATATTTAAATACTTCTCATCAAAGGATACTTCTAAATTCTCATCTATTTCAAGTTTTAATTCTAAAGTTTTTTCTTCTATAGCTTCTAGGTTTGACTCTATAGATTCAAATATTACTTTGTCTAAAGAAGTAGTTTTGTGTTTTAATGCCTCTTTATCAAGTCTTGAAAGTAATAAGAAGTTTTTTATAATCTCTTGTAGTTTTCTTTGTTCTACATCAACCTTATTTACAACTTCTTCTAATTGTTCTTTTGTTACATCTTCTTTATTTTTAATAAGCTCAATCTCCCCTTGTATTACAGTAAGTGGAGTTCTAAGCTCATGGGAAGCATCTGAAGAGAACTGTTTTATGTTTTCTACACTACTTTCTATATTTGATAACATCTTATTAAAAGAGTCTATTAACTGCTCAAACTCGTCATTTGTTTTATTCTCTTTAAGTCTTTTTGATAAATCACTTGTTTCTTGTAATGTTTTTAACTCTTCTAATATTAGTTTTAATGGATTAATAGTTTTATTTATTAGAATATTCCCAAGAAGTGCAAGAATCAAAAAGATAGCTAGATTTGAGAATATAATAGTCATATAAATATCATCAAAACTTTGTTCTAAATATCTATCGTCAATTCCTAAATATACTTCATATTCTTTGTCATTTAACTCAAATAGATTCAATTCAAAAACATAGTCATCTATCTCAATATAACCATCATCATAAAAATCTCTATATTTATTTTTTAATTCATCTTTTCTTTTATGCCATTCATCATGATCTTCATCATCACGATGGTCTTCATAAGCCTCTTTGTTTTCATACTCTATTTCTTCTAATATTCTTAGAGTTTTAAATCTAGATTCATTTGTAAATACTAATTTGCCATTTTCAAAGATTATAAGAAAAAGATTTGACAAGTCCATATACTTGTCAATCTCTTTTATATTTATGTTCTTTTTTTCATAAAGTAAGTCTTCAAATTGTAAATAAGTAGTGTCAATTAGCTCTAAACTTTTTGTTTCTTTGTTTTGTTTAAAAAGGTAAATTGATACACCAGAAAGTAGTGAAAGTATTAAAAATATAGTTATTGTATAAGAGATAAATAGTTTATGTTTTATACTTTTCATTTTAGTGTGTATCCGATGTTCTTAATATTGTTGATATAAGCTTCGTCAAACTCTTTGTCAATTTTGTTTCTTAATCTGTAAATATATACCTTTACTAAGTTAGAAGCATTTGAATAATTCATATCCCAAACAGATTCAATAATCATTGAATCACTTACAACTTGATTTTTGTTTTTTACAAGCAACTCTAAGATTGAAAACTCTTTTGCAGTAAGTTCTATTTTTTTGTTCGCGCGACTTACAGTTTTTTTAACGATATCCAATTTCAAATCTTTGAAAACAAGTTCATTTGTTGAGTTTACATTTCTTCTAAGTGTTGCTCTGATTCTTGCAAGTAGTTCATTTAACACAAAAGGTTTAGTCATATAGTCATCAGCCCCACTATCAAGGCCTTCTATAATATCATCACTATCATCTTTTGCTGTTAACATAAGTATTGGTGTATTAATCTTATAGGCTCTTAACTCTTTACAAAGTTCTATTCCACTCATAAAAGGAAGCATAATATCTAGGATAATTAAGTCATACTTATTTGTAGTAGCCAAATAAAATCCCTCTTTTCCATCATCTGCAATATCCACTGCATAACCTTGCTCTTTTAAGCCTTTTTCTAAAAATTCATAAATACTTGGGTTATCTTCAACAACTAAAATCTTCATACTATTTATCTCTTTATTATAAATTATGTATATATTGCCCAAAAATCAATTAGTGAACAATATATACTATCTATTAGCTCTTTGTTTTTATAAGAACATATAATCTTTTAGAACTAATATCATTTTTGTCTGCAATATCTTCTAGTGATTCTTCTAATGAATCATATTTAATCTCATAAGTATTAAATACATTTTTAATATCTGCTTCTTTAAAGATCACAAGTTTTACAAGTAAATTAAGAGGTAAGCCTTGTGCATCTTCAAATGGTGGTTCATCTTTCTTACTATACCATGCTTCTTGAGCTGGTTCAAATACAGCAGTTATTGCTGATATTGGAGATTGAACAGAACTTCCTATAATCAATACAAAAGATAAAGTTGCTGCAAGCACTAATTCTCTTTTGTTTTTGAACTCTTGTCCAGCCTTACTTTTCATGTAAGAAAGCATAGGTTTCCAGTTTTGTATAATATGAAATACTATTATCACTGTAACATATATAGAAATTACCGCATGGAAGTGCTCCCATTGGTTCTTCTCTAATCCAACTAAACTCCACTTATTCCAGTAAGCCATAGTAGCATCAGGCATTACAAGTAATACAACACCTGTAATTAAAACCATGATACTTAAGAAAAATGTTACAAGTGAAATAAACGCTCTTTTATTAAACTTGTTATTAGTCATCTTGCTCTAACTCAATAGCAATGATTTTTGTCCCTTCTCTTTTAGCTGCAACGTAAACTTCATCTCCAACTTTAAAAGGCTCTTTTGACTGGAAAATCATAGTCTTATCATCAACTGTAATACTCTTACCCGAGATTTTCCATATACCAGAAAGTGAATTTGCTGGTTTTGATTCTAATTTTCCTTCAAATATATAGTTAACGCCTTTTTTCTCGTAAAGCTCTCTTTCATACTTTGAATCATGGTCATCATCTTTATCAGTAAAGAATCCTTTAGTAAACATCTCTTTATGATCGTCGTGTTTCCCCTCATACTTATCTTCATATTTATCATGAGCTAATAAACCTAATGGAATAGCACATACTAATCCTGCTAATACAATTTTTTTAGTTTTACTTGAAAGTTTCATCTTTTATCCTTTTGTTTTCTTTTTTCTTACTGTAATTTTAAAAGGTCAAAATGAACTGGAAGTGAAAGCAAAATGAAATTTTATTCATTTTGGAAAACTAAATAATTAATCTAATTTTAATCAATGTATTATTGTATACCCTATATACAATTTAACATTTACCGTATAGGAATAAAAGTTTTATATAAATTCATAGTAAATATGTCATTTTGCAAGGTTAATTTTGATGAGGATAAGTAAAATAGGAGTTTTTATAGTTATTTTAATCTAAAATCAAGCATTGTTAAACCGTAAACTATACTTACAATTTAACAAATGCCGTATAAGGATATAAATATATCAAAATGATATATATTTTTAACAAGTATATTTAACAGTTATAAATAAGTTCTATTTCAAATCTAATTTCATTATATACTAAGCTATACAACGCTAAGATTTTAACAGACGTTATATACTTGAATATATAAGGATAAATGTGAATATATCATCTAACTTAACACTTGAACTATTTGATAAACCCTTTTTACTTGAAAAAAGAATTGAGTTATTACTCGCTATTGAAGAGCATGGTTCTATTTCAAAAGCTGCAAAAGCTGTACCTATGAGTTATAAAGCTGCATGGGATGCGGTTGATAATATGAACAACCTATCTCATACTCCTATTGTTTCAAAAGAGACAGGAGGAAAAGGTGGTGGAGGTACTGCACTTACCCAATATGGTCAAAACCTTCTTAAAACATATAAGATACTAAAAGAAGAACAAGTTAGATTTTTAGGAGCTTTAAAAGAGCTAACAGATATAGACACAGGTACATTTAAAACTATTGGAAGGCTTGCTATGCAAATCAGCGCTAGAAATCAAATCATTGGAAAAGTAGATAAGATTGTATCAAATGATGTAAATGCAAATATCGTAGTTGTTCCTAAAAGTGGACAAGAACTGTTTGCAAATATCTCTATAGATGCTTTAGAATCGTTAAATATACAAAAAGATGATGAAGTAGTAGCTATTTTCAATCATAACAATGTTTTATTATCAACTGATGGTGATATTGCTATTAGTGCTAGAAATAAAATAAAAGGTATTGTTACAGCTATTACAAAAGATAGTACAAACTCTGAAGTTACTATAGATATAGGACAAGAGCAAAGTATCGCTTCTATTGTGACAACTGGTGCAGTTAAAAAGCTAGGACTTGATGTAGGAAAAGAAGTATATGCCTTTATCAAATCAAATGATATTATGATTGGAAAGTAATATGAAAAAACTAATCCTTTCAGCCCTTCTAGCAACTTCATCTTTATACGCAGGCAAAATAAGCATAGCAGTAGCTGCAAATGTATCGTATGCAATAGAAGATTTAAAAAAGCAGTTTAATAAAACTCACCCAGATACTAAAATCAAAGTAACTCTAGGAAGTAGTGGCAAACTAACAGCTCAAATCAAAAATGGAGCTCCATACGAGCTATTTATGTCTGCAAATATGAAATATCCTAATACTTTGTATAAAGATGGTCTTGCTATTACAAAGCCTTTAGTATATGCAAAAGGTTCGCTTGCCCTATTTTCAAAAAGAGCTCAAGACTTCTCAAAAGGTCTAGATTTACTAAAAGAGAAGAAAAACAAAAGAATCGCAATAGCAAATCCAAAAACAGCTCCATATGGTATAGCAGCTTTTGAAGCACTAAAAAATGCAAATATCTTAGATGATATACAAAAGAAGTTTGTTTATGGAGAGTCTATCTCTCAAACTTTGTCATATACACTAACAGCTGCAAATATTGGAATCATTGCAAAATCAACTCTATATAGTAAGAAACTACAAAGATTCAAAGAGAATACAAACTATATAGATATTCCAAGCTCACTATACACTCCAATAAACCAAGGGATTGTAATACTAAAAAGAGCAAAACAAAACAAAGAAGTAAAAGCCTTCTATGACTTTATGCAAAGCAATAAAGCAAAAAAGATACTTAAAAACTATGGATACCAAGTTCCATAAGGAAAGATTGATGATAAAAGCAAAAGTATTAGATATTCAAAATGAACAAAACCTTCATATTGTAAAGTTTGACTTTAACGGCACAATATTAAAGATGATGAGTTTAGCACTAAATGAAAAGATAAAAATAGGTGTTGAGGTTATACTAAACATCAAATCAACACATATGGCATTAGCCAAAGATTTTAGTGGAGTAGTAAGTTACTCAAATCATATCAAAGCTGTTGTTGATGAAGTAGAAAACGGTAAACTATTAAGCTCTATAAAACTAAAAGTAAATGACACTATTTTAGAGTCAATCATCACAGCAGACTCCTCAAAAAGAATGAATATACAAAAAGATGATGATATAACTATCATGGTAAAAGCTAGTGAGATTTCTATCTTGGAGGTTTTAGATGCTTGAAATGCTTAGTACTATAGAGTTTACTCCTTTTTGGATATCTTTTAAATTAGCTTTTATTACTACATTGATTTTGTTTGTTATCTCTCTACCTCTTGCCTGGTGGTTATCTCAGACTAAATCAAAAACAAAACCATTTTTTGAGGCTATTACAGCTCTTCCTATAGTTTTACCTCCATCAGTTCTAGGGTTTTATATACTTTGGGCTTTATCTATCAACTCACCTATTGGAGCATTTTTTGAAGAGACTTTTGGTATTGAGTTAGTTTTTAACTTCACGGGACTTGTGATAGCTTCGTGTTTTTATAGTCTACCTTTTATGGTTCAACCATTACAAAGTGGATTTGAAAGCCTAAATGCCAATATGTTAGAAGCTAGTTATATTAGTGGAAAATCAAAACTAACAACACTTCTAAACGTAGCTCTGCCAAATATCAAACCAGCACTTCTTACAGCTATTATCGTAACATTTGCTCATACAGTTGGAGAGTTTGGAGTTGTGCTTATGGTAGGTGGAAGTATTCCAGGAGAGACAAAAGTAGCTTCTGTGGCTATTTATGAGTTTGTTGAGATTATTGATTATAGTTCAGCACATATTTACAGCGCTATTATGGTGATACTTAGTTTCTTAGTATTGCTTAGTGTTTATATTTTTAATGCAAAACAGAAAAAGACATTTATATGATTAAAATAGATATTCAAAAACAACTTCATGGAGCAAGTGGCTCTATGGATTTAGATGTAAACTTACAGATACAAAAAGGTGACTTTATAGCCCTTGCAGGACAAAGCGGTAGTGGTAAAACTACCCTACTTAGAATCCTAGCAGGTTTAGAGAGTGCAAAAGGTCAAATACAAGTAAATGATGAGGTTTGGCAAAATGATACTACCTTTAAGAGTGTACAAAAGAGAAAAATAGGTTTTGTTTTCCAAGACTATGCCCTATTTGAAAACATGAGTGTTGAGCAAAATTTACTGTATGTAAACAAAGATAAAACTCTAGCAAACAAGCTTCTAAAACTTACAGATTTAAGTGAGTTAAAAAACAGAATGCCTAGTACTTTAAGTGGTGGTCAAAAACAAAGAGTATCTTTATGTAGAGCTATGATGAATCGCCCTACTCTTTTACTGATGGATGAACCACTTTCAGCTTTAGATCCAAGTATGAGAACAAAACTACAAAATGAAATCCTAGCACTTCACAAAGAGTTTGAAACTACAACTATTATGGTTAGTCATGACCCAAGTGAGATTTATAGACTTGCAAATAGAGTTGTGATGTTAGAACATGGTCAGATTATAAATGATGGTTTACCAAAAGATGTTCTTCTTAAAACAGCAGGTTCTCAAAAGTTCTCTTTTGAGGGAGAGTTACTTGATATTATCAAAGTGGATGTTGTTTATATTGCTATTATCTCTATTGGTCAGCAATTAGTTGAGATAGTATTGAGTTCACAAGAGGCTCAAAACTACAAAAAAGGTGATGTTGTACGAGTTAGTACAAAGGCATTTAGTCCAACTATCATATAGATTATATGTAAAAATGATACCTTTTTAATACCATCTACATATATAATACTCCTTAGGATTATACAGGAGTATTATCATGGATGGATACGAAGACTTCAAAAGAAAACTAAAGATTCTATATGTAGATAGAGAATCCTACTGCAAAGTATCACTTTCAAAACTTCTAAACAATAACTTCAATGAAATCACTATTGTAAGCAATGGCGTTGAAGCACTTCTTAAATACAATGAAAGCACAAGAGATGAATCTAAACCCTTTGATTTGATTATTACTGCAATTGATTTACCTAAACTTGATGGTATATCTTTTTTAGAAAAGATTAGAGAAAGAAATGAAGAAACAAATTTTATAATACTCTCTTCTCATAATGAATCAGATATTGTTGCAAGAGCAATAAGACTCAAAATCATCAACTACATCATAAGACCTCAAAATATTGCTAAGATATATGAAATCATAAATAGCAGTTGTCAGAAAATATATACAAGTTATAAAATATAAGAGTGTTTATGCTCAAAGCATAAACATAAAAAGTAAAAATACAGATATTTGAAAGATACCTATTTTTAGATTATTGTCTATTATTCAAGCATAAAGTACTAGTTTCATATTTCCCTGTTCTATAGTTCAATCTTTTCTTTACGATAAACTTATATCCCAAGTTTCTACACTCTTTTTTACTTAAGCTTTTAATATCTTGATTACATCCACTAAAAGCTAAAACTATAAATAACAAAAAAGTAAGATTTCTCATAATAGCTCCTTTTTCCGTAATATAAGATACTATACTAGGAAAAAGTACTATAAAGGTATCAATTAATAGTATTTATTCTATATCCAAAGCTATAAATGTTCTCTATATTTAATGTAGGAACCTTCTTTCGTAATCTAGAAATAATGTTTTTTAAGTTAGTAATATCAGGAGATTTATCTACATCATCTTTCCATAAATGAATTAGAATCTCTTCGTTTGTGTGAGTCTTCTCTGGAGTTTTTAAAAGTAAATCAATCAATAAAAACTCTTTTTTAGTAAGTTTGATAATATCACCGTTTTGAACTAATTGATTTGTTTGAATATTCCACTCTAACTCATCACTTAGTTTAATATTTGTTTCTACTTGTATATTCTCTTCTTGATTTGTATTAAAATAGATATCTTTTGATACTTTATAGATTACATCTACAAAGTTGTTAAACTCGATTGGTTTTAAAATAAATTGTGAAATACCTATATTAACAAGTTGCATTAAGTAGTCTGATTCATTATGAGCAGATAGAACAATCAATGATTGAATCTCATTTTGATCATAAATTAATTTTGTAAGTTCAATACCATCTAAATTTGGCATTTTAATATCAGTAACAACTAAGTCATAATATTTGCCATTTTCTTTGTAGTATTGCATATATTTTTCAAATCCATCTTTACCATCAACAGCAACAGTAATTGATTTTTGAAAAATATCTTCTAACAGTTCTTTTGTCTCTTTTCTAATATGTTCATCGTCTTCAACAAAAAGAACATCAATATTCTTAGAATATTTCTCTAAAAGAATATAATCTATCATTCTTCGCCCCTAAATTTATCCCTATAAAAAATTTTATATATTATAATCAAATATCCATTAATATTGTAAAGGTAAATTATTTATGACAGAAGAAAATTCATCATCTTGGGAACTTATTCAAATACTGGACAATACAATTGAAGGTATTTTGATAATCGAAGATGGTTTTATAAAGAGTGTAAACAAATCATTATTAAATATTTTAAATTATGATGACAAAGATGAACTAATAGGAAATCTTGCAACAGGTATTTTAATTCCAACATCAACAAAGAAATATATCGAATATAATACTAAAATGTTCCAAGAGATTTCTCTTATTACAAAAAACGCTACGATTATTCCAGCTATTGTAAAAATCAAAGATATCAAAATCGATTCCCATGAATACAAAATGGTATCAGTATTGGATATGAGTGATTTAAAAGAAAAAGAATCAATGCTTCTAGAACAATCAAGACTAGCAGCAATGGGTGAGATGATTTCAGTTATTGCACACCAATGGAGACAGCCATTAAATGCAATAGCAAGTATTGCTACAAGATTGAAAATGAATATAAAGATGAATAAGCTAAATATCGAGCTAGTTGATGAAAAGACTGATGAAATAAACAACTATTTACAATATATGTCTAAAACTATTGATGATTTTAGAAACTTCTTTGAACCAACAAAAAATAAGACATTTATCTCTTTAAATGAAATAGTAAGTGATTCATTAAAAATTGTTGGTAACTCTTTTGAAAACAAAAACATTGAATTAGATATTGAAAATAAACAACTTGAAAATATGTATTTGTATAAAAATGAACTTATTCAAGTTATATTAAATATCCTAAACAACGCTAGAGACGCTTATGAAGATAAAAACATAGATGATGCAAAAGTATCAATAACTTATAAAGAAGATGAACTATCACAAACAATTTATATTCAAGATAACGCAGGTGGAATTCCTGATGATGTTATCAAGAAAATCTTTGAACCATATTTTTCTACAAAAAATAGAAAAAATGGTACAGGTTTAGGTTTATATATTTGTAAGAGTATTGTAGAGAAGTACTCAAATGGAGAGCTTCTTGTTCAAAACAAAAATGGTGGAGCATTATTTGAAATAAAAATAAGCAAATAGCTATAAAGGAAGTTTTATTATAAACTTCGCACCATTATTATAGTTTTGTACAAATATATCCCCTCTTAGAGTCGTTTTTACTGTTTCATAACTAAGATGCATTGTAAGACCTTTGTTTACACTTTGATGATTAGTTGTAAAATACGGTTCAAACACTCTATTTATTATCTCTTCTGGTATTCCTCCAGCATTATCAATAACTTCAATTATAATATCATCATTGTCTATGATTGTTCTAAGCTCAATAAATCTATTTTCAACACCCCTTTGAATTAAAACTTCTTTTGCATTTGTGATTATAGACAAAATAACAGTTATAAGTTTGGTCATAAAAGTACTAACTTCTATATCTTCATTTTCATGAATAATAATAAGATTGATATTGTTTTCCCTTAAAACCCCTTCAAGAAGAAGTTCTATTTTATTTGACATAGATTTAACTGTAAATGTCTCAACCTTATCATTGTCACTTAGTGTAGAGTGAAAGTAGTCTATTGTTTTAGATAAACTTCTTGTATATTCAATAATATTGTTTAATTCTTCGTGGTTGTTTTCATCATTTTTATCACTTTTAAATTTCAAAGATGAAGCAATCAAAGATATCATAGATAAAGGCTGTCTCCAATGATGACCAATATTTACAAGTAAATCATTCATCTCTATTAGCTTTCTTTGTTGAAAAATCTCTTTTTCTTTTACAATATTACTTTTAACTTCTTCTTCTACTCTTTTTTCTAACTTATGATTAAAGTTTTTTAACTCTTCAGATTGAATCTCAATAGTTTTAATACCAAATTCAATCTCTTTATTTAATTTACTTACAAAATAAACAGCAAGTATCACTAGTAACATAACTGCTGTATATACGATGTTTCTATCTAGAATATACATCATATACATATCTTTTGATTTTTCTTTTAGGTAATAATCCAAACTATTAATCTCAACAATCAAAGACCTAAACTCTTTATCAAAACTCTCATCAGCATAAATATCAATAGGAGAAAAAGAGTTAATTCTATTTTTTGTAGACTCTTTAAAGTTTTCAAACTTTGATTTGATTTCAAACATATATTTATTTGTAATCTTGTCATTTAAACTTGCATCAAAAACCATTGAATTAACTAAACCACCGTTAATAAGCGTATTAATATTTTTTGAACCTTTTTCAAGATAATAGTTCACACTAGTAATTTCGCTTTCATCTCCATTCATATACTCTTCAAGCCATAAGTGGGATTGACTAACTTTATATTTTAAATTTATTATCGAATATGATATCTGGCTATTATAAGTTGCAAACTTATCTGAGATATTATTTAGCGAGATTAATGCGGCAATAATAAGCATATTTAAACCTATAATAAGTAGATAAATTTTTTTCTTATTATTTTTGAATCTGCGAAGTACACTAGTCATAATGTATCCTTGTTGTGTTAACCTAAGAGAAGTTTCTCTTAGATTTATTTGGCATTTTATTTTTAGTAAGTATTTACTATATAACCTCTGTTTGAAGAGTTTTTGATTATAGAATCGTCACTTTTCTTTCTAATATGTTTTACTATATTTCTTAGTGTGTATTTTGAGAAGTTTGTATCTTTCCATACTTTTCTCTCAATAGTTTCATATGTTACTAGCTGATTTTGCCTTTCAATTAAAAGCTTCATCAATTGTCTTTCTGTTTTAGTTAACTTAATGATTTTTTTATCATGGAAGAATAACTCTCTATTAATATCAAAGTGATAGCCCTGCTCTAACTCTACTTTTTTGTTTTTATATAAGTAGTTTAGACATAAAGTAATATTTGAAGTTAAAATATCTACGTTTATTGGGTCAAATAATAAAGTAAATACATTACAGTTTTTATATACTGTTAAATCCTCTTTAATCTCGCTATCAAGTATGATTACAGGTATGTTTAACTCATATTTATTTGTTGTTTTAAATAAACTGGAGAACTTGTCAATAGAATCTAAACCTCTATTATCAAAAACAACTACATCAAATAATGACAATTTATTTGAGATAAGATAAGCCTTATCATGTTCGAAGTAAGACATCTTGTAATTTATCATGTCTTCTTTTGGTTTTAATTCATTAATCAGTTCCATATCATCGCTTAATACTAGTACTGATTTGTTTTTTACATTTTCGCTAATATTAATAAAAACGCTGTTCATAATTATCCTTGTCCCTTAAAAAAATATCTAATAAAATTATATAATTTATTGGTACTTCAAAAGTATCATTTTTGTTGATTATTAAAAATTATTTTGAATTTTAAACCATAGTTTGAATTGAAAATTTTCAATTTTGCTTTAAAACTCTCTTTAATAATAATATCAACCATATAAAGCCCTAATCCTGTACCATTCTCTTTAGTAGTATAATATGGATTTGTAAGTTGACTCAACTTCTCTTGCTCTACACCACCTGCATTATCTTCTATTGTAAGTACAATATCTTCATCTTCTTTGTATACGTGAATAGAAATATTTGCATCTTCTATATTTTGTGATATACATTGATCTATCGCATTATTTAAAATATTTAAAAGAACTTGACATAGTTCCATTTCAACACCATAAACTTTCAAGCTCATATCAATGTTTTCATAAACCTCTATACGATTCATATAAATCTTACTTTTTAATATATCTAGGGCTTTATTGATCACACTATCTATCAAAAACTCTTTTTTCTCTTTATTTGGTTTGTAATAATCCAAGAAACTCTCAATAGTTTCATTCATATAATCAATTTGATCTTGTGTATTTTTAGAAAACTCTGACATTGATTTATCTGTGATTTTTGTATCACTGTGTTTGAGTTGAATTTGTTGACAATATAAAGATAAAGTATTTAGAGGTTGTTTTAATTGGTGAGATATAAATCCAATCATTTCACCCATTGAAGCTAATTTTTTACTTTCTAAAAGCATTTTCTCATTATTTTCAATCTCTAATGCACTTAATCTCATGCCATTAAAAAGATCTACATATATTTTTAGCTTTGCTGTTAAAATTTCTGTATCAATAGGTTTAGTTATATACTCAATAGCTCCAAGACTATATGCTTTTGTTCTATATTTATCTTGATCATAAATACCTGTAATAAGTACTACTGGAATATCTTTTGTTTTTTCAACAGACTTTAAATACTCAGCAAGTTCAAAACCGTTTATCTCTGGCATTTGAACATCTGTTAGTACTAAATGAATTGTATTACTCATTGCTATGCTTATAGCTGCTTTTGCATCTAAAGCTTTATAAATATTTACATCAAAATTATCGTTTATTATTAACTCTAATGAGTGTAGATTATCTTCAACATCATCAACTATTAATATATTAAACTTATCGCTCATTGCTTCAACCTTTAATAATATAAGTTGATGAAATTATATATATCAATGATGTTAGAAAAGTATCATTTTGTAAGACAAAGAGCCCATCACAGACTCTTTGTATGCGCTTGAATCATAATAACTCAAACTGACTAGATTTTTAGGAGAAAGGAGTAAAAAATAATTTTTGTATTTTTGTTAACTAGTCTATAAATTCAACAACGTCTTCTAGAGTTTCTCTAAGTTGAGACGATTGTTCATTAATTCTGTACCCAAAAGGAAGTACCATTGCAACTTGATATTTAGTAGTATCAAGTTCTAAAATTTTCTCTAAGTTCTCTTTTTCAAAACCTTCAATAGGACAAGAATCAACGCCTTTTACAGCTGCTGCTGTCATCATATTTCCTGCTGCAATATAACATTGTCTTGCTGTCCATGCATAAACGTTTTCATCAGAACTTAATGTATCTTTTAAGTGATTAGCATATAAACCAATATAGAAGTCTTTTTTCTCTTGAGGCATATCTCTTCGTGAGAACTTTCTCATAGGAACACCACTTTCTACTTTTACATCTTCAATAGCTGCTAAAACAATTACTAAATCAGAACAAGTTGTAATTTGAGGCTGATCCCAACAAACAGGCCTAATTTTTGCTCTTAATTCATCATTATTTACTACTAAAAACTTCCAAGGCTCCATACCAAATGATGATGGAGATTTTCTACCTGCTTCTAAAATATAGTTCATATCATCTCTGTCAATTTTTTTAGAATCGTCAAATACCTTACAAGCGTGTCTGTAGTCCATTGCTTCCATAAATGATTTGTTCATGTTTATCCTTATATATCTAATTTTGTTAATTTTTCAATAGAGATAGTCTCAAGCATACTCTCTATTTTTCCAACACAAGATAAGAAATGTTCTTTTTTCTCATGTTCACTTAAAAGTTCTTGGTTTTCCCAAGTTTCAATAAAAGTAAAAGATTGTTTATCCTCATTGTCTTGGTGTAAGTCGTACTGAATACACCCTTCATCATTTTCATGAGTTGCTTTGTGAAGTTTAACTAACTCTTGGTAAACTTCATCTAAAAACTCTTCTTTTACTTTAAGCTTAGCAACAACGATAATATTACTCATAATAATCCTTTAAAAGTTGTTTTGTAATAGTTTGTTAAATTTTAAAGTTTCTGAATCAATATCCAGATCACTTTTAAAGATATCATTAATTGAGTAAGTCTCTAAAGGCTCTGCTCCACAAAATTGAAATACTTTGTGTACCGCGTAGTTTGCTTCATCCAAAGTCAAGCCATCAAAGAAACCTTCATTGTTGCTAAATTCTGATGTAGGACAATTGTATGTTAAACTTAACATATATTTTTTGTCTCTCATTAGTCCACCAGAACCATATTTTTTAGAGGCATCTTCTCTACTTCTACCATCATTAGCATAAGTTACAGTTCCAACACCTGCTGAAAAAATTTCATCAATATATTTCTTAGTAATCCAAGGAACACTCATCCAGTACACAGGATATTGGAAAAAGATATAATCCGCCCATTCAAATTTATCTAATTCATCTTTTACCTCATAACCTTTTTCAATATGTGTTTCTTTTATATTGAAATCTTTAGTACCAAAAAAATCTTTCGCATTATCAATAAAATGTTGAGTAAGTTTCCCCTCAGCAAAGCCTTCATATCTTTGATGTCCGTTAATAATTAATACATTTTTCATATACATCCTTTAAATGAATTGGAAAATTATATTGACTATAAACTTAAAATTCTCTTACTTTACTTTAGGTAAGTAAAGGGAGAATTTTATATTTTATGTTATAATGCCATTATTAAAGGATACCAATGTATAAAATTAATGATAAAGAATATAAATGTTCAGTAGCCGTAACTCTGGATATTTTCAATGATAGATGGAAATTAGCAATTATTTGGAATCTATTAGATGGAGATAAAAGATTTAAAGAACTACATGAGAGCATTTCTGAAATTACACAAAAAACTTTAACTGTTAAACTAAAAGAATTAGAAGGCAAAAATATTATAAACAGAGAAGTTTTCCCAGAAGTACCACCAAAAGTAGTATATTCACTTACATCTTCAGGAGAAAAATTAAAACCTGTATTAAAAGAGATGTACAAATGGGGTATCTCTTATGTTGAAGAACATGGAGAAATCACAGATGATGCTGCATGTTGTGAAACAAAAATCACACAAAGTGCCGGTTTCAACTCTTAATGGAAAATTTTGCATTAATTGCAATAGCCATATTAGTAGGTTATACTCTTCAGAAATTCAAAATATTTCCTGAAGAGACTTCAAATATCTTAAACAGATATATAATCTACATCCCTCTTCCTGCCATAATCTTATTACAAGTACCAAAACTAACATTCTCTTTTGATGTATTAATACCAACAATTATTGCTTGGCTTGTAATGGGACTTTCTGCTTTAATAGTATTGTTCTTTTCAAAACTACTGTCATGGTCAAGGGAAATTACGGGAAGTTTACTGCTTGTTGCTATTTTGACAAACAGCTCTATCATGGGTATTCCAATTATTGAGTTATATTTAGGAGAAGAATCACTTCCTTATGTACTTATTTATGATCAGTTAGGGACATTTTTGGCTTTAGCTGCTTATGGTACATTTATTACAGCTTATTATAGTGCTAGTGGAAATATTCATCCAAAAGTGATTGTAAAAAAGATAGTAACTTTCCCATCTTTTATTGCACTTATGGTTGCACTTGTACTACTAGGACAAACTTTTCCTCCTTTGATTACTGAGGTTTTAACAAAGTTTGCAAATACTTTAGTTCCTGTTGCCCTTGTAGCAGTAGGACTTCAACTTCAGTTTAAACTACCAAAAGATGATTTACAACCCTTGTCAATCGCTCTTTTAATCAAACTTGTACTTGCACCTTTAATTGCATTTGCTATTTGTATGGTATTTGATTGGTATAATTTAGCTGGTAAAACTTCTATTTTTGAAGCAGGTATGGCACCTATGATTACAGCAGGTGCAATTGCTTCTATGGCTGGACTTGCGCCAAGACTTAGTACTGCAATAGTAGGATATGGAATCATTTTCTCTTTTGCTACAACTTATATAATCTCAATATTTATTGCATAATCGATTTTTAGAAGAAATTCTAGAAATTGATTCTTTTTTTATAATTACTAAACATAATTATTGTATTATCTATGCAATTTAATATTAGGATAAATTATGTTTAAAATCGCTAGAAATTTATTATTAGCTTCAACACTAGTAGCAACGGCAGCAACAGCGGCTGACAAGCTATCTGATAAACAAATAAAAGAAATAGAAAATTTAGAATTATTTAAAAGAGTACAAATCAATATTACAAACGCTTACGATGCAGGAAGTTTATATCTTCTTAAAGTAAACGTAAGAGGTGGAGCTGATGAAATCTACCTAACAAAAGATAAAAAGTTTTTAATCGCTGGTGATGTAATCAGCACTGCAAGTGGAGAGAAACTATCTGTTCCTGCTGACTTATCAAAAGTTTCAGGAAACGAAGCATTTACTTATGGAACTGGAAATGATGAATATGTATTATTTACTGATCCAGAGTGTCCTTACTGTAAAAAATTTGAATCATATTTACCACAAATCAAAGATAAGATTAAAATCAAAGTTATGTTCTTCCCTCTTGATTTCCACAAAAATGCAAAAGCAATCTCTACATACGTAATGAGCAAAAATAGTAACGATGCAAAAGCAAATGCACTATTTAATACTACAAAAGATTCAGCAGATTTCAAAAACAGAAAAATTGATACTGCAACACAAGCAAAATTAGATAAACAATTAGAAACACAAATCAATATTGGTAAAGAATTAGGAGTACAAGGAACTCCTGCAGTATTTGATAAAGCTGGAAATAAAGTTAGCTGGGTAGCTATGCTAGCTAAGTACGGAATTAAAGTACAATAATTAAGTAAAGCCTTTTGGCTTTACTCTTATAAAATAGAAATATAAATCTCTATTTCATCTTCACTTACATATTTTTCAAAGTCAATTTTGTAAGCTCTTTCATATTTTGGTTCACCATCAAAGTATTCCCAAATCTCTTGCCATGCGTCAGTTACAACATCTGGTAACTCACCTTTTTTTGAAAATACTAAATATTTCCCATTTTCAATAACAATAGCTTTTTTAGGTTTTGTAACTTCAATACCAATTGTAAGTTTATAGTCTCCAACTTCTTCTGATTCATACTCAGAATAAACTCCATATATATAACCTTTTGTCGCTTTGTTGAAAGTTTTTGAATAAATATTTTGACTAAAGTAATCATCCCATAACTGAGGAATTTTAGCCGTATTCTCATCTAATTCATTTTTGTTATTAGTAATTGTACTAATTCCAGAAATCATTAGTTTTTCAATTCTTTTTGTTTTCATAATATACTCTTTATTAATTAATAATGTATTCTAAAGTAATCTTGTTTAATTCTTGATTTTAATTTTTGAATAACAAAACAAATGTTGCAATAGCCGAGATAAATATCCCTAAAAGCATCCATATATTTATAATTGTACTTTCAAAAACAAACATAAGCAATGCAATAGCTGCAGGATTTAAATATACATAAGACATAACTTTTCTAGGTCCTAATATAATATTTGCTTTTTGATACATAAATGAAGTTACTAATGTCGCAGCAATACTTAAGTACGCCATATACCATAACAACTCATTTTCTATCTTTACCCATTGTAGTGGTATATCTAAAAAAACCAATGCTATTGACATCCAAATACTTCCACCAACAAGTGTTAGAAAAACTAAAACTATTAACTTATCATCTTCTTTATGAAAATACTTTGCGCATACAGAGTACAATGCCATACAAACAATCGAAGCTAAAAATAGTAAATCTCCTTTGTTTAAAGACAAAGCCAAAAACATCTCAATTTGACCTTTGAAAACTACAATACAAGTCCCTAATATACCAATAAAGTAGATTATAAACTGTTGTAACGAAATGAATTGCTTGAATACAAATATGGAAATAAATGCTGTCAAAAATGGAACCAAAGTAAAAATTGTGCCTGTATTTAAAGCTGTTGTGTATTCTAACGATTTGAATAATCCAATAAAAAACAGACTATAAAAGAAGCTAATTATCATAGCTCTTATAAAAGTAGTTTTTATTTTATCTCTAAACTGTTTTTTCATATATACAATTGGTGCTAAACACAAAGAGGCTAAAACAAACCTAAGTAATGTAATAGATATAGGGTCAATTATTCCTGATAATTTTTGAGATACTATAAAAGAGCCTGCAACTAAAAAAGTTGCCATAAAAACTAAAAAGTGTGAATTTAATACTGCATTCATATGAATAATCCTTTTTTAACGAAGATTATTACAATACGCACATTTTGTCATTTACATATGTTGATTTTTTAAATAAATTCTATTATGCTTATCAAAAAATAAAAGATTATTATATGAATGAAGATTTAATATTTGAATCCCTTAAACAGACTATGGATTCATACTATCCTATATCAAAAGAAACTTGGCAAGAGTTCAAAGAGATATGTACTATAAAAGAAATAAAGAAAAATGATTTTGCCTTTGATGTATATAGCCAAGTAAATGAAATATCATTTGTTTATCAAGGTTTATTTAGACTTTTTACTACAAATGAAAAAGGTGAAGAGTACACAAAAAACTTCTTTTGGGAGACTAGACTTTATGCTCCAATAGTTGCCTTATTAAAAGGTACAGCAATAACATCATCTATTCAAGCTATCGAAGATTCTATTGTTGTTGATATAAACTATACAAAATATCGAGAACTTTTATATAAGTGTGAAGACTTGAAGTTATATCATATTTTATACTTAGAAAAGCACTGGCTAGTTGAAAAAGATGATAATCACTCTGCTTTAGTTTTAGAAGATGCTCTAATTAGATATCAAAGGTTTTTAAAAGAGTATGAGAATATAGTACCAAGATTATCTCAATACCATATAGCCTCATATCTAGGTATTTCCCCTACTCATTTAAGTAGAGTAAGAAAAGAGTTAAAATCTTTAGAGTAACTTCTCTAAAGATAAAACATCCTCTTTATCTAAAGTAAATGAATCTATATCTAAATCCTGTAACATATGAAGTTTAGATGTAGTTCCATTTAGTGGTGTTACGTCTATTTGGTTTAGAAACTTATAGAATATTTGAGGAATAGTTTTTTTATATTTTGCTATAAGTTTTTGCATTTCGTCGCTTTTTAAAATATCAGGATTTGCAGTCAATGACCAAAAACTTTGATACTCTATTTTAGCATCTTTACAAAACTGTCTTATTTCCTTGTCATACTCTGTATCTGCATAAAATCTGTTTTGAATAACTTTTGGTTTAACTTCTGCTACATCATATAAATATAAAAGTAAATTAAAATCGTAACAGTTTGATAAACCAATCTGCCCTACTTGTCCGCACTGTACAAACTCTTCCATAGTTTTATAAACACCTATAAAATCCTCAATAGGACCAAAAGGTGAATGAATCACATAAGAATCAATAAAATCTGTCTTTAAATTCTCTTTTGAAGTCATAAATGATTTTTCTAATTGTGTTTGAATATCATCAGAAGCAAAATAAGGCATATTTCCTTCATCTTGCCCAGAAATAGGAGTAAATTTTGTTTGTATAAAAATATCTTCTCTTTTTATACCTTTTGCATAGGCATTTTCTAAACCAACACCTACTAAGTCTTCTCTATAGTGCTTTGGTTGACAAGCTGTATCAATTGCTGTAAACCCCGTAAGAAGCGCCTCTTCTACAAGTCGAGAGGTATGTTCTTTTTTCCATGCTGTTCCATATATCATTTTTGGCATAGATAATCCTTTGTATAACAAAAGTTCTTATTAAATAAAGATTACAATAAATGATGTTAAATCTAGATGTAAAAAAATAATTAATTGGCAAATACAGAAAATACTGCTACTATTGCACTTTTATTTATAAATTTAAAGGAAATCTTTTGATAGGTACAATTCTTACATTTTATATATTTATAGTTATGAGTTTAATTGCAAAGATTCATATGTATTGGCTAAAAGGCGGATTATGGCCAGGAAAAAACAAACAAGATTTAATTGACAAAGTTATAGGAAGAGGAGATGAACTTCCATCTGAATTATCTTTTATTTTTGTAATATTATGTTTTGCATTTTTTGCTGTATTTCCAGTACTTGTGTTTTATAAAATAGATATGGGTATTGCAGGATTTGAAAAATATATTTTTTTAATCATCGCTATAATATTTATACTAAGAGCTATGACGATGTATATTCCACAAATTGCAAGTAGAGCTACAAAAATCTTCTTAGAATATAACAACAAATACTATGTGCCACTTATAGCAAGTGTTGCATTTGCTTATTTTGGATTATATCTTCTGTACTAATATATATGCCTAAAAAGGCATATATACTATCTTTTATAATAAGAAATTATGGATGCTTTTGAAATAGCATGATTATTCAAATAATACCCAACAATAGCAGGATTTGTATCTTTTGTAAGTCCTAAGTTTTCAACATCTAATGCATATACAGTAAATACATAGCTATGAGCTTTATCTCCTTTTGGAGGACAAGCACCACCAAAACCACTAACACCATAGTTTGTAACACTTTGAATAATGTCTTTGTGCTCTTTTGCTCCAAAGTTTGATTCTAATGAAGTTTTATTTTTTGGTATATCAAAAATAAGCCAATGCCACCATCCTGAACCTGTAGGAGCATCTGGATCATAAACTGTAACTGCAAATGACTTAGTACCTTTTGGAGCATTACTCCAAGATAAATCTGGTGAAATATTTGCACCATTACACCCAAATCCATTGAACTCATAATCTTTTGTAAGTTGTCCTTGTAAACTATCGCTTTTAAGTGTGAAGTTAGAAGCAAATAGTGAAACCACACCAAATGCTAAAATAAGTAGTATTTTTTTCATTTCTTTCCTTTTTATTTGATAGGATTATTATAGAAAGATATGAAAAGTTAAGATATTGGAAAAGATTTAATTTTTGTTGTTTTTTATTTGTTTTGGTGTTAAATTGTATTGTTTTTTGAAAACTTGGATAAACCATGATAGATTATCAAATCCACAATCCATACAAACTTCACTTACATTTTTGTCACTATTTTCCAATAGAGTTTTTGCTTTTTCTAGTCTTTTGTTTGTTTGCCACTTTTTTGGAGTAGTATCATAAACCTCTTTGAACTTCTCTCTAAAAGCTAAAGATGTCATCTTCAAAGTATTTGCCAAATCTAAGATATTATCTTCATAAGAGAAGTTTTTCTCAATCTCTATTTTAAAATAGTTACTTGTATATACAGAGTATAAAAGAGCTTTAAACTGCCTTGATAATGAGCTACTCAAGATATTTAAAAATGCTTCTTCAAGTTTGAGTTTGATAATATTTTCATTTTCTTCAACACCATTTTTAAAATAAGCACAAGTTGCATCCATAAGGATTTTTAATTCAGTTGTTTTTGTAAGTCTTAGATAGTTTGAATTCTCATCTTTTATATCCTCAAAAGATATATTGTATTTTGATATAAAATCTAAAAGTAGCGAATCCTCATACATAAAAAGCATAGCTTCATAATACTCATCCAAAACCTCACTCATAATATAACTGCCACTTTTTAAAAATAAAAAATGCTCCTTATCTACAAAAACATCTTCACCTTCAAAATGAAGTATCTTAGTACCCTTCGTCACTAAAACTAAGATATTTGAATCGTTGAAAACTTCGTTTCTATCTTGGGGTTGTTTTTGAATATAGTTAAAGTAGGAAATAGTTCTATTTGGTATTTCTAGTTTCATTTATATCAACTCTTATTTATTTGTCTTCATCGTAAGTTTCTATTACAACTTTTAGGAAAGCTGTAAAACCTACATTGTCCGGACTTAGGGATTTATCAACGCTTGCTTTCATTTTATCCAAAGCTTTTGTATATTTCTCATAAAACTCAAAACTAGGTTTTGGTTTGTAAATCAAATCTTCTAACTCAAAAGTTTTGATGATTTTCTTAGTAGTTGTAGGCTTGATAAAATACTCATCATCTCTTTTCAAACTATATGGAACTACACTTATTATAGTCCATTTTGCTAGTTTATATTCAGCCAAGAACTCTACAAGACCCTCAAAACCTTCTTTTTTGTTTCCATATAAAAGCTCGTAGATTTCGATACTTAACATATCTTTTTCGTATGAGTTTAAAGAGTTTATAACATCTTTTAGTTTTAGCTTATCAAACAGTGAAACAAAAACAGATTTTTGAATTACTTTAAAAAATCCATCAACAACTAAAGAGGGCTTTTGAAAGTTCTCTTTTTTCATTGCTTCTTTAGCAAACTCTTCTAGTTTCAATGGATTAAAACTTTTCATAGTAGGGAAAAAATTTGTATCATCAAAACCCATAGGATATTGCTCTAAAAACTCAGCTTCATAATCTTTTAGTTTTTTTATATTCAAGTATTAACCTTTACATATCATCTAAACTATATCCAATATATTCTATATCATATTGTTTAAAGTTCTTTTGTAACTTTTTTGCTTTTTCTTTTAAAATATCCATATCAATCTTTTTAGGATTTAACTTAACTTCACCTATTAAGACTTTTTTTTCTAATTCATTTAATGCAACGATATCAATTTCATTTTGATTAGATTTTTCCCAATAAGTTCCTATTTGAGAATATTTCTTTTCTAATTTTAGTTTTTCCAAAAAGTATTTTTCTAAAAACTTACCACTATACATAGAAAAATCTCTAATAACTATATCTTTTACAAAATCGTAGTTTTCAATCTCAATGGCGCTTTTATACTTGTAAATAAATCTAAACCAAAAGTTGAAATAATTATCAATTATTTCATACTTTACAGTTCGACTTCCATCTTTTGCAAAAACAGGTTTGATCTTTTTTATTATGGTATAGTCATTTTCTAATTTATCTAAATAGCCACCAATATTTTTTTCTAAAACTGATTCTATTTGTGTTCTAGAAGTTTTTGAACTAGCTATCAAAGATAAAATAGAAAAATATGTAGTATATTCTTTTCCAAACTCTTCAACAAGTAAATTTTTACCCTCTTCTAAAAACAGCGAGAAATCACTAAATATAACTTCCAATTGTTTATCAAAGGTAAAAGCTTTTTTTTCTACAAAAATCTCTACATATTTAGCAACGCCACCAGTAAATATATAAAAAGATAATAAATCTTTATTTTCATATTTAGGATAGTTTTCTTGTAAAATTTCTTTTAAAGTAGTTATTGTAAAACTTTTTAGATGTATTTTATTGTTAGCTCTACCAAATAGTGGCTCTTTTTTGTCTTCAAATATTTTCTTCATTAGTGAGTATATTGAACCACTTAAAACTAAATTCATTTTAGATTTATCTTTATACTCATCCCAAATATTTTGCATATCACTATAAATAGAACTGTTGATTTGTAGAAACTCTTGAAATTCATCTATCACAAGTGTAAAAGGTGTAGTAATTGAAAGATTCATTAGATATTCAAAAAGATTTTTAAATGATGTAAATTCACCAAAAACCTTCATATTTAAGGTACTTTCAATAATATCTACAAACTCACTACATAGTAAAGCCTCATTTTTTTTAGATACAAAAAAATAAACTCTTTCTTTATAAGCCTCTTTTATAAGTTTGGTTTTACCAATCCTTCTTCTACCAACAATTACAGTCATCTTTGATGATTCTAAAGAAGAGGATTGGATATCTCTTAAGTTTTGTAGTTCTTTTTGTCTATTGTAAAATTTCATTTTAATTCTTTATAGTAATATCTGTTACTGTAATATATATTACTATAATTTATTAATTTTGTAAAGAACAAATGGAAGATAGTAAGATAAGTTATAATTTAATTCTATAATCTTAGATATTTCATTTAGCATCAAGATGTAAATTATCACTTACAGTTTTAAAATACCAATTAGCAATATCTTTTAAACCATTTTCTATATAATGTTCTCTAATTTCATCTGTGAAATTCATCATATGAGTAATACTTTTAATTATTCTTTTTTGTTTTTCTTCAATTAAAGATTCCCACCAGTCAGGTGAAAATGCAAAATTCTCTCCATGTGTTATTGCAAATTGAAAAAGTAAATCAGATAAGGATTCTCCTTTTCTTATCATTGTTTTCAATGATTGAACAAAAGGATAACAACTGTAGTTACTACTTTTATGCCAAGAAAAAACAAAAGACCATCCCTCTTTTGTAGGAACAGAATAGTAACTAATTAAACCAAAAGGTTTTGAAGTATCTGTTAGCTCTTGTATTAAACTACCTGTAAAGTCATATTCAGGGTACAAAACATTAGAAAATGCAACATTAAGCTTTTCATATGAGTTAAAAGAAACATATCTCATTTCAGTATAAATATTTTTCTTTAACAAATCATCATACAATTCTTTATGCCATTTAAGATTTCTGTACCCAATTTCTGTCCCTATTACTGAATATGCAAAATGCTTATAAAGTCCTTCATGTTCTTTCACATCTTCTAATATATTAAGCTCCATATTTAAAGCATTTTCTTTATCAAAAAGTTCTTTAGATAATGAACGATAACTATACAGAAATATTTGTTCATAATTTTCTAATGTGAAAAGTGAATTATCAATAGGTTCAAACAGTTTATTATCATGCTTTTTACAAAAACCTCTAAATATAGAAAATTTTTTTATATATTCTTTTCTTAATGAAACATCCCCGTTATTCTTTTTAAAATCTCCAATATTATGTGATAAACAATAAACTTTATGTTCTTTTGCAATTTCTGAAAGAACACCATTGTTTTGAATTGAATGTGCCTTTATTATTTCATTACATCTACTATCTGCTTCATAATGTAAACATCTTCCTTCATTAGCTATTTCTTTCTTTTTTAATAAATGCTTAGATATACTAAAATTATAAGATGATTTTATTTCTTTTGTAGACTTTGTTTTCCCATCTTTTGATACGGCAAGATAATAAAAAGCCATTCCATCTTTTTTTGCTATTCTAAAATTTTTTAAACCTAATTCTTTACCTTCGAAATTTTTCTGATGAACTACTATAGGCTTTTTTGTGTTTTCTTCAATTATCCAATCAAACTTTTCTATCTGAAAAATAGCCTTTATGTAAACAGAATCAGAGTCTACACCTTTTATCCAACAATAAACAGTTGCACTATTAATATTCTCATACTCATCATTTTGTTTTGTAGGTTTAATAGAGAATGTCATATAGTAAATATTTTCAATCATTATTTACCTTAAAAATTAATATTTGTAATTATAACTAGAAAAAATGAAATAATAAAGAATATTACACTTTGTAAGAAAGCCGTGGAGAGACTCCAAAGCTTTGTATTATTAGTTATTAGAAGTATTTGATTAAATCCACATAAACATCAGTTAAGTCTTCTACTTCTTTTACAGTAGTTCTCTCACCAACTGAGTGTATAGTATCGTTGATTACTCCAAACTCAATAGCTTCGATTCCAAATGCTCCGAAATATCTAGCATCAGATGTTCCACCAGCTGTTGAGTGTTTTGTAGTTACTCCTACAACTTTTTGGATAGAGTCTTCCATAGCTTTTACTACTTTTGATTCTTTGTTTGTTACAAATGGAAAAGAACCTTGAGTAGTTCTGAAGTCATACTCTAATCCCTCTAGCTTTTGGTGTATGAACTCTTCTACTGATTCTCTTGTAGTGTTTGTAGAGTTTCTTACATTAAACATTAGTTTTAACTCATTTGGAGTTACATTTGTAACTTCCATACCACCTCTGATATCTGTAATTACCATTTTTGATGGTGCAAAGTATTCATCACCATTGTCTAGGTTATGTCCTGCAATCTTTGGTAAAACATGAGCGAAGTTATGAACTGGATTTATACACTTTTCTGGATATGCTGCGTGTCCTTGCTTTCCTTTGATAGTGATGTATCCGTTAATACTACCTCTTCTACCTACTTTGATTGCATCACCAAATACATCTTCACAAGTTGGCTCTGCAACTACAGCATATTGAGGAATAAAATCTATCTCTTTTAGGTGCTCTAACATTTTGATAGTTCCATATGTACCTTCACCCTCTTCATCAGAAGTCATTAGTATTGAAAGTGTACCATCGAAGTTTTGGGCGTGTTTACAAGCATATAAAAACGCTGCATCACCACTTTTCATATCTTGTGTTCCTCTAGCAGTTATCACACCATCGATAATATCAGCAGCAAAAGGATCTACATCCCATCCTTCACCAGGAGGTACAACATCTATGTGTCCCGCAAAACATAGGTGTTGTGGATTGTCGTTGAATTTTTTATAATAAAATCTATTTTTTACGCCTTCCATATCAACACTAATACAATCCCATGTATCACCTAAATACTCTTCTATAAAATCAAACGCCCCATCATCATCTGGAGTTACTGACTTAAATCTTAATAATTTTTGAAATAATTCTATAACAGTCATCTAAATCCTTTATATATTCGCGATTATAGCAAAAATGACATTTATTTTGCTATAATAATTAAAATTACGAGTTTATTATATACAGGGAAAAGCATGGAAAGCGTAAAAAGAGATATTATGAAGACACTAACGCCAGAGGCAATATTAGTGCCACTTACAAAAGAAGCAACACACTCAGTAGGACAATGTCAAAAAGGTATTGTACCTATCACATCATTTCCCTTTAAAGTAGGAAGAGAAGCAAGAATTGGTGAAAACGAAAGAGGTTTTTTCATCAAATTAAGATTTAGAAAAATAGATGATGTAAAGCCTAACAACGATATCTACCTAATAGACAGTGGTAGAACAAAACAAATATCAAAAGAACACTTTCTTATCGAAAAAACAAACAATTTCTTTTTATTAAAAGATAGAGGAAGTAGTACAGGTACAACTATCAACGACATCACTTATGGTGGAAGTGAAAGCGATATAGAGCAAGTATTAAACGATGGAGATATTATAAAGATTGGTTCATCTGATTCAGAATATAAGTTCCAATTTTTAGTTTTAGACAAAATGTAAACCAAAGGATTTATTATGATAGGCAAAAATGAAAAGCGATTCTATTGGTTTTGTTTAGCATTAGCGATTTATATAGTTATTGGTTTCAAAGCAGTTCCAGCACTAGTTCATGACCAATTAGTAAAAAACCTAGACAACACACTAACACTAAAAACAAATATCAAAAAAGTAGAATTCAACCCCTTTACTTTTAATACAAAAATACATAATTTCACACTTGGTGATATGAAAAATCCAACAGTATCATTCAAAGAGTTTGAGTTAGATATTGGTGTTTTAAAATCAATCTTCGAACTTCATGTAAACGTAGAAAAAGTTAGATTAAACGGTGCATTTATAGATGTGATTCAACAAAAAGATGATTCTATAAATCTAGCAAAACTAGTAAAACCAACAAATGAACCTAAAAAAGAAGAAAAGAAAAGCAATGAGCCATCAAAGGTTAAGTTTTTAGTTTCTCAACTTCATTTAGAAGATGCTAACATCAACTTCACTAAACAAAAAGAAGACCAAAATTTTAAACTACATCTAAAAAATATTAACTATGATTTATATGATTTAGGTACATACAAAAATATCTTATCTTCAAATACTTTTACTTTAGATATAAATGACTCATCAAAACTTGGTATTTATGGAGCATTTAATCTACAACCATTTAAGTTATATGGTATTGCAAATATTGAAAACCTAAAACTTGAAGAGTTAGCTGCATACAAAAAAGAGATGTTAAACTTCCAACTTGATAAAAATGCAACATTTGATTTAAACCTAAACTACAATGTTGATACTACAAAAGATTTAGAAGTTTTACTTGAGTCAACTCTTTTAAAACTAACAAACATCAATCTACATCAAAACAAAACTTCTCCTGTTAAATTAGATAGTTTAAATGTAGGAGCTTTCAAGCTTGATTTAGCAAAACAAAAAGTAGTATTAGATGATATCACACTTAGTAATCCAAGTTTAAATGTAATAAAATCAAAAGACTCTATTAACTTAGCAAACTTAGTAAAACAAGATAATAAAGCAAAAGTAGAAGAGAAAAAAGTAGAGCCTGAAACAAAAGCTTCTAAACCTTGGAATGTTTCAGTAAATAACTTAAACATAAACAAAACAAACCTACTTTTCAAAGATCAAGTAGCAAGCACTACTATTCAAAACAAAAACTTTGATATTAAACTAGCAAATGTTAATATGATTGGTTCTGATATACAGCTTTCAAACTTAGCAGTTAAAAACCCTGCTGTATCTGTAGTAGATAGTAAAAACAAAGTAAATGTAGATACAAAGAATCTAAACATAAATCTAAACAAACTAAATATCAAAAACAATGTTGTAAATATTGATAATATAAATGTAAAAGAGCAAAAAGTAAGTATCAAAGATAGAAAAAACGCTATGTATATCACTACAAATAAGACAGATATAAATCTATCTAACTTAGTAGTAAACAATGGTATTACAACTATTGGTACTATCAAAACAAAAGCACCAGCCCTTTATCTAAACAATGCAAAAACAAAAATGAATATCAAAGCTTTAGGAACTACACTAAATGTAAAAGATATTAAAGTAGAAGGTACTAAAACATCAGTATCATCTATTTCATTAAATAATCCTACTTTAGATATAAAAGACAAGGTAGGAAAAACAGATATAAATATCAAAAAAACAAATGTAAATATCAACTCTCTTGCTTTAAATGATGGCAATGTAAACATCAATAAAATTGTAGTTTCAAAACCAACAATAAAACTTTCAAACAAAAAGAACAACAATCAAATTACAGCTAGAGATATCAAAGTAACTCTAAACAAACTAACTCAAAATAAAAAGGGTTTAAAGGTTTCTTCTATTAGGTTATATGAACCAGCACTAAGTATCTATAATACAAAAGAGAAAACAAAAATCAATGCTAGAAACGTAAGTGTAAATGTAAGAAGTCTTCAAAATAGTACAAGAGGTTTAAAAATCGCAAAAGTTGATGTAAATAAACCAAAACTTGATATTATCTTACCCAAAAAAGCAACTACACAAGAAAAGAAAAAAGAAGTTGCAAAAAAACAAAAGAAAAAAACTACTAAAAATGATTCAAAACTAAATATTGGACCTATAAATATTAACAATGCAGTTTTATCATTTGAAGATAAGAATCTACCTTTACCATTTAAAACTACAATTACAGAACTAAACGGTAAAGTATCTGAGCTAAACACAAGTGTTGCAAGTAAAACACGACTACAAGTTGATGGTGTTGTTGATAAATACGGTGTTGCAAAAATCACAGGTATTGTAGATCCAAATGATGTAAAACTTCTAACAGATATTACAATGCTATTCAAAAACATCTCTATGCAAAACTTCACTCCTTATACTGAAAAGTTTGTAGGAAGAGAGTTAAATAGCGGTAAATTAGACTTAGACCTAAAATACAACATCCAAAAATCAGATTTAGATGCAAATAACAATATCATAATTACAAAAATTAAATTTGGTAAACAAGTAGAAAGTAAAGATGCTGTTTCTCTTCCACTAGAGTTAGCAATTGCCCTACTTGAAGATTCAAATGGTGTGATTGATCTAAATATTCCAATTTCTGGAAATGTTGATGACCCAAAATTCTCAGTAGGCCCAATAGTATGGAAAGCTTTCTCAAACCTAATCATGAAAGCTATCACAGCTCCATTCTCGCTACTTGGTGCTATATTTGGATTTGCAGAAGATGAAATCAAAAGTGTGAGTTTTGATCATGCAAAAAGTAAAATCACTCCAACACAAAAAGAGACTTTAGATAAGATTTCACAAATTCTAGTAAAAAGACCAAACTTAGCTGTAAAACTAAATCCTACTTTAGTTGATAGAAAAGATTTAGAAGCAATGAAAAAAGCTAAATTTGATGATTACATCAAATCAAAGATTCCAAATGATCAGATTAGAAACTACGAATCAAAATATCTAAGTGTTTTAGGTTCTAAATATAAAAAGATGGACAAAAACTTCGATAAGACTACTATGAAGTTTGTAAAAGATGGAAAGCTTGATAAAGTTGCCTTTACTAAGTTCTTAGAAAAGAAACTTATTGCAAGTGAACAAGTAACTAAAAAAGATGTATTAGATCTTGCACACTTAAGAGTTAAAAATATCAAAACTTATCTTACAAAAGAAAAACTAATCAAAGAAAATCAAATCAAATTATCTGATGATTTAAAAGTAAAAGAAGCTCACCACAAATCAGCAGTGATTGATTTAGAAATCTCAAAAGCAAACTAATTATAACCTTAGATTATAAATATGTCATTTGACATATTTATAATTATCTGATAATATTCCCCTCTAATTTTAATCATAAGGAATACTTATGCGATATATTTTATCTTTACTTATACTTATTTTAATAGCTAGCGGATTATATGCAGCACTTAGCAATGCAAATAAAGCTTCTTTCAAACAAAAAAGAATCTCTTGTCAACAAACAACAACTACATTTGAAAGAGTTTACAATCAAACAAAGTTATATGAAGCAATAAAGCAGTTAGAAGCTACTAACTATGATATAGATATTCAGATTGATTATTCAAAATACATGAAAAATAATCTAAAAGATATTCTAAATGAAAAGCAAGCAATAAATAAACTACATACAGTTATAAAACCTTTTCTTAAACAAGAAAATGCAACAAAAGACAAACTTCTAATTGATTTTTATATTTATGAAAATGATAAAGAAGATAAAAGAAAAAAAGGTGATAAGTGTAAACTATACGCTGGCTACGTAATGTTAGAGTTTAAATACCAAGGTATTTTAATCTATAAAATCCAAACAGATTATATGCAAAATGATATTTCAGATATGAATGAAAGATTAACTTGCGCTATAAACTCATTCATATCTTTAAAATAGAATTATTCTAAAGCTTACTTTTGTAAGCTTTAGTTTTACTCATCATGGAAAGTAGAGTTATCTTCTAGATCCATATTTGTCATCATACCATTTGAACTCTCTTCAAGAGTTTTAAATGGACAATATTCATCTTCTGTAGATTCTTGATTTGTATTTGTATCAGCCGTATCATCTGATGAACTTGATGTAACTTCATTATCATCTTCACCTAAAAGAGTTGATAAGCTGTTATCTCCATCTTCCATTAGCATATCTTTGATATCTAAATCATCAATATCAACATCTTTAATATCAGACTCTCCAGACTCTATATCTAAGATTGAAGCTAAGTTATCAAAGTCTAATTCAATGCTATCTACATCTATTTCACTTTGATTTAACGAAGTTAATTCATTCATAGTAATTAAAGAATCATCTCCAATAGCAGAGCTTTCAATAGTTGATAATTCAATACCATCTTTACTAAATGTAATGCTATCACCATCATTGTATTCAAACTCACCATTTTCATTTGTAACACCAGTAACACCAGAGCTTGTAGTATATTCAACACCAGTTTGTGGCTCTTTTCCAAGAACTGCTGATTCATTATCATCTTCAACTCTTTGGTCAAACTCATTCTCTTCCATATTAGCGTACTCTTGAAGCATCTCTTTTACGTGAACCATTGCATCATCTTCATCTACATATGTTCCACCAACACTTTCAACTAAATCTTTAACTTCTTCTTCACTTGCAGTTCTTAAGTCAATATTAGCATCTTTAAGTGCTTCATGCATTGCATCAGTAATTACAATATTATCACCACTATCTGCTGTATCAATTGATTGTAAGAATACTGCCATATTTTCTAAATATTCATCATTTAAATCAGTTCTAGATACATCTGCAATATCTTGTAAGAATGTTTTACCACTTGCAATATCTTCAGCTGTAGCAACACCAAGAACAACTCCACCAACACTAAATGTTACAGAGTCCCCTGCTTTAAAGCTAAAGCTTCCGTTTGCATCAGTATATCCAGTAAGACCAGAACTTGTTTCATAATAAGCACCTTCAACAACACCATCTACAAGTACCGCTGTTTGTAATGCCTCAGCTCCACCATTACTTTCAGTAGATGTAGCTTCCACAGAGATTTTTAATCCCCCTGCTCCATCACTTGCAATTTGACTAGGAGAAGAGATTTTAATATTAGATAAATCATTTGCATTTAATACATATTCATTTCCATTCGTAGCAGATATTTCAATACCATTTTGAGAAATAGTAGCTCCACTTGGTAAGTTTTCAACTACAATTTTAACAGTAAGTGTTTCACTATCTGCATCATTATTTGTAACAGATAGGTTTACTGGATATTCGTATGTTGTTGTTCCTGAACCAATAGAATCAAATGCACTTGAATCTCCAATTACTTGACCATCAGAAAATTTGATATTTTCGAATCTATGGATATTTGTTTGAAGATTATCAACATTGTTATCATAATCAGCTTTTGTATAGTTATCTAAAATTATTGAATCTGTACCATGACTACCATCAATTTGTGATTTAATTTCACCACTTACTTGAATTACATCATTTCCTGCACCTAAATCAATTTGACTTTTAACATCACCGCCAATTTTTACAGTATCATTATCATCACCTGTGCTTAGCTGACTTTTTAAGTCATTATTGATGTATACTTTGTCATCACCATCACCTGTGTCAATTTGACTCTTAGCATCATTACCAACTAATATTGTGTCATCACCTGAACCACTATTGATTTGACTTTTTGCATCATTACCAATTTTAATTTTATCATCATCTCTACCAGAATATAATTGAGAGCTTAAGTCATTACCAATTTCGATTTCATTATTTCCATCACCAAGATTTACACTACTAGTAACATTTTTACCAACATATATTTCATCATCACCATTAAATGTTCTTACTGAAGTTTGAATATGATTTTTTACATAGATATCATCATTATTTTGAGTGAAGTCCCCTCCACTTTTTAGATTACTATTATAAGTGTAATCATATTGATTATCAACTCCACTCCATGTATCCATTGATAAGTCAACATTTCCACCTCCAGTAGTAACAACACTTTCTGTACCTAATGAAGCTGTAATTGTTGGTGCAGTTGCAGTATTATCAACTTCATTACTTCCAGTAACTTTGATATTTACAGAAGCAGTATCACTTCCTCCTCTTCCATCACTAATAGTATATTCAAAGCTTACATTTTCACTCTCTCCATTATTCATTGATTGAAGAGTACTTCCAGGAGTAAATTCTATTTCTCCATTTACAACTCTAGCTGTACCAATGATTTGTCCGTCTTGAGTTACATTTACAGTTTGCCCAGAACTTACATCTTGACCTTGAATTTGTGTAACACTTAAAGTATCATTGTTTGTGTCTGTATCATTTGCTAATACATCTACAGTAATTGATGTATCTTCATCTGTTGTAATATCTGACGTGATTTTATTAAATGAAATTGAGTTAATCATATAATCATGATTACCACCTGATGGTGCTGAGAATACTACTTGATCAAATGTTGAACCATTATCAGGCTGTAAAGTTGCTGCATTATCAATACCATCCGTTCCACCATAGTGAGTAGTACTTCCAACTTCTACACCATCTTTATAAAATTTAATTACAGCATTTTCTGTTGAAGCTTTCCATCCAAAAGAAACATCTACTGATGATACATTTTCATCAAAGTTTACAAGAACTTTTTCAGACCCTACTCCAGATTTATAACCTAGTTCTGAGTCAGCACCAGATGCAGAACCAGAAACACCAAATCCATAGCTGTTTGAACTTAAAGTTCCTGTTGTGCCATCTGCATTTTGTGCAGTTACAGTAAATCCATTATTCGTATCATTAATATTACTAGTATTAATTGTTACTGTTTCAGTTGTAATATTACCATCATCAACTGCATCAGGATTAACATTTGTTGATGTTGTATCTGCAGGGTTAACTTCTCCTGATGTTCCATTATCTCCAGTTGTTGAGCTAGCACTTACAGTGAAGTTTGGTAAGTCTCCACCATCATTTACAACTTTTGCTCCAGCTGATGTTAATGT